>OGCN01000027.1_pt1 | contig 223991 bp, 179 predicted proteins | sample 1570181 | NCBI WGS metagenome assembly OGCN01 (sample SAMEA4370584, study PRJEB24528) | human gut metagenome | reverse complement strand
TGCCGGGATTGTTTGATTAATATTAATTTGTCCCGATTTTAACGGGACACTAATGATATGCTGTCTTTGTATTATCAGCGGCCGGTTTGAGCTGTTTTTCTTAGGCGGCTTGTGTGTTTGCCTTGTGGCATGGCTGCCTATGTGGCGAAACAAACGGGCAGGCACTATCGGAGAGACACTCAGGTCGGCTTGGTAGATAAGGCTGCTTCTATAGCGTCAATACACTTTCCTGGCACTGGTTGCATGCGCTTGGCGCGTCCGATTTGCCAAAGCGGATTCTCAGTTTCTCAATCATGTCTTTGGTCATCGCGTCCAAGTCGTACTCGGGTTTCCAGCCCCACTCCTGGCGTGCACAAGTGTCATCCAGTGAGTTTGGCCAAGATTCGGCTATGGCCTGGCGTAGCGGGTCAACCTCGTAAACCATTTTGAATTCAGGTATATACTCCTTTATTTTATTGTATATGGTATCTGGCTCGAAACTCATGGAGGCAATGTTGAACGAGTTGCGGTGGACAAATTTGTCGGGGTCGGCTTCCATTATCTCAATTGCGGCGCGCAGGGCGTCGGGCATGTACATCATGTCCATGTAGGTGCCTGCGGCAATGGGGCACTTGAACGTCTCACCCTTCACTGCCGAATAATATATGTCAACGGCGTAGTCGGTGGTGCCGCCACCCGGGGGCGTCACATACGAGATAAGTCCGGGGAAGCGAACCGAGCGAGTGTCTACCCCAAAGCGGTTGTGGTAATAGTCGCTCAGCAACTCTCCCGACACCTTGGTAACGCCATACATGGTGCGTGGGTTGCGGATGGTGTCTTGCGGGGTCTTGTCTTTTGGTGTATCGTCGCCAAACACGCCTATTGAACTGGGGGTGAAGACCGCACAGTGCATCGTGCGTGCCACCTCTAAAACGTTGAACAGCCCGCCCATGCCAATCTTCCAAGCCATCTGCGGCTTTGACTCGGCAACGGCAGACAGTAATGCCGCCAGGTTGTAGATAGTGTCGATTTTGTACTTGGAAACGGCTTCTGCAATCTGCTGCTCATTGGTGACATCTACGATGGCGCTCGGCCCCGACTCTTTCAGCTCACCTGTAGGTTCTGCACCCGGGATGTAGCCGGCAACGATGTTGCCGTTGTACAGCCCTCTCAATTTCATGGTCAACTCTGAACCAATCTGGCCGGTTGAACCGATAATCAATACATTTTTCATGCTTTGTCGTTTCTTTATATCTAAATTTTAAGATGTACAAAGATAGTACATTATTCTTAATTGTTTCAGAGAATATTCAAGAGATTTTATTTGTTATATCAAAAAAAATTGAGACCTTTGCATAAGAATCCTAAAACTTACATGTATGTACGGTAAATTTCAAGACTTTTTGGCTAATGAACTCTCTGGCATAGAGGCTGCCGGCCTGTACAAAAGAGAGCGTGTGATAACAACTCCACAGAGTGCAGACATCAAGGTCAATGCCGGGGAGCGTGTGCTTAACTTTTGCGCAAACAACTATTTGGGCCTTTCTGACAACAAGAGGCTGATTGATGCAGCAAAGCAGGCCATGGACAGCCATGGCTACGGGATGTCGTCGGTGCGGTTCATTTGTGGCACACAGGATTTGCACAAACAACTCGAAGAGGCTGTCTCCGACTATTTCCACACGGAAGACACCATTCTTTATGCTGCCTGCTTCGATGCAAACGGCGGATTGTTCGAGCCTCTTTTTACTGAGGAAGACGCCATCATCTCCGACTCGCTGAACCATGCCTCAATAATCGACGGCGTGCGTCTGTGCAAGGCCAAGCGATATCGCTATGCCAATGCCGACATGGCCGACTTGGAGCGCTGCCTGCAGGAGGCCCAGGCCCAGCGCTTCCGCATCATTGCCACAGACGGTGTGTTCTCAATGGACGGCAACGTGGCGCCGATGGACAAGATATGCGACCTGGCCGAGAAATACGACGCGTTGGTAATGGTTGACGAGTCGCACTCTGCCGGCGTGGTAGGCCCGACCGGCCGTGGCGTGGCTGAGCAGTTCAATGTCTACGGTCGGATAGACATCTTTACAGGTACCCTTGGCAAGGCTTTCGGTGGTGCCATGGGAGGATTCACAACAGGAAGGAAGGAAATAATTGACATGCTGCGCCAGCGCTCGCGCCCCTACCTGTTCTCTAACTCGGTGGCCCCGGCCATAGTGGGGGCGAGCATAGAGATGTTCAAGATGCTCAAGGAAAGCAATGCGCTGCACGACAAGTTGGTGGAGAACGTAAACTATTTCCGTGACAAGATGATTGCCGCCGGCTTCGACATAAAGCCTACGCAGAGTGCCATTTGCGCCGTGATGCTTTACGATGCAAAGCTCTCGCAGGAGTTTGCTGCAAAGATGCAGGACGAGGGTATTTATGTCACAGGTTTCTACTACCCTGTTGTTCCCAAGGGGCAGGCCCGCATCCGCGTACAGCTGTCGGCCGGGCACGAGCGTGAGCACCTTGACAGGGCCATCGCTGCGTTTGTGAAGGTAGGCAAGGAACTTGACGTCATCAAGTGACTCCGTTTCAGGCAAACCGGGCTTGCATCAGCCCGGTTCGTTTGAACCGTTGGCAACATCCCCAATACATTCCATCCTGTTGTCGCCACGACGCCTGCTCGCAATGGCCGGGCCAAATGTGCAGGCCCGTATGCCAGGCAACAGGATGGAACCGCATTTTGCCGTGTCGACAGGGTAGGGGAAAAAGCATACAGGTTGTTGTCGTTTTCGGTTGGCGCAAGGCGGTTCAAGGCAGCTGGCTCGCTTTGGGTTCGTTTCATGAAATGGCCGGATGGATAGCTGATAGTCATGTTATGATGTTTCCCATTTCAAATAAGCATAAATGGGAAAGGCCCGTGCCACCGGCAGTTGGTGTCGTTTAGCTCGTTCATGTCAATTCTTTTGGCCATTCGGCGTGAATGGCCCTTTCGGTGTGTCTTGGCCAAAGGGCGATACACCGTGATGAGGACAGTTGCAGGATGAGAGTTCCGTGGCGCCCATCGTGCAACTGCCCTGTTTTTATGTCAGAACGCCGGTCCCTCGCCCGGTGGCAGCATTCCGCCGAACGGGTCGTAGTCGTTGGGCAGTTCGGGTGCAGGGCCGAGGTCGCCGTTGATGCGCGACCCCAGTATCTCGCCTCCGGCCGCCGGCGTCGACTTGCCCAGGCGTGTGTCCTCAGGGTTCTCGAATCGTGTGAACTCTCCGCGGAATGTGAGCAGCACGTCGCCCGTGGCACCCTTACGGTGCTTGGCGATGATGATTTGCGCCATGCCGTGCAGGTCGCGCCCGTTTTCGTCTTCGTATATGTGATAGTATTCCGGCCTGTGTACGAAGAGCACCATGTCGGCGTCTTGCTCGATGGCTCCCGACTCGCGCAGGTCGCTCAGTTGCGGGCGCTTGCCCTCCAGTCCCTCGCGCGACTCCACGCCACGGTTCAGCTGCGACAGTGCCAGTATTGGTATGTCGAGCTCTTTGGCCAGTCCTTTCAGCGAACGCGAGATGGTAGAAACCTCTTCCTGTCGGCTGCTGAACCGCATGCCGTTGGCGTTCATCAGCTGCAGGTAGTCAATCATGATGAGCTTCACTCCGTGCTCGCGCACCAGTCGGCGGGCCTTTGTTCGCAGCTCGAATACCGACAGGCCCGGTGTGTCGTCCACATAGAGCGGTGCTCCTATCAGGTTGTTCATGCGCTTGTCGAGCCGGTCCCACTCGTCGGGCTGCAGCTGTCCGTTTAGTATTTTGCTTCCCTGTATCTCGCAGCAGTTGGATATCAGTCGGTTTACGAGCTGCACGTTGCTCATTTCGAGCGAGAAGAAAGCCATCGGAACCTTGTAGTCGGCGGCAATGTTCTTGGCCATCGACAGGGCGAACGACGTCTTTCCCATGGCCGGGCGCCCGGCAATGATGACAAGGTCGCTGGCCTGCCATCCGCTGGTTATGTCGTCCAGCTTGTGGTATCCGGTGGGCACGCCCGTCAGTCCGTCCTTGTTGGCGGCCGCTTTCTGTATCACCTCGACAGCGTTCTTTATCACAGGGTCTATCTGCGTATAGTCTTTCTTCATGTTGCGCTGCGAGAGCTCAAACAGCGAACCCTCGGCCTCCTGCATCAGGTCGTCGATGTCGGTGGTGTCGTCGAAGGCCTTGGTCTCTATGACGCTGGCAAACGATATGAGCTGCCTGGCAAGGTATTTCTGGGCGATGATGCGAGCGTGATACTCGATGTTGGCCGACGAGGCCACGCGCGAGCTCAGCTCGGCCACATATACCGGGCCGCCCACTTCGTCGAGGTCGCCGTTCTTGGCCAGCTGTTCGGTGACGGTGAGCACGTCGACCGGGCGCTCGGCCATGCTCAGGTCGCGCACGGCGGCATACACCTTCTGGTTGCGCGGCTCATAGAAACTCTCTGGGTAGAGCATCTCGCAGACCACTGCGTAGGCGTCTTTGTCAATCATTAGTGCCCCGAGCACAGCCTTCTCCACGTCGGTGGCCTGTGGTTGCAGGTGGCCGTAGGTATTGTCGACGGCCGCCGGTTTTCGTTGCCGTCGCGGCCTGTTGTTGTCTTGTTCTGCCATTGTTTTTTTTCGGTTTTGGCTGCAAAGGTACAAAAAAGCGCGCAATGTGCCCAGCGTAGGTGCCTAAAAAACACCTGCGGCAGGTTGCCTCGCCGGCAGGCTGGCTTGCCGGCGTGGTGACGGCAAGGCCGGGGTGGCTTTTGTCTGGAAGGATATGTAGACATGCTGGTTGACCTGCTGCTGCCCAGCAGGCAGTTCTTTCTGAAAATAATAGGATAAAACGCAGAATAAAGCGAATTTGAGCATTCTCACTGACGGTCAGAGGGTTTGGCTTCGGGTGGCACGGAATGACATAAGGGCGGAAAAACGGATTTGGGCGGATTACAGCAATAGATGCACTTCCAAATCATTACCCAACACCTGATGCACATTTAACACTAACGGTCTCTATTTCTGCGTTCTGCGTAGGTTTACATTCTGCCTTTACAACTCCCATAAACTAATTTTGCACCAAACAAAAAGCAAGGATTATGAGGAGTACTTTCAAGACCGTCTTCTATGTAAACGGAAGCAAGGAAAAGAATGGAATTGTCCCCATCATGGGACGGGTTACAATCAACGGGACTATCGCACAGTTCAGTTGCAAGCAGCGTATCTCCAAGGATTTGTGGGATGCTAAAGGCAACAGGGCGAAAGGCAAGAGCCGCGAGGCGGTGACGGTGAACTATGCGCTTGACAACATCAAGGCGCAGATAACGAAGCACTACCAGCGGCTTTCCGACCGTGAGGCATTTGTCACGGCTGAAATGGTACGCAACGCCTATCAAGGCATCGGCACGGAGTATGAAACATTGTTACGAGCCTTTGACAAGGAGAATGAGGCGTTTGCCAAGCGGGTGGGCAAAGACCGCTCCAAGCGTACGTACCAGAAGTACCTGACCGTCCGCAAATACGTAGCGGAGTTTATTAAGAGGCAGTACAAGCGGACGGACATGGCGATGAACGAATTGACGGAGGATTTCATCTGTGACTACTGCCTGTACCTGCGAAACGAGGTCGGGCTGGCGCAATCGTCCGTGTGGATATACTCCATACCGTGTGAAACACATCGTCACCACGGCGCACTACAATGGCAAGATACCGAGAAACCCGTTTGCGATGTACCACGTTGACCCCGACCACAAGGAACGAGGCTTCTCACGGAAGATGAAATTCAGGCGTTGAGTACAATCAGTCTGGACAATCCCAACTTCGCATTGGCGAGGGATTTGTTCCTGTTCGGTTGCTGGACTGGCATCTCGTTCACGGACATCAAGAACCTGACCACCGACAACATCGTTGAGATGAATGGCGCATCATGGATTGTGTCTAAACGCCAAAAGACGGGCGTACCGTTCCAAATCAAGCTGATGGACATCCCCATGCAGATAATCAGGCGTTACGAGCCGTTCAGAAGAGACAAGCGACTTTTCAACATCGGCTCGCTTGACATGGTGAACAAACGCATCAAGGCTGTGGCGAAGAAATGCGGGATAGAAAAGCCGGTTTCATTCCATTTGAGCCGCCATTCATTCGCTGTTTTGGCATTGAATTACGGTATGCCGATAGAGAGCGTGAGCAAGATTTTGGGGCATACGAATATAACCACCACGCAAATTTACGCGAAGGTGACCAACGCTAAACTTGAAAACGACATATCCGCCTTTGAGAGCAAGATAAGCGGACGTTTCGTCCTATAACGCACAGTCTATGGAACGGACAACAATCACGATGGACGGGTGCGGCAGGATTGCCGTGCCGTCCGATGCCGCCAACGTGTGGATGAACGAAATGGAGTTGGTAAGGCTGTTCGATGTAATCGCCCCGACACTCCGTGCCGCCATCCGAGCCGTGTACAAAAGCGGAGTGCTGAAGCCTTGCGATGTGGAAAGGCGCATCAGGCTTCCCAACGGTTATTGTGCGGAGGCGTATGCCCTGCCAATGGTCGTGGCAATCGCTTTCCGTATCAAAACACCCAATGCCGCAAGGGTACGCAACGCCCTGTTGGAAAGGCTGTGCTTGCGAAAAGACAGACAAGTGCTATTTTTCTTTTCGTCGCCAAATGTTTTGTGAACGGGTTTGTTGAACGGTTGTTTAGGTCGTATATTACAGAACATCAATGCGTTATCTTCACTTCTCAATAATTCAAAACTTTCAGACTTGCCTGCAAGTCTGCCGGAATACGGCATGGTAATTTGCATGAGTGCTATTTATTATTTTGATGAATTGATGAAAGTATATATAAACATAAAGAATAACAGCGGTTTACATCCTCATCAAACTCTCAACAAAAGGATATGGCTGATGAAAAGAGAAAACGGACACAGCCTTACTCATCGCTTTTCTTTTGACAAGCGGTTTGATGAAAGAATGTTGAGCATGTATCGCTATGACTTTTGTATGTTAAGTCGCCCATTCATCAATTCATCGGATTTTCATTCATCATCAAGCCTGCTGTGGAAGCAACGGAGGTGAGTATCGCCATCCGCAGGCTGGCCAGACGGACTTCCGTTCTGCCGACCGACAAGGGAAAACCGACACCGCCGCAGGCTTTTGGGAACAAAAGCCATAGCTCATTATGGCGTTTTCTTCACGCACCGCTGACGCTCATGCTAAAAACTCCCCAATGAGCCAGTGGGGTTGCCCCCTGAACGCCCCCGTTTGCTTCCGAAAGAAGCTGCGAGCAGTCCTTTGAGTTGCCCAAAGTTTATGAGTTGTTTTAAAGTCTGAACTCTGTTTTTATGGTAGCAAGTTTGTGTTTCGGGCATACCGAAGCTGTTTGCTATCATCCCATAGCGGGAATTTATATACATCTTATTTTTTGAGCCTGATTTTTTCGTGATAGAAATAATTTACGATGACCGGCTTTCCTTTTTCCGAGCGTCCGTAGGGCAAATCGTTCACCCGATAGGGAAATCCTTGCGTCTGTGCATATTGGGATATGTCCTGCTCCAATGCCTGCCAGTAATCAAGCCTTTTCTTGTTGTAAATCTCATCGTATAATGAGAAGAGTTCGGGATGCTTCTCACGGATATATGCCATTATCTCTCCTTTGAATTGTCCGCGCAGGTTCAGATTTTCAAGCCATATCAAATCGGCATATCCTTTCACTTCCTTGATAATCGTCTTTACATCGGTTATTCCCGGAAATATGGGCGAAACGAAACACACGGTACGGATGCCTGCCTCATAGACTTGGCGCATTGCTTTCAGGCGGCGTTCTATGCTCACGGCGTTGTCCATATCCGCACGAAACTGTTCGTTAAGCGTATTGATTGACCAAGACACTGTTACTTTGGGAAAACGTTTCAACAGGTCGAGGTCGCGAAGGACGAGGTCGGACTTCGTACATACCATAATCTCGGCGTTGCTTCCGCGCAGTTCTTCGAGCAGCCTGCGGGTACGGCGGAATTGTTCCTCATAGGGGTTGTAACCGTCCGTCACGGAACCTATCACGATGCGCTCACCGTCATATTTGTGCGGATTGGCTATCGGTTTCCAGTTCTTCACGTCCAGAAACGCGCCCCACGGTTCTGTATGCCCGGTGAAGCGTTTCATAAACGATGCGTAGCAATACTTGCAGGCGTGAGGGCATCCCACGTAAGGATTGACCGAATATCCTCCGACTGGCAGTGCGGATTTGGTCATAACGCTCTGTACGTCTATTTCCTTGATTGTTTCAGTATTCATTGTATGCGTTTGATAAATTGTTCCGGCAGTTCCTGAATCATCCTTTCTTCACCCATTATAAGCAGCAAATCCTCTTTCATAAATACGGGGATTCCTTGCGCTTTGGCTTGGTCGGCAATGTGAAGCACCCATTCGAGACGGGAATCCACTTTGCCTTTCCGATGTCCCGTTTCCGTGCCTATGACAACCCAATCGATACCCGCGAAGTCTATCTCTCCGATTTCGTCAAAGATAGGTTCAAAGGTGACGTGGTAATGTTTGGCCTTGATATTTCTTTTCAAATCTTCTAACCTTTTTTTCTCGGAACTGCGCGTGACGGTCACGCCCATCCAGACATTTTCGTCATCCGTAGAAAAACAGACCTTATCCGGACGTTTCGTAAGAAAGATATAAGCGTGTTGCGGATTGCTTTTCATTCTTCCGAAAATCTCCGCGTTCCATTCAGGCTTCCAATCGGAGAAGTCGCTCATTCCGGTCATCAGCCATACGTGAGGTTTTGGAGTGTCGATGATGTGTAGCTTGCGCCCCATATATTCGGGTACAGAAAAATCGTCCGTGATATGGAAGCGGCGACAGTTATTACGGGCATAGCAGTAGCTGCACCCTATTGAGCAGCCTATCACTATGTTCATATTCTTTATCAGCGATTTGATGCAAACACTCATAACGTAATGCTCTCCCCATCTCCCGGCATAATCAGTCGGTTCATATCCACTCCGTGGTGGCGGGCTTCGTTTCGCAGGATTTCGCGTGTTGTCTGGCAATGGTCAATAGCATCCATGTGTACGGCTATCAGTTTGATTTGTGCGGGGAGCGTGTCGAGCATCGCCATCACTTCCTGTTCGTCGGGGATGATGCAGCCGTCTGTCTTGGAAAATTCGGGGAACACCGCACCGCCGCTGTTTACAACGATATAATCAGGGCGGTATTTTTCCACGGTTTCAAGGATGCACGGTTCCCATTTGCAGTCGCCCATTATATAAATGGTCGGAAGTCCCTCCGCCATCAGCACATAGCCCGACACGGGTCCCATCATCTGGCCTATCTGACCGAAACCGTGATGACCCGTGGTGCGGTGGATGGTCAGGTTGCCTATTGTCTTGCTCTTTTCAATTGCTTCTACATTTGTAAAACCATCTTGCACGAGGGTTTCCTTGTCTTGCGGCTGGGTGTAGAAAGGGATGTCTTTCGGCAAATGTTGTTTCACGCTCGGTTCATAATGGTCAATGTGGTTGTGTGTGAGCAGTACCATATCCACGCCCTCGGTGATTTCGCTGATGGGCATTACCAGATGCACCCTCGGACTTTTATACACGCCGAGAGCGGATTGCAGGGTTCCTTTGTCGGCAAATACGGGGTCAACAAGGATGGTGTGTCCTGCATAATTGATTTTCAAGGTGGCGCTGCGCACCAACCGGATAATAGCTTTCTCGTTCATAATGTTACGCTTTTATGATTTGTCGGGTGCAAAGTTCGGAAGATTCCCCTGATGCCTCTATGCCTTAAAAAGAGAAATATATGCCATTTTGATAAAAGAATGATGTATATTTGCAGAAAGCAAAGAACAAGAGCGATGAAAACGATAACCAACCCCGAAAGACTGGTCAGCGTCCCGTTCAGCAAGACACGTTGCGGCGTGGACTTCTACATCAACACAGGCGAGAGCAAGGACATCTGTGGTGTCTTGACCGAGCACCGGACGTTCAAGACGGATTTTTTCAGTTTCTATTTCTTTCGCCGCGCCAATGGCTATGTGCTGTTAAACTTCCGCAAAATAGAGTTACGGGACGATATGGTGCTCCTCCTGTCGCCGCACCAGCAACAGGAATGGCACGTGGACGAAGCGGAACTGGACTACACCTTTCTTATCTTTCGCGAAGACTTTATGCGCACGTTCATCGCCGACAAGTTCTTCGTCTATCGCCTGCTGTATTATTATCAGACCGACACGCCACCGTACCTGTTTGCCGCGCCGGAAGAACTGGCGGAATATATGCGCCTCTTGGGGAAGATAAAACAGGAGCTGCTGCATCCTGTGGCAGACACTTACAACCTTATCGTATCTGTGCTTTACTATCTGTTGGTGGTTATCAACCGGGCATACGCCAAAACTTACCGTCTGCCGGTCGAAGTGCCGAAGAACAATTATGCCTTCCAATTCAAAGACCTGTTGGAGAAACATATCCGCGACATGCAGCGTGTTCAGGAATATGCCGATATACTCCGCGTGAGCCGTATCACTCTGAACAATTCTGTAATGGCGCAGTTCGGCGTGTCCGCCACCCATCTGCTCAAACAACGCTTGTTGGAGGAATTGAAAAACGAGCTGTTGTTCTCCGACCGCAACGTGAGCCAGTTGGCGGACGAGTTCCACTTTTCCGACCCCAGCCATCTGATGCGCTTCTTCAAGCAACAGACGGGAAAGACATTTACGCAATACATCACGGACTACCAAAATGGAATATACGAATGAAAAGCAAGAAAAAACTTTATAAGACTTGCACTCCTATCCTCTTTTTTTGTATTTTTGCAGTCGGCGAGAGTTTTTAGGTGGAAATACACCGCATATCACAGAATTAGCAACCGTTGCCAAGTCATTACCTCACTCTTTGAGAAAAGCTTATAAATAGCTTGTTTCTAACAGATTCCTATTTGTGTATCGAATTTTTTCTGAAAAGACTCCACCCGCCGGGGAGCCCCGAATGGACTGTCCCGGCGGGTGGAACGGCATGTCTTGCAGTATGAAACGGCCTATTCGGCAATGCCGACAGGCATGCAGATGAGCGGTTTCAGCTCGGCCTTTATCCCGAGGAACTTCTGCATGGCCGTCACGTCGTCGCCCGCATAGCAGCACACCGTGGCCAGCCCGTTGGCAGCGCAGTGCAGGTAGACGTTCTGCATCACGGCGCCGGCGTCGATGCCGCATATGGCCATGTTGCCGCCTTGCAGCGAAGTGTCTGAGGCAATGACTATCACCACGGGCGCCGTCTTGATGAAGGCGTTGCGCTTGGCTGCCTCGCCCCTGAGGTCGCCGTTGCCAATCTTCACGAGCTTGTTGCCCTTGGCGTCGTAGCGGTAGGTGCCGTCGGCCTTGCCCACATATACAGTTATGTCTTGCTTGTTGCGTGCCGATGGCACGGTGAGGTGGCCGTCTGGCCTGTTCACCCCGCAGGCAGCCCACAGCAAGTCGGCCAGCTGCTGGTCGGTTAGCGTCTTGTCGCTGAACTTGCGCACCGACTTGCGGTCTTGCAGTGCCTTGCTCAGCGAGCCTTCGGTGGTGCTTTTCTGTGGTGCGGGCAATACGGTCTCCTGCGCGCACGATGTAGCCGAGAATGCCGTCAGCCCCACGATGGTGGAGAATATGACGGCTGCGAGATTGTTTTTTTTCATGTTCTTGTAGATTTAAATGTAGTCCGCCTGATAATGCAATCGGCCCTGATGCAAGCTGGCCTGGCCATTACCGCGTGCGGCTTGAATATTGCAAAGATACGGAAATGACTTTGAAAACATGAAAAAGCGCAGCCTTTTTTGCTTTTGTTAGGCAATTTTGGCATTGGTGCGCAGTGGGGCGTCAGTGTGCCCCGGCCCATGTAGCCTGCAGGCCTCGGTCCGTGGTTGCTGTCACGGGCTGAGGCCTGCTGCGGGGGGTGTCGGGCGCCTACACGAACAGGCGGCCTATCTGGTATATCAGTGCCGACACAATCCATGCCAGCGCGGTGGTGTAGACGGCTGTGAACGCAGCCCATTTCCACGAGCCGCTTTCGCTCTTGACGGCTGCAATGGTGGCCAGGCATGGGAAGTATAGCAGCACAAACGTCAGGTAGGCAAAGGCTATCAGCGGCGTTATGCCGTCGGCTGTCATCTTGTCGTACAGGTTGGCATACTTCGGCGTGTTGTCGTCGGCCGTGTCGTCGGCCACGCTCTCGTCGCCGCTGTAGAGCACACCCATTGTCGAGGCCACAATCTCCTTGGCCCCTACGCCGGCCACGAGGCCCACGTCGAGCTTCCAGTCGAAGCCCTGGGCGCGGAACGCTGGCTCTATGGCCTTGCCTATGCGCCCTATGTAGCTTTGTTCCTGCTGTTGCTGCTGGCTGAGGCTGTCGTCGTGGGGGAAGTAGCCCAGCGCCCACACCACAATGCTTGCAAAGAGAATGATTCCTCCCATCTTCTTCAGATACTGCTTGCCTTTCTCCCATGTGTGGCGGCCAATGGCCTTGGCCGTTGGAAAGCGGTAGGGCGGCAGCTCCATCACGAATGGCGTGTCTTCGCCCCTTATGAGCCACCGGCTGAGCACCCGGCTCACCACCACGGCCATGACGATGCCTATGGCGTAGAGCGATATCATGATGAGGCTTTGGTATTTAACGGCGAAAAACGTGCCGGTGATCATTATGTATATGGGCAGCCGCGCCGAGCAGCTCATCATCGGCAGTATGAGCATGGTGATGAGTCGCGAGCGTCGGCTCTCTATGGTGCGTGTGGCCATGACGGCCGGCACGTTGCATCCGAAGCCCATGATGAGCGGTATGAACGACTTGCCGTGCAGCCCCATCTTGTGCATCAGCTTGTCCATGATGAAGGCGGCGCGCGCCATGTAGCCCGAGTCTTCCATGAACGATATGAAGCAGTAGAGTATGAGTATCTGCGGCAGGAACACAATGACCGCCCCCACGCCGCCTATGATGCCGTCGGCAATCATGGCCTTGAGGGGCCCGTCGGGCAGGGTGGCGCTTACCCACTCGCCAATCATGCCCACGCCGGCCTCAATCCAGTCCATGGGATACTGCCCCAGGGTGAATGTCACCTCGAACATCACGTAGAGCAGCAGGAAGAAGATGGGGAAGCCGGCATACTTGTTGGTTATTATCTTGTCGATGAAGTGCGTCAGCTGGTATGTGTCCTGCTTGTTGCCGGGCTCGTAGCCGGCCTCTTGCAGTGCACCGTGTATCAGTCCGTACTTGGCGTCCATGATGGCCGTCTCGGAGTCTTCCTTGGTCTCTTCGAGTATCTTGCGCGCCTCGCGGTCGCGCACTTCCATTATTTCTTTTGCGTTGGGCAGCCTCTCTACGGCCTGCTCGGTGTCCTTGTCCATCTCGAGCAGCTTGATGGCCAGGTAGCGGGTGGAGTATTTGTGGCGTATCTGCTCGTCTTTCTGCACCTCGCGCTTTATGGCCTCGATGCTCTCTTCGAGCGTCTTTCCGTGGTTGAGGTGTACGTGGCGGAACACGCTGTTGTTGGGCCTGGCGCCGTGGGCGAAGTCTTCCGTGTGGTCGGTTTCGTGCGAGCCCTCATACCGCTTGTGCCAGTTTTGTATCTCGGCGGCCACCTCGGGGTTGATGTTTCCGTCCTTGTCGATGAAGTCGACGCCCTCGTACATGTTGATGATGATGTGGAAGAGCAGGTCGACGCCTTTGCCCGTCTTGAACACCGTGGGTATCATCGGCACGCCGAACAGCTGGCCGAGCTTGTTGTAGTCGAGCTTGTCGCCTCGCTCCTCAAACTCGTCGAACATGTTTAGCGCGCAAACCATGCGCAGGTTCATGTCGACGAGCTGCGTGGTGAGGTAGAGGTTGCGCTCAAGGTTGCTCGAGTCGATGACGTTGATTACCACGTCGGGGGTCTTGTCTATTATCTGCCGTCGAACATACAGTTCCTCGGGGCTGTAGGCCGACAGCGAGTATGTGCCGGGCAGGTCGACCAGGTTGAATGTGTAACCCTCAAACTCGGCGTGGCCCTCCTTGGCATCCACAGTCACGCCCGAGTAGTTGCCCACGCGCTCGTGGGCTCCCGAGGCAAAGTTGAACAGCGACGTCTTTCCGCAGTTGGGGTTGCCCACCAGCGCCACGTTGATGGTACGGCGTTTTTTCATGGCGGCATCGTGCAGCTGCTTGTCGGTGAGCTGCGTTGCACCGCCCTCGTTTTCGGTGGATATCTCCGGTTTGTTGAAGTCGGGTTCTGAGTTTTCTTTTTCAAGTAGCTTGGCCTCTTCGGGTGATATGATTTCTATCATCTCGGCCTCGTTGTGGCGTAACGAGACCTCATATCCCATTATCTTGTATTTCACGGGATCCTGGAGCGGGGCGTTGAGCAGCACCTCTACCACCTTGCCCTTGATGAACCCCATCTCTACTATGCGCTTGCGGAAGCCGCCATGTCCGAGGACTTTGACGATGACTCCGTATTCTCCTGTCTTTAGTTCTGAAAGTCTCATTTTTCTGCTAATATGATGCAAAATTACAAATTAGCGGCAAGAAACACGAAAGGTAGCCCCCCATTTTTGCCAAAATACCTATAAATGGCCATCGCTGTCAGTCGGCACTGAAATAATTTTCAATCTCGCGTGCCGCAGAGTCACCATTATTAGGTATGTCGGATATCACGCGTCCGTGCTCGAGCAGTATGATTCGCGTGCTGATGTTGATTGTGTGCGCAAGGTTGTGGCTGCTTATCAGTATGGTGGCGCCTTTCTCGCGGTTGTATTCTTCGACCACCCTCTTCAGCCTGTTCTGGCTTTGCGGGTCGAGATAGTTGAACGGTTCGTCGAGTATGGCCACGCTTGGCGATGTGGCGAATGCGGCCATGATTCCCGCCTTCTGTCGGTTGCCGGCCGACAGGTCGCGTATGAGCTTGTGTTGCCCGAGCACCTCGCCGGCGTCGAATGCCTCAAAGCGCTCCAGGTTGCGCTTCATCTCGTCGGTGCCCAGCCCTGATATCTTTGCCAGGAACGCAAAGTATTCATCGGGCGTAAGGTAGTCTATGAGGAAGCTCTCGTTGAGGTATGCCCCGGTGAACAGCTTCCACTCCTCGCTGCCGGCCACGTCGACAGGCCCTTGCGCGGCGCATGCCGTCGGGTGGTGGGGTGGTGGTGTGGTGGTGACGTGCCCCGTGTCGGGTTTGGCCAGGTCGAGCATGAGCCTGAACAGGGTGGTCTTGCCGGCACCGTTGTTGCCCACAATGCCCACTATCTCGCCGTCGGCAATGTCCAATGACTCAATGTCGCAAGCCGTGGTCCGTCCGTACGACTTCTTAAGGTTTGCTATGCTTATCATCGTTCCATGGTTTTTTGCCATGCCCTTTGGCGCTGCCGGTGCCCTTGCGGGCGCCGCGCCGCGGGGGCGTGGCATGGGTTGGGGTGATGAAAAAAGCGTTTGGAGCGGCATTGCTCCAAACGCTTTTTGGCGTGCCGTCAGACGAGTCCGCGTCCGTGGCAGTTCTTAAACTTCTTTCCGCTGCCGCAAGGGCAAGGGTCGTTGCGTCCCGGCAACTTGTCCTTTACTATGGGCTCGCGCTGCTGCTGGGCCCTCGTGTCTTGCGCTGCAGCCGCTGCCTGGTTGGGGTCGGTGAGCTGTTCCTCGTCGAGGTTGCGCTTGGTCTCGGTGTACCGTGGCTGCTGCGGCTTCTCGTCGGGCTCGGCTTCCTTCACGCTCTGCTGCATTTCGGGTATGGCGCTGCGCATAAGTATGCTCGTGATGCGGTTGTTCATCGTGTTGACCATGCTGTCGAATAGCTTCACGCTTTCCAGCTTGAAGATGAGCAGCGGGTCTTTCTGCTCGTAGGATGCGTTCTGCACGCTGTGCTTCAGCTCGTCGAGCTCGCGCAGGTTCTCCTTCCAGCAGTCGTCGATGATGTGGAGCAGTATCACCTTTTCAAACTGTTTCACCACGCTCTTGCACTCGGTATCGTAGGCTTCCTTGAGGTCGCAGGGTATGTTGTACATCCTGCGGCCGTCGGTTATGGGCACCATGATGCGCTCATACAAAGAGCCTTGCGTTTCATACACCTGCTTTATTATGGGCCATGCCACGGCCTGGATGCGCTCGGTCTTGCGCTTGAAGTCGGCCATGGCCACCTGGAAGGCGTTCTCGGCCAGGTCTTCGCGCTTCTCGTTGGCCAGTTGCTCGTCGGTGAACGGCACTTCCATGGCGAGAATCTTGAGGAACTCTTCTTTGCAGCCCTCGTAGTCGTTTTGCTCTATGATGTTCACCACGCGGTCCCAGATGATGTTGGATATGTCCATGCCGATGCGTTCGCCCATCAGAGCGTGGCGGCGTTTCTCGTAGACCACTGTTCGCTGCTTGTTCATCACGTCGTCGTATTCGAGCAGCCGCTTGCGTATGCCGAAGTTGTTTTCCTCTACCTTCTTTTGCGCGCGCTCGATGCTGCGCGATATCATCGGGCTGTCAATCATGTCGCCCTCCTTGAACCCGAGCTTGTCCATCACCTTGGCAATGCGCTCAGAGGCAAATAGGCGCATGAGCTTGTCTTCGAGCGACACGTAGAACACCGACGAGCCGGGGTCGCCCTGGCGGCCTGCACGTCCGCGCAACTGGCGGTCTACGCGGCGGCTTTCGTGGCGCTCGGTTCCGATGATGGCCAGTCCGCCTGCGGCTTTCACCTCGGGCGAGAGCTTGATGTCGGTACCGCGTCCGGCCATGTTGGTGGCAATGGTCACGGCTCCGAGGCCGTTGGTGCTTTGTCCGGCCTGCGCCACGATGTCGGCTTCCTTTTGGTGGAGCTTGGCGTTGAGCACCTGGTGTGGTATCTTGCGCATGCTGAGCATCTTGGAGAGCAGCTCGGAAATCTCTACCGACGTGGTGCCGACGAGGGTGGGGCGCCCGCTGTTGCGCATCTTCTCAATCTCTTCGATCACGGCGTTGTACTTCTCGCGTGCCGTCTTGTAGACGCGGTCGTCCATGTCCTTGCGTATCACGGGGCGGTTGGTGGGTATCTCCACCACGTCGAGCTTGTAGATGTCCCAGAACTCGCCGGCCTCGGTCGAGGCCGTACCCGTCATTCCCGCCAGCTTGTGGTACATGCGGAAGTAGTTCTGCAGGGTGATGGTGGCGAAGGTCTGTGTGGCGGCTTCCACCTTGACGTGCTCCTTGGCTTCGATGGCCTGGTGCAGTCCGTCGCTCCAGCGGCGTCCTTCCATGATGCGGCCCGTCTGCTCGTCGACAATCTTCACCTCGCCGTCGATTACCACATACTCGTCGTCTTTGTTGAACATGGTGTAGGCCTTGAGCAGCTGCTGCAGCGTGTGCACGCGCTCGCTCTGCACGGCGTAGTGGTTGAGCAGCGCGTCTTTCTTGTCGAGCCTTTCCTGGTCGGTAAGGCCGGTCTCGGTCTCAAGCTCCGAGAGCTGCGACGCGATGTCGGGCAGCACGAACAGCGTGTTGTCGTTGACCTGCCTTGCAAGCCATTCCGTACCCTTGTCGGTGAGGTCGCACGAGTTGAGTTTCTCCTCTACCACGAAGTAGAGCGGTTCAACGGCCTCGGGCATGCGGCGGTTGTTGTTCTCCATGTATATCTCCTCTGTCTTGAGCATGCCGGCCTTGATTCCTTCTTCCGAGAGATACTTGATGAGCGGCTTGTTCTTTGGCAGGGCCTTGTGCGAGCGGTAGAGCGAGAGGAAACCCTCGTCGACTAGCTTCTGGTCGTTTTTCTCGCGGCCTTCGCTTATCTTCTGCTTGGCGTCGGCCAGGTATTGCGTGGCCAGCTTGCGCTGCACCTCGACGAGCCTTTCTACCAGCGGCTGGTATTCTTCAAACATCTGGTCGTCGCCCTTGGGCACGGGGCCAGAGATGATGAGCGGCGTGCGGGCGTCGTCGATGAGCACCGAGTCGACCTCGTCGACGATGGCGTAGTTGTGGGCGCGCTGCACGAGGTCGGCCGGCGATATGGCCATGTTGTCGCGCAGGTAGTCGAAGCCGAACTCATTGTTGGTGCCGAAGGTGATGTCGGCCTGGTATGCCTTGCGCCTGGCCGGCGAGTTGGGCTGGTGCTTGTCGATGCAGTCTACCGACAGTCCGTGGAACTCGTAGAGCGGGCCCATCCACTCGGAGTCGCGCTTGGCCAGGTAGTCGTTGACCGTCACCACGTGCACGCCGTTGCCCGTGAGGGCGTTGAGGAACACCGGCAGCGTGGCCACGAGCGTCTTTCCCTCACCTGTGGCCATCTCGGCAATCTTGCCTTGGTGCAGCACCACGCCTCCGAAGAGCTGCACGTCGTAGTGCACCATCTCCCACTTGAGGTCGTTGCCTCCTGCCGTCCAGTGGTTGTGGTATATGGCTTTGTCGCCGTCTATGGTGATGAAGTCCTTGCGGGGGTCGGCGGCCAGTTCGCGGTCGAAGTCGGTGGCCGTTACCACCGTCTGCTCGTTCTGGGCGAAGCGGCGAGCCGTTTCCTTCACGATGGCAAACACTTCGGGCATCACCTCGTTGAGCTTCTGCTCGTAGATGTCGAGTATTTCCTTTTCGAGCTTGTCTACCTGGTTGAAGATGCCCTCGCGCTCGTCGATGGGCGTGTCCTCAATCTTCGATTTGAGCTCGGCAATCTGGTCTCTCTGGCTTTGCGCAGAGCTTTGCACCATGTGCCTGATTTCTTGCGTCCGGGCCCTGAGCGAGTCGTTGTCAAGCTTCTCTACCTCGGGGTAAACGGCCTTGACTTTCTCTACAAGGGGTTGGATGAGCTTCATGTCGCGTGTCGACTTGTCACCGAACAGCGACTTAAGGATACTGTTGAAATTCATTTTATGTCGTTTTTTTATTTTCGTCTTGTTGGCGTTTAGGCTGTCGCCTGCAAATTTACGCTTTTTTTGTTAATTATTGGCAATTAGCCTTGTAAATTGGAGTGTGAGTTTGGCGTGGCGGCGTTATTTTTGTGTTTGCGGTGCCGTTTCGGCCTCTGCGTGCCGCCATTGCCTTGGTTTGTGGCGTGGTGCCACAGCCGTTTGCAGATTCTGTTGTAAGCATGTTTCACCCGTCGGGCTGTTGTGCCAGGATGCCTGTGCCTCGGCCTTATGCGGCTTACTTCCAGGCGGTTGTGCACCTGTGCCCGGTTTGCGGTCCGAAACGGCCTGTATCGCTTGGCCTTTCGGGGCGTTCCGTACGCCGAAACGGCCCGTTTTGCGGGCCTTTCGGCGCCGTGGCGTAGTGCCATGCTGTGTTTTGTAAAAAAAGAATCCTTGCTGGTTGTGCCACCACTGCGGCCCCGTTGGCGCTTTGCCGGTGTCTGTAGGTTTGCGTCATGCTGTGCGCGCTGTCTCACGCAGGCATGACTGTCAGAACAGCGGGGCCGATGAGCAGGCGTTGGGTGCCCTAATGCGTATGGCCTTGGCAATGGTTGGGGCTATACGGTCGATGGTGACGTGGTCGGAAAGGCGTTCGGCCTTTGTGCCCGCGCCATATATTATGATGGGGAATTGTGTGAACGAGGCCCGTTGCAGCTGGCTCTCAAGGTTGTTTTCGTTGTACAGCCTCCAGCCCGGGGCCACTTCTATGAGTATGTCGCCGCAGCGCTCCGGGTGGAAGCCGTTGCGGGTCTTGTAAATGTTCTCGTCGCCGCTCGAGAGCAGTTGCAGCGATGTGTATACGTTGCGCACGCCCGATATCTGGGCCAGGAACTCCTTGGCGCGTATCGTAGCTTCCGAGAAGCTCACGCGCTTTTGCTCAAACAGGTTGTGGTTTAGGAATATCTGCGTTCCGAAGCATGTCTCGACATATTGCGCGGGGCCCCACAGTGCCCCGAAATACATGTTGAGCAGGTTGGCCGTGCGGTTGATGTTGAATGTGCCCGACGGTATGTTGTATTTGGCGTAGTCGGCGTTTTCCTCGTCGCTGTAGCCCGTGCTCGTTATGACAAACAGCACCTGCTGTGCGCCCACCCTGCGCTCGAGCTCCCTTATTAGCCGGCCTAATTCCTTGTCGAGCCTAACGTATGTGTCTTGGAGCTCCATCTGACATTCTGTCACAGTCTTGTGGTCGAAGTTGCCGGCATAGTATGTCACGTTGAGCAGGTCGGTCACATTGTCGATGCCCATGGCGTTGGTGCTGGCGCATTGCAGCGCCATGTCGGTGACGCGTTGGTTGACAAGGCCGCTGGCCTTGAACTCCCTGTAGCGGCGTTCGCCGTCGAAGGTGTGCTTGAACGGCTTTTGCACGCCGCCGTTCATGAAGTAGCTGAAGTTGCCCGACAGCATGTTGACAGGCTCCCATGTCTTGTTGTCGATGCTGTTCGAGTGTATGTTGTTGTACGCCTGTATCCATGACGGCGTGGTCTTGAAGTAATAGTTCGACGAGCACCAATAGCCGTTGTTGTTGTCTATCCACAGGGCTCCGTCGGCGGCATGGCCGGCCGAGAGCACGGCGGCGTCGCGGAACGGGGCCACGGCATATACCACGGCACCGCCGTTGGTGGCCACTTTCAGTTCGTCGCCAATGGTAGATGTGCCCAGGTTCTTGGGCGACGAGCAGTCTTGGGTCAGGTATCCGCCGTATTTGCTGTCGTTAACGCAGAACACCGGGCGCAGGGTCTCCTTGTCGAGCCAGCGCGCCCCGATTATGCTGTTGTAGTAGGGGGTGGTGCCCGTGGCTATGGCGGCCACGGCCGATGCCCTGTCTATGGGCGAGAAGGGGTAGGAGGCGTTGGCATAGACCATCCCTTTGGCAAAGAGCATCTTGAAGCCGTCGCTGCCGTAAAGCGGGGCGAAGGCCTCCAGGTAGTCGGTGCGCAGCTGGTCGATGGCTATGTTCACCACCAGCTTGGGGGCCGACTGTATCGTCTGCGGCATCTCTGCCTTGCTTCCGGTGGCGGAGAAGGCGGCGAGCAATGTCAGTGAAATGTATCTATACTTCATCCTTGTTTATGTCTGTTTGGGTGTTGTTTATGTGCTAACGCCAGGTGCACCATGCATCTGGACAGCAAACATAGTGCCACAATTTCCATTCCCTCGGCGTAGTCTTGAAATATTGCCCCGGCCAGGAACAGCACCGACAGTGCCGCAGCCAGCCGCCAGTAGGTGGTCCGGCCCTTCATCACCGATGGCATGAAGAACAGCGGCAGCGGGTTGAGCAGCAGCACCTGGAGGTTGGTGCTCGTGGTCGGGTGCTCGGAGAAGAGCAGTGCCGTGACTATGATGCCTGCCACGCCGGTGCATGTGAGCAGCAGGGCGTCGAAGGCCCTGTATGCCTTTTTCCGCCTCAGTTCTGCGGCTGCAACAGCCAGCGACACTAATAATAATATGGTTGCACACTGGCGTGGAGTGAGCGGAAACGGGCTTTTTGCCTCAGGAAGCACAGTGTCGACGGCCACGCGTGTCTCCTTTACCAGCGGGCGCCGGCCCTCGGTGGTGGCTATGGTGGCCCTGTCGAAGTCGCGCATCAGGTATTCCGGCAGGAACTGCTGTTGCCGGCTGTCGGCGTGCGTGTCGGCTTTGGCGCCGAGGCACAGGTCGTTGCCGAACGTCGCCCAGCGGTGGTTGCCGGCCATGGCGTGTATCATCTGCCTGTAGGTTGCGGCCTCCAAGCTGTCGTTGGGTGCATACTCTATTGTCCCCGCGACGCATCTCTCCACCATGTCGCGTGCCCTTGTCGTGCAGTTGTCATAGAAAAAGTTGTACCTGTATGTGCGGTTTTCAGGGCGGTAGTTGTCGGCCAGCGCATCATAGAGGCGCCTTTTCTCGTCTGCCGACAGGTTGAGCACCTGCTCGGTGACGGCCCGCCCCTCCCTGCGGTATTCCTCGCGGAAGGCGTTGAAGGGCATCACGCCGAGCTCATAGTCGGTTAGCCCGAACACAAAGCGCAGCGCGAAAAACGGCTTCTTGAAGCTGAACACGCCATAGTTGAATGTCCAGTCTTCGCCCGTGCGCAAGTCGTGGTACCTCAGGGCGGTGTGGCCGTAGAGACTGTAAAGTTCATTGCCGGGGGCACAGGTCAGCAAACTCACCTCGATGGAGTCTGTTCGCCTTGCCTGCTCTTGGGCGGCGGCGGTAATGGGCGTGCCGAAAACGACGGCCATTACGGCGGCCATGAAGGCTTTCAATATGTATGCTGACTGTTTCACGCTGCAAAATTACTTTCTTTTTTCCATTCGCCGTGCCATTATTCCGATTTTTTTCAATAATTTTGCAGGCGGTAAGTGAACGGACAGCACGATGAACCTAACGATAGACATAGGCAACACCTGCACCAAGCTTGTCGCTTTCGACGGCGACGAGCCTGTCGGAGAGATGAGGATGGACGACGGCGAGCTGCACAAGTTCGACGGCTTTTGCGCCGGCTATCCCTTCGAGCGCGGCATCTGTTCGTCGGTGGTCGACGTGCCAGAGGGCTTGCGCCGCAGGCTGGAGGCAGCCCCTTTCCCGGTCATGAGGCTTGTGTCGGGGGTGACGCCCGTGCCTGTAAACAACAGGTATGCCACCCCGCTGACCCTCGGCACCGACAGGCTGGCGGCAGTGGTCGGGGCCCATTTCAAGAGCGGTGGCCGCGATGCGCTGGTAATAGACGTGGGCACGTGCATCACATACGACTTCATCACTGCCGCAGGCGACTATCTCGGGGGCAACATCTCGCCAGGGCCAACAATGCGCCTGAAGGCCCTCGGGGCTTTTGCCGGGGCGCTGCCCGTGGTCGACAGAAAAGGCGACACGCCGCCGATGGGCTACAGCACCGAGACAGCTATCAGAAGTGGAGTGATGCGGGGCGTAACCTACGAAATAGAAAGCTATATTCGTGATTTTATATTAAAATGCCCCGGGCTTTTTGTTTATTTAACGGGTGGAGTGCAACTTGATTTGCATATCCCAGAAAAAAAGTGCATCTTTGCAGACAATTTCATAGTTCCTTACGGTCTCAACCGTATTCTCCTCTACAATGAAGAAATCGCTTTCAATGAAAAGAACAGTTATTTGTAGTATCGCGCTGGGCTTTGTCTCGGTGGCGGCCATGGCGCAGAGTGGTACAAACTCTCCATACAGCCAGTACGGCATAGGTATTCTCTCAGACCAGTCGCAGGGCTTCAACCGCGGCATGAACGGCCTGGCGCTCGGCTTGCGCTATGGCAACCAGGTCAATTCACTTAACCCTGCGTCTTATTCGGCCATCGACTCGCTGAGCATGATATTCGACGTGGGGCTCTCGGGGCAGATTACCAACTTCAAGGAAGGCAACATAAGCCGCAATGCCAAGAACGCCGACTTCGAGTATGCCGTGGCTGCTTTCCGCGCATTCCCCAAGGTGGGCATCAGCGTTGGACTTATTCCGTACACCAACATCGGCTACAACTACGCCAACTCATCAAGGGTGGGAACGTCTGAGACCACCACCACCGAGACGCACTCCGGCTCGGGCGGCATCCACCAGGCTTACATAGGAGTGGGCTGGAACGTGTTCGGTGGGCTGTCGGTGGGAGCAAACTTTTCTTACCTTTGGGGCTCGTACGACAAGACTGTGTCCATTTCGAGCAGCGACAGTTATGTGAACACCATGCAGCGGACGTACAGCGCGAGTGTCAGCAACTACAAGCTTGATTTCGGATTGCAGTGGCAGCAAAAAGTGGCAAAGGCCGACTGGCTTACCCTCGGCGCCACCGTCGGCATCGGCCACAAGCTCAACGCCGACCCGCAGGTGACCACAACGACGTCGAACAGCCAGACGGGTGTGTCGTCAGACTCTACGTTTACGGTGGGCAACGGCCTGGCTGTGCCCATGACCTACGGCGTGGGCTTGGCATGGACCCACTCCGACAGGCTCACAATAGGTGTTGACTACACCCTGCAGCAGTGGGGTTCGGTAGACATACCCGAGACCGATGCGGCCACGGGCGACTACGTCCTGCGCAGCGGCTTGCTCAAAGACCGCCACAAGTTTACCCTCGGCGGCGAGTGGGTGCCCAACCCGACGAGCCTCAGGTTCTTCGACAGGGTGCGCTACAGGATAGGCGCCTCGTATGCCACACCTTATATTAAGATTAACGGCATGGACGGCCCGAAAGAGTACAGCGTGAGCGCCGGATTCGGCATACCCATCACCAACTCGTGGGAAAACCGCTCTTTCCTCAACATAAGCGGGCAATGGGTGCGCTCCGAGTCGAAGGCATTCGTCACCGAGAACATGTTCAGGATAAACATAGGCATTACCTTCAATGAGCGCTGGTTCATGAAGTGGAAGGTAGAGTAAATCGTAGTCAGGCAGTGTTTACGTTTGGCAAGAGTGTTGCTATGAGGCTTTGCATGTGGTGCCTGGCGTTGGCTTCGGCATTGCCTGCCATGGTTTCGTGCACCGAAGAGAAGGAGCATCCGGCGCCGGCCATCTACGACCGCGACTCGGTGTCGGTGATGGTAAGCTACGGTGTCAATACGCTCATATCCGACTCTGGTGTCATCAAGTACAGGATTGTCACCGAACGGTGGGATGTTAACCAGGTCAGGCAGCCGTCACGCTGGACTTTCATCAAGGGCTTGTTTCTCGAACAGTTTGACGAAAAGTTCCATGTAGAGGCTTACATACAGGCCGACACAGCCTGGTATTACGACAAGATGAAGCTGTGGGAGCTGCGCGGACGGGTGCGTGTGCGCAATGTCAGGGGCATGATATTCCGCAGCGAGGAGCTTTTCTGGGACGGAATAACCCACGAGATGTACTCCAACAAGTTTTCAAGGCTCGTCACCCCTGAGCGCACGCTTGAGGGAACATACTTCCGCAGCGACGAGCACATGACCCACTACACTGTGTCTAACTCTAAGGGGTCGTTTGTCAAGTCTGACATGGAGAGCGAGCCCGCAGCGCCGGCCGACACGGCAAAGGGCGGCGACACGGCTGTGGCAGCCCCGCCAGTGCGACCTGCCGCCGTGCCCCGGGCGGCCACCAGCAAGCCAAGGTGAGCCTCGTGCCCGGCGCCAGGCCACATTGCGGCGCAATGCCCTTGGTCCCAGTGCATTCCGAATTCACGTGAAGCAGGCTTTGCCCCGGCATCACGGCGGGCGGCGAGCCGCCGGACTTGTTTGCCGGGCCTTGCGCCCCAATGATTCATTTCACCGTCCTGCCATGTCCGGATTGTCTGTTCCGGCAAGGCAGGACGGGCCTTTTCGTATTCCCGTCCGGCCCGTTTTGCATTCCCAAACATCCCGTCTTGCGTTCCCGTCCGGCCTGTCTCACGCTGCCCGTCGGTCGTTCATGCCTCCGCTGGCCCCCTCCTTCGCCCTCCCGGGCCATCGTGGTCGGTGCATGTCGGCGCCATCGGTGCAGCGTGGCGGTGTCGCCCATACAGCTGGCGTGGCGCTGCCCGTCTTCAGGCCGCCATGTCTGCCGTTAGGCGTTGGCGGTGTTGACTGTGTTGCCGCTGTGCTTGCGTGTCAGCCCATTATGCTGCTTCTCAACGTGTTTCGATATGCAAGAAAACTTGGTTGAGAGTATTTTTTCCGTAAATTATGTCGCCATTTGGCATAAATTTAGTAATTTTGCCAACTAAAGTGGCTGGGGGCATATTTTACCCTGCCGCAGATGAATCCATAGACTAAAATATAAAACAAAAAATAATAGTAAAAAAGTAATGGCAGCATTAGGAACAATCAGAAAAAGAGGCGTCACCTTGATTATAATAATAGGTCTGGGCCTCTTTGCATTCATTGCCGAAGAGATGTTCCGCTCATGCGAGGCAACAAACAATGAGCGGCGCTTGCAGGTAGGCGAAGTGTTAGGTGAGAAACTCTCTGTGCAGGATTTCCAGAGCCTGATAGACGAATACCAGGAGGTAATCAAGATGACACAGGGGCGCGACAACCTCGGCGAAGACGAGATGAACCAGTTGAAAGACCAGGTTTGGAACAATTATGTGAACAACGCCATCCTCGAGTCGGAGGCCAAGAAGCTGGGCCTTACGGTGACGAGGGAAGAGTTGCAGAACGTGCTGAGGGAAGGAACAAACCCCATTCTCATGCAGACACCGTTTGTAAACCAGCAGACCGGTCGCTTCGATGCCACGCTCCTGACCAAGTTCCTCGACGACTATAAAAAGATGGAGGGCGGACAGAACCCGCAGATGGCAGAGCAATACAACACTATCTACAAGTATTGGAAGTTCATAGAGAAGTCGCTCCGCCAGCAGACATTGGCCATGAAGTACCAGAACCTGCTGACGGGCTGTCTGCTGTCTAACCCCATCTCTGCCAAGATGGCGTTTGAAGGCCAGACCGATGAGAGCAACATACAGTTGGCATCTATGGCATATTCAACCATCAACGACAACGACGTGAAGGTTAGCGACGCCGACCTCAAAGCCAAGTATGACGAGCAGAAGGAGATGTACAAGCAGTATGTAGAGAGCCGCGACATCAAGTATGTTGAGTTCCAGGTGCTGCCCTCGGCTGCCGACAGGAAGGCCATGATGGCCACCATGACCGAGGCACAGCAGAAACTGCAGGCCGGCAACGAGCCCGCCGAGGTGGTGCGCAAGGCACAGTCGCAGTATGCTTACGTTGGCTTGCCCGTTACCCGCAAGGCATTCCCGCGCGACATAGCAGCCAAGATTGACTCGATGGCCGTTGGGCAGACCACCGCTCCGTTTGAGACCACTGCCGACAACACCCTCAATGTGGTGAAACTCATATCCAAGACACAGCTCCCCGACTCGGTGGAGTATCGACAGATACAGATAGTGGGCGCTACAGTAGAGGCCGGACGCAAGACCGCCGACAGCGTTTATGCTGCCCTGCAGGCCGGAGCTCCCTTCGACTCGATTGCCAAGAAATACAGCCAGACTGGCGCAAAGCAGTGGCTCACCACAGCCATGTATGAGAATTCGCAGACCGTTGACGCCGACTCGAAGATCTATCTTGAGACACTCAACACGCTGGGCGTCAACGAAATCAAGAACATTTCGTTTGCCCAGGGCAACGTCATCGTGCAGGTGCTGAGCCGCAAGGCCATGGTCGACAAGTATGTCGCTGCCGTTGTGAAGCACACCATCGACTTCTCCAAGGCCACATATTCTGCCGCCTACAACAAGTTCAGCCAGTTTGTGAGCGGCAACCAGACCGTTGAGGACATGGAGAAGAATGCCGGCAAGTTTGGCTACAAGGTGCTTGAGCGCAAAGACCTGTTCAACTCTGAGCATACTGTGGCAGGCATAAGCAGCACGGGCGAGGCCATGAAGTGGATATTCGACGCCAAGGCAGGACAGGTTTCGCCCCTGTATGAGTGCGGAGCCAACGACCATCTGCTCGTGGTTGCCATGACAAAGATTCACCCCGTGGGCTACCGTGCCCTCGACGACGTGAAGGACATCGTGAAGGCCGAAGTGGTTCGCGACAAGAAGTACGACATGCTCAAGGGCAAGCTGGCCGGTGCCAAGAGTGTTGCCGACGCCAAGGCCAAGGGCGCCCGCGTAGACACAGTAAGGCAGATAACGTTCAGCGCCCCTGTCTTCGTATCGTCTACAGGTGCCAGCGAGCCTGCTTTGAGCGGTGCCGTTGCAGCCACCAAGAAGGGTGCTTTCTGCCCGAGCGTCATCAAGGGCAACGCCGGAGCATACATGTTCCAAGTTGTTGACAAGAAGCAGCGCCAGGGAGCCAAGTATGACGAGAAGGCCATGGAGATGCAGCTGCGCCAGCAGGCCATGCAGGCTGCAAGCCGTTTCATGAACGAGCTCTACATCAAGGCTGATGTGGTAGACAACCGTTACATGTTCTTCTGATAACCATCACCATGCAATATGATGGCGGGGCAGCATCGACATGCTGCCCCGCCATTTTCGTTTTGGGTTGCTTTGTGGTCAGCCCCGTGGCTGGTTGCCATGGGGCGTGTCTTGGATGCTGTCTGTCGGTGGCGTTGTCAGTTGCCGGTTGCAGACCCGGCTCAGTTCTGTCATTTGCTATGTGAATATAAGTATTTGGGGTATTGCTGGGCAGCTTGGCCTTTGGCATGTCATAGCTTCAGTATTGTCGTGTATTGTTGGAACACCCGATAAATATAGTTGGCTTTTTAGGAGTAAAGGAGTCTGGTAGTTAAGGAGTTAAGACAATCGTATTTGACTATCTTCCTGCACCACTTTCCCAATGCTCCCAGAGGTTACATGTTTCCATAACCAATGTATGTACTCCAGTCTCTAGTCTCCCGCCTCCAAATAGACCAAGAACTATTGTCTTAACTCCTTAACTACCTGACTCCTTAACTACTAATAAGCCTCTTGGATTTCCAATTGTGGTATGGTGTTTTTCCTGTTATTTGTTGTTTTGGTCTTTTCTTGTTTTCCAGTGGAAAGCAATTGCCTGGCTTATCCACATCGTAGTCGGGCAATTGCTTGCTATACCATTGGCAAACAGTCATTCCACCAGCTTGCCTTCAGCATCGAGGGCATTCATGATGGAGTATTTTGCGTCGGGGTTTATCTTCTCGGCCTCGGCCAGCATCAGCTTGATGTCGGCGCGGCTCGAAGCCTTCTCATACGGGCACGTCTTCAGTTGCTTTTCGTATTGCCTTATCTCGGCCAGCGCCTGTATGTCGGCTTCGGTCTCGAGGCAGAGCGGCCGTATGATGGTAAGCGGCATCTTGCGCATGGTGAGCCTGGCCGGCATGGTAGAGAAGTGGCCTTGCGAGAATACGTTCATCAGTGCCGTCTGCACAATGTCGTCGAGATGGTGGCCCAGTGCAATCTTGTTGCACCCAAGCTCTTGCGCCTTGTTGAATATCTCTTTCCTCCTGTACCATGAACACAGGAAGCAGGCCGGCTTTTTTGTTCCGGCATAGGCGTCAAACCGTGTTGTGACGATATGGAGCGGCACGCCGAGGCCGCTGCAAAAATTCTGCAGGTAGGCTGTGTCAGTCTCGTAGTGTATGTTTTCCATCCTTATGTGTATGGCCTCCACCTTGAACAAGGGGCGCTGTATGCGCATCCGTCTTGCAAGCAGTTCGAGCAGGCAAAGGGAGTCCTTCCCGCCCGACAGCGCCACGAGGACCTTGTCGTTGTCCTCGATGAGGCTGTAGGCGGAAAGGGCTTTGTGAAACCTTTTCAGTATTCTCTGTTCAAGTTTGTGCTTTTCGGCGTCTGTCATCACTGTTCGCTTACTTCATGAAAACAAGGTAGACGGCGCATATTATGAGGAAGAACGCCAGGATATGGTTCCAGTGCAGCGTCTGCCCTTGGAACAGAATGTTGGCAATGACGGCAAACACACCGAGGCTTATGCACTCTTGCACCACCTTGAGCTGCACGAGGCTGAAGGGGCCGCCGTTGCCTTCGAATCCTATTCTGTTGGCCGGCACCTGGCAGCAATACTCGAAGAAGGCTATGCCCCACGAGAAAGCGATGACCCCTATGAGCGGCCAGCCCGCCGACGTGCCCGACTGCTGCAGCTTGAGGTGGCCGTACCAGGCGAGCGTCATGAACACATTGCTCATTACGAGCAGTATAATAGTGTACAGACCGTTCATTGCTTGCCTTTGGTTGATAGTTGTATGTCCATGCTGGCGGCAGCCTTTCGCCCGTCGCCCATGGCCAGGATTACGGTAGCCCCGCCGCGCACGATGTCGCCTCCGGCATAAATCTCGGGGCGCGAGCTCTGCATGTTCTCGTCTACCACGATGGTGTTCTTTCGACCGAGCACAAGGTCTTTCACCGATTTAGGCACCAGCGGGTTGGGCGAAACGCCTATGGCCACAATCACCTGGTCTACGTCGAGCGTTACCGTCTTGCCCACCACCGGCACCGGGCTGCGGCGTCCGCTCTCGTCGGGCTGGCCGAGCTCCATCACCTGTAGCACTGCCTGGCACACGGCCCCGTTCTCGTCGGCCTTGTATTCTATAGGGTTATGCAGCGTCAGGAAGTTTATGCCCTCTTCCTTGGCGTGCTTCACCTCCTCGAGGCGGGCAGGCATCTCGGCCTCCGAGCGCCTGTAGACAAGCGTCACGTCGGCGCCCAGTCGCTTGGCAGTGCGGCACGAGTCCATGGCCGTGTTGCCTCCGCCGACCACGAGCACGTGCTTGCCGAAGTTTATCGGCGTGTCGGCAGTAGGGTTGGCGGCGTCCATCAGGTTGACCCTCGTGAGGTATTCGTTTGACGACATTATGTTGATAGAATTTTCGCCTGGTATGCCCATAAAGTTTGGCAGGCCAGCTCCGGAGCCTATGAATATCCCCTTGAATCCGCTTTCTTCCAGCTGTTCGATGGTGATAGTCTTCCCGATGATGCAGTCTGTCTGGAAATGCACGCCCATGCGGCGCAGGTTGTCAATCTCTACGTCGACAATCCTGTTGGGCAACCTGAACTCAGGTATGCCATACTTCAGCACTCCGCCAATCTCGTGGAGAGCCTCAAACACGTAGACATCATAGCCCTTCTTGGCCATGTCGCCCGCAAAGCTCAGTCCGGCAGGGCCCGATCCCACCACGGCAACCTTCATGCCGTTGGACGGGGCCATCTCGGGCAGTACGGCCTTGCCGCTCTCGCGCTCGTAGTCGGCTGCGAAACGCTCCAGGTATCCTATGGCCACGGCCGGCTCGTTCATCTTCAGGTGAATGCACCTGCTCTCGCATTGCTTCTCCTGTGGGCACACCCTGCCGCACACGGCAGGCAGCGACGACGTGTGCTTGAGCACCTTGGCGGCGTCGAGTATGTGGCCTCTCTCAATGTTCTTTACGAACGACGGTATGTCTATGCCCACCGGGCAGCCCTCAACGCATGTAGGCTTGGCGCAGTCGAGGCAGCGCTTGGCCTCTCTGACAGCCATCTCGCGGGTGAGCCCGATGTTCACCTCTTCGGTGCGGGTGGTGGCCCTGTAGGCCGGGTCGAGCTCCGGCATGGCCACCCGCTCTATGGCCGTGCGCTCCTTGGGCTTCATGCTTTTGCGCAGTTCCTGGCGCCACTGTGCGTTGCGGTCGGTCAGCATCTCAATGGTATCGCTGCCCTGCTGCTCGTCGGCAGTGGTGGCCACGGCCTTGCGGCTGCTGCCGGCCGACACGGCGTCGATGTGCTCCTCGAAGTGCTCCATCTCTTCTTTCTCGGCCCGTTTGAACGTGCCCATTCGCTTGAACATCTCGTCCCAGTCGACAAGGGCACCGTCGAACTCAGGCCCGTCGATGCAAACGAACTTGGTCTTGCCCCCGATGGTGAGACGGCAGGCGCCGCACATGCCCGTACCGTCGACCATGATGGTGTTGAGCGACACGTCGGTCGGTATGTTGTATTTCTGCGTCAGCAGGCAGCAGAACTTCATCATGACAGGCGGGCCTATGGCAAACACCTTGTCGATGTGCTCCTGGTTGATGAGCTTCTCTATGCCCACTGTCACAACGCCCTTCTCCCCGTATGAGCCGTCGTCGGTCATTATGATGGTCTGGTCGCTGTTTTTCCTCACCTCATCCTCGAGTATGATGAGGTCTTTGGTGCGTCCGGCCAGCACCGACAGCACCCTGTTGCCGGCCGCCTTGAGCGCCTTGATGATGGGAAGCATTGGGGCCACGCCCACGCCTCCGCCGGCGCAGATCACCGTGCCGAACTTCTCGATGTGTGTGGGATTGCCAAGCGGCCCCACAACATCGGTGATGCAGTCGCCCGCGTTGAGCCTGCACAGCTTGACAGACGACAGGCCCACGCGCTGCACCACAATGGTGATGGTGCCTTTGTCGGTGTCGGCGTCGGCAATGGTAAGGGGCACCCGTTCGCCCTTCTCGCCGACTCTCACGATTATGAAATTGCCCGCCTTGCGGCTCCTGGCTATCAGCGGGGCTTCAATCTCGAACAGGAATACGTTTTCCGAGAACTGTTCTTTGCGGATGATTTTGTTCATTGTTTAGTTTTTCTGATGTGTTGCGTGTAGTCGTTTCGCACGCTTGCATCAGCCCGCCGGCAGGTGTGTGGCCTTGCCGGCGGGCGTAGCATTGTGCTTAGAAGTTTTTGTCGTCGAGCATTTCGAAGCCACAGTAGGGCACAAGGCACTTAGGCACCCTTATGCCCTCGGGCGTCTGGTTGTTTTCGAGTATGGTGGCCACTATGCGCGGCAGTGCCAGGGCCGAGCCGTTGAGCGTGTGGCATAGTTCAATCTTCTTGTCGTCGGCGCGGCGGTAGCGGCACTTCAGGCGGTTTGCCTGGTAGCTCTCGAAGTTAGACACCGACGAAACTTCGAGCCAGCGCTTCTGTGCGGCGCTCCACACCTCGAAGTCGTAGCATATGGCCGAGGTGAAACTCATGTCGCCTCCGCACAGCCGCAGTATGTGGTAGGGCAGCTCGAGCTTCTTGACCAGGCCCTCCACGTGGTCGAGCATCTCCCTGAGGCTCTCGTATGAGTGTTCCGGCGTGTCGATGCGCACAATTTCCACCTTGTCGAACTGGTGCAGGCGGTTGAGCCCTCTCACGTCCTTGCCATACGAGCCTGCCTCGCGCCTGAAACAGGCAGAGTAGGCCGTGCGCTTTATGGGCAGGTCTTTCTCATCGAGGATGACGTCGCGGAAGATGTTGGTCACCGGCACCTCGGCAGTAGGTATGAGGTAAAGGTTGTCGAGGTTGCAATGATACATCTGCCCCTCCTTGTCGGGCAGCTGGCCTGTGCCGTAGCCCGATGCCTCGTTGACCACATAGGGCGGCTGCACCTCGAGGTAGCCGCTCTTGCGTGCCTCCTCGAGGAAGAAAGCCTCGAGGGCGCGCTGCAGGCGGGCCATCTTGCCGATGTAGATGGGGAAACCGGCCCCGGTGATTTTCACACCCATGTCGAAGTCTATGAGGTTGAACTTCTTGCAGAGGTCCCAGTGGCACAGGGCGTCGGCAGGCAGTTCGGGTATCACGCCGCCTTCCTTGACCACCACGTTGTCGGAAGCGTCCTTGCCCTCGGGCACGTCGTCGTTGGGCACGTTGGGGATGGTGCACAGTAAGTCGTGGAGCTCCTTCTCGGCGTTTTCCATGGTTTCCTGTAGCGCTTTGTCGGCCTGCTTAATCACGGCCACCTTGGCCTTTATCTCTTCGGCTTCGTCTTTCTTCCCCTGCTTCATGAGGCTGCCTATCTGCGCGGCCAGTTGCTTGGCCTCTTGCTTGGCCTTGTCAAGTTTCTGCTGCGCTTCACGGCGATTCCTGTCTATTTCGATTACCTTCTCGATAGTTTCTTTGGCACCGTCGAAGTGCTTTTTTTCAAGTCCGCGAATCACACGTTCGGTCTCCTCAGTGATGAGTTTGAGTGTAAGCATAATAGAAATATTTAAAACTTGTAGTTTATATTCTCAGGTGCAAAGGTAAGGAAAAAATGATAAACATGTGCCACACTGGCAGAAAAAATGTGTGTCTGCCCTGGGCCGCCGTAGCTGCGGGACGTGGGTGGTGGCCGTCGTCGGCCAATGCCGGGCAGCCATCGGGTGGGGCAGCTATGCATGTTTGGCCGTTAAAGCTTTTCGGCATTTATTTTGCGGTCTCGCAAAAATAGTGTAACTTTGCATTGTGTTTACAACAAATCCGGATAAAACAAATGATGAAACAAACAAAGATTGTGGCATCCATCAGCGACAGGAGATGCAGTGTAGACTTCATTCGTGAGCTTTTCGATGCAGGGATGAACGTAGTGCGCATGAACACGGCGCACGCATCGGCCGATGGCATACGCCAGATAATAAGGAATACCCGCAAGGTGTCACATCACATAGGCATACTGATTGACACCAAAGGGCCGGAAATAAGGACTACCGGCTGCCAGGAGCCCATCAGCTACAAGGCCGGCGACGTGGTGAAGATATTCGGGCGGCCGGAAATGGACACCGAGCACGACATAGTGAACCTGTCGTATGTCAACTTCGCCAATGATGTCCACGTGGGCGACGACATCCTCTTCGACGACGGAGCTATCGACATGAAGGTGATAGGCATCAACGGGCCGGCCGTCATTGCACAGGTACAGAACGACGGGGTGCTGGGCTCGCACAAGAGCGTCAACGTGCCCGGGGTGCACATCGACCTGCCTGCGCTTACCGAGAAGGACAAGGCCAACATCAACCTGGCTATCGACGAAGACATAGACTTCATAGCCCACTCGTTTGTGAGGAGCGCGGCAGATGTTGCTGCGGTGCAGGAGATACTCGACAGCCGCGGCAGCGACATCAAGATAATATCGAAGATAGAGAACCAGGAGGGAGTTGACAACATCGACGAGATTATCGAGGCTTCTTATGGCATCATGATTGCCCGTGGCGACCTTGGCATCGAGGTGCCAATAGAGCGCATACCGGGCATACAGCGCAGGATAATCCACAAGTGCATACAGGCCAAGAAGCCTGTGATTGTGGCCACGCAGATGCTCCACACCATGATTACCAACCCGAGGCCCACGCGTGCCGAGGTGACCGACATTGCCAACGCCATATATTACCGTACCGACGCGCTGATGCTAAGCGGCGAGACAGCCTCGGGCAAATATCCCGTCGAGGCTGTCAGGACTATGGCTGCCATTGCCGAGCAGGCCGAGAAAGACAAGATGAAGGAGCACGACATTGCGGTGCCGCTCAGGGCCGACTGCGATGTGTCGGAGTTTCTTGCTTGGAACGCCATCGAGGCTACCGAGCGCCTGGGGGTGAAAGGCATCATTACCGACAGCAAGACGGGACAGACAGCCCGCAACCTGGCTGCCTTCCGCGGGCCCAACCCCGTGTTGGCCATCTGCTATAAGGACAAGGTGCAGCGCTGGCTGGCGTTGAGCTACGGAGTGATTTCGGTGGCACAGCACGAGCAGATAGGTCAGAAGGAACAGTTCCTTGCAGCCCTGCGCATGCTCAGGCAGAAAGGCTATCTGAGCATGGACGACAAGATTGCGCACCTCAGCGGCAGCTTCGCCGTCGGCGGAGGCACGTCGTTCCTTGAAATAAACAAGGTGCGCGATGTGTTTGAGCGTTCGGGCGAGGTGCATCTGCCCAACGCCTGACAGGCGTCGCCAGGCACTCGTCGTGGCATAGACCGGTGGGCCATGGCTTGCAATATCTGCAGGCCATGGCCCACCGGCGTTGTGGTGTCAGGCATGACTCGCCCAAGGCGTGGCGCCACTGCCGGCAGCTTGCCAGCCGGGCCCGGCTTGTGGTGCGGCCTGCCTTGCATGCCTGCAAGCGGCCGGTGGGGCGTCATGGCGAGGCATACCGTCAAACGGCGTCGGTGACTTGCTGCTTAAGCATGCGGGCGAAATAACCGTTGCTCTTGCCCCGCTCCACGGCCGTAAGGTTCTCGGTGATGTTTCCGTTTTCCAGCGTTACAATCCTGTCGGCTTCGGCTATTGTCCTCATCCGGTGGGCAATGATGATTACTGTCTTGTCTTTTACGAGTTCAGACAGCCCCGCCTGTATCATTGTCTCGTTTTCAACGTCGAGCGACGCGGTGGCTTCGTCGAGCAGTATGATGGGCGCGTCTTTCAGCATGGCGCGCGCAATGGATATGCGTTGGCGCTCGCCGCCCGAAAGGGTTTCGCCGTTTTCGCCTATGACGGTGGCGTATCCGTCGGGCAAACGGCTTACAAACTCGTCACAGCGTGCGAGGCGTGCCGCTCTGACCACTTCAGCGTCGGTGGCATTGCGGCGCCCGATGCGTATGTTTTCCATCACCGTGGCATTGAAAAGCACCACGTCTTGGAACACCACGGCAAAGTGTTTTAGCAGCGTCTCGGGCTCAACCGTCTTGATGTCGGTGCCGCCCAGCGTTATGCGTCCGCCCTGCGGGTCCCAGAAACGGGCCGCGAGCTTGGCCGCGGTGGTCTTCCCTCCGCCCGATGGACCTATGAGCGCCGTCGTCTCTCCTTGTCTGGCCGTGAACGAAACTCCCCTCAGCACCTGCTTGCCTTCTTCGTATGCGAACGTCACATTGTCGAAGCAGATGTCAAAGTTTGCCGGCTTGAAGGTGCTGCTGCCCTGCAGGGCGGGCATCGACTCCATTTCTTTCATCCTGTCAATGCGCACGTCGAGGAACACCAGCACAGCCAGGTTGTTGAGCACTTCGTTGAGAGGGGCATATATGCGCGAGCCTATGACAAGGAACATCAGGTAGGTCATGACGTCAGTCCGGCCCGTGGCCAGCATCCAGGCCCCTGCGGAGATTACGCTCGGCAGTCCAAGCTTTAGCAGGCTTTGCGCCCCGTTGACCGTCATCCCGAGCAGCAGTTCGCCTCGCGTCATGGCCTTCTCATAGGCGTCGGCCTTGCGGTCCAGCTCGTCGGTGTAGGCTTTTTCCATGCTGTAGGCCTTTATCTCCTGCATAAGGTCGAGGCCTTCCTGTATGTGCTCGCTCACTTTCCTCTTGTTGGCATAGTTCGTCTGGTTTGAGCGTTTCATCTGCCCCTTCGCCACGGCAAGCACCCCGAAGGCCACTGGAACCACCCACGCAAGGCTAAGCGCGAGCCTCCAGTCGTAGGCCATCAGCCCGGCGGTGATGAGCGCTATGCTTATCAGCGAGGCCATCAGCTGCGGCACAGAGTGAGAGAATGTGTGTTCAAGGTCGGTGCAGTCGTCCATTATCGTGGCCGTGAGGTCAGAAAGGTTTTTCTCGCCGAAGAAAGCCAGCGGCAGCTTGCGCAGTTTCTCGGCTAGCGCAATGCGCCTGTTGGCGCTTTCGCCGTAGACCGACGTGTACGTGCTACGGTATTGTTTGACGGCTATGGCATACATCACGGCCATGAAAGCCAGGCCCATAGCAGAGTAGTATGCCAGTCCGTGGGCGGTGTCAGAGCCCGGGGCGAGCACCGGCCCCAGCCAGTCGTCAAGAAAGAGGAACGTAAGCACCACCGGCAGCATGAGCGCAATGTCTAACAGCGTCGTCCACCATACGCCTTTTAGCAAGTCTCTCGCGCCCTGTTCCGACAGGGCCAGGCGAGCCATGAGCATCTTAATCATCGTTTTGCCTCCTTTCCGTTCAAAGTCCATCTAACCGATTGGCGGTATTCATTCCACATGCGGCTGTACAGTCCGCCGGCAGCCACCAGGTCGTCGTGGCTTCCCCTTTCGGCCACCTTGCCGCCATCCATCACTATTATTTCGTCGGCATCGGTCACGCTGTTCAGCCTGTGGGCAATGGTCAGCACAGTCTTGCCGCGCGTCAGGCGTCGTAGGGCGCCGTGTATCAGGTGCTCGTTTTCCGGGTCGGCAAAGGCCGTGGCCTCGTCGAGCACTATTATAGGGGCGTCTTTCAGGAATGCCCTTGCGAGCACTATGCGCTGTTGCTCGCCGCCCGACAGGTAAGTCCCGCCGGCACCTATCCTTGTGTTGAGTCCCTGCGGCAGCCGGTTTATTATCTCGCTGCACTGCGCCATTTCCGCAGCCCGGCTCACCTCGCTTATGGTGGCGTCAGGGCGGCCGTAACGAATGTTGTCGAGTATAGAGGTCTTGAACAGTCGCGAGTTTTGGAAAACAAACGATACGTTGCGCATCAGTTCGTCGGTCGCAATGTCTTTGACGTTGATTCCCCCGATGAGGACATTGCCCGACGACGCTTCCCAGAACCTCGGTACAAGGCGGGCCAGGGTGGTCTTGCCGCTGCCAGAGGCACCGACCAGTGCCACCCGCTTGCCGGCTGGTATGCAGAAGCTTACAGAGCTGACGGCATTGACCGTCATGCCTGGGTATCGGAACGTCACGTTGTCGAACCGGACGTCGAATGAAGTGGGGCGCTTTGGCTGCCGGCTTTGAGCAAGCGGCCTGAAAGCGAGCATGCTGTCGAGCCGGTCTATGGCTTCGGCTGCCTGGCCCACGGCCTGCCCTATGTACATGCTGCGCATTATGCTCTGTGAGAATACGGGAGTGATGAGTATGAACAGCAGCATGTCGAGCATCACTCCGGCCAGGCTCTCGCCGCCCGTGGAGAGCAATATTGCCACGGGTATGAGGGCAAAGACAAAACTGTTGACGACGACGGTGTAAAGAGACATGGGCAGTTGCCACAGTCCGGTGTAGCGCGAGGCCGTATGCTTATACTCCATTATTACGTTGTAGAAGTTTTTGAAAGAGTAAACCGTCTGCTGAAAAACCTTGACCACAGGTATGCCCCTGACATATTCAACGGCTTCGGTGTTCATCTTTTCGAGCAGGTTCATGTAGGCGGCCATAAACTCACGCCCTCGCGTGTTCATGGTGTGGCCCATGATGGCCATGGCAATGGCCACGGGGATGAGGCAAGCCAGGCCCAGCCGCGCGTTGAAAAACATGATCAGGGCTATTGAGGCCACCGGCACGAGCACCGTTCCGGCGAGGTCGGGCATTTGGTGGGCCACAAACGAGTGGGTCACTCCGGCGTTGTCGTCGATGACCTTGCGTATGCGGCCGCTCGTTGTGGTGTCGAAGAAGCCGAGTGGCATGGCCACCACCTTGGCCATGGACTCCTTGCGGATGTTGGTCTCCACGCGGAAGGCCACGAGATGCGAACATGCAAGCGAGGCGAAATAGAGCGCCACGCTGCCCACGGCGGCAATGCCAGTCCACAGGGCGTATGCCGCGATGTTGCCGTTGGCTTGCACCGGCGAACCGGCAAGCAGTTCGCGCATTATAAGCCATATCAGTATGTATGGCGCGATGCCTGCCAGCTCGCTCACGGCCGACAGGATGATGGCAACCGGGAATAGTTTTTTGCGGTTGCCCATGTAGTGAGTCAGTTTGTTTAATGTCTTCATTTATGGTGTAGTTTGGTTTACGACAAAGTATGTTGTCTGCCGTGTCATGACAATGCCGTCGGCAAGTCGGAATGCAGCCTTGCCCTGTCTGCTCGTCCATACCGGCTGTTCGGTGCGGCCGAACGGATGATTCCGGCTTGCGCTAAGTATGGGCGGCCACGGCAGCTGCAGCCTATTTGGCTGACGTCTAACCGGCTGTTGCTCCTTGGCGACGGGACTTCTCGGCCTGGGTGCGGGCATGTGGCTTGCGGGCGATGATGCATATCTCCTCGCCACGGCCATAGTTGATGCTTATGTCATCGAAGCCGGTGTTTGTCAGCACGTGGCCTATTTCTTCGGCCGAATGTACGGTCATGCCTTCTATACGGTTGGTCCAGAAAGTGTTGTTGGGGTTGCTTGCCTCGTTGCACACCATGAACAGGCCTCCGCCTTTTAGCACACGGTCTATCTGTCGGAATGCCACGTTGAGGTCTGGCCAGAAATAAATGGTCTCGAAGGCAGTCACAATGTCAAACGAAGCGTCGGCGTAGGGTAGCAAGTCGGCACTGCCTTGCTCTATGGCGCAGCGTCGGCCCAAGGCGTGGCGGTTTTTCTTCCGGGCGAAGGCCACGCTCTCCGGCGACAAGTCGACGCCACACACGCGCCCCCGGCTGCACAGTTTCAGCATGCGGCTGATGTTGGCCCCGCCTCCGCAGCCAATGTCGAGCGCATCCCACTGAGGCATCCACTCCAGCATGCTCATGCCCCATTCGGCCACTCTGGCGTGGCCGCAGTTCATTCCGCGCAGCATCATCCGGCCCCAGAAGCCGTGGGGCTTGCGCGTGTTTTGCAAGATTCTGCTTATCAGTTTCATTCTCATTTTTGTTTGTTGTTTATGTTTATATACTGTAGGTCGGTCAGGCTGAATAATGAACGTACGGCGGTTTTGTTCACAAAAAAGGAGAGAGCTCATATCTTCATGAGCTCTCTCCATCCAGCAATTTCTATGGTCAGGTATTCGGTAATGGCCTTTCGGCGTTCTTGTGCCGCCACTCTCTGTCTGATGATTTCCTCAAACAGGGTGAACATCCAGATGGTGTGGATGCGCAACGAGAAGTCGGTCACGTCTGAACAAATGCCGGGATGGCGGTTCTTCATGTCGGCGAAGTAGGCCTTGACCAGTGACGTGGCCCTGTCGGTAAAGCGGTCGCGGAATGTGGCGAGCGACGAGCCTTGCGACTTTAAAAGCAGCAAGGCGAGGCGGTGGCTGTGGTTGCCAATCAGTTCGGTGTACTGGCTGACCATGCAGTCGAGGTATTTCTTGTCGCACATGTCCATTATGTCGCGGCCACAACTGCCATGGTGCTCCTCGAGCATGGTCTCGAGGTCTCTGACGGCCGGGGCGACAAGGCTGCAGAACAGATGGTCCTTGCTGCGGAAGTAGTTGTAGATGTTGCCCACTCCGGTGTGTGCGGCAGCTGCTATCTCGCGCATGCTCACCCCTGCGAAGCCCTTGGCCAAGAACAACTTTGCCGAGGCCTGCATTATGTCATTCCTTATATGGTCTTTTGTTACTTGCATCCTTGATGGCTTGTCACGATGCAAAGGTAGTGGTAATGTGGCCGTCGGGCAATACCCAAATGTGGTGATTTGCTAAAGGCATTGCATCTGGGAACATGAAGCCAGGTCTGGGTTGAGTGCCGTGGGGGCGGTTGGCAGCCGTTGCACCCGCCGTGTAGGGGTGGCATGCTGGCGAGGTGGCTTCATTGTTTCAATGTGACGGCAAGGCGTCTCATGGCATGCTTAAACAAATAAGGGGCCGCGACAACCGTCGCGGCCCCTATAAACAGAGTTTGCCATTAGTCTACCGGAATCTTGTCGATGCGCTTCTGGTGGCGCCCTCCTTCAAATTCGGTGGCAAAAAATTCGTCCATTATACTCTTTGCCATGGCGTTGTCGATGAAGCGCCCGGGCATCACCAGAACGTTGGCGTTGTTGTGCTGGCGTGCCAGGTGAGCAATCTCAGGCATCCAGCACAAGGCGGCGCGTATGCCCTGGTGCTTGTTGAGAGTCATGCTTATGCCTTCGCCGCTCCCGCAGATGGCAATGCCGGGATAAACGTCGCCTGCCTCAATGCCCCTGGCCAGTGCGTGCCCATAGTCGGGATAGTCGCAACTGTCGGTAGAGTGGGTGCCGTAGTCCTTGTAGGCATAGCCGTGAGCCTTGCAGTATTCAATGACATACTGCTTCAGTTCGTATCCGGCGTGGTCTGATGCCAGACCTATTGTCTTTGTCTCCATGGCTGCATTATTCTGCGAGGAAGTCTTTCACCTGCTTGTAGACGTTCTCGGCCGTATAGCCGAGTTTCTCGTCGAGCACCTTGTAGGGTGCCGAGAAACCGAAGCTCGGCATGCCGAACACACGCCCGTTGGCCCCTGCCAGGCCCTCAAGGGTCACAGGCAGCCCGGCTGTCATGCCGAACACCTTGGCGCCGTGGGGCAGCACGCTCTCCTGATACTCGCGGCTCTGGCTGCGGAACAGGCCTTCGCTCGGGGCGCTCACTATGCGCACCTTGACGCCGTCTTTGCGCAGCAGCTTGGCGCCGGCCACCAGTGTTGACACCTCGGAACCGTCGGCCAGCAGGATGATGTCGTAATCGTCGTCTGATCCGGCCACCACGTATGCACCCTTGCGGGCCTGCTCGTAGTCGTTGCCGGCGGGCAGCTTGGCAATGTTCTGGCGCGAGAAGATGAGGGCAGTAGGCGTCTCGGTGTTCTCCATGGCCATGGCCCAGCATACCGTTGTCTCGTCGGCATCGGCCGGACGGAACACGCGTACGCTGTCCTTGCCGTGGTGGTTCTTGAGTTTCTCCATAAGTCGTATCTGGGCTTCCTGCTCAACAGGCTCGTGGGTTGGGCCGTCTTCGCCCACGCGGAAGGCGTCGTGTGTCCAGATGAACTTGATGGGCACCTCCATGAGGGCAGCCATGCGAACGGCAGGCTTCATGTAGTCGGAGAACACGAAGAACGTGCCGCATGCAGGTATGACGCCGCCGTGCAGGTACATTCCGATGCACATGCAGGCCATGGTCAGCTCGGCCACGCCTGCCTGGAAGAACGCACCGCTGAAGTCGCCGGCCTGCAACGCGTGGGTTTTCTTCAGGAAACCGTCGGTCTTGTCGGAGTTTGACAGGTCGGCCGAGGCACATATCATGTTTGGCACCTGCTCGGCCAGCACGCCAAGGCATGCTGCGCTGGCAGCGCGGGTGGCAGCGCCTTCTTTCTGGGTGAGCACGCTCCAGTCTACCTTTGGTGCGTTGCCGCTGAACCATTCTTTCATGAGGGCGGCTTTCTCAGGGTTGGCCTTTGCCCACTCTGCTTCTTCGGCGTGACGCTGGGCAACTATCTTCTTCAGCTCTTCGCGGCGGTCGGCATAGATCTTGGCCACCTCGGGGAAAATCACAAACGGGTCGTCGGGGTTGCCGCCGAGGTTCTTTATCGTGTTGATGTAAGCGTCGCCGCCAAGCGGTGCGCCGTGGGTGCCGATGTTGTGCTCATAGCTCGTGCCGTCGGCCTTGAGCGCTCCCTTTCCCATTACGGTCTTGCCGATGATGAGCGTCGGGCGCTTCTCTTCTTTCTGTGCAGCCTTGATGGCTTCGCGTATTTCGTCGGCGTCGTTGCCGTTGATGTTGATAACGTTCCATCCCCATGCCTTGTACTTGGCCTCGGTGTCTTCGTTCATCACCACGTTGCACTCGGTTGAGAGCTGTATCTCGTTGGAGTCGTAGAACATGATGAGGTTGTTGAGGCCCAGGATGCCTGCTATGCGGCCCGTGCCCTGGGATATCTCTTCCTCTATGCCGCCGTCGGAGATGTAGGCATATATCTTGTGCTTCATCACCTCCTTGCCCAGGCGGGCCTCAAGGAATTTCTCTGCTATAGCGGCACCTGCTGCAAACGTGTGTCCCTGTCCGAGGGGGCCCGACGTGTTTTCTATGCCGCGCTCTATGTCGCGCTCGGGGTGGCCCGGGGTGGGCGAGCCCCACTGGCGGAACTGCTTCAGCTCTTCGAGCGAGAACTTGCCCTGCATGGCGAGTGCCGAATAGAGCATTGGCGACATGTGGCCCGGGTCGAGGAAGAAGCGGTCACGGCCTTCCCATGACGGGTTTTCGGGGTCGTAAACAAGGAATTCCGAGAAAAGCACATTGATGAAATCGGCTCCGCCCATGGCTCCTCCGGGGTGGCCCGACTTGGCTTTTTCGACCATTGATGCAGCCAGTATGCGTATGTTGTCGGCTGCAAGTGTCATAACTTTCTTGTCGTTCATGATTGTTTGTTTTTTTATGTGGTTATTTGATTGCCTTGATTCCTTTGTGGGTAGGTATCGTGCGCTTTATCGTTCCGTCGGCGTTGAACTCCATCTTGTCGATGCACACCTCGCGGTGGTAGCCCGGCCCTTTGTCCTTGGGCAGGTAGTTTTTGTTTATCCGGTGGTATACTATGTACCATTCGTCTTTCCCCGGCACCTTGAGTACACTGTTGTGCGCCGGGCCGTAGATTTCGGATTCGGGCTCTTGGATTAGTATGATGGGGTCTTTAGCCACCTCAATGGGGCCGAGCGGCGACTTGCTCGTGCCGTAGACGACGTGGTAATTGGGTGAGCCTGTGTCGTCGACGCTCCAAAGGAAGTAGTAGAGTCCGTTGCGCTTGAACACGTAAGGGGCTTCGCGGTATTTGTAGTCGCTCAGGCTGCCGCCCCGCGGGGTCATCAGCTTCAGCGTGGTTGTGTCTATCGACGTCATGTCGGGGTTGAGCCTGGCTCCGGCCATGTAGCCGTTGCCCCAGTATAGGTAGTCAATGCCGGTGTCGGGGTCGTTGAACACGTCTACGTCAATCTGCTGGCCGTTCTTCAGTCCGGCCGGCCTTTTGTTGACAATGGGGTGGCCCAAGTCGACGAAAGGCCCTGTAGGACTGTCGGCCACGGCCACTCCGATGGCCTTGGCGTTGCCTGCGTTGCCGCTGTAATAGAAGAAATACTTGTATTGTCCGTCAACCTTTTTCTCGATGATTGCCGGTGCCCAGGCGTTGCCGCTTGCCCACTTGGTGTCTTTGCACACGTCGAGTATTATGCCTTCGTCGCGCCAGTCGACCAGGTTGTCGGACGAGAAGCATGTGAAATACCATCCTCCCCATCCTGGATGTCCGTCGGTGGTGGAGTAGATGTAGTAGCGCCCGGTTTTCTCAGAGTACAGTATCTCGGGGTCGGCGTGCATGCCCGGCAGTATCGGGTTGCCGCTCCACTCCTTGAACTGCATGCCTTCTGTTGATGGATTGATTTTCTTTATCGTTCCGTCGGGATTGTATTCCATCGGTTCGGCCACCACAGAGCGGCTGTAGCTCGTGCCTTCAGGCAGGCCGCCGTTGTGGGAGAAGAACACCCACTTGTCGCGGAAGTTTACGATGGCAGGGTGGGTTGTGTTGCTGTTGCCGGCAATTTCGGATATTATGCCTTTCACTTCGTATGGGCCGGTCACCTTGTCTGCCATGGCGTAGGCAATCTTCTCAGGCCATTCTGAGGCGTAAGTAAGGTAGTACTTGCCGTTGTACTTGTGTACCCAAGGAGCCTCGGTGAAGGGGTGTGAGGCGTCGATGGCCACCTGGTGTATGTCGCCGTCGGTCTCAATCATGTTTTCCTTGAGCTTCACATAGTAACACTCCCGGTTGCCCCAGAACAGGTAAGCCTGCCCGTCGTCGTCGATGAAGACAGCCGGGTCGATGCATGCCCATCCGTGGGTAGAGGCGAAACAGTCTTTCTTTGTGAGCAGAGGCTTGCCCAAGGCGTCTGTGTAAGGCCCTTCGGGGCGGTTGGCCACGGCCACGCCGATACCGCCAGAGTTGGTGCTCACATACCAGTAGAACTTGCCGTTGCGCTCTGCCACGTGTCCGGCATAGGCAGGTCTGTTCTTGGCCCAGCTGAAGTCGGTGGGGCGGAGCGGCACGGGGTATTCGGTCCAGTGCTTCATGTCGGTGGTTGAGAACACCAGCCAGTCTTTCATGGTGTAGCCGCGCTGGTTGCCGGCAAAGTCCTCGCCGGTGAAGAGCCACAGCGTGTCGTTGTGTACTAATACCGCCGGGTCGGCCGTGAACTTGTGCTTGAATATCGGGTTGCCGTTGCTCTCGATGTCGTGTTTGAGCACATAGCCCCATTTTGACTGCACCCGCTCAAGTTCTTTGGCGGTGAGCGAAGTCACCGTTCCGTGCCTTGGGAAGAAGTCTTTCCTGAAAGACTGCGGTTTGCTTGTAAACGTCTTGAGGTCTTTCGATGTCTGATACTCATACCTTCCGCTGGAATACAGGTCGTACATGAGCACGTATTCGTCGCGGTCGTTGAGCTTGAACACGCTTGAACCCTCCACGTGAGTCTTCGTGCCGGCGTAAGAGTCTACATACTTGAAGTCTTCTTTCCATTTGCCGAGCAGGCTGCGCGAGGTGGCCTGCTGTATGCCGTTCTTCACCTCCATGCCCTCTTCGTTCTTTGTGTTGCCTTTATAAAAGAGGTGGTAGGTGCCGTCTTTGTAGATGATGTCGTTGTCAATGCTGCCATACTTGGCGCTGAAAAGCACCTTGGGCTCGCCTTCAAACCCTGTGAAGTCGTCATTGGCGTAAGCGTAGTAAGTTATGAGCGACTTGCGGTCGTTGCGTTGCAGCGTGAAGTATATCATGTACTTGCCGGCCTTTTTGTCGTATATGGTCTGCGGAGCCCATACCCAGTAGGCGTCGCCGAAGTTCTCCGGGTAGTCTTTAGACAGGTTAATCTTCGCATGCGTCCAGTTGACGAGGTCGTCGGACTTCATCAGCACGATGCCCGGGTTCTCCTTCCAGCCATGCTTTCTGGTGTTCATGTCTGTGGCAACGATGTAAAACGTGTGGCCGTCTTCGCCTCGCAAGATGTGCGGGTCGCGTATTCCGCCGCTCTCGCTGATGGTGTCTGAGCTTACCACTGGGCGGTTTTTGTTGAGTGCAAACCAGTTCTTCGCGTCTTCGCTGACGGCAAACCTCAGGTGTTCCTGCTTGTCGGCGTCGCCCGTTCCCTCAAAGTAAACGAATATGTATCCTTTGTATGGCGATGCCTGCCTGTGGCTTTTGCGTGCTCCGGCAGCCGAAATGGCTGCCGTGCACAGCATAAGCGTTGCGGCAAGTATGGTCTTGTTGGTGATTTTGTTCATGCCGTTGAGCGTTACTTAACGTTTAGTACCACGATGGATTTGGCAGGTATCTGCATCTTGATCGTTCCTTTCTTGAGCTTTGCCCCTTTGAATTCTTGAGGCGCAACGACGTTGGGGTGGTCGAAGTCGTTGTAGTCGGCAATCGACTTGCAGCTTAATATCCGTCCGCTAACTGCCTTGGGAGCGTTATTTCCGAGCGCAATTTCAACGTCTTGGTTTTCGTCCAGGCTCACATTGGCCAGCGAGATGATTAGCGAACCGTCGGCCTGTTTAGCTGCCGACGCGCTCACCAAGGGTATGCGGCGCCCGTCCTTGGCATGGCTGTCGCCCCTGACGTCCATGCTGTCGCACGCAAGCGTGAGGGGGAGGCTGGTTGCTCCCATGAATCCCTTGTACATCTCAAACACATGATATGTCGGTGTGAGCACCATGTGACCGGTTCCCTTGGTGTCGGTAAGAATCATTGACTGCAGCACATTGACCACCTGTGCGATGTTGGCCATGCGCACCCGGTCGGTGTGGCGGTGGAAGACATTGAGCGTCAGCGCAGCCACAAAGGCGTCGCGCATGGAGTTCTGCTGGTAGAGGTGGCCTTTTACGGTGCCGGGTTCCTCGTCCCACCATGTTCCCCATTCATCTACGAGCAGCCCGATTTGCTTCTTTGGGTCTTTCTTGTCCATGATTTGCGCGTGGCGCTCAATCACGTCTTCTATCTCGAGACACTTTCCGATGGTCCAGTAATAGTCGTTGTTGTCAAACTTGGTGGCCGAGCCTTTGCTGCCGCTCCATCCGGTCACGGTGTAGTAATGCAGCGAGACGCCGTCCATGCGGTGGCCTATGTTGTCCATGAGCACGCGAGTCCAGTTGTAGTCGTAGTCGCTTGCGCCGCTCGCAATCTTGTAGAGCTTGTTGCCGTCGTAGTTGCGGCAGTAAACCGAATAGCGCCTGTAGAGGTCTGAGTAGTATTCCGGCCTCATGTTGCCACCGCATCCCCAGCTCTCGTTGCCCACGCCGAGGTATTTTACGCGCCACGCCTTGTCGCGCCCGTTTTTGCGCCTCAGGTTGGCCATCGGGGTGTCACCGTCGCTTGTCATATACTCAACCCACTTGGCCAGTTCCTCTACCGTGCCGCTGCCGACGTTGCCGCTGATGTATGGTTCGCAGCCCAGCATTTCGCAAAGGTTCAGGAATTCGTGTGTGCCAAACGAGTTGTCTTCTATCGTTCCGCCCCAGTTGTTGTTCTGCATCTTTGGCCGCTGTTCCCTTGGGCCTATCCCGTCCATCCAGTGGTACTCGTCGGCAAAGCATCCGCCGGGCCAGCGCAGCACCGGCACTTGCAGCTGCTTGAGCGCGTCGAATACGTCTTTGCGGTAACCCTTGATGTTGGGTATGGGCGAATCCTCGCCGACCCACAGTCCGCCATAGATGCAAGAGCCGAGGTGTTCGGCAAATTGTCCGTATATCTCCTTGTGGATAATGTTCTTCCCACCGTCGGTCGATATGGTGATTTGGGCTGTGTTGCCGGCCGAGGCATAAAGGCTGGCGGCAAGGAACAGTCCACAGGCAAAGAGTTTGTTGCTCATTCGTCGATATGTTCTATTAATAATACGTATGTCAGTTGTATTTCACTGCTGCTTCTTCTATAGGCAGGCATCTGTTGTACTTCTTGATGTAGGCGTTGAACCCGGCCACATCCTCTGGTGTCGGCGCAATCTCGGTGCCTTGGTTACCGGTAAACACCTTCTCGTCGAGGAATTCAGGCAGAGACAGGTTTGCCGTGTTGTTGACGAGATACGACCCTAAGATGGCCATGCCCCACGGTCCGCCTTCGCCGGCTGTCTCCATTACGGATATCGGAGAGTTGAGCGCTGCTGCCAGGATGCGCTGTCCCACGCCCTTGGTCTTGAACAAACCACCGTGCCCGGTTATCTTGTCCACCTTGATGTGCTCGTCGTTGAACAGGATGTCGTTGCCTATCTTGAGCACGCCGACGGCTGCGTAGAGGTTGGCCCTCATGAAGTTTGCCAGAGTGAATTTGTCGTTTGCCGAGCGCACAAACATCGGCCTGCCTTCTGCCATGCCGGTGACGGGCTCGCCGGAAAAATAGTTGTACGACAGCAGTCCGCCGCAGTCTGCCGCTCCCTTGAGCGCGTGGTTGTACAGCTTCTCGTAGACTTGGTTCATGTCGACGGGCATTCCCATCAGTTCCTGGTATTCCTTGAAGAGGTTGACCCACGCGTTGAGGTCTGACGTGCAGTTGTTGCAGTGGACCATCGCCACCGGGTTGCCGTCGGGTGTGGTCACGATGTCTATCACCTCGTAGGGCCTTGACAGGTCTTTCTCGAGCACAATCATCGAGAACGACGACGTCCCTGCCGACACGTTGCCCGTGCGCGGCTTGACTGCATTGGTGGCCACCATGCCTGTTCCGGCGTCGCCTTCGGGCGGGCAAACGGGTATTCCGGCCTTCAGGTGCCCCGACACGTCAAGGCGCTTGGCGCCCTCGGGCGTGAGGAAGCCTGCGTTTTTGCCTGCCGGCAGCACCCTTGGCAATATGTCGGCCAGTTTCCACTGGTATCCCCTGTCGGCTACCAGGTTGTCGAATTTTTCTATCATTGCAGCCGAGTAGTTCTTTGTTTGCGGGTCGATGGGCAGCATTCCCGATGCGTCGCCTATGCCCAGCACCCTTTCGCCGGTGATGAGCCAGTGGATGTATCCGGCCAGCGTTGTGAGGTAGTCGATGTCTTTCACGTGCTCCTCGTTGTCGAGAATGGCCTGGTACAAGTGGGATATGCTCCATCTGAGCGGTATGTTGAAGACAAAGAGGTCAGACAGTTCGGCGGCAGCCTTGGCCGTGTTGGTGTTTCGCCATGTGCGGAACGGCACCAGTATCTCTTGCTGCTTGTTGAATGCCATGTATCCGTGCATCATTGCGCTCACGCCTATTGCAGCAAGGGTTTCTATTTCTATGTCGTATTGTTCTTTTACGTTTCTCCGCAAGTCGGCATAGCAGTCTTGCAGCCCATACCATATTGCCTCGATGCTGTAAGTCCACAATCCGTCCACCAGTTGGTTTTCCCAAGTGTGGCTTCCTTGTGCTATTGGTCTGTTTTCAGGGTCTATCAATACGGCCTTGATGCGTGTTGAGCCAAATTCTATGCCGAGTATGGCCTTGCCGTTTTCTATAATTGATTTAGCGTCAGTATTCATATTGGTAATTATAAGTTGATAATGTATGGTGATGAAAGTAACCATAAGAAGTTCCGTGGCTGCCTGTCGAGACAGCCCTGGAACTCCTTTTAGCTTATGTTGAGGCCGCGGGGCTTAGCAAAGCGCCTTGTTCAACATGTAGTAAACCTCGTTGAAGCGCAGTTCCTTGCGGAAGTCGTCGACGGTGGTCTTGTCGTTGATGATGACACACTCTATGCCGGCAATCTCGGCATAGTCCTGCCAATACTCGTCGGTAAGGTCGTAAGAGAAGCAGCTGTGGTGTGTGCCGCCGGCATATATCCAGCATCCGGCTCCCACCTCGAAGTTGGGCTGCGGTATCCAGAGTGCCGATGCCACAGGGAGCTTGGGCAGAGGCTTGGGCTCGATGCAGTCGACGTCGTTGACAATGAGGCGGAACCTGTTGCCCATGTCGACCACTGTTGCCGTTACGCCCTTGCCCACCTTGGATGTGAACACGAGGCGTGCGGTCTGGCTCTTGCGTATGCCTATGCCGAGGAAATGTACTTCCAGGCGTGGCTTGGCGGCGGCTATGAGCGGGCAAACCTCGAGCATGTGTGCCTGGAGGATGGCGCTTTGCTCACCGTTGAAGTTGAGGGTGTAGTCCTCGAGGAACGAGCATCCGCCGCCCATGCCCTGGTTCATTACCCACAGGGTGCGGTAGAGGGCGGCCGACTTCCAATCGCCCTCGGCTCCGAAACCGTAGCCTTCGGCCATCAGGCGCTGCGATGCGAGACCCGGAATCTGGTCGAAGTGGCTGCCCTCGGTCTGTCCGAGGTCGTCGAAGTTTGTTGTGAATCCCTTGGCGCCCTTGGCTTTCAGTATGGCGCGTATGGCCAGCTCGGCCTTGGCGGCGTTCCAGATGACGGCGTAGTTCTCGTTGCTCTCATCCTCGAGGGCGGCGTCGTGGTCATAGAGCTTGAAGTATTCGGCCACGAGAGCCTTCACCTCTTCGTCCTTCACCTGCTTCTGGCATTCCATCAGCTCGCTCACGGGGCAGTAGTCAACGTGGTATCCCATCACCTGCTCGGCGGCCACCTTGTCGCCGTCGGTCACTGCTACATTGTTCATCTGGTCGCCGAAGCGGATGATGAGCATGTCCTGTGCGTCGGCCCAAGCAGCGCACACGCGCTCCCATACGGCTATGTGGTCTTGCGTCTTCTCCTCTTTCCAGTATCCCACAACGAGCTTGCGGCGTATGCGCATCCTCGAGATGATGTGGCCAAACTCGCGGTCTCCGTGTGCGCTCTGGTTCAGGTTCATGAAGTCCATGTCCATGGTGTCCCATGGAATCTCTGCGTTGAACTGTGTATGGAGGTGGAGCAGCGGCTTGTGCAGTATCTGCAGGCCGTGAATCCACATCTTTGCAGGCGAGAAGGTGTGCATCCATGTGATGACGCCTACACACTTCTTGTCGTTGTTGGCCTGTGCGAAGATGTCGGCCACTTCCTTAGAGCTGTTGGCCGTTCCCTTGTAAACCACCTTTATGGGCAGCCGTCCCGACTCGTTGAGTCCGTCGACCATTATCTTTGAATGACCGTCAACCTGTACGACGGCGTCGCCTCCGTAAAGGAGCTGAGCTCCTGTTACGAACCATACTTCTAAGTTCTCGAATGCTTTAACCATAGTTGTCTGTCTGTTTTTAGTTATGAAATGTTTTGTTATGTCTTTTGTTCCGGTTTTACTTCTTCTTCTGTCCGTAGTAAGCGTTAGGGCCGTGCTTGCGGCTGAAGTGCTTCTCTACGAGCAGCGGGTTCATGGTTGTGGCTGGGTTGACGGCAAACGACACGAATGCCATCTTGGCCACCTGCTCCATCACCACGGCGTTGTATACGGCGTTGTCGGCGTCTTTTCCCCATGCGAACGGCCCGTGGTTTTTCACCAGCACGCCAGGTGTGTGCACGGGGTTGATGCCCCCCTCGTTGAGGCGGCGCACGATGACGTTGCCCGTTTCCAGCTCATAGTCGCCTTTCACCTCGGCTTCGGTCATGTCGTCGGTGCAGGGTATGTCGTCGTGGAAGTAGTCGGCATGTGTCGTCCCTATGTTGGGTATGTCCTTGCCGGCTTGCGCCCAGGCCGTGGCGTAGGTAGAGTGGGTGTGCACAATGCCGCCAATCTCGGGGAAGGCCCTGTAGATGACGAGGTGTGTGGGTGTGTCTGACGAGGGGTTGAGGTCGCCCTCCACCACCTTGCCCGTGTTTACGTCAACCACCACCATGTCTGATGCCTTCATCGTGTCATAGCTCACGCCCGACGGCTTGATTACCACGAGGCCTTTTTCGCGGTCTATCGCCGAGACGTTGCCCCATGTGAATATCACCAGGTTATGCTTCACCAAGTCCAAGTTGGCCTTGAATACTTTTTCTTTCAGTTCTTCTAACATGATTGTATGCTTTTGTTTTGTTTACAGCTTGAAGTTGGGGTCTTCGTTGTAGGCCATTTTGTTGAACCTGTAGAGATAGGCCCCACGCTTCGAACTGGTCTTGTCTATCAGTTCTGTCTTCTCGATGAAGTCCATTTCCTTTATCCTCTTGCGGAAGTTCCGCTTGTCGACCTTCTCGCCGCACACGGCTTCGTAGAGCTTTTGCAGTTGCGTCAGCGTGAACAGCTTAGGCAGCAGGTTGAAGCTTATAGGCTCGTGCGATATCTTGCGCTGCATCATCTTGTGGGCCTTGGCCACCATGGTGTTGTGGTCTGAATACATTTGCGGCAGGTCGTTGACCGGCACCCACTTCAGCCCGTGCTCCTCCTGCAGGTTGCTGTCGTAGTCTTTCACGTTTATCAGGGCATAGTAGGCAATTGATATTACCCGCTCTCCGGGGTCACGGTCTACGTTGCCGAAGGCCCCCACCTGCCTCATGTATATGTTTCTCAAGCCCGTTAGCTGGAACAGCACGCGGTTGGCTGCGTCGTCAACGCTTTCTTCGTCGTGGATGAACCCTCCGTAGAGCGACCACTGGTCGCGCCCCGGGTCCATCTTGCGCTTGCCGATGAGTATCTTCAGCTCACCCTCGTCGAAGCCGAAGATGATGCAGTCGACAGACACAAGTACTTTGGAATATTCTTCGTAATATGTTGTCATCAGTATTCTTTTGATTGAATTGATGCCATCGGGGCAGCCAGGCGTAAGTGCCGTGCCGGCCCGGTGGCATGTTGCTTACCAGAAGTAGATGTAGAAGGCGGCGCACAGGGCCACTACGCCGAGCGATGCCACGACGTCCCATACGTTCCAGCTGTCGCGTATGGCCTTCTTGTAGCTCCCTGTGAAAGTTATGGCCTCAATCTGCTCCTTGCTGGGTTTCGGCGTGAAGCACGAGATTATGAACATGGCCACAATGATGAACACGAGCAGCCAAACCTCGAATATGAGCCAGTTGGTCTGCCAGAACCATGTGGTGTTCTCCCAGAAGGCACCCTCCATGGTGGCCTTGCCCGAGTTGGTGAGCACGTTGGTCAGCAGTCGGAGCATGCCGATGATGAAGCCGCCGATGAGGCCCCACTCGCCGGCTTTCGGCGTTATGCGTTTCGAGAATATGCCCAGGGTGAACACCGCCACCATGGCCGGGGCTATGAGCGACTGGATGTCTTGCAGGTAAGAATACAGGTTGCCCATGTTCATCATTATAGGCATCCACGCCAGTCCGAGCAGCACCACCACTACCGTGGCCACGCGGCCAACGAACACATAGTGGCTTTCGCTCATGCCCTTCTTCATTGGCTTGTAGAAGTCTTCGGTGAAGAGGGTGGCGCAGCTGTTGAAGAATGCGGCCAGCGATGCCACCAGCGCGCAGATGAATCCGATGGTCACGAGGCCCTTGACGCCTGCCGGCAGGATGTTCTTTACCATCATTGCGAACGCGCCGTCGGTGTCGTGAGAGTTGGTTATGTCCATGATGATGCCGCTGCCTGCTTTCTGTGACAGGGCGAAAGCCACCATTCCCGGTATGAGGAACATGAACACGGGCAGCAGTTTGAAGTAGCCGGCTGCTATGGTGCCGCGGCGCGCGCGCTTCATCACGGTCGTATTGTCCTCACCCTTGGTCTGTCCGAGCACACGCTGAACGATGTGCTGGTCGGTGCACCAATACCAGAAACCGATTATCGAAGCGCCGAGGAACACCACGTAGCCCGGGAATTGCTGGTACATCGGGTCGTCGGGATTGGTGTGGAACATGTGTGTCGTGCCGAATCCGTCGTGGGCTGCGTTGCACACATCCATCATCTGCGACCATCCTTCCACTATGCTGCCGTTGCCGAGCATGCTCAGGCCAAGGAAGAGCACGAGGAATGAGCCTATGATGAGGATGGGGGTCTGTATGGCCGACAGCGTCATCACGCCCTTCATGCCGCCGAACACGGTGAACACGGCCGTGATGGCTATGAGGCCTATGGCGCCGTACCAGAACGGCAGCCCGAGCAGGTATTCAAAGAATATGCCGCCGGTGAACGCCGTCACCGACACCTTTGTGAGCACGTAGGCAATCAGGGTGATTATCGACAGCCACGAACCCGTGCGCTGTGTGTAGCGGAACTTCAGGAAGTCGGGCATGGTGATGATCTTGCCCATCTTGGTGTTGAGCAGCTGGTAGAACGGCACGAAAAGCCAGCCGAGGATTAGTATCATCCATCCCTGCATCTCCCAGTGGGCCATGCCCACGCCGTCTTTCGCTCCGGTGCCGGCCAGTCCGACCAGGTGTTCGGAGCCGATGTTGGCCGCGAAGATGGCCGCGCCTATGATATACCATGGCTCTCCCTTGCCAAAGAGGTAGTCCTGGCTGTCGGCGCCCTTCATCTTCTCCCTGTCTTTCTTTATGCTGCGGTATATTGCCCATACTATGGCCACCACTCCTACGGCGAGCACAGCCCAGTCGAGCCAAATGAATTCGTTTGTGTTCCAGTTCATTTCCTTAAGTTGTATGTATGTGTTTTATGCTTCTGTTTGTTGGTGTCTCTCATTTTACGCTGAACTTGTATGCCACGTGGCTGTGGTATTTCTCGCCCGGCTTGAGGTAGGGCGACGGCCAGTCTTTCTTGTTCGGCGAGTCGGGGTATTTCTGGCTTTCAAGGCATACCGACACGTGCTTCGGGTATTTCACGCCGTGCTTGCAGCTTACGCCTGTGCCCTGGAAGTTGCCGGTGTACACCTGCACGCCTGGCTCGTTGGTGAACATTTCGAGGAAAATGCCCGTCTTGGGTGAGTAGAGCGATGCCGCAACGGTCTTGTCGTCGCCTTTCCCGTCCTTGTAGGTGTTGAGGCACCAGTTGTGGTCGTAGCCGCTGGCGTTCCTTATCTGTTCGAAGGTGGTGTCGTTCACGGTCTGCTCAAGTGCCCTCGGTGTGCGGAAGTCCATCGGCGTGCCTTCAACTGGGCTTATCTCGCCGGTAGTCATGTAGGTAGAGTCGGCCGGTGTGTAGTTGTCGGCGTTGATGTAGAGCACCATGTCCATGCCTTCGGTCGACGGGTCGCCGTTCAAGTTGAAGTAGCTGTGGTTTGTCATGTTTATCACGGTCTCTTTGTCGGTCGTGGCATCAAAGCTGATGTCGAGCGTGTTGTTATTTAATAAGGTGTAAGTGGTTGTCGCTGTTACTGTGCCGGGGAATCCGTTGTCGCCGTCGGGCGAAACGATGGTCAGTTTCAGTGTCGAGTCGTTGGGCTGCTCGGCGTCGTACACCTGGTACATCCATCCGCTGGGCCCGCCGTGCAGGCAGTGGCCGAAGTTGTTTTGCGGAAGCTGGTATTCCTTGCCCTCAACGGTCAGCCGCCCCTTGTTGATGCGGTTGGCGTAGCGTCCTACCGACGAGCCGAAGTCGCTTGGCGAGTTCACCGTGTCGGCATACTGGGCCAGGTTGTCATAGCCGAGCACCACGTCGGTGGGGTTGCCGTCTTTGTCGGGCACGACAATCGATACCACCCGGCCGCCGAAGTTGGTTATGCAAACTTCCATGCCGCTCTTGTTTGTCAGTGTGTACAGGGCTGTTTTCTTGCCGTTGATTACAGAGTCGAAGGCGGCGGGGTTCAGTCCGGAGACAGTCACAGCCGTCTGATGCTCTGATGTGCAGGCCGTGAACATTGCCGCAGCAATGCCGAGCCCTGCAATAGATACCTTAAGGTTGTTCATTTAAAATAGTATTTTAGTTATTGTTTATAGATATTGCCTCTTGTTTAACAGGCTGTAAATTTACTGCTTAATTCTGACATTGCAAAGCAATTTGCCTGTTTTTTTGCCCATGTAGTGTTTATTTTACACTAATACAGAGGTTTTAACATGATTAAACCATAATTCATGCGTACTTCTGCAATATTGTTCGTTATGCCACAGTTGCAGGCCGCGGTCGCCGCCGGGGGCATGCCACAGCCCGGGTTTGTAAGTTTTTGTTACCGTTTAGTCATGGCTGCGCAATCCTCTGGGCCACAGGGTGTTATGTTGCGGCCTCCGTTACGTCGCGGTTCTGCCCCTTTCACACTCCGATATGGGCCGTTTCGGCTTCTTGTTCGCCCCGGGTGGCGGCTTTCCGGGGGCTGCACGTCCGGCTCGCGCCTGTTTTGTTGCGATTTGTTACCACGGCAAGCGGGCCTCCCGCCGGCATGCCCTCCGGTGGTGCAGCCGTCCCCTGGCTGTGCCGCCTGCCGCCCCCGAAGTCACATAAAATCTTAATTATTGGCTCTAAATCCTTGATTTGCTTGTGTGATATGCAAAAAAAGAGTAATTTTGCACCTAACAGACGATTAAGGAGAAAAGAGATACAGATGATTTCCGTTGAAGGACTTAAGGTTGAGTTTGGTGTGAAGCCGCTGTTCAGCGATGTGAGTTTTGTCATCAACGAACGCGACCGTATAGCCCTTGTGGGCAAGAACGGAGCCGGCAAGTCCACCATGCTGAAGATTCTTTGTGGTATGCAGAAGCCCACCGATGGGGTGGTGGCTGTTCCCAACGACACCACAATAGGTTACCTGCCGCAGGTGATGAAGCTGCAGGACGACACCACCGTGATAGACGAGACGCGCAAGGCGTTTTCTTCTGTCACCAAGATGAGGGAGCGCGTCGATGCGCTCAACCGCGAGCTGTCGGAGCGCACCGATTACGAGAGCGACGACTACCTCAAGCTGGTCGAGCGGTTCACGGCCGAGCACGAGCGCTACATGATGCTCGGGGCCGAGAGTTGCGAGGCCGAGATGGAGCGTACGCTCATGGGACTGGGCTTTGCCCGCACCGACTTCGGCCGGCCCACGAGCGAGTTCAGCGGCGGTTGGCGCATGCGCATCGAGCTGGCCAAGATACTGCTTGAGAAGCCCGACGTGCTTCTGCTCGACGAGCCCACCAACCATCTCGACATCGAGAGCATACAGTGGCTGGAGCAATTCCTGTCACAGAGTGCCAAGGCCGTGGTGCTGGTGAGCCACGACAGGGCATTCATCAACAACGTAACCAACCGCACACTCGAGATAAGCTGCGGCCGGGTGGTCGACTACAAGGTGAAGTACGACGAGTATGTGAAACTGCGCGCAGAGCGCCGGGAGCAGCAGCTCAGGGCGTACGAGAACCAGCAGAAGGAGATTGCCGACATGAAAGAGTTCATAGAGCGCTTCCGTTACAAGCCCACCAAGGCCGTGCAGGTGCAGAGCCGCATCAAGCAGCTGGCCAAGATTGTGCCCATCGAAATCGACGAGGTAGACAATTCGGCCATGCACCTGAAGTTTCCGCCGTGCCTGCGCAGCGGCGACTACCCCGTGATATGCGACGGCGTGCGCAAGGACTACGGTGCGCACACCGTGTTCGACCACGTGACGCTCACAATAAAGCGCGGCGAGAAGGTGGCCTTCGTTGGCAAGAACGGTGAGGGCAAGTCGACGCTCGTCAAGTGCATAATGGGCGAGATACCCTTCACCGGCTCGCTGAAGATAGGCCATAACGTGCAGATAGGCTATTTCGCGCAGAACCAGGCGCAGCTGCTCGACGAGAGCCTCACCGTGTTCGACACCATCGACAGGGTGGCGCGGGGCGAGATACGGCTCAGGATAAAGAACATTCTGGGCGCCTTCATGTTCGGGGGCGAGGCTTCCGACAAGAAAGTCAGCGTGCTGAGCGGCGGCGAGCGCAGCCGCCTGGCCATGATAAGGCTGCTGCTCGAGCCTGTCAACCTGCTCATCCTCGACGAGCCCACCAACCATCTCGACATGCAGTCGAAGGACGTGCTGAAGGAGGCCATCAAGGCTTTCGACGGCACGGCAATCATTGTCAGCCACGACCGCGAGTTCCTCGACGGCCTTGTGACAAAGGTCTACGAGTTTGGCGGGGGCCGTGTGCGCGAGCACCTGGGCGGCATCTACGACTTTCTGCGCGAGCGCAACATCGACAGCCTCGACGCCCTGGCTCCTTCGGCCGGCCGCCAGGCCGAGCCCGCTGCAGCCCCGGCGCAGCAGGAGAAGCCTGCCGAGGCGGCCAAGATGGACTACGCCGAGCGCAAGGAGGCCCAGAAGCGAATACGCAAGGCAGAGAGGGCCGTGCAGGAGTCTGAGGCGCGCATAGGCAAGATGGAGGCCCGCCTGAAGGAGCTCGACGACATACTGTGCCGTCCGGAGAATGCTTCCGACATGGCGCTCATATCCGAATACACGTCGGTAAAGAGAGACCTCGACGCCGAGGTTGAGCGGTGGGAGCGGCTGTCAGAAGAGCTCGAGTCGGTCAGCCAGTAGCCGGCCTTGGCGTTGGCCGGCCGCAGCCTCGATTCGCCGCGGGGCGTTGACGGCGACAGCCTGGGGCGGCGCTCAGACGCATCAGCATTGATACATTGTACAAACTAAAATATACAATTATGAGAATCAGAAGACTTATCCCAGCAGTAGCCTTTGCATCGATGTCCGTCGTGGCGTTGGCACAGGGCGACCTTAAGTCAGGCATCGACGTTGCCAACCTCGACCGGAGCGTCAGCCCGGCTGAGAATTTCTATGAGTTTGCCTGTGGCGGATGGATGAAGAGCCACCCGCTGCCCGCCGCTTATGCGCGTTACGGCAGCTTCGACCAGTTGGCCGAGAACAACGACAAGCGCATCAACACCATCCTCAACGAGCTCAAGAGCGGCTCGTTTGCCGCCGGCACCACCGAGCGCAAGCTGAGCGACCTCTACAAGCTCGCCATCGACTCGGTGAGGCGCAACAAGCTCGGGGTTGAGCCGGCCATGCCGGTGATACGCCAGATGGAGGCCGCCAAGACCGTAGGCGAGCTTTTCGCAATACAGCTTGAGCTTGCCCCCAAGGGCGACAGCGAGTTCATGGGCATGTATATAGGCGCCGACGAGAAGAATGCCGGCCACAACATACTCAACATTTCGCAGGGAGGCATAACACTCGGGCAGAAAGAGTATTACCTCGACACCGACTCCACCACGGCAGGCATACGCGAAGCCTACAAGAAGCACATCGTGCGCATGTTCCGTCTCTACGGTTTCACCGAGCAGCAGGCACAGAAGAAGATGCAGAACGTGATGAAGCTCGAGACCGAGCTGGCACGCCTGTCGAAGTCGACCACCGAGCTGCGCGACCCGCAGGCCAACTATCACAAGATGACCCTGGCCGACTTCAACGCCAAGTACCCCAACGTCAAGCTCGTGCAGGTGATGAACGCCACCGGCGTCAAGACCGAGTACATACAGGAACTCGTGGTGGGCCAGCCCGAGTTTGTGGCCGGGGCCGACAAGCTCATCGGCTCGCTCACTCCCGACGAATACCGCGATTACATGGAGTGGGGCCAGATAATGAGCTCTGCCAACTACCTGAGCGATGAAATCGTTGCGGCACAGTTCGACTTCTTCGGAAAGACCCTGACTGGCCGCAAGGAGAACTTCCCGCTGTGGAAGCGCGCAACCGGCCAGGTGGAAAGCATGATGGGGCAGGCCTTGGGCAAGATTTATGTAGACAAGTATTTCCCCGCATCGTCGAAAGAACGCATGAAGACGCTCGTGCACAACCTGCAGGTGGCACTTGGCGAGCGCATCAAGGCACAGAGCTGGATGAGCGACGTGACCAAGAAGAACGCGCTCGACAAGCTCGACGCTTTCTACGTAAAGATTGGCTATCCCGACAAGTGGATAGACATGACCGACCTGAACATCGACCCCTCGAAGTCGTACTACGAGAACATTGTAGAGTGCAACCGCTTCTGGACCAAGTGGAGCGTTGACACCAAGGCCGGCAAGCCCGTCGACCGCGACGAGTGGTTCATGTACCCGCAGACGGTTAACGCATATTACAACCCGACCACCAACGAGATTTGCTTCCCCGCAGGCATACTCCAGCCGCCGTTCTTCGACCCAACTGCCGACGACGCTTTCAACTATGGTGCCATAGGCGTGGTGATTGGCCACGAGATGACCCACGGCTTCGACGACTCCGGACGCCACTACGACAAGGACGGAAACATGAAGGACTGGTGGACTGAGAGCGACGCCAAGAACTTCACCGAGCGCGCCGACAAGTACGCCGAGTTCTTCTCGGCCATCAAGGTGCTGCCCGACCTCAACGCCAACGGGCGCCTGACGCTGGGCGAGAACCTGGCCGACCACGGCGGACTGCAGGTGGCTTTCTATGCTTACAAGAATGCAACCAAGAACGCCCCGCTCAAGACCATCGACGGATTTACGCCCGACCAGCGCTTCTTCCTGGCCTACGCCGGGGTGTGGTCGGCCAACTCTACCGACGAAGACATACGCAACCGCACCAAGAGCGACCCGCACTCTATCAACAAGTGGCGTGTCAACGGGGCTTTGCCTCACATCGACATGTGGTACGACGCTTTCGGAGTGAAGCCGGGCGACAAGATGTTCATACCCAAGTCCGAGCGCCTCGAGCTGTGGTAATCTGTGCCGCAAGGCCACGTGACTGACCATTCAGGGCCGCCATTGGCATCAAAGCCGATGGCGGCCCTTGTTTTGTGCCTGCCCGAGGCGGCAGCCATGAAGCCCATGGGGCGTGGTGGTGGCCAAGGCGTGGCAAGGCTGTTTTTGTAAATCGCTTTTACCTAATGGTGCTTTTGCTGCAACAATCTGTCACTCAGAGTGTTGCGACGCCTGCCTTGAAGTGCCGCAACCGGGCCCGTTTCGGGGCGTGAAACGGGTCGTTCCGTCATGCCACATGGCCTGTTTTGCCATGCCACAAGGCCTTTGCCGGTGCGCGGGCTCACCATTGTAGCGTATTTTCAGCATCGCGGCAAAGTTGGTCTACGGCCGCCGGAGCATCGTTGGCCGCACGCCTTTGTGGGCCGCGGCCCGGCCTCGGGCGGCGTCGGGCCGTGGCTGCGCCGTGGCCCGTTGCTTCATTTCTGAATCCATAATTTTGTCTTCTCCATAAAAATGCTTATCTTTGTGGGGCTAAAATAGAATCATACAATGCCATTAAGACTACCAGACAAGCTGCCCGCAATAGAGCTGCTGAAGAAAGAGAACATATTTGTGATGGACAACACGCGGGCCACCACGCAGGACATCCGTCCGCTACGGATAGTCATACTGAATCTCATGCCGCTGAAGATAACCACCGAGACCGACCTCGTGAGGCTGTTGTCTAACACCCCCTTGCAGCTGGAGGTGAGCTTCATGAAGCTGAAGAGCCACACGCCGAAGAACACCCCGATAGAGCACATGATGATGTTCTACCGCGACTTCGAGGATATGGCAGGCGAGAAGTTTGACGGCATGATAGTGACCGGAGCCCCCGTGGAGACATACGACTACGAACAGGTGACCTATTGGGACGAGGTGAGCGGCATATTGCGATGGGCCCGCACCCACGTCACGTCGACGCTGTACATCTGCTGGGCTGCGCAGGCCGGGCTTTACTGCCACTACGGCATACCGAAATACCCGCTCGAGAAAAAGATGTTCGGCGTGTTCAGCCAGCGGCCGCTCGACCCGTTGCTGCCCATATTCCGCGGGTTCGACGACGTTTTCTACATGCCTCACAGCCGGCACACCGAGGTTAGGCGCGAGGACATACTGGCATGCCCGGGCCTGCAGCTCATTGCCGAGTCGCCGGAGTGCGGCGTAAGCATGGTCATGGCGCGCGGCGGCCGTGAGTTCTACATAACGGGCCACCTGGAGTATGCGCCCAACACGCTCGACACTGAGTACAGGCGCGACCGTGGCGTGCGCGACGACGTGGAGCTGCCGAGGCACTACTACGTAGGCGACAACCCCGACAACCCGCCCCTCGTCACCTGGAGGGCCCACGCCAACCTGCTCTACAGCAACTGGATAAACTATTACGTATACCAAGAGACGCCTTACGACATAAACCGGATTGAATAGTGACAACGCTCGAACTTCTTGCTCCGGCGCGCGACCTTGAGTGCGGCCGGGCAGCCATCGACCATGGGGCTGATGCCGTTTACATTGGGGCCGAGAGCTTCGGCGCACGCGCCGCTGCCGGCAACTCGGTGGACGACATAGCCGAGCTGTGCCGTTACGCCCACCGTTTCGGGGCTCGTGTATACGTGACGGTCAACACAATAATATACGACGGTGAGCTCGAGGCCACCAGGCAGCTGCTCGGGCAGCTCGACGCGGCAGGCGCCGACGCCATCCTCGTGCAGGACATGGCGGTGCTGGGCATGCTCCGCGGCGGGCGCATGGCCGCCCACGCAAGCACCCAGACCGACAACCGCACGGCAGAGAAAGTGGGCTGGCTGCGTGACATAGGGTTCAGCCGGGTGGTGCTGGCCCGCGAGCTGTCAGTGTCGGAGATTGCCGCCATACATGAGCGCGTGCCCGATGTAGAGCTCGAGGTGTTTGTGCACGGGGCGCTGTGCGTGAGCTACAGCGGGCAGTGCTATGCCTCGCAGCATTGCTTCGGGCGCTCGGCAAACAGGGGAGAGTGCGCACAGTTCTGCCGCCTTCGCTTCGACCTCGAGGACGCCGGCGGACGGGTGATTGAGCCAGGGCGCTATTTCCTGTCGCTGAAAGACATGTGCCGTCAAGGCTCTCTGGACGAGCTGGCCGAGGCGGGGGCAACGTCGTTCAAGATAGAAGGGCGGCTCAAAGACGCTGCCTACGTCAAGAATGTCACTGCCGCTTACAGCCGCCGGCTCGACGAGGTGATACGACGCCACCCCGGCAAGTATCGCAGGGCTTCGCTCGGCCACTGCTCTTATTCGTTCGCCCCCGACCTGCGCAAGACCTTCAACCGTGGTTACACCACCTATTTCCTTGAAGGGCGCAAGGCCGACATGGCCTCGATGGACACGCCCAAGGCCAAGGGCGAGTTTGTTGGTCACGTCAAGGAGGTGCGCGGCGCGTCGTTCACGGTCTCAGGGCTGGCAGCGTTTGCCAATGGCGACGGCCTTTGCTTCGTGGCCGACGGCGGGCGGCTTGATGGCTTCAGGGTTAACCGGGCCGACAACAACCGCCTTTTCCCGCTGCGCATGCCTGCCGGGCTGCGACCGGGCATGGCCCTCTACCGCAACAACGACCAGGAGTTTGAGCGGGTGCTCGGCCGGCAGAGCGCCGTAAGGAAGATATCCATAACCATGAAACTGGAGCCAACGCCCACCGGCGTGGCCCTGACCGCCGCCATCGACGGCGGCCCTTCGGCGCGTGTCGAGGCCGCCGTAGACCACCAGGCCGCCATGCAAGACCAGCGCGAGAACATCGTAAGGCAGCTCACGAAGCTCGGCACCACGGTATACGAGTGCTCCGGCGTTGAACTGCCCGAAGGCTTCGACTGCTTCATACCCTCGAGCGTGCTGGCCAAGTTGCGCCGCAGCGCGGTCGAGGCCCTTGAGCAGAGCACCGTGGCGGGCATGATACCAGTGGGAGTCAGGCCCGCTGACGTTGAGCCCGATGCCCCGCAGTGCGGCCGCTTCCAGTATCTTTATAACGTGGCCAACGCCGAGGCGGGCGCTTTCTATGCGGCCCACGGCGTGCCCGGGGTGGCCCCGTCGTTCGAGCAGAAGCCCGTAGGCGGGGCGTTGCTGATGCAGTGCCGCTATTGCATACGCCACGCGTTAGGCCACTGCGTGAGGCGCGGCGGCACAGACCCGCATTGGGAAGAACCGCTGTTTCTGGCCCTGCCTGACGGCAGGCGCTTCAGGCTGGAGTTCGATTGCAGCCGTTGCCAGATGAACGTTTATGCCGCCGAGGGTAGCGGCACGAAAGGAAGAAGACAACCATAAACCGATAGCAAGCATGGAAAAAGCCAAAAAGACAGTGGGCAAGTTGCCCGTAAATCTTGCCGCGGCGCTGCTGCCGTGGTTAGTGTTGCTGCTGTTTGCGCCCATGCTTTCGTCTTGTTACAATCAGTCGAGCGCCACGCCCGACGCCTGGGACCTGACCAAGCGGCAGATAGACTCAATCTCGTTTTCCACCACCCACCATTATTCGCAGAACTACAACTTCGTGGTCAAGGCCGACTCTTTGCGCCTGGTGTGCCAGGCTCCCGACGAGTTGCCATTCGATTCCGTCACGGTTTACAACGGCGACTACGTCGTTGTGGCCGACTTCATGACCATGCCCGGCGACACAATCGACTCGGTGTGGGTGAAGATTGCCCGCGACCAGATCACGCAGGGGTGGATACGCGAGCGTGCCATGCTGCCCGGCGTGGAGCCCGACAACTACATCTCGCAGTTCATCGACACATTCTCTGACGTCCATCTGCTGCTTTTCCTCGCCTTGGTGGTGTCGGTAGGCGCCGCCTACGGCCTCCGTTCGCTGTTCAAGCGCAATGCCATGATAGTGCATTTCCACGACATCGACTCGTTCTACCCGACGCTACTCACCCTCCTTGTGGCGGGGGCTGCCACGCTGTATGCGTCGATACAGTTGTTCGGGCCCGACTCGTGGCGCCATTTCTACTACCATCCGTCGCTAAACCCGTTTGCCCTTCCGCCCCACCTCGGCCTGTTCATATCGCTTGTTTGGGCCATCATCATAGTGTCGCTGGCAGCCGTCGAGGAGATAGCACGGCAGCTCTCGTTTGTCGATACGCTGCTCTACCTGTGCGGACTGGCGGCAGTGTGCGCCATCGATTACGTGGTTTTCAGCATCTCTACGCTGTATTACGTGGGCTATCCGCTCTTTGTCGCGTATGCCATATTTGCCATACGCCGTTACTTCCGCAACACCCGCTGCCGCTATATCTGCGGCAATTGCGGTGCCAAGATGCTCGACAAGGGCGTCTGTCCGCACTGCGGCGCATACAACGAATGATGTTTTTGCGGGCCGGCAGTCCAAATCCATATAAATGAGGATTGCCGGGGTGGACGTTATTGCCTACCTTTGCACACTCAAACAAGAAAACTTATATCAAATGATTAGAATGGCTTTGTGCGTCGTCGTGACCTCCGCAGCAACCCAGATGTGGGCTGCCGGTGGGGCGACAGACTTTTCAGGTGAGCGCGGTGGCGCTATGGTTGCCGTGCCGGTTGCATCAGTTGCGGCCGACACATCGCGAGTGGTAGACCTCGACGAGGTAGTAGTGGTGGCCCAACCGAAGGAAAATTTGCGGTTGAGGCGACAGCCGTTGAGCAGTACGGTGTTCACCGACAAGGAGATGCAGCGCCTCGGCGTGCATAGCCTCAGCCGTCTGTCATATTACGTCCCGTCGTTTGTCGTGCCGGCCTACGGCTCAAGGTTCACGTCGTCGATATACGTGCGGGGCATCGGTTCGCGCTCGGGCGACCCGGCGATGGGCGTATATTTCGACAACATACCGCTTGTAAACAAGAGCACATACAACCGTCACTTCTACATGCTCGACCGTGTTGACGTGCTGCGTGGGCCGCAGGGCACGCTCTACGGGATGAACACCGAGGGCGGAATAGTGCGAATGTATTCAAAGAACCCAATGAAATACCAGGGAACCGACGTCAGCGTGAGCATCGGCACGGGCATGGCGGCCACGACAGAGGTGGCCCACTACCACCGCCCGAGCAATAACTTCGCCTTCTCGGCAGCTGCCTTCTACAGCGGGCAGCGCGGATTCTTCGACAATACAAACCTTGGCGAGAAAGCCGACCTGAGCAACGAGGCAGGCGGAAGGATGCGCTTTGTATTTACGCCCAACAGCCGCCTGACGTTCGACCTTACCTCCGACTACCAGTATGTCAACCAGAACGCGTTCCCGTATGGCGAGTACAACAGTGAGACAGGCGATTTTGCCGACCCCTCTACCACGTTTATGAACGGATACCGCAGGAAGATGGTGAACGCCGGGTTGAGCATCTCGTACAAGTGGGATGCACTGTTGCTGAGCCTGGCAACGGGCTACCAGTTCCTTGACGACATGATGCAGATGGACCAAGACTACCTGCCTGCCGACTACATGCGCCTGGAGCAGATGCAGAAGCTCAACGTGCTGACACAGGAGGTGACGCTGCGCAGTGCCGGCAACGGGCGGTGGCAGCACACCTCGGGCGCCTTCTTCAGCTACCAATGGCTGCACACCGACGGCCCGGTTTACTTCGGCGAGGCCATGAACAAGCAGATACTGTCGTCGATGGGCATGCCGCCCACGGTGGCGTCGGCCATGACCCTGACTGACAACTACGTGCCGGGTGAGTTCAAGACGCCGCAGCTCAACGTGGGCGTTTACCACGAATCGAACTTCAGCATTGCCGACAGGCTCATGCTCACGCTCGGCCTGAGGTACGACCATCAGCGCGTCAAGATAAACTACGACTCATACTCACACTTCCTGCTCGGCCTCAACATGCCGCCGCGGCCGGCCGTGAGCAGCCACTTCCGCTCTGTCATGCAGGGCGGCACGGCAGAGAGCTACGACCAGTTGCTGCCCAAGTTCGCGCTGACATACAGGATAAGCGACGACGGCTCAAACGTCTATGCCACCGTGAGCAAGGGCTTCCGCGCCGGAGGCTACAACCTTCAGATGTTCTCCGACATATTCAAGAGCGAGCAGAGCGCGCTCGGCATGAAGCTCATGCAGCTGATGAAGGGCGACATGACGCTGACGCACACCGACGCCGAGTACGACAACATCAACCGCACCATAACATACAAGCCCGAGGTGAGCTGGAACTATGAGCTCGGAGCGCACCTCAACCTCTTCGGAGGCAAGCTGCACGCCGACGCATCGGTGTACTACACGCGCATCAGCAACCAGCAGCTTTCGGTCATGGCAGGCAACTATGGCTACGGCCGCATGATGGTCAATGCCGGCAAGAGCAGCAGTTGCGGCGTAGAGCTCGCGCTGCGCGGCAAGGCGGCGGCCGACAGGCTTGCGTGGAGCGCCACCTACAGCTACACGCGCTCTACGTTCAGCCAGTATTCAGACAGCGTGAAGGCTGCCGACGGCTCGGGCAATGTGCTCCGCAACTACGAGGGCAACTGCGTGCCGTTTGTGCCCAATCACACATTCAGCGTGGTGGCCGACTACAGCTTCATGCTCTCGCACGACGGCTTTGTCAAGGCCATCACGGTGGGTGCCGACGTTGCCGGCAACGGCGAGACATACTGGGATGTGGCCAACGAGAACTCGCAGAAGTTCTACGCTCTGCTCGGTGCCCACGTGCAGTTCGACCTCGGCAAGGCAACCGTCAACATCTGGGGGCGCAACCTTACGGACACCAAGTACAACACATTTCTCGTAAACAGCTCCGTCGACCGCGTACAGCGCTCGTTTGCCCAGCGTGGCAATCCGCTGCAGGTCGGGCTTGACCTATCGATGCATTTCTAACGGCAGCATTGTGCCGGGCCGCCATCGGCCGTGATGCATCTCAGCTATGGCTGGCCGGTTTGGCCGGCAGCCTTAACTGTTTGGAAGACAATGATTTATGAGCGTGCGCCGTTTTGCTTAGCGAAACGGCGCATTTTATGATGCGAAACGGCCCGTATTGCAGTGCGATATGGGCCGTTTTGCGACCTCTCCTTGCATCGGCCGTTGCCGGCGGGTAGCGGTGCTGTGGTCTGCATTGCGTGTGCCGGTAACGAGCCGGCACAGGGGCCGGTGCGGAAAATAATCGTTCCGCATGGTGGAAATGTCGCAAAAAATGGCTAACTTTGTGCGTCTGGCATCATGGCCGGGTGCAATCCGGCTGGCAGCGGGCTGCATGGTGGCTGACTGGCGGTTTGCCTTTCGGCGGCCGTGTTTCGGCGGCGGGTGGCAGGCATTAACTAAACAACGGCATCATCATGGTTGAGTCACAAGAACAACTCGAGTCGCTCATAGAAGAGTGGGGGTTTATGCCATTCTTCAAAAACGGCATAGAGGGCTTTTCTATAGAGGAGCAGGTGGCGCCCGACCTGCTGTTCGGCGAGCACGGCGAGCAGGGCGCATGGCAGTGGAAAGGCCCCATCATAAGCCATTGGCAGTGTGCCTATGGCAAGTTTTTCTGCGGAAAGGCGGGCTTTGTAAGCCTCAGGTGGCTGCCCGACTTCATCAACTGGCGGCGGTCGCTGTATCCAATAGACAGAATGGGCGCCGATGCCATCCACATACTCGACGTGCTTGTGGAACATGAGTCGATGTTGTCGAAGCAACTGAAGGTGGCCAGCGGGTTCACCCTCAGCCGCAAGCGCACGCGGTTCAACCCCGACGACCCTGCCTCGCCCATAGAGAACAGGCGCAACGGCACGGCTTTCGACTCGCTCATTGCGGCGTTGCAGATGGGCACCTACGTGTGCATAGCCGACTTCGAGTATCTTCTGTCGAAGAAAGGCGAGCCCTACGGGTGGGGCGTGGCGCGCTACTGCACCCCCGAGGCCATGTACGAGACCGACTGGGCTGAGGCAGCGGGCGGCCGTACACCGCGCCAGTCGTTCGACCTGATGGCGGCTCACATGTCCGGACTGTTCCCTGAGGCAGGCAAAAAGAAGATAGAACGGATAATAGGCACATGAGCGGAGAAAGCATGATACGTGAAGTGAGGGTGGACAGCGATGCCGCCCTGATGCCGGAGTTGCGCCGGCTGTATGAGACGGCGTTTCCTGTAGAGGAGCAGATACCTTACCACGACTTGGTGAGGCTTCTGCCTGTCATGCCCATAGCCTACTCGGCATGGTATGCCGGCGACAGCTTTGTGGGGATTACGCTGGTGTGCGAATGGCCCACAGCCAACTGGTTTTGGTATTTTGCCGTGGCCGACGGCATGCGCGGCAGGGGCTACGGCAGCATGGTGCTCAAGGCCGTCATGGCGCGTTATTCGGGCAGGGTGCTCGTGCTCGACATAGAGTCGCCGCGGCAGCAATGTGCCAACCTGGAGCAGAGGCGCCGCCGCCATGCGTTCTACCTGCGCCACGGTTTGCGCGACACAGGCTTGGAGCGCACCTTCAGCGGGGTGACATATACAATGCTGGCATCGGCAGACAGCGTTTTCACCGACAGCGACTACGAGAGCCTGCTGGCCGAACTGGGGCGCTGCTGGGAGGCCATGCCCCGGAAAGAATAGGCTCGCCCATGGCCCGGGCGCACAAAAGCCACACCCGCCGCCGACCCGGCAGGGGCCCGCGGCGGGTGTGGCGCTCATTGTGGCGGCGGTCAGTTCTGGCCTTCTTTCATGCGGCTGGCTATGGCCATCTGCATCTTTGTCTTGTCCGACGAGTGCTTGAGTACCTCGGCGTCGATGTAGAACACAATCTCCTCGGCCAGGTTGGTGATGTGGTCGCCCGTGCGCTCGAGGCGCAGGAACACACCTTTGAAGTCTATGCAGAACGCCACCTTGTCGGGGTGTTCCTTTGCGTACTCGGCCAGGACGTCGGTAGCCGCGGCGTTGATTTCGTCGAGCAGGTTGTCTTTTTCAAACAGGCTGTTGGCCATTGAGATGTCTTCCTTCTCGAGGGCGAGCCTCGATGTGACCAGCATGTCGAGCACCCCGTCGACCATCTCTTGCAGCCTGATGCGCTTGAGCAGCTCGGGGTCTATGTGCTTGCCGTCCTGCTTGATGATGAACCTGGCAAGGTTCTCGGCGAAATCGCCTATGCGTTCCAGGTCGGTGTTTATCTTGAGCATTGCCAGGGCGAAGCGCAGGTCGATGGCAACAGGGTTGTACAGCACCAGGAAGTCCTCTATGTCACAGTCCAGTTTCAGTTCGCTGGCGTTCACCCTCTTCTCCCTTATCAGCACATCCCACGCCTTCTCCTTCTCAGAGGTGGGTATGGCCTCGCACACGTTTCTCATCTGGTCGTAGACAAGAGTCCACATGTCCAGTATCTCCTTGCGTATCTTTACGAGTTCTTCGTCTACAAATTTTACCATAGCTTCAGTCTTTAAAAGTTATTATCCGAATCGTCCTGTGATGTAGTTTTGCGTTTCCTCCTTCGACGGGTTGGTGAAAATCTTGTTCGTGTTGTCGTATTCAATCAGCTGGCCGAGATAGAAGAACGCCGTCTTGTCGCTCACTCGCGTGGCCTGCTGCATGTTGTGCGTCACGATGATGATGGTATAGTCTTTTTTGATTTCGTGTATCAGCTCTTCCACTTTGGCCGTCGATATAGGGTCGAGTGCCGACGCCGGCTCGTCCATCAGCAGCACTGATGGCGACACGGCCATGGCCCTTGCTATGCAGAGCCGCTGCTGCTGCCCGCCTGAGAGAGCGTAGGCCGATTTCTTGAGCTTGTCTTTCACCTCATCCCACAGGGCGGCCCCGCGCAGCGACTCCTCAACCCTTTCGGCAATGAACGCCTCGTCCTTGATGCCGTTGACGCGCAGTCCGTAGGCCACATTCTCGTAAATGCTCTTCGGGAACGGGTTGGGGCGCTGGAACACCATGCCCACATTCTTCCGCAGTTCGTCTACGTTGACAGAGCGGTCGTATATGTTTTGTCCGTCGATGGTGATCTGCCCGTCAAGCCTTGTGTCGGGTATCAGGTCGTTCATGCGGTTGAACAGCCTTAGGAAAGTGGACTTGCCGCATCCTGACGGGCCGATGAAAGCCACTACCTCATGCTCTTTGATGCTCATGTTGATGTCCTTCAGGGCATGGAAAGAGCCGTAGTGGAAGTCGACGTGTTGTGCTTCAATCTTACTCATAAGTCGGTTCTATGTTGTATTAATTCGTTTTCAGCTTGTTTTGGAAATAGTTGCGGAGCGCGTTTGCCAGCAAGTTTACAAAGAGAATGATGATAACCAGCACCAGCGCCGTGCCGTAGGCTATTGGTATTTGCTTGTCCATGTCGGTGCCACTCGTGGCCAGCACGTACAGGTGATAGGGCAGAGCCATGCACTGGTCGAACACGCTCTCGGGCAGTTGCGGCAGGAAGTAGGCCGCGCAGGTGAACAGGATAGGGGCCGTTTCGCCCGACACACGCCCGAGGGCAAGTATTAGTCCGGTAATGATGTTGGGCATTCCCATGGGCAGTATGACGTGCCATATTGTCTGGAGCTTGGTGGCGCCAAGCGCAAGGCTGCCCTCCCTGAAGCTGTTGGGGATGGCCTTGAGGGCCTCCTCGGTGGTTCGAATCACCAGCGGCAGGGCCAGGAGGCCGAGCGTGAGCGAGCCTGCGAGGATGCTGTCGCCAAAGCCGAAGAAGTTGACAAAGAGCGACATGCCGAACAGACCGAACACTATCGAAGGTATGCCGGCCAGGTTGTTGGTCATCATCCTGATGAACTTGACAATCTTTCCGTGCGAAGCGTATTCGTTCATGTATATTCCGCTCATGATGCCGAGGGGGAAAGCGAAGAGCGCACTGCCCACCATCAGGTAGAACGTTCCCACTATTGCCGGCCAAATGCCGCCTCCCTTCATGCCGTCGGTGGGCGGAGTGGTGATGAAGTCCCAGTTGAGCACGCTTGCCCCCTTTATGATGATGAAGGCCAGAATGATGAAAAGTATGGTGACGATGACCCCGCTCAGTATCCTGAACGTGGTGAAGGCCACGTTTTGTGCGAGCATCTTGCGTGCGTGGTTGTTTACGCTTATGTTCTTGTTGTCCATGATTACTTGTTTTTGGATGAAATGTATTCAACGCTCGAGTTGATGATCAGTGTGATGAAGAAGAGCACCACGCCGAGCAAGAACAGCGACTGGTAGTGTGGCCCGCCGGCCGGTGCCTCGCCCAGTTCGGCCGCTATGGTGGCCGGTATGGTGCGCAGCGGGTCGGTGATTGACAGCGGGATGACCGCCGCGTTGCCCGTAACCATGAGCACGGCCATGGTCTCTCCGAAGGCCCTGCCTATGCCCAGGACCACTGCCGAGGTTATTCCCGAGATGGAATACGGCATCACCACCTTATATATAGTCTGCCATTTCGAGGCGCCGAGAGCCAGGCTTGCCTCTCTCTGCGAGCGCGGGCAGTTCTGCATGGCGTCCTGGCTCACGGTGATGATGGTGGGCAGCGCCATGATGGCCAGTACGATAGCTCCGGCCAGTCCGCTCTCGCCCACAGGCAGCCCGAACACATCTTGCAGCAGCGGCACGACCACGATGAGCCCGAAGAAGCCGTAGACAACCGACGGAATGCCGTTGAGCAGCTCGATGACGGGCTTCAGTATGGCGCGCATCCTGGCCGAAGACACCTCAGACATATATATGGCCACAGACAGTCCGAAAGGCAAAGCGAAGAGAATGGCGAACACAGTCACCCACACGGTTCCGAGTATCAGGGGCATGAATCCGAACTGGGCTGCGGGCGTGGCCGTCGGAAACCATTCGTTGCCTCCGAACACTTCGCCGGCAGATATAGTGTGGTCTTTAAGCCTCTTGCCGCTGAATCCGTCGCCGCCGGCAAACTCTTCGGGCACGAAGGCCACTATGCCGGGGTTCTTCTCGACCAGCGAGTTGATGCAGGCCGTGGCGTTCTCATAGTTCGGGCCGAGCTCCTCTTCGCTGAAATACTTCTGCATGTCTTCGAAGCGGAACACCATTATCGGCTCCGGCTTGCCGCCTACCTCCTCCCAGTTGGTGACGTCCTCATCGAACACTTCCTTGATTTGCTTTGCGTTAAGCTCCTCAACGGGGTTGCTCTTGTTCACAACTAGCGTGTAGCCCTCCTCTATAGTCTTTTGTGAGAAAAGCCCCAGGCCTTCAGAGAAAAGGAAGACCACGATGAGCAGAATCACCACACTGGTGAGGAATCCGCTGCAGGTGATAATCCCGCTGATAATTTTCTCAAATACCTTTTTCATTGTTTTGTATTGCCGTTTACTTCATTCGGCCGCAAAAGTAGGCATGGCAAATGAACAAACAATGACACGGAGGTTACAATTGTGTTACATGTGGGCCGGCGCGAGGGCTGTAATGCAATTGTAACACATGTGTATATTCGCCGTAACATATTAGTTGTTATTTCGCGGCGTAAACGAAACAACAAGACATTCATAAACTCACAACGACATGAAATTTACAAGACTGATTGCCATTGCAGTGATGGCCGCTTGTGTGCAACTGTCCAACGCACAGAAGATAAAGGGCAGCGACACAGTGCTGCCTGTGTCACAGGAAGCCGCCGAGACATACATGAACCAACATGCGGGTGCACGTGTCACGGTGACAGGTGGCGGTTCGGGTGTGGGCATATCAGCATTGCTCGACGGCACTACAGACATAGCGATGGCTTCGCGCTCCATCAAGTTTAGCGAGAGGATGAAACTGAAGAAGAGCGGCAAGCAGTTGCGCGAGGCGGTGGTGGCATACGACGCGCTGGCAGTGGTTGTCAACCCGGGCAACCCGGTGACAAACCTGACGCGCCAGCAGCTGGAAGACATTTTCAGGGGCAAGATAACCAACTGGAGCCAGGTGCGCGACGCAGTGACCGGCAAGCGCGGCGAAGACCTGAAGATAATTGTTTATTCGCGCGAGACGTCGTCGGGCACGTATGAGTTTTTCAAGACCAGCGTGCTGCACGAGAAGAACTACATGGCCGGAGTGCTCTCGATGCCGGCCACGGGAGCCGTGATACAGTCGGTGAGCCAGACGCGCGGCGCCATCGGCTACGTTGGCATGGCTTATGTCAACAAGCGCGTCAAGGCCATAAAGGTGTCGTACGACGGCAAGCGCTTCGTCTATCCGAGCATGGCGACGGGCAGAGACCACACTTATCCTATCATCCGCGAGCTGTATTACTATTATACGGCAGACAAGGACAATGTGGTCAAGCCGTTCATAAACTACTTGCTGTCTGACGCAGGGCAGAGGATTGTGATGAAAAGCGGCTACGTGCCTGTCAGGTGACAGGCATGCGCCAAAGGCTTAGATAGGTATTTGGGATAATGCTGAGGATGGCCGCCGGTATTGTACAGTGGTGCAATGCCGGCGGCCTTTGCCGTTTGGCCACGCCGGGCTGCCGTGGGAATAAGCCCGGCCGGGCGGTGCCTTTTCCTTACAAATCGTGCCCGGCGATGCGGCCGGGGCCGTTATGGCGGCCCGGACGGGCCGTTTGGCACCTCAATACAGCCCGTATGGCAATGCGGAACGGGCCGTTTTGAATCACAGTCATGCGCTTCTTGTCAACCGGCTGGCTGTCAGGCAGTTGGCCGAACGTGCCACGTGCAAGTCCGCCTTTTGACTTGTCTTTACATAATGTAGGCATTGCAGCCCTGTGTCAGCGGCGCGGCGGGGCATTTGCCAAGCCAATGGCCCGCAGGCTCTGCTACGGCTTTGCCTACACGTCCATGAGGTCGCTCATAATCATGTCGCTCACAAAGATGCCGCGTCGGGTGAGCCTCAGTCGGCCGCCACAGCGTTCGAGCAGTCCGTCGGCAATGTATTTGCCGGCAGCCTGCAGGCATACCGACAGGTAGTGGCGGCCGAAGTCGCTGCAGAGCTTGTCGAGGTCAATGCCCTCGCATGTGCGGAGCGACAGCATCACCCTGTCGTTGTATCGCGCCCTTTCGTCGAGCACCTCCCTTTCCATAGGCACCACGCCACGCCCGATGGCCTCGATGTACTTGTCGACGTCGGCCACGTTCCATTGCCTGCTGCCCCCGTCATACGAGTGGGCTGCCGCCCCGATTCCCATATATGGCACCTCGCGCCAGTAGTTTCCGTTGTGCCTTGAGCGTCGGCCCGGCAGCGCGAAGTTGCTAATCTCATAGTGCTCGTATCCCGCAGCCTCCATCCTGCACGCCAGGTCATCGTACATCTGCCGGCAGGTCTCCTCGTCGGCCTCGGCCACGAGTCCCCGCCGCAGCATGGAGTACAGCGGCGTGCCTTCCTCGAACGACAGGCAGTAGGCCGATATGTGGTCGGGCTCGAGGGCCAGCGCACGTTCGATGTCGGCCGCCCACTGCCCGGGCGTCTCGCCGGGGAATCCATACATCAGGTCGATGCAGATGTTGCCGATGCCGGCCCGGCGCAGTGTGTCGACGGCCCGGCCCACCTCCGCCGCGTTGTGGCGGCGGCGGATGAAGCGCAGCCTGGCGTCATCGAACGTCTGGGCCCCCATGCTCACCCTGTCGACATGCAGCCCGGCCAGTGCCTGGGCCAGTTGCGGGGTGACGTCGTCGGGGTTGCACTCCACCGTCACTTCCTCGGCCTTGCCGGTGTCGATGGCCCCGAACAGCCGGCTCAGCAACTCGGGCGACAACTGGCTGGGGGTGCCTCCGCCGAGGTATATCGTTTGCGGAGCCTCGCCGAGATAGTCGCGGCGCAACTCAATCTCGCCGCACAGGGCGTCGACGTATCGCCTTGCGGCACACGAGTCGGTGGTCGAATAAAACCCGCAGTATATGCAGCGGCTTTTGCAAAAAGGTATGTGTACGTATAATCCTGGCATAGTTTGAATTTTAATGCAAAAATACTAATTTTGCTTAACCGCAGAAAACTTTGCCTTGTATTAATTGCCTTTCTCGAAGAAAAACATTACCTTAGAGGCCGATTATATCTTAAGTACCAACTTAAATCTATGACGATATGAGAGTATATCAGACAAACGAGATTAAAAACATTGCACTGCTTGGCAGTGCGGGTAGCGGCAAGACAACTCTTGCCGAAGCAATGCTCTACGAAGCCGGCATCATAAAGCGCCGCGGCTCCGTTGAGGCAAAGAACACCGTAAGCGACTATTTCCCCGTGGAACAGGAGTATGGATACTCTGTTTTCTCTACGGTGTTCCACGTAGAATGGAACAACAAGAAGCTGAATATCATCGACTGCCCCGGTGCCGACGACTTCGTGGGCGGCGCGATAACGGCACTCAATGTGACCGACCAGGCCGTGATACTCATCAACGGGCAGTACGGGCCCGAGGTAGGGACACAGAACAATTTCAGATATACGGAGAAACTGAAGAAGCCGGTAATCTTTCTCGTTAACCAGCTCGACAGCGACAAGTGCGACTTCGATGCCATCGTGTCGTCGATGAAAGACATCTACGGCCCGAAGTGCGTCCAGATACAGTATCCTATAACAACAGGCCCGGGCTTCAATTCGCTCATAGATGTGCTCCTGATGAAGAAATACTCGTGGAAGCCCGAGGGCGGCGCACCGATAATCGAGGACATACCGGCCGAAGAGATGCCCAAGGCCATGGAGCTGCACAAGGCTTTGGTGGAGGCGGCGGCCGAAAACGACGAGGGCCTTATGGAGAAATTCTTCGAGGAAGAGGCCCTCACGGAAGACGAAATGCGCGAGGGCATACGCAAGGGACTTGTGACCAGGAGCATCTTCCCGGTGTTCTGCGTGTGCGCAGGCAAGGACATGGGCGTGCGCCGGCTGATGGAGTTCCTTGGCAACGTGGTGCCGTTTGTGAGCGAGATGCCCAAGGTGCACAACACAAGAGGCGAGGAGGTGGCTGCCGACAGCAACGGCCCGACGTCGCTCTACTTCTTCAAGACCGGCATGGAGCCGCACATCGGCGAGGTGTCTTACTTCAAGGTGATGAGCGGTACGGTAAAGGCCGGTGCCGACCTAACCAATGCCGACCGCGGCTCGAAGGAGCGTCTGGCACAGATATTTGCTTGCGCCGGGGCCAACCGAATACAGGTCGACGAGATGTGTGCAGGCGACATAGGCTGCACGGTGAAGCTGAAGGACGTGAAGACTGGCAATGCGCTCAACGGCAAGGACTGTGAATACAAGTATGATTTCATAAAATACCCCAATTCGAAGTACTCGCGCGCCATCAAGGCCGTCAACGAGCAGGAAACCGAAAAGATGATGGCTTCGCTGATAAAGATGCGCCAGGAAGACCCGACATGGGTGGTGGAGCAGAGCAAAGAACTGCGCCAGACGATTGTGCACGGGCAGGGTGAGTTCCATCTGCGCACGCTGAAGTGGCGCATGGAGAACAACGAGAAGATACAGGTCAAGTTCGAGGAGCCGAAGATTCCTTACCGCGAGACCATCACCAAGGCCGCACGTGCTGACTACCGCCACAAGAAGCAGTCGGGCGGAGCCGGTCAGTTTGGCGAGGTTCACCTCATTGTGGAGCCCTATGCCGACGGCATGCCCGACCCGACAGTGTTCAAGTTTGGAGGTCAGGAGTACCGCATCAACGTCAAGAACAAAGAAGAAATCGACCTGGAGTGGGGCGGAAAGCTCGTGTTCATCAACTCCGTTGTCGGTGGCGCCATCGATGCCAGGTTCATGCCGGCCATACTCAAGGGGGTGATGGAGCGCATGGAGCGCGGCCCGCTCACCGGAAGCTATGCCCGCGACGTGCGTGTCATTGTGTACGACGGCAAGATGCACCCGGTAGACTCCAACGAATTGTCGTTCATGCTTGCCGGCCGCAACGCCTTTGCTGCCGCATTCAGGGAGGCAGGCCCGAAGATTCTTGAGCCTATCTACGACCTGGAGGTATATGTGCCGGCCGATTTCATGGGCGACGTCATGAGCGACCTGCAAGGCCGCCGGGCCATGATAATGGGCATGGACAGCGAGGCCGGCTACCAGAAGCTGCAGGCTAAGATTCCTTTGAAGGAATTGTCGAACTACAGCATCTCACTCAGCTCTATCACGGGCGGGCGCGCTTCGTTCACAACGAAGTTCGCAAGCTATGAGCTTGTGCCCAACGACATACAGCAGCAGCTTGTCAAGGAGCACGAGGCCGAGCTGGCAAGTGAGGATTGACGAAGCCATGGCCTTGCGGCATACGTGCGGCAGGCCGGACTGGTTTTGATGGATATTACGAGCCGTGGCGGCCCGGGAGTGTGTCACATTCAACTGATGGCAGAGGCATCCCGGGTAGCCACGGTCTCTTTGTGGGGCAACGCGGCTGGTCCGGCATGGCCTTGCCGCACTGCCGCGGGCGTGGGCGCGTGGTGGCAGGACAATGTTCCAGGCCTTGCCTTGATGCTGTTCTTTATAATTGAATATATGAAAGTAAAAACTCGCTTTTGGGTTAATAATGTTAAATGGGGCTGAAATAATTAACTGATTAGGGTTAAAGTTTCAGGTTTTAAGTTATCTTTGCCGACATGAAAAAATCAACGATATGGGCGATAGCAATTGTGATGGGCCTGTCATTCTTGGGATTGCTTTTCATGCAACTGTCGTACATCGAAGAGATGGCGAAGATGAAGAAGGAGCAATTCGATGAATCTGTCAATCGCAGTTTGTATCAAGCGTCGAGGAACCTTGAGGTTAACGAGACGCTCCGATATTTGGAGAAAGACGTCAACGAGACCGAGCGGCGCGCTTTCAGGCAGGATTCGGTGATGACCCGGTCCGGTAAATTGAATGATGTCGTGCAGCATTCGCATCAGTATGCGGTGTCCGGCAAGGACGGAACCGTGTATTCCTCGTTCCAGCTAAAGACCATAACGACCAAGCCTTCTGCCGTGCCAAAGGCGATAATACTGCGTTCAGACAAGAACACCATAAGCGAAGCGTCGAAGTCTTTGCAGGAGATTGTCCGCAACAGGTATGTGTATCAGAAGACACTGCTCGACGAAGTGGTTTACAACATACTCTACACGGCGAGCGACCGCCCGCTGAAGGAGCGCATCAACTTCCGCCTGCTGGACCAAGACCTGCGTGCCGAGCTGCTCAACAACGGCATCAACATACCTTACCACTTCACGGTGTCGACAACCGACGGGCGCGAGGTGTACCGCTGCCCGGACTATACCGACGAGGGCGAGGCGTACACTTACTCGCAGATTCTGTTCAGGAACGACCCCTCATCCAAGATGGGTGTGCTCAAGATACATTTCCCCGACATAAACAGTTATATCTTTTCGAGCATACGTTTCATGATACCCTCGGTGGTGTTTACGATAGTGTTGCTCATCACCTTCCTGTTTACGATAATCGTTATATTCCGCCAGAAGCGTTATACGGAGATAAAGAACGACTTCATCAACAACATGACGCACGAGCTGAAGACGCCTATCGCCAGCATCTCGCTGGCTTCGCAGATGCTCAACGACGACAGCGTGACAAAGAGCCCCACGATGATGAAACACCTCGGAGGCGTCATCAACGACGAGTCGAAGCGCTTGCGGTTCCTTGTCGAGAAGGTTTTGCAGATGTCGATGTTCGACAAAGAGAAGGCCGTCTTCAAGAAAAAGGAGCTCGACCTCAACGAGATGGTAGAGGGGGCGGCCCATTCGTTCTCGCTCAGGGTGGAGCATACGGGCGGCAAGATATACACTGACATCGAGGCGGTGAACTCGAAGATATATGTAGACGAGATGCATTTCCAGAACGTTATCTTCAATCTCATGGACAATGCCGTCAAGTACAGGAATCCCGACAAGCCGCTCGACATATACCTCAAGACCTGGGATGACGACGAGCACCTTTACCTTTCGGTGCGCGACACGGGAATAGGCATAAAGAAAGAGAACCTGAAGAAAATCTTCGAGAAGTTCTACAGGGTGCACACAGGCAACCGCCACGACGCCAAGGGCTTCGGCCTGGGGCTCGCTTACGTGAAGAAGATAATAGACTTGCACAAGGGCGAGATACGCGTTGACAGCGAATACGGCAAGGGCACGTGCTTCGTCATCACGCTCCCGGTGATAAAAGACTGATTGGCAAACAAAATATTAACACTTAAAAATTTTAGATTATGGACGAGAACCTGAAGATTCTTCTTTGCGAAGACGACGAGAACTTAGGCATGCTGCTTAGGGAATACCTTGCTGCCAAGGGCTATACGGCTGAGCTTTGCCCCGATGGTGAAGCCGGTTACAAGGCTTTCCTCAAGAGCAAGTTTGATATCTGCGTGCTCGATGTGATGATGCCGAAGAAAGACGGTTTCACTCTCGCGCAGGAAATACGTGCGGCCAACGCTGAGATACCTATCATATTCCTCACTGCCAAGACGCTGAAGGAAGACATCCTTGAGGGTTTCAAGATAGGAGCCGACGATTATATCACCAAGCCATTCTCAATGGAAGAGCTTGTTTTCCGTATAGAGGCCATACTGAGGCGCGTGCGCGGCAAGAAGAACAAGGAGAGCACAATATACCACATAGGGCGTTTCACGTTCGACACACAGAAGCAGTTGCTTACCATCGGCGACAAGCAGACCAAGCTGACAACCAAGGAGAACGAGCTGCTGGCCCTTCTTTGCAGCCACACCAACGAAATATTGCAGCGTGACTTTGCATTGAAGACAATCTGGATTGACGACAACTATTTCAACGCCAGGTCGATGGACGTGTATATCACGAAGCTGCGCAAGCACCTGAAGGACGACGACCAGATTGAAATCATCAACATTCATGGCAAGGGCTACAAGCTCATTGCCCCCGAGGAAGACTGATGGCGTGATGCGGCCCGAAGTCCCGTGGCATGCACCACATGGCAGATTGTGGAGCAGCCAAGGCTGACGGACGGAAGCGCACGAAGTGATGCAAGCCTGAAACCGGTACTGGCAACTGCCGGGTTTCAGGCTTGCTTCGTTTCCACATGCCGGGCACACGCCACGGGGCGGTCCGTCGGTCAATACTTGCTCTCGTGTTTTATTGCAGCTACGTGCATTATTATGCCCGCCATTATCAAGCCGAGGCCAGACAGCAGCACCTTGTTGTTGTCGGTCCATCCTGCAAAATAGCTTGCCACAAGCAACAGAGCCCCAATAGTCACGAGGGCTATGCCGATGTCTTTCAGCCGATTCTTCATTTCACTGACGCATTTTAGTGATGGTACTCCTGCGCCCGCCGTCTTGCCACCGGGCGCAACCGGCTGCAAAGATAATGCTATTTTGCAGATTGGCCAAGCCCATCGTTTGTTTTTCGTTTGCATCCGACGCAGTGGCTTTGTGTTGCCGTTGACTTGCTTCGGCAGGGCTGCCGTTGATGCTGAAGGCTTGTGGCAAGGCATGCCGCGCCGCCCGTCACGGAATGGCAGCCGGTGAGTCATCCTGTCATTCGGGCCGTTTTGCATTGCCGCATGGCCCGTTTTGCATTGCCATACGGCCCGTTCTGCATTGCCATACGGCCCGTTTCTCAACGTCCTGCAGGCCAGCGGGTTGTGGCGGCATGCTTCAGGCAGCAGGGCGGGGTGGCCTGTTGACGTGCTGTGGTGTCACCCCGTGCCGCCCATTGCGTAGCGCCTGCGGCAGTGCCGGGCGGGTCGGCGCCCTGTTTTTTACAATATTGCAGGCAAAAACGCATTAAAAGTTTGGCCGTTTCGCAGAAAAGCAGTACCTTTGCACCGCATTTTGCAAAAATAATAATTTAATCAATTCAATTCAAGTATGAATCAATACGAAACCGTTTTCATTTTGACTCCCGTTTTGTCTGATGAACAGATGAAGGAAACGGTCGCAAAATTCAAGAGCCTCCTTACCGACAATGGCGCGGAGATTCTGAACGAAGAGACCTGGGGACTGAAGAAAATGGCTTATGCTATTCAGAAGAAATCAACGGGTTTCTATTGCCTGTTGGAGTTCAAGGCAGAGCCAACAATCGTTAAGAAGCTCGAGACCGGCTATCGTCGTGACGAGAAAGTTATTCGCTACATCACTGTAAAGCTCGACAAGTATGCCGTTGAGTATGCAGAGAAGAGAAGAAACAAACTTGCTAAAAAAGAGGAGGCTTAAACCATGGCACAAGAATCAGAGATTAGATATTTGACTCCACCCTCAGTGGATACGAAGAAAAAGAAGTATTGCCGTTTCAAGAAGAGTGGCATAAAGTATATTGATTACAAGGATCCCGAGTTCCTTAAGAAGTTCCTCAACGAGCAGGGAAAGATTCTGCCCCGCCGCATCACGGGCACTTCACTTAAGTATCAGCGCCGTGTGGCCCAGGCTATCAAGCGTGCACGCCAGATAGCTTTGCTGCCTTATGTAACTGACTTGATGAAATAATAAGGAGGAGACAGAATGGAAATAATACTGAAAGAAGATATCATCGGTCTGGGATTCAAGAACGATATTGTAAACGTTAAGTCTGGCTACGGCCGCAACTACCTCATCCCCACAGGCAAGGGCGTCATCGCTTCGCCGTCGGCAAAGAAGGTGTTGGCTGAAAACCTCAAGCAGCAGGCTCACAAGCTGGCTGCCCTGAAGGCCGAGGCTGAGAAGAAGGCTGAGGCACTGAAGGACGTTGCCCTGACCATAGCAGCAAAGGTGAGCGCCACCGGTGTTACCTACGGCTCTGTCAATGCCGCCCAGGTGGCTGCCGAACTGAAGAAGCTCGGCCACGACATTGACCGCAAGATTATCGTGATGCGCGACATCAAGAAGGTTGGCGACTATGTTGCAACAATCCACTTCCACAAGGAAGTTGCCGTTGAGCTGCCTGTAAAGGTGGTTGCAGAGAACGCTCCGAAGGAGGAGGCTCCCGCTCAGGAAGCTCCTGCACAGGAGGTTGCCGCAGAGGCACCTGCACAGGAAGAGGCACAGGCTGCAGAATGATTCATCGCCGCAAGGCGCGTTATATCATAGCTTTCTAATCCCGGAGACATCTCGATGTTTCCGGGTTTTTGTTTGTTTCCGGGTTTTGTATGGTTGACGGATGAAATCGCCAATGTGCGGGCAGGCATTTGCCAAGGTCGTTTTCCGGCAGGGCTATTCCTCGATGTGCGACAGAGAGTGGGCAAACGACGATGACAAGGCCGTGATTGACTCAGCGGGATAATAGCCGAAAAAGCGCGCCACATGCTTCAGTTGCCATGTCATCGCCCCCGAGTCGCTCGTGCGCACAAATATGTTCTTGCCTTGGGTGAAGTACCAGTCGTCGCTGTGTCCGGCCTTGAAACTGAATATGTCGTCGTTCACTTTCTTTGTGTCTTTACTGCCCTTGGCGTCCATGAACGGTATCTCGTCTTCTTCAAATTTGAAGAACTCAACTAGCATGGCGCCCTCCAACTGGGCCATTCTCCTGAAGTGTAGCTGGTCAATCCATTTTTGCAGCTTCACGAAGTCAATGCTGTTGCCGGCTTTTCTCAGCGTCATACCGAGGTCTACGAGCTGCCTCAGCCTGATGCCCTCAATGATGGTGTAGTGAGCTATGCGCAACATTGTGAGCAGCAGGCCCAGCGTTGGCGGCAGCGTTTCAATCTTTGAGTCGCCTATGTATATGTAGGTAGAGTCGCAGCAGCGCACCTCCCTGTTGATGATGCCCTGCAGTTTCTTGTTCAAGAAGAAGTTGGTGAGCCAGATGGCCTGCGTGTAGTGTTCCACCTCAAGGCCGTTGTAAGAGTATTGCAGTGTGCCTCGCTCGGTCTTGCATGCCTGTTGGCCGTTGGCCTTTGCCCATGCCTCGGCCTTCTTGGCTTGCGGGGCGTAGGGCAGGAAGATGTCTACGTCGCCGTTGGTTCTGTGCGACGGCTCGTCGTAGAGAGCTGCCAGGCTCTGCCCGTGCATCAGTATGGGGCGCATCTGCTCGTGGTTCATCGCGTCGAAGAGCCTGGCCAGGCCGTCAAGGCCTTCAGTGTAGGCTTTGACAGTCTGGTCTTTGGTCTTTTCCCATTTGGCTTTCAGGCCTGGTGGAATTTGCATGAAGAAGTCGTCGCCGTATAGCTTTATGCCGTCATATACGAGCGTTGCCACTCCGTGGACTAACGATATGTTGTACAGCGTGTTCCATTTCCATGGCGACATGGGTTCGATAGCCTCGCCCGTGCAGCCGAAGGCGCCTCCGCGCAACAGGCGGAAGAAATTGCGCTGTATCACTTCCATTACCATCATGAGAATCTGCGTGGGTATCTGAACAATATTGCCAAGACCGCGGCTATGCCAATGGCAGCCGGGTAGTAGAGGTAGGGCATGATGCTGACCGGGTTTATAGAGGCCAGTCCGGCGCCCATTAGAATCTGTGCCCCGTATGGTATCAGCCCCTGGGTGCAACACGACATGGTGTCGAGAATGCTTGCGCTCTTGCGGCTGTCGATGCCGAACCTGTCGCCGATGCGCTTTGCTATGCCACCGACAGTGATGATGGCAACAGTGTTGTTGGCAGTGCACACGTTGACAAGGCTCACGAGTGCCGCTATGCTAAGCTCGGCACCACGCTTTCCGTTGACGTGTCGCGTGATGCCGTTGATTATGCAGTCGATGCCGCCTTTCTCTTTTATGAGCTCAAGCATCCCTCCTGCCATCATGGTGATGATAATCAGTTCGCCCATGTCGGCTATGCCCTTGCCCATTGACTGCATCCATCCGAAGACGTCAAAAGCCCCGTCGGCAATGCCGATGGCGCCTGTGAGCATTATCCCAACGGTGAGCACGGCCATGACGTTCATGCCCAGCAGTGCTGTGACAAGCACTACGATGTATGGTATCACCTTTGCATATTGAACCTCGGGGATGTTGCCCGGCGCCTCGATGCCGTGGCCCAAGACAGCATACAAGGCAAGAATGACGATGGCAGGGGGGATGGTTATGAAAGCGTTGACCCTGAACTTGTCGCTCAGTTTGCACCCCTGTGTCGACGTGGCGGCTATCGTCGTGTCGGAGATGAACGACAGGTTGTCGCCAAAGAATGCCCCGCCCACGACAACGGCCGTCAGCATCGGCACGCTTGCCCCCGTGGATTCGGCTATGCCGGCGGCTATTGGGGCCAGCGCAACGATTGTTCCCACGCTCGTGCCTATGGACAGCGAGATGAAGCAAGCGGCCAGGAAGAGCCCCGCTAAGAGCATTCCTCCTGGCAGAATGTCGAGAGTCAGGTTGACAGTGGCGTCGATGCTGCCCATCGTCTTGGCGCTGTTGGCAAATGCCCCGGCCAATATGAATATCCATAGCATGAGCATCATGTTGCCCGTGCCGGCCCCGCGGCTGAAGATGTCGATGCGCCGTCGGAGCGGAATGCCTCCGCTCACGGCAATGGCGTATATCGACGATATCATGAAAGCTACGGTTATTGGCACCTTGTAGAAGTCGCCTGCAATGATAGAGGTGACCAAGTAGAGGCCGATGAACACCAGTAGGGGGCTTAATGCGATGAAGCCTTTCCTGTCCATCAGAGCGTCACGCCATTTTTGAAGATAGCTATCTCACGGTAATCATTGATTTCGTTGCGAGCCTTCTCGCCGCTTGCCACCGACAGAATCTTGCCGATGAACTCCCTTGTCAGCTCTTTCATCGGCTTGCCCTCGATGAGCTGGCCTGCGTTGAAGTCAATCCAGTTGGGCTTGCGTGCGGCGAGTGTGGGGTTGGTTGCAATCTTCATGGTAGGCACGAAGGTGCCGAACGGCGTGCCGCGCCCGGTGGTGAACAGCACAATCTGGCAGCCTGCCGAGGCCAGTGCCGTAGAAGCCACGAGGTCGTTGCCCGGTGCCGAGAGCAGGTTGAGCCCGTTGGCTTTCAGTCGGTCGCCGTATTCGAGCACCCCGCTTACCGGTGCCCTGCCGCACTTCTGTGTGCATCCGAGCGCTTTGTCTTCGAGAGTGGAGATGCCTCCGGCCTTGTTGCCCGGTGAAGGGTTCTCGCCCACGGGCTCGCCGTGGCTGAGGAAATACTCCTTGAAGTTGTTTACCATGCTTACGGTCTGGTTGAACAGTTCCACGTTTTCGCACCTGTTCATCAGTATTGTCTCGGCCCCGAACATTTCGGGAACCTCGGTCAGTATAGTCGTTCCGCCCTGGGCCACGAGCCAGTCGGAGAATTCGCCAACGAGCGGGTTGGCTGTGATGCCGCTGAAACCGTCGCTGCCGCCGCATTTCAGTCCCACGCGCAGCTTGCTTACGGGCACGTCCACCCGCTCGTCGGCCTTGGCCTTGGCGTAGAGGCCTCGCAGTATTTCCATGCCGGCCTGCAGTTCGTCGCCCTCAACCTTTTGCACAACGAGGAACTTGATGCGCTCGCGGTCGTAGTCGCCGAGCAGTTTTTCGAATTGCTCCGGCTGGTTGTTCTCACATCCCAGGCCGAGCACGAGCACACCGCCGGCATTGGGATGCAGGGCGATGTCGCGCAGAATCTTGCGTGTGTTCTCGTGGTCGCCGCTCAGTTGCGAGCATCCGTAGTTGTGGTGCCATGCATATACAGAGTCTATCCCTTCGCCGTTGGTCTCGGCACGGAGCATGGCTGCCAGCTTTTCGGCAATGCCGTTGACACAGCCCACGGTTGGAACGATCCATATCTCGTTGCGGGTGCCTACCTCGCCGTTGTTCCTCACGTAGCCCTTGAACGTGAGTTTCTCGTCTTCAATGTCCAGTTTCTCGTCGACGGGGCTGTAAGTATACTCCAGCGTGCCGGCAAGGTTGGTCTTCAGGTTGTTCTCGTTTACCCAGTCGCCGGCCTTCAGGTCTTGCCTTGCGTGGCCTATCGGGTATCCGTACTTGATGACGTTTGTACCCTGCGGCGTGTCTTTGATAAGTATCTTATGGCCCGCCGGCGTATCTTGGTTTACTTTGATTTGAGTGCCGTCAACATCGATTGTTGTGCCCATTGCCATTGGTTGGAGGCACACGACGACAGTGTCGGCCGGATTAATTTTTATGAATGTTTTTTCCATAATGTTTGTTGTATGTAATAAAACTAATAATTTGCAGTTTGCGGAGCCTACAGTTGGGTGCGCCTGTAGAAGTCTACGTTCTCCTTGGTCAGTATCTCTATTGGCATGTAGTTGACCGGGTTGATTTTCTTTTTGAGCACAATGGCGTCGAACAGGGTCTGCACACAGGCATAGCCCTGCATGTAGCCGTGCTGCGCTATGAGGAACGAGATTGAGCCTTGGCGCACGCATTCCGCGTTTTTGCTCACCATGTCGTAGCCCATTATCTGCACGTTGCGCCTGTTGCTCCTCAGCAGGAACTCGCCCACGATGTGCGCCTTGGAATTGAACGTGATGCAATGGTGTACGTCGGGGTGCGAGTCGAAGAACTCCTCGAGTATGGTGTCGTATTCCTCGCGCTCGCCGTCGAGTGGCAGGTCTACGTCTATTATGTCGACGTCGGGGAAGTGGTCGTGCATGTAGTGGCGGAATCCCGTCTCCCGGTTTTCCTGCTGCTTGCTGGCCACGTTGCCGTTTTTGGTCTGCTTCATCAGCATTATCTTCGATTCCTTGCCGGCAATCAGCATTAGCATTTTCCCCGCGAAGTATCCGCTGCAGAACGAGTCTTGCCCGTAGAACGACAGCGGCTTGAGGTCGGGCATGTAAGAGTCGAGCAGTATGAAGGGTATGCCTCGCTCGTGCAGGGCGTCGGTAAACTTCCTTGTAGCGTCGAGCTTCGACGGCACTATTATTATTCCGTCGGGCTCTTGCTTAAGGCACTCCTCCGTGACTTTGGCAAACGTGTCGAGGTTGAACCTCTTGTAGTACATCATCTTGACTTTGATGTTGAAGTCGCGCCTGTGGTCGCGTGCGCTCATGGCGCCCTCCTCAATCTCGTCCCAGTATGCCTCGGCCTCGTGTTTGGGTATTATGCAGTAGAAGTTGTAACTCTTGTTGCATGCCAGTGCGCTTGCGTACATGTTGGGGTGGTAGTCCATTTCCTTCAGGGCTTTTTCCACTTTTTCCCTCGCTGTCTTAGATACATTGGGCCTGTTGTGGAGCACTCTGTCGACTGTGCCGACCGAAACGCCCGACAGTTCGGCTATATCCTTTATCCTAATCTTTTCTGGAATCATGTCCATAATCTGTCATTTATGCTTCGGCAAAAATACCAATAAATTTTGAATTGTGCGAATGCACAGTGCAATATTTTGCCTGTTTTGATGCTTTTGTCGCCATGCAGACCTGTCTGTGCGCCAATTGTGGGGTGGGGTGGCGGTCTGCCGGCTGCCGTGTCTTGCTGTGGTGGGCGCCCGTTTCTGTGCGCCTGCCGTGCGCGTGGGGTGCCGGGGCCTATCGGGTCGGCCGCCGTCAGTTCAAAAAACAGCGGCCAGCACTCCTCATTATTGCGCCAATGGTTGTGGATAATCGATTTTTTGCGCTATCTTTGCACCCGAATTAAAAACAGGCATAGCAGATGAGACATTATTCCGACTATAACAACAAGGATGAATACTGGCATTTTGGCGTCGACGAAGAGCAGGGCCTGCTCGACTTCTTGCTGGCCAACGCCAAGGAGAGCCGCACAAAGGTGAAGGCTACACTCAAGGGGCGCGGGGTCAAGGTGGACGGCAAGACAATCACGCAGTTCGACTTCAGGCTCATGCCCGGCATGAAGGTGTCTGTCAGCAAGACCAAGCGCAACCAGAATGTGCTGAAGAACAGGTTTGTAAAGATTGTGTATGAAGACCGCTGGCTGGTTGTGGTGGAGAAGGCTCCGGGCATACTCTCGATGGCTGCGGGCCATTCGTCGCTCAACGTCAAGGCTGTGCTCGACGACTATTTCCACAAGTCAAGGCAGAACTGCCGGGCCCACGTGGTGCACAGGCTTGACCGCGACACGAGCGGGCTGATGGTTTACGCCAAGGACATGGAGACCGAGCAGATACTTGAGCACAACTGGCACGACATTGTTTACGACCGCAGGTATGTGGCCGTTGTGAGCGGCGAGATAGTGGAGGAGGGCGGCACCGTGGCCAGCTGGCTCAAGGACAACAAGGCCTTCGTCACATATTCGTCGCCCGTGGACAACGGAGGCAAGTATGCCGTGACCCATTTCCGCGTGCTCGACCGCACCACCGACCACTCGCTTGTTGAGTTTAAGCTCGAGACCGGGCGCAAGAACCAGATTCGAGTGCATTCGGCCGACATTGGCCACCCGGTGTGCGGCGACGTGAAATATGGCAACGGCGACGATCCGCTGCACCGCCTGTGCCTGCATGCCTACGTGCTTTGCTTCTTCCACCCCGTCACCCGCGAGCGCATGGAGTTTGAGATGCCGGTGCCGTCTGCGTTCAGGAGCATGTTCAGATGATTGGTAAAACATTCCGACAATAGCCCGCCTGCCATGCGGCATGGGCCCCGCGGCTCTGCCATGCGGGCCGTTTGGCATGGTGGCGGGGCCTGTTTGGCACTGCCGGACGGGCCGTTTGGCGCGGCCGTATGCGCCGTTGCGCAACACGCTTGCCCACAGGCAGTTGGCTCGCCAGGCCATCTCTGGCGAAATATATTGATAAAATGCAGCAGCCCATGCGCTCCGCACGGAAATGCCGTCGGCAGTGGGCATGGGCCATCTTAATTGTAATTGAATGGAAAACTTAGTATATTATGGAGCGGCGCTGCTGATGATAATCATCGGCATAGTCATAATCAAGAAAGTGGCGGGATGCCTTGTCAGGACAGTTGTAACCATAGTGTTGCTGGCCCTGCTCGCCGCCCTTTACTACCATTACTTCAGATGATGAGCACGCCGGCGCTCACGGCAATGCCGTAGACGAGTATGTTTCTTGCTGTCTCGCCGAGGCAGGCGTTGAGGGCCTTGCCTTTGTTTATGCGCACAATCCTGCGGTAGGTCAGCACGTGCAGCGGCAGGTAGGCCATCAGCGGCAGGGCGAAGGCCAACGGGTGGCCGGCAAAGGCCGATACGGCCCCGAGCAGGCATGCCGTAAGGCCGCTGCTGAGGTAGAGCATGCGCCCGCAGTGGGCGCCGAGCCTTACCACGAGCGTGTTCTTGCCGGCTTCGCGGTCGGTGTCGCGGTCGCGGTAGTTGTTTACGAGCAGCAGGCAGTCGATGACCAGGCCGCACGATACCGATGCAGCCAGCACCTCCCACGTGCACGTGTGCAGTTGAATGTAGTAGGTGATGCACACCGGCACGAGGCCGAAGAACACGAGCACGAGCACGTCGCCCAGCCCAACGTACGACAGGTAGGTGGTGTATAGGAAACAGAAAACCACACACACGGCCCCCACGAGTATCATCTCTACACCGCCGTAGAATATCAGCGGCAGGCCGGCAACGCATGCGGCGATGGTGGTCAGGGCAATGGCGTATCTCATAGACCGGGGCTTCACCCATCCCTGGGCGCAGGCGCGTCGGGGGCCCAGGCGCTTTTCGGTGTCGTCGGTGCCCTTGATGAAGTCGAAATAGTCGTTGATGAAGTTGGCGTCAATCTGCATGATCATCGCAAACAGGAAGCACAGCGCCGCGGCAGTCCAGTCGAATGCCAGGCCCGAGCCGGCCGCATCGCTGTATGCCAAGGCCAGGCCTATCATCACCGGCACGGCCGCTCCCGAAAGTGTCTTGGGCCTTGCCGCCAGCATCCAGGCCTTGGCCGAATTTTGTCTTACCGTTTCCTTTTCCATGATTTTCTTCAAAATATATTTGCAAAAGTAGGCATTATTATGTATATTTGCAAAAATATTCCACAAAAAACGACCGGCGGCAGTTGGCAGGGGCGTTTTTCCGCCCGGGCCGCCGGCAGAAGATAGGTATCGTTATTATGATTGGCAACACTGCAAGCCTTGACTTGGTCGAATTCATCGAGACGAGCATACTACCGGCATACGCCGACTTTGACAAGGCCCACGGCCTTGCGCATGTGAACAGGGTGATAAAGCGTTCGCTGGAACTGGCCTCGTCGGTGGGCGCTAACATCGACATGGCTTATGTCGTGGCCGCATACCACGATATAGGCATGTCGGGCCCGAGGGCCGTCCACCATATCACCGGCGGCAAGATACTGGCGCGCGACATGCGGCTCAGGCGGTGGTTCTCGCCCGAGCAGATAAAGATAATGAAAGAGGCTGTTGAGGACCATAGGGCTTCGGCCTCACACTCGCCGCGCAGCATCTACGGCAAGATAGTGGCCGAGGCCGACCGTGACTTGGAGCCCGACACCGTTTTCAGGCGCACCATACAGTTTGGCCTGTCCAATTACCCGCAACTGGACAAGGAGCGGCAGTGGCAACGGTTCCGCGAGCACCTCGACAACAAGTATTCGTCGCACGGCTACATGAAGCTGTGGATACCGGGGTCTGACAATGAGCGCAAGCTCAACGAGGTGCGCTCATGCCTGGCTGACCCGGTCAGGCTGCGCGCAGTGTTCGACAGGATTTACGGCGAGGAGGCTTAGCCCGGTGGCCCCGCCAGGGCCATGGGCAAGGGCCGCGCCGGTCATTTCTCGTCGAGCAGCTTCTTGAGGAAGTCGTCGAGGTCTTTGTCGAGGTCGGGCATCATGTCGGGGTCTATTATCACCGTGTCGCCGTCGACGATGTACAGTTCGGCCACCGCCTCCTTGTCTTCGTCTTCGAGCACAAACGAGAACGGCTTTATCAGCGACATCCCCTCTATCGTAGACCTCAGCTTTTCGAGCGACTTGCGCATTGTCGATGTTATCGATTCGTAGAAATCGTCGTCAACATTGTTTATCCACGGCTCGATGACCGTTCGCGTTATTTCCTTGTCATTGTCGTCGAAGGCCACAAGCTCACCCGTCTCCTGGTTTGCCCTGAAGTGTATGTCGGTCATGAGGGTGGCCTCTACGGTTGGCGGAAACTTGTCGGCGACTTTCTTTATTGTGCGCTCGATTTGTTGCAGTGCTTGTTCTGTTGCTTTCATATCAATAGTCCTTATGTTCATTTGGCTTTATATCCACAGCGATACAAAAGTATAAAATATTTTGAAGAGCCGCAAACGATTGCGAATGTTTTTTGAAAAATGTTATTGTTTTTATTTGCGTTTTCGAAAGATAATGCTACCTTTGCATAATGTAAAGTCGGGTTTGCATTTCCTCCGGCGTATGAATAACATGACAGACAGCATCAGGCATTCTGGTATAGTAGACTCGGTTGGCGATGATTGCGTCAGGGTGCGCATACTCCAGACCTCAGCTTGCGCATCGTGCAAGGTGGCCGGATATTGCAACGCATCGGAGAGCAAGGAGAAAGTGATAGATGTCTACGGCACGGTCTATGCCGCAACTGTTAAAGTTGGCGACCACGTGGTGGTGACAGCCTCGCGCGAGGTGGCCTTCAAGGCGTTGCTGTGGGCGTTTGGGGTGCCTTTCATTATATTGGTGGCCGTGCTCTTTGCTGTGGTGGTGGCCACGTCCGACGAGACCGTCGGGGCGCTATCGGGCATGGCAGCGCTGGCACCTTATTATCTTGTGCTTTACTTCCTGCGTGGCAGGATGCGCAGCAAGATGACGTTTCGCATAGAGAAAGATTAAATTATAACTTAAAACAAACAATTTATTATGGATCTTGTTTTGGTCGCGGTAATAGCTCTTGGTGCCATCGGGCTGGTGTCGTCCACCGTCCTGTATGTGTGTTCCAAGAAGTTCGCCGTGAAGGAAGACGCCCGCATAGGCGAGGTTGCCGAGCTCTTGCCGCAAGCCAATTGCGGCGGTTGCGGCTTCGCCGGTTGCGCCGGCCTGGCCGACGCCTTGGTCAAGGGTGCCGATGCCGGGAGCATCGAAGGCTTGTTTTGCCCTGTCGGAGGGCAGGAAGTGATGGGAAAGGTGGCCGACCTCTTGGGCATGGCCGTTGCCAACACCGAACCCATGGTTGCCGTTGTGAGGTGTAACGGCACGTGCGCCAACCGTCCGCGCATAGCCGAGTATTCGGGCTTGCGCACGTGCGCCGCCATGCACGCGTGCGGTGCCGGCGAGACGGCTTGCGGCTATGGCTGCCTCGGTTGCGGCGATTGCGTGGCTGCGTGCCAGTTCGGCGCCATCTCGGTCAATCCCGAGACAGGCATTGCCGAGGTCGACGAAGACAAGTGCACCTCGTGCGGGGCATGCGTGAAAGCCTGTCCGCGGGGCATCATCGAGTTGCGCAAGAAAGGCCCAAAGGGCAGGCGCATCTATGTGAGCTGCGTCAACCGCGACAAAGGGCCTGTGGCCATGAAGGCGTGCAAGGCAGCCTGCATAGGTTGCGGAAAATGCCAGAAGGAGTGCCAGTTTGATGCCATCACAGTGGCAAACAACGTGGCATACATCGACCCGGCCAAGTGCCGCCTGTGCAGGAAGTGCGAGAAGGCATGCCCGACCCACGCCATCGTGTCGGTGAATTTCCCCGCCCCGAAGCCGGCAGCCCAGCCTGCCGCCAGCGTCGGCGCGGCCAATGTGGAACCTGTAAACGAAGGAGAGGCAAAGCAATGAACATAATAAGGACATTTAGGATAGGTGGAATCCATCCGGAAGAAAACAAGCTGACACACGAGGTCGAGACCGTTGTGGCCCCCCTGCCAAAGCAAGCCATATTCCCATTGTCGCAGCATATCGGCGCCCCGGCCAAGCCCGTGGTGAAGAAAGGCGACCGGGTGAAGGTGGGAACGATGATAGCCGAGGCCGGCGGTTTTGTGTCGGCACCGATATTCTCGTCGGTTTCGGGCACGGTGGTCAAGATTGACACTGCTGTCGACGCCACCGGCTACCGTACCCCCGTGATAATTGTCAACGTAGAAGGCGACGAGTGGGAAGAGGGCATAGACCGCTCCGACAAGCTCGAGACCGTTGAGGCCCACCCCGAACTGACGCCGGAGGGCATTGTGGAGAGCGTTAAGGCGGCCGGCGTGACCGGCATGGGCGGAGCCGGCTTCCCAACGTTTGTCAAGCTGTGCCCGCCGCCTACGGCAAAGGCCGAAAGCGTAATAATCAACGCGGTAGAGTGCGAACCATACATCACTTCAGACTACCGCCTGATGATGGAGCACGCCGACGAGATTGTCGTGGGCTTGCAACTGCTCATGAAGGCGGCCAAGGTAGACCGAGGATACATAGGCATAGAGGTGAACAAGCCCAAGGCCATAGCCCTGCTGACAGAGAAAGTGAAAGCCGACCCACGCATCGAGGTGGTTCCGTTGAAGCAGCGCTATCCGCAGGGAGGCGAGAAGCAGCTCGTCGACGCCGTAATACGCCGCCAGGTTCCGGCCCCGCCCGCCATACCTGTCAATGTCGGCGCAATAGTGCAAAACGTCGGAACGGCGTTCGCCGTATACCAGGCCGTGATGAAGCACAAGCCGCTGTTCGAGCGCTACACCACCGTCACGGGCAAGCGCCTGGCCCACCCGGGCAATTTCCTCGTGCGCATGGGGACCCCGATGAGAGAGCTCATCGACCTTTGCGGCGGCATGCCTGAGGGCGACAACAAGCTTTTGGCCGGCGGCCCGATGATGGGCAAGGCGCTGACTTCGGTCGACGTGCCCGTGTGCAAGGGTACGAACAGCGTGACTGTGATAAGCGACAGCGAGGCCAGGCGCAAGCCCGCCGACCCGTGCATAAGGTGCGCAAAGTGCGTGAGCGTGTGCCCCATGGGGCTGGAGCCATACTTGCTTGCAACGGCTTCGGCAAAGCAGATGTGGGACAAGGTGGAGGCCGAGTGCATCACTTCGTGCATAGAGTGTGGCTCATGCCAGTATACATGTCCGTCGCACAGGCCGATATTGGACAACATACGCTTCGGAAAGTCAAAAGTAATGGGCATCATTAGGGCCCGTAATGCTAAAAAGTAAACAAAAATGGGTAAGTTAATAGTATCTTTGTCTCCACATGCGCATGGCACGGATAGCGTGGAGCGCAATATGTATGGCGTGATAATAGCATTGCTGCCTGCCCTGATAGTGTCGTTCTTTTACTTCGGGATAGGCTCATTGGTGGTGTGCGCGGCAAGCGTAGTGTCATGCGTTTTCTTCGAATGGCTCATCAACAGGTTTGTGCTGAAGAGCGACAGGCTGACCGTATGCGATGGGTCGGCCATCCTGACGGGCTTGCTGCTTGGCTTCAACCTTCCGTCAAACCTTCCCGTGTGGATAATAGTGCTGGGGGCACTCGTGGCGATAGGGGTGGCAAAGATGACATTCGGCGGACTGGGATGCAATGTGTTCAACCCGGCTCTGGTAGGGCGTTGCTTCCTGCTGGTCAGTTTCCCGGCGCAGATGACGTCTTGGCCGGTGGTGGGGCAGCTCGGTAGCTACCTCGACGCAGAGACAGGCGCCACGCCGCTCAGCCTGATGAAGACAGCGATAAAGACCGGCGATGCGTCGGTGCTCAACGACCTTCCAGACTCGCTCCACCTGTTGCTCGGCAACAACGCCATGGGCGGAGCCGGCACCATTGGCGAGGTGTGCGCCCTTGCGCTCATCATCGGCCTGGTGTACATGCTTTGGAAGAAGATAATAACATGGCACATCCCGGTAAGCATCATAGCCACCGTGTTCGTGGTTAGCGGGTTGCTGCACCTGGCCAATCCCGTTTATGCCGACCCCGTGGCCGTGGTGCTCAGCGGCGGACTCATGCTCGGCGCCATATTCATGGCCACCGACTATGTGACATCGCCCATGACGCACAAGGGCCAGCTAATCTACGGCGTTGCCATAGGCCTTCTTACCGTCCTTATTCGCAATTGGGGCAGTTACCCCGAGGGAATGTCGTTTGCCATACTTATTATGAACGCATTCACTCCGCTAATAAATACTTATGTGAAACCAAAACGCTTTGGGGAGGTATTGCAGAAATGAAGAAGTTAGAGTCATCGCTTACAAACATGGTTGTCGTGCTCGTCGCTGTGGCGGTAATTACCGGCGGGCTTCTGGCTTGGGTCAACAATTTCACCGCCGAGCCAATAAGGTTACAAAAGGAGCTCGTGCTCGCCGAGGGCATCAAGAGCGTAATGGGGGTCGATGACATCACGGTGACAGAGAAAGACACCATCACCGAGAATGTCGACGGCAAGGATTGCGAGTTTGTCTTGCACAAGGTGAGTGATGCCACCGGCAAGTTCATCGGAGCTGCCGTGGAAAGCTCAAGCATGGGCTTCGGCGGCGACCTGAAGTTGCTTGTTGGGTTTGATGCCGAGGGCAAGGTGCTCGGCTACACCGTGTTGCAGCATTCCGAGACACCGGGGCTTGGGGCCAAGGCCGACAAGTGGTTCCAGAAAGACGGCAAGGGAAACATCATTGGGCGCGACCTTTCCGACGGCAAGCCGCTTGTTGTCGACAAAGACGGGGGCGATGTTGACGCCATCACTGCGTCAACCATCACTACAAGGGCATTCCTCAAGGCAGTCAACCAGGCTTATGCCGTATATGCCGGACAGGATGCCGATGCTTCAAGTGGTGCCTCGAAGCGTGCGCATTCCGGCGAAGAGTGACGTTAGGGGCATTGTATTATAACAGATTAAACCGAACGATATATGAATTGTTTTAAGATATTAATGAATGGTATTGTCAAGGAGAACCCAACGTTCGTGTTGCTTCTTGGCATGTGCCCAACGTTGGCTACCACGACATCGGCAGTCAACGGCATGTCGATGGGTCTGGCCACGATGTTTGTGCTGATATGTTCAAACCTGGCGATATCTCTTATCAAGAGCCTTACCCCCGACATGGTCAGGATTCCGGTGTTCGTTGTCGTCATCGCTTCGTTTGTGACGATATTGCAGATGTGTCTCGAGGCTTACCTGCCTTCCATAAACAAGTCGCTGGGAATTTACATCCCGCTGATTGTCGTCAACTGCATCATCCTGGGGCGTGCAGAGGCCTTTGCCTGCAAGAACGGGCCTGTGGCCAGCCTTTTCGACGGAATTGGCATCGGGCTTGGCTTCACGCTGGCCCTTACCGTGCTCGGCATGGTGAGAGAATTGCTTGGGGCCGGTTCGGTGTTCGGCGTTGTTTTGCTGCCGGAGACATACAACGTGCTTCTGTTCGTACTGCCTCCGGGGGCATTCATCACATTGGGATTTCTGATTGCAATTGTCAATAAGTTCAAAAAAGCTTAGCCATGGAGTATTTACTGATATTTATATCCGCCATATTTGTGAACAACATTGTGTTGTCGCAGTTCCTGGGAATATGTCCATTCCTCGGGGTATCCAAGAAGATTGACACCGCGTTGGGCATGGGGGCTGCCGTGGCTTTTGTGCTTACGTTGGCAACCATCGTCACTTACTTGGTTCAGAAGTGGGTGCTTGATCCGTTTGGCATACAGTATCTGCAGACCATTGCGTTCATTTTGGTCATAGCGGCGCTTGTCCAGATGGTCGAAATCATCATGAAGAAGGTCTCGCCGGCGCTTTATCAGGCCCTGGGTATCTTCCTGCCGTTGATAACAACCAACTGCGCAGTGCTTGGAGTTGCCATACTTGTGATACAAAAAGACTACAACTTGCTGCAGAGCGTAGTATACGCCTTCTCTACGGCATTGGGCTTTGGCCTGGCACTGACGGTGTTTGCCGGCATGCGCGAGCAGCTGGCGCTGGTAAACATACCGCGCGGCATGCGCGGCATGGCCATCGTTTTGGTCACTGCCGGACTGCTGAGCCTTGCGTTCATGGGCTTCTCTGGTGTTGACGGGGGACTGCGGGTGCTGTTCGGCATCGACTGACCGGCGCACAGCCTGAATATAAAGAGACTGAAAGGTGAAATTATATTTTTTTTATCTTTCAGCCTCTTTTCTTTTTCACATTTATATTATCTTTGTAGAAGCAATGTAAGAACAAACAACGATAAATATGAAACAGACAATTTTGGTTACTGGTGGTACTGGCTTTATCGGTTCACATACCACAGTTGAATTGCAAAATGCGGGTTACAAGGTGGTCATCGTTGACAATCTGTCAAATTCGCAGGCGAGTGTAATTGACGGGATTGAGAAAATTACCGGCGTGCGCCCGGCTTTCGAACAAGTGGACTGCCGTGACATGGACGCAATGGACAAGGTCTTTGCCAAATACCCCGACATCGAAGGTATAATACATTTTGCCGCAAGCAAGGCTGTTGGTGAGAGTGTGGAAAAGCCGCTTTTGTATTATCGTAACAATATTGTCAGCCTGCTCAATCTGCTTGAGCTCATGCCAAAGCATGGGGTGAAGGGAATCATCTTTTCATCGAGTTGCACGGTATACGGACAGCCCGACCCGGAGAACCTCCCCGTTACGGAGGATGCCCCGATAAAGCCGGCCGAGAGCCCTTACGGCAATACAAAGCAAATAAACGAGGAAATCATACGCGATTATATCAACAGCGGTGCTGACATCAAGGCTATACTGCTGCGTTATTTCAATCCCATCGGTTCGCATCCGTCGTCTATCATCGGTGAGATGCCCAACGGAGTTCCAATGAACTTGATACCTTATGTAACTCAGACGGCCATCGGAATACGTGAGCAGTTGAAGGTGTTCGGCAATGATTACGACACTCCGGACGGTACTTGCATACGCGACTATATCTATGTGGTCGACCTGGCAAAGGCTCATGTCAAGGCCATGGAGCGTGTGCTTGACACTGACAGCGACAAGCTCGAGGTGTTTAACGTGGGCACAGGCCACGGCGTCAGCACGAAACAAATCATCGATGCGTTCGAAAAGGCTACGGGCGTAAAGTTGAATTGGGCGTATGCACCGAGGCGTGCCGGCGACATTGAGAAGGTTTGGGCCAATCCGGAAAAGGCAAACAAAGTGCTTGGATGGAAGGCAGAAACAAGCCTTGAGGACACATTGAGGTCGGCATGGAACTGGCAGAAGAAACTTCGTGAGGAGGGAATACAGTAATTCAACATCGCATTATTACGCATACGGCGGACTCTGTCGGGCATTCTGTTGCTGGCAGAGCCGCCTTTTTCATTTTCAGCTACAGCCCGTATGTAGTATAGCACCGTTTATATATTACTCCATTTCCATTAATATAGTAGTTTAACTTCGTTCATATACTGCTATAGCTCAATTAATGTCACGCTACAGCTCAATTAATGTCATGCTATAGCTCAATTAATGTCATGCTGTAGCTTCATCTACATGATACCTAAAGTTTCGGGCTTACACTACGGCGTCTTGGTTCTCCAACTGCTATTGATTGTAGCTGTTGAGCCATTGTTCCAGCCTTCTTGCAATCGTTTCCGGCTTTTTGCAATGTTTTGAAGGGCTTTTTCTTGTCCTTGTTTTGCCGCTAACACCATTGTTATCCATACTGTTGCGTAACAAAGCCAGGCATGCCTTATGTGTATGTGTCGTTGGGTTCGCACATCGGCAGGGGCAAAACAAAAAACCGTCGGACTAAGTCCGGCGGTAATTCTCTCACTGTTCGTTGTTGCAACTGATTACTCAGCAACAGTGCTATCAACAGCAGCAGGAGCAGCAGCGCTGTCAGTAACGGTTGTGTCGATAGCTGCGGTGTCTACGGTTGCTACTGTGTCAGAATCAACGGGAGCAGCCTGGTTTGTCTTGTTACCGCAAGATGCGAAAGAAATAGCTGCAACAGCTACGAACATAAATACCAATTTTTTCATTTTCTTTGCTTTTTTAGTCTGTAAAACAATCATTTGTTTATTAAAACGTTGCAAAGGTATATATTTTTTTGATAGGTTGTTCTTTTTTTTGGTACTTTTTTTATGCCTCTTTTGTAACATTTTTATAAGTGACTGATAATCAGCTTGATATCAAGTGTTAAAATATGCTCTGAAGCGTAGTTGAGCATTAATGGCGGTGCAATTTGTTTGCTTTTACAAAAAAATGCTTACCTTTGTAGGGTTTAATATTTACGCAACAATAGTATATATATGATAGATTCATCAGCCTTTCAAGGCAAAAAAGCCGCTTACTATACCTTAGGCTGCAAGCTCAACTTCTCAGAGACGTCTACTTTTGCGCGTCTTTTGCAGGAGATGGGAGTGCGCGAAGCGGCTAAAGGCGAGACGGCCGACCTTTGCTTGGTCAACACCTGTTCTGTTACAGAGGTTGCCGACCACAAGTGCCGTCAGGCCATTCATCGCATGATACGCTCCAACCCCGGTGCTTTTGTCGTAGTGACGGGATGTTACGCCCAGCTGAAGCCCGAGCACATCAGTGCGATGGATGGAGTTGACCTTGTGCTTGGTGCCAACGAGAAAGCCAACCTCATAAGCATCCTTTCCGAGCGTTGGAGCGCTGTTGGCAATGCTTCTGACGGTCATTTGCACGAGCATTATTCAGTCAAGACAAAGGATATAAACTCTTTTGCTCCCAGTTGTTCACGTGGCAATCGCACACGATATTTTCTGAAAGTGCAGGATGGCTGCGATTATTTCTGCACTTATTGCACCATACCTTATGCGCGTGGCTTCAGTCGAAACCCAACAATAGCTTCGCTTGTCGGACAGGCGGAGCAGGCGGTGGCCGACGGTGGCAAGGAGATAGTGCTAACGGGAGTGAACATAGGCGACTTTGGCAAGACCACCGGCGAGACATTTCTCGGACTGGTCAAGGCCCTCGATGGGGTAGAGGGAATACACCGCTACCGCATAAGCAGCATCGAGCCCGACCTGCTCACCGACGAACTGATAGACTATTGCGCCCAAAGCCGCTCGTTCATGCCTCATTTCCACATACCGTTGCAGAGCGGCAGCGACACTGTGCTCAAGCTAATGCACAGGCATTACGACTGCAGTCTGTTTGCCGGAAAGATAAAACGTATAAAAGAGGTCATGCCCCATGCCTTCATAGGAGTTGACGTCATGGTGGGAAGCCGTGGCGAAACGCCCGAATGCTTTGACGAGACCTACGCCTTCCTTGAGGGTCTTGATGTGTCGCAGTTGCACGTCTTCCCATATTCAGAGCGGCCTGGTACGTCGGCGCTCAGCATACCTTATGTGGTTGAAGAGCCGGAGAAGAAGCGCAGGAGTCGCTTGCTGCTTGATTTGTCTGACCGCAAGTTCCACGACTTTTATTCGCGTTTCGTTGGCAGCGAGGCCGAGGTGCTCTTCGAGAAAGCCAAGCGCGGCAGGGCCATGCACGGCTTTACGCGCAACTACATACGCGTAGAGCTGTCGCCCAACGACTCCTTGCCCGAGCTTGACAACCAGTTGATAAAGGTAAGGCTCGGCGATTTCAATCATGACAATACTTCATTAAAAGCCACATTATTATAAATGGACAAGATAGCAATCGTTATATTAAACTGGAACGGGGCGTCGATGATGCGGCGCTACCTGCCTGCTGTGATGAAGTATTCAGGTGGTGATGCAACCGTTTATGTAGCCGACAATGCTTCGACAGACGGCTCGCTGGATATGCTTTCGGCCGAGTTTCCCGAATGCAAGGTAATCAAGTTTGACAAGAATTGGGGGTTTGCCGAAGGCTACAACAAGGCCTTGGCCCAGATAGAGGCCGAGTATTACCTGTTGCTCAATTCTGACATCGAGGTGTCGCACCACTGGCTGACGCCCCTTGTCGAGTTTATGGATACCCATCGCGATGCGGCTGCCTGCCAGCCCAAGTTGCTTTCTGTCATTGATGGCGACTGTTTTGAGTATGCCGGAGCTTGCGGCGGGTTCATCGACAAATACGGCTACCCGTTCTGCCGTGGCCGTATATTCGATACGGTTGAGCGTGATGACGGCCAGTACGACTATCGCCAAGAGATATTCTGGGCAACGGGAGCGGCCATGATGGTGCGTTCGGCCGACTATTGGAAGGCCGGAGGCCTTGACGGCCGTTTTTTTGCCCACAACGAAGAGATAGACCTGTGCTGGCGATTGCGCCTTTTGGGCCGGAAGATATACTGCATACCCGAGAGCTATGTCTTCCATCTTGGCGGTGGAACGCTGCCCAAGGGCAACCCGATGAAGACATTCCTAAATTTCCGCAACAATCTCACCATGCTGTACAAATGCCTTCCTGACAGCGAATTGAGGCACGTAATGCGCATGCGGTGGGCGTTGGACTATTTGGCAGCTTTCGAGATGTTGCTGCTCAAGCACAGTTGGGGCGACTTCAAGGCTGTGTGCAAGGCAAGGCGTGCCTTTGCCCGCTGGAAACCGGATTTCGAGGCCGACAGGCGCAAGATACAAAGCAGTTGCGTTTTGTCAGACATACCCGAGCGCCGTCCTTTCTCCATCCTGTGGCAGTATTATGTGAGAGGCAAGCACCGTTTTTCCGATTTGTGACCTAATAAGGGTGTACAAGGAAGGTTTTACGTTGATTGCCGGCGGAACCCGGTAAGCAAAAACCGGCACGGGCGTTTGCGGCTCGTGCCGGTTTTCCTTTGGCCGCAACAGCAGCCATTGTCAGTAGCTCACCTTTACAGGGGCGTTGAGTTCCTCTTTCCAGGCCTTCAGGTAGTCAAACCATTCCTTTGAGCTGTGGTAGCCAAAGTTCTCGTTGTCAGAGCAGAACGTGATGTTATAGTGCAGCTCGTCTGTCGCGTTGCCCACCACGTATGGGTAATTGTCCTTGTCGGCCGGCAGTTCCTTTACGATGTTCTTGGCCGGTATTGATATGCCGAGGCCAACAGTCTCGCGCTTGTGTCCGGCCGAGTCTTTTTCCGACACAGGCCAATCGGTGCCCCAGCAACCGCGCAGTCCGTCCTTGTCGCTCAGTTCCACCGAGTTCTTCACGTTGATTATTCCCGTTGCGAATTGGTAGTCTGCCACCTGCCTGTCAAACTTTATGTCTACGAAGCAGTCGCGTCGTCCGGCATACAGCGTATACCTTGTGGTCATGTCAATCTTTTCCTTGCCGGGGTTCATCGTGTTCCAGCCCTCGTCAACCACTTCCACTATCGTGCGCAGCGGTCCGCGCGAGACAATTCGCAGCGTGCGGTGGTCAACATCCTTGAGCATCTGCGGAGCGCTGCCGTTCCATCCGCGCAACGCCCCAAGTCCGAATGTCTCGCCCACCCACAGCACGTCGTCGCCAAAGCCGGCAGCTTTCTGCTCCTTGCTCGGGTAGAATTGCGTTTGCTTTATCTCCAGGCCCTTGCGGTATTTGCCGTAAGTGTCAACGGTCTGTCGGTGGTCGAAGTATATCCTATAGGCCACCATGTCGTTTTCAAAGGCCGGGCCGTGGTGATGCAGCATCCAGTACGGGTTGGTGCCGTTGTCCACGGTGAGGCTGCTTATGTAAAGGTCTTGCTTGTTGTTGCTTTTTATTTTTTTGTTGGTCATGAGCATTTCGGCATACACTTGCGGTTCGTAAGAGCGTGGCGTGCCGTTGTCTTCGAGCGTCACGTTGAATGCCTGCTTGCTTGCCTTGCCTATGTCTGTCAGGAAGCAAAGCTCGTCGTACTTGCCGTCGCCGTCAAGGTCGTCGAGCTGCGAGGGTATCTCGGTGCCGTTATTCATTACCAGTGCCGACTTTACGTCGATGCCGCATTGTGCCAGCTGAATCACCACCGGTGCGGCTTTGCGGTCTGTCTTTGAACTGTTCTCAACGCTCACGCTGATAGTTTTCTGTGCAGCCGCCATTGACAGCGTTGCTGCCAGGAATGCCATAGTGACAAATTTACGTTTCATGTCGAAATGTTCTATTAGTTAGTTTCTTCACGACAAAGTTACTTAAAATAACGCAGAAATTATTCGTTTTTGGCTGATTTGCTTACTAAAACGCCTTTTTTTTCAAGGATTTTTGATTGTTTTAGCTTAAATTTTAGGTTTTTAAAATATTTATTGCTATATTTGCATCGTAGTTAACAATACAAAATATTATTTATCTAAGTGCGTAAGGTATATTACATATTGGCTTTGGCCTTGCTCGCCTTGTGGGGATGCGAGTGGCACCTAAAGCCGAACGGCAGCGACCGTGCGGAGGATGAAGTGGTTGTTGAGCGTTATGACCGCATCCAGAGCCTGTATCTCACCACCGGCGACTTTTCCGCACTGCAGCAATTGAATACGGAATATCCCATGCAGACGCGTGCCTTGATAGAGGACGTGCTGCGCATAGGCAGGGTTAACGACCCCGAAATCAACACCAAGTTCCTGAAGTTTTACCAGGATATTGTTCTCCAGAGCCTGATTAACGAGGTAGAGCAGCAATATGCCAACATGGATGACATAAACAAAGAGCTCACCGAGGCTTTCGGCAGGCTGCGCAAGGCTGTGCCCGAGATTGCCGTGCCGCAGATTTACTCGCAGATTGGTGCACTCGACCAGAGCATCGTCGTGGGCAACAACACGCTCGGCATAAGCCTCGACAAATATCTCGGTGCCGACTATCCGCTCTATCTCAAGTACTACCCGAAGTCGCAGCGCGAGCAGATGGTGCGCTCGATGATTGTGCCCGACTGCATGATGTTCTACATACTGAGCCAGTTTCCGATGCCCCACGACAAGGAGATGTCACAGTCAGACTGCGACATTCACATGGGCAAGATAATGTGGGTGGTCAACAAGGTCACGTCGAAGCGCACATTCAAGAATTCGTATGTAGCCATGATAGACAGGTATATGAAGCGCCACAAAAACGAGACCATTGCCACGTTGTTGCGCAACAACGACTATGCTTCGATAGCCAAGTAGGGTGGTGTCCGGGCTTTCGCTGTGCCACCAAGATAGTCTGACGCATTGTTTCAACTGATCATTTGCAATAGTTTGTAGCTCAATCAATTATAGAGCGGGCCGTTTCGCCATCCGAAACGGCCCGCTTTGCATTCAATCCACGCCGCGTCTGGCTTTTTCAGCCAGCTGTTATGTCGGCCGCCGGCCATCCCCGTTGCCGGGCGTTACGCTTTGTCGGCCGTGGCTGTCGCTTGCCCTTTCATGCGAGTTGCCCCTGCCTTATGCCGTTCTTCCGCATGTAGTTTACAAGCAGGTTGGCAAACTCATGGTTCTTCAGCCCCCATTTTGGTGCGATGACCATGCCTTGCGGCGACTGCGAGGTGAACCTCTCGACAACCAGGTCTGCCCTTATCCTTTGCAGATAACTTGCTATCAGTTCTATATATTCTTCGGCCGAGTAGGTGTGAAACGGTTTGCGGGCATATTCTTCGGCCATCTTCGTGCCTTTTATTATCTGCAGTTGGTGTATCTTCAGCACGTCGATGTCGAGCGACGAGACTATGGGTGCCTGCCTCAGGCTTTCTTCGCGTCCTTCGCCGGGCAGGCCCAAGATGACGTGGGCACCGGTGGTGATGCCCCTTTCCGCCGTTTCGGCCACTGCCCGTCGAGCGCATTCAAAGTCGTGGCCTCTGTTTATGGCCGCCAGCGTGGCGTCGTTGGCCGACTCGATGCCGTATTCAACGGTGACAAAGACCTGCCTGGCAAGCTCGCCCATATAGTCGAGCAGGCTGCCGGTCACGCAGTCGGGCCGCGTGCCGATGACCAGCCCAACCACCCCGTCTACCGACAGCGCCTCGTCGTACATCCTTTTCAGCTGTTCCAACGGCTGGGCGTAAGTGTTGGTATATGCCTGGAAATAAGCCAGGTATCTCATTTCCGGGTATTTGCGCGCAAAGAAAGCCTTGCCTGCTTCCAGCTGTGCCGCTATGGTGTGGGCAGGGTTGCAGTATGGCGGGTTGAACGTGTTGTTGTCACAGAAGGTGCATCCACCGCTGCCAATGCTCCCGTCTCGGTTGGGGCACGAGAAGCCAGCGTCTACCGAAATCTTCTGCACGCGGTATGGAAACACCGTGCGAATCCATGTGCCGTAGTCGTTATATAGCTGGTTATTCATATTATTTAAAACAATCGGAATGCAAATTTACGAAAATAATGTATAACTTTGCCCATTATTTAAGTATAAACCAAACTCAGAAATGAAAAGAATGGCAGTTTTGTGTGCAACGTTGCTGTTTGCGGCGTCGGCCATGCTTGCCGGCGAGCGGCTCGACCTTAAGGCTGTGGCCGGCGGCGACTTTGCAGGCGAGGCGCTTACCCGCGTCGAGCCAATGGCCGACGGTGAGACGTATGCGCAGATAAGTAAAGACGGCAAACAGGTCGTCAAGTACTCTTTCAAGACCGGCAAGCAGGTTGGGGTCATATTCGATGCCAACGTTGTCAGGGGCGCCAACATTGGTTCCATAGACGGATATGTGATGAGCCCCGACGGCAGGCGGATGCTCATTCAGACGCATACAAAACGCATCTACCGCCGTTCGTTCACGGCAGAATACTATATCTACACGTTAGGCAACAGCTCGGTAGTGCCCCTGTCTGACGGCGGGCCGCAGCAGACTCCCATATTCTCGCCCGACGGCAACCAGATTGCCTTTGTGCGAGACAACAACATCTTCCTCGTCAAGTTGCTCTATGACAATGCCGAGAGCCAGGTGACCAAGGACGGCAAGCGCAACGAAGTGATAAACGGAATACCCGACTGGGTGAACGAGGAGGAGTTTGCCACCAACAGCAGCATGGTGTTCACTGCCGACAGCAAGCAGATTTGCTGGATCCGTTACGACGAGTCGGCTGTCAAGGAGTATTCAATGCAGATGTTCAAGGGCTCAAACCCGTCTATGGACGAATATGCCGATTATCCCGGGTTCTATTCGTATAAGTATCCCATGGCAGGGGGCGAAAACTCTAAGGTGGCCGTCTACAGCTACGACATAAAGTCGAGGCAGACGCGCAAGATGCAGTTGCCCCTCGATGCCGACGGCTACATTCCGCGCATAAAGATGACGAGCGACCCCACGAAGGTGGCCATATTCACACTGAACCGCCACCAAGACAACCTGTCTATATACATGGCCAACCCTCTCTCCACCGTATGCCAGCTGGTAATACAAGACAAGGTTGACAAGTATTTCAAGGAGGAAGCCATGGCCAACATAAAGATTACCGACAGGCATATACTCATGCCCAGCGACCGCGACGGCCATATGCACCTCTACCTCTACACGCTCGGCGGCCAGCTCAAGCGCCGGGTGACCCGCGGCAATTATGAGGTCACCGATGTCTACGGCTACGACGAGGCCACGGGCGACGTATACTATGCCGCCAACGAGCTCGGGCCGCAAGACAAGCAGGTGTATGTGGCCCACCAGAATGGCAAGACCGAGCGCCTCACGGCCCGCGAGGGATACAACAGCGCTACGTTCAGCGCCGGTTACAAATACTTCATCAACACATGGAGCGACATAAACACCCCGGTGGTATATACGCTTAACAACAACTCCGGCAAGGTGCTCTCAACGCTGGTAGACAACAAGGGGCTCAAGGAGAAGCTCGCCGCCTACGACCTCGGCACACGCGAGCTGTTCTCGTTTACCACCTCCGAGGGCGTGAAACTCAACGGGTGGATGGTCAAGCCGGCAGGTTTCGACGCTTCAAGGCGCTATCCTGTCATAATGTATCAGTATGGCGGCCCCGGCAACCAGCAGGTGCTCAACAGCTGGAACATTGGCATGTGCGGCCAGGGGGCCTTGCTTGAGCAGTACATGGCGCAACAGGGGTATATCGTGGTGTGCGTCGACGGTCGCGGAACGGGCGGCCGTGGTGCCGAGTTTGAGAAATGCACCTACCTGCGCCTGGGCGAACTCGAGGCCAAAGACCAGGTTGAGACCGCATTGTGGCTGGGCAGCCAGCCCTATGTAGACAAGAACCGCATAGGGATATGGGGCTGGAGCTACGGCGGCTGGAACACGCTCATGAGCATGAGCGAGGGGCGTCCGGTGTTCCGTGCAGGCGTGGCGGTGGCCCCGCCCACAAGCTGGCGCTACTACGACACGGTTTACTCGGAGCGTTACATGCGCACCCCGAAAGAGAATCCTTCTGGCTATGACGAGGTGAACCCAATGGCGCGGGTCGACAAGCTCAGCGGCGCGTTGCTCATCTGCCACGGGCTGGCCGACGACAATGTGCATTTCCAGAACACTGCCGAGTACACAGAGGCCCTCGTGCAGGCAGACAAGGACTTCAAGGAGAACATATACACCAACCGCAACCACAGCATCTACGGGGGCAACACCCGCAATCACCTGTTCCGGCAGATAGTCAACTTCTTTAATGCCGAGATGAAATGAGGGCGGTGTAACGAAAATGGCGAATTACAGTAAAACTATATCTATAATGGAAAAAAAACAGATTCTGAGTGTGATGGCCGCCGCGCTGATGCTCATACCCGCATCGGCAGGGGCCAAGGCAAAGAAGAAAAAGGCTGAAAAACAGCTGTCTACGATTGAGATCATTGACAAGGTGAACACCCATTGGCAGACTGCCAACAAGCCCGAAGTGAACGCTTTCTGGGACAATGCAGCCTATTTTACCGGCAACATGGAGGCATACAAGCTCACCGGCAACGCCAAGTATCTTGAGTATAGCGACAAGTGGGCGCGCCACAACAAATGGAGCGGTGCCACGGAGCAAGACCCGTCGAAGTGGCAATACAAGACGTATGGCGAAGACCAGCAGCATGTTCTCTTCGGCGACTGGCAGATTTGCTTCCAGACTTACCTCGACATGTATGCCATGAACCCCGACCCCTACAAGATTGCACGTGCCAAGGAGGTGATGGGCCGCGAGGCTTCCATGTCGCAAAACGACTTCTGGTGGTGGATTGACGCGCTCTACATGGTGATGCCGGTGATGACAAAGATGTACAATGCGACCGGCGACGTGATGTATCTCGACAAGCTTTACGCCAACTTCAAGTATGCCGACGACCTCATGTTCGACAAAGACGAGCACCTGTATTTCCGTGATGCCAAGTACATCTACCCTGCACACAAGACCGACGAGGGCAAGAAAGACTTCTGGGCTCGTGGCAACGGTTGGGCGCTGGCTGGCCTGGCTAAGGTCATTGCCGACATGCCCGAGAGCTACCGGCACAGGGCTTTCTTCGTAGAGCGTTTCCGTCAGTTGGCCGACGCCGTCAGCAAGTGCCAGCAGGAAGATGGCTACTGGACCCGCTCCATGCTCGACGCCAAGCAGGCCGAAGGCCCCGAGACAAGCGGAACGGCATTTTTTGCCTATGGCCTGCTGTGGGGAATGAACCACGGTTTGCTCGACCGTGCCGTATACGGCCCTGTGGCCGACAAGGCATGGACGTATCTTTCTACTGTCGCTCTGCAAGACGACGGCTCTGTGGGCTACGTGCAGCCCATCGGCGAGAAGGCCGTGAAAGGCCAGAAACTGACAGCCGCCAACGTCACCAACTTCGGTACGGGGGCCTTCCTGCTGGCTGCCTGCGAGAAGGTAAGGTATGATGACGGCAGCGTAATGCCAGCTACACCCGTGCAGTTTACGGTAAACGTCACCAACACGCTCGGTTCTTTCCGCCAGGAGGTGGTAGAGCTCGACGCTAAGACGGTGTTTGCCAAGCTCGGCATCAGCGGCGGCAGGCAGTTCCAGGTTTACAATGCTGTGGGCCAGCAAGTGCCTTACCAGATAACTTACGACGGCAAGGTGCTCATCGATGCTGCCGTGCGTCCGAATGGAACAGCCGTGTTTACGTTCAAGAAGGGCACCCCGAAGACATTTGTGAACACATGCTACGGCCGCATGTACCCGGAGCGCGTTGACGACATCGCTTGGGAGAACGACCGTGCGGCATACCGTTGCTACGGCCCGGCACTGCAGCGCACGGGGGAGAAGTCGTTCGGTAACGATGTCTGGGTGAAGAACACCCCGGAGCTCGTGGTTGAGCAACGCTATTACATCGAGGACACCAGCAAGGCCAAGATTGCCCAGCTGAAGAAGACCGACCCCGACGCGGCAAAGGCTCTCGAGATGGCCACCACATATCATTACGACCAGGGCAACGGACTCGACTGCTACAAGGTGGGCCCCACCTTGGGCTGCGGCACGCCTGCATTGATAGACGGCGACAACATAGTGTTCCCGTACTGCTACAAGGATTACGAGATTCTTGACAACGGCCCGTTGCGCTTCACCGTGAAACTGGTGTACAACCCGTCGAAGTATAAGACCGATGCCAACGTTGTCGAGAACCGTATACTGAGCCTCGACAAGAACTCCAACTTCAACAAGATGACCGTTTGGTACGACGGGCTCACCGTGCCGGCCGACCTTGCCACGGGAGTCGTGCTTCACTCTGAGGATGTAGACAATGTAGTGATGGGCGCCGACTACATTCAGTATGCCGACCCGACCGACAACCCTGCCGGACAGAATTTCCAGATATACGTGGCAACGCTCTTCCCCAATGGCGTTAGTCAGACGAAGAAGGTTATGAACGCCAACCCAGTCAACGGCAATGCGGGCCATGCCCTCGGCATTGTGGGCAACTACAAGAGCGGCCAGAAGTACACCTACTACTTCGGTTCGGCATGGAGCAAGTATGATTGCCGCAGCCAGGCAGAATGGCAGGAGCGTGTCAACTCGGCCCTGGCCGGCATCAAGACCCCATTGACGGTTGAGATAAAATGAAGAAGGCAATAATTATCGGGGCTTCATCGGGCTTGGGCTACGAGGTTGCCAAGATATTGATCAACGACGGGTGGCGCATAGGTATCGCCGCCCGTCGTTTCGATTTGCTGCAGGCCTTGCAGTCGTCGGCGCCCGGCATTGTCGAGGCCGAGGCCATCGACGTGACGTCGGCCGACGCGGCCTCCGGGCTGAGGCGGCTGGCAGACAGGGTGGGCGGCATGGATTTGTTTTTCATGTCGTCGGGCATAGGCAAGCAAAACGGAGAGCTCGACGAGACCATAGAGACGGAAACTGTTGCTACCAACGCCCTTGGCTTTGTGCGCATGGTGGGCGAGGCATTCCGCTACATGGCAGCCAACGGAGGAGGGCAGATAGCCGCCATAACCTCGGTGGCCGGCACCAAGGGCCTCGGGGCGGCCCCGGCATACTCGGCCACGAAGGCTTTTCAGAACACATACATGCAATCGCTCGAGCAGCTTGCGGCCATGCGCCACCTCGACATCTCGTTTACCGACATCAGGCCGGGCTTTGTGGCCACGGCCCTGCTCGGCGACTCGCCGCGCTATCCCATGCTGATGAGGCCCGAGGCCGTGGCCCGCATGGCTGTGCGTGCTGTCTACAGGCGCAGGCACCGCGTGGTCATCGACTGGCGTTGGGCCGTGGTCACAGCCTTGTGGCGGCTTATACCCGACTGGCTTTGGAGGCGCATGCGTGTGGCCTGACCGTCTTCCGGCCGGCCCCAACGGCAACGGCGCAACACTGCGGGCTGTCTGTAACGCCCGGCGGTGTTGCGCCGTCTTGTTGTATCATGGTGTAGCCATGCGCCCGGCCCGGCTCATCTCGCAGTGTTGCCGCCGCCATTTTTCAGTTCACTGTCGAAGAAGCGGAGCACGCGCTCCTGTATGGCCCTGCCGCAAGAGTGGGGCACCTGCCAAATCTCGGTGGCCAGTTTGTCGTCGGCCCCCTGGCTCTTCCACACGTCGTGCATTATGGCAAACGATTTCTCAACGCCGTCGATGGGAAACAGGTGGTCTTTGGTGCCGTTGACAAACAGCATTGGCTTGGGACAGGCCAAGCTCGCAATGTGCGGGTAGTCAAGGTATTGGCGCAGGCCGGGAATGCAGTTTGCAAAGCCTCCGTATTCGCGTTTCTTGTCCTTAACCGACATTTGCACGTCGGTGGTTGTCATCCAGCACACCGCGGCGCCGGCCCTTACCTTGTCGCTCAGGGCCGAGAGCATCCACGCCCTGTAGGCTCCCATTGAGCAGCCCATGCACCCAATCCTGTCCTTGTCTACCTCGGGCAGCGTGGCAAGGAAGTCGGTTGAGCTCATGTCGTCGTAAGTCATGAAGGCGCTGAGGTCGCGGCCCAGCATCATCATGTTGCCGGCAATGATGTCATACTTGCTCCTGTCAACGCCCTCTTCGCGGCCCCGCTCGCCCCACATGGGCGCGTCGATAGAGAATACCACATAGCCGTGGCGGGCAAGGTAGTCGCCCACATACTGCCCTTCATACAGGTTGGCAGCCCACTGGTCGGCGTCTTTTATCACGGCCGAGTCGACATCAAACGGCCGAATCATCTTTTCCTTGCCTATGTACAGGTGGCCGCCGTGGTCGTGCAGGGCATTGATGGCCGGGAAAGGCCCCTTGCCGTCGGGCACCAGCAGGTAGGCTGTCACCCGCGAGTATCCGTTGACGTTGAACATCAGCTTGCGCGCCGTATAGCCGTCGCGCCGCTCTTCGCCCACCACCTTCATGTCGAACGACGCGGCCCTGCGCGGCGGGGTCATCATGCATTCCAGCACCTTGGCCCGTGCCGCCTTTTTCCACTCGCCGAAGTCGCCAATCGGGCTGTTGCCCCATGCGAGCGGGTAGGTCAGTTCGGTCTTCAGCTCTTCGACATATCGCGGCAGGTCGAACGTAAACTCATAGTTTTCGCGCTTCTGCAACTTCTTCTTCTGTGCATAAGCACCTGTTGCCGTCGCGGCGGCCATGGCCGTTGCCAGGGCCAGGCACATCAATCCTTTGTTCATCGCTGTGTTCGTTTTAGTCTGTAATATGCGGTAGTGCAGCCCGGCCACTGCCCCGTGGCGGCGCAATCACACCGGGCAGGCAGCAGCGTGGGCTACTGCAAAGTTAATCAAAATAGTCAGAACGCAAGCATCAATCGTGCAAATTTTAGCGGCTGGGGCGCATTTTGTAACGATTTGCGACATGTTATGGCCATGATGGCGCGCCTGACGTCAAGGCGCTGAGCGCCAGGGCGTTGGCGTAGCCTTGCTTTATAGCCCTGCCAAACGGGCCATTCGTGACGGCCGCAAGGCCCGTTTCGCCCCACTGTATGGCCGTTTTGGCAGTGTCAGACGGCCCGTATTGCGCCGCGGCCCCTGTGTTGTCATGAAAAAATACCATTCTCCGTATTTTCCTGCATGCCGATAATTTTTTCGCCAACCGGCCCACGTTCGGTTTATTTTTAGTAAATTTGCAGTTGCGTTGGCCCGCCAGCCGACAGGCCCGTGGGCCACGTCGGTCGGCCTGCCGGCAATCACCGTTACACGATATCAATAACTTTACATATTATGTTCAAACGTTTGTTTTTATCATTAGCCTGCATGCTGGCTGCGTCAGCCTATGCAGCGGATGCCCCTGTGTGGCAGAATCCGGCCGTAAACCAGCAGAACCGTGAGCCCCGCCGGGCCGCGTTCTTCCCTTATGAGAGCCAGCAACTGGCCAGAGAGGGGCAGAAAGCCGGGTCGGGCCGTTATTTGTCGATGGAAGGAATGTGGAAGTTCAGTTTCGCGCGCAACTATTATGACCGCCCGGAAGGTTTCTTCAAGCCCAGCTACGACGACTCGAAGTGGACCGACTTCCCCGTTCCCGGTTTGTTTGAGATAAACGGTTATGGCGACCGCACATACAAGAACGTGGGCTATTCATGGTGCAACACGTTCAAGAGCAACCCGCCCTACATCGGCCAGACCGAAAACTATGTGGGCTCATACCGCCGCACATTCGACTTGCCGGCCGACTGGCGGGGCAGCGATGTATTCTTCCATGTGGGCTCGGCCACGAGCAACCTCACGCTGTGGGTCAACGGACGCTATGTCGGTTACAGTGAAGACAGCAAGGTGGCTGCCGAGTTCAACATCACAAAATACCTGAAGCCGGGGCGCAACCTCATCGCCATGCAGGTGATGCGCTGGTGCGACGGCTCTTATCTTGAAGACCAAGACTTTTGGCGTTTCACCGGCATTGCCCGCGAGGTATACCTATATTCGCGGCCCAAGACGCGCATCGCCGACATCAACTTCACCCAAGACCTTGTGAACGGCATGCGCGATGGCAGGCTCGACTTCAACATTCCGGTGGTCAACGCCAAGGGAGCCGAGCTCTCGGTGGTGCTCCGCGATGCCGACGGACGCGAGGTGGGCTCGGCCCATGGCTGTGCTGCCAAGGGCGCCTTCAGCGGCTCTATTACCGTGGCCGGCGCCAAGGCTTGGTCGGCAGAGACGCCATACCTCTACTCGCTGGGCGTGGTGTTGAAGCGGGGCGGCAGTGTGATTGAGGCCGTCGAGCAGAAGGTGGGCTTCCGCCACATCGAGATCAGCGGCGGCCAGTTGCTCGTCAATGGCAAGCCCGTGCTCATCAAGGGTGTCAACCGCCACGAGATGGATCCCGACGGGGGCTATGTGGTGAGCGTGGAGCGCATGGTGGAAGACATAAAGATAATGAAGCGCCTCAATGTCAATGCCGTGCGCACGTGCCATTATCCCGACGACCCTCGCTGGTACGACCTGTGCGACCGCTACGGGCTCTATGTGACGGCAGAGGCAAACATTGAGTCGCACGGCATGGGTTACGGCAAGGAGACGCTTGCCAAGCGTGCCGATTTCGAGCAGATGCACCTTGAGCGCAACGAGGCCAACGTGAAGTCGTTCAGAAACCACCCGTCAATCATTGTGTGGAGCCTTGGCAACGAGGCCGGCTACGGGCCAAACTTCGAGAAGGCATACGACTGGGTGAAGGCGGCCGACAACACCCGCCCCGTGCAGTATGAGCAGGCCGGGCAGAACGGTAAGACCGACATCTTCTGCCCGATGTACTACGACTACGCCCACTGCGAGAAATATGCAGGAGGCGACAACCCACGTCCGCTCATACAGTGTGAGTATGCCCATGCCATGGGAAACTCGATGGGGGGATTCAAGGAATATTGGGACATGATAAGGCGCTGCCCGAAGTACCAGGGAGGATACATCTGGGACTTCGTTGACCAGGGCCTGAGAGACAAGAGCCCCCTTACCGGGCGTGAGATATTTACCTACGGAGGCGACTATGGCCGCTATGCCCCAAGCGATTACAACTTCAACTGCAACGGCATCATCGCCCCCGACCGCAGGCTTAACCCCCACGCTTACGAGGTGCAGTATTTCTACCAGAACATCTGGGTGACGGACAAGGGTGTTGACCGCGGAGAGTTTGAGGTGTTCAACGAAAACTTCTTCAAGTCGCTCGACGACGTTTCACTGCGCATCGTGCTGATGAGGTTGGGGCGCGAGGTCGACTCGGTGAGCTTCGACGTGAGTGTCGACGGCATTGCCCCGCAGTCGGGCAAGTCGTTTGTTTGCAGCGGTTTGCGCGACGCCGTGGGCAAGTTCAAGTCGAAATATCCGTCAGACGAGCTTGTGGCCAACTTTATTTTCACATCTAAATACGACAGTCTGCTCGTCGACAGGGGGCAGGTCGTTGCCCGGCAGCAGTTTGTTGTAAGGCCCTACGGCTTTGCCTCGGTGGACGGCGCCGCTGCTGCCGGTGGCAAGAAGGCCGAGGCCGGCGCGGCCGGCAAGGTGAGCAAGACCGAGACCGAGGCCTATGTGCGCCTCAGTGCCGGCGGGGTGAGCATGACGATAGGCAAGCATACGGGTTGGATAGACTATATCGACGTAGACGGAAAGCCCCTGCTGGCAGACCGCCGCTCGGTGGAACCCGAGTTCTGGCGTGCCCCCACCGACAATGATTACGGTGCCAACCTGCAGCGGAAGCTTGCCGTGTGGCGCAACCCGCAGATGAGGCTGGAGAGCTTCGACGTGGCTGAGGCCGGCAACGGCGATGCCCGTGTGGTGGCTGTCTTTGCCATGCCAGACGTGAAGTCAAGGCTTACCATGACATACCGGCTTTCTGCCGAGGGCGAGATAACGGTGCGCCAGAAGCTCGACGCCGACGACAGCGCCAAGGTGGCAGACATGTTCCGCTATGGCATGCAGCTGCAGATGCCCGGCAGTTACTCGCGGGTGATGTATCATGGCCGTGGCCCTGTGGAGAACTACTCAGACAGAAAGAGCAGCCAGTTCATCATCGTTGCCGACACAACCGTGGCAAGCCAGTATTATCCCTATATCCGCCCGCAGGAGAGCGGCAACCATACCGACGTACGCTTCTTTGCCGTATACGACGCCGAGACAGGCCGCGGACTCAGCTTCGAGTCTGATGCGCCGATGGAGTGCAGCGCGCTCAACTATCTTGTCGGCGACATTGACGACGGCCCGGAGAAGGTGCACGTGTGGGGGCACCACAGCGGCGACTTGGTGGCAAGGCCGCTTACGCAGGTTCACATACAGCAGCGCCAGGCCGGACTGGGCTGTGTCAACAGCTGGGGGGCACAGCCTCTGCGCCAGTATCGCTTGCCTTACGGCGACTATGACTTCGCTTTTGTAATACGTCCGTTCAAAAAGTGATGTCCCATGGGCAGTATGGCGCATCTTGCAATCGCAGCATTGGCGCTGTTGCCCGCAAGCGTCGAGTCGGCTGAGCCACCCGACAGTGGCTCAGCCGGCATCGAAGTCGTAAGGGTCAACAGGCAGCGGTCGTTTGGCTCGTCGGTGCCGGCAGGCAACTACAGCGGCTTGGCATGGCTCGGAGGCAGCCGTTATGCCGTGGTGAGCGACAAGTCGGCGGGCGACGGCTTCTATGTGTTCGACATCGACATCGATTCGGTCAGCGGTAAGGAGAGGGGCGTAAGCAACAAGGGTTTCCGCTCCTCCTGCACGCCCAACCGCGACCAGGAGGGCATAGCCTATGAGCCCCGACGCGGCAGGGTGTATGTCAGTGGCGAGAAAGACAACAGGGTATTGGAATACGATTCGGCCGGACTGCTGACCGGACGGCAGCTGGCGTTGCCCGAGGTGTATGCCACGGCCGGGTCGAGATACGGTATCGAGGCGTTGACATACAATGCCTCGACCCGTAGGTTTTGGCTTTCCACGGAGAGCACTCTGCCGTGCGACGGACGGCAGGCGGGGTATGAAGCCCCTGTCCGCAACCGCCTGCGCCTTCAGTGTTTCGACGACAGCCTGAAGCCGGGGCCGTTTTTCTACTACGAGATGGACGTGCCCGAGGTCGGCAGGAAGCCGTCTGATTATGCAATGGGGGTCAGTGAGCTGTGTGCTCTCGACGATGGCAGGCTCCTGGTGATGGAGCGCGAGTTTTTCGTATCGCCATCGAAGCTCGGCTCTTGGGTCAATGTCAAGTTGTTTGTGGTCAGTCCTGCCGACAGCCTTCGGGGATGCCTGTTGCCCAAGGCAAAGCTGCTGGAGTTCAAGACACGCCTGTCGCTTTTCAAGTACAACCTTGCCAACTATGAGGGCATGTGCCTCGGACCGCGCCTTGCCGGCGGCGAGCGGGTGCTGTTGCTTGTCAGCGACTCTCAAAACAGGTACGGGGGCGTGCTGAAAGACTATTTCAAGACAATAGTGTTGCGTTTCTGACACAAGCAATTACGGCGCCAATGACATTGCATCATTGGCGCCGTATTGTGTTTGTGCTTATTTGTACAAGAATCGTTTGATGCTCTTTTTGGGCGTCTTCTCAAACTCGGTCTCAACCAATTCAATCTCCGCAATCTTGGCATAGGCCGGCAGCGTCTGGTTGAGTTCCGTGCGGTTGCCCTCCATCACGTCTTTCAGGTCGTCGCCGTTGAGCCCCATCTCCTTGGCTTCTTCGTAATCCGGGAAGACAAGGCCTACGAGCTTGTCGCCTCTCTGCACCACGATGCTTTCAACAACCATGGCCATTGAGTTGAGCTTGTCTTCTATTTCCTCCGGGTATATGTTCTGTCCGTTGGAGCCGAGCAGCATGTTCTTGGAGCGGCCTTTTATGTAGACGTTGCCTTGACTGTCCATTGTGCCAAGGTCGCCCGTGTGATACCATCCCTCGCTGTCGATGGTCTGGCGTGTGGCTTCCTCGTTTTTGTAATACCCGAGCATCACGTTCATTCCTCTTGCCAGTATCTCTCCGGGCACGTTCTCGGGGTCGGGGCTGTCAATCTTCACCTCCATGTGCAAGGCGGCGCGCCCGCAACTGCCCGGCGCGAATGTCTTGTAGTCGGCGTAACAGATTATTGGCGCGCATTCTGTCGAGCCGTATCCCACTGTATACGGGAAGTTGATGCGCTTCAGGAACGACTCTATTTCCTGGTTGAGCGCAGCTCCGCCGATGATGATTTCGTAGAACCGGCCTCCGAAAGCATCCGTCACATGCTCGCAAATCTTCTGCAACACCTTCTTGTTTATTACCGGCATGTTGAGCAGAAGCCTCATCTTGTTGTTCTGAATCTTCGGGAACACCTTTTTGCGGATGATTTTCTCGATGATGAGGGGTACGGAGATGATGATGGCGGGCTTTATGTCGGTGAACGCCTGGGCTATGATTGCCGGGCTGGGAACCCTCGTCAGGTAGTAGATATGGCAGCCGTGAAGGAACTCGAAGAGGAATTCGAAGGCCATGCCGTACATGTGTGCCATGGGCAGGATGCTTATTGTGTTGTCGCCATGCTTCACAATGTCGCCCAATGCGGCCTCGGCGAAGTCGTAGTTGCTCCATATCGCGCGGTAGGGAACCATCACTCCCTTTGAGAATCCCGTCGTTCCGCTGGTGTAATTTATCATCGCCAGCTCTTCGCCATCCTTCTCGCGGTAGTAGCTAACGTGGTTTTTCCGGAAGTATTTCGGGTATTTCTTGCCGAACATCTCGTTGAGGTGCTCGCGCGCATACGTCAGTTTCTCTGTCCTCGACACTGCCAGTGAATAGTCGGGTATGTTGATGATGCCTTCCAGCATGGGCATCTTGGCCTCGTCGATGACGGTTGCCACCACATCTCCAACGAACAGAAACTTGGCTTCACTGTGGTTTACGATGTTGTGGATTTGCTCTGCCGTGAACTCATGAAGGATGGGCACGGCCACTGCCCCGTAGGTCAGCGTTGCAAGGAAAGCCACTGCCCAGTGCGAGCAGTTGCGCCCGCAGAGGGCTATCTTGTCGCCTTTGGCCACGCCGCCGTTCTCAAACAGTATGTGCAGCTTTTCTATCTTGCGTGCCACGTCGTGGAATTGCAGTGTCACACCCTTATAGTCTGTGAGTGCATCGAGGTCCCAGTTGTCGACTATGGCTTTCTCTATGATTGCGTTGAAGTTCTGTGCTTGTTCCATTTGTGCTTAGGTTTGTCACAATTCTATGTCCTTGTATAGATACCGCTTTATGCTCTTCTTGGGTGTTTTCTCAAACTCTTCAGGGTGCAGCCTGATTGCAGAGAGCTTGCAATAAGCGGGCATTATGGCATTGAGTTCCTGCCTGTTTTGTTCCATTATGCTTTCCAGGTCCTCGTTGTTGAAGCCCATTGAGTGGGCCTCTTCCATGTTGGGGTAGACCAGTGCGAACAGTTTGTCGCCCTGTTGCAGCACGAGGCTCTCGTTGACCATGGTCATCGAGTTGAGCTTGTCTTCTATTTCTTCGGGGTAAACGTTCTGTCCGTTGGCGCCAAGCAGCATGTTCTTTATGCGTCCGCGGATGAATACGTGCCCGTCTTTGCTCATCGTGGCCAGGTCGCCGGTGTGATACCATCCGTCTTTGTCGAGCGCCTCGCGTGTAGCCTCTTCGTTCTTGTAGTATCCCAGCATCACGTTTGTGCCCCTGGTGATGATTTCGCCCGGCACGTTTTCAGGGTCGGGGCTGTCTATTTTCACCTCCATGTGTGCCACGGGCGTGCCGCAGCTGCCCGGCGCGAAGTCGTTGTGGTCGCTGAACGTGATCAGCGGTGCGCATTCGGTAGCGCCGTATCCCGTAGTGATGGGGAAATCGATGCTTGTCAGGAACGACTCTATTTCCTGGTTGAGCGCGGCTCCTCCGACCACCACTTCGTATGCGTTGCCTCCGAATACGCCCAGCACCTGCTCGCAAATCTTCTGCTTCACCTTCTTGCTTATTACCGGCATGTTGAGCAGAAGCCTCATCTTGTTGTTCTGTACTTTGGGGAATATGGCCTTGCGTATAATCTTGTCGATGATCAGCGGCACGGATATGACGATGGCCGGCTTTATGTCTGCGAAAGCCTGGGCAATGATGGCGGGCGACGGAAGCCTTGTGAGGAAGAATAGATGGCAGCCGTGGCAGAATGGGAAGATGAACTCGACAGCCATTCCGTACATGTGTGCCATTGGCAGGATGCTAAGTGTGCGCGAGCCGGGAGCCACGTGGCTGCCTATTGCGTCGAGGCAGAAGTCGAGGTTGCCCCACAGCGCTCTGTATGGAAGCATCACGCCCTTGGAGAATCCGGTGGTGCCGCTGGTGTAGTTGATCAGTGCCAGTTCTTCGGCGCTGTCGTGGTGGTAATTGATGTGTTTGGCCCTGAAGGCGTTGGGATATTTCTTTCCGAACAGTTCGTTAAGGTGCTCGCGGGCAAACGTGAGCTGCTCGGAGCGCGACTCCATGAGCGAATAGTCGGGTATGTTGATGATGCCTTCGAGTGCAGGCATCTCCTTGGGAGTGATTGTCTTGGCCACTACGTCGCCGACAAACATCAGTTTCGATTCGCTGTGATTGACTATGTTGTGTATCTGTTCGGCGTTGAATTCATGCACGATGGGCACGGCCACGGCGCCGTAAGTCAGCGTTGCGAAGAAGGCGACGGCCCAGTTGGCGCTGTTTCGCCCGCAGATGGCAATCTTGTCGCCGCGTTTCACCCCGCTGTTTTCAAAGAGGATGTGCAGCTTTTCTATCTTGCGGGCCACGTCGTGGTACTGAAGTGTGATGCCCTTATAGTCGGTAAGGGCATCTTTATACCAGTTGTCTACAATGCTTTTCTCAATATATGAATTGAAGCTTTGGAATGTTTTCATTGCACAAAAGAAATTATTTTGTGCAAAGGTAAGGCATTTCCTGCACATCTCAAAATAAACTGTGCACTTATTTACTCGTACCTCATGGATTTGGCGGGGTGGATATGAGATATCAGGTAGCTTGGTGCTATAAGCACGAACAGGCTGATGAGCAGTGTCGCCACGTTGAGAAGCACGATGAATGGCACGTTTAGCTCCATCGGTGCCGTGCTCACGTAATATGAGGTCGGGTCGAGGCTAACCACCCCGGTGTGTTCCTGAAGCAGCACAATGCCTATGCCTATGATGTTGCCGAACAGCAGTCCGCGCACTATTATGAACGCGGCAAACCACAGGAACGTGTGCCTCACTGTGCTGTTGCGCGCCCCGAGGGCCTTGAGCGTGCCAATCATTTGCGTGCGTTCGAGTATGATGATGAGCAGTCCAGATATCATCGTGAATCCGGCAACGCAAACCATGAGTGCCAGTATTATCCACACGTTGATGTCGAGCAGGTCGAGCCAGGAGAAAATCTGCGGGTAAGCCTCGTCTATTGTCTGCGATGTCAGTATGTCGCCATACTTGTCGGGCGTCCTGTTTACGCGCTCAACCACGTTTGCCGCCGTCTCTTCGAGCCTGCCGAAGTCGGCCACTGTGATTTCTGCCCCTGTGCATTGGCCGTCGAGCCAGTTGTTGAGCCTGACCGCCGTATAAAGGTCGGTGAAGCACAGGCTCTGGTCGAACAGCGTGAGGTTGGTCTGGTATATGCCGCTGACGGTAAATCGCCTGGCCCTCACGTCGTTGTTGCTGATGAAGTAGGCATACACCTTGTCGCCCACGGCGAGCTTCAGCTTGTCGGCCGTCATCTGCGACACGAGCAGCTTGTAGTGGCTGCTTTGGTCGCTGAACTCAGGTATGTCGCCAGCCACGAGGTTTTGCCTTATGAACTTGAAATCGTATTCGGGGCCCACGCCCTTGAACGTCATGCCGAGAAAGTCGCTGTCGGTTTTCAGTATGCCCTGCGTCAGCGCGAAGCGTTCAACGTGCTTCACGCCATCGGTTGACCGCAGCACCCGCATCAGGCTGTCGTCCACGCAGATGGGGTAGGGGTCGGTGCTTTGCAGCGCGAGGAAGTTCTCCACCTGTATGTGGCTGCCGAAGCCAGCCACCTTGTCGCGTATGGTGTGCTTGAAACCCAGCACCACCGACACCGTCACCACCATCACGGCCAGTCCTATGGCCACCCCGATGGTGGCTATGCGGATGGCCGGCCGGCTCACCTTATACTTGTCGCCTTTGTCTTTGTAAATCCTCCTTGCCAAGAACAGCGGCAGGTTCAGCTTTCCCAGTGTCATGTCACAGATTTGTTTTATAGTTCTTTATCCTCCCGTCCGGGGTAGGCTTCGAGGGCTTTTCTCAGCACGGTGAGCGCCCGTGTCAGGTCGTCTTTCTTCAGCACGTAGGCTATCCTCACCTGGTTTATGCCGGCTCCGGGCGTGGTGTAGAACCCGCTCGCCGGGGCCATCATCACCGTCTCGCCCTCATAGTTGAAGTCGGTGAGGCACCATCGGCAGAATTTCTCGCTGTCGTCTACTGGCAGCTTGGCCACAGTGTAGAATGCGCCCATGGGTATGGGCGAGTAAACCCCCGGTATGCGGTTGAGCCCGTCGATAAGGCACTTGCGCCTCTCTACATACTCGTCGTAGACGTTGCGGTAGTATTCTTCTGGCGCGTCGAGCGATGCTTCGGCCACTATCTGGCCAATGAGCGGCGGCGACAGGCGTGCCTGGCAGAACTTCATCACCGCGCGCCTTACGGCCTCGTTCTTTGTTATGAGCGCCCCTATGCGTATGCCGCATTCAGAATAGCGCTTCGACACTGAGTCGATTAGAATCACGTTGTTCTCGATGCCTTCCAGATGGCATGCGCTTATGTAGGGCGAGCCGGTGTAGATGTATTCGCGGTAAACCTCGTCGGAAAACAGGTATAGGTCGTATTTCTTCACCAAGTCGCGTATCTGGTTCATCTCGCGGCGCGTATAGAGGTAGCCCGTAGGGTTGTTCGGGTTGCAAATCATTATGGCCCGCGTGCGGTCGTTTATCAGTTCTTCAAACTTCTCGACCTTCGGCAGCGAGAAACCTTCTTCTATCGTGGTGGCGATGGTGCGTATCCTTGCCCCTGCCGAGATGGCGAATGCCATGTAGTTGGCATAGGCGGGCTCGGGCACTATTATCTCGTCGCCCGGGTTGAGGCACGACATGAACGCGAAGAGCACAGCCTCGCTGCCCCCCGAAGTGATGATTATGTCGTCGGGGCTCACGTTGATGTTGTACTTCTTGTAGTATCCCACCAGCTTCTGGCGGTAGCTCAGGTAGCCTTGCGACGGCGAGTACTCCAATATGTCTCTGTCGATATGCTTCAGCGCATCGAGCCCCACTTGCGGCGTGGGCAGGTCGGGCTGGCCTATGTTAAGGTGGTATACCTTGATGCCGCGGCTCTTGGCTTGTGCTGCCAGAGGCGCCAGCTTCCTGATGGGCGACTCGGGCATCTCGAGCCCTCGGATTGAAATGTCAGGCATTTTGTTTGTCCTTTCTTGTGAAATAGAAACTAAATGCAAAGGTAATATTATTAATTGGAATAATAAAAACTTTCTTCGGACAAAATGATAAAAATAGTTAGCTTGCCTTGCGGCGGTGCCTTTGCCCCGGCCCGGCGGCCGCCGGCCGGTGGCGCGGCAGCCCCTTGGGCGGGCTGTGGGCGCTTGTCAGCCCATGTCGCCCCTATGTGTGGCGCAGCGGACTGCCGGCGGCGCCTTTGCCGTACGGGCCGTTTTGCAGCGTCATACGGGCCGTTTTGTAATGCCGAACGACCCGTTTCGTGCTGCCGAACGGCCTGTGTGGGCAACCCGCTGGCACTCAGCTACTTTTCGCCCCGGGGCGCAAAGCCTTGTGTGGCGTGGCGGCAGAGGTGACTGCGGGCCTATGATGTTCGGGGCGCCGGTTGGCATCAGTGTGGCGGGCTTGTGCCGCCGGCCTTGGCGAAACGGGCGTCATGCAAGGTGTCGGCGCCTATAGTGGCAATGCCCGGTTGCCTGCGTGCATTAAGATAATGATTGTCGGGCTTGCTGTGGCTTGGCGCCTCGTGGCCATGGCAGCCTCAGTCCGTCCGGCATGGAATATAGAACTGCGCCTTAACATATTTTTCCCCGCTCCATGCCCTGCTTTCGATTAAATGCGTTACTTTTGTAAGCCGTTACGGCTTTCGGGTTGCGTCAGCGCGCCCGTCGGCTGTTGACAAGACATTGATTTACAAATATATATATGAGAAGTAGAACAGCAGAATGGTTTGAGTGCAAGATCCGTTACGAAAAGACCATGGAGGACGGAATGCAGAAGAAAGTGACAGAGACCTATACCGTAGACGCGCTGAGCTTCACCGAGGCCGAGCAGCGCATCATGGAAGAGATGTCGGCTTACATAAGCGGCGAGTTTGAGGTGGCCGACATAAAGAAGGCGGCATACAAGGAGATATTCTTCAGCGACGACGATTCGGCCGACCGATGGTATAAGACGAAGCTGCAGTTTATCACTATCGACGAGAAAACCGACAAGGAAAAGCGCTCAAACGTAAACTATCTGGTCAACGCGGGCACGCTCAACGCTGCCGTGCGCAATATAGACGAGGTCATGGGGGGCACCATGATTGACTATGTCATAGCTTCGGTTGCCGAGACGCAGCTGATGGATGTGTTTGAGTATAAGAAGAAAGAGGCCGACGACAAGCCGGAATATGAGCAGCAGTGACATGGACTACGACGTGAAGCGACACCTGCGCGAGGTGAGAGACAGCCTGCCCGAGGGAGTCAGGCTGGTGGCCATCAGCAAGTTTCACCCTGCTGACTATATCGAGGCGGCTTACGCCGAGGGGCAGCGCATCTTCGGCGAGAGCCACGAGCAGGAGCTCGCCAGGAAGTATGAGGCGCTGCCGAAAGACATCTGCTGGCATTTCATCGGCCACTTGCAGACTAACAAGGTGAAGTATATCGCTCCGTACATATCTATGGTCGAGTCGGTCGACTCGCTCAAGCTGCTTAAGGAAATCAACAAGCAGGCAGCCCGTTGCGGCCGCGTCATCGACGTGTTGCTCGAGCTTCACATAGCCGAAGAGGCCACCAAGTATGGCCTTACGCTCGATGCCTGCCGCAGCTTGCTGGCCGACGGCGAATGGCGCGGGCTGGCCAATGTGCGGATATGCGGCCTGATGATGATGGCCTCGTTTGTTGACGACGAGCGTCAGCTGCGCGACGAGTTCACCAAGGCAGCCGACTTCTTCGACGAGGTGAAGCAGGCTTATTTCCCGTCGGACGACGCTTTCTGCGAGCGGTCGTGGGGCATGAGCCATGATTACCACATTGCCGTTGAGTGCCGGAGCACCATGGTGCGCGTCGGGACCACCATTTTCGGCCCGCGGGTCTACTGACTGTGTTTGCCGCGGCCCCCTCGCCGTTGTGTCGTCGGGGCGGGGCTCGGTTTGCAATGGTGTGCATTGATTTCGGTCGATGCACACCATTGTCTTTTTCTATCTTCATCATTGCTCGTGGGTTGTGGCCGGCGGGTTTCATCAGTGCGCCTTGCCGCCGTGAGGGCAGTGCGCTTTCGGACGCTTGGTGCACGCTTGCCATGGCATGCGGCAAGTGCAGGCTGATTGTTGCAGAAGCAGCGGTGGCAATTGTGTGTGGTGGCTGCCTCATGGCGGAATGGCTCGCGGCAGGCAGAGGGTGGGCCTGTGTCGCCATCTTGTTCATTTTGGTTTTTCATGCCTTGCCGTGGCTGCCGGAGAGCCGGATGCCAACTGTTGTTGTGTTTCTCTTGGCAAGAGACGGTCATTGGTGTGCCTTTTGCCTGAGTCAGGCCATTATCGTTGCATCACATTGCTAATGCAACAGATTGTATATTAGGGATATATGCTGCAAAATTGGCTATGCTGAAGGCATTTTGCGTAGCTCAATCCGGCATGGGCCTTTACCGGAATAGTTAAACAGAATAGTATAAATGTTTTGTAATTAAGTAATTTTTCGGATAATTATTTAGGTAAAACGACAAATTTAATTTATCTTTGCCGTCAATAACAGACATTGATATTAAAGCACATAGGAAGGTTTTTTTGATATAGCCGCATAGGAAAATAGCATTGTGAGCTCGTCTCTTGCCAAGAGGGAGTCATTTGTTTTGTTGTCGGTTGTGGCTTTGCACATAATGGTTTGGGGCTGTTTTGCCTCCTTTGACACGACATTAAGTATAATAGAAATAGGAAAATTTAAATAAACTTTTATGAAAAAGAGAATGGCGCTTTTGGCTTTGTGGGCCGTCTGCGGCTTCACGGCATTGTCGGCGCAGAACCTGGCTTTGAAGTCCAACTTGCTATATTGGGCAACGACAACACCAAACATCGGTGCAGAGTTGTCTTTTGCAAGGAAGCATTCCGTGCAGGTCTTCTATGGGCTCAACCCGTGGAAGTCGTCTTCGGGCAAGAGTCTGCGCCACTGGTCTCTGCAGCCTGAGTACCGGTATTGGTTCTGCGAGAGCTTCAACGGGTGGTTCGTAGGTGCCCACTTGATGGGCGGTGAGTTCAACGCGTCGAATGTCGACATGCCTTTCGGCCTGTTCGACGGACTGAAGGAGCATAGGTATGAGGGCTGGTATGCCGGTGGCGGGGTGACGGTGGGCTACCAGTGGATGCTGTCGCGCCATTGGAACCTTGAAGCTTCCGTCGGCATAGGTTACGATTACATAAAGTACGACAAGTATGAATGCGGTTGGTGCGGCGAGAAGATAAAGTCGTCGCATTCCAATTACTTCGGCCCTACCAAGGCAGCGCTGAGCTTCTTATACATTTTCTAACGAATCGTTGTGCAAATAAAATACGGAAATGATGAGTATCAAACATAGTAGGCTATATATAATATGGTGTGTGTGCCTGGCGTGGCAGGCATCGGCGTCACTGGCACAGACGGCAGGGCCCAGGCTGGCCGGCGAAGGCATAGCCGTCGAAAACCTGAAGGTTGACAAGACAGACAGGCACCTCGTGGTGAGCCTCGACCTCAACCTCGACTCGCTCGACATGCCCGCCAACAGGCAGTTTGTGTTCACCCCGCTCGTAGAGGCAAAGGAAAACAACCGCACAATGCCGCAAATCGTAGTCAACGGGCGCAAGGCCGACATAACCTTCAGGCGCGGGGGGAGCAAGCGCTTTGCAGCCGATGTCACGGCCGTGCGCCGAAAGAACAACACCGAGCAGACCGTAAGCTACTCGGCTGTGGTTCCCTACGAAGAGTGGATGCGCAACTGCAATGTGCTCATAGCCCAAGACTTGTGCGGCTGCGGCGACACGCTCGACCGCGACGTGGTTGAGCTCAGGCGCCTGCGCTCGCCGTTCATGCCTTATGTCAGGCCGAAGGCCGAAGGCATAAAGGCCCGCGTCGACAGCGGCAAGGCATTCATCGACTTCCCTGTAGACAAGATAACGCTATATCCCGACTATCGAAACAACCCGTCGGAACTCGACAAGATAATACGCTCAATCAATGTTGTGAAGAACGACCGAAACACTTCAATCACGAGAGTCGAGATACACGGCTATGCCTCGCCGGAGTCGCCGTATGAGCACAACGCCTGGCTGGCCGACAACCGTGCCAAGACCCTGACCGAATATGTGCGCCGGCTCGTCAACCTGCCCGACACTGTGTTCAGGGTTAGCTCCACTCCCGAAGACTGGGCCGGCTTGCGCGATTATGTGGCCAAGTGCAGCTTGCCCAACCGCGACAAGATACTGGAAACAATAGACAACACCGGCCTCGACCCCGACGCCCGCGAATGGAAGATTAAGCTGACGTGGCCTGACGACTATCGGGTTTTGTTGCATGAGTGCTACCCGGCATTGCGGCATTCTGACTACAAGGTAGACTATGTGGTACGCCCGTTCACTGTCGACGAGGCACGTGAGATACTAAAGACCAACCCGAAGCTGCTCTCGCTCGAAGAGATGTTTCTCGTGGCACAGACCTATGAGCCCGGCTCGGATGATTTCAACAATGTCATGGAGACGGCCGTGCGCATGTTCCCCGCCGACACAACGGCCAACCTCAACGCCGCCTGCGCCAGGGTGGAGCTGGGCGACTTCGACGGGGCTGAAACCTACCTCGCCAAAGTGGGCGACACACCGCAAGCCATGCACCTGCGCGGCGTGATGGCCATGATGCGCGGCGACCATGCCGAGGCGCTCAGGCTCCTTGACGCCGCCATCGACGGAGGCGACAGCACAGCCCAACGCAACAAAGACATATTGCTCATGTAGGCTGAGCGTTGCCGGCGGGCGCACTGCGCCGCCTGCTGATACGACTGCAACATCAAATGAATATACAAATTATTTAATTACTTAATTGTTTTTATTAATTATGAAGAATGTGAAATTGTTTTCCATGGCATTGGCAGCGCTGATGCTTGGAGCTTGTTCGAGCGATGAGGTCGCTACGGACAACAGTCAGAACGGACCCCAATGGACTGCTGACGGTAAAGGTTACATCAACCTGGCCATCAACCTGCCTACGCAGCCCAGCACACGTGCTTGGGACGAAGGTAGCAACCTTGACGACGGAACGCCGACAGAGTATGATGTAAAGGATGCAACGCTCATACTCTTTACCGGTGCTGCAGGGACCTCTGATGCCCAGCTGACCGTTAACAGTGCCTATTCGCTTGACCTGAACTTCTACAACGAGGGCGCAAGTGACCAAATCACGACCACAACCAAGATTACCCAGGAAATCAACAAGATAGCCGACGACCAGAAAGTAATCAAGGCTCTCGTGGTGCTTAACAACAATGGGGTGTTCGGTGTCAATGCCAGCAATCAGCTGACCATCAACAACAATCCTTACACCGGCACGCTTGACGAGTTGAACAGCGCCTTGAAAGATAAGGTGGGAGCGGTAAGCATCAGCACCACGGCGGGCGGTGGCGCCGGCCTTCTCATGACTAACGCCGTGATGACCGACAAGTTGGGCGGCACTGTTGCTCCCACGGGGGCTAAGGTGGTTGGCCCGCTGGTTGAGATAGACCCGTCTGACATCAAGAACTCCGAGGCTGAGGCAGAGGCCGAGCCGGCTGCAAGCATCTATGTGGAGCGCGCCGTGGCTAAAGTCACCGTTACCGCCAAGGACGGCAACCTGACAGCCGGACAATACCCGCACAACAAGTTGGCATACAAAATATTGGGCTGGGCATTCGACAATACGAACACTACATCGAAGCTCGTCCGCACGGCCGAGGGCTTCAACGACTGGAGCGCATACGCTTCCGTGCATGTAAGCCCGAGCGATTACCGCATGGTTGGCGGCACTTACATTGCCCAAGACCTTGCCAGGGTTTACTGGGATAAGGATTACAATTACCTGAACGTGCCGTCTGACAACTCCGGATTGAAGACCGTTGGCGGCGCCCATGCCACCATCGACAATGTGCTCAGTGCCGACGGCGAGACAGCAGGCTATTGCTTTGAGAACACAACGAGCCTCTCGGATATGCTTGAGCGCAACCTTACCCGCGTAATCATCAAGGCTCAGTTCAACAACGGCGACCCGTTCTACACCGTAGACGATGAGCGCGACACTATCTGGCTCGAGAACGATGTCAAGAAAGAAGTGGCCGCACGCTTGCTCAAGCAGGGCGACAACACTATCTACAACTGGCTGAAAGAGAACGTAAAGGATGGCTCAACGTTTGAAAGCACCGACCTCGTGATAGGCTTCAGCACCGAAGAGGCCGGCCAGCGCACGGTGGCTTCTGTTGCTATCAGCGAAGCAGGAAAGAACAAACTGAAGGATCCCGCGGCCGCTCTCCCCGCCAATGTGGTGAACATTGCCAACAACTTGATAGAGTTCTATTACTATGCCAACGGCATTTCTTACTATCCGGTTTACATCAAGCACTTCGGTGACAGCCAGACCCCGTGGACTGAAGACAACCCCACTTATGGCGGCGAGGATGCCAATTTCTTGGGCCGTTACGGCGTATTGCGCAACAACTGGTATCAGATTGATGTGACAGGCATACGCGGTCTTGGCAGTCCTAATGTCGATGAGGTGACCGGCGAGCCTGTTGACAAGGTCAACTACTACATCTCTGTTAGCATCAACGTCCTCTCGTGGGCCAAGCGTTCACAGAGTGTTGAGCTCTAATTCTGTAGACACACCATTGATTTACCGGGGCGGCAATGCCGCCGCCCCGGTTTTCTGAAAGGAGATTGGCGGGCCATTCCAAGTGTGGAGTGAACCGTATTTCCCGGCCGCAGGGGGAAAAGAATATGCTTGCGGGAGTCTGTTTGGACAATGAAAGCGCAAGGCTTGCCTATCCATGCCGGGCAGGGCGTTTCGCCGCCGCAGTGGCAACAGGCGCATGCTTGCGGTCTGTGTGCGGGCGACGTGGCATCGACAGCAAGGCCGGTTGGTCGTGGCAGCCTTTGATAAAGATGGAAATTTAATGTAACTATATATGACAATGCGATATCTAAAAACCAGACTGATGGCGTGGCTGTGGCTACCGTTGGCATCGGCAGCGGTCGTCTCATCCTGTGACATGATGCACGAGGACCGCGACGACTGCCCCATGGGGCTTTACCTGAGCTTAAGGTATGACTACAATCTGGAGCGCGCAGATATGTTTGGCGACCATGTCGGTGCCGTTGACGTTTATGTGTTTGACGACGAGGGCTACTACGTCACCACACTCTCTGATGCCAACCAGGGCCCTGTGAGGCCATTGGCAGAGCTGGGCTACACGCTCCATGCAAACCTGGAGCCAGGAAAGTACAAGTTTGTTGTGCTGGCAGGGCAGGCTGACTACGCCACCCAGATGGCCGGCAACAGGGCGCGCTTTGTGCGGTCTGACCTGCATCAGGGCGATTCGATGTCTGTCTTGGATGTTCGTCTCGAGACGGCAGGCACCCGGCAGGGCGACGTCTTGCTCGTAGACAACCACGGGTTGCCACTCGATACGCTTTGGCATGGCATGGAATTGGAGCCGGTTGAGGTCTTTGCCGAGAAGCCCACATACCACACGATATCGCTTATGCGCGACACGAAGAAGATTAACGTTACGCTCCGCGAGCTTGACGACCCCTCGAAAATGGACGTAGCAAACTACGACATGACCATAACCGACCGCAACCGGCGCCTGATGTGGAACAACGCTGTTGACGAAACCCAGGCTGTGGCCTACACTCCCCACGCCGTATGGAACACCGACGACAGGGCCCCGGCGTTCGATCCTGACGGCAATCAGCTCGATGGCGTTGGCCACATCGCCCATGCCGACTTCATGACTTCGCGCATCATGTATCACGAAGACCCTGCCGACGACGGGGTGTTGAGCGTGACAAACAAGCTGACGGGCGTCGAGGTGATTCGCGTAAACCTGCCCGACCTGCTGTGCCGACTGCGTACCAGCGAGGACGTTTACCGCTATTCGCCGCAAGAGTTCCTCGATCGTGGATATGACTATCAGCTCGATTTCTACCTAAAAGGCGACCGTCTGGCCTATGTCAACATCTCGATCAGTGTGCTCGGATGGAGCCAGCGGGTGCAGTTCGAAGACTTGTGACGTGCTCCAGCCACGTGTCGTAGTGTCGGCCGTGACTTTGTCTGCCAGGCCATCACATGTGCCACCGGTGCCGACGATAGGCCGTTGGCATTGCGGCATGGTATTGCCGCTTGCCGTGGATAAGTCATTACGGTGTGCTTTAGTTCAGCGGCCAACGTGAAACCAGCATGTGGCCGCCACATGTTAAACCAAAAAGGAATATGACAGCAATGATGAATAAAAGATACAAACAGGGCGGAGTGCTGTTGCTCGCGCTTGCCCTCGCCGGCTGCTCTGCAGATACCGCCAGCCTTTCCGAAGGCGATGGGGGAAGTCATGATGGCGCCATGAGCAAGTCGTATGTGACGCTGTCATTGTCAATGTCGTCCGGCAAAGGCGCCACCCGGGCTGCAGGTGAGCCACATGCCGGCGAGGTTGGCGACGGGCAGGAGGGAGGCAAGGATTACGAAAATGCCGTTAGCTCCGTCATAGCGTTCTTTTTCAAAGGCGACAACGGAGCTAACAGCTCTGGCGACACAGACATATCAAAGGTCGTGACATTCGCCCCGAAGAATGGAACCGACGGTTCCGGGCAGACCGGCAACGGCCATGACATAGACAAGGTGTACAGCATGACACGGCAGGTGGAGCTCGGCTATGGCACGTATAATGTCATCGCTGTTGCCAATCTGGGCGCCGAAGGTTCGGCCGACGGCTGGTGGAACACTCCCGGCTTGAAGCTCGGACAGGTGCGCGACCGCATTATTGATGAGTGTTGGGATGAGTCTGAAAGCGGTTATTCGCGTTTCTTGATGAGTTCCGAGGGCGATGCCACCATCACACTCACCAAAGACAACTACAGCCCGGACAACGCAGCCAAGGTCGATGTGAGCGTGGAGCGCATGGCTGCACGTGTCGACTATTGTGCAAAGGCAAGCTATCAGTGTGATGACGAGGCGTATAAAGGGGCTACGGCTTCAATACTTGGGGCAGCCCTGGTCAACAATCTCACAGCCGGAAGCTATCTGCTCAAGCGCGTGGCCGACGGTGTTTCGCAGGCTCCTACCGACTCCGGCGTCACCTATCTTGGCGACGAGACCGTAGATGGCAGAGGCTACTATGTGCTTGACCCGTGGACATCGCTTAAGACCCCCGGCAATATCAGACAGCCCGTATTTACCATCCCCGATTACTCCGGCAGTGTCCCTGAAGGCGGCAGTGTTTCTGCAGAAAGGCTGTTTGGGGTTTACTACACGTCGTTTTCCGAAGACCCCGACGACTGGAATCGGTATGTAGGCAACAGGTCGGAAAGCGACAAAATGGACGATGGCGGTGTCGACGGGGCATGGTATCGGGCCGGATATACGCTCGAGAACACAACGCCCGGCGGCGATGTCCACAGTGAAAATAAGTATTACAACACAGGCATTGTGTTCAAGGCGCGCTTCACTCCGGCCGAAGGAAGCGTCAACAACAGATTCAGCAATTTGTCTTACAAGGCCGGGCAAACATTCTTTGAGCTTGCCAACAGCCTCTTTGCAACAATGGAAGACATGGCCGACTGGTTCTACTCGGCAGCAGGCTTGAGTTTTTCAGATGTGTATGAGGAGTTGGACAGCATGACTTGGGAGGAGGCCTCGGCGCTGGCGGAGTCCATCCCGGCCAACGATCCGTCCGGCTACGGGCCCTATCTTGCCGACCAGGCCAATGGCAAGAGCGGCACATTGACCGACGAAGACAGGCTGTCGCTGTCGTGGATGGCCTATATGAAAGCCCAGTGCGGCTATTCGTATGCCCCGGGCAGCGGCGTCACGCTCGACAGCTGGCCCGATGGAGTGGGGCGTTTCAGTTCCACCCGCGAGGCCCTGACACAGTATGGGGTGCGCACTTACAAGGATGCCATCTGCTATTACACATGGTGGATAATGCACGCCAACGACATTCAGCAGGGCGATGAAGACAATGGCGTGGAGGGAGTGATGGAGCATGGGATGGTGCGCAACAACATCTACAAGCTCAATGTGAGCAGCATCTACACCATAGGCGATGACGTTCCGGGCAACACCACGCTCCGTGTGCGTGCCACTGTCAATGCATGGGTGTTGCTTGACGGCGAAGACATCGTGTTCGGACCGCAGTGAAACAGATGCCGCAGGGTGGGCGCAACAGCCTCCTGCCGGTGTCACCAATTGAAAAAGTCAATAAGAGATATGGTTATGAAAGGTTATTATAGACATTCATTGTTCGGTGTTCTGTCTGCTGCCGTCATGTCGTTGGTGGCCTTAGCCTCATGTTCTGAAGAGCAGGGCGGCCCCGTCAACGCAGCCGATGACTATGTAGAGCTGCGCATGAACGTAAGCACGCGGGCCGGCGGCGACGGCAGTGCAACCGGATATGCCGGCGGCGACATTGTTGCCGGTGGCGACAGAGAGAACATACATAGCCTTTGTGTCATGCTGGTCAATGCCGATGATACTGTTGCCTGGAGGTTTTGGAATTGCAATGTGTCTGAAGACGCAGCCCTTGTCGAGTTTCTTTCTGACCCAATAAACATACCACAGGGCATCTACGACGTATATGCCTTTGCCAATTTCGACTATTATGGCGACTTGTGGTCGCAGCTTGAGAGCCTTGATGTAGGCTCATCTTTCGATGCGGAAGCACTGTCGGGCATTACTATCGACGACCCGGCGGGGAAGATAGACTTAGGCAACGGTCGCTTCATACCCATGAGCGGCAAGAACATCAATTACCTTGTGACGGCTGCAACACGCATAATCCCCGTGTCGCTCGACCGTCTTGTAGCCAAAGTCCAGATAACCATAGGCGGTGGCAGCTACAAGAGCGTGCGCCGGCTAACGTTCAGCGGTTGGGCCAACCGTGTGGCGTTGTTCGGCGACGGGACGCCCGACGGTGTACAGCTCGACGGCGATACGACAATTGCAGTAAGCGCAGCCGGTGCTTCAGATGAAATAGTTGTCAGCCCGTTCTACGTCAACGAAACACGGCAGGGCACTCCTTTCACCGTTGTTGTTACCACAGAAGAGAGCACTGCCGGCACGCCGTCGTCTGTCTATACGGCGCAAACGGCGAGCACAAAGTTGCCCCGCAATCACATCTACCCGCTCAACATATCTGTCGACGATTGGGCCATCGACATCTCGGCGCGCTGCTGGGTCAGCCCGATAGGCAGCTACCCGGTGCAGGTAAAGGCCGACTTTGAACCCGACACGTATACCATAGGCATACCCGAAGGCTCTCAGTTTGAGTTTACTCTAAACGGCCTCGCCAACGTTCCGGGCAGCGAATGCACTTGGAACATCGACCCCGGGACAACCACCGGCATCGTCTTTGAAGACGGCTACGCTTCGGGCCATGTCGTCAAGGGCCATGTCACGGCATCGGCAGGCAATGCCTACCGGCTTGGCGTGGTGGCGCGTTGGCCTGACGGAGGCAACAATTACGAGCGCAATTATACCGTAATCATTAATACCACCGACATATCTGATGCCGAGTTCATGTCAGGAGTAGGCTCATACGCCACACGCTATGGGCTGAGGCGATTGCCGGCAGAGGTCGTTAACGTTAGAAGAAATGTGCAATGAAGGAAAATGGAGGATGTCAGGCATGAGAAATAAAACCATGATACGTAAGTTTTGGGTTGCTCTGGCAGTGCTTTGCATGTCGCAGGTTGCCCGGGCTCAGGTAAGCGAAGATAGATATATCAATTTCACGGATATAAAGGATATGATACAATCGGCTGCCGCCCATGCCGCCGATGGCACTGACGTCGGCAGCGGCAGTGGCTATAACAACATATCAGCCATCTACGATAATAAAACAAACTGGTGGGTATCGTCGAAAAACGGCGACGTTTACATTGACCTGTCTTTTGTTGTCGAGTTGGAGTTTAGCGAGATAATGTTTTCTGAAAGCGGCTACAGTTTTGAACAGGTGAGCGCAATCGAGGTGCAGATACCCGACGGCCGTGGTGGTTGGGCCACCGCCGAGAGATTTTCATCGCTTGCTCACCAGAATAACATATTGACCCTGGCTTTTTCAAAAGGAAGCGTTTCGACATCGGCATTGCGTATTTATTTGTATACCGACAGCAATGACAAGCCAATTGCCATCGACGAGATTGAGTTTGTTGCGAAATCGAGCCTTATACCAACTATAAAGCACAAAGCCTCAAAGTGGTATGCCATAAAAGACTCATTCGGCCTCAGTTCCGGCGTGCTCGGCACATTCCGTGACGACCAGCCAATGTTCGAACCCGCCATGTCGTCGGCCAAGCCGATACAGGCTGCGCACACTTACATAGACACAATATACATGCACAAGGGCTCAACGACCAATCTGGTGTTGCCCACAATAAATAAAAATAATTCATCGAGCGTGCAGACTTATCAGCGATGGTACAGCTATCGCACAGACGGAACCTTCGAGACAAACCACCAAGAGCACGATGGCACCAGTGTCTACGACCTGCTTACGCCGGTCAATTCATCCGATGCTGTCTACAGGTTTGACAATGGCTATGTTGGCAGGCCGTTGGGGTCGATAGTCAATTCCATGACTTTCTATTATCCGACCAACGACCAGTTTGAGGCGTGGTTCCCCAATTCAAACGTCGACAACAATTGGTTTGTCGTTGCGTGCGACGTTTCCGGCTACACCGACTTCATGCCTGAGTTTGTGTCGAATGGCTCTGCTGAGATGAGCATTGACGACTGCAGGAAGCGGTTTGAAGAAAATGGATATTACGAACCCACGCTTGCAGTTCGCGTAATATATTATATAATAGGTGTTGACGAACGCCCCGAAAACGACTCTTACAGCTGGAATAACGGCCATGGGCGTTTGCTTGATGACAAATACAATTCAAACGGTGACGACAACAGTGCAGACAAGTACCTCGAGGAGTACGACATCACTTTCCCGAACAAGCATGTTTCCGACCACACCGACGAGCTTGTGGCGCTCTCAAAAGACGCAGTGAACTACGCAATACCCGTAGAAGGCACTTATGACGGCACAGACACAGGTGCCCTCGACATAGATATCGACAGCAGGCATGGGGCGACTACCGGCTTGTTGGAATTGGTAAGCGCAACAATATCGGGCAACAACCGTGTGATAAAGTTCAGGCGTAAGGGCGCAGGGGCAAACAGTACATGGGAGGTGCCCGACGGAACCACTGCTACAATAAAGGTCACCAAGACGTTTAAAAGGGTGACATACAACATTGCCCGTTTCAACCTCACCTTCTCGGCCAGCTCCGTTCCGCTCACCCAGCACCAGGTGGCCGCCATCGGTGCCGGCGATTCGCTGGAATTCCGTTCGCCAGATTGGATGAACAACGCCAACAACCTGACCAAGCTGACCGAGCTTACCTTCGACGAAGGCTATGCCTCTCACGACCAGGTGGGGTATGGACAGGACGATTATTTCCATTTCCCCATGGCATGGGAGTATTGCAGCTATGCTTTCTTCGATGGCTCTCCGTTGGGCGATTACATCGGCCTTAGCAAATACAATGATTCGCGATGGTACCCGGAGTTTGACCATTATTCAATTGTAAACGATTACATAGGCTATGGTGACGTGATGGATAAGTTTCCCAAGCCTCCCACAGGATTGGGCAAGGACGACGGCAAGTATTTTGTTTATGTCGATGCGTCCGACCGTCCGGGCATCCTGGCGCGTCTGCCCTTTGAAGAGAAGCTGTGCGCCGGCTCCGAGCTGTTTGTCACAGCCTGGATGAAAAGTGGTGGTCAGGCTGGTTCAGACGATGCAGCCATACTGTTTACCGTAATGGGCGTGAAGGAAGAGGCCGACGGCAGCAAGTCGTATACACCGCTTTACAGGCACTCCAGCGGGCAGATACGCACCACGTACCACCTGGCCACAGGGGTGCCCGGCACCGGCGCAGACACCAACGACTGGTACCAGATATACTTCTCGTTCCTTAACGACGACCCCAATGCCTCGCAGTTTGACTCATACATATTGCAGCTGGAGAACAACTGTGCGTCGACAACCGGCGGCGACTACTATTTCGACGAGATAAAAGTGTACATAGCCCAGCCCAACGCAAGGGTCAGCCAGAAGGAGTATACCTGCACCAACACGCGCACAAGGATGAACATTGAGCTCGACTGGGAGCGCCTGATGTCGCGTCTGGGCGGCGAAGGCACCGGCGACGAGGAGGGCATCAGCTTCTGCTTCATAGACGAGACCAAATACAACAATTATCTGGCTTCGGCAGGTTCAGGCGACGACCTGGCAGACAAGACCGCTGCCATAGACAGCTCGATAGTGCTAATAGGCGACGGGCAGGTGATAAACACAAGGCTGATGTCGATGTTTTTCAACACTACGTTCGAGAAAAACGACTCTATAGGCTACAGCAGCTTTGCCGGTCACGACAGCGACACTATACCCCAAGGCCAATATTTCTTTGCTTACCAGCACATGAAAGACGGCAAGCCGTATTTCTACAGGTCGGGTTCGGGCGGCGGCCATGGCAACCGCAACCTTACGGTAGACTTCTATTCGGTGTTGTCGCCCAACCGGCCATACCTCATGCTGATTGTGCCGGCCGACCCGAACCTCGGCGAGCGCGAGCTGATGGAGTTCTTTGCGGCACAGATGGACGACGATTGCCGCATTGTGACACGATTCTATGTCACGTCGGAGGCCATGCTCAAGGTCAACGGCGAGGTGGTCGACCCCGACGAAGACTTCTGTGCCGGCCAGATATACAACTTCACTGTGCAGGTGCGTGTGCCTAATGCCGACGGCGAGAACGAGGGATACCTTGTAATAGACGACGGCGTTTACTTCGACTGGTTCTTCGGCACAGAAGAGGAGTTTGCCACCGACGACCCCGACTACGACACCAACCTCGACGTGGCCCTGACCAACTTCCGCAGCCTATACCCCGACGCCACCGTGATAGATGCGACCACCGGGCCCGCCGAGAAGGTGCTCGACGACGGCACGCTGGTAAGGTTTACGCAAGACGAATACGACCTCATAAGCAAGTATGCCAACGATAGGGGCCAGACGGGCGGAGTGAACAGCCGGCTGGTGCTACACCGCGAAGACCTTGACATAGCGTTGCTCAGCGGCGGGTTGCAGCTTGTGGTGAAGCCCATACAGACGGTGGTGCCGCCCGACAGCTCCATCAGCGACTCGCTGTGGTCGCTGGTATGCTGGGAATACATACCGCTGCTGCTAAAGGTGAGCAGCGACGCGCCGTCGCTGCACGCCGGGTTTGAAGAGGTGAAATATCCTGCCGACGACTTCAACCCTGCCCTGCGCATAGGGCTGGGGCAGATAAGGGAAGCCTCAGCAGAGGGCGGAAGGTCGTTGCGCGTGTCGCTGCGCAACCCGAAGATTGTGTCGGACGGGGCGACAGCACTGGGCGAGATAAGCGAGGAAGGCAACAACCGGATATACATGGTCGACTCTGACGACCCGCAGTACAAAGACTATTTCACGTCGGCTGATTTCGACCAGTTCAGCCTCCCCATAGGCACTATCGATAAACTGTGGGCTGCCGAGAACAATGCCGAAGGCGGATATATGGACATAAAGTTCGACCTGCAGGAGCAGCAAGGCGCCGGGGGCTTCAGCTTCAACCCGCGCGAAGGATACACTTACACCTTCGTGGCCTGGTTTGAAGAGAAGAACGAGGAGACCGGCGAGGTGTATACCACCTGCTACGGCTCATTCCCGGTAGACATGAAGGTGGTGCCCGAGAACTTGGTTTGGAATGGCGGGGCCAACGACAACTGGAACAACGACAGCAACTGGAGGCGGGCCGACAGCTCCGAGCTGCACAAGCCGGAGGGCAGCGGCTACATAACCAACGAGGCAAACCAGACCGGCAATGGCTTCGTGCCTATGCTGTTCAGCAATGTGGTGATGCCGCAGGGCAGCCGGGCACAGCTATACATGGCCGGCTATGCCGATGGGGGAGCCTGGACCGGCACCAGCTACAGCCCGCGGCCCGAGGGCATGGGCGACCCGACCAAGGACATACAGTATGACCTGATGGTTTACGACCCCGGCGCCGACGGGCAGGACGACAAGCTAACCACCGAGAGGTTCAGGGTCAATATTTGCCGCGACATTCACTTTGAGCCCGGCGCACAGCTGCTGCATGCCGAGCAACTGATATACAACCGGGCATGGATGGACGTTGCCGTGCCGTCGAGGCAGTGGACACTTATGGCCACGCCGTTGTGCGGCGTCGTTGCCGGCGACTGGTATGCCAATGCCAACGGGTCGCAGGCCGATGAGGAATATTTCAAGGACATCACGTTTGACATCGGCAAACACAACCGCCTGGACCCTGCCGTCTACCAGCGCAGCTGGACCGGCCAGGCAACCATTGTCGAGAACGACGGCGGCGGCAACACGCCCGTGGCCTTCGGCCCGCTGTGGAGTTCGGTATACAACGACGCCCACGTGCCATACACTGCCGGCGGAGGGTTCTCGATGAAGACGTCGGGCAGCGGCCAGACGGTGTTCCGCATGCCCAAGGCAGACATGTCTTACGACGTGAGCACAGGCACCATCGACCGCTCTGGCCAGGGACGCCTGTTTGTCAGCGGCCTGCTCGACCGCAGCAATCCCAAGGAGCTCAGGCCGGCCGCATCGGTAGAGGCCGTGCTGACGCCCTCGGCCGACGGACGTTACATGATGGTGGGCAACCCATATATGTGCGGGCTCGACATAAGGAAGTTTATGGAGGCAAACGCCAACCTCGACGGCAACTACTGGATTGAGACCGAAGAAGGGCCCGTGGTGGGTTCGGCGCAAGGCGACAAATGGCTCAGCACTGGCGGCAACACGTCGATAGGGCCGTACGGGGCAATCTTCGTGAAGCTGAAAGGCGAGGGTGCCGCCACGTCGGTTTCGTTTGACAAAGACATGCAGATGCTTGAAGGTGCCGGCGGCCGGTCGGCCGCCCGTCTGGCGGCCCTTACCGTCACGGCCACTGCCGACGGCAGGCGCAGCGGGGCTGTGCTGGCCTACGACGGCAATGCCGCCGACGGTTTCTGCGACGGCGAGGATGCGCAGCTGATGGCCGATCTTGCCGGCAACGCCACAGGCGTGCCGCTGGTTTACACCGTGGCCGGCACTACGGCGGCATCGGTCAACCGCGTCGTGGCGGCCCGCCGCATACCCCTGGGTGTGTTTGCCGGCGACGGCACAACCACCACGCTTACGTTTGCTGGTACCGGCGAGCTGCTCAACCCGCGGCTATACGACGCGGAGACATCAACCGAAACTCCGCTCACCGATGGCTATGAGATTACGCTGACAGGCCCGTCGCACGGTCGGTTCTTCATCGTCAGCGACGGCCCGGCGGCCTCGGCCATTGCCCGTCCGGGCGTTGAGGCGTCAGACCTGAGCGCATATTCGGTGGCGCCAGGCGAACTGATTGTGACAGCCTCAAGGCCGTTGGGCCTCGTCAGTGTCTATTCGGCGTCGGGGGCTTTGGTCAGGAGTGTCGACGCCGGCGGCAGCGACGTGTGCCGCATCACGGGCTTGGGCAGTGGCGTCGTTGTGGCCCGTGTCGGGCTTGGGGGCGCTGTCGAGACCCGGAAGGTGGCTGTGAGGTAGGCCGCCGCGGCCGCCCTGCGGCCACCCTACCGATGAGGTGCAGACCTAATCATTATAAGTAGGTGTTCAAAATTAATTGCCATCAAATTGTGCGCTATTTCGGATATGCATGCCAAAGTCCTAAGAGAGAGCGTAGCGGGCTACGCGACCGATGAGACTTTGGCATTCGGCCCGAAAGAGCACACAAGATGGTGGCAAAGATATAGAGGACACCTGCAAGGTCTATTGTATCGGTTAATTTTGAACAGCTACTTATCTACGTATATTATTATACATACATTTCAAATCGGATTTCTTTTTAAAGAAATGTGCGGGCCGTTCGCAGTGATGTGCGCGGCCCGCTTTTTGTTCACGCGGCTTTGCCCCCGATGGCGTGGCAGCAGGGCCTGCCAAGGCATGGCTCCGGCCGGGCTTGCAAGTGGCTGATGCCCAGGCAGTAGGCCATACGGCCCGTTCGGCGCTGCCGAACGACCCGTATGGCATTGCCGAACGTGCCGTTTTGCATCGCCAAACGGCACGTATTGTTTTGCCGGGCATGGCTTGCGGTGGCGGCAGGTGGCCGTGGCGGGGGTGGAATCAGCGGTGGGTGGAAATAAAAAAGTTATCCATCTTCACAGACAGATAACTCATAGGAAAATGATAAATATAGATTAAAATTACTAGTTGTCGATTGCAAAGGTACGCCTAATAATTTAAACCACCAAACAATACAGCAACTTTTTATTCATATATGCAATGATTTTAATCCATAAATTTGCACTTTATGCCTTTTTAAAACATAAGTAGTTCTTTATACACCCTTTGCACAGGCAGGCCCATCACATTGAAGAAACTGCCGCTTATCCCCGTCACCCCGATGTAGCCAATCCACTCTTGTATGCCGTAGGCCCCGGCCTTGTCGTAGGGTTGGTATTTGTCGATGTAGTAATCCGTCTCCTCGGCAGATAGTTCCTTGAACGTCACGTCGGTTGTGACGGCAAATTTGCGTTGCCTTTCGGCGCTCATCATGCAAACGCCGGTGACCACCTGGTGGGTCTTTCCGCTCAGCATGGACAGCATGTGGTGGGCTTCGGCGGCGTCGGCCGGTTTTCCGAGCACCTTGCCATCGCATATCACCACCGTGTCGGCAGTGATTATCAGGTCGTCTTTTCCCATTTGCGACTTGTTGGCCTCGGCTTTTTCCGCCGCGATGTACAGCGGTATGTCGTGGGCCGGCAGCCCTTCGGGATAGCATTCTTCAATGTCGGGCAGCACCCTTACCTCAAAGTCTATGCCCAGTTTGGCGAGCAGTTCCCGCCTGCGCGGCGAGTTGCTCGCCAGCACGATGTTGTATTTGTTCAGATTCTCAAGCATTGTCGGTTGTTTTTATTTGCCATTTTATGTTTCTCACCAGCCGAAGGCCTTTTCCGTCTGGAGCCATTTGCCTTGTGCCCTCAGCACCTGCTCTATCACGTCGCGCGCGCATCCGCGCCCCCCGCACACGTTGCTCACATATATGCTTGCCTCCTTTATGTCTGTGCAGGCGTCGGCCGGGCACACAGGGCAGCCGCATTGCTTCATCACCTCATAGTCGGGTATGTCGTCGCCCATGTACATGACCTCGTCGTCGGCGAGCGAGTATTTTGCCGTAAACTCCCTGTATGTGGTTATCTTCACGGCGCACTTCATGTAGATGTCGGACACCCCCAGGTGCGAATACCGCTTTACCACGCTCTGCGTGTCGCCTCCGGTCATGATGGCTATGCGCAGCCCCATCTTCACGGCCAGCTGTATGGCGTAGCCGTCTTTTATGTTGGCCGTGCGCATGGGTTCGCCGCCCGGGTGCAGGGGTATGGTGTCTTGGCTCAGCACTCCGTCGACATCGAACACTATGGCTTTAATCTTTCCAAGGTCGTAATTAATCATTGCTTATTGCCTTTTGGTGAATGCTAATGCTCATGCGGTCGTAAATCTCCTTCACAAACGGGTTGCTGGCCAGCAAGCGGCTCTGGCTCCTTATCACGTTCTCGTCGTAGCGCATGGCCGGCCCGGTCTGTGCCTCGGCCGGCGACATGGCGTGCACCTTGCTCGCCGTCTCGTCGATGAGCGGTAGCATGATGTCGAACGGCAGCCCGTGCTTGGCCAGTATGTCGGCCGAGAGCGCGTAGCAGTGGTTTACAAAGTTGCAGGCGAATATCGCGGCCAGGTGGACATAGCGCCGCTCTTCAGACGACATGAGCCACACGTTGCCGCTTATGCTTCCGGCCAGTTCGGTGGCCACGCCAACGGAATAGTCGTCGTTGCCCTCTACGAAGCATGGTATAGGGCGGAAGTCTACCTTGCGTTCCTTGCTGAATGTCTGCAGGGGGTAGAGCACCCCGTAGTGTAGGGCCATGCCCTTGAACACATCCATGGGTATGCTTCCGGCAGTATGCAAGAACACCTTTTGCTCGCGCCCCTTGCATATCTGCGGTATCAGGTCTGGCAGGGCCGAGTCTTTCACGGCCACAATGTATGCGTCGGCATCGGCCTTTATGTCGGCAATGCGGTTTGTAGGTGAGCCGCCGGCCATGGCGGCCACTCGGCTTGCCGACTCCATTGTGCGGCTGTAGACTTGCATTATGTCGTGCCCGGCCGAGAGCAGGGCGCCACCCAGATGGTGGGCCAGCCGGCCCGCACCAATCAAAACGACTTTCATGTATGTCAAAGTGTTATTTCCGGATTAATAAAATATGGTTGTCTCGTTGTACAGGCACGCCCTACGCACGCCTTGGCAGGTGTGTCAGCGGTAGCCGTTGATGTGCACGTTTTCCCACTTAAGCTTTGTTTCGTCCTGCAGTTTGCGTTCGGCTGCCTTGTGGCCCAGGGCAATGATGCACAGCACGCCGAGCTCTTCGGGCAATCCCAATATGCCCCTGGCCACGAGTTCGGAAGGGGTTCCGTCGGCAAGGCTGCGCCCGCGCACCTGTATCCAGCATGAGCCCAGGCCAAGCTCTTCTGCCTGGTATTGCATTGATATGGCGGCGATAGAGCCGTCTTCAACCCAGCAGTCGTTCAGTGACGGCGTGCCGCATACGGCCACGGCCACGGGGGCGTCTTTCAGGAAGCTTGCCCCATGCTCCTTGCAGTCGGCCAGTTTCTCTATCGTTGCCTTGTCGTCGATGGCTATGAACTGCCATGCCCGCTGCCCTTTCGATGTGGGCGACATGAGGGCAGCCCTGAGGATGAGCTCGAGTTGGGTTGCGTCTATCTCATCGGGTGCAAACTTGCGGTGGCTCCTGCGCGCCTGCACTAAATCTTTGAAGTCTGTCATATCGTGATGTTGTCTTATGTATGTGCGGCCTGATTGATGTGGCGCCGGTTGGTGTTCCATGCCATTGCAGCCTCCGCGGCCGCCGGGGTGGGCCCGCGGCAGGTTCGGGCAGCCAACTGTCTGCCTGTTTGCCGTGGTGTCTGCGCTGTGGCCCCGGCGTGCTGCGGCAGGCGTCGCGTTGCGTGCTGCATTAGGGCCGGCCACGGTGTAATGTATTACAAAGGTAAGTGTTTTGGTTCAAAAAATATTACATAGAGTTGCGTTTTTAGAATATATTTATTATTTTTGCGGTATGATAAATCTGCGGACGACCATTTACAGCAGTTTGGAAGGTTTGCCTCGTATGGAGTGTCATAACTTCTTCCATAGCCTAACGCTCTTTCGTATTTGTGAAAGGACGCCGCGGATGAAGCCGTATCTTGCAGTGGTCACGGCCGAAGGGGGCCGGGTGGTTGCCCATCTGGTGGGCGTGGTGCGCCATCGGGCCGTTCCGTTGCCGCCGTTCCTTTATTCCCACTGCCTCGTGATGGGTGAGGGTGAATATGAGGAATGCGCCGTGGCCAAGGAAGACTTGTTTCTGCGCATGCTGCACGCTCTGACCAAGAAGCTCCAGAATAGGGTGGCTTACATAGAGTTCAGCCACCTGTCTTCAAAGATGTTCGGCTATGGTGTGTTTCGCCGGTGCGGCTACTTCCCGGTGCATTGGCTCAACATCCACAATTCGCTGCACAGCAGGAGACCCGAAGAGCGCCTCTCGGAAAAAATGCGCAAGCGCATTGTGAAGGCCTGCGACAAGGGGGCCGAGGTAGTGGCTGTTGACGGTGAGGAAGGCCTTGTGGCTTTCTCGAGGTTGCTCCGCAAGCACAACAGGCTGAAGCCGAAGCGGTATATCCCCGACGCCAACTTTTTCAGGGAACTGATGAAGACAGACAACGGAAAGTTGTTCCTTACCAAATACAAGGGCAAGGTGATAGGATGTTGCGCCTGTGTCTTTTCGGGCAGCAATGCCTATCTGTGGTATTCGGCATCGTTGAGAAAGTCGTATCTTAGGTTGCATCCCAGCGTGCTGACCGTATGGCATGCCATAAAATACGCCCACACCCACGGCTATGCCCACATCTCGTTCATGGATGTAGGCTTGCCTTTCCAGAAAAACCCTTACCGGGAGTTTATCCTGCAGTTTGGCGGCAAGCCGGTAAGCACATACAGGTGGTTCCGCTTTTCCTTCAGGTGGCTAAATTCGCTCATGTCGTGGCTGCACCGCGACTAACGTCATGGCGCTGCCGGCCCACCGCGGCTGGGGCTGACGGCTTGTGCCGGCGCAGGGCTGGGCAGCACGCCGTCCAGCGCGAGGCCTCGTCATAGCAGCCCCTTGGTGCTGGGCAGTTCGTAGTGGTAGATGTCTCGCCTGACGGCCATCTTCAGGCTGCGAGCGAAAGCCTTGAATATTCCCTCTATCTTATGGTGCTCGTTGGTGCCCTCAGCCTTTATGTTGAGGTTCATCCTGGCGCTGTCGCTGAGGCTCTTGAAGAAATGCAGGAACATCTCGGTGGGCATGTCGCCTATTCGCTCGCGGCGGAATTCGGCATCCCATACCAGCCACGGCCTTCCGCCGAAATCGAGTGCGACCGAGCAAAGGCAGTCGTCCATGGGCAGCGTGAAGCCGTAGCGCTCTATGCCGCGCTTGTCGCCCAAGGCAGCAAGCAGGCATTCGCCAATCGCAATGCCCGTGTCTTCTATCGTGTGATGCTCGTCGACGTCGAGGTCGCCCTTTGTCCTGACGGTGAGGTCTATGCCGCCGTGCTTGGCAATCTGCTCGAGCATGTGGTCGAAGAAACCCAGTCCGGTGCTTATGTCACAGCGCCCGGAGCCGTCGAGGTTCATGCTTACGTGTATGTCGGTCTCCTTGGTGGCTCGTGAAACCTCGGCTCTGCGCTCGCCGGCATAAAGCATTTCGGCTATCTTGGCCCACGTCATGCCGTCTCGCCCTATGGTTATGGCTTTGCAGCCGATGTTTTCGGCAAACGCCCTGTCGGTGTCGCGGTCGCCGATGACGTAGCTCGACTGCATGTCGTAGCCGGGGTCGTTCATGTATTTTTCCACCAACCCGGTGTTTGGCTTGCGCGTCGGGGCATTGTCTTCTGGGAAATGCCGGTCGATGAGAATGTCGTCGAACACCACGCCTTCGCCCTCGAGGGTCTGCAACATGAAGTTGTGGACAGGCCAGAAGGTGCTTTCCGGGAAAGCGTCTGTGCCCAGGCCGTCTTGGTTGGTGACCATCACGAACTCGAAGTCGAGCTTCTCGCGTATGAAAGCCAGGTTTCTTATGGCTCCGTTTACAAACTTGAGCTTGTCGAAAGAGTCGATTTGCTCATCCGCCGGCTCTTCTATTATGGTGCCGTCGCGGTCGATGAATAATACCCGTTTCTTCATGGCAACATGCTTATTTGACTTTGGTTCATTCCCGATTCCTTGAATTTCCTGCGCTCTTCTTCCTGCTGTTCTATCGAGCCATACATATAGTATGATGTGAACAAGGCAGATATTCGGATGTAAATCTGTATGAACCCTGCGATGAAGAACACCACGGCAGATATGTAATTGATGTATCCCGGCATGCCGAGCGGGTCGCCGTAGTACACTCCGATGTTCGCTTGGTAGTTGGCTGTGGTCAGTATTGAGGCAGGCAAGGCCAGTACATACTCTGCCAGGCAGATGACAATGCAGCTCACAACCGACACTATGAGTATGAAGCCGAAGTGCTTGAGCCCCACCTTGTAGTCGGTTGCAATCAGCCGCCACAGGCGGGTGTCTGTGCGGATGATGTACTTCATGCTCACAAATGCCATCGGCAAGACAAGCATCATGATGGCAATGAGCTCTAAAGCTATCACTACGAGCGACTTGGTGCTTATGTCGCCGGCGCCCGACGGCATACCGAGCAGCATGCCTGTTGGTATGACTATGATGGCTAAAAGTACCACCACAATAAGTATATTGGCAACTGTTGCGATGAGTGTGCGCACAAATGTTGTGCGGTCTAAGGCCGGAAGTTTCCATTTCCCAACTTTCCTGATGCTGCCGAACTCATCTTTCAGTTGTGCAATCACGCACGAGTATGTTGCAATTTCAAATAGTCCGCCGATGATGATTAGGGCGAGTATCACAGCAGCAACAACGATGCCGTTGGCTGGCAAGGCAGAGTTGGTTGCCCTGGCTGCCATCGTTTGCGTTATCGTCTCAGGCAGATATGCAGTCAGGATGGTGCAAAGCGCACTGCACACGAGCGAATAGAGCAGGGCCGTAAGCCATGAAGAGCTCATCGTTTTCCTGAAATTCTTGGTGTAAAGCCCATAGCCTTCTTTGATGCAAGCGCTTGCGCTGCGGCTTTTCATCAAGATGCCTTTAGTCTGATTCTTCATATTTTTTGATATTATTCCCTTTCAGTTTTGCAAAGGTAGTGTTTTTTTCGTATCTTTGCGGAAATAATTAATACTAATTATGAAAATATTGAAATGGGGCTTTATCGGTTGCGGGGAAGTCACAGAGACGAAGAGTGGGCCTGCCTTTTCGGAGGTTGAAGGCTCCAGCGTAGAGGCCGTCATGAGCCGTAGCGAGGACAAGGCACGCAGCTACGCCGAGCGCCACCATATCAGCAAGTGGTATACAGACCCTCAGGAGCTTATCGACGACCCGGACGTCAACGCCATATACATTGCCACACCACCGTCGAGCCATGCCACATTCGCCATTATGGCAATGAAGGCAGGCAAGCCCGTGTATGTGGAAAAGCCCCTGGCAGCAAACTACGAAGACTGTGCCAGGGTGAACAGGGTAAGCGAGGAGACCGGCGTCCCTTGCTTCGTGGCTTACTACAGGCGCTATCTTCCGTATTTCCAAAAGGTGAAGTCGATTATCGACGACGGTGTCATTGGCGACGTGATTAACGTCCAGATAAGGTTCGCAGTGCCCCCGCGCGACCTTGACTACCAGCATGCCGGACAGTTGCCATGGCGGTTGCAGCCGGACATAGCGGGCGGAGGGTATTTCTACGACCTTGCTCCGCATCAGCTGGACATGCTCCAGAATATGTTCGGAGTGATAATAGAGGCTAACGGCATCTGTGCAAACAGGGGCGGACTGTACAAGGCCGAGGATTCCGTAAGTGCGTGCTTTAGGTTTGAAAGCGGCCTTCCCGGCAGTGGGTCATGGTGCTTTGTGGCCCATGAGTCGGCCCGTGAGGACCGCATTGAGGTCATTGGCAACCGGGGGCAGGTTAGCTTCTCTGTTTTCAATTACGACCCCATAGTGTTGCATACGAGCGCAGGCAAGGAGAGCATCAGCGTGCCCAATCCAGCCTATGTGCAGTATCCGCTCATCAAACGCGTTATTGAGCACTTGCAGGGCCTGTCGGTCTGCACGTGCACCAGTGTGTCGGCAACGCCTGTTAACTGGGCTATGGACCAGATATTGGGGAAGTTTTAGCTTGCTGTTTTTATGTCGTGCCGCCTGTGTCTTATAGTGCTCATGATTGGTTCTGCGCTGTTTGCCTCCGCCTCAGAAGGGGGGCAGCGCAACGAACTCGGTTGGGTCAAGAGGCTAGTGCGCGGGTTCAGTGCCATAGACACAAACTACATAGAGCCACAGCATTATAATTTCACTGTCATGTTACAGTCAACTTTCAATTATGACATATACCGGCTTCGCAGCAATTCGGGCCAGGCGGTGACGCTGTCGCCCGACATGGCCATGCGCATCGGGCCGTATATGGGGTGGCGGTGGTTCTTTCTCGGCTACACGTTCGACTTGAAGCACATTGGCTTTGGCGACAGCGGAAAGAAGCGTGAGCTTGAGTTCAGCATCTATAGTTCGCAGATTGGTGTCGACTTGTTTTACCGACGGACGGGCAGTGATTATAAGATAAGGAACGCATACCTTGGCGACGGCGTTGACGTTTCAAGGTTGGTAGACGTCGCTTTCGACGGCATCAACGTCGGGATAACGGGGATTAACCTTTATTACATATTCAACCACGAACGCTTTTCATATCCGGCGGCGTTTGCACAGAGCACGTGCCAGAAGATAAGTTGCGGCTCGTGGCTCGCCGGCATCGGTTATACAAGCAACAGCATTGAGCTCGACTACGCCAAGCTGCAGAATGTTGTGGCGCAGTATTGCAAGCCTTCCACGGTCAAGATAGACAGCGGGCTCATGTTCAACAGCGTCAAGTATTATGATGTGAGCGTGTCGGGAGGCTATGCATACAACTGGGTCTTTGCAAAGGGATTCCTGTTTTGCGCCAGTGCTTCGGTGGCCTTGGCATACAAGCATGCCCACGGCAACATTGGCGGAAACAACGACCGGGGATTCAGTTTTAACAATGTGAACATCGACGGGATAGGGCGTTTCGGCCTTGTATACAACAATACGCGTTGGTATGCGGGGGCCAGTGCGATATTGCATTCGTACAATTATCGCAAGAACAGGTTTGCCACAAACAATGTTTTCGGCAGCCTTAACTTTTACATAGGATATAATTTTGGATTGAAGAAGGGGTACAGGAATAAATGAATATACTCAGAACACTGCTCATATTGTTGCTCTTTGCATCTGTCGAAGTCTGCCAGGCTGCTTCAAAGGCGGATTTCCTGCCTGTAGACAGCGTTTTCATAGAGCGTGTCTTGGCCGAGGCGAAAGACGGAAAGGCCACAGGCAACATGGCGCTTTTCTTCGCGCGCAAGTTCATCGGGCGCCCTTATGTGGCCCATACGCTGGAAAAGCATGACATTGAACGGCTTGTTGTGAACACTCGCGAACTGGATTGTACCACCCTTGTAGAGAACGTGACGGCGCTTACCCTGTGCGCCGGCAGCAAGCGATACACATTCAGCGACTTCCTGGCGGTGCTTGAACAGTTGAGGTACCGCCGCGGCAAGCTTGACGGATATACCAGCCGGCTGCATTACTTCAGCGACTGGATTGCCGACAAGACGGCCATGGGCGTGGTGGCAGACATACAGGGCCCCGTGCCGCCATTTACGGCGGTGAAGAAGCTCAACATATATTACATGAGCAAAAACAGCCGGTCGTACAAGGCGCTGAGGCTTCACCCGGAGTTTGTCGCTGACATAAGGAAGCAGGAGCGGGCGCTGAGCGGAACCACTTTTCGCTACATACCGAAGGCGTCGGTGGCAAATGCGGCCTTGTTGCGCGGTGTGATAAATGACGGCGACATAATAGCCATTGTCAGCAACAAGGGCGGCCTTGACATAGCCCACCTTGGCTTTGCCGTGTGGCATGCCGACGGACTGCACCTGCTCAACGCCTCGATGATTCACCGCAAGGTGGTGGATGAGCCCATGACACTGTACCGTTACCTTCAGAAACACCCCAGCCATGCGGGCTTGCGCATATTGAGAATTATAACACAATAATAAAAACAACTTAATTTAGTGTATTATGGAATTACCTGATTTTATGAGTTATGCCAACCGCTTTTCTGCAAATGACTTTGTAGACAAGATTTCCCGGATAGCCAAGCGGGCCGGGGCAAAGTTGGTTTATGCCGCATTCATCCTGTTTTACACACTGCAAAGCGACAAGGTCTCGAAGACAGACAAGGCCATCATCATTGGTGCTTTGGGCTATATGATAAGCCCGCTTGACGTCATTCCGGATGCAATACCAATAGCAGGGCTCACCGACGACCTTGCAGTGTTGATTTATGTGTTGAAGAAAGTGTGGGGCGACGTCGACCCGGAGATAAAGGATAAGGCGAAGGCCAAGCTCACAAAGTGGTTCGACGAGGATGAGATTGCCGAAATAGACGACTTGTTCAAGGCTTGAGCTGCCCCGCCAATGCCGGCATGTCCGGGTGTTGGCAAAAGGGATAAATACAGGGAGCGCCACGATAGCGGTGCTCCCTGTATTCATGACAAATAGTCGGATAAACCGCCAAATGTCATTTCCGGGTGTTGTCCTGCCACAGAAATGCCATGGTTGAGCGGTGTGTTTGCTTCATTGTTAATGTCTTGTTCCCCAGCCGTTTGCTGCCTTTTGGCGTCATCTTTCCCTACGCTTCGTCCCTGCTTGGTACGCTGCGCCCATTATAGTTACGCCAAACAACCTGCACGTCAATCGCATGTTGCCTCATTGGGGAATAATGACCTGTTTGTGGTTAAGCCACCAACCAGCCTCCAAGCCCTTTCAGCCATATTGCTTTCCGCTTTGCCTTGTTGTGGCCGGCTGCACTTGTGCCGGGCCAGACAAGCAATATTCACCCGGGATGCATGCAACCATTGTTGGCTCCAACGGCCTGTTCGCGTTTATGGATTGAACCGGATGTAGGTGCGGTCGTCAAAAGAGTTGTTGCCGGCCACCCATCCCTTGGTAGCCTTAAACAGCCTGATGTTAAGCGGGTCGGCGGCAAGTTGTTTTTCCAGAGCCTCTTCCGATGCATCCAAGGTTGGCTTTAGGTGAGGGTAGCCGTCGGACGCCAGCACTATCTCGCGTGCCGTCCGGGGTATGCGTATTATGCGCACCTTGCTGGCGGGTATGCTGAATCCGTCGACCACGGCATAGGTCTTGTTTTGGTTGCCCATGCTTTCAATCAGTTCGCCGATTATGGCCTGCCTTGCCAAGTCGTTGCCCCGCAGTCCGTCTACGGTGGCAACCCCGTTGTCGAGCATGCCTTGGGCAATGGCGGCACGTTTGCCGGCAATGGCGGCTTCGTCGGGCTTGGGGTTTTCGTATGCCGTGCCGTCAACCATGCACTGGCAGTCGCCAATCATCCACACCTCGTGTCTGTGTCGGCTGTATACTATGCAACTGGCCGTCATCCTTTCTTCGGGATGGCATTCGAGACGCGACAGCAGGCTTTCGTCGTAGTGGCTCCTGACGCTGGCGGTCACACCGTCGCAGAACCCCTTGCACGTCAGCCCGCTGTCGGCATGGCGTATGTATTGGCTTATCAGTTGCATGCACAGCCTCCCGTTAGTCACCCCGGGCATTATGCGTGTGGCGGTCTTGCTGGTGCTTCCGTCTATCACGGCAACGAAGTCATCGGTTGCCACGATACCGTCTTCTGCCTCCGCCTGTGGCTTTTTGGCCACGATGCTTTGTTCTATTATCCTCATAGGTTTGTTTTGGGGTGTTGTCAGGCATGGTTTCGTTGCCTCGGTTCCTGTAGCGCCCGTTAGGGTTGTGCGGCGGGCACAGTTCCTTTATCAGGTCTGGGCGGCCCATGGCCCTGAGCGATCGCTCTATGTTGCGCCTCTCTTCAGGTTTGTACCAGAAGAAAAACTGCCGTTGTGCCAGTTTCTCTGCCTGCGTCTTGGCGCTGTATACAGGTTCGAGCGTGTAAGGGTGGTAGCCCGTATACCATGCCTCGGTGCTTACGGTCATGGGCGTTGGCGTAAAGTCCTGCACCTGTTCCAGGTGGAAGTCCATGCGCTTGGTCAGCACGGCAAGCTCGGCCATGTCTTCTTCGTGGCATCCGGGGTGGCTGCTTATGAAGTAAGGTATGATTTGCTGGTTGAGCCCGGCCTCACGGTTTACCCTGTCGAATATACGCTTAAACTCCTGAAACTGGCCGAACGAAGGCTTCCTCATCAGCCTGAGCACATGGTCGCTTGTGTGCTCCGGTGCCACCTTGAGCCTTCCGCTCACGTGCTTCCTTATCAGTTCCTCGGTATAAAGGCGAGCGGCCCGGTTGGTGTTCTCGTCCTTGCTCTTGTGCAGCAGCAGGTCGTAGCGCACCCCGCTGCCTATGAAGCTCTTCTTTATTCCGGGCAGCGCGTCGACGGCATGGTAAATGTCAAGCAGCCGGCTGTGGTCGGTGTTGAGGTTGGGGCATATTTGCGGATGTATGCAACTGGGGCGCCTGCACTTTGCGCACAGTGCCTTGTCGTTGCCGCTCATGCCGTACATGTTGGCCGAAGGGCCGCCGAGGTCGGATATGTAGCCCTTGAAGTCGTCCATTTTCAGTATTTGCCTCACCTCGTTGAGTATGCTCTTTTTCGAGCGGCTGCTTATAAACTTGCCCTGGTGGGCCGATATGGTGCAGAAGGCGCACCCGCCGAAGCATCCGCGGTGGATGTTGACCGAGTGCTTTATCATCTCGTAGGCCGGTATGCGCTTGCCTTTGTACTTGGGGTGGGGCACCCTGGTGTATGGCAAGTCGTAAGAGGCGTCAATCTCTTCGGTGGTCATCGGCGGGTATGGCGGGTTGACCACGACCCACTTTTTGCCCACCTGCTGCAATATGCGCCTGGCATGCAGCATGTTCGACTCCACCTCGATGTGCTTGAAGTTCTCAGCTTGTGCCTTTTTGTCGGCCAAGCACTGCTCGTGGCTGTGCAGCATCACGTCGGCATCGCCAATGCCTCCGGGTATGTTGTCTTCGGTGCACAGCACGGCCGTTTGTGGAATGTCGCGCAGCGCGCCTATCGGTTCGCCCCTGTCAAGCCGCGCCGCCAGTTCTGCCACCGGCTTCTCGCCCATGCCGTAGATTATCATGTCGGCACCGCTGTCGCACAGTATCGACTTGCGCAGAGAGTCTTGCCAGTAGTCGTAATGCGTGAGCCGGCGCAGCGACGCCTCGATGCCGCCAAGCACCACAGGCACGTTTGGAAATAGCTTGCGCAATATCTGCGAGTAAACGATGGTTGGATACTCGGGCCTCATGTCGTGGCGGCCGTCGGGGCTGTAGGCGTCTTCAGAGCGCAGCCGCCTGTTGGCCGTGTATTTGTTTACCATAGAGTCCATGCATCCGGGGGCCACGCCAAAGAACAGGCGCGGTTCGCCCAGTTTCTTGAAGTCGCGGAAGTCGCCGTGCCAGTCGGGCTGGGGCACTATTGCCACCTTGTATCCGGCCCGTTCGAGCGTCCGCCCGATGACGGCAGCGCCGAAGGCAGGGTGGTCTACGTATGCGTCGGCCGAAAACAGTATGATGTCTGCGCGGTCCCAGCCGCGCAGTTCCATTTCCTTCTTGGTCGTCGGCAGGAAGTCAGTCAGTCTGTATTCCATCCCGGGCCCTCTTCGTCAGTGTTCTGCCGCCTGGTCTTCGGCAGGCCCGTTGTCGTCGGTTTGCGCCCTGTGCTCGTTGGCCAAGGCCACGAGGCGCTTCAGTCCGATGGCCTTCATGTTAGGATGGTATATCACGTCGAGGCAAAGGTCGAGCAGCGCCTTGTCTCTTCCGGCTTCCGACTCGAGCATTGCCCGAACGTTGAGTTTCAGTTTTTCAAGCACATTCTCGTCCACATAGCCGTTGCTGTCTACCAGACCGTCAAACAGCCTGTATTTTTCTATCGTCTGCAGGTGGTCGTCGCTCACGTCGATGAATCGTGTGCCCGACATGTTTGCTTGGATTCTATACATATAAATGTCCTTTCAGTTGATTTTTTGTTGTTGACTTTGTTTCGTTTGCGGGCGTTGGCCATGCTTTTGCATTGCCGTCCGTTGCCGATGCAAAAGTAAGCATTTTCTGTCGAAAAACCTCGTGTAAGCTCAGGATTTATGGCCTCTGATGGTGCCAACCGGCCGACCGTGGCGCCGGGGTGTTGCCGGGGGCTTTCCAAAACGGCCCGTTATGCCATGCCAAACGGGCCGTATGAGGGTGTAAAACAGGCCGTTTTGTGATGCAAAACGGCACTTGCCCGAGAGCCCTACGTGGGCGTTGGCGATGCATGTGGCTGGTCTGTATTGTCCGAGGCGCCGACATGTGGCCGCAGGCTATGCCATCCACCCGTGGTGCTGCATGTGGTTTGCCGTTGCCGGGCGGTTGGCTTGATGCGCCATGGCCATGCGCCCGGCATCATGACGGCAATGAATCCGCGGCGTTTCTGAATCATTGCATTGAAGTAAGGGCATGCGTTTGGCTGAATTGTGGCAGGTGGCCGGTGAAGTGCTGGCGCCGTTGTCGCTTTGCGCAAAGGCCGTGACATTGATGCGACGCGAGGTCTTGTGCGGTGCTTCAGGGCTGTTGCCGTTTTGCGGCATGCCCACATCCGGGCAGTGAAGTGCCCGGCATGAATTGTCGAAGAAACATTGTTTGATTGTTGTAAAGGTGATATTGGCAATGCCAATATGCAAGCTTTGCTTTTCTTTTGAGCGGTAAACGAGACTCGAACTCGCGACCCTCGGCTTGGGAAGCCAATGCTCTACCAACTGAGCTATTACCGCAACACTATGTAAAACTTAGATATTTGAGCCGACACCCGGACTCGAACCGGGGACCTATTCATTACGAATGAATTGCTCTACCAACTGAGCCATGTCGGCTTCTTGATGCAAGCCTTTGTCTTTTTGCGTGTGCAAAGGTAATGCTTTTTTTTATTCTGGCAAAATATTTGTGTCAAAAAGTTCAATAAAGTTTTTCTTTTAAATATTGCCCCGTTATGCTTTCCTTGCATCCGCTCACCAATTCAGGCGTGCCGGCTACCACGATGTTGCCTCCGCGGTCGCCTCCGTCGGGGCCCATGTCGATGATATAGTCGGCGCATTTTATTACGTCAAGGTTGTGCTCGATTACGATTACGGTGTGCCCGCGGTCAATCAGAGCGTCGAAAGCGCCGAGCAGGCGTTTGATGTCGTGGAAGTGAAGTCCCGTGGTGGGTTCGTCGAATATGAACATCGTGGGCTCCTGTTTTTCCATGCCGATGAAGTAGGCCAGTTTCACTCGCTGGTTTTCTCCTCCCGACAGCGACGATGAGCTTTGGCCCAGCTTGATGTAGCCAAGCCCCACGTCCTCCAACGGCTTGAGGCGCTTTACAATCTGCTTCTGCCCGAAGCTCCCGAAAAACTCTATGGCCTCGGATATTGTCATGTTGAGCACGTCGTCTATGTTCTTTCCTTCATACCTTACGTCGAGTATGTCTTTCTTGAACCTGTGTCCATGGCAGCTCTCGCACTCCAACACAAGGTCGGCCATGAACTGCATCTCCACCGTTATCACTCCGGCGCCCTTGCATTCTTCGCAACGTCCGCCGTCGGCGTTGAATGAGAAATACTGCGAGGTGAAGCCCATTTGCTGCGATAGCGGCTGCTGGGCGAACAGGTCTCTGATGGCGTCGTAGGCCTTGACATAAGTTGCGGGGTTTGAGCGTGTGCTCTTTCCAATGGGGTTCTGGTCTACAAACTCAATGTGCTTGATAGCCTTGATGTCGCCCGTCATCGAGCTGAAGTCGCCCGGTGCGTCGCAAACATCGCCGAGCGTCCTCTTCATTGCCGGGTACAGAATGCCCTTGATAAGCGACGATTTGCCCGAGCCGCTTACCCCGGTGACCACTGTCATGACGTTGAGCGGTATGGTGGCGTTCACCCCGCGCAGGTTGTTCATGCGTGCACCGTTAATCTTTATGCTCATGTTCCATTTGCGCCTTCCGTGCGGCAGCGGTATCGACTCTTCGCCGCTGATGTATTTTATGGTGTGGCTCAGCGGGTATCTGGCCACGGCATCCTTGTCGATGTGTGTGGCATTGCCGGCGAAGACTATCTCGCCGCCGAGCCTTCCGGCGTCGGGGCCAACGTCGATAAGGTAGTCTGCCGCACGTATTATTTCCTCGTCGTGCTCCACAACGACCACCGTGTTGCCCAAGGCCTGCAGCCGGCGCAGCACCCTGATGAGCCTGTCGGTGTCTCTGCTGTGCAGCCCGATGCTCGGTTCGTCAAGGATGTACAATGAGCCCACGAGGCTGCTGCCCAGCGATGTGGTCAGGTTGATGCGCTGGCTTTCGCCGCCGCTTAGTGTGTTCGACATCCGGTTGAGTGTCAGGTATCCCAGTCCTACGTCGAGCAAAAACTGCAGTCGGTTGGTTATTTCGGCAAGCAGTCTGCTCCCAATCTCCCTGTCATGGTCGCTCAACTGCAGGTTGTCAAACCACTCTTTGAGCCGTGTTATGGGCATTTGCACTATGTCTGATATGCTGCGTCCGCATATCTTGACGTAGTCGGCCTCCTTCTTCAGCCTTGTGCCATGGCATTTCGGGCAGGTGGTCTTGCCCCTGTAACGGCTTTGCAGCACGCGATACTGTATCTTGTATTGGTTTTCCTTGACCATGTTGAAGAAGGCGTCTATGGACACCTGGTCGTGTATGTCCTTGCCATTGTCGCCCGGCAGCCCGTGCCACAGCTGGTCTTTTTGCTGCTGTGTGAGCTTGTAGTAAGGCTCGAATATGGGGAAGTCGCTCTCTGCGGCACGGCGGCAGAACTCGTCTTGCCATATCCTCATCTTATCGCCGTGCCAGCACACCACGCAGCCGTCGTATACACTGAGCGACGAGTTGGGTATGACCAGTTTCTCGTCGATGCCTATCACCTTGCCGAAACCTTGGCATTCGGGGCATGCCCCGACCGGCGAGTTGAACGAGAACATGTTGTCCGACGGTTCTTCGAAAGTCATCCCGTCGGCTTCAAACTTTGTCGAGAAGTCGTAGCTTATCATCGATGGCAGGAACATGAGCCTGCAACTGCCGTCGCCTTCGTAGAATGCTGTCTCGGCAGAGTCTACCAACCGCGATGTGGCGTCTTTGGAAGAGTCTACCGACAGGCGGTCGATGACGAGGTATATGTCGTCGGCCTTGGCGCCGTTGACGGCCTCGCTCTCCAAAAAGTCCTCTATCCTTGTGAAGTCACCACGGTAAAACAACCGTGCGTAACCCTGCAGGACATAGGCTTTTAGCTGCTGTTCGACGCTCCGTCCGTCGGAAATCCGCAGCTTGGTCATGACCACAAACTTGGTGCCGGGGGAGAATTGGGCGGTGCATTTTATCACGTCTTCGGTCGAATGCTTCTTCACTTCCACCCCGCTAACGGGCGAAAAGGTATGGCCTATGCGTGCGAACAGCAGCCGGAGGTATTCGTATATCTCCGTTGATGTGCCCACGGTGGAGCGCGGGTTGCGGCTAATCACTTTCTGCTCTATGGCAATGGCGGGCGGTATGCCCTTGATGTAGTCACACTCGGGCTTGTTCATCCTGCCGAGAAACTGGCGCGCATAGGCCGAGAGGCTTTCCACATACCTGCGTTGCCCTTCGGCGTAGAGGGTGTCGAATGCCAGCGATGACTTGCCCGAGCCGCTCACTCCGGCTATTACTATGAGCTTGTTGCGTGGTATGTTTACGTCAATGTTCTTCAGGTTATTGACGCGGGCGCCTTTTATCTCGATACAATCGTTCATACTCAACTTATGTTTTTAGCAAGCAAAGTTAATCAAAAACGCAGAAAAACACGAATGAATGAATCAAAAAGGATGGTCTGCCTGCCATTTGGGAGCATAGCGCAGCCCGGCTCCGTGCGCCCGGGCCGTTTGGCGGGATGCGGCCTAAGCCAGTTTTGCCCCGTCCATTATCTTCGGGCAGATGCCCTCGAGTCCGCATTTGTCGCAGTGTGGCTTGCGCGATGTGCAAACGTATCTGCCGTGCAGCAGCAGCCAGTGGTGGGCCAGGGGGATGTCTTCCCGTGGTATGTTTTTCATCAGTGCCTGCTCCACTTTCAATGGTGTGGTGTCGCTTTTAGCCACGAGCCCGAGCCTGTGGCTTACGCGGTAGACATGGGTGTCGACAGCCATTGTCGACTTGCCGAATGCCACCGCCTGGATTACGTTGGCCGTCTTGCGCCCCACGCCGGGCAGGTCGAGCAGCGCGTTCATGTCTTCAGGCACCTCGCCGTTGTGCCGCTCGACGAGCGTTCGGGCCAGCCCGGCCAGGTGCTTGGCCTTTGCGTTGGGGTAAGACACGCTGCTAATGTAGTCGAGCAGCTCTTCCGGCTCGGCCGCCGCCATGGCTTTGGCGTCAGGGTAGCGCGCAAACAGCTGCGGGGTGACTTGGTTCACCCGCTTGTCTGTGCATTGTGCGCTGAGCACCACGGCCACAAGCAGTTGGAATATGCTGCCGAATTCAAGTTCGGTGTTGGCTTCCGGCATTTCGTTGCGGAAGAAATCCATCACTTTTTCGTATCTTTCTCTCTTTGTCATTGCGGCACAAAAGTAACATAAATATTTGAGAATACCGATGATTTTCGTTAATTTTGCATTCCGGAACCCTGCACCATCAGTCATGCCCCGGTGGCTTCCCGGCCATGGGGCGGCCGATGGCAGAGGCCGCAGACCGGGCTTTTACATATTAATATGCAACATACAGAATAATGGAAGCAAAGAGAATATTGAGTTTCTTGACAGAACTCATGGCAAACAATAACCGCGAATGGTTTCTGGAACACAAGGCCGAATACGACGACGTGCGCGCGAGCTTTGAGCAGGGCGTAGCCCTCGCCATTGCAAGGATTGCCACCTTCGACCCGTCGGTGGCCCACCTCACGGTGAAAGACGCCACCTACCGCTTTTACCGCGACACCCGTTTCTCCAAGGACAAGTCGCCATACAAGAACCATCTTGGCGCCTACATCGCCGCACATGGCAAGAAGGCGCTTCACGGCGGCTATTACATACACCTCGAACCGGGTCACTGCCTGCTGAGCTGTGGCAACTACTGGTTGCCGACAAATGTGCTCACGGCCTGCCGCAACGAGATAATGGCCAACACCGACGAGTGGCTCAAGTGTGTTGAGTCGGCCAAGTTCTTGTCGTATTTCGGCGCCGACGAGGATGCCGGGTGGGACGACAAGCAGGGATTCGGGCTGGAGCGTCTCAAGACATGCCCGTCGGGCTTTCCCCGCGACTATGAGCATGTGCGTTACCTGCGCATGAAAGACTATTGCTGTTGGCACTGCGTGGATGACAGTTTTTTTGAGGGTGACGGATGGCTCGACGGGATGGAGCGTATATTCAAGGCCGGGAAGCCGATGATGGACTTCATGAACTCGGTAATAGACGATTACGAATGACGCCTGCCGCTGGCCGCAATCCGTTCCGGGCCGATGCCGTCTGCATGGCCGCGGGCCGGTGATGGTGGGTCATGGCAATGCAGTGCCCGGTTCCGGCCTGCCGGCCGGGATGAAAAGAAAAGTCCTCGCTGCGGTACATTCCGCAAGCGAGGACTTTTTTATTGTGCACCTGCGGCTGCGCCTTGCGTGCCGCCGGGTGGCATGTCGGTATGCTTATTTCTTGTTCAGGGCCATGTCTACAGTCACAGCTACGGCAACGGTGGCACCAACCATCGGGTTGTTGCCCATGCCGAGGAAGCCCATCATCTCAACATGGGCGGGCACTGACGACGAGCCGGCGAACTGGGCGTCGGAGTGCATGCGGCCCAAAGTGTCGGTCATGCCGTATGAAGCAGGGCCGGCAGCCATGTTGTCCGGGTGCAGTGTGCGGCCCGTGCCGCCACCCGAAGCCACCGAGAAGTAAGGCTTGCCGACAAGCACGCGCTCCTTCTTGTAGGTTCCGGCAACAGGGTGCTGGAAGCGGGTGGGGTTGGTAGAGTTGCCGGTGATTGAAACGTCGACGTTCTCTTTCCACAGGATGGCAACACCTTCGCGCACGTCGTCAGCGCCGTAGCACTTTACCTTTGCGCGCGGCCCGTCAGAGTAAGGTATCTCTTGAACCACCTTCAGCTCGCCTGTGTAATAGTCGAACTTGGTCTGTACGTATGTGAATCCGTTGATGCGGCTGATGATCATTGCAGCGTCCTTGCCCAGTCCGTTGAGGATTGTGCGCAGCGGGTTCTTGCGCACCTTGTTGGCCATCTCTGCAATCTTGATGGCTCCCTCGGCAGCGGCGAACGACTCGTGGCCGGCCAGGAAGGCAAAGCACTCGGTCTCCTCGCGGAGCAGGCGGGCTGCCAGGTTGCCGTGGCCGATGCCCACCTTGCGGTCGTCGGCCACCGAACCGGGTATGCAGAAGCTTTGCAGGCCGATGCCGATGGCCTCGGCAGCGTCGGCGGCAGTCTTCACTCCCTTCTTGATGGCGATGGCGGCGCCACAAACGTAAGCCCACTTTGCGTTCTCAAAGCAGATGCCCTGAGTGTCCTCGCATATCTGGTAAGGGTCGATGCCGACGTTCTCGCAAATCTGGTTTGCCTCCTCTATGTCCTTGATGCCATTGGCGTTGAGCGCTGCCAGTACTTGCTTGATGCGGCGCTCCTGGCTCTCGAAACTAACTTTTCTTATCATTGTGTCGGTCCTCCTTGTTATTCTTTACGTGGGTCAATACTCTTAACAATTCCCTGCTCGGCCTTTGTGCGTCCGTAAGAGCCGGTAAACTTCTTCACGGCCTCGTTGGCGTCCATGCCGTTCTTGATGGCTTCCATCATCTTGCCGAGGTGCACATACTCGTAGCCGCACACCTGGTTGTCCTTGTCGAGGAACATCTTGGTGATATATCCCTCTGTCAGCTCAAGGTAGCGTGTGCCTTTGGCCACAGTGCCGTAAAGTGTTCCGGTCTGCGAGCGAAGGCCCTTGCCGAGGTCTTCAAGGCCGGCTCCGATGACGAGTCCGTCCTCTGAGAATGCGCTTTGCGAGCGGCCGTAGACAATCTGCAGGAAAAGCTCGCGCATGGCGGTGTTGATGGCGTCGCACACGAGGTCGGTGTTCAGTGCTTCGAGTATGGTCTTGCCGGGCAGAATCTCTGATGCCATGGCTGCTGAGTGGGTCATGCCGGTGCACCCGATGGTCTCTACGAGGCACTCCTGAATGACACCTTCCTTTATGTTGAGCGACAGCTTGCAGGCTCCCTGCTGGGGAGCGCACCAGCCCACACCGTGAGTATAACCGGAGATGTCCTTAATCTCCTTTGCCTGAATCCACTTTCCCTCTTCCGGGATTGGGGCCGGCCCATGGTTGGGGCCTTTCGCAACAACGCACATGTTGTTGACTTCGTTAGAATAAGTCATATTCTTTTTAATTTTATAAAATGAATAATTAGAGCCTTTTTTCGCTCGCAAAATTACTAAAATCTTTCGAGATATACCTATTATTAGGTATTCTTTTTAACTCTTTAACGCCATTTTTCCATGTCCGTATAATAAACTATGGTGATGGCCGGGCTTGCTTCCGTGGCCCGCTGGCGTGGTGGTGTGGTTGCGCCGGGGCAGTCGGGGCGGTTGCCTCCGGCGTAGTCCGCAGCTCATGACGGTGGTAAACAAACGTTACAAAAGCGGCTTTCCGCACCGCCCATGGCGGTTTTGCGTGCCCGTATGGCCTGTTTTGCATGGCCAAACGGCCCGTTCGGGCGTGTTGTCCGGGCCGTTTTGGAATGCCATGTCGCATTGCTGTGTAAGTGGTTGTAGTCCAGTGAGTTTTATGGTTTATTCTAAAGTTTGAAAACAATTTGCATTCCGGGCAGCCTGCAGGGGCGCATAGGGCTTGTTGGCACCATGCTCCTGGTGGTTTGTTCTGCGCGAGGGCAATGCCTTTTGTGCGTTGTGTGCTATGGCTCAGCGTATCTGCAACGGGAGTGGGGCAGGCCCGTGCGGACGTGAGCCTTGGCCATTCATGGCATGTTGAGTCTGGATGGTGGCGTTTGCGGTCCAAGCGATGCTGTCAGGTAGCAGCGCATGTAGTTAGCTGGTCTGTCCGTACGCCGTGTCGCCCATGCCGTGTCAAGTATGCAGCCATGTGCCCGAAGGCTTCCGAAGCACCGCAGGGTCAAGGCGTCAACGTCGGAACAAACATCCTGCGGTATGATGAACAAATGGTGTTTAAATATGCATTCTTCTATGACAAATGCGTATAAAACATAGTTTTTTTAGCTCGCCGGATTGCCGTTTCGGAAAAATCATGTAAATTTGTAGCTGATATGAAAGAGGTAGTAATAAGTGATGCGGCATTGCGCGATGCCGCAGCAGAGGGAATGGATGCTTTTCTGCAAGTGTTTGTAGACGGCATCCTCAATGCCGTGGGCGGAGAGCTGACGGCAGACACCATGGCAGAGCTCAACTCCGACCAGCTCACCCTGTTGGCATACCACATGATGCACGGCGAGGTGATGGACGGAGGCTTCGTGCAGCTGATACACAACGGCTATGGCGGATTCATTTTCCAGAATCCGTTTGCCAAGGCCGTCAAGATGTGGGGGCTGCGCGACCTGGCCAAGCTGGTGTACGATGTGCGCATATTATATAACAAATATCATGAAGAGATTGAGGGCGATTGCTCAGACGAAGAGTTCATGGCGCTGTTTGAGCGCTTTGCCGAGTTCGACGATTACGACGACAAGTTCGTAGAGAACGAGGAAGAGTGGACTGCTGCCGTGGCCCATTACGTCGACGAGCACATCGACCGTTTTGCAAGGATAGAATGACGATGAACAAGGAAGAAGAACTGATACGGAAGAAAAGCCCGGTCAACATACGCAACAAAAAGGCTGCATACGAGTATTTTTTCATTGACACATACACGGCCGGAATAGTGCTGACCGGTACAGAAATCAAGTCAATCAGGATGGGAAAGGCCAGCCTGGTCGACACATTCTGCTACATCAACAACGGCGAGATATGGGTGAAAGGCATGAGCGTGAGCCCATACTTCTACGGGTCGTACAACAACCATGACGTAAAGCGCGACCGCAAGCTGTTGCTGAACAAGCGGGAGATACAGAAATTGCAGTCGGCCACGAAGCAGACAGGGTATACCATCGTGCCGCTGCTCGTGTTTATCGATGGCAACGGACGCGCAAAGATGGACATCGCCCTGTGCAAGGGCAAGAAAGACTTCGACAAGCGACAGACACTGAAAGAGAAAGAAGACAGGCGCGAGATGGACCGTGCCATAAAACATTATTGAATGCAGCATAATTCTTTGGCAGCCGCGGTGGGTAGCCGCGTGCTTGTGCTGGATGGCGCCATGGGCACCATGATACAGCAGTACGGGCTTGCAGAAGCCGACTTCCGCGGAGAGCGCTTTGCCGATTCCGCTGCCTTGCTCAAGGGCAATAATGACATATTGAACATCACCCGCCCCGACATAGTAGGCGACATACACAGGAAATACCTTTCCGCCGGGGCCGACATCATCACAACCAACACCTTCAGCAGCCAGCGCATATCGCAGGCCGACTACGGCCTGGGCCACTGTTGCCGCGAGATGGCGCTCGAAGGCGCGCGCATAGCCCGCAAGGCCGCCGACGAATATTCGGCTGGGGGGCACCCGAGGTTTGTGGCCGGCTCGATAGGGCCAACCAACAAGACCTGCTCGATGAGCCCCGACGTGAGCAACCCGGCAGCCCGCGAACTGACGTTCGACGAGCTGGCCGACGCATATCGTGAGCAGGTCGACGCCATGATAGAGGGTGGGGTCGACGCGCTGCTCATCGAGACTATATTCGACACGCTCAATGCCAAGGCGGCCATTGTGGCCTCGATGGATGTGATGGCGAGCCGTGGCGTTGCCCTGCCCATAATGCTTTCGGTGACGGTGAGCGACCTGGCCGGGCGCACGCTGAGCGGGCAGACGCTCGACGCCTTCCTGGCCAGCATAAGCAATTACCCCATATTCTCGGTTGGTCTCAACTGTTCGTTCGGGGCGCAGCAAATGAAGCCCTACCTGAGGCAGCTCGCACAGCGTGCGCCATACTACGTGAGTGCATACCCGAATGCCGGACTGCCCAACAGCCTGGGGCTGTACGACGAGACTCCCGAGAGCATGGCTGCACTGGTGGCCGAGTTTGTAGACGAGGGGCTGGTGAACATAATAGGCGGATGCTGCGGCACCACCGAGCAGTTCATCAGGCTCTTCCCGGCACTGGTGGAGGGCAAGACACCGCGCAAGCCTGCGCCGCGGCCCGCCACGATGAGGCTCAGCGGGCTCGACGTTCTCGAAGTGTCGCCCGAGGTGCGCTTTGTCAATGTGGGCGAGCGCTGCAACGTGGCCGGTTCGCGCAAGTTTCTGAGGCTCGTCAGCGAGCGCAACTTCGACGAGGCTTTGGCCATTGCGCGCAAGCAGGTGGCCGACGGGGCGCTCGTGATAGACATCAACATGGACGACGGGCTCATCGACGCCCGCTCGTCGATGGTCACCTTCCTCAACATGCTGTCGGCCGAGCCCGACATAGCCCGGGTGCCGGTGATGATTGACTCGTCAGACTGGGAAGTGGTGAAAGCCGGCCTTAAGTGCATGCAGGGCAAGTGCATAGTGAACTCCATATCGCTGAAGGAGGGCGAGGAGACATTTGTCGCCCATGCGCGCGACGTCATGCGGTATGGCGCGGCGGTCGTGGTGATGTGCTTCGACGAGCAGGGGCAGGCCACTACATACGACAGGCGCATAGAAATTGCGGCCCGGGCCTACCGGCTGCTAACCGAGACCGTTGGCATGAACCCGCTCGACATCATATTCGACCCCAACGTGCTGGCAGTGGCCACAGGCATGGAGGAGCACGACAGCTATGCGGCCGACTTCATCAGGGCGGTGGCATGGATACGTGCCAACCTGCCCGGGGCCCACGTGAGCGGCGGCGTTAGCAACTTGTCTTTTTCTTTCCGTGGCAACAATTACATACGCGAGGCCATGCATGCCGTTTTCCTTTACCATGCCATACAAAACGGCATGGACTTCGGCATAGTAAACCCCGCTGCAAAGGTTACGTATGCCGATATACCCGCCGACGAGCTACAGGTGATAGAAGACGTCATACTCAACAGGGGCGAGGGGGCGGCAGACAGGCTCGTCGAGCTGGCCGAGGCCATCAAGGCGCGCCAGGCGTCGGCGCAGTCGGCTCCTGCCGGAGGTGCCGCCGAAGAGCCTCAATGGCGCCATCTGCCGCTGGAAGGGCGTCTGTCGGCAGCCCTTGTCAAGGGCATCAGCGACTATATGGAGCCCGACCTTCACGAGGCACTGCAGGCATATCCGTCGGCCGTGGGCATTATCGAGGGGCCGCTGATGGCCGGCATGGACAAGGTGGGCGAACTCTTCGGCTGCGGCAAGATGTTTCTGCCGCAGGTGGTGAAAGCAGCCCGGACGATGAAGGCCGCCGTGAAAATACTCAATCCCTACATAGAAAGAGAGAAGGCAGGCGGCCACTCTGCCGCGGGCAAGGTGCTGCTGGCCACGGTAAAGGGCGATGTGCACGACATTGGCAAGAACATAGTGAGCGTTATCATGGCCTGCAACAACTACGAGATTGTGGACATGGGGGTCATGGTGCCTGCCGAACAGATTGTCAAGAAGGCCAAGGAAGAGCATGTCGACCTCATCGGGCTTAGCGGACTGATTACCCCGAGCCTCGACGAGATGGTCAACGTGGCCCGCCAACTGGCGGCTGCCGGCGTAGACGTACCCCTGATGATAGGCGGGGCAACTACGAGCAAGCTCCACGTGGCGCTGAAGGTGGCCCCGGTATATGGCGGCCCGGTGGTGTGGCTCAAAGACGCCTCGCAGAATGTCCTGGTTGCGGGCAGGCTTCTAAGCGCCTCCGAACACGACAGGTTTGTGGGCGAGCTCAACTCAGAGTATGAGGCTCTGCGCCGTGACTACGCCGAGAAGCAGGCCGGCATAGTGCCGTTGGACGAGGCACGTAGCAAGCGCCTCAACCTGTTTGCCGACTGACCGGGCCCATGCCTGCCTGCAGCAAGCGTGGGATAGCCATGCAGCACGTATGGAATGGTTGTGATTAGCGAAATCAATTGAATATTAATGTATTATGATTAAGAATATATTGTTTGACTTGGGTGGGGTAATAATAACCCTTGCCCCCAACCAAGCCGTGAGCCGTTTTAAGGAGATAGGGCTCGCCGATGCCGACCGCAGGCTGGACAGCTATACGCAGAGCGGCATATTCGGCGACCTGGAATTGGGAAAAATAAGCGCCGAGGAGTTTCGTGCCGGTCTGAGCGGGCTCATAGGCCATGAGGTGACGGCCGACCAGTGCCTGTATGCCTGGAAGGGTTATTGCAAGGAGGTGCCGCGGCGCAACCTCGACACCTTGCTCCGGCTGAGGGCCGAGGGCTACAGGGTGGTGCTCGTGTCAAACACCAACCCTTACATGATGAGCTGGGCGCTGGGCGACGGGTTCGACGGCATGGGCCATTCCATAGCCCATTACATGGACTCGATGTACATGAGCTATAAATGCGGGGCCATGAAACCCGACGAGGCTTTCTTCCGCCATGTTATCGAGGCCGAGGGTATCGAGCCCGGCGAGACGCTGTTTGTAGACGACGGCCCGCGCAACGTAGAGGCCGCCGCCAGGTTGGGCCTGCACACATTCTGCCCCGAAAACGGCAGCGACTGGACAAAATCCATTTATGAACATCTAAAATATTGAAATGCAGATGAAATGTCTCCTGGCTGTCATTGCCATAGCCATATCGATGTTGCCGGCCAATGTCAGCGCCCAACAGAAAAGAGAGTTCCGCGGTGCGTGGATTCAGTGTGTCAACGGTCAGTTCATCGGCATGTCGACCGATGCCATGAAACGCACGCTCACTTACCAGCTCGACGAGTTGCAGAAAGATGGCGTCAACGCCATAATATTCCAAGTAAGGGCCGAATGCGACGCCCTGTATGCCAGCCGCTATGAGCCTTGGAGCCGGTTTCTGACCGGGGTTCAGGGCAAGGCCCCGTCGCCATATTGGGACCCTCTGGCCTGGATGGTGGAGCAATGCCACAGGCGCGGCATGGAGCTGCACGCATGGATAAACCCGTACAGGGCCAAGACGAAGACCACCACCGACCTGGCATCAAACCACATTGCGGTGAGGCAGCCCGGAAGGGTGTTTGCCTACGACGGGCAGTTCATACTCAATCCGGGCATACCGGAGAACAGAGAGTATATCTGCAAGATTGTCAACGACATAGTGAGACGCTACGACATTGACGGATTGCACATGGACGACTATTTCTATCCTTATCCTGCGCCGGGGGCAACAATACCCGATGACGCTCAGTACAGGATGTATTCCAACGGCATTGCCGACAGGGCCGACTGGCGAAGGTATAACGTCAACCTGTTTGTAAAGCAGCTTTACGACTCGATAAAAAGCGTAAAGCCGTGGGTAAAGTTCGGCGTGTCGCCCTTCGGCATATACAGGAACAAGCGCAGCTCGGCCATAGGAAGCAACACAAACGGGCTTCAGAATTACGACGACTTGTATGCCGACGTGCTGCTCTGGGTGAACAACGGCTGGGTGGACTACTGTGTGCCGCAGCTGTATTGGCAGATTGGGCACCAGGCCGCCGACTACAAGACACTCATAGAGTGGTGGAACCAGTATGCAGGCGGGCGTCCGCTTTATATCGGCGAGGATGTGGAGCGAACTGCCAAATATCCCGATGTCGACAATCCGCGCATAAACCAGATGCCGGCAAAGTATGACCTGCACAGCAAGATGCACAATGTGAGGGGCACGGTGCTGTGGTACGCCAAGGCCGTGGTAGACAATGTGGGCAATTACGGCACCATGCTGAGGAATGTTTACTGGAAGTATCCGGCCCTTCAACCGCAGATGCCGTTCATCGACAAGAAGTCGCCCAACAAGGTGAGAAAGCTCAAGCCCGTGTGGACGGCCGACGGATATATCTTGTTTTGGACAGCACCAAAAGGCAAGGATTGGGACGATGTGGCACACAAATATGTTGTCTACAGGTTTGCCCCGGGCGAGAAAGTGCGCACCGACGACCCGTCTAAGATAGTGGCCATCACCGAGTCTACATATTATAAGTTGCCTTATGATAACGGAAAGGTGAAGTACACCTATGTGGTTACTGCCTTGGACAGGATGCAGAACGAGAGCAAGGCACGCAAGAAGAAGATAAAGCTGTGAGCGGTATTCTGTCCGCCCGCCCGCACAGCATGTGGGTTTGCCGGCCTGTACATCTCGGTGTGCAGGCCGGCTTTCCTTGCATGGCATTGCCTGAGGCAGTGCTGCCGGTGCTCTAAGTTGGCTTCCTGCACGGCAGGCGGCAGCGGGCGAGTGGGCATAGGGGCCAGGGCGGGCCAATGGTGTTATGAAAATGTTGGCCTCAAAATATATCAGGAATTATTTTGAATATTGGCTGAATTACATTATCTTTGTACTTTAAAAGCAGAATCTTCACTAAGACATGGACCATATAAGAAACTTTTGTATCATTGCCCATATAGACCACGGCAAGTCGACACTTGCCGACAGAATGCTTGAATATACGAAAACAATCCAGGTGACAAGCGGGCAGATGCTCGACGACATGGACTTGGAGCGCGAGCGCGGCATCACGATAAAAAGCCATGCCATACAGATGGAGTATGAGTATAAGGGAGAGAAGTATGTGCTTAACCTTATTGACACTCCGGGCCACGTGGATTTTTCTTACGAGGTGTCCAGGAGCATTGCTGCCTGCGAGGGGGCGCTGCTCGTGGTCGACGCCACGCAAGGCGTGCAGGCCCAGACCATTTCCAACCTGTACATGGCCATTGACCACAACTTGGAAATCATACCTGTTATCAACAAGATAGACATGCCGAGCGCAATGCCCGATGAGGTGGAAGACGAGATTGTCGACCTGATTGGTTGCGAGCGGTCGGACATAATACGTGCCAGTGGAAAGACAGGTGAGGGAGTGCCCCAGATACTCGATGCCGTGGTTGAGCGCATACCATGCCCTAAGGGAGACGCCGACGCTCCGCTGCAGGCTTTGATTTTTGATTCTGTGTTCAACTCGTTCAGGGGCATCATCGCTTATTTCAAGATTGAGAACGGCACATTGCGCCAAGGCGACAAGGTGAAGTTCTTTAACACGGGAATGGAATATGACGCCGACGAGATAGGGGTGCTCAAGATGGATATGATACCGCGCAAGCAGCTTGGTACCGGCGACGTGGGATACATCATAAGCGGCATCAAGGACAGCAAGGAAGTTAAGGTGGGCGACACCATCACGCATATAGCAAGGCCGTGCGACAAGGCCATCGAGGGATTCCAGGAGGTCAAGCCCATGGTGTTTGCCGGTGTGTATCCCATCGACCCGTCCGAATATGAGAACCTCAGGGCGTCTTTGGAGAAGCTTCAGCTCAACGATGCTTCGCTCACGTTCTCGCCGGAGTCGTCGGTGGCGCTGGGCTTCGGCTTCAGGTGCGGTTTCCTCGGACTGCTTCACATGGAGATAATACAAGAGCGACTCGACCGTGAGTTCAACATGGATGTCATTACAACCGTGCCCAACGTGTCGTACATGTGCTACGATAAGCAGGGTGGAGTGAAGGAAGTGCACAACCCGTCGGGCCTGCCCGACCAGACTATGATAGACCACATAGAGGAGCCTTACATACGTGCGTCGATAATAACAGCCGCCGACTATATCGGGCCGATAATGAAGCTGTGCCTCGACAAGCGAGGAGAGCTCATCGACCAGCAGTATGTCAGCGGCAACCGCGTCGAGTTGCACTTCATGTTGCCGCTCGGAGAGATTGTGATCGACTTCTACGACAAGCTCAAGAGCATTTCCAAGGGATATGCGTCTTTTGATTATCACATAGACTGCTTCCGCCCGTCAAAGCTGGCCAAGCTCGACATCCTTCTCAATGGCGAGCCTGTCGACGCGTTGTCGACGTTGACACACCAAGACAACGCCGTGGCCTTCGGACGTAGAATGTGTGAGAAATTGAAGGAGCTCATACCGCGCCAGCAGTTCGACATTGCCATCCAGGCTGCCATCGGGGCCAAGATTGTGGCTCGCGAGACTGTGAAGTGCGTGCGCAAGGACGTCACTGCCAAGTGTTATGGCGGCGATGTGAGCCGTAAGCGCAAGTTGCTCGAAAAGCAGAAGCGTGGCAAGAAGCGCATGAAGCAGATTGGTAATGTTGAGGTGCCGCAGAAGGCTTTCTTGGCAGTGCTCAAACTTGATTGAAACTAAACGGAAAGGAGATAAATATGGTGAATATTGGAATGACGTCACGTGACGTGGCGCGCGAGCTCGCGCGGCGTTACAGTACGATGACCCATGAGGAGCTTGACCTCTTGGAGGGCATCTTGGTGCCGATGAAATTTCCCAAGGGTGAAAAAGTCATCAGCGAGGGGGAGGTCTGCACCCACATGTATTGGGTGGTCAAGGGCCTTGTGCGCCAATATTACTATAAGAACAATAAGGAGCTGACCGAGCACATGGCTGTCGAGAACAATATAGTAATGTGCATCGAAAGCCTTTTTAAGGAGAAGCCGACTCACCTTAATATAATGACACTTGAGCCGACCGTGATATATGCCATCCCGCGCCAGCAATTGGAACGGGTGGCTATGAAGAGCCTCAACATACAGATTCTGTACAGGAAGATTCTTGAGGAATCATTGATACAGAGCCAGATTCATGCTGACATGCTTCGCTTTGAGTCGGCCCAGAGCCGCTATGCCAAATTGGTGAAGTTGCAGCCACAGCTTGTACTGAGGGCTCCGCTTGTGTATATTGCAAGTTATCTGCAGATGACGCCGGAGACACTTAGCCGTGTAAGGACGTCGGCTTTGATGAATGGTGCCGATTGATATTTGCCGCGTTTCGTCTTGATGGCGATTCAGCATACTGTTGTATTCAAGCATGGCCGTGCGCCAGAGGCTTATGCCTTGGCGTACGGCCATGCCTTTTTCTGCTCATTGTTGGTTGGTGGTTCAGTCCATGTGGAACAGTTCTTTGAGCGGTATTGAAACAGGGGAGTTGTCTGGGTTTACTTCCATTATGTCGGCCATCATGTCCCACCACTTCTGTGTTATCGGGTCGACATTTGTCGTGTCTTGGCTGTTTGTGTCTTTATCGCATTTCTGGACGGCAAACAGCAGGTTGGTTTCTTTGTCCCAGAATATGCTGTAGTCACTGACTCCTTGGTCTTTTATCATTTGTTTCAGCTCCGGCCATATTGCAGCGTGGCGTTTGGCATACTCTTCTTCGCAGCCTTTTTTAAGGATCATTTTGAATGCAAATCGTTTCATTTTGTTATTGGTTTTAGTTCGACATTAATATTGTTTGTTTGATAAGAAGTATCCGATTCTGTAGATGTTGAGGAGCTTGAGGCATGGGTGGCTGCCTGTCAGGATACTTCGTTCAGCCTTGCCGAAGGCCCAGTGCCATGTCCTTACGCTGTAATAAAGCGGTGGCATGCGCCTCAGTGTATTGGCAAGGGTAAGCAAATGCGAGTAGCCTTTTAGCTCGTCGCTGAACGTTGATAGTATCCGGGCGTCAAGTTCTATCTTGTTTATGTAGTCGGGGTTGCTCTCGAAGTCGTTCATCACAACAGGGTTGTCGATGTGCAGCACTTTTATGTTTTTTTGCCTGAGCACCTTTCCGAAGTAGACATCTTCATACCTTTTCATCTTTTCTTCAAATTTTATTGAAAGGAAAAGGTCGCGTTGTATCATGAAGTTGGTGGAGCGGAAAGATTTGTATGGATTTCTGTTCCTCTGTTCTGCTGTGTGTGACGAAGCCTCGCGGCTTTCGTACAGGTAACGAAGGTTGCGTCTGTTGGCTTCCATGCTGCCTCCTATGTTAAGCCCGCCATTGACAACGCAACCCTGTATGCGCTTATCGACATATTTCTTAATGAAATCTTGGTCTGGGATATCCATGTCGCAGTCGAGAAATATGAGCCATTCGTACTGGCTGAGTTCTGCCAGTCTGTTCCTCGTTGCAGCGCTGCCCTCATTGCGTTCTTTCCTTATGAACCGGCAATTGGCCATCGAGTTTATGACGGAATTGCGTTCAACGGCGCCAAGGTCGGGCGAACCGTCGTCTGCTACAATTATTTCGTAGTTCAATGACGGTATGCTGTCGCAGAGCCTTTTTAGTGTAATTACTCTTTCAACGCATACTTGGTTGTATGCAGGCAGTAATATGGAAAGTCCTTCGTTCACGGGTATGTTGCTGTTACATTGTAATTTTCGTATCACAAAAGTAATCAAAAAAAATTAATGCAGGAACTTTCATGGGTTTTATTTGTGTATGTTATGATAAAGTATTAATTTTGCCACACATTTTAATATATAGTTATTTATGAAAAAGAATGTATTAATCAAGACACTGGTCATTGCATTGATGCTGGCCGGAAGTGCCACTGCGAACGCACAGATTGACTTGGGAAGCATTTTGGGAAGCTTGACCGGCAAGAGTTCAAGCAAGGAAAATACGTCCTCAACTACTAATCTTCTTTCTGGCTTGACGAACATTTTCTCAAGTGAAAAGCAGGCCAGCAAGAACAATCTGGTCGGTACTTGGGAATATTCCGAGCCGGCTATTGTATTCGAGTCTGATAATCTGTTGGCCAAGGCTGGTGCCAGCATAGCATCAAGCAAGATTGAAGACAAGCTGCAGGAGCAACTTTCAAAATTCGGTTTCGAGTCGGGAGCTTTCAGCATTACCTTCAATGAGGACGGAACTTTTGAGGAAACGTTTAACGGCAAGAACATTCCTGGAAAGTGGGAAGTAAAAGACTCTAAGCTCTATCTTACGTTCGGAATGAAGGCTTTGCCCATCAACACACAGTTGAGTGGCAACAAACTGATGTTTGTAACAGACGCCACAAAGCTCCTCGACCTGGTTAAGACAATTGGGAGCAAGTCGACCAATTCAAGCTTCCAGACCGTTACATCGTTGATGAAGAGCATAAATGGCATGCAGGCTGGCCTTACCCTTGTTAAAAAATAATAAAAGGCAGGGCTGCTGCGGCCTTTTCTGTTGATAAAGTATTACCTTTGCACCCGTCATTACGGGTTAATGGCATAAAATTCAAACCTAATTAAACATTAAAATTAAATGGCAACAAAAATCAGATTGCAGCGCGGCGGTCGCAAAGGCTATGCTTTCTATAGCATCGTAATCGCTGACGTTAGAGCACCACGTGATGGTAAATTTACTGAGAAAATTGGTACTTACAACCCTAATACCAATCCGGCCACAGTAGATTTGAATTTCGACCGTGCACTCTATTGGGTGGAAGTTGGTGCACAGCCAACCGACACCGTGCGTAATATCCTCAGCCGTGAGGGTGTTTACCTTATGAAGCATCTGCGCGGAGGCGTTAAGAAGGGTGCCTTCGACGAGGCTACAGCACAGAAAAGGTTCGACGCTTGGAAGGCTGATAAGCAGAAGGGCTTGGACACAATCCGTGAGAAGGAAGAAAAGGCAAAGAAGGATGCCAAGGTGAAAGAGCTCGAAGCCGAGAAGAAGGTCAATGAGACTATAGCAAAGAAGGTGGCTGAAAAGAAAGCCGCTGTTGCTGCTGCCCAGGCTGAGGCCGAGGCACAGAAGGCCGCAGAAGAGGCTGCTGCTGCAACAGCTGAGGAGCAGGCACCTGCTGAGGCATAACTCATATGATTAATGATTACTAAGCACCGCGAGGCCGGAATCTCATTATGGGGTTCCGGCCTCGTGCGTATAGTAGTGTTCATATTCTTTAGCCACCTTTACATAGTCATGGTGTTTCTTCACATATTCAATGCTTTGGGCTTTCAGCTTGCCTATCCGTTCGGGGTGGCATACCAATTGCTCTAACTCATGGCAGACGCTTTCGTAGTTTGGTTGTACGTTGATTATCGGTCGCAAATCCGTTTCGTTTATAATGGAGTAGCTTTCTTCTTCGCCTCCTCCGATGCAGATAATGCCTTTCGACATGGCCAGCAGAGAGTTCATCGACGGGGTATAGCTGTATAATTGGTCCAATATGGCGTCGCTGCCGTTCATTAGCTTTTCGTATTCGGCGAAGGGCAGTGATTCAGCTTTTATCAGTTCCATTTTGTCCGGGTGCCTTTTTTGTATGTCCAAGGCAGCTTTCAGCATGATGTCTGTACCCTTATACTCACTCCGGCTTTTGTTTATCCCGATGAAAACCTTAAGTTTCCTGCCTGCCGTGTCGCCACGGTCATTGTCGGCCTGGCATTCGCCTGCCTTGATGGGGAAAGGGATGTATACCGTTTTGCGTGGCATTGCCGATGAATAGCAAACCCAATACTCATACAATCCGGCTATGATGCCGTCGCAATCGTTGGCTATAAACCTGTTCAGTCGTTCCTTGGCAGTGCCTATCCAGTCGTTCTGCTCCTTGATGGCATCTCTGTTTGTGCGCCTGACATTGCCTATGTTAAAGTCGCTGTATTTCAGTGGCATGTCGTTGAGACAGGTGTTCACCCAATACCAATCCATCCCGAAAGCGCACAAAAACACTTTTTTGTTGTGTTTGCGCAAGTATTTGTATATTGGGAATATCCTTTCGGCCTTCAATTCAACGAACATAGGGTTTATCAGCTGCACCACGTCATACCCCCTCAGTTTAGGCAGCAGCGAGTATATCTTGAGCAACAGGGCCATCCCGCCAATCTTACCTTTGCGTCTCACCAACGATATGTCGCGAGGGTAATCCTTCCAGAAGTCACCGTTGGAGGCAACGGTTACCTGGTGCCCGAGCGCCCTGAGCCCTTCTGCCAGCGTAGCGTGCACGTTGCTGTATTCGCCTAACAACAGTATCTTCATCTTGCTTATTTTACCAAGGTCAGTGTATGCCGCAAGATGTAGAGGCCAGTCTTAGAGTTTGCAAGTTTCCTGAACCATATATACTTCTGCGAATAGTCCCTGTCGGGCAGGGGGTAGAGCCCCACCTTCTGCAGTCGCATCAACCGCGTTTCGAGTTGGCTTTGCGATTTTGTCATTTTGATGATGTTGTATATATAGTCCATTGTCAGCTGTGCCACCCGCCTTTGCAGCGCCGTGCTTTCTGCCATTGGCAGTGTTGTCGATATGTCGTGCAGATGCTTGATTATCTGTTCAAAGTCATTCAATCGTTTCAGGATGTGCTTCTTGTCTTTCTTTGTTGTTATCGAGCCTGTCCTTTTTCTGTAGAAGTAAGCCTTATAGTCTGTGTCGTAAACTTTCTCTGCGCGCAACAGCAACTGCGGGGTAAACTCCTCGTCTTCGTGCAGAATGCCCGGCGAGAATTTCAGTCCCATCAGTATATCCTTCCTGAATAGGTAGCCCCAGGCCGACGCATGGATGTTGTTGTTGTTCATAAACACAGTTCCGTCCACCGCATCGAGGTTTTTTATCTTGGGTTTGGCACAGTCTGTGTCGGTATAGTCGAACAGCACCATGTCGGGGTCTTTAAACCTCGCCAGGTCAAGGCACTGTTCATAAATGTTGGAAACAATCTTGTCATCGCCGTCGATGAATTGTATGTATTTGCCTGTTGCAATGTCCAGGCCTATGTTCCTTGCTGCACTGAGCCCTCTGTTTGGTTGTCTCAGATATATTATGTCATCACAATAAGCCATTAGCTCAGGCATGGGACACTGCTGCGAACCGTCGTCAACTATGATGATTTCTTTCTCAGAGCGGCTCAGCGACAGGGCCAATACACTGTCTATGCACTCGCGCACCATGTCCATTGGTAAGTTATAACATGTGATTATAAAGCTTATCAATGGTGTTTTTTTATCTGTTTGTGTTGATGGTTGGCTTTGCATATATTGGTCGTTTCGTTATTGAATACGAATGCAAAATTACAATAATATTTTATATTTCCAATGGTTTGGTGCAACCATTTGAATGATAAACTTTCAGCTGGGCGTCTGCAAAACGTTGCAGGTGGCAGTCAAACCGCCCACAATCAAATGATTTTAACGGAAGTAGACCTGTGATGCTTAAATGCTTTTGTATACCGCCGGTCAAGCATTTTCCGCCCGGTTTTATGTGCTTCGTTTCCTCCATGGCTGCAAAGGGCGTCGGCCATGTCGTGGTGTCTTCATGCCGTGGTGGCTTTTTCAGTCTCTCGGCCACCCCTTGGCGTATCACCGCAGCCTTATTTACGGTTTCTCCTCAGGATAGCGCGCAAAGAGAAATACAGCCATTCCTGCACCCTGAAAAGGCCCCATGTGGGCGCGTGGCGGTAGCCGAACTTCCTTTTGAGCGCATCCGGCAACCTGTCGGTGTCTGTGGTTCGCCATGCCCTCTCAAGCTCCCCCAAGCCGTACGAGCGTTCATTGCAGTCCAACTCGTTGGCGTGGCAGTGGTAGAACATATACGTGTCGATGAGTATCAGCCAGCGTTGCTGTTCATATTCTGCCATGATGTTTTCTGAGACTCCCATCAGCTCAAGTTGCCTTTTCATGCTTTCGGCGGCTTTCAGGTAGTCAAACCGCTTCACGCTGACTGCGTGGGTTGCCGATGCCGGGTGCTGGCGGTAGTGGTAGATGCCGCGGCAACGCCTCACCTCATGTGACGCCAGGTAGTGAATCCTTGTGGTGTTGTCGTCGCTGTACAGCCTGCATGTCTCGTCGTACGGCCATTTCCTGTGTATTGATGCCCTTACCATGTACAGCCCGTGAATTGCCCACGACAGGCTCATCCTGAACGCCTCGGGGCCCGTCAGGGCTTTGAAGTCGGGCATGGCGTAGGCCTCCTGCCTTCCGTCGTATTCCATCATGACGTCGAACAGCACCGCGTCTGTGGCCTCGTTGTTTTTGAACACGCTTACTGCCTGTTGTATGGCGTCGTCTGAAAACCAGTCGTCAGCATCGAGCATGCATACGTAGTCGCCTGTCGATTGCGCCAGGCCAACGTTGCGTGCGTGGGCCTGCCCTTTGTTTTCGTCAAGCGAAAAGACCCTTATGCGTGCGTCGCGCTTTGCGTATGTGCGCAATATCGACAGCGACGAGTCTGTCGAGCAGTCGTCTATGCATATCACTTCTATGTCATGGTACGTCTGCGCCAAGAGTGAGTCCAGGCATGTCTGCAAGTATTTTTCGGCATTGTATACGGCCACGAGAATAGACACCTTATCCATTGTGCAGCAGCTTGGATTTTAGTTTGTTCCAAAGCGAAGTCTTTTTGTATATGATGTATGCCGAGGCTGCACCGCTTGCAATGGTTATTATTGCGCCGAGCGCAACATATAGCCATTCGCATGAGATGTGTGTGACGGCATATGCCGAGAAGCCCAGCGGCAGTTGGAGCAATGCGTAGCGGTAGACCTGCGACGACACGCGGTATTTGTATCTCACGTGGGCGTAGGCCAGAATCATCGCAAGGTCAAGTATGTACGACAGCGTCAGGGCAATTCCAGTGCCTATCAATCCCCATTGGTTATAGCCGAACACTATCAGCAGCACCAGCATGGCGTCGTATGCCGTTTCGAGTATGAAATATGCCACTGAGTCGCCGTGTGCCAGTGTGACATAGGCTATGGGGAGCGACATTGCCTTGAAGTACATTGACAGGGCGGCCACCTGAGCCATCGACACCACTGGCGCGAAACTGTGGCTGTAGAGCAGCGGCATGAGTATGGGCAATGCCAGTATCAGCAGTGCCAGCATGGGCGATATGATGAGCAGCGACACTTCAATCTGCCGGTTGACCATCAGGTTGGTGGCCGCCACGTCGTCGTTTACCGACGAAACGCGTGGAAAGTAGTCGGTCTCCATGGCCGAGAACACCATGCCGGCATAGGTCACCGTGAGCACATACCCGGCATTGTAGAGCCCCACGATGTCGAGGCCCGCCTTGACGTTGAGGAATGAGCGTATCACCATCTCGGCCCCGCTGCCCATTATTCCGGTCAGCACAAAGGCTATGCCGAGCCTCACCATGGGCATGCCCTCGCCTATGAGGCTGCGGCAACCGTTCAGTTTCAGCGGGTAGAAACGGTAGGAATACATGATGGTGAAAGCCATGTCGGCCATGGCTACCAGCAATATGACGGGGACGATGCCGCTTTGTCCGAAGAAGTAGTATACCGGTACGGAAATCACCAGGGCTGCAAACACCGAGTAAATCTGTATCGTGGCCAGCGCGCGCAGTTTGCGCGCCCCTTTCAGTATGGCCGTCTCGCCGCCGGTGATGGCAAGCATGCCAACGACGGGCGACAGCAGTATGAAATGCAGCGTGTGGTCGCCCCATGAGAATGTGTAGTCGCTGAGCATGGGGCCGAGCAGCGCGCAAAGCGCCATGCCGAACAAGGCGGTGATGAGGCTCCACGTCCTGATTATCTTGATGAAGTGCAATATGCGGCTCTCGTCGCCACGGTCAAAAATCTCTGCAATGTGTTTCACCGCGCTGAACGACAGGCCCAGGCTCGTGGCTTGCGACATAAACGTTATCGCCGAATTGAAAAGTGACACAAGGCCCATGCCCGACGGGCCAAGCAACAGGGCTACGAGTTTGTTGCGTACAAGCCCTATGATGATGTTCAGGCCTTGCACACCGCCGAAAATGCCAGTGTATTTTAGCACGTGGCTGTAGCTGGTTTTCGATTCTGCGTCGTCCATCTGGTTATTCAACGTATTTCTTTTCCGTTTATTATGCTGTTGCCTGATTTTGTGTGTTGTGCTATCTGTTCATGCGCTGCCTTGGGGCGTGGGCGCGTTGCCGGCGGCAGTCGGTGTTTGGCGTGCATCTGTAGATGTCTCGCCATGGCCGGCTTGCCTTGCTTCTTGCAATGTTGTGCCACTGCATCGCCTTTTTGCCGGCTGCCAGCAAGGCCGGTAGGCGGTGGCCTATTGTTGTTTTGTTTGTGCCGAATGCCCTGTTGTGACCGGGTTTACGCAGCTTTGCCGGTGGTGGCCGGTGGGCTTGCCTCCAAAATGCTGGGTGGTTGCCTGGGGGCAGTCCGCTCCCACTTCATTTGCCGTGGCCATGCTGCAGGCCCTGTTTGCCGGCACGTATGGTTGCGCTCATGCGCAAGCCCCGCCAACCGGGGAACCTTTGACGGTGGTCTCCGGTTGGTGGGGCTGTTCCTGTTCCGGCGCTTGCCGGACATGCTTATCGGTGTCGGCGTTTGCCTCAGCCCGGGCCTTGGCTTTTGCCTGTGGCCATTGTGGCGGTTGTGGTGCAGCCTTGCCCGCGGGCCGGCGTCATCGGGCCTGCACGCTGCCCTGTGCCGGTGGCGTCACGGCGTCGCCTTCCTCATAGCTCATGTCTATGGTCTGGAACTTGAAGTCGCCCTCGTCTATGTATCTCACGTCGTACATGCCGGGGCTTTCTTCTACGTACAGCTTTTTCAGCTTCAGGTATTTTTTCTCGGCTTCCTTTCTTGTGCGGGCATACATCACAAGGCAAGTGCGGTTCTTAAGATGCAGCTTGTCCGACAGATAGTTACGCAGTTGGTACGAGTAGTTTTCGCGTCCGAGCAAGAATTTCGATTTGGTGTCAATCCACGCGCTGTCCACTTTCTGTACATTGGTCATGTAGATTGTAGAGTCGGTGAACGAAGCAGAAAAGCCAAAGATGTAAATGCTGGGCACAGCCTTGCCTTTGGCACTCAACTCTCCGGCTGCGAGCACCATGGTGAACAGCAGCGCGGCAAAAGAGCATTTGAAAAGTCTCATTTTTGTATTGTTATTGTCCTAAATATGCTTTGAGTATTTTGTTCTTCGTGCTGTTGCGCAGTCTTCTTATCGCTTTCTCCTTTATCTGCCTTACACGCTCGCGCGTCAGCCCGTACTTGGTGCCTATCTCGTCGAGCGTCATCTCGGGTTGGTTGATGCCGAAAAACGCCTCTATGACATTGCGCTCGCGCTCGTTGAGGGCCTGGAGGGCGGTGTTGATTTCTGCGCGGAGCGACTCGAGCACCAGCGACTTGTCGGCCATTGGCGAGTCGTCGTTGACCAGCACGTCAAGCAGCCCGTTGTCTTCGCCGTCGGCAAACGGGGCGTCGACAGACACGTGCCTGCTGTTTATCTTGAGCACATCGTCTATCTTGTCTTCCGGCAAGTCTACCTTCTCGGATATCTCTTCTATCGACGGTTTGCGCTCGTATTCTTGCTCAAACTTGTTGAGCACTTTGTTTATCTTGTTGACCGAGCCCACTTGGTTGAGCGGCAGCCTCACTATGCGGCTCTGCTCGGCTATGGCTTGCAGTATGCTTTGCCTTATCCACCACACTGCATAGGATATGAATTTGAAACCGCGGGTCTCGTCAAATTTCTCGGCAGCCTTTATCAGGCCCACGTTGCCTTCGTTGATGAGGTCGGGTAGGCTCAGGCCTTGGTTTTGGTATTGCTTGGCCACTGACACAACGAACCTCAGGTTTGCTTTTGTAAGCTTTTCGAGGGCTTTGCGGTCGCCTTTCTTGATTCTTTGCGCCAATTCCACTTCCTCTTCAACAGACACCAGCTCCTCCTTGCCTATCTCTTGCAGGTATTTGTCAAGTGACTGGCTTTCACGGTTGGTTATTGATTTGTTGATTTTAAGTTGCCTCATTGGAGAATAGGGTTTTAGTGTTTGCAAAGATTGTGCATGCCGTGGCAGTGAGGGCATGTTTGCCTGTTTGTCAGGCGCAACCTATTTTCTGCAAAGATAATGATAAATTTCCACAATGCAAAATCTTTTTGCGAAAACTTTACTGCATTTTTGAAATGCATTGCCGGTTTTGTTACATCGTTGTGTTCGGCTGAATGCGGTTTGCTGCGGTGTTGCTTGCGGCTGCCGCTTTCCGTCCGGTTTTGTTACATGCCCGGAGTCGTGTTGGCACGGCTGCCGTTTCGTGGCTCAATTTGGGCTGTTTGGCATGCCGGTTCGGCCTGTTTTGGCGGCCGGCATGGGCCGTTTTGCGTTGTGCTGCCGGTTTTGTGGCGTTATTGCCTGTGCTTCAGCGTGTTGTGCTTGCAGCCTCAGGCCGTGCTCTCGTTGCGAAAAATGTTTAGCCCCAGGCCGTGCCTTGCCGTGAGCCTGCGTAGGCTGGCCGGCCTCAGGGTGGTTTGCGGCTCGTGTAGCCCGCTGGCCGACGGCGGTCGGGGCAGGCATGCAAAAGGCGCCCGCGGGTTGTTCCGCGGGCGCCTCGTGGTTGTTGTGCCATTGCCGTCGTATGGCTGCCTGTCAGTTGTCTTGCAGCGGAACGGCAAAGTAAGCCTTCTTGCCTGTCGGGTAGATGCCCTGTATGTAGAGCACCGGCTCCTTGCTTGTCGAGGCGTCTCTTACGGCCTTCTGCAAGTCTTCTATCGTGCTGATGCTCTGGTCGTTCACCTTCTGGATGATGAACCCGCGGTTGATGCCGGCATCTTTCAGCTTGCCGTTGTTCACCTTCAGCACTTCAAGTCCGTAGCTTATGTCGAGCTGCCTCTTCTGGTCGTCGGTCACCTCGCGGAAGTTGGCACCCAGCACGTCGAGGTCGGCATGCTTTACCACCTTCACGGTGCCCTGCTCGTTCTTGAGCGTCACGGTCTCTGTGTGCTTCTTCTTCTCATGCAGGTAAGTGATTGATATCTTGTCGCCGGGACGCTTCCTTGCTATGATTTCCTGGAGCTCGGCCATCCTTGTCACCTTTTCGCCATCCACGGCAACGATTACGTCGCCTTCTTTTATTCCGGCGTCAGAAGCGGCGCCGTCCTCAAGCACCTTTGCAACGTAGATGCCTTCCATAGTGCCCAGGTCAATGTCCTTGCCTTGGTCTTTCTGGCTGTCAACATAGTCTTTCACGTTGTTTCCCTGTATGCCTACCCATGCACGCTGCACAGTGCCATACTTCTTGAGGTCGTCTACCACCTTGTTCATTATGGTTGTCGGTATGGCAAATCCGTAGCCGCTGTAAGAGCCCGTCTGCGAGTAGAGCATGGCGTTGATGCCCACAAGTTCGCCGCGGGTGTTGACAAGGGCTCCGCCGGAATTGCCCGCATTGATGGCGGCGTCGGTCTGTATGAACGACTCAATGCTGTTGGCCCCGAGCGAGCGCGCCTTTGCACTTACGATGCCGGCGGTGACCGTATTGTTGAGTCCGAGGGGGTTGCCCACTGCCAGCACCCACTCGCCAACCTTGATGTCGTCGCTGTTGGCAATCACGATGGCAGGCAGGTTCTTGCCGTCAATCTTGATGAGGGCCAGGTCGGTGGTCTTGTCGGCGCCAATTATCCTTGCCGAATACTCCTGGTTGTCGTTCAGTGTGACGGTCAGCTCGTCGGCACCGTCAACCACGTGGTTGTTTGTTACGATGTAGCCGTCGGCCGAGATTATCACGCCCGAGCCGGTGGCAGTCTTCCTCGGGGTTTGCACCTGGCGCTTTTGCGAGCCGCCGTTGCCGCGTCCGAAGAAGCCGCCGAACGGGTCGAAGAAGAAATCGCTGAACGGGTCGCTCTGTACGTCAATGGTCTTCACCTTGCTGTTTTGCACGTATTTTATATGCACGACAGAGGGGAGGGCCTTTTCGGCAGCGTAGGTTAAGTCAACGGGTTGCCCTGCCGGCGTGGCGGCACCTGCCTTGTTGAAGGCTGCGACCGAGAATACAATCGCCACCAGGCATACGGCCGGCAGCAGATAATTGATGATCTTTTTCATTCTCTTATTGTTTTATATTCATTAATACTGTTCGTTTTGATGTCTGCAAATATAGACGCAAATTTTTGAAATCTGTCATTTTGTCCTATTCTTTTGTCTGATTTTAACAGTTAGAACAAGCAACTTAACTACAGTTTGCGCTTGGTATTTGAAGACTAAAAAAACGTAAACATAATATGGTTTAAAATGTCTTTAAGTTCCTGACAGGCTATGCCGCAGCAAGGCTTTGGGCCCGGCGTCGGCGATGACCCGTGGCGTTGCAACATGTGACGGCGGCTTGGCCGTGGCGCCCGGCATGCCTTAGCGCGGTGTAAATATATTTTCTTGCAAACGTTTACACAACAAAAAAGCCCGTGGGGCGTTTCGCCGTGTCACTAATTTATATACCTTTGCAGTGTGAAAAGCAGCAGCGTGGGGTATACAGCGGGTTTGTTGCAGCCTCCGTTGCCCTTGTTTCCGTCTGTTTAATAATATGAACCTAAGCAAGACATAAAATGGAAAGAACGTGGAGATGGTTTGGCAAGAACGACAAGATAACCCTTGCCATGCTAAAGGAAATTGGTGTGCAGGGCATTGTGACCGCATTGCACGACGTGCCCAACGGCGAGGTGTGGTCGCGCGAAAAGATAAGCGACTTGCGCAAGTACATCGAGAGTTACGGCATGCGTTGGTCGGTGGTTGAGAGTCTGCCTGTGTGCGAAAGCATAAAGTATGCGGGCCACGACCGCGACCACCTCATAGCCAACTACAAGGAGAGCCTCAAGAATCTTGCTCTTGAGGGCATACATACCGTTTGCTACAACTTCATGCCGGTGCTTGACTGGGCCCGCACCGACCTGGAGCACCCCAACCCAAACGGCACAACCAACCTTTATTTCTCGCATGCTCAGTTTGCTTATTTCGACATTTGCATACTGAAGCGCGAAGGAGCAGCTGCCGACTGGCCTGCAGATGTGTTGGAGGAAGTGGAGAAACTGAAGAAGACCATGACTCCCGACGACGACCACAAGCTGGTGGAAAATATCATCGTGAAGACGCAGGGGTTTGTCAGCGGCAACATCCGCGAGGACGATGAGCACCCGGTGGAGCTCTTCCGCCAGCTGCTCGACCTGTACAAGGGCATCACCAAAGACCAGTTGCGCGAGAACATGCGCTATTTCCTCGAGGCGATAATGCCCGTATGCGATGAGTACGACATGCGCATGTGCGTGCATCCCGACGACCCGCCATTCCCCATCCTGGGCCTGCCGCGCATAGTGACGTGCGACGAAGACATCAGGTGGTTCCTCAATGCCGTCGACAACCCGCACAACGGCCTCACGTTCTGCGCCGGGTCGCTGTCGGCCGGGGCCCACAACGACGTGGTCGACTTGGCCCGCAAGTATGCCGGACGCACATGGTTTGTCCATCTGCGCTCTTGCCACGTGTTCCCGAACGGCGACTTTACCGAGGCGTCGCACCTGGGCGGGCGCGCCGACATCATAGAGCTGGCCCGCATATTCGAGAAGACCAACCCCGAACTGCCCATGCGCGTTGACCATGGAATGACCATGCTCGGCGACGAGAGCAGGGGCTACAATGCCGGTTACAGCTTCCTCGGGCGTATGTTTGCCATGGGGCAGGTGCAGGGAATACTTGCCACCGTCGACCGAGAGCTCGGCATAGAGTACAAGCAGCCGGGCTTTTACGAGTGATGGCGCCTTCATCTTAATATATAACAAAGGTTTACTGCCGGCATAGGCCGGCCGAAATAAGATATCAGGAAATGAAAAACTTGTTTGACATAAAGGATTACGTGGTAGTAATCACCGGCGGTACGGGTGTGCTTGGGCGCGCCATCGCCAAGTATTTGGCGCTCAACGGGGCCAAGGTTGTGATATTGGGCCGCAAGGAAGAAGTGGGCCGCGAGATAGTGGCCGACATCGAGAAAGAGGGCGGCTGCTGTGAGTTTATGAAGACCGACGTGATGTCGCTGCCGACCGTGCAGGGCAATTGCGACGAGATAATGGCAAAGTATGGGCGCATAGACACGCTGCTCAATGCTGCCGGGGGCAATATGAAGGGGGCTACCATCGGCCCCGACCAGAACTTCTTCGACCTCGAGCCAACACAGTTCCAGACGGTGCTCGAGCTCAACCTCACCGGTACGGTTATACCCACACAGGTGTTTCTGAAGCCGATGGTGGCCCAGGGCAAAGGCTCGATTATCAATTTCTCGTCGATGGCTGCCTTCCGCCCGATGACACGCGTGTGCGGCTATGCCGCCGCAAAGGCCGGTATTAGCAACTTCACGGCCTTCATGGCCACAGAGTGTGCCAAGAAGTTTGGCGAGGGCATACGCGTCAATGCCATTGCCCCGGGCTTCTTCATCACCGAGCAAAACCGCTCGCTGCTGACCAATCCCGACGGCTCTTACACCCAGCGAGGCCAGGACGTGATACGCCAGACGCCGTTCGGGCGTATGGGTGAGCCCGAGGAGCTGTGCGGCACCATACACTACCTGATGAGCGATGCGGCAAAGTTTGTCACAGGTACGGTGGCTGTTGTCGACGGAGGCTTCAATGCCTTTGCCATGTAAGAATGCGGATAAGCAATTTGATGAATGATAGTAGAGGCGGACTCCGGCGCATGGCGCCGGTGCTCCGCCTTTTCTGGCTGGCAGGCAGCTATGGCTTAATAGGCTTCGGCCATGTGGCGCTCGGTGAGATTCATGCCCGTGGGCTACGGGTTTGGCCTGTGAAAATAGTTTACTCTTTGCCATGTGGCCACGTTGCTTGCCATCAGTTGGCTGCTATGACGGCAGGCGGCTGGATGGCTGTGGGGGCCTGTTGCCTGCCACTTGGTGTGCGTGGGCAATGTGTCTTTATTGTTGTCGTTGCATGCCGGTGCCATCGTCGGCAGCCGGCGGCCGCGACCTTTCCGGCAGGTTCACCCCGTGGGTGGGGGTGTTGCATGGTTGGCGGCGCTGCGGTCGGCTGGCCTGGTTGCGCGCAATGTCACAATCGGCCTGTTGGATTTGCTTTTGTGCTAACCCGCTGGGTGCCAGCCGGTTGGTGCATGGATGCTGAGTCGGTAGAAGAAATGGCCCATTTGGGGTTCTGATATGGGCCGTTTTGCATTGCCAAACGGCCTGTGTGGTGGTGCCGAACGGGCCGTTCTGCCCATGCACACGTAGGCGGCAGCTGTCTTGTGGCGCGCCATGCGTCATCGGCCGGTGGCGCACTGTGGGGCGAGCGCTGCTTTTTGCGTCATCATCGGACGTTTCGCCATGTCCCGTGAGGCATGCCTTGTGTGCTGGTGCAACCATGTTTGTGCTTCGACGGCTCCCGATGCTTCGTTTTGTTCGCCCTGTTGCTTACAACGTCGGAATGTTTATCCCGGATGTCGGCGGCCGGTTGCGATTGGCATGGTGTGTGCTGTTGCGCGGCATCCTCGGCAAGGGGGTATGGCCGTTGTGGCGGTGCGTGCCCGCCAACGTAAACCTTTACGTTATAAATATTATCCCAATTATTTGCATGAATGCCAAAAACGCCGTATCTTTGCAATACGCAACAAGAACAAAATTATAATACATTATTATGAAACCATTAAACAAACATTTTGCGCCCAAGAGCGTTATGCCCGAAAAGGTAATCCAATTTGGTGAGGGCAATTTCCTCCGTGCTTTTGTTGACTGGATTATCTGGAACATGGATCAGAAGACCGACTTCAATGGTTCTGTGGTTATTGTTCAGCCGCTGGAGCATGGAATGGTCGACTGGCTCAACGGCCAGGACTGCCTGTACCATGTCAACCTGCAGGGCCGCGAGAATGGACAGCCTGTCAACACGCTCGAGCGTATCGACGTGGTTAGCCGTGCGCTTAATCCATACACACAGAATCAGGCATTCATGGCATTGGCCGACCAGCCTGAGATGCGTTTCGTAATCTCTAACACAACCGAGGCCGGAATTGCTTTCGACCCGTCGTGCAAGCTCGACGACGCGCCGGCAGCATCTTATCCCGGAAAGCTCGTGCAGCTGCTCTATCGCCGCTGGCAGACTTTCAACGGCGACCCGACCAAGGGACTCATCATATTCCCCTGCGAATTGATTTTCCTCAACGGCCATGTGCTCAAGGATTGCATCAACAAATATATCGAGCTGTGGAAGCTGCCGAAGGAGTTCAAGGAGTGGTTCGACAACAGTTGCGGCGTTTACGCCACACTCGTAGACAGGATTGTGCCCGGATTCCCGCGCAAGGAGATTGCCGAGATTCAGGAGAAGATAAGCTATCGCGACAACCTTGTGGTTCAGGCCGAGAACTTTCACCTGTGGGTTATCGAGGCTCCGAAGGAGGTTGCCAACGAGTTCCCTGCCGACAAGGCCGGGTTGCACGTGCTCTTCGTTCCGTCGGAGGAGCCTTACCACAAGCGCAAGGTGACATTGCTCAACGGCCCTCACACGGTGCTTTCGCCTGTGGCTTTCCTCAGCGGGGTCAACATCGTGCGCGATGCCTGCAACCACGAGGTCATCGGCAAGTATATACACAAGGTGCAGTTTGACGAGCTAATGCAGACTCTTGACCTGCCGATGGAGGAGCTTGAGAAGTTTGCAAAGGACGTATTGGAGCGTTTCGACAACCCGTATGTAGACCACCAGGTGACGAGCATCATGCTTAACTCGTTCCCCAAGTTCTGCGCCCGCGACCTGCCAGGTGTCAAGACATACCTCGAGCGCAAGGGTGAGCTGCCAAAGGGCCTCGTGTTCGGGCTTGCTGCAATCATCACTTACTATAAGGGAGGCAAGCGTGAGGACGGAACCGAGATTGTGCCCAACGACTCTCCGGAGATCATGGACTTGCTCAAGGAACTCTGGGCAACGGGAGACACGCAGAAGGTTACCGACGGTGTGCTCGGCGCTACGTTCATCTGGAACGAGGACCTCAACGAAATCAAGGGCCTCAACGGTCTTGTCAAGCAGTATCTTGACCTCATCCAGGAGAAGGGTATGCTTGAGGCCGTCAAGACAATACTGTAATTTCAGTGCATCAAGATAGGAATTATTTTTTATAGTTAATGTGGGCATTGGGAGCTGTGAGGGTTCTCAGTGCCCTTTTTCGCTGTTTTCAAGATATGGAAGATGTAAAGCAACTCCTGGCGGAATATGCCAGACGGTATGAGACCCCCGACTTCCTACCGGCCGACCCGAGCTGTTTCATGCATAAGGTTGACGGCGACCTGAACAGGGAGACGCTGGCTTTCATAGCGTCGTGCCTGAGCTATGGCAGCAGGAAGCAGTTTTTCCCGAAAATCCAGTATGTGCTCGATTGTGCTCATGGCGAAGTGTACGACTGGGTGGTGTCAGGCAACTTTTCGGCAGACATACCCGACGATGACTCCAGATGCTATTACCGCTTGTATACATTCCACACGATGAACCGCTTTCTTCATGCCCTTAGGGACATGCTCTTGGAGCATGGGTCGATAGGCAGGTTTGTGGAGCGCAATGCCACCGACGGTTATTCGGCAGTGGTGGCTATATGCGGGTATTTTGCCTCAAAGGACATAGAGGTAATCATTCCAAAAGACACCAAGTCGGCTTGCAAGCGCGTGTGCATGTTCCTAAGGTGGATGGTGCGCGACGGCTCGCCTGTCGACTTGGGCCTGTGGGGGCATTTCATAGATAAGCGAACGCTTATAATGCCCATGGATACGCATGTGGTGCAGGAAGCGGTCAGGCTTGGGCTGCTCGCCAGCAAGGCGGCTTCGATGTCGGCGGCGAGGAAACTGACCTCGAAGATGGCCGAGATATTTCCCGACGACCCGCTCAAGGGCGACTTCGCCTTGTTTGGTTACGGTGTCAACCACTGACGCATGACGTGGCAGGCGCAGGCCGCCCGGAGAATAGAAAAAGGGGATTGGAAGCCATTCCAATCCCCTTTGTTACTTCGCCTCTGGCTATGTTGCAGCCTGTGGCGGTTGTCAGTAGCTCCTTGCTATGATGACACGGCATTTCGCCGGCTTGCCGCTCACCATGTCGACGCCCGGAGTCTGCTCGTAAGCGAACGGGACGCAGCGTATTGTGGCCTGTGTCTCTTCTTTTATCTTTGCCTCGGTCTCGGCCGTGCCGTCCCAATGGCAGAGGAAGAAACCGCCGTCCTTGATGCGCTCCTTGAACTCTTCGTAATTGTCGCATTCATATACGTGAGCGTCGCGGAATGCCCTTGCTTTCTCGAATATGTTCTTCTGGATGTCGTCGAGCAGGGTGGTTATGTGCTCCACGATGCCCTCAAGTGGCAGTGTTTCCTTTTCGAGCGTGTCGCGCCTCATCAGTTCTATCGTGCCGTTCTCCAGGTCGCGGCCACCCATTGCCAGCCTTACGGGCACGCCCTTCAGCTCATAGTCGGCAAACTTGAAGCCCGGACGCTTGTTGTCTGCGTCGTCGTATTTCACGCTGATGCCTTTCTCGCGCAGTGCGTTTATTACCGGTGTAAGCTTCTCGGTGATTGCGGCCAGCTGGTCGGCTCCCTTTGTTATGGGTATGATAACCACCTGTATGGGGGCCAGTTTCGGCGGAAGCACCAGTCCGTTGTCGTCGGAGTGGGTCATGATGAGGGCTCCAATGAGTCGTGTCGACACACCCCACGAGGTGGCCCAGACGTACTCCGGCTTGTTGTCCTTGTTCAGGAAGGTAACGTCGAACGCCTTGGCAAAGTTCTGGCCGAGGAAGTGGCTCGTGCCGCTCTGCAGGGCCTTGCCGTCTTGCATCATCGCCTCGATGGTGTAAGTGTCCAGCGCTCCGGCGAAGCGCTCGGTCTCGCTCTTCACGCCTTGAAGCACGGGGACGGCCATCCAGTTCTCCGCGAAGTCGGCATATACCTTCAGCATCTGCTGTGCCTCGGCTTCGGCTTCCTCGCGGGTGGCGTGCGCGGTGTGGCCTTCCTGCCACAGGAATTCGCTCGTGCGCAGGAATGGGCGCGTGCGCATCTCCCATCTCATTACATTGCACCACTGGTTGCACAGTAGTGGCAGGTCGCGCCAAGAGTGTATCCAGTTTTTGTATGTATTCCATATTATGGTCTCTGAGGTGGGGCGGATAATCAATTCTTCTTCCAGACGGGCGGCGGGGTCTACTTCAACTCCGCTCTTGTCTTCTTTGGCACGGAGGCGGTAGTGGGTCACTACGGCGCATTCCTTGGCAAAACCTTCAACGTGTTCGGCTTCTTTAGACAGGAAAGACTTTGGTATCAGGAGCGGGAAGTATGCGTTTTGCACGCCTGTCTGCTTGAACATTAAGTCCAGCTGATGCTGCATCTTTTCCCATATTGCGTAGCCGTATGGCTTGATTACCATGCAGCCCCTTACAGCGGCCTGCTCTGCGAGGTCGGCTTTCACGACAAGGTCGTTGTACCACTGGCTATAGTTGTCAGCCCGTTTAGTTAAATCCTTCAATTCTTTAGCCATATCAAAACAGTATATTTAATATTTTTTGACTGCAAAATTACAAAAAAAACTTGGAAATGTGGTGGAATATCAATAAATAGATTACCTTTGCATATCGAATTTTATGTTCAACAATCAAAATTATACCACAATGAGAAAACTTAAAGTATTTACATTAATCCTGTGCTTAGGCATTGTCTTTGCCGGATGTAACAACACTCAAAAGGGTGCAGCCATTGGTACCGGAGGCGGCGCCGTGCTGGGTGCCATCGTTGGTAAGCTGGCCGGAAACACAGCTGTAGGTGCTGCCGTTGGTGCTGCCGTTGGTGCCGGAACCGGAGCTATCATAGGCAAGCACATGGACAAGGTGAAGGCCGAGGCTGAGCAGGTGGAGAACGCCCAGGTTCAGGAGGTTAAGGATGCCAACGGACTTGACGCCGTCAAGGTGACCTTCGACTCTGGCATTCTGTTCGCTACCAACAAGTCAGACCTGAACGCTGCCGCCAAGACATCGCTCGCAAAGTTTGCCACAGTGCTCAACAACAATAAGAATTGTGACATCGCCATCTATGGCCATACGGACAACACGGGCAACGACGGCATCAACCAGCCGCTTTCTGTAAGCCGTGCCACGAGCGTTGCCAACTACCTGAAGAGCTGCGGTGTGTCGTCTGCACAGATTAAGACCATCGAGGGCCAGGGCTCATCAAACCCTGTTGCCGACAACTCTACGGCTGCCGGTCGCCAGCAGAACCGCCGCGTGGAAGTGTACATGTATGCCAGCCAGGCAATGATTCAGGCTGCAGAGAACGGGACATTGCAGTAAGATAGTATTTTGTCGGGATGTTTATTCTGAAGAAAATACGCTCTATATTGAAGTGGATGGTGGTTGCCTTTTTCGGCACCACCATTCTTTCTGTTGTCCTGCTTCGTTTTCTTCCGGTTTATTTCACTCCGCTAATGTTCATCAGGCTTGTGCAGCAGGGGGGCAGGGGAGAGGAACTGCGCCTGCACCACAGGTGGGTTTCGCTCGACGATATTTCTCCTTATCTGCCTCAAGCGGTTATGGCAAGCGAAGACCAGCGATTCCTTGTGCACCACGGTTTCGACTTCAAGGCCATAGAGAATGCCGCCAAGCACAACATGCGCAGCGGCAGCAAGCGTAAGCTTGGGGCCAGCACCATATCGCAACAGACGGCGAAGAATGTGTTTCTGTGGCCCGGGCGTACGTGGGTGCGCAAGGGCTTGGAGGCTTATTTCACCGCACTGATTGAGCTTATGTGGAGCAAGCAGCGCATAATGGAGGTTTACTTGAACTCAATTGAGATGGGCGACGGCATTTACGGGGCCGACGCGGTGGCCGAGCGGCATTTCGGTTGCCGGGCCAGTGAGCTCACCAAGGGGCAGTGCGCGCTGATTGCTGCCACGTTGCCCAACCCGCTTAAATATGACTCGGGTGCCCCAAGCCCGTATGTCAAGCGGCGTAAGCAACGCATATTGCGCGAGATGAGGAATGTGAAGATGCTTCCCGAAGAAGGCGAGGACGCCGCGAAGTGACAGCCTTCACGGTAGTTGACTGATGCGGCCGTGGCCAAATGCCGGGCCGTCATGGCCGTGGGTGCCTAATCCGTTGGTTTACAATGTATTGCATTATGTGCCGTTTTGCGTTGCAAAACGGCACATAATGCTTTGTGAAACGGCCTGTTTCATTATGCCGAACGGCTTGTCGTGCACATTAGCCTCATGTCGTTGACTGTGCGCCTCCAAGGGCGTTGAAATGATGTGACACGCTGCCATTGACTTCGAGGCAGGCACTGCCTCAATGCCCACGTACTATTTTGTGTAGAAATCAATCATCCTTGTAAGGGCCTGTTGGCATACGGCGCAGAAGTCGGGCACGTCGTTGGTGCGCATGCGGCATTTTTCCACACCTCTGAAAACGCCTTGCTTCTGGTAACCTCCACCCTCGATGAGCGATGCCTTGCCCTGCTTTATCAGATTCTCCCATTTGCCTTTGAAGTTGTGCTTGGTGGTGAGGTTGGGCTCCCACGGCTCTGTGTCGGGGAAATACATGGGGTCGTCGTTGCCATATTCATACTCGTCGCCCAGTCCTCCGAAGCTGTGCCCGAACTCATGCACCACTACCGGCTTAAATTGGTTGCCTCGGGTGTACGACAGGTTGTAGGAGTTGTAAATGCCGCCACCGCCATATTTGGCAGTGTTCACAAGGATGATGATGTGTTCGTAGGGCGTGCCTGCAAGTTTGTCGTGCAGGTCTTTTATGTTGAGTGTGGTCAGGTAGCGGTCGCTGTAGAACGTGTCAAAGTGCGAGCTCAGTGCCGTGGTTTTCCAAATCCCGTTGGCCGGTTCGCTTGTGCCGCTGTCGGCAGAAGGCGACATGACGGCCACAATGTTGAAGCGGTTGCGCAACTGCTTGAACGGTTCGTGGGCAAACAGGGCCTCGGTGGCGTCTTTTGCATCGTTCAAGAATGCTTCCATCTCGTCAGAGCGGTATCCCTCGGCCACGTAGGCTATGTGTATGCACCGTGTGGTGTCGGCTGCTTTCTGGATTGTCTGGTATGGTGTTACGTGTTCAAAGCCAATGCGGCGTATCAGTATGTCGGCCGGGTCAACGGTGTGTGTTAGCGACGCCGTGATGCGGTTGTGGTAATCGCGCAGTTCTACAGTAATGTCGACAGCCTGCCTGGGGTAGGGCACGAGGAAGACGTTTTCAAACGACTTGCTCGTGTGCTTTGCCTCGGCCGTTGCCAGCCACTCCTGGAACAGCGTGGAGAACGAGTGGCGGTAAATCACCTGTCCGCTGCCTTTGTCTTTTACGGTAATCTGTCCGTTGCCGGCAACGGGCAGTTCGTCCAGCCGTTGCCTGCGCCCGTCCCATCGCGGTATGAGGCATTGTCCGTCTACGTATATTGCCTGGCGCGATGTGTCGCCGGCAAAGATGTAGTCGAGCCTCAGTGTGCTGTCTGCGAAAAACTTGTCGAATTGTTGTGCCGTGGCGTTGGCGCACATCAATGCCGCCATGGCGATGGTGCATAATAATCTGTTCATATATGTTTCATTAATTGTTTTATGTAGCTTCTGTTCCAGTCGTCGGGGTGCAGCCTGAGGCCGTCGTAGTCGAGGATGTCGATGTCGATGTCGATTCTTCCGGCTGCGGTTCCTTGCGCCGAACGCCCGCATTGGGCTTCCATCAGCTTGGTTGCCTCTGTCAGTTCGTCCAGCGTCAGGCTTGTCTGTCCGGCAACCATGCTGTTTAGGAACATGCCCGCAGCCTTGCCCACGGGTTCGGTCCACATGGCTGGTGCCTGCCTGCTGATGTCCACCACGCCGCCAATCAGTGTGAGTGCCCTGTTTAGGTTTGCCTCATGGTCGGCGTTCGACCCCAGCGCTATAATCACCCTGTGAGTCAGAGGGTTACTTGATGAGCTCTTTCTTGAGGAATCTGTCAAACTGTTCATGATACCCATTGAATACGTTAATGTCGACCTCGCCGTGTATTCCGTCCACCCTGCCGTCGGGGCACAGCTGCCAGTACACAAGCTTAATGTCGGGCTTGTATTCCCCGTAGCGGGCTATCCAGATGTTGTAGTTCTTCTTTATGTCGGGTGCACGGTTGAGGTGCTTGTTGACGAACGACTGGCTGACATACAGTATCGGCCTTACCCCGGTGTGCCTCCTTACAATGTTCATCCACGTCCTGACGCTGGCGAACAGTTTGTCGATGCCTCCCATTGCTGCTATCTGCCTCTCGGTAGGCTCAACATCGAGCACCGGAGGCAGGTCGCCGCTCCTGAAGCACGAGTTGCGTATGAAGTGCCTGGCCTGTGCCTGTGCCGTGCTTCTGGTCGAAAAGAAATGGTATGCGCCGCAGTGTATGCCGTGCTTTCGTGCCTGCAGGTAGTCGGCCCTGTAGTATCTGTTGCGTATCGAGGTGCCTTCGGTTGATTTTATGTATATGAAAGACACTGGATAGTCGACGGTGCCGCTTATTTTCTTCGTGCTTATCCGCCCGAGGTCGGTTATGCGCAGCTTGCCCCAATGTATTGGGTAGTAGCGCCTTCCGCGTCCGTGCTGGTAACGGGATATGTCTATGCCGTATATTCTTTCCGACGTGTAGTTCAGCCTTTCGCCCCGATAGACATCGGCCTGCCACTCTCCGGCCCTGAGCCTCTCGCTGTCTACGGAAAATCCGAAACCGTTGCGGCTGTCGCCTTTCCAGTGCCCTTCATAGTAAGTGCCGTTGTGACGGGTGTAAGTGCCGTGCCCGTGGGCGTCGAGCCCTGCCGAAAACAATCCTCGGTAGATGCCGGAGGTGTCGCTTCGAAGCCCTGTGGTCAGGGTGTCTGCCTTCCAAACGCCAGAAATTATTCTTCCTGCCGAGTCGGTGCCTATGCCACGTCCTTCGTTTGGCACCTTGAGCCAGATGCCGTTTTTCCATCTTCCGCCGTTGCATGCCACAAACACTTCCTTGGGCTTTCCTGGCCTGGCCTGGGCTTTTTGGATGCAGGTGTGGTCGACTTTTACTTTTGCCTTTGGGCCTATCGACTCAAGGGCGTCGGCCAGTTGCCTAAGCGAGGCTATTTCTTTCTCTGTCGCCGTGTAGTGTCCGGCCACCATGTCGTAGCCTTCGTCTTGCACACCGTGCACCTTCAGGTAGTATCCCATTTCGTCCATGGTGGCCTCGAGAAACGCAATCCTGTTTTCCAGGCTGTCTTTGCTGTGCCTGATTATGGCGCGCAGTTCGCTGGCATACGGAGCGGTTGCACTGCCAAACATTATGGTTTTGCTGTCAAACGTGATGCCCGTCAGTGTTGAGTCGTTGCTGATGCCTGTGAAATAGAGGATGTTGTTGCCATCTGCCGAAAGCGTGTTGTAAGAGCGGATGGCCGTTTGCGGCATGGACTTTTCTATGCCGCCGAATATGCCAAAATGCCATGTAAGGACGGCAGTTGCGGCTACTGCGAGTGCTGCAACTGCTGCGAAGAATGTCCTTTTCTTAATGACTATGTATCCTTCCATTTAAAAAAAGACCACACGAAAGCCCACCGGGGCGGGCTTGACGTATGGTCATGGATTGAGATTATTGATGTTTCAGCCGGCGTCAGGCATTCATCGACAAGAGGAATTCCTCGTTGCTTCTTGTCTGTATGAGCCTGTCGCGCACAGTGTTCATGGCTTCTATCGGGTTCATCTCGCTGATGAACTTGCGGCATACCCACATCCTGTTGAGTGTGGTCGGGTCTTGCAGCAGGTCGTCGCGGCGAGTGCTTGACTGCACAAGGTTGACAGCGGGGAATATTCTCTTGTTGCTCAGCGAGCGGTCAAGCTGCAATTCCATGTTGCCGGTGCCCTTGAACTCTTCGAAAATGACCTCGTCCATCTTCGAGCCGGTGTCAATCAGCGCTGTGGCAATAATTGTCAGCGAGCCGCCATTCTCTATGTTGCGGGCTGCTCCGAAGAATCTCTTGGGCTTTTGGAGGGCGTTGGCGTCGACACCTCCGGTGAGAACCTTGCCACTGGCTGGGCTCACTGTGTTGTAAGCGCGGGCGAGGCGGGTGATGGAGTCGAGGAAGATCACCACGTCGTGACCGCATTCCACCATGCGCTTGGCTTTTTCCAACACGATGCCGGCAATCTTAACATGGCGGTCTGCCGGCTCGTCGAAGGTCGAGGCTATCACTTCTGCATTTACCGTGCGGCTCATGTCGGTCACCTCCTCGGGGCGTTCGTCGATGAGAAGCATCATCAGGTATGCCTCCGGATGGTTGGCGGCAATGGCGTTGGCTATGTCTTTCATGAGGATGGTCTTACCCGTTTTGGGCTGTGCCACGATGAGGGCGCGCTGCCCTTTGCCTATTGGCGAGAACAGGTCTACTATGCGTACGCTTGGGTTTGTGGTGGCTTTGTCACCGCAAAGCTTGAATTTCTCGTCGGGGAAGAGTGGGGTCAGATGCTCGAAGGCCACGCGGTCGCGCACTTCTGCGGGGTTTCTTCCGTTGATTGTGCGCACGGTGCTAAGCGCAAAATACTTTTCGTTGTCGTGTGGCGGGCGCACGGTGCAGTCCACGACATCGCCTGTTTTCAGTCCGTATTTCTTTATCTGCTGTGGTGATACATATATGTCGTCGGGTGACGAGAGGTAATTGTAGTCGCTTGAACGCAAGAATCCGTATCCGTCGGAAAGCACTTCAAGCACGCCGTTGCCGCTTATTATGTCTGCGAAATCAAAGGCGGGCTTCTGCATTCCAGTCTGTTGCTGGGCGTGTTGGTATTCAAGGTCGGGTTGTTGCATGGTGGGCCTGTCGAATATGTCGAGTGTCGGCATGGCTCCCTGGTCTTCTATCGGCAGGTCGACAACAGTGATAAAGTCCGTTCCGTCTCCCGGGTCGCCATCCCAAACCCCTGTGGGGCTGAATTCCGTTTTTGCTTCGTCCTCTTGGTTGCGCTGCGTCATCTTCTCCTGAAGCTGTGCTATCAGGCTTTTGTCGGCGGGCGTTTCGTCTGCATTGTCGGCGCTGCCGAAGGCGGCTTCCGGCACAGCGCACTGTATGTCGTCGTTGGTTTCGTTTTCTTGGGCAACCTCTTCAACCGGCTCTTCTGCGCTTTCCGTCACAGGCTCAACGGCTTCTTCTTTTGCCGTTTCCTGCGCTATTTCCTTGCTGGCCTTGGCCGCTTTGCTTTTGGCGGGCGCTTTAACGGGTTCAGCAGGAGCCTCTTCTGCCGGTTCGTTGTGTTCTTCTGGTGCTGGTATTGCCGGCAGGTCATTGAAAAGCGAAGCCGGTTTTGACTCGGCGGCTTTGCTTTGTTTGTTTTTCAAGTCGAAGTTTTCGCCGTCCTTGCCGTTGACAGTGTAAACCTTGTTCGTATCTTTTTTTACTATTCTTGTTCTCTTTCGCTTTGGTGCGGCTGTCGAATTCATGGCACTTTCTTCTGCGGCTTTGTCCAGGATGGAATAAACCACGGTCTCAAGCTCGTCGTCTGGTGAAACTTTGATGCCCAATTGCTCTGCGATACCCATCAGTTGGACGGTATCCATCGATTCTAATTCTTCTTTTGTATACATACTATTATTTAGTATAATCTTGTTTGCTTGTGAAAAATTGAGGTAGAAGCGTTTCGCGGATGGAAACGTTGTTTTAAACATTTGCAAAGGTAGTAATTTATTCTTAAACATCCAAATAAATCATCTATGAATGTAAGTCGAAATTGATAAGATTTGACATAGGTTGCCGATTGGCTTCGGGTGTGGTTCGGCAGCATAGTCATGATGGTTTGGCGATGCTTATGCTTGTTGTTGCGCAATAATGAGCAAATTGTAATCTCGCCACCCTTGTTTTATGGTCTTGGCCTATGGAAAATACTTCTTTTATTGGATAAAAATGAAGAAAATACGGAAATATGTTATATAACATAAAAAATAATTTGCACAGGAAATCAGAAATAGCTACCTTTGCCACCGTTATCCTGAATACAATCTTTTTACCTTAAAACGGCTAATACCTATTGAGTAATGCCTCCCACTGTGAAGTGGGGGGCGTTTTTGTTTTTTCCGGTCATCCTTCCGTCTTTCCGTGGCCCGCCTGCCGGTGCCTTGCCTGCCGCCTGTATGGGCTTTTCCGTGGCCACAGGTGGTGGCTTGGCGTTGCGCAACAAAAAAGGATGCCCAAAGAAGGACATCCTTTTTGTTGAGGTACCTAGCAGAGTCGAACTGCTCTACACGGTTTTGCAGACCGTTACCTAACCGCTCGGCCAAGGTACCAATGTCGGTTTTGCGGGTGCAAAGGTAACACATTAATTTGGATTGTCCAAATTATTTTGCAATTATTTTTCCTGTTTTATAGTAAAATGCCACATATATTGCTTTTGGCCTGCAGTTGTTCTGTCCGTTGGGCTCATTCGTGGTGGTATGGCTCTCCTTTTATTATAGTGCACGCCCTGTATATCTGTTCGCTTATGATTAGCCTTATCATCTGGTGCGAAAACGTCATTCTCGACAGCGATATCTTGTCGTTGGCCCTGCCGTACACCTGTTTTGAGAAACCGTAGGGGCCGCCTATGGCCAAAATGAGACGCTTGGCCGAGTTGCGTTGCCTTTCGAGCCACGCCGCAAACTGAAGGCTCGTAAACTCACTGCCGTGCTCGTCGAGAAGCACCAGCGTGTCCGTCGGACGCACTTGCTTGAGTATTTGTTCGCCTTCTATCGTTTTCTGCTGTTCCACAGTCAGGCTCTTGGTGTTCTTGGTCTCTGCTATGGTCACCGTTTCCATGGGCATGTAGTGGCTGATGCGTTCGGCATAGTCGTTGATGCCGGCCAGGAAATGCTTGTCGGTGGTCTTTCCCACCTGCAACAGTATTGTCTTCATTGCTTGCCGTATTCATGTTTGCGCTTGGGGTTCATGGGGAACCAGCCCTTCAGCACCCGTTTGCGCTGGTCGAACAATTCGCCTATCGACCAAAGGAACGAAGCTCCGACAACGCCGAATATTGACGAAACGATGACGTTTTCTATAAACAGGGCGGCTGTTACAGACGCGAGCCCGAGCACAAGGAACACCCACCACAGCCGGGTGCCTGTGTAATACTCGGTCTTTATCACTATGGGGTGGAAAATGCCAATAATCAAGAATGTGCTGACGGCTATGATAACTCCGGTGAAGTACATGGTTGATGCTTGTTATTTGTTGTTTATGGGGAATGCCTTGACAAGGCGCTTGCGTTCTTTCTTTGTTATCTGTATGGTTGTGCCGTGACGGGGCGTGAAGGCGCCGCGCGTCTCGGTGTCCTGCACATATTCAAACGTGTTGAGGTCTGAGCTCTTTGCAAACTGGTAGTGGTGGTCGCGGTAGCAGTCGTACATGAGGCACCACCCGCCCTGTATAAGCGGGAATACGCACGAGCCTTCGACGTCGCTCTTGGTTATCTCGCAGAACCCCGGGCGCAGCTTCCATGTGTCGGGAGAGTGCAGGTCGGTGAATGTGTATTTGCGTATGCCCTTGTGCTGGCCGGCCTTCTCGGTCTTGAAAAACAGGTGGTAGGTGCCGTTCTCGTCTTCAACGATGTCGGTGTCGATGGTGGCTTCCTTATAGTCGAACAGCACTTTGGGCGTGCCTTCCAGTCCGCTGAAGTCGGGAGTGGCGTAGCAATAGTAAACCTTGTCGTACGGTATCGACTTGTCGTCTGTAAGGAGCGAGAAGTAAACCATGTATTTTCCGGCAGACTTGTCATATATTGTCTGTGGTGCCCACACCCGGGTGACGTTGGCAAATTCGGTGCCCTTGAATCTTTCGGGGAAGTGTACGGTGTGGTGCTCCCAGTGAATCAGGTCGTTCGATTTCATCAGCACTATGCCGCGGTTGCTTGTCCAGCCCAACGAGCAGCGCATGTCGGTGGCAACCATGTAGAAAGTGCCGTCGTCGGCTCTCAGTATGTGCGGGTCGCGCACGCCCTTGCTCAGTGCTATCGTGTCACTGCTGATGATGGGGCGTCCTCCGTTAAGCGGTGTATAATTGAACCCGTCGTCACTGATGGCGAAGCATATTTGTTCCTGTTCTGGGGCGTTGCCCGTGAAGTATGCAAACAGATAACTTGTCATTTCTGCTTTTTTCTTTGCCAATGACATTGTCGCGGTGGCAGGAAAGCACAGAGTGGCGATAAGTGCTACTAATAGTTTTCTTGTCTTCATGTTGATATGATTTATTTCCTTGTTTTGGTTTATGTTGCTTGTTGTCAGTCGGTTGCGGACTTTTCGTGCCGTTGTCTGCCGACCGTTGGCCTTGGCTGGGCCATGCCTGTTTTGCCCTCTGGCCCATGGTGTGAAGCCGCTGTTGCTGGGCCGGTTTGTCAAACGGCCCGTTTCGCAATGCGATACGTGCCGTTTGGCACCGCCGTTCATGCCGTTTTGCATTGCCGTTCGGCCTGTTTTGCCCGTGGATGTGGTTGTGTGGGGTAGGGCATGAATAGTTGGCTGCATGTCGAGGCTTGCCGTTTGGCACGAATCTGTACATGCCTGCATGTTGCATTGCCGGGCGTCCGGATGGCGTGCGGCCCCCAAGCCATGCAGGGGCCGCCGCCGACTCTTATTTGCAAAAGTAACAATTTAACCGGAGATTTTGAAATAAATCTCTTTATTTTTCTTGTCTATGAGCTCTTTTCACCCTGTTGCTGCCCTTGCGGCGGGGTGGCCTGTGCCACATCCGCGGGGCGCGTTTTCCTTTCTGCTCATGCCGCTACAGCAAGCCGCGCGGCGGCTTTGTGTTGCTGGCTATGGCCCGGCTGTTTGTCGCCGGTTTTCTGCTTTTTGACTGATTGGGTTAGGGCAGACGGCAATGAACCAATGTATATATATTGCGACTTCAGTCCGAGTAATGTTTTAGTGGCTGTTTCTTTGCCGTAAAGAGGGGCGTAGCGGGCTGCGTGACGGATGGCGGCGAAGAAACATACCGAAAAGAACCTCCGAATAAAGTAAAAGCAAGACTTTTCGCGAGCAGTTTAAATGAGTTCAATATCGGTTGCTGACAGTGTTGCTTGTCGGGCCGTGACGCCCCGTAGCCATGCTGTCAGCCATGCCTTACGGCCATGTTGAAGCCACCAAACGGCGGCAGCCTTTTCCATTCGGTGGCAAGGAGATGGCACCTTGACGGGCGAGATGTTTTGGGGAAATAGCTGCTTCATGGTGAAAAAAATAGCTTGTTTCTTTGTGGAATGGATTTTTCTTCGTAATTTTGCGAACAACAAACAAGATGAATTATATGTCCGACAATTTACGTAATAACCAAGAGGCTATTGCCCGTTTTGCCAAAGCCATGGGCCATCCCACGCGCATTGCCATACTGCAGTTTCTCGCCAAGCGTGACACCTGTTATTTTGGCGACATCCATGAGGAGTTGCCAATAGCCAAGGCCACGGTTTCGCAGCATCTGAAGGAGTTGAAAGAGGCAGGCCTGATACAGGGCGAAGTTGAGGCACCGAAGGTGAAATATTGCATTAACCGCGACAACTGGCGGTTGGCCGGCTTGTTGTTCAAGGACTTTTTTGAGCAATGTGCCGTATCCGATGAAAAGAGTTGCTGTGGCTGACAGCCTCTTTTTTGACGTTATTGTTCGTTGTTCTGCGAATTACATATATTATTATTTCAATATGAATAGAATAGCGTTGACATTGGCCCTTTGCCTGGGGCTTTTCGCTTGTGGCTGCAATAATACCGGAAACGGCAGTCAAAACAAGGGAACCGGTGGGCAGCATGAAGTTGTTGAGGCTGCAGACGGGGTTGAAGTGTTGTTTTTCTATGGTCGGCAGCGTTGTCTTACCTGCAAAGCAATAGAGCAGGCGACTGAAGAGTTGCTCAATGTTGAGTTTGCAGACGAACTTGGCAATGGCCGGCTGGTGTTCCGTAAGCTGTCCATTGACGACAACGAAGCGCTTGCCGAGAAGTATCGTGTGACTTGGACTTCGCTTGTGGTTGTTGGGCATTGCCGTGGAGATGAGAAAATGGAGAATTTGACCGAATTTGCCTTCGCCAACGCCCGCAAGTCGCCAGACGCATTCAAGAAAGGGCTTTACGACAAGATAATCGAATTACAAGACTGACAGGTTATGGACTGGTTGCAATCTTTGCTTGGCAGCGAAACGGCCCCTGCTGCCACTGCTTTTGTTTTGGGGTTGCTCACGGCCCTATCGCCCTGTCAGCTGGCCGCCAACATAGTAGCCGTGGCTTTCATTGGCGGTAGCATCGATGACCGCAAGGCTATATTCTCCAGGGGAGGGCTTTATGCCTTTGGGCGTGTGGCTGCCTACACTGTGCTTGGGGCCGTGGCAATAGCCATACTTCGAGAAGGTGCCAGCATGTTTGGCATCCAGAAATACTTGGCCGTCTATGGTGGCAAGGCCGTCGGGCCAGCATTGCTTTTGGTAGGGGTGTTTTTGCTTTTCGGCCACAGGCTGGGTCTGCCTTCATTTGGATATAAGGGCAGTGGTGAGCGTATTGCGAAACAAGGAGGATGGGGAGCTTTTGGACTTGGCGTATTGTTTGCCATGACCTTCTGCCCCACGAGCGGTGTGCTGTATTTTGGCATGCTTATGCCCCTGTCGGCAGCTGTTGCCGGAGGTTGGATGCTTCCGGTTGTGTTTGCTGTGGCCACGTCGCTGCCAGTGCTTGCCGTGGCTTGGGTGCTGGCTTTTTGCTCCCATCGCATTGGCCAGGTTTATGGCAGGATGCAAACCCTGCAGAGGTGGCTCAACACTGTTGTCGGTGTCGTGTTTTGCGTGGTTGGCATTTATTACTGTGTGGTCTTTTATGTCTGATGCAAATGTTGCGTATCACGCACAAATGGGGCATCGGCCTCACAAAGCAATTGCTGCCTGTATCCGTGCGTAACGGGCTTGTCCTTGACCGGAAGCGTTGTGGCTTGCGGAAAGCAGGCGGCAGGCAAGATGCCGTCAGGTGGTGGCTAAGTGCCTGTGGATAACAATATTAATATTGAGACAAACATCCCGCAGTCTGGTGTCAGGTTGTGGCTAAATAATTGAAAATATGGAAATTAAGGTTTTAGGTCCGGGTTGCGCCAAATGCAAGGCAACCTACAGAGTGGTTGAAAAGGTAGTGTCAGACAACAAAATTGACGCCCACCTTGTCAAAGTGGAAGACATTGTCGACATGATGAGTTACAACATCATCATCACGCCTGCCGTGGTGGTCGACGGAGTGGTAAAGATAAAGGGATATGTGCCCTCCGAAGCGGAAGTGAGAAAGGCTCTCGGGATATAGGTTCGGGCATATGGAAGCAAAGAAAGAGCTAAGGATTCTCTTTTGGATTGTGGCTTTCTTTGTGGCGGTATTTTTCATGCCGCTGCAAAGCGCCCGGTTTGTTACGGCTGTAGGTGCCACCCTCGACCTTGTGCAGTGGTATGCCCGCGAGCACGTTGTGCTTTGCCTGCTGCCGGCGTTTTTCATTGCCGGTGTTATTGCTGTGCTGGTAAGCCAGGGGGCTGTGTTAAAATACCTTGGTGCAAACGCCAAGAGATGGCTGTCGTATACTGTGGCATCGGTGTCGGGTGGCATCCTGGCGGTATGCTCGTGCACCATTTTGCCGTTGTTCACCTGCATCTACAAGCGCGGAGCCGGCCTTGGCCCCGCCGTGGCGTTCTTGTATTCCGGCCCTGCCATCAGTGTGCTCTCCATCATTTTGACAGCGCGCATACTTGGTTTCGCCATGGGGCTTGCCCGTGTGGTGGGGGCGGTGTTGTTTTCGGTGGTCATCGGTCTGGCCATGGATTTCATTTTCAGAAAAGAAGAGAAAGCCAAGCAAGAACAGCTGATGAACATTGGTGACATGCCCCAGAAACGCCCAATGTGGCAGACCGCATTCCATTTTTTCACACTGGTGCTGATACTTGTTTTTGCCAACTGGGGCGCGCCCGCATCGGCCGATTCTGGTGTGTGGCAGTCTGTCTTCGCACATAAGTGGCATGTGGTGGGCGTGTTGTCGTTGATGTTGTGCTGGTCGTTGGTAGTTATTCTGAAGATTAAGGCATTGTGGGTGCTGTTTGGGGCAATGGTCACTGCGGCATCGGCAATGTTGGCCGACGGCATATCGCCTGGCGGCAAGATGGTTCCTGTTGTCGCGATGGTGGTGGCTGTGGCTTGCCTGTCGGTGATTTTGTTGTTCGACAAGAATGACGCCGACAACCGCGAATGGCTGCTTTCTTCCTGGGGGTTTGCCAAACAGATAATGCCGTTGCTTGCTTTCGGCGTGGCCACCGCAGGTTTTCTGCTTGGCTCAACCCACGATGCCACATCCATCGCCGGCATTGTGCCCAACGAGTGGATACAGCGGGCGGTAGGCGGCAATTCGCTCCTCTCAAACTTCCTGGCCAGTTTTGCCGGGGCTTTCATGTATTTTGCCACACTTACCGAAGTGCCTATAATTCAGGGACTTCTGGCCTCTGGCATGGGCGATGGCCCTGCATTGGCATTGCTCCTGGCCAGTCCATCGTTGTCGTTGCCGAGCATGCTTGTCATCAATCAGGTGATGGGGTTGAGGAAAACGGCAGTGTATGTTGCATTGGTCATCGTGATGGCCACTCTTTCCGGCTGGATATTCGGTGCTTTGTCATGATGCCTATTGGTTGGGATGCCATGAGGCAAGATTGGGGCTCTCCTGACTTGATGCCGCAATTTGCGGCATCAAGTCAGGCCATTGCCGCTAAGGCTGCCTTGCCGTACATTAGCATTATGTCATTACTCAGATTCACGCCTTTCCGTATTGCTATCTGCCGTTAAGCTGCCTACATATTCTTTGATAGTCATTCCATACTCCTTTTTGAAGCACCTCGATAAATACTTTGATGTGTTGAACCCCACCTTCAGCGATAGCTCGGTGATGGTCATGTTTGGGTTTTGCTTTATTATCCGGCACGCCTCCTTCAGGCGGATGTTTGTGATGAATCCCGAGACATTGTAACCGGTGATGGCCTTCAGCTTGTTGTAAAGGGTGGATGAGCTGACGCACATGTCACTTGCAAAAGTCTCCCTATCGTAATCAAAGTCGTTGATGTGGGCTTTAACGCACTCTGTGGCTTTCTGCACAAAGGCATAGTCAGGGTTGCTGTAGTGCTGTTCGTTGGCTGCAGAATCTGTGTTTCGTGTCAGCTGTTCTTTTATTCTTATTCGGTTTGATATTATGTTGTCAACCCTCAGCAACAGCTCGTCAAGTTTGAATGGCTTTGTTATGTAGTCGTCGGCTCCCGTTTCAAATATCTTGTACCTGTCTTCTTCTCGTATCTTGGCAGTAAGCAATATGACTGGCAATTGCCTGAACTCGTTGCTTTTCTTTATCTCGCGTGTCAGTTCCATTCCGTCCATGACCGGCATCATGACGTCTGATATAACAACGTCAAGTTCCTTGCGGCATATAGTGTTAAGCGCCTGCTTCCCGTTTTTTGCCGTATATGTCGTGTATTTTTTGCTTAATAGCCGTTGCATGAGCTCGAGTAGTTCCTCGTTGTCCTCAACAATTAGAATCTTGAACCTATGGTCGTCGTCAACACTGTGTGAGAATCCGCTTGTTCGAGGTTGTGTGCTGTCTATTTCCGTTACGTATGGGCTTATCATGTCGTTGCTGTTCATCTCTTCCGTTTCTTCATTTGCATACTGCTTCTTGTCTGTCGGTATCCTCACGGTGAAAACAGTTCCCTGTTCAACCACACTATGGCAGTCGATGCTGCCATGGTGCAGTTTGACGAGGTCGTGGGTTAACGACAGGCCTATGCCTGTGCCTGTTGTGTTTTTTCGCCTGTAGTCACCGTCGAGAAACCTGCTGTACAGGTTTTTCATCTTGTCTTTTGAAATGCCAATGCCTTCGTCTTTCACTTCCAGTATGGCTGTGCTTTTTTCCATGGTGAGCGTCACCGTTACAAGGCCATTGTCTTTGTTGTATTTTATGGCGTTTGAGACCAGATTGTAAATTATCTTGTCCATCTTGTCGGGGTCAAACCAAACGAGTCTTTGGTTGAGGCCGTTGTTGTTGACAATTAGTTTCTGTCCGCGTGCGCTTGCCATTGGCCTGATGTTATCGCATTCTTGTTCGACAAAGCCGGCCAAGTCGCCTTTGCTCACCTTCAGTTTCAACTGTCCAGCCTGCGATTTCCTGACCTCCAGTATCTGCCTTAGCAGTCGCGTGAGCCTGTTTATGTTGTTGTGTATCAGGCCATAGTCATTGCCGTACTGAGGGGCTTTTGCCTTTATTTCGTCGACAGCGGCCGAGATGACTGTTAGCGGTGTGAGCAGTTCGTGGGTAATGTTGGTAAACACCACCGACATCTGCAGTCTGTTTTTCGTCTTAAGGTGGTTCTTGTACCATTCGATGCAGGCAAACACCACTCCTGCCAATATAATAATGTATAGCGTGAAGGCCCACCACGACAGATACCACGGAGGCAATACCTTTACCTTGATTCCATATGGCAGTTGTTGCCAATGGCCGAAACTGTCAGATGCTTTCAGGTTGAATGTGTATGATCCAGGAGGCAAGTCTTTATACTGTGCGCTGTGTTGTGACGCATCGCCATAGTGCCACTCTTGGTCGTAGCCTTCGAGTTTGTATGCATATCTGTTTTGTTCCTGGTTGAAATATGTGAGCAGTGAAAATTCGATAGAGAACTTGCCAACTGTTGCCGGTATGGTCAAGTTGCGTGTGAATACGGGCATGTCCGGCGATATTGTTTCCCTTAGTTTGGCCTCTACTTGCGCCAGTGGGGTGTTGTCGATTACTATGTCTGATATTATGAGCTTAGGCTGCCATTTGCCCTGATGGGCCATCAGGTTCTTTGGCGAAAACGCCATGATGCCGTTTCTGTTGCCAAATAGCAGCATCGAGTCGTGCTTGAAGCACATGTAAGGGCTGAATAGTCTGTGGCCAGCGCCGTCATTGTTGGCATATATGGCTACGTCAGGTTTCAGGCTTGAGTTGTCATTGCTGAATGACAGTTTTATCATGGCGCTGTTGTTTGTGAGCCATAGGTTGCCTTTGTTGTCTTCGTTTATAGTCAGAATGCCGTCGTTGCCTATATGGTATTCCTTGTTTTTAGGCTTAAACATGTCTTCTTTTTCATCATATAAAAACAGGCCGCTGCTTTTGGATATTGCCCACAGGCGCCCGTGCGAGTCTTGCATGCACGTGGTTGCCTCGCCCACGGCAAACCTTCCGTTTCGTGGGTGATAGTGGGCGAAATGCAGCGTCTGGGGCTGTGCAGGGGTGCCGCTAACCCTTATGATGCCCTCGTTTTCTGTGGCTATCCATATGTTTCCGCTGTTGTCTTCGGTTATGCCCCTTACGTCGCAGTTGGTGAAATCGTCATTGCCGTTTTTCATTTTGAGTATCAAGCCATCCCCTCCCGGGAGAGCAACGCTCACGGCCGAGCGTTGCCCAATCCAAATGTTACCGTTTTTCTGTATGTATAGTGTATTTACATAGTCATCCTTGATGAAGTTGGGAGCGTTAAGGTGGTTTAGAACGCGAGCTCTGTCGTCTTTGCCATACACAATGACACCATAGCTTCGGCTTGCCATCCATATATCCCCTTGAGCAGTCTTGCAGATTGAAGATATGCCGGCCTTTACCACCTGCTTGAATATACCAGCCCCGTCAAGCCCGGGTATTTCACTGTCGTAGAGGGTCTTGCCCGTCGTGCGGTTGTGCAGTGCTATGCCATACGGATTGAGGCCGAGCCACAGTTTCTTTCCATCATCGGTGTATATTGTCTCAATGTGGCTTATGTTTCTGTGGCTTTGCAGTTCCAGTTTCCATGACTCATACATCGGTGGAGTGGTATGTATTTGTATTATTCCGTCATTCATGGTCCCGATGTAAATGTGACCGGAACCGTCTGTCGCCATGCTGTTGCAGAACTTGTACTTATCTGTATTGGTGAACTTTGTGTCGCTTTTTTCGTTGAGCATACTTATGCCGTCGCGTCCGCAGGTATATATGGTACCGGTGGCCTTGTCTTCGAGCATGTCGTGGATTATGTTGAAATTGTCGGAGTCGTTGTTGAATCGTCGCACTCTTGGCGACGAAATGTTGTCGGGATGCTCAATCAGTTCTATGCCGTGCCCCCACGTGCCAATCCACAAGCGCTGCTTGCTGTCTATGAGCAGTTTGTAGGCAGAGTTCATGTCGTTTGTCTGCGGATACTGCTCAAGCTTGCTGCTTCCTTTGCGCAATCTGAACAGGCCGTTTATCCATGTTCCAACGTATATTGTTCCGTTCTTGTCTTCGGCAATCGATTTGACGCTGTAGTTCCTTGCATAAGGGTAGTCGTGGAATTTGCCGTCAGTCTTGTCGTAGCGTGTAAGGCCGCCGTCTGTGCCAATCCACACGGTTCCATTGCTTGAGGTGAAGAGGGTGTAGATGATGCGCTGAGTGTTTTTAGGCAAATGTAATGTCTTGAATGTGCCTTTTCGTTTGTTCATGATGGCCAGCCCGTCGCGAGTACCTATCCATATATTGTTGTCGTGGTCTTCTGTGAGCGACATTATATAGTTGTTTGGCAATATACCGGGCGAATAAGCGTCTGACTTGTATGTGCGGAAACTGTAGCCGTCGTAAGACAGCAGGCCCGAACATGAACCTATCCACATGATGCCATCGTTGTCGAGGAACACACATCCTGCTTCGTCGGTGTCGAATGCAGATATTTGGATTGGTGTTGTTATCTGATATTTCTCACTATGCGCAATGGTTGTGACGCTGAGAAATATCGATATAATTATTGGTAATATTGACGAATTGCTCATTTTGACTGATATATATAAATGCAAAGATACTATAATTTAGCCCAATGCGAAACATTTGAGTCATTTATTTTGCAGAATGTACCTGCTTGATACAATAGACATAGTGCTATCATGTTTGTGGGGTAAGGTAGAAAGTTTGCTGCATTCTCTGTTGATTGGCGGTGGTTGCATGTATATGGGATGATGGAAGCCGTGCCGTTGTAATTTGTATGCTGTTTTAGTTGAAAACAAAGGCCATGGTGCCCCAAATAACTATTTCGTCCCCCCAATTAATGATAAGTTTCCCTCATGTGGCGTCTATCATGGTAATTTTGCGCAGCTAAAAACGAAAGCGTTGGCTATGGGGACAAACTTCAGGGCATTGACGATGCCCCTATGATGTCAATGCGCTATAAAACCAAATTCAATCTGACTGATATTATTAAGATTAAACCTCGAAACAATGAGAATTAAGTCTGTTGTTATTGTATGCTTGGTGGCCATGCTTCCATTTGCCGTGGCCGGCCAGACAATAAAACCGGGCCGGATATGGAAAGATAACCGTGGCATTCATATCAATGCCCATGGTGGTTGTGTTATAAGTCATGGCGGTAAATATTATTGGTATGGGGAGCACAAGTCGGACGACACATCATCTGCGATGGTTGGTGTGACGTGTTATTCGTCGGAGAATCTTGTAGACTGGACTTATGAAGGCGTGGCACTCCCCGTGTCTGATGAGGCCGGGCACGATATCGAGCGTGAGTGTATTCTTGAGCGCCCCAAGGTGGTTTACAACGAAGCCACCCGTCGTTTCGTCATGTGGTTCCATCTGAATCACGACAAGGAGCCCCATAAGAGTGCTCCTTTTTTGTTGGTACTCAATGAGTTACGGCATGAATATCCGTGTAGTGGAAACGGGCAAGGTAGAAAAAACGGTATTATTTTATTTCCCGTTTTTTCCCGTTTTTTCCCGTAATGTTCTACTTTTTTTCTACCTTTGCATTCTACCAAATACCAAGTTATGTCAGACTATCCAACTACTCGGTTCGTGTTCGACCGCAAACATACTGCAACGGAGCAAAAGAAGGCACTCATACAGATTGAGGTGTTGCTGAAAGGCCGCAAGAAGTACATAAGTACTGGAGTGAAGGTCTTTAAAAATCAGTTCAACAAAAAGACGCTCGTATGCAACACGTTCGAGATGAATGCCCTCAACAACCGGCTGAAAGCGGCCAAGGGGCGTATTGACGACTTCATCACCGGGCTGATGGAAGCGGGCGAGACGTTTACGTTCGAGAAGCTGGAGAAGTTCCTTACTGCGGAGAACGCCAAGGAGGCCAGCTTCATAGACTATGTGGCCAAGCGTATAGACGAGCGTACGGACATACGTGAGACAACGCGCAAGTCGCATCGCAAGGTCGTTGGGTCGCTCGTGGACTTCGGCAAGATATGCGAGTTCTCCGACCTCACGCGCGCGAACATCCTGGACTATGATGAGTTCCTGCACGGACGCGGAATTAGCCAGACAACCGTCCATTCCTACCACAAGACGCTGAAGACATACATCAATGACGCCATACGGCACGAGCTTATGGCCTCCAACCCATACCTCGGCCTTCAGTTCAAGCGCGGCGAGTCGAGACAAGGGATGTACCTCACGGAAGAGGAGTTCGAGGCAATCCGAGATGTTGAACTTGGAAATGAAAGCCTCGTAAGAATCCGCGACCTGTTCGTGGTGCAGTGCCTCACGGGCCTTGCCTATTCAGACTTGATGTCGTTCGACTTCAACCGGGTGAGCAAGGTGGGCGGCAGCTATGTGATAGAGGACAGGCGTCACAAGACGGGCATTGAATACTGCGCGGTGCTGTTGCCGGAAGCACTGGCGATAGTGCGGAAGTACCACGGTCGGCTGCCTCGCTTTTCCAATCAGCAATACAACATGCGGCTGAAGGTGGTGGCAGAGGCGGCGGGGATAAACAAGCCGGTTGCGTCTCATTGGGGCCGGCGTACATGCGGCATGCTGCTCCTCAACCACGGCGTGAGCATGGAGACGGTGGCAAAGGTACTCGGACATTCCAGCATACGGACAACCGAGCAGGCTTATGCCAAGCTGCTGAACACGTCGGTGGTGAGGGAGATACGGGAGAAAATCGGAGAAGATGATTAACGTAATCCAAACGTTATTTAAATGTTATGTTTTTTTGTGGGAATGCTTGCATGGTGTGGAAATAATTGCTATCTTTGCAAAGGAACAACAATGCAAAACATTATGTGCAAGATATACAAGTCAACCATATTGCGCGCAAACGAGAGGATGAAGCGTAGGCCGTCAAGTGATTTCCGCTCTTCGCATTCGAGCAAGGACGGGATGGTGGTTTCCGCACGTTTCGGGGGCACTGAGTATATACGGCAAATATCTATGAATGAGATACGCCATTCCTATGCCAATGCGTTAATGGCCACAAAAGGCAAGTGAGATGGCGCGCCAGTATAATTTCATATATAGTGAGCTTATAGAGGACGACAATGATATAGTCGGGCATATTGCCTATTCATTGTAGTTGTATAATGAATGACACCCGGCGACAACTTTCACATAGTTTGTCGCCGGTGTTGTTTGTCAATTTAAAGACATTTGTCACCGTATGATTTAATAGCAGAAACAAGTGTTATAACTACCATTGCATCAACAACGGCTTGCTACCTCACGGGGATTTTTGTGCGTATGTTCCTGAAATTCTTAGAAATTATTTATCAAATATCATCTAATGCTTCGCTTTCTTCTTCATTCTTTTTTAGTTCATAATTAATATTATCCTCGTAGCTCATTCGAATACGACCGAACGGAGATATTTCTACGCTGACACCTCCCAATGGTAATTTGTAAAATGATATATAATGGCATTTTTCTTTTCTTAGTGCTTGTAATTCATACCCATCTCCTTCATATAAAAATTTGAGAGCTCTATTTATCTTGCTTTTTTTGCTTCTTTTATATCTATTTTGGCTTTTATTCCATGTTTGTTTAATAGGAAAAGTAAATTACTGCCATTAATTAAAGTAATGGGTTTATCCTTAACAAAATTATATGAGTCAATGCCGAAATCAGATGTAGTTACTAATAATCCCTTCATAGCTCCTTCATTCATAACTGTTCCATACAAATCTCTTACTGCTGATATTCCTACCGTATTTGTGTATCTTTTAGCTTGAATTACAATTTTGCCTCCCCTTATTGGATCAGGGTCAAAAGCTATTGCGTCAACACCTCCATCTCTGCTGGCTTGAGTGATTTTTACTTCACCTCCATTTGCAGAGAATTCTTTTTCAAAAATTTCTCGTACAAGGTATTCAAAATCCTCCCAATCCATTGTTGCTAAATTAGTGTTATCATCTATATTTTCAGCGATTTCTTTTGCTTCAATAAACCTCTTATCATCAGTGTTGATATTTAAAATTGGTTTTACAGGAGACATTAAATGCAACTTGTTCCCAGATAGACCTTTTAAAGACTTAAAACAAATTTTTGAATCAACATTACTTAAATCTAAATCAAGAAATGTTGGTTTGTCTACTTGAATGGAAACAATGCAATTTGTTATATCTTTCCCTGTTGCTTTATCTTTTGAATGTACCCAACCATTAAAATTAATTGATTCAATAGCATTAACCAAATCAGTATTAAACAACTCATAGATAGTCCTTAATACTATATCATATATAAATTTATCATATATTTTATTTAATTCGGTTGAACTTATCTCCTTATTCCTTAATTCTCCGCTTACAATTTTAGCTTCTTTGTATTTAGGCATTTCAGAGATATCAGGCAACCTATATTCTATAATTAAAATTTCATTTCTTAATTCCAATTTAAAGTCATTAATAAAGAATAGTGGATTTTTTGATGAATCCAAAATAATTGAGCAATAATCCTCTATAGAACTTACATCTTTATCAAAGTATTTTTTTGCAAAGACATTGACATCATTATTTAATTCCTCAATCCTTTCAAAGAATGAATTTTTACATTCTTCCCACTCATCCCTTATTTTTTCATCGTATTCGTTATATTTTTCCAGCTCTATATGTCTCTTTGTATTATATTCATTTTTAATCTGTTCTACTTTATCTTGCCATTCTTTATGTTCTTGGATGTATTTATTGATGGCGGTTTGATAAGCGATTTTACTTTCATCCTTTTTTAGCCTTTTACGAAAAAACAGCCTATCCGAAACCGTAATAATTGGCCTAAAATCTTCTTCTTTAGGCCTTTGTGGTTCAGATGGAATGTTGTCTAATATGATTTTTTGCTCATTCTCCCATTTGCTGATTTTTTCATTGGCCAATGGCTTGGGAGCTACTTCTTTATATTTTGGATTTATTTTTAACATATCACATCCAAATTTATAATGATTGGCCAAAGAAATAGCTAATATATTATTTATATTATACAATTCATCTTTGTATGATTTATTTAGAGCATAAGAATATTGGTCATAGTTTGTGAAAATGTGAGATTCATGATCGTACGGCAAACGCACTGTTTCTTGATATTTTTCCTTATATATAGTTTTATCTATTTTATTTGTCCAAAAATAAAATTGTAATTTAATTCTATATAATAAAACAATTGAATTATAAGCCTTTATTATTCGTTTTTCATTTAATTGGTGATTGCTTATTTCCGCTATATATAATAAGTCAATCTTATCAAGACTTTCTATATAGCATTCCTTGTAATCTTCTGTATTATATAATATTTTTTGTAGGCTCTCCTTGTTTATCATATATATCAAAAGTTTAAAATTTCTTCATACATCCCATAACCTCAAAAATGCGCAAAATTTTATCTTTGGGTAGTTCCTGTATGCCATATTCTGGTGATTTGTTTGTTGGTATCAATGTATAGTTGTCAGGGTTGGCTGACGGGCCGATACGTTTTACTGTTCGCATATCATTTCTCGTAACAATTGCGTATATTTCTCCATAAGGCAGGAAAGATATATCTTTTATTTCGCGAAGCGCAATTATGTCTCCATTATTTATTTCCGGCTCCATGGAATGGCCTGTGATGTTGCACCAGCACGTTGCCTTGTTGTATGGCTTAAACTGGATGTAATATTCAGGGGTGATTGTTTGGTCGTTTACAATGAGGTCAAAACCACCAATAAAATCTACATTATAATACGGAACGCCGTGTTGGTAGCTCATTAGCGGCTTGTCAGTGTAGTCCACATCGTTTTTCAGCATTTCGCCATCACCAGACAACAACCAAGCCCTGCTAATTAATGGGTATTCATTGATAATTTTGTCTGCGATAGTCGGACTTATTTTTTTTGTTTTACCTGACCTTAAATCATAAATTTGCGTTGAAGTAACCCCAATTTGTTTTGCAAAACCGCTTGCCGTTTTATGAGTATATGCAAGCAATGTTTCTATAATTTCGTTTGTTCCCATTTTTTTTGTTGAAAATCTTGTTTTATGTGTAGTAAATTACTATATTTGCACTCGTAACACTACCACTTGTTATAGCACATGATTAAACTTTCCTCTATGAGGTTTATATAGTGAGCTTCGCAATGTGGGGGCTGGAGCCCACGCTTGCCAACCCATAAGGTTATCACGCTCAACTCCACACCCATTATTTTGGCGAGGAAGAAGGGCGGTAAATGTGTAATTTAAATTTTTCATATTATGAAAGTTAAAATTGAAATCACATACGATGATAATCATCATGAAGACAGCATAAGTGAAGAGTTAAAGAGGTCACAGGCTGAATTGCACATTGCGATGGATAGACTTAGGGAGACTTGGAAAAAGAAGATTGAAGAAAATGAATTAAAGAATCGGCAAGATCCGGAAAAACAGGGAGCAGCTTCTTTGTGATGCTTTCAACGTGGCTTTTGAACATTTTCTTGCTATATTCATTCAGTTTGGCTTCGTCGGCTTTTATCAATGAGGCATTTTCAAGTATCCACTTGGCAGTGGCTTTGTCTTTACTATTGATGGCACAATCCATTAGGCATTCATTATAAAGTATTGCATCAAAGTACCTATCGGCATTTAATGCTGTTGCGATTAGCGATATGTAAGTAGTAGACAAAGAATTATACACCATTTTCTTTATGTCTTCGGATTTTTTAGTAACAATATCGTCCGCGACTTTCCGCATCCTTTCTTCCAATGCAATCGTGCTGTATATCTGCCAGCCAAGAAGCGCGGTTACCAGCAAGGAGAGTACGCCAACGATAACGCCCTGATAGTCGAAGCCCAAGTTCTCTGTTCTGAAGCAAGCCACGCAAACAGCTATTATTGACATCGCCAGCGAAGCAATACTGATTATGTATATTGTATTCTTTTTGCCAGTGCGCATATTCTTAATATCATTAACTACAAATAAAAAATTGTTAAACAAGGTCTTGTATATAGTAATTTACTTGATAACATTTGGTTATTATAGTATTTTACTATATCTTTGCACTCAGAAGTTGAACACGTCCATCACGTTAGACCCGCGTTAAATGTTTTGGATGCAAATATAAGAATTAAAATCGTAATGGCAAAGAGAAAACCCATAAAACTAAAGGTAGGCGTAATGCCGCAGATAATAGCGGCGTGCAACTGCTCCCACATGTCAGTATGGCGTGCCTGCCATTGGAACGCTGACACGCTGAAGGAGAACGAGGTAAGGGAGTACATATTTACAAACAAGTTGAACAAGAGATTCTAAGGAGGACGAGACAATGAACAGCGTTGACATAAAGCGCATAGCGATTGAAGTCGTAAAGCTCATGAAGCAAGAACGGCTCATTGAGACAAAGCCGGAAAGGCTGCTGACCCTGAAAGAGACGGCAGAGCTGTTCAGGCTGTCGCCGAAAGCTTTCTACAACAAGAAAGAGAGGCTCCCATACATCAAGGAGAACGGCAGGATAATGTACCGTGAAAGTGATGTGTTGAATGAACTTAACAGATAGGCTCATGGAAAAACTGATAGATGAATACCGGCGCGAGTTGCGCCACATGAGGGCCCACGCCCCATACGTTCCGGCATTGTGCCTGGCGGCGATAATAACTGGTGTAATAGGTTTGATAATATCGGCATGATTATGATAAGAGAGGACATACACAAGGCCGGGAAGGCGATGCGCGACACGCTGACCGAGAACGTCATAAACGGGATGGCGACAGCAGAGGGCGAGTTTGACTTAGGCGATGGTTTCCTTTGCGTGTCAATAGACCCGACAGGCGCGGACATCATGATATACGACCGCAACGGGAACGAGAAGACCAACCTGCCCAACCTGGAAGAGGCCGTGCGCCGTGCGATGCCGACGTATGACGGGGTGGTCGACACGCTGGAGGCGGCCAGAGAAGAGCGGGATGAAGACAGGCTGCTTTACCGTGGCCTGTGCATGGCCGAAGGCTTAAGCATACAGTGGTAAGGATAGTACGATAGGTTATTGTTATATAAGTTAGTTTTGGGTGTGCAAGCGTGCACATAGGGTTTTAGTTTCTAATTGACATTTTTGGCATTGCGGGGCACCTGTGAAGGCAGTCCGCAAACGGGGGCGGGGAAGCGCGCGACAAATCAAAAAGCCTGGACACGCGGGCCGGCCGGGGTTCGATTCCCCGGGCCTCCACTCTAAATATTGCGTTCTTTGACATATTGGACGAGACACGAAAGCGAAGCCACAGGCGAGACGGCAATCCATGACCCTGTGGCGAGGACGCGAGTAGGGCAAAGAGAGAACATTACAGCCGTGGCAAATGGTGTCCATGTCCATTACAATTGGCGTAAGCGCAGAAGACGGACGCACTGCATTACTACACCACGGCGAGTACATAAATCCCCCGCAGATGGCGCGATGCCGCCGACCGAATCGGCGCGGGGGAACTTTAGCCAAACAAGATAGGCAGTAAGATTGTTTTGTGTGTCGGTGCAACAGGCCTGTGAAGGTGGGTTGCACCATTAATAAAATCATTAACACTTCTCCTGACGCAAACAGTCTGTGAAGACAGGATGCACAGTCCCCGCCGCACAACATGGTGCTGCCATTCGATTGGAGCGGGGGCGCGCATTTTAAAACTTTTAAAACGTAAATTTATGGCAATAATCAAGAAAAACGACGTTACCCCGGAACGTCCTGTAATCATCGTGCTGTACGGCACGCCGGGAAGCGGAAAGACGAGCGTGGCCACGACGGCCGACAACCCCCTGCTGATAGATACCGACCGGGGTTTTGACCGCGCCGTGCAGCGCGTTGACACCCTGGAGGCGCACAAGTGGCAGGATATCGACGCAGAGCGAGAGGCAATGAAAGGCTACAAGACAATCATCGTTGACACGGCAAAGGCCTGTCTTGACGATTATCTGTCAGTCTATGCCGTTGAGCAGAATTACAAGCTGGAGAAAAACTCACTGAAGCGTTTCGGGCAGATGGCTGACGACTTCAAGAGCTTTGTCAACTTCCTGCGCTCTAACGGCTCTGATATCATATTCATCTGCCATGACAAGGAGACCCAGGAGGGCGATGTCATAAAGCACTCACCCGACTGCACCGGGCAGAGCAAAGACCTGCTTCTTAGAATCGCCGACCAAGTGGGCTACATCAGCAAGGTGAACGGACGGCGCACAATAACATTCGAACCCATGGACAACTTCGTGGGCAAGAACGTGGCCGGGCTGGGGGCACAGGCTATACCTGACGCGACCGATGCCAACTTCACATCATTCATGGCCGGTATCATCACGGACGTCAAGACTGCGATACAGAGCAAGAGCGAGGCCCAAAGGAAAGCAAACGAGCTGCTCGCCAAGCTCAGGGAGGCGACGGACGCCGCAGCCCGGGAAGAGGACGTCGAGGCCATATGCAAGGCGGCAGGGCAGCTCCCGCGCCTGTTGCAGAAGCCGTTCTTCAACGAGCTGAAAGCCAAACTTTCCAAGAAAGGGTTCACTTATGACAATGATTCAAAGAAGTTCCTGCTGCAACAGCAAGGCGACGCAGCCTAAGCCACTTGTCAGGGTGACACAGATAGAGGCTTTCCGCCGATGGATCTGCCAGTCTGAACATGACGCTTACGAGATAAGCGAGCAGAGTGTCATCGACAGCATCACCAAGGAATTTACCGGCAACGAGTTCACACGCATCGGCACGGCTTTCCACTCCATCGTGGAAACCGGGTCGCCGGTGTGTGACAAGGTGCCCGCCGGCGTACGCAAGTTCACATACTACGGCAAGCCTTCCGAAGAGCCTGTGCCATGCGGCCGCAGGTTTTCCATCGACGGGCATGACGTAATACTTGACGTGCCGCAATGCAAGGTGGCCCTTGCTTATAGAGACGAGCACCCGGGGGCCTACCATGAAGTGCGCCTGCACCGAGACTTTGGGGAGGCCGTTGTGACGGGTTGCGCCGACATGATAGACGGCATGGAGTTGCGTGACATCAAGACCAAGTTCAGCGTTCCGGCAGATTCAGCTTATATATCCTCATGCCAATGGCGGTATTACATGGAGCTGTTCGGCGCGGACACATTCCACTTTGACCTGTTCTGCTTTGACGGGTACAACAAGGACAAGCACGGCTATGATGTCCGTGGGCTTCCGCTCACACGCCGGGAACCGATAACCGTATACCGATACCCCGGCATGGAGCAGGACAACGCAAACCTTTTGCATGACTTTATCGAATGGGCCGGCGACAGACATTTATTGAGTTTCCTAACAAAAGACAGCATATGAGCAACACAATTTCGGGGCGAGTCCACAAGATAACGCCCGTGCAGGAGATAAAGGGGAAGACCGGCAAGAGCTTTTACAAAAGGCTGCTTGTCATCGACGCCAAGAGATACGACCCGGTGACGGGCGAGCCTAAGTATGACAACTACCCCAGCTTTGAGTTCAGCGGCGAGTTGATGAAGTCGCTGGACAACTACAAGCCAGGGGATGCCGTCACGGTGAGCTATGACATCCAAGGACGGGAATTTCAAGACCCCGGCACCAACGAGTTCAAGTACTTCAACACGCTGAGGGCATACAAGGTTGAGCCGTACGGGGCAAAAGCAGACCACCAGCCGGTTGTCATCAACACCCCGGCGCCACCTAAGCCGACAGCGGAACAGGCTGTTGAGATGATGGAAGGCAATGCCGCCGGAACCAACTACAATGACTTACCTTTTTAAGCAACAGTGACTATGTATTATGAAATAACAACAAAGGTCGTCCGCACACAAGAGGACGGCACCGAGAAAGAGGTGGCCGAACGCTACCTCGCCGACTGTGAGACATTCACGGAGGCCGAGAAGATGGGAGCGGAGACATACGCCGACTACAGCCTCGATGGCGACGTGGTGGCGGTGAAACGCTCGAACGTAAAGGAGATAGTGAACGAGGACGAAGAAAAGGAGCACTACTTCAAGGCCACCATCATCGACACGTTCACTGCCGATAACGGCAAGGAGAAGGAACTGCGTTACTACGTGCTCATCCGCGCCAACGACCTCGGCGAGGCAACCGCAAAAGCCAATGAGTACATGCGTCAGGGCTTGCAGGACATGCGGCTCGACGGCATCGTTAAGACCAAGATACTTGAATTGCTAAAATAGTTATGTATGGAAAGCAACATTTCACGAGACCACATCGCACTTGAAGCGATGAAAATCATCCTTGACAAAGCGACATTTAGGCCATTGCACCTTATTGACAGGATTAGGATTATGTTTGGGAGAAAGACTAAAAGATGTGGGCTCGACGTTCCTGCCTCTGAAAAAGTAGCTGAATATGCTTATGAATTTGCCGATGCAATGATTGCCGAACGTGAAAAGGTAAAAAACAAGGCATGAAGTTCGACGAGTTCCGCAAGAGGTTCAACAACTCCGTGCGCAAGCCTCCGTCTGACGAGGAGCACCGCATTCAGACGGCTTGCGTCCGCTGGTTCAGGCTGAAGTATCCCCACCTTGCCGCACGCCTGTTCGCCGTGCCCAACGGCGGGCGGCGCGACGGCATCACGGGGGCGAGGCTCAAGGAGGAGGGTGTGCTCGCTGGAGTGGCAGACCTCATCCTCCTTGTTCCCAACGCAGACTACCACGCACTGCTCATTGAGATGAAGACGTCGAAAGGCAGGCAGAGTGAGAGCCAAAAGGCGTGGCAGAGGGCTGTGGCCGGAAACGACGATTACTTGTATGTGGTGTGCCGGAGCTTGGAGGAGTTCATACGGGAGGTTGAGGAATATATACATTAAATAAATACGCTTAGATATGAAAGACAGCATGGTGTTTTACGCAAGCTGGTTGGACGCTATCAAGAATTTGCCGAGAGAGATGCAGGGAGACGTGCTCACGGCCATAATAGAGTATGGCCTATACGGAGAAACAACTGCGCCACTGAAGCCGATTACGAAAGCGATGCTGGCATTGGTAAAGACACAAATTGACATCAACAACAAGCGTTACGAGAACAGTTTGAAAGGTGGTCGGAAACGGAAAGAGGACAACGGCAGAGAAAGCGAGGAAAACCAAACGCAAACCAACCCCGAACCAAAATCTAACCAAACCGAAACCAAACCGAAACCAAATGCAAACCAAACGCAAACCAACCCCGAACCTACTAATGTAAATGTTAATGATAATGATAAAGAAATAGTCTCTACTAACGTAGAGCCTATAAAGAAAGGCGCTAATGCGCCGAAAGAAAACACGCGCACGCCGTCGGAGCGTTACGTCAAGTTCACGCAGCTTCTCGATAAGGACTGCCCCTATATCAGCGGCCATTACACACACCTGATAAGCGAGGACGAGTTTGACCGCCTGATGGAGAAATACACGGCCAAGGACGTATGGGACACCATACAGCAAATCGAGAACCGTGTGGACTTGCGGAAGAAGTACACCAACCTGTACCGTACGCTGCTCAACTGGCTCAAGCGCGACAATTCCCAAAAGACATGATACAGGACACACAATGCGAACGCACCGTGATAGGCACGTTCCTGAGCTACGGCAACTTGTTCCACGAGAGCCGCGACCGCCTGTCGCCTGAGTGCTTCACCGACACGCAGTGCCGCGAGCTGTACCGGCTCATCTGCCTTGTGGCAGACAGTGGATGCGGCATAGACATCATAACCGTGGCGGCGAGGGCGGCCACAGAGGGGTCGCACCTCACACCGGCGGACGTGGCCGAGGCATCATCAACAGTGTGCGTGGCCGACGTAACCCCATACGTGGCACGGCTCGTGGAGCTGGAGGCACGGCGCAGGCTGGCCCTCATAGGACAGCAGTTCATCAACGCCTCCAACAGCGAGGTCGAGCCGCTCGACGACGTACTGAACTCCGCCCGAGAGAGAATTGCCGAGCTTTACCGACAGCACGACGGCGGCATAAAGACACTGCGTGAGGCCGTGGTCGAGCTGAACGCCGTGATAGACGGCAACCGCTCGGGAAAGGCATCGCCAGGCACGCCCACGGGCTTCTCGTTCATCGACAGGGGCGGCGGGCTGCATGACGGTGACCTTGTGGTGGTGGCCGGGGCTACGAGCCAAGGCAAGACATCATTCGCGCTCTGCGTCGCGCTCAACGCGGCCTGCTCAGGGGCGAAGGTAGCCTTTTATTCACTCGAAATGACACGCACACAGCTGTCGGCGCGGCTCGTGTCCATGAAAAGTGGCATATCCTCGTCGGCCATACTCTACGGCACACTGTCAGACGCAGACCTCGTAAGGGTGGAGCGAGGCATCGGCGAGCTGCCGCTCGGCGGCGTGTTCTTCGACGACAAGAGCACCAACAGCCTTGACAACATCATCGCCTCCATCAGGGTGATGCACATACGCCACGGCATAAGCGGCGCGGTGGTGGACTACTTGCAGATACTCTCTGTCAACATGAAGGGCGAGAGCAACAAGGAGCTGCTCATGGCAGAGGCCGCACGCAGGCTGAAGAACCTTGCCAAGGAGCTGGGCATCTGGGTTATCGCCCTGTCGCAGCTCAACCGTGACATCAACAACCCCGTGCCGTCGATAGACCGCCTGCGCAGCAGCGGGCAGATAGCCGAGGCCGCCGACATGGTGATGCTCGTCTATCGCCCCGAGGTGTATGGCAGGCACTATCCGCCGCCATTCGAGCTGAAGTTTACGCACAACACGGCAATGATAGACCTCTGCAAGGCGCGCAACTTAGGCATTGGCAAGTTCCTCTGTACGTTCGTTCCTGAGATTACGCTCTTCACGGACAGCGAGCCGGGCGACGCGCCGCGCGACGACACGGACGTGCCATTCTAAACGAACATGGAGCATGGAAAGCAAGAGATACACCACAGGCGCACCGCTGCCCATGGGCGAGGCGATGCGCAGGCTGGCCGACGCAGACGCGGTTGACCGGCACAGCGGCGAGGCCAACATAATGGCCTTGTGGAAGGTATGGAAGGAGGCCGCGCCATGATACCGCTTCCCGACAACCTTGTCAAACAGCTACTGCGCCATCTGCCGATAATAATCTCCTGCATTGACGAACGGCAGGTGGACAACAAAACGTACAATGCCATCCGTATCACACGCAATTCGCTGAACAGGATGGAAAAAGCAATTAACAACGACAGACATGAACAACGACATTGAGACACAGGGCTGGTCATATGGCAAGATGATACAGGACAACACCCGCCGTATCTTGTTTGCACCTCCCAGCCCATCATCGTTCGATTGCGAATCATACGCATTCTCGTTTGATTTCTGCAACGATAGTGAGAAATACCACCTATACACGACGTTAAAATGTGCATGGGCTTGGGGTCGCCCGCCAAAGGCAAGAAAGCGCGAGGAGAGCGATGTATGACACCAGTACGGGCATTTTTGCATGGAGCACCTGTTGGGGATTATGATAGTATAAAGGCTGCAGCGAGTGGGTTGGGGGTAAGTTACCATTCGCTGTATTACAAATACCGAACAGGCGGAACAATACGAGGTATTAAGGTTTTGGACAAAAAACGAAGGATATGAAAGCAGTAATCATAATGGCATTGTTGATGGGCATCCTTGGTGTGGTGCTTGTAATTGGAGGTAACAGATATGAGGACGATTAAGTTTCACGTCATGGAGGGAAAACTATGGAGAAAACCATCTACTGGCTCACGGACAACATCGCGCTCATAGACCGCATACGCCGACGCTTCCGCATCACGCAGGGCATGAGCGTAAACGGCGAGAGCCCAGTCACCATCAATGATGAAAAGGACATCGCCGACCTCGGGCTAATACAGATACGGAACAAAAAGTCCAAGTGTGCGGGCACACAGGTTAATAAACGCTAACAGAACGCGCTACGTAATCGGTTATTTTGTACCTTTGCAGCGCATTATGACGGAAACCGTGACCAAGCTGACAAGCACAGACTGGGCGAGGCTGATACAATATGCAGGGCTCAGACTGCATAGGGTATTGCTCAACAAGACGCAGATAAACAAGATTTTGTTCTACGTCTACGGGGTGTACCTTGCCCAGAAAGGCACACCGCTCTTTGACGATGACACGCCAAAGGCATGGACTTACGGCCCGGTGTTCCCCATACCCAACAAGCGCATCGACACAAACGAGGAGATACGCTCGTTCCCCAAGGACAAGGTAGATGCGTACAGGGCCAACCCGGATGCGATGAATCTTGTCATAACTGCCGTCAACAATATGTACAACGTAAGCGCAGTTGCACTAACGAAATGGTCTCACGAGGACGGCTCGCCATGGGATAGGACTGTATATGTTAAGTCTGACGGCAAGGTCGTTGAGCAGAAGCCATGGAATACCCGGATAGACGATTCCTTGATACGTGAGTATTTCTCCGGAAGGGAGAACAGAATTTTTGGGGAGATGGACGCATGATGGACGGCGGCAATGACATTTTCAGCAAAGACACATCAAGGATTAGGTGGTATCACTACTTAATTCACCTGGGCTACTACCTCACGCATTTGGTGGGGTTCTTCTTCGAGCGCCCGTTCAAGCCTGAGAGGAAACGCGACCTCGATATCCTTGACAAGGTGTCCACATTGCTTGACTCAGACACTACGGACAAGAATCTCGACTATTGCAAGGAGCTCATCAGGCTGCACCGCATCGTGGAGAACACGAGGGCGAGGCGGCGGCTTGAAAAATGGTCTCTTCGAGTCATAGCCGCCTATCTTCTCATCGTACTCTGCATAGTCCTTTGCAACTATGTCACGATTGGCTTCACCTTCCTTGATGTTCGCTTTGAAATACCGCCCACCATCATGGTGACGATATTGTCCACGACAACGGTGAACATCATAGGGCTTGGCCTTATAGTCTTGCGGGGGCATTTCCTTGCTAATGACAGGTCAAACGAACTTTCGCTGAACAAGGGAAAGGCAGGGCCAAGCCAAGAATCTTAATAACTCAGCCTACGGCAGCTCTTTCGGGAGGTGCCGTTTTTGTTTCCCGTGCGGCACCGTGCGGGCGTGATGGCCATTGTGCCTACAGACAATTAAAAACACAACATCAACCATGACAGGCAACATTGTACACGCCTCGCTATTCTCGGGCGTAGGCGGCGCGGAGATAGCCGCCGGTTGGATGGGATGGCGCAACGCATTCCACTGGGAGACATCGCCGTTCTGCCGAAGGGCGCTTGAAAAACCACATAGTTATAACTTACAAAACAAAGACAATCATGGAAAAAGAAACAATAAAGGCCTACAAGGGCTTTGACAAGGATTTGAAGTGTAGAGGATTTCAATATGAAGTCGGCAAGGAATATGTGACTCACAGTGCAATCGCTTGCACAACCGGGTTTCATTGTTGCGAGAATCCTTTTGATGTATTTGGGTACTATGCCCCATGCGATGATAACGGTTCCATGAACCGATTTTGCGAAGTTGAAGCCGGCGGTGACATTGACACGTCGAAAGAAGACAAAATCTCCTGCACACATTTGAAAGTAAAGGCTGAGATTGGACTCAATGGCCTTATTAAGGCAGGCGTTAAGTTCATCCTTGATAAAATAAAATGGGATGATGACAATGCGACCAACACAGACTACTGCTCGGCAGCGACCAACACAGACTACCAATCAGCAGCGACCAACACAGACTACGGTTCGGCAGCGACCAACACAGGCAACTGCTCAGCAGCGACCAACACAGGCGACCGTTCGGCAGCGACCAACACAGGCAACTGCTCAGCAGCGACCAACACAGGCAACTGCTCAGCAGCGACCAACACAGGCGACCGTTCGG
>OGCN01000025.1_pt1 | contig 224924 bp, 184 predicted proteins | sample 1570181 | NCBI WGS metagenome assembly OGCN01 (sample SAMEA4370584, study PRJEB24528) | human gut metagenome | reverse complement strand
AACTTGTGACCCCTACCGTGTCAAGGTAGTGCTCTCCCCCTGAGCTAACCGCCCACTTCGTTTGGTTGTTCGAATCGTTTCCGTTCCGCTCAACCGCGCGAGTTGGTATATTACAGACTTCCCCAGGCGAATGCAAGAACTTTTTCGAAATTTTTGCCTCTATGCCTACTATAACTGAATTAACGCAGGTCAGAGGCTAATGGTATTCCGAATATATCCAGCTATGATGTTTCCTCGCTTCCCTGGCCTTTGATTATGTCCCATGGAAGATGGCAGGAATCGCTGCAATGGGGCCCGACTGCACAGAATCGAGCACGTTTTGTCAGAAAATACGACAATGGGGCCTCGACTCTCGAGTTGAAATGACGTGTTGAGCTTGAAATCGGGACTCTAGGTGCGATCCGAGCCTCAATTCAGGGCTCAAAGAAGGCTCGACAAGCCGTAGAGAGGCCCCATTGCGCCGTTTTCTGCCATAACGGGCCTTCCATGCCACAACAGGCTTTCCGGAATGCTGCAACAAGCCAAAGGGGGCCGTTTGTCTCGCAGCCCCATGGTCCATGGCCCATGGATCACGGGTCATGACCCTACGATCCAACAGCCCCATGGCCCCATTGGACACCATAGTCCTACGGTCCCGCAGCCCAAGGGCCCAAGCCCAATCTTGCCCCACAAGCTTAGGCATAAGCCCAAGCCCGACCCTACGCATCAACCTGGCTTTGCCTGGGACAAAAAATATCAGCAAGATGCAAAAAAGCCACCCAACTGGGTGGCTTTCAAGTTTCGATGGTGTCGGAGGCGGGATTTGAACCCGCACGCCCGGTATGTGGGCACTAGCACCTCAAGCTAGCGTGTCTGCCGTTCCACCACTCCGACGTGGTTCCTTGCGTATTGCAAGCAGCGAATTGGTATTATACGGAACTCTCCGAATTGAGCAAGACCCAATTTGAGGAAATTTCGAAACCTAGCGAGAAATCGTGCCCTGCGGGTACAAAAGCATGAGCGCGAGCAGCGACAACATGAAAACAATCGCGAAAATAATCGTGATGCGGTCAAGATTCTTTTCAATGATGTTCGTGCCGGTCTGAGTGGAATACAGAGAGCTGGCGATCATGTCGGAAACGCCGGTGCCCTTGCCGGAATGCAACAGCACGAACACGATAAGGCCAACACCAGAAACAGCCCAGACGATAAGGACCAAAATAAGCAACGGATTCACGTTGACGTTCTCCTTTATAGGGGTCAGAAAATTGCAACCTGAATATTCTAGCCAGCAATACGTTATTTCGCAAGATGGTCGTGCAAAAACAGCATAGCCTGCCGATAACCTTCAATACCCTGCCCCATTATGGTCTTAAGCGCAGCCTGACGCACGAAGGATACCTGGCGGAAATCCTCTCGCTTAGTCACGTCAGAAATATGAACCTCAACATACGGAATGCCGACGGCTTTCAATGCGTCGAGCAAAGCCACCGAAGTATGCGTGTATGCCGCGGGATTGATGACGATGGCGTCGGTTTTTCCGAACGCCTCCTGAATGCGGTCGACAAGCGCGCCCTCGTGGTTGCTCTGGAAAAGCTCGACCTCGTCGCCCAACTCGGCCGCAGTATCGCGCACGAGCTGGCAGAGCGCCTTGAAATCTTGCTTTCCGTAGATATCAGGCTCGCGAACGCCAAGCATATTGATATTTGGCCCATTCATAACAAGAAATTTCATGAGTTTTCCTCTGCTCACCGCTCCTGTGCGGCATGGAACCATAGCGAAAAACAAGTGCCGGCTCGCGCGAAAGCCACATGAGGTTGCTTACGGCTCGCGCGGAAGTTGCCTCCGTGGCCCCATGCCGCACAGGTGCTTCATCTCTAATAATGTCGATTTTCTCCGCCGAAATGAATTACTTCTGCAGCTTTTCGAGCGCGCGTCCCACGACGATCATCGGGTCGGCGTCGTTGGAAACCACGATATCGCCCCAGGCGTCATATTTCGGGCCACGGTCTCGCGCAAGAGCAGGGATGCCCTTGGTGATGGACATGGGCCGTCCGTCGGACACGAGCAGTTCTAGCGGCCGCTTCAGCAGCAAGACGATGCCGTTTTGATGCAGCAAGTCGTAATTGCGTGCCTTGGTAACGACCCCGCCACCGCACGCGATAACCAAACCGCTGCGCTTGCACACATCGCCCGTAACCTGCGTCTCGATGACGCGAAACGCCTCTTCGCCATCTTCCGCAAAAATGTCAGCAATAGATTTACCGGCCGCTTCGGGAATATAGTCATCGATATCGACGAATTCGCGGCCGAGCTGCTTGGCAAGCAGCGAGCCAATAGTGCTCTTGCCGCCCGAAGGCATTCCGATGATCACGATATTGCCCTCTTCAAACGTGATTTTCTCGACAATCTCGTCAACGATTTCATTGCTGATTTGCTTGTGCTGCCACAGCTCACTTGCCGCCTTCGCTTGAGCGACGAGCATGGGCAGGCCGCTTATATGGGGAACGCCGAGCTTTTCGGCCTGGAGCATGAGGCCCGTTCGAGCCGGGTTATACACCACGTCAATTACGCCAAACAAGCCATCGGCGCGACCCTCGCGCAACTCTCCCGTGCGCGCGAACGGCTCGAGGTCGATGGGGGAATCGGGGCAGTTGGGGAACATGCCCACGGGCGTTGTGTTCACGATGAAACGCGCATCGTAGTGCTGTGCGATGTTTTCGTAGCTGTTCTCGCCCGTGCGCGAGATCATGACAATCTCCGACGCGCCGCGGTCGGTAAGCACGGCATGCACCGTTTTCGCTGCACCGCCCGTGCCAAGCACAACGACTTTGCGGTCGGTCACGTTCATGTGGCCGACATTAAGCAAATGAGAGAACCCGTAATAGTCGGTGTTATCGCCAAGCAAAGTGCCATCTTCGCGACGAACGATGGTGTTCACGTTTCCGATTTTCTTAGCAGCATCGGTAAGCTTGTCGCACAAATCCATCACGGTTTCTTTGTACGGCATCGTCACGTTCAGCCCCGCAAAATCGCCTTCACGAATGAAAGCGGCGACGTCGTCGGGCTCAACTTCGTGCAAACGGTATTCATAATCGCCCAGCATCTCATGAATGCGCGGCGAGTAGCTGTGGCCGAGCTTTCGACCAAGCAATCCGTATACGGGTTTCGTTTGAGAGGCAGCCATTTGTACTCCTTTATAGAACGCGCCGCAGCAAGGCGCGAATTTCACCATTGGTCGGCGGCATTACGTTTCGCCACGTGCCCGCACGGGAGCCGAAAGAATCCGCGCGGGCGTCAAAACACGTATCGGCCCAGCGCCATAGAAAGAATATGGCCAACCATTTACGCCGACACCTCTGCATAGCTGCCAAGATAGGCGAGAGAATCGCAAAGCGGCTCGATTTGGGCAATTACTTCGTCGAACGCGGCATCGTTCGGCGTGCATTCGATATCGACATAGAACATAAACTCGAATTCGCTGCCGGGAATGGGACGGCTTTCGAGTTTCAGCATATTCACTCCAAGCGCCGCGATGCGGGAAAGCACACGGAAAAGAGCGCCCGCCTCGTGCGGCGTGATAAGCAGAAGCGAACTTCGCTCCGGCACGCCCACGAGCTGCGGCTTTTTCGCCACGCAAATGAAGCGCGTGAAATTATCGGCTTCGTCTTGGATGGCATGCTGAAGAACACTGAGCCCGTAAAGCTCGGCGCAGGCAGTCGAAGAAATCGCCGCGACATCGCGTCGCTCGCTGTTCGCCACAGAACTCGCCGCCATCGCCGTGTTGCGGCAGGCGGTCGAGGTTACCTCATTGGGCATTTGCGCGATGAAGTCGGTGCACTGGCGCAATGCCTGCTCGTGAGAAAACACCTCGACGATATCCGGCTCCTCAACGCCAGGCTTCGCAAGCAAATCGTGGTTGATGCGCAGCGTAATGGCGCGCGCTATGTACAAACCACGCTTGTAAAGCAGGTCATATACGCGATCGACCGTACCCGCCGTCGAATTCTCGAGCGGCAGAATGCCATATTCGACGCGCCCCTCTTCCACAGCGTCGGCCACGGCGTCGAACGTGGGCACGAAAACGATATCGGGATCGTCAAAAAGCTCGCGGCATGCAATGTGTTGATAGGCGCCCTCGACGCCTTGCACCGCCACATGCGCGGCAGCAGGAAGTTCGGCGACCTCGTCGATAGCAGCAGGCACCACGCCTTCCGAGACCTCATCAAGCAGTGAGTGCTGATACGCGCGGCTCATTTCCATCATCATGCCGAACAAAGGCGGAATGAACTTCTTGAACTCATCGCTCGCAAGCTCGGTTGCCTTGTCGATTTTCGCCGCCTCGCGCGCTTTATCGAGCACAGGCTTGCCCGTCGCGCGCTTATAAGCCGCTACATCGGCGGCGATATGCATGCGACGTTCGAACAGCTCAATAATCTGCGCGTCAATCTCATCGATGCGCGCACGCGAAACCGAAAGATCGATGACGGGCGTCGTGTTCATTTCCTGCGAGGTCATTAGTCCATCCTCGATTCCAAAAGCAAATCATACAAAGCAAGCGCGACCGCAGCCTCAACGACCGGCACCGCACGCACAACGACACACGGATCGTGGCGGCCATGTACGGAAAGGCCTTCATTCGTACCCGCCTGCATATCAATGCTGTGCTGAGCACGCGAAATTGACGGCGTGGGCTTAAACGCGCAGCGCACAACCACAGGTTCGCCCGTCGTAATGCCGCCATTCGCGCCGCCGGCATTGTTCGACTCGAACACGACGCGTCCATCTTCAATGCGCATGCCGTCGTTGTTCTCGCTGCCACGCATATCAGCCACATCGAAGCCGCGGCCAAACTCAACGCCCTTCACGGCGGGAATACCGAACAGCATGCGAGCGACGGCGTTCTCGACCCCGTCGAACATCGGCTCGCCCACGCCGACGGGCATCCCCGTGGCAGCACATTCGACAATGCCGCCAACGCTATCGCCCTCCTCGCGCGCTTCGGCGATGGCGGCAATCATACGCTCGCCTTGAGCGTCGTTGAGAACAGGGAACGTCTTCGCATGCGCCACATGAACGTCGGTGGACGAGAGGCCATGAAGCGCGAACGAATCATCGGCAATGCCCGCGATGCGCGCAATGTGCGCACCGACTTCGACCCCCTCATCGCGCAGCAGCTGAATCGCAATGCCACCCGCGATGCACAAAGGAGCGGTAAGGCGACCTGAAAAATGGCCGCCACCCGAAACGTCTTGCGCGCCGTGGAATTTCATATTCGCCACGTAGTCGGCATGGCCCGGTCGCGGCACGCGGCGCAGCTCGTCGTAATCGGAGCTTTTTGTATTCGTATTGCGAATAAGGGCCGCAAGCGGCGCGCCGCACGTGACGCCATTGACCAAGCCGCCCAAAAATTCAGGAAGATCGGCTTCTTTGCGGGGGGTCGACCACGGCATGCTGCCTGGCGCTCGACGCGAAAGAAACGCCTGCAGCTCATCGAGATCAATCTTCTTTCCGGCAGGTATGCCCTCAACCACGCAGCCGATGCCGACGGAGTGGCTTTGCCCGAAAATTGACACGCTGATATTTTTTCCAATGCGCGAAGCCATGCGCCCCGCCTTCCTGTCGTTGGTGCCATCTGGCACGTTGTTCCATTTCGCCCTGTATCGATCAGGCTTGTTAGGACCTGCGACCTGTTAAATGCTCGTAGCGTTTAACAGGTTTGAATCGCTATACACATGCATCATGAACGAATGCGCGGAAATCGTCGAGCGTCAAGGTCTCGATGCGCGACATTCCGATTTCGCTCGCCACGACAACGTTCATCGTGGAGCCATGGCGTTTCTTATCGGCAAGAGCCGCCTCGTATATTGCGCTCGCGGGCTCTTCAGTTTCAGCAAGAAGCCCCCACGCGCGCACGGTCGATTCGATTCGCGTGGCATCAGCGGCGGAAAGCCACCCGCGCGCAACGCTCGCCTTCGCCACGAGCACCATGCCGCACGCGACGGCGAACCCGTGCGTCACCGTGAAGCTCGACAGCTTCTCGATCGCATGGCCCAATGTGTGCCCAAAGTTGAGCAGCTGGCGAGCGCCCGCTTCCTTTTCATCGGCAACCACCACGTCGCGTTTCAACTCAACGCAGCGCGCGATCACCTCAGGCAGGCGCATATCGCTCGCAGCACACGCCTCAAGCTGCGCAAACAATTCCTTATCTAAAATCACGCCGTATTTCAAAACCTCGCCGCAGCCGTCAATGAAGAAATGCTTGGGAAGCGTTGCAAGAAGCGACGTGTCGATAAGCACGGCATCGGGCTGGAAGAACGCGCCCACAAGATTCTTCCCTTCAGGCAAGTCAACCGCCGTTTTGCCACCGACCGACGAATCGACGCAGGCCAGAAGCGAGGTAGGCACCTGAACGCACCGAATACCGCGCATGTAAGTGGCAGCCGCGAATCCCGCCAAGTCGCCCACAACGCCGCCGCCTAAAGCGACGACGAGCGACGAGCGCGTAAGGCCCGCATGCGCAAAAGCCTGCTGGGCCTGATCATAGGTCTGAAGCGTTTTCGACTGCTCGCCCGCCTCGAACACGAAGCTCGATACAGTATAGCCCGCCGCCTCGAGGCTCGCTTTCGCGCGAGGGAGGTAGAGCGGGGCGACATTGCTGTCACTCACAATGCAGCAGGCGTCTCCCCCACTCACGTCTCGGCACACCTCGCCAAGTTGATCGAGCGTGAATTCATCGACGAAAACATCGTAGCTATGCGACGCGGCATCGACTTTGATCACACTCATCGCACGCCGCCTTCGCGCGCGTCAGAATACCGGCCATCGGCCTTGCGCTTGGCAATCGACCCCTGCTCGAGCAAGGCGTGCAGTTCGGCTTCATCTCCGCGCGATAACGCGTCGCGATAGCGCTCAAGCTCCGTTATAACAACGCCGATTTCCTCGGTGAGATTGTCGGCGTTGTCCATAAACAGCTCGGTCCACATATCGGCATTGAGCTCGGCGACGCGAGTGAGATCCTTATAGCTGCCAGCGGAAAAACCGCGATGCTTTTGTGCGGTGGGGCTTTTGATGAACGCGGAGCTCACCACATGGGCGAGCTGCGAGGTATACGCGATAATTTGGTCATGCTTTGCCGCGGTGGTAATCGAGAACGACCCGAACGCCGCAGGCGACAAGGCTTCCTCGGCCCACAGAATAATATCGGGGTCATAAATCTCGGGCGGCACGAGCACCATAGGCTGGCCGGCATACAAATCGGCACGTGCATGACGATAGCCCGAATACTGCAGACCCGCCATGGGGTGGCCGCCAATGAACGTAAAGCCACGACGCTCCGCGATGGAGAAGCACACCGGGCACACGCTGCGCTTCACGCTTCCGCAGTCGATGACGAGCGTTGAAGGCGAGATGAATTGTTCATGCGAGCGCACCCATTCGATAATCGCTTGAGGATACACCGCAAGAATCAGCAGCTCACACGTTGGAATTGTCGCTTCATCCAACGGACCTGCGACCGTCTCTTCCGCCATGGCGGCGTTCATGGCGCGCTCGTCAATGTCGGCAGCAAAAACTTCAATACCAGCATCGGCATATGCTTTAGCGAACGAGCCGCCAATAAGGCCCAGGCCGACAATGCCAACTCGTTCAGGGGTTCGATCGATTTCAGACATCGCGGCCTACCATTCCGCGGTAACAGCAGAGCGAATGATGCCAACGCGACGCATCATATCTTCAAACTGCTCGGGCAAAAGCGCCTGAGCACCATCGGAGGCAGCATGGGCGGGGTCGTGGTGCACCTCAACCTCGAGGCCATCAGCCTGAGCGGCGGTCGCGGCGCATGCCACGGGCGTCACGAAGCGGGTATAGCCCGTCGCATGGCTCGGGTCGGCGATAATGGGCAAATGGGTAAGCTCGCGAAGCACGGGAATGGCGCTCACGTCAAAGGTGTTGCGCGTACGCGTCTCGAACGTGCGAATGCCGCGTTCGCAGAGCATGACCTGGTCGTTTCCTTCGCTCATGATATATTCGGCACTCATAAGCAGCTCGTCGATCGTAGCCGACATGCCACGCTTGAGCAGTACGGGCTTGCCATAACGGCCGAGCTCCTTGAGCAGCGAGAAATTCTGCATGTTTCGCGCGCCCACCTGAAGAATGTCGACATCGTCAAAAAAATCAAGGTCGCGGGCATCCATGATTTCGGTAATGATAGGCATGTCGAACTCGCGCTTGACTTTCGACAGAATGTCGAGGCCCTCTTTGCCCAAGCCTTGGAAGGAATAGGGGCTCGTGCGGGGCTTGAACGCGCCACCGCGGAAAATAGCGGCACCGTGCTTTTTGACCTGCTCGGCAATGATCATGCACTGTTCTTCGCTTTCGACCGAGCAAGGACCGGCCATGACGGCGAAATTGCCCTTGCCGCCGATTTTCACACCGCCAACCTCGATGACCGTATCGTCGGGATGGAACTTGCGATTCGCCTTCTTGAAAGGCTCGGACACGCGGCGAACCGCTTCGACCATGCTGTTCGATTCAAGCAAATACGGGTCGATGCGAGTCGTATCGCCAACCAAACCGATGATGGTCTGATTCGCGCCTTCGATAACCGACGTCGAGACGCCTTTGCTCTCGATGATTTCACAGAGTTGCGCCACACCTTCTTTTGGCGTTCCAGGTTTGACAATTGCGATCATGCGCGGAATCCTTCCATAATACAAAGATGCCGAAGCGGGCAGCCTCGGCATCAAAGGTGTTGCAAGCGGGTTACACCACTATAGCACTATCGCACGATAGAGTGAAAGAGGAATCGCGAATCCACGCGCGGAATTCGACAAGAGCCATAGAAAATCGAGCAGCACAGACGCCCCGGCATGCGACTCTGCGCCTGGACGTCTGCGCTGAAACTTGTTCTTTTTATTTAGTTAAGCGCAGCCAAGCGAGCGCATAGCGAACGAAGTGAGCGGTAGCGAGCTGCGTCCAGGCGCAGAGTCGCATGCCGGGGCGTCTGCGCTCATGCTTGCTTTTCATTTCAAAAATGGACGCAGCTAAGCGACCAGCAGCGAGCCGTACCCCCGCAACGCGCCTCCGGCGGGGAACGACAGCACTCAGCGCCTTACGCCAGCAAGCTACGACCCGTGAATTCCTTCGGCGATTCCATACCCAGAGCAGCTAAAAGCGTCGGCGCAATATCGCACAGCGCGCCTTGCTCTCCATTAAGCTTGAGGCCAGCACCAGTGCCATCTGCCAGAGCGAACGGAACGAGTGCCGTCGTATGGGCTGTATGCGGCGTGCCATCGTCGGCGATCATTTTGTCTGCATTGCCGTGATCGGCGGTAACGAGCGCAAAACCGCCCTTGGCCTTCACCGCTTCAACAACCTTCGCAACACCCGCATCGACCGCCTCGATAGCGGCAACCGCAGCGGGAATAACGCCCGTATGTCCAACCATGTCGGGGTTTGCGAAGTTCACGATATACACGTCGGCCTCGTCGTTTTCAATCGCTGCAGCAAGCGTGTCGGCAACAGCGGGTTCGCTCATCTCGGGCTGCAAATCGTAGGTCGCAACCTTCGGGCTCGCGATAATCGTACGCTGTTCCCCCTCCTTTTCAGCCTCAATGCCACCATTCAAGAAGAACGTGACATGCGCATACTTCTCGGTTTCGGCGATATGGTACTGGCGCAAACCAGCGGCAGAAAGCACATCGGCGAGCACGTTTTCAGGGAATGTTTTCGGGAATGCGATGGGGGCGTTGATCGAAGGATCGTATTCCGTCATGCACACGAAGCTCACCTTGGGTGCGCGTGCACGCATAAAGCCGTCGAAATCGGCATCGACAATCGCGCGCGTGATTTCGCGAGCACGATCGGGACGGAAATTGAAGAACACAACCGCATCGCCATCGAGCACGCCACGCGCATCGAGGGCGCCCGGCACCACGAACTCGTCGGTCACATCGCTATCGTAGGAAGCTTGCATGAATGCATCGGCGGAAATATCGCTGCACGGTTCGGCGCACACAATGGCGTCGAAGGCCTTTTGCACGCGCTCCCAGCGCTTGTCGCGGTCCATCGCGTAATAGCGCCCCGAAATCGAAGCGATTTTTGCCACGCTCGCAAGACCTTTTTCAGCGATGAACTGTTCAAGTTCCTCGATATAGCCCTTGCCGCTCGCAGGCGGCACATCGCGGCCATCCATGAAGCAATGGATGCGAATATCGCTCACGCCATAAGCGGCCGCGTGCTCAATGAGCGCATACAGATGCTCGTTAGAGGAATGAACGCCACCATCGGAAAGCAAGCCCATGAGGTGTAGCGCAGCGCCAGGAGCCTTCGCCGCATCGAGCGCCGCATTGATCACAGCATTTTCGCGAATGGAGCCCTCGCGGCATGCCATATTGATACGAGAGAGCTCCTGGTGTACCACGCGACCGGCGCCAATATTCAAATGGCCTACTTCGGAATTTCCCATTTGGCCTGCAGGAAGACCCACAGCCTCACCCGATGCTTCAAGCTTGCACATGGGGGCTTCGCCCAAAAGCGTATCCAAATACGGAGTGTTCGCAAGGGAAATCGCATTGCCCGAACCAGGATCCGCCAAACCGAAGCCGTCCATAATCACAAGCAGGGCTGGCGTATGCAGCGTTTGCATAGTTCCTCTTTCCCGCGCAAAAGCGCGCATCATATTGCGGCCAACGGGCCGCGACTGCCTTATCCCCCTTGCAAAAATCCCGGCAACCGCAAAGGCACCGGGAGTTCTGCTCGTTTTTCAAAGAGTGGTATCGAATTATTCGGCGTAGCCAGAGGCGATTTCGACGAGCTCGCAGAAATCCTCAACTTTAAGCGACGCGCCGCCAATAAGGCCGCCATCGATATTCGGGCACGCCATGAAACCGTCAGCGTTTTCGGGCTTCATAGAGCCACCATAGAGCACGCGCATATTCGCTGCGGTCTGCTCGCCTACCAAATCGGCAACGGTAGCGCGAATTGCCGCAGCAATTTCTTCAGCCTGCTCGGGAGTCGCCGTGCGGCCCGTGCCAATAGCCCAAATGGGTTCGTAAGCGATGGTGCAATACTCAGCTTCGTGAGCGTCAAGACCGGCAAGCGCGGCGCGCACCTGGTCGCACACAAAACGAACGGCGTCGCCGGCATCGCGCACGGCAAGGCTCTCGCCGACGCACACGATGGCGTTGAAGCTCGATTCGGCGAGCGCGCGAACCTTCTTGTTCACCATGGAATCGGTTTCACCGAAATAGTCGCGACGCTCCGAATGGCCTACGATGCACCAAGCGGCTCCCACATCCTTGAGCATGGGAATGCTCGTCTCGCCCGTGAAAGCGCCCGAAGGCTCCCAATGGCAGTTCTGAGCACCCACGTCAATGTTCGACTTGTCGAAATCGAGCACCGTGAACACCGAGCGCAAATCGATTGTCGGCGGGCACAACACCACGTCAACCTTGTTCCACTTGCGAGAATAGCGATTGGAAATGCCTTGGGAAAGCACCACGCTCTCGGCAGGCGTCTTATTCATTTTCCAGTTGCCGGCAATTAAAGGCTTGCGAGACATAGGATTCCTTTCGTTGAATCGCAGACGCTTTTGGACATGCCTTGCTTTCCGACACGATACCTGAGCTCGCGCGGAAGCCACATTAAGTGGCTTTCGGCTCGTGCAGACGGTCGAAAAGCAAGGCATGCCCAAAAGGAGCGATGCAATGCAACACATTGCGACAAAAAATGACATGCGTTGGGTCTCGGCGTGCGGCTGGTGACGGCCGTCCGCACGAGCCGAACAGCCCACTGGGCTGTTCGCGCGAGCTCAGGTATCGCGCCGCCACCAGGTGCACACCGAGACCCTCGGTAGGGTTATCGTAGCGCTTCGACGCCGGGAAGCGGCTTGCCTTCAACGAGCTCCATGGATGCGCCACCGCCCGTGGAGATAAACGTCATCTCGCTGGCGAGGTCGAACTTATTCACAGCAGCCACGGAATCGCCGCCACCGATGATGGTCGCTGCTTCCTTGTTAGCGGCAACCGCTTCGGCCACAGCCTTCGTGCCATGCTCGAACGCCTTCATCTCGAATACGCCCATGGGGCCGTTCCAAAACACCGTTTTGCCTTCAGCGATAGCGGCAGCGTAGGCGGCTTCGGTTTCGGGGCCAATGTCGAGGCCCATCATGTCGGACGGCATCGCATCGGCCGCGCAGGTCGCGGTATTCGCGTCTTCGGCAAATTTATCGGCAACAACCACATCGGTCGGAAGCAGCATCTTCACGCCGCGCTCTTCAGCCTTCTTGAGCATCTCGCCAGTGCGCTCGACCCAATCTTCTTCTTTGAGAGACGTGCCAACCTCATAACCCTGAGCAAGCAGGAAGGTGAAGCACATGCCGCCACCAATGATGATGGTGTCGGCTTTGTCGATAAGAGCGTCGATAACGCCGACCTTATCGGATACCTTCGAGCCGCCAAGGATTGCAACGAACGGACGCTTGGGGTCGTCGAGCATGCCGCCAAGCGTCTTCACTTCACCAGCCAGCAGGAAGCCCGCGTATGCAGGAAGCAATGCAGCAACGCCGGCCGTGGAAGCATGAGCGCGGTGGGCGGTGCCGAACGCGTCATTCACATACACATCGCCCAGCTCGGCAAGCATCTTGCAGAACTCGGGATCGTTTTTCTTCTCGCGCTTGTCGAAGCGGAGGTTTTCAAGCACAACAATTTCGCCGTCGGAAAGCGCTGCAATCTTCGCCTTTGCGTCATTGCCCACGGTATCGGCGGCAAAGACAACGGGGGCATCGATAAGCTCCCCCAAACGAGCAGCAGCAGGCGCAAGCGTGAACTTTTCCTCAAAGCCCTCGCCCGCCGGACGGCCCAAGTGACTCATGAGCACGACTTTCGCGCCGCCCTTTACGAGGTATTCGATAGTCGGCAGCGCCGCGCGAATGCGCGTGTCGTCGGTCACGACGCCGTCTTTGATGGGCACGTTGAAATCGACGCGCACGAGCACGCGCTTGCCAGCGACGTCAACGCCCTCGATAGTCTTGATGTCGGCCATAAGGAAACTCCTCATCAGTCAATTTCGATACATGGAACCTGTTAAATGCTCCGAGCATTCAACAGGTTAATAAACGGAGGTTTCGCTCGGGCGGAGGCTTCTGCGGAAGACCTCTGAGCTTCAAACGAGTTCTTCATATTAAAACGAAGCGAAGGAGTGAGGCGCGAAGCGAGCGAGGCGAGCGGTAGCCGAACGCGTCTTCCGCGGAAGCCTCCGCCCGAGCGAAACCGGGCAGGTCATACAAACAAAAAAGGCCGGAAGCAAGTCCGGCCTTTTCCCAATAGCCTAAAGAAGAATCTTGGCCAGGTCTTTCACGCGGTTGGAGTAACCCCACTCGTTGTCGTACCAGGAAACAATCTTAACCAGGTCGGAATCGTCGCCCATGACCATGGTGAGGCCCGAATCGAAGATGGAAGAATGGTCGTCGCCCACGATGTCGACCGAAACGATGGGATCTTCGGTGTAGGCGAGAATACCCTTGAGCGGGCCTTCGGCGGCAGCCTTCATGGCGGCGTTGATTTCTTCCTTGGTCACCTTGCGAGAAAGCTGCACGGTGAGGTCAACCATGGATCCGTCGGGGGTGGGAACGCGAGTCGCGAAGCCGTCGAGCTTGCCCTTGAGCTCAGGAAGAACCAGAGCCACGGCACGAGCGGCGCCCGTGGTGGTCGGAATCATGGACAGCTGGGCAGCGCGGGCACGACGAAGGTCCTTATGCGGAAGGTCGAGGATCTTCTGGTCATTGGTGTAGCTATGAATGGTGTTCATGTAACCGCGCTCAATACCAAAGTTCTCGAGCAGCACCTTGGCAACAGGAGCCAGGCAGTTCGTAGTGCACGAAGCGTTGGAAATGATGTTGTGCGCTTCCTTGTCGTAATCGCCGTCGTTCACGCCCATGACGATGGTGATGTCTTCGCCCTTGGCCGGGCACGTAATGACGACCTTCTTGGCACCAGCGTTGATATGCTTGGAAGCAAGTTCGCCCGTCTTGAAAATACCGGTGGATTCAATAACGACGTCGACGCCGAGCTCGCCCCAGGGCAGGTTCTCAGGATCGCGCTCGCAGAGCACCTTGGTGGCATGGCCGTCGGCCACAAAGCCGTCTTCAGTAACCTCAACCGTGTCAAATGCGCGGCCGTGGACGGAATCGTATTTCAGCAAATGGGCCATCGTGGGAATGTCGCCCAGGTCGTTAACCGCAACAACATCGAGCTCGGGATCGTTCGCCATCGCGCGATAGACGAGACGACCGATACGGCCAAAGCCGTTGATGCCAACCTTGATTGCCATGTGCAAACCCCTTTCTTAGGTGCATTACTGCCTCGAATTATAGGTGAGAGCGATAAAAGGACAACAAAAAGCGGCCCAAAAGCACGGCGAGCGGCCCAAAAGCACCGCTCGCGGACACGGGAATGACAAGCTCGCCCCAAAGACAGCGAAAACGGCCCCGGCGAGTGCAGTTCGAGTGAAGCCAAGGCGACGCGTACTTCGGTACGCGAGCCGAGGCTGAACCCGAAATGCTCCGCCGGGGTCGTTTGCAACGTCGAGTAGTTGCGTCGTTCGTCAGAACGACGCAACTACTTCAGGTCCATGTTCTGCATCATTTCCTGCAGCTGCTTCATATCGGACATCTTCATGCCACCCATGCCCGGCAAACCAGGCATGCCGAAGCGCGACTTCTTGCCCTTCTTGCCTTTCTTGCCCTTCTTCGTGGGACGACCAGCATTCGCGGCCGCAGGCATCATCTTCTTCATCATCTTGCGCGTTTCGTTGAACTGCTTCATGACCTGGTTCACTTCCTGAACCGAAGTGCCGGAGCCGGCCGCGATGCGCTGGCGGCGGCTGCCATTGAGCAGCTCGGGCTTTTCGCGCTCGGCCTTCGTCATAGAGAAGATGATGGTCTCCATGCGGTCGAGCGCGCCCGTATCGACTTGACCCTGCGCCATGGCCTTATCGCCACCCGGCAGTGCGCTGATGAGCTTCGAGATGCCGCCCATCTTGGAAACCTGCTTCTTGATTTCAAGGAAGTCGTTCAGGTTAATGTTGGCCTTTTGAACGCGCTCGGCGGTCTCGGCCTCAATCTCTTCAGCCTGAATTTTCGACGCATGCTCGATGAGCGAAACCACGTCGCCCATGCCCAAAATGCGCTTTGCCATGCGGTCGGGATGGAACGGCTCGAGCGAATCGGGCTTCTCGCCAGCGCTGATGAATTTGATCGGCTTGCCGGTGACCTGCTTGAGCGACAGCGCGCCGCCGCCACGGGCGTCGCCGTCCATCTTCGACATGATCACGCCGTCGAAATCGACCTTCTTGGCGAAGGCCTGAGCCACGTTCACGGCATCTTGGCCAGTCATGGCGTCGACGACCATGAGAATCTGGTCGGGCTTCACGGCGGCCTTGATGTTGGCGGCCTCTTCCATCATCTCTTCATCGACGTGCAAACGACCCGCCGTGTCGACGATGACCACGTCACGCAAGTTATCGATGGCGAAACGAACGCCCTCGCTCGCGATTTTCACCGGATCTTGACCGTCGCCGCGATAGACTTTCACGCCCATCTCGTCGCCGAGTGTTTGCAGTTGATCGGCCGCAGCCGGGCGATACACGTCGCAGGCCACGAGCAAGGGGCTGTGGCCTTTGCCCTTCAGCAGATACGCAAGCTTGGCGGCGGCGGTGGTTTTACCCGAACCCTGCAAGCCGACCAGCATAACCACATTGGGGATGCGGCTCGAGAGCACGAGTCCCGAATCGGTTTGGCCGAGCAGCGCCGTGAGCTCGTCGAGCACGATTTTCACAACGTTTTGCGCCGGCGTGAGCGAATCGAGCACCTCGGCGGTCAGGCAGCGCTCCTTCGCATTCGCGATGAAGCTCTTGACGACCTTGAAGTTCACGTCGGCCTCGAGCAACGCCATGCGAATTTCCCGCATGGCCGCATTAATGTCGTCTTCAGTAAGGCGGCCCTTCGATTTCAGGCCACTGAAAATGCCTTGCAGGCGATCGGAGAGGTTCTCAAACATACAAGCTCCTTGCTATCGCGCTTCGCGTTCGTCGAATTCGCCCACGAGCGCTCGCGCGAAATCGTGCGCGTCGAAATCTTTCAAATCGCCCAGGCCCTCGCCCACGCCGATTTTATAAATGGGCAGGCCAAGCTCGTGGCTCACGGCCAACGCGATGCCGCCCTTCGCGGTGCCATCGAGCTTGGTCACGATCACGCCGTCCAAATCGAGTGCTTTATCGAACACGCGCGCCTGCGACAGGCCATTCTGGCCGGTAGTCGCGTCAATCACGAGCACGGTGTACACGGGCGCCTTCGAACGCTTGCGCACCACATTCACGACCTTTTGCAGCTCGCGCATAAGGTCGTCAGACGTATGCAGGCGTCCCGCCGTGTCGATGAGCACCAAATCGCAACCATCGGCCTCGGCGCGTTCGATGGTGTCGTAGCACACGCTTGCCGGGTCGCTTCCGCGCTTGCGCTCCACGATGGGAACGTTCGCGCGACGAGACCATTCCTCGAGCTGCTCGATAGCCGCAGCGCGGAACGTGTCGGCGGAACCCAAAATAACCTTGCGGCCGGCATCGGCGCCTTCCTTGGCGAGCTTGCCGACTGTGGTGGTTTTGCCGGCGCCGTTGATGCCGACGAACAGCACGCATGCGGGATCGCCGCCAAACGGATCGGCCTCGGTGGTGGCAAACGTGCTTGCGAGTTCATCATTCAGGCGATCGAGCACGGCATAGGCATCGGGCAGCGCCTTGCGCGTGGCTTCGTCGCGAAGGTTTTCGACAACCTGCGACGCTGCCGAACCGCCCATGTCGGCCAGAATGAGCGTTTCTTCCAATTCGTCCCAAAAATCGTCGTCCAAATTAGGACCGCGATCGAGCAGGACGTTCATTTGCTCGGTGAATTTTTGGCGCGAACGCGAAAGGCCCTCGCTGATTCGATCAAAGAATCCCATGAAAATGCCCTTTCATGCGAATGGAAAAGTCAACCTTGTTAGCCTACCACAGCAAAAAGCCCGCCAACGCGCAAGCTGGCGGGCTTTATTTAATCAGCGTTCGGAAGCGCATCTTTCAGGCGCTGCGAGAAGACCTTCGTCACGCCATCGGCTTGCATCGACACGCCATAAAGCACGTCGGACATCTCCATGGTGCGGCGCTGATGCGTGATCATAATGAGCTGCGTCTCGTTGCGCAGCGTGGCCAGATATGCGATAAGGCGCCTGAGGTTGCTGTCGTCGAGCGCCGCTTCCACCTCGTCGAGAATGTAAAACGGGGCGTGGCGAATGCGATACACCGCGAACAGCAACGCGATAGCCGTGAGCGACTTCTCGCCGCCCGACATGAGCGTCATCTTCGAGATTTTCTTGCCGCGCGGTTGAGCCTCGACCTCGACGCCAAGCGAGCTTTGGCCCTCTTCCCCACCGACAAGCGAAAGCGAAGCGGAGCCACCCGGGAACAGCTGGGCGAAAATAGTCTTGAAATTCTCGTTCACCTGCTCAAACGTTACATCGAACTGCTGCTGCATGCGCTCGTCGATTGCGGCGACGATGCGTTTGAGCGAGCGACGCGCGGCTTCCATGTCTTCCACCTGAGCGGCCATGAAGTCGTAGCGCTCCTTCATGGCCCCATATTCCTCGGCAGCCGAAGAATCGATGGTGCCCATGGAATTCAGGCGGCGGCGTATTTTGAACGCCTCGCCCTCGGCCGCGGCACGATCTTGCGGCGCGGGAATCTCGAGCGCAGTTTCAAGCGGCGTGCCGCATTCGTCGACGATGGTCGAAATCGCGGCTTCTACCTGAACCTCGAGTTTGCCCTTCTCAATGCGGACCTCATTGAGTTTCGCCTGCGTCGCCTCAAGTTTGTCATGGGCGGCACGCGAGGCAGCACGCGCCTCGTTGATGGAAGCATTGAGCGAGGCGGAATTGCTCTGCTCGAGCGCCGCCTTACCCGCAAGATCGTTCACCCATGCGGTGGCCGATTCTTTCAGGTTTTGCAGCACGTCGTGCAACGGCTCGATGCGCTTGCTCGCGACATCGAGCACCACGAGGTCGCGCTCTGCTCGCTCTTTCGCGTGTTGGGCACGCTCCAAATCGCGCACGCGTTCGCGATGCTCGCGCGTGAGCGAAAGCGAGCGTTCCTTCGCCGTGGCGAATTCGAGCTTGCTTTCGGAAAGCTTACTCGAAAGAGCCTGCTCGCGTTCGTATGCGATGGCGCGAGCGCCCGAAATGTCGCTCATGCGTTCTTCAGCATCGGTGCGCGAAACGCGCAAGGCTTCAATGGCTTGGCCAAGTTCCACGACTTCAGGCTCGGTTTTAGCGAGCTCGACATTCACGCGGGCCAAGTCTTCCGCAACGCTTTTCTGGGACGCTTGAAGGGTTCCCACGCGTTTCGCGAGACGCTCACGCTCGGCCTGCGCGCTTGCTTGAGCACCCGCACGCTGTGCATGAGTTCGAGAAAGGTCCAAGCTCATGGCGCGCTTGCGTTCCAAATCGCCCTGAAGGCGCTCGAGCTCTATTTGCGCCGTTGCCTGCTCCTCATTGGAAGCCTCGAGCTGCGCCCGCAAATCGTCGAGTTCTCTCTCGCGGGCGAGCATGCCCTCTTCGCCGGCGGTACCCATGCACACCGTGATTTTCGCGCCCGGCCACACGACGATCCCATCTTTGGTCGCGAAACGAGCGCGAGCGCTTCCCGCTCGGGCCCCAAGGCCCTCTTCGAGCGAGTCGACCAAGAACACGTCACCCAAAAGCGACTCCAGAAGCCCCCGCACGTGCTCGGGGTATTCAAGCGAATCGAGCAGACGCGGCTTGTCGCACGAAATGGACTCGGGCGCGCTACCAGCGACGAGCACCGATGCGGTGCCGGTTGCACCTGTTTGGGAAAGGGCGTCCACAATGCTTTGCGCAGAAGCAGCCTCGCGCACATACATGCTCGCGATGTCTTCGCCAAGAAGCTGCTCGACAAGAGCCTCAAGGTCTTGAGGGGCGCGAACCTCTGCGGCGAGTGGCGCGATAGCCGCGTCAAATTCCTCGCCATGCTCGGCAACCCATGCCGACGCATCGTTTTTCGAGAGCATGCCGCGGTTGATTTCCTCAAGAGCGGCGATTTTGCCTTCGAGGCGCTGGGCGGCTTTGCGCTTGTCGTCGAGCGCGGAAGTCGCCATGGCCACAGCACGCTCAGCGGCTGTCACGTCTTCGGTAGCTGCACGGCTCTTCTCGAGCAACTCGGCCAGCGCGGCGGTCTCCTCATCGAGACCCTTGCATTTCTCATCGAGCTCAACCGTTGTGCTCTCGAGCTCGACATCGATCTCGTCGCGTTTCGATTCAAGCAGCTGCTTGGTTGACACGCGTCCAGAAAGGGCGTCTTGCAAACGCGCGCGCTTTGCGGTTTTCTCATCGATTTCGCGCTCGCGCTGACGCAGGGAGCGCTGCACTTCAGCGAGCTCAACATCGCGCGACTGACGTTCGGCCTTCGCTTCGTCGAATTGCGCCTTCAGCTCTTCAACCTGCGTGGCCAGCGCATCGCGGCGAGCCGTGCGTTCCTCGAGCTGCTCTTGCAGCGCAGCTACTTCCTCTTCGTAATTCGAGATGCGGCGAGCACTGCCCATCGCGGTGTTTTCGGCCTGCTCGCGACGGGACCGAATCGAACGCGCCTTTTCGGAAAGCAGCATATCGGCCGACTCAAAACGCTCGACCACCATATGGAAGCGCCCGCGCTGTGCGGTGAGGTCGCCCACATACAGGCCTTTTTCCTGAAGTGCCAGTTGCAGCGCTTCGAGTTCTTCCTCGGCTTTCTGGGCTTTGATTTTCTGCACATCGATGCCTGCGGCGGCTTCGTTCTCGCTTTTCAGCGTTGCGTTCCACTTGCCCTGCAGCGTGCGCAAATCATCGACTGCAAGCACCAGGTCAAGTCGAGCGAGCTCGTCGGCCAAGCCTTGGTATTGTTTGGCTCGCTGCGCCTTGCGAGCAAGCGGCTTCAGCTGGCGCTCAACCTCGGCCGTGACGTCTTTCACGCGCGCGAGGCTCGCGTCCATATTCGCAAGCTTGCGCTCGGAGCGCTCTTTGCGCTGTTTGTGCTTCAGAACGCCCGCAGCTTCCTCGATAAGCGTGCGGCGGTCTTCGGGCTTGCTTGCGAGAATAGCATCGAGCTTGCCTTGGCTGATGATGGAATGCGCACCCGTGCCGAGGCCGGTGTCGTGCAGGATGTCCATGAAATCCATGCGGCGGGCTGGTGCGCCGTTGATGAGGTATTCGCTTTCGCCGGAACGGTACATGCGGCGAGTAAGCGATACCTCGTTGAAATCGACAGGCAGCGTGCCGTCGGAGTTGTCGAGCACGAGTTCGACCTCGGCCACGCCGACGCTTTTGCGGGCCGAAGAGCCCGCAAAAATGACGTCTTCCATGGCCTGGCCACGCAAATTCTTCGCATTGCGCTCGCCAAGCACCCACAGCACGGAGTCGGAGATATTCGATTTTCCCGAACCGTTCGGACCGACGATTGCCGTGATGCCCGGTTCGAGCGAAATCACGGAACGGTCGGCGAACGACTTAAACCCTTTCAGGATCAGGGATTTCAGATGCATGTATGCCTACTCCTGGCTATGCTTCGCAGCTGCCTTCGCACGCTTTTCCTGCTCGCGCTTCTCGCGCTTCGCACGTTTTTCCTGCTCGCGTGCCGCCTTGGCTTCCGCCTTCGCGGCTTGCTTGGAGTTCATTTCGTCAAGCGCGGTTTTCGCCGCCTGGCTCTCGGCCTCCTTCTTCGTGCGGCCCATGCCCGAAGCAAGCGCCTTCATGCCGGCGAATACCTGCGACACGAAGGTGCGATCGTGCGGCGGGCCTTGAGTCTCGATAAGCTTGTATGTTGGCGTGATGCCCTCTTCCTGCAGCTTTTCCTGCAAGGCACTCTTCGGGTTCTCGGGCTCCTTCGCCATATCGATGCTCATGCGCGGAATAAGCGTGCGTTCGATGAAGAGCTGCGCGCCTTCGATGCCGGCATCGAGGTACAGAGCCGCGACAACGGCTTCGTACACGTTTTCAAGCGCCGAGTGCAAGCCGCGACGGCCCGTGCCGCGTTCGGAAGAGCCGAATACGATGATATCGGCGAAACCAAGCTTTTCAGCGACGTCAGAAAGGCTCGCGCCAGAAACGAGCGCCACCTTGATGCGCGTAAGGCCGCCTTCATCGATTTCGTGGTAGGTATGGAACGCCTCGCTCGCCACCACGGCGCCCAAAATGGAATCGCCAAGGAACTCAAGGCGCTCATACGAGAACTTGACCGGCTTGCCCTCGGTTGCGGAAGGATGCGTGATTGCCGCAAGCAAAATTTCGGGGTTTTTGAACTCGTAGCCCAAAATCTTCTGGGCGAGCTCAACCTTCTGTTTCTGCTCTTCGGTATGGTTTTCGGTAAATGTCATCGGGACACCGCCTGGGAAATAAGCCCGCACACATCTTCGCGCACGACCTTGCTGGATGCATGGATGCCGTTCTTAATAGCATCGGCATTGCTTGAGCCATGGCCCACAATGCAGGCTCCCTTGACGCCGAGCAGCGGCGCACCGCCGAATTTGTCGGGGTTGATGCTATTTGCGAGCTCGGAAAGCTTGCCCTTGATGGCAAGCGCGCCAAGCTTCGTGGCGAGGTTCGAAAGGAAGACCTTCTTCACCGATTTGAACAGGGTTTTCGAAGTGCCTTCGATGGTTTTGAGCACGACATTGCCCGTGAAGCCGTCGGTAACGATGACGTCGTAATTCGCGGCGATAATATCGCGGCCCTCGCAGTTGCCCACGAAGTTCGGCACCTTTTCCTTAAGCTGCGCAAATGCGGCCTGCGCGAATTGGGAGCCCTTCGTGTCTTCTTCGCCAATGTTGAGCAATGCGCACTTCGGGCTTTTAATGCCAACGATTTTCTCGGCATAAATGGAGGCCATCTGGGCGAATTGAGCAAGATATTCGGGCTTGCAATCGGCATTCGCTCCGATATCCGCCATAACGACCGGCGCCACAGGAGATGGGATTACGCTGCACAAGCAGGGGCGAGAAACGCCTTTGATGCGGCCAATGCCGAGCGTGGCACCCGCCAAGCATGCGCCTGTAGAACCAGCGGAAAAGAAGCCTTGCGCCTTCCCTTCTTTCACCAACTTGCAGCCGATCACGATGGAGGAATCTTTCTTTTTGCGCACCGCTTCGGCAGGATGTTCGGCCATGCCAATGACCTCGGTCGCGACTGCGGCGGTGCAGCGGTTGTGCGTGCTTGCGAACGGCTCCACGACATCGGCGGGACCAACGAGCACGACCTGCAGGTTCTCGTCTTCGGCGAGAGCGGCGGCAACACCATCGAGCACAACGGAAGGCGCATTATCGCCGCCCATGGCATCGACTGCGATGGTAACGTTTTCGGTTAAGGGCATCGATGAACCCCTTTCGTCATTGTGGTAACAAACGCGAAAATACAACAGCCCCGTTTCGAAAACGACTTACAATAAAAGGCTGTGCTTCGCATTGAAAAAGTCCTAGAAACACGAATGCCGACCCAAAACTGAGTCGGCATATTGACCGTGCATGTGGTATCGAGCGAGATTACTCGGTCTCGACAACCTCGCGACCCTTGTAGTAGCCGCAGTTGCCGCACACGCGGTGGGGCAACTTGACCTCGCCGCACTGCGGGCACACAGAGCGAGAGGGCATAGCGCAAACGTCATTGGCGCTGCGACGAGAGTGGGTACGAGCACGACCGGTTTTTTGCTTAGGCACTGCCATGGTTGTCACTTCTCCTTATCGATCTCGGCCGACCTTCAGCCGAAACGCTTCAAATGCTTGAATTCAGACGAAAGCAGATGATAGCAAAGCATCACGGTGCGTGCAAGCATAAAACACCACTTAGCATGGAATTTTGATGCGGCAAGCCCAGATGGACCCAACTGCTTTCTGCACGGCAGTAAAGTATACGTCAGAAACTAAAGGCGCAAGGGCGCACACGAGCATTCCACACCTAAGGCGCATATCGAAAGGGGTCTCACGTGGCGGATAACCAGCATTCATGCGAAATCGCACCGGGCATTTTCCTTATCAAGGTACCCCTGCCCGAAAACCCGCTTAAGCAACTGAATTCCTATTTAATTTTCGATGAAGACCGTCCCACGCTCGTGGACGTCGGCTTCAACCGCATAGAGTGCGAGCAGGCATTGCGCCGAGCCCTCGATGATTTTGGCCTCGATTTCCAAGACATCGATGTGCTTGCGACACATAGCCACCCCGATCACGTGGGCAACCTCGATCGCATTTGGCGTCCGAGTATGCGCGTATACGCCCATATGCATTCATTCGAAGAGCCGCGCATCATGAATAAGCTGCAGAGCAGCACGTTTTTGCCCATCGTCGACGCGGTGACCCTGTGCGCCGAATCGCAACGCCAGCCCTCGCGCGTATTCTCGACCGACCTTTCCGCCGTGAAGGGCGACTACCCCGTGACCTATCTGAAAGATGGCGACATCTTCCGCCGCGGAAACTACCGCTTCCAAGTCATCGAAACGCCTGGCCACCATATGACGCATATCTGCCTCTATGACGAGGCATCGAAAATCATGCTCACGGGCGACCATGTGCTCGAGCGCATCACCCCGAACATCTCGTCATTCATGCTCGAGACCGACGAGCTCGGCGACTTCCTTGCGAGTTTGCGGAAGGTACGCGACTACGACGTGAAATTGGCTCTCCCCGGCCACGGAGAGCCCTTCAGCGGGCTTGCGCGACGCGTAGACGAGCTCATCGCCCACCACGAGGCGCGCCTCACCGAAATGGAAGACCTTGTGCGCGCCGGCCATCACGACATCATCGACATCACAAGTAACGCGAGCTGGAAATATCCCAATTGGGAAAGCTGGGCAATGGAGCAGAAGTTTTTCTCCCTCGGCGAAACGCTCGCCCACCTCGTGCATGACGTGCATTGTGGGACGATTCGCATGATTATTGAAGGCGAAGTCGTCGAATTCTACCTCGCGGAATAGCGAGGAGGTTTCGTTTCGCTATACACGAACAAGCTTGGTCACGGCGGTTCTGCCTTGCGGCGGCTTCCCCAAGGGCCGTCTGAGTTCATGCATGCTTTTATTCAAAAGCTAAACGAAGCCAGGCGAGCGCATAGTGAGCGCAGCGAACGGTAGCGAGCCGTGGCCTTAGGGAAGCCGCCGCAAGGTAGAACCGCTCGCCCAAATATCCAACAAAGGCGCATATGAAAAAGGACGCTTACGCGTCCTTCTTTCTATTCGAACTTGAAATTCTTAAGCGCGGCGAATTGGCTCGGCTTGCCGGAATCGGTTCGCACGACATCGTCCTCGACGGGCTTGCAGCCGCAAGGGCCGTCGTTGAGGTTCGCGCCGCATTGCGGGCACAAACCCTTGCAGTCTCCAGCACACAACGGCACATAGGGCAAATCGACCAGCACGGCAGCCCTGAGGATAGGCTCGAAATCGAGCTGGTTGCTCTCGGGAAGATAGTCGAACTCGTCTTCATCCATATCTTCGGGCGCTTCCGATTCGCCCGGAATAATAAGATACGCCTCAAGCTCACCATTCACATCGTATTCGACTTCGTCGAGGCAGCGAGAGCATTCGGTCGCAACAACGCCGGTGATGGAGCCCGTAACAAGCAAGGCGCCGCCAACATTGCTCACAAAAGCGTTCCACTGCATGGCACCAACCGTTTTGTAATGGTCGGGGCCGAAGTCAAACTCGCCCATGTCATAGGTTCCCTCGAAAGAAGAGCTCTCCGCCGGGGCGAAGAGCTCTGCAGGAACGTCTATGACCAGCGGATTATTTTCCACGGTCGCAGCCATTAGCGGCCGATTCCCTGGTTGTTCAAGCGATCGCGGCAACGGCGAACGCTCGTGATAAGCGTATCGAGGCTCTGCTCGACGTGGCCAAACACCTCGTCAGCGTAGTCTTCGGCGCCAGCGCGCGTCTGACGCTCGAGCTCGCGGGCGTCGGCCATGATGGTGTCGGCCTGCTGCTGCGCGATGCGCACGATTTCCTGCTCGCTGGCAATCGTCATAGCCTGGCTGCGAGCGTCTTCGATGAGGCGAGAGCTCTCGGCTTCCGCATCGTCGAGGAGGCTCTGGCGCTCACGAACGATTTGGCGCGCCTGCGCGAATTCGCCCGGGAACGTATCGCGAATTTCATCCATAATCTCAAAAGCCGCGGTGATGTCGACTTGGCGAAGATTGTTCTTGCCGAACACCGGTTTCGAATCCTCAAGAAGGATAGAGAGTTCCTCAATGAGACCGAGAACTCCTGTTTCGTCCATTGCATCCCTTTCATGCCTGCTGCGAATATGCTGCATTTCAATACACTGCGGAAGGCCGCAGGTTGCTTTCATTGCAATCGATAAGATACTTGGCACCTTATCGCAAGTCAAACTATTCTAGCATGAAAAACGAGCGCGCAAGGCTTTCTCCACACCAGGCGTCACAAGCTCAGAAATATTGCCATGGAACGAAGCGATTTCGCGCACGATAGAGCTCGACAGGTACATGTATTGCGGCGGAGACATGATGAACACGGTCTCGATCGAATCATTCAAGCGATAATTCGCCGCGGTCATTTGGAATTCGTATTCGAAATCGGTAATGGCGCGCAGGCCTTTCACGACGAACTTGCAGTCGATTTCCTCGGCGAAATGCACGAGCAAGTCGTCAAAGCCCACAACCGAAACGTTGTCCAGGTGGGCCGTGGCTTCCTTCGCGAGCGCGACGCGCTCTTCGAGCGTGAACAAGGGGCGCTTTTTGTCGCTTTTCGCAACGCCCACAATAACCTCGTCAAACATCTGAGATGCGCGGGCAATGACGTCGATGTGCCCATTGGTAATAGGGTCGAATGTACCCGGAACCAACGCTCTTCTCACGATAATCCTCCTTATATGGGAAACGCATTCCCTTCCACTGCGTTATTCCGCAGGCTCAGCGTCTTCCTGAAACGAAAACAGCACGAAGCCAACCTTGGACTTGCCAAAGATTTTGTTCGCATGAATCTCAACGGACTCGCCCGTTTGCTCGATGAAACCTGCTACGTCAACCTTCGAATGGTGTTCGTAGGTTATCACTGCATCGGGCGCGAGCATACCACGCTCACGCAACGTTTGGACGAACGCCCACACTTCTTCGGTAGGATACGCGTACGGAGGATCCAAAATCACGATGTCGAAAGGCGCACCGTACACGGGCGGCGTGGCAAGCACATCGGCCTGGCGAACGCGAGCGCGCTCCTGCGAAAGCTTCAACATATCGATATTGGAGCGCAATGCTTCGAGAGCAGCCTTGTCGCATTCGAAAAACACCGCCGATTCGGCGCCGCGCGAGAGACATTCGATGCCAAGGGCGCCGCTGCCCGCAAATGCATCGAGCACATGCGCGCCCTCGAGCGAGCCATAGGCCGAAATGAGCGAGCTTATGAACGATTCCTTCACGCGATCGGTAGTCGGTCGCGTATCCATTCCCGTGGGGGCTTTAAGGTTTCTGCCCTTGAAATCTCCTGCGATAACCCTCATCGCACGCCTCCTTTTTTCGCTATGTGCGTCTTACGCTGCGCTTCAGCGGAAAACACCGCATCCACTTCGCGCAGATAAAGCTTTGATTCAAGCGTATTCGCACGAACCTGAGTTTCCATATATTCACGCGCGTCGGCGTGAGCGGCCTCGATTACAGCTCCGTCGCGAACCACGTTCACGAGCTTGAGCACCGAGGCGCCATGTTGGCGATTGCCTAAAATATCGCCTTCGCGGCGAAGTGACAAGTCATATTCGGCGAGCTTGAAGCCATCTTCGGTTTTCTCCATAGCCGACAGGCGTTCGCATGCCGCCTTATCGCCCGTGGCTGAAATCAAACACATGAAACCGGGTTTTTCACCGCGGCCCACGCGTCCACGCAACTGATGAAGCTGAGAAAGGCCGAATTTATCAGCGTCTTCCACAATCATCACCGTTGCATTGGGCACGTCAACGCCGACCTCGATGACCGTCGTGCTCACAAGCACATCAATCTCGCCTGCGCGGAAGCGCTCCATGACCTCGCGCTTCGCCGCCGCCTTCATGCGACCGTGCAAAAGCCCCACCCTATACGCCGAAAATGTTTTCGCTTGCAGGAATTTCGCCTGAGCCTCGGCCGCCTTCGAATCATCGCCCGAGAAATCGTCGAACGAATCGATATACACCGGCTCGCCCTGCTCTCCGGCGGTTCCGGAATAGCCGAAACGCGAGCGCTCTTTAGGGCGCGGCCCAGAAGCTTGCGCAGCCGCGCCGCCCTGGGAGCCGACCAAGGGGCACACGATATAAGCTTGCTCTCCCCTTTTACATGCCTCAAGCGCCACGTCGTAAGCGCGACCACGCTCGCGAAAGCCATACACCTTCGTCGTGCGTGGCGGGCGCTCGAAGGGAATCTCGCGCAAATACGACTGCGTCATAGAGCCATACAGCGCCAGGGCGAGCGTGCGAGGAATGGGCGTCGCGGTCATTTCGAGCACATCGCACGCCGCACCCTTCGCCATAAGAGCTTCACGCTGGTCAACGCCGAAACGTTGCTCCTCATCAATAATCACGAGCCCGCAATTGAGGCACACCACATCATCCACAAGCAGAGCATGCGTGCCAAAGCACACCGAAATCGAGCCCGAGGCCAAACCTTCGAGAATCGCCTCGCGTTCTGAAGCGGGCGTCGAGCCCGTAAGCTTCGCCCAGGTCACGCCCGATTTTTCGAGAAGGGGTCCCAAGCCTTGCGCATATTGGTCGACGAGCACCTCGGTGGGGCCCATCATGAGGGCCTGCTCACCAGAATCGGCCGCCATAACGAGCGCAAACGCCGCCACCATGGTTTTGCCCGTACCCACATCGCCCAAAAGCATATGGCGCATGCGCTCGGGGGCCGCCATGCGCTGCGAGATATCGGCAACCGCACGCTGTTGGTCACCCGTCAAAGAGAAGGGCACATGTTCCTCAAACGCCCTGCGGGCCGGGCCGTCAACGGCGTGCGTGCGCGGCGAAGCATCACCGAGTTCCGCTTGCGCCTGCTGCATCAAATGCATTTCAAGTGCAAGCACTTCCTCATACACCAAACGACGGCGTGCCTGGGCTTGCTCGGCCATATCGACGGGGAAATGAATCGCGCGCAATGCTTCCGCACGCGGCATAAGGCGATACTTCGCGCGAAGCGAAGCGGGCAGCGGATCGTACACGCGCCCGAGCTGAGAGAGCGCCCCTCGCACGATGCGACGCATTTGGCCTTGCGGCACCTTCTCGGATGCGGCATGCACAGGAATTACCTGACCGGTGACTTCTTCGACGTTGTCGCCATCGACCTTATCGAGGAAAGGCATGGTCATGCGCAAGAAACCGTAGTTGAACTCAACTTTGCCCGCAACGCTTACACGCATGCCGGGGGTAAGCGTTTTCACAAGCCAGGGCTGCTTGAAAAACGTGACGATAAGCGTACCCGTGCCATCGACGAGCGTGACTTCCACCAGATCGAACTTCGGCTTGGGGCGCTTAAGAACGGCCTCATGCACCGTAGCGACAATGGTGGCATTTTCGCCAATGCGCGCCTGTCCGATGGTGCAGATATTCGACATATCAAGGTAGCGCTTGGGGTAATGCGCGAGCACGCCGCGAATCGTCGTGGCTCCAAAACGCGACAAAGCCGCCGCCCTGCCCGACGAAACGCCCGGAATAGAAGTCACGGGTGCATCGAGAGCCAGGGTGGCGGCCAAGCGGTCAGACATGATGAAGTTGTTGCGCTACTCGAGCGAGAACACGACGGGGTAAAGCGCCTGCTCGCCGCGATGCGGGTCAATCTCAAGGTCTTCGTAGGCCTCTTCGATGCGAGCGACCAGCGTCTCAAGGTCTTCGTCGCTGAAATCTTCGCCAGCAAGAATGGTCATGGTATCGGCGTCGTCGGCCTCCATGGTTTCAAGCAACGCGAGCACAACGTCGGAGACGTCGGAACCAACGGCTTCAATGGAGCCATCGGCAATGCCAATGACGTCGCCATCTTTGATGGGATTGCCGTGGGCGTCTTTCGAGTCTTTGATGGCATGGGTGACTTCGCCGGTTTTCACCTCGGCGAAAGCCTCCGTCATGGCCTCGACGTTTTCTTCGAGCGAAGCTTCGCCATCGAAGCCGAACATCGCAGAGAACGCCTGCGGAACGCTCGTGGTGGCAACAACGGCACACGGCTTCTCGGAAACCTCAACACAGGCCTGAGCGGCCATGATGATATTCTTGTTGTTGGGCAGAATGACGACCGAGTCGGCGTTGACCTTGTTGACGGCAGCAAGGATGTCGGCCGTGGACGGGTTCATGGTTTGACCGCCAGAAATAACGACATCGACACCGAGAGATTCGAGAATCTTGGCCGTGCCTGAGCCGGGAGCCACAGCAACGACGCCAAGCGGCTTGTGCTCCGCCTCGAGCTGCGCCTCGATTTTCTCGTTGCGCTCGTCGCTTTGCAGCTTCATGTTGTGGACATGCACTTCAGAAATCTGGCAATCGTGCGTAAGGAACCAGCCCAGAACCTGGTCGGGGCGGTTGGAGTGCACGTGCACCTTGAAGTTGGGATGCATGCCGACCATGAGGTCGCAGTCGCCCATAGTAGGCAGGAAGTCTTTCGCAGCATCGACGTCAACCGTGTTGGAATGCACGAGGAATTCAGTGCAGTAACGGAACGCGGAATCGACATCCCAGTCGTCGATCTGCTCGATTTCCGCCTTCGGAGCAGGGCGAGACATCGCGAGCGCATCGCCAGCGAAGCCCTCCTTGCCCGTGAGGGTTGCGGCGAACGCGTCGATGAGAATAGCCAGGCCAAAGCCACCAGCGTCAACGACGCCGTTCTCTTTCAGCACAGGCAGGAACTCGGGCGTGCGCTGCACCGATTCATATGCGCCGTTCACGATGAAGTCGAGCGCCTCTTCGGTGCTGAGCTTCTTTTTGCGAGCCTTCTTCGCGGCGGCCGCGGTATCTTTGATTACGGTAAGAATGGTGCCCTCAACCGGTTTGCGCACGGCCTGAAACGCCACTTCGGTCGCGCGAGCGAAGCAAGAATCGAGAGACGCGGTGGTAATGCCCTCTTCTTCGAAGCCCTCAAACCCCTCGCACAAGCCGCGCAGAATCTGCGACGTGATAACGCCGGAATTGCCGCGGGCCCCCATGAGCGCACCCGTGGTGATGGTCTTGCGAATTTCCGCACTCGAAGCGCCAATCGGAAGCTTCGCAAGGTTGTCGACGACCATTTGCATGGTGAGCGACATGTTCGTGCCGGTGTCGCCATCGGGCACGGGGAACACATTGAGGCGGTTGACCTCGTCTTTGCGGTCGGAAAGCGCCTTTTGGGCAGCAGCGATCGCGTTCAGAACTTCATGCGTAGAATAGTTGCTCATATTAGGTGGTGTCTCCTCGATGACCTTTAGCAAAGCTCGCTATTTGCGAACTTTGATGCCCTGAACGTGCACTTCAATGCCATCGAGCGGCACCTGCGCAAACTCATTGAGCACATAGGTAACGTTGTCGATAAGGTTCTGCGAAACGACGGTGATGTTGGTGCCGTATTCGATAACCACATACAGATCGACGTGAATGCCAGCCTCGCGGGGCGTCACGATAACGCCGCGGCGCAGGCGGTTGGCGGGAAGAATCTTCGCGATGCCGTCTTGCAAAGAAGGCGCCGCCATGCCAACGACGCCGTAGCAGCCGAGGGCGGCGGTACCAGCGAGGTCGGCCAGCACGTCGTTAGATACGTGAAGATTGCCGGAAATCTTTTGCGTCATGAAATCGTCCTTTCCCACGACTGCGAGACAAACATTAAGTATACCCGTTTCAGCGCAGGCGCGGTGATACTTTGATACTCAAAGTACTCTTGCACACAAAAAAGCCCGCAGAAGCGGGCTTTTGCGTTTGTGCAGTTGTCGCGCTTTAGCCGCGGACGACCTTGCCGGCCTTCATGCAGGAAGTGCAGACATTCATCTTGCGGGACTTGCCGTCGACGACGACGGAAACCTTCTGAATGTTCGGACGGAAGGTACGATTGGTTACGCGGTGGGAGTGGCTGATGCTGCGACCGGCCACGGGGTGCTTACCGCAAATTTCACAAACCTGGGACATTTCTCTCACTCCATTACTTCAGATAATCTCTGATTACAGGCAAAAAAGCTTGATTACTATAACACACGATTAGAGGTCACACAAGAAAAGTTGTGACTTCTTGTGTTCTGTGTCGAAAACGTGAACGGTAAACTACAAACGGTTTCCGATTCGCATCCGAACGGCTCGCGCTCGCGAGGAAAAACCAGGCCCGCACGAACGAGGATGCATCCCTGGTGTTTTAAAACCCAGGAACCTGTTAAACGCTACGAGCATTTAACAGGTTCCGATAGCAAGGAAGCCAAGGTTGAAGGCCATGCAACGAACGTCTAGCCGCGATACTTCTTATCGATGACCATGAGGCGGCCGCAGCTCGGGCATACCGAAAGCGGAGCCTCGGCACGAAGCCCTAACGCGCGACTGTGGTCGAACGTCGTGCGGCATACCGTGCAAGCATTTTCGTTCAAGGCGGAAAGCGCCACCCCTCCCTTCGCCTTCGCGATGCGCTCGTAAGTCGCAAGCAGTTTTGAGTCGTTGACGAATGCGACCATGCGATCGCGTTCAGGCTTGAACTGGTTCACCCTCGCCAGAATCTCGCCGCCCTTCGCGCGGTATTCGGCGATGAGCTTTTCCTCTTTCGCGCACAGCGAAGCCTCAATGGCGTCAATCTCGCCCTCGAGTTTCTCCATTTGAGCGAGCTTTTCTTTGTAGCCGGCGATTTCATCGACGAGCGTGTCGCGACGCTTTTGGTAGCCCGAAAGCTCCTTGCTGTGCAGCGTAATGGAGCGGTAGTCACCGCCCGCCGTATCGATGAGGCCTTGCGCCACCTTTGATTTGCGCGCCAAATCGGCATCTTCGCCCTCGGCGTGCGCAAGCTGGGTTTGCGTATCTTTATGCATGCCCACAATGGTGCGGCGTTTTTCGGCTAGCGCCGCCTTCTTATGGCGCACGTCGAGAATCGCCATTTTCTGGGGAAGCTCGTCGAGTTGCTTGTTCAGTCGCGCGCATTCCGAATCGATCGCCTGAAGCTTCAACAGCGCCGCGATTTGCTCTTGGGTTACCTGCACTAGACCCTCCTCGTTTCGGGATGCTGCCACGCATCGTTTTGATCGAGCAACGTTATCTTCTCACGTGCAACGCCCACGCGAGTGCACGATTCGGCGAGAATTCGCGCAAAAGGCAATTCCGACACATCGTGGCCAAGCTCAATGATGCACAGGCCCTGCTGCGACGCCTCAAGCGCGGCATGGTATTTCACTTCGCCGCATACAAGCACGTCGATCCCGCGCTTCACGCACTCAGAAGCTGCATCGCCGGCGCCGCCCGTCCACGTGCATACCGTGGAAAGAGACGTATCCATGGCGCCCCACACGCGCGGTGCCCGACCGAACACCGCCATGCAACGAGCCGATAGGTCGCCGAGCGTGAGGCCCTCGCTGGCATCGACGGCACAGATTTGACCATAGCCAAGCGATTCGTCGCGAGCAAGCGGCTCAAGCACAGCCGAGGGCTTCAAGCGCAGCATGCCCGGTAGCATGGATTGCGCAGGCGCACTCACATCGAGCGCTGTGTGCCAATTCGCAAGCGCCACACCCAAGCGCGCCGCTTCGAACACCACCGAACCCGGCACGCAGGCACGAGCCGAAAGCGGCATGAACTCATCGGGAGCGTCGAGAAACGCAGGATGATGCGTCACGAGCACGTTCGCGCCGAGCTGCGCGGCTTCGCGAACGGCAGACACTGTAGGGTCGAGCGCGCAGGCCACGCCTTCGATCTTTGCCGAAGGGTCGCCCACGAGCAGGCCGGTTCGATCCCATGGTTCAGCGTCGGCCGGCGGAAACATGCGATTCAGAGCTGAGACGAGCTCGCCCACCAACGCAGGTGCCTGCGTGCCCTTTTCCGCAAGAGACCCACGGCCCACATGGCGCAGCCCCCGCTGTTCCTCATCAATCTCGTATTCCTCTTCATTCGCCATAATCGGCCTCCTTGTCTTTCGAGCCGTATTGGTTATTCGCACCTGTTAAATGCTCGTAGCGTTTAACAGGTCGTAAGCACGTGCCGCGCGCTATAAAGAAGCCGCCCCGAAAGGCGGCTCGTCAACATCACAAATCGACCATGCGCACACCACGGCCACGCGTAGGAACGGCGAGCTGCGTATAGCCGGCAGCACGCATGTAATCGTAAGCGCGTTCGATATCGCGCGCGATGTGCTCCTTGCAATGCGCGTCGGTTCCCACCGTGCACGCAACGCCCTCGGCGCGAAACGCCTGCAAAAGCGACGGCGATGGATAGTACTCGGCGCACTCGGCATACGCGCCCGAGGTATTCACCTCGACCATGCGCCCACCCTCGCGCGCCGCCCTCGCCATGCGCTCATACAAAGGCTCAAGATCGAATTCGGGCTTCGGGCTGAACTTCTTCACCACGTCGGCGTGCGCCATCACGGTAAACGGCATGTCGCTTTTCGCAGCCTCGCACCAAAGCTCGACATAGCGGTTCCAGAACGCCTCAAGGTCAACCGACTTCCAACGCGACATATTCTTATGGCTCACCATAAGCCAACGGTCAACGAAATGAATCGAGCCGAGCACAACGTCGAACCGGTCAAAGTCGCTCGCATGCAAAGTGCGCGTTTCGTCTTTGCCAAGCCAATCGAGCTCACAGCCCAAAAGCACGTCGATATCGTCGCGTTTCTGCTGCTCCCGCACAGCGTAGATATAGGCCTCAAGCCGCTCTGCCGGCATGGTGGAGCGCTTCGAGGGGTCGAGCTCATCGGGAATAGGATAATGCTCCGTCGCCGCCATATGGGCAATGCCCGCATCGACCGCCGCCTGCACCATGTCGTCGAGCGGATCTTTGGCATGATTGCAGAACGTTGAGTGCGTGTGCATCGTTATGAGCTCGGTCATGCAATCGCCTCCTTGAACGCTTCGAAGAATGCATCTATGTCGGCTTGCGTGTTTTCCACGCCAATTGATACGCGCAGCTCTCCTTGGGCAAGATTGCGTTCGACGCCGAGAGCGGAGAGCACGTGCGAAGGATCGAGGCTCCCCGATGCGCAGGCCGAGCCGCCCGAAATGCAGATACCGCGCATGTCGAGCTGCAAAATAAGCGTTTGGCTCTCGAAGCCGCGCACACATACATTCACGATGTTGGGCAAGAACTCTTCGCTGCCACAAGGCACGCAAACCGACGGCACCACGCGTTTAATGGCGTCCAAACGCGCGTACAAATCGTCGCGCATGGCACGGGCGCGCGCCGCATAAGCAGGCTGCTCAGCCACAGCGAACTCAATGGCCGCCGCAGCACCTGCGATGCCGCACACGTTCTGTGTGCCGCTGCGACGCCCATTTTCCTGACCGCCACCAGGTAGATACGCCACGTAGGGCGTTTTCGCCGCAAGATAGAGCACGCCAACACCCTTCGGACCGCCCACTTTGTGCGCGGAAAACGAAGCCGCATCGACACCCCAGCCCTTCAGATCGACGGGAATTTTCCCAAGCGCCTGAACTGCGTCGACGTGAAACAGTGCGCCGGCGGCATGAGCCACGCTACACAACTCGGCCACAGGTTCGATGGTGCCCACTTCATTGTTGGCAGCCATAACGCTTACCACCAGAGTGTTTTCATCAAGCACGCGCTTCAGTGCTTCAGGCGTTACCCTGCCCAAGCCATCGTTGTCGACAAGTTCGAACTCGAAGCCGAGCGCGCGTAACATATGGCTCGTTTCGAGAACAGCCTCATGCTCGATGTGCGAGGTCACCACCTTGAACGGCCCATGCTTGCCCGCCAAACGAGCCTTTTCGCGCGCGCCAAGCGCCATGCCCACGATTGCCGAATTGTCCGATTCGGTAGCACCGCCCGTGAATACGATTTCGTCGGGACGATGGGCCTTCAGGGCACGAGCCACGCGAGCACGCGCATCTTCGAGCGCGGAGAACGCCTCGCGGCCAATGGAGTGAAGCGAGTTCGCATTGCCGAAAGGCGCCTGCGTTCCCGACTCCATATAAGGCGCCATGGCCTTTGCGGCCGCATCGCACAATGGCGTGGTTGCCGCGTTGTCCAAATATATGCGCTTGGTTTGCATTGCCTGCATGCCCCTTTTATGCCTGCACGTCGTTTGTCCACGGAGCCACGAAACCGTTTTTCTGGGCCTCGGCGGCGACCGCCTTCATTTCCGCAATCGCAGCCGCGCGATCGGACGCGCCGAACACGCCACTGCCCGCAACAAGCACGTCGCAGCCCGCCGCGCACACTGCGCGCGTTGGGTCGTTCGCCTTCAAGCCGCCATCGACCTCGATGAGCGGCGAGACGCCCGCCTCACGAGCCATCTCGACGATACGGGCAACCTTGGCCTCGGTTCCTTGGATATAGCTCTGGCCAGAAAAGCCCGGGAACACGCTCATGGGCAGTACCATATCGAGCTTCGCGATGTAAGGCTTGATAAGCTCGACATCGTAATCGGGCTTCATGGCGATGGCGGCCTTGCAGCCGGCGTCGTGAATCATATCGATTGCCAAATCAAACTGGCCGGCATCGGCGTTGAGCGCCTCGGCATGCACCGTGACGATATCGGGCGTATGCTCCAGATACCAGGGAAGCTGTTCGAGCGGGTTGGAAATCATCAAGTGCACGTCGAGCGGCAGCTTCGTGATCTTCTTCAAGCCGGCGACAAACGGCACCCCGAGCGTAAGGTTCGGCACAAAATGACCGTCCATGACATCGACATGCACGAAGGCGGCACCGCCTTCTTCGATTTCGGCCACATCACGGGCCATATTCATGAAGTCGGCGGACAGAATTGATGGTGCGATTTTCGGCTCGGTGAACACATTGGCTCCTTGCATGCATGAATTTCGGGCGAGGCCCCTGCCTTTTCATTCATTCTAACGCAGCCGCAGCGCTTGCCGCCTATAATCGAAGAACACACGAAAGGATGACCATGCAACGCTGCACGAACTATTTTGTATACGCCATGCCCATGGGGCGACTGAGCATCGCCGCCGACGAGGCGGGCATTTGCGCGATTGCTTTTGGCGACGTTGCGCACGATGGCCCGCGCCGCCCGAGCGCGCTTACGAACAAGGCGGCTACGCAACTGCAGGAATATTTCGCAGGCAAGCGCCGCTTCTTCGACATTCCCCTCTCGCCACACGGAACCGAATTCCAGCTCAAGGTATGGAAAGCCCTTGAAACCATTCCCTATGGCCAAACGCGCACGTACGCGGAAATCGCCGAAATGGTTGGCAGCCCTAAAGGCTTTCGCGCGGTAGGGCTCGCCAACAACAAAAACCCACTGCCCATTGTGGTGCCGTGCCACCGCGTTATTGGAGCCGATGGCAAGCTCGTGGGCTACGCGGGCGGAGTGAAAATCAAGAAATACCTACTCGATCTCGAGGGCATCGATACCTCGAAAATGAAATAGGTCAAGCAACACGAAGACGAGCGATTCGGTCAAAGCAAGACCGCAAAGGGCGTCACGCGCGGTATTCGAACCCGACATACACCGCCAAAAGACGGTATGGCATACCCGATGAACTCCGAACGAACGCCGCCCATGCATATTGCCCGTGCGAAGACAGCCCATAGAACAAGAAAAGAGCCCCTATCGGGGCTCTTTTCATATACGCTCACGTTCTGCGCGTCAATTCGTTATGCGCGGCGGCGCAGGCGCGCGGCGTAATGGGCGTCGGGGCCGTTCGTCGTGAGCGTGGTTTGCACCTGCTCCTCAATTTCGAACTGCTCGCCGAACTTCGTCTTCAGGAAGCGCTCGACAACCTGCTCGTTTTCCTCAGGGAAAACGGTGCAGGTGGCATAGGTGATAACGCCGCCCGGCTTCACCATCTTGGTCGCTTCAATGAGCAAGTCGAGATTGATGGAGGCCATGCTGGTGATATCTTCGGGCTTCAAGCGCCAACGAATCTCGGGGTGGCGACGCAGCGTGCCCACACCCGAGCACGGAGCATCGAGCAGCACGGCGTCAAAGCTTGCCTCGGGCAGCTTTTGCGAAAGAGTGCGCGCGTCGGCCGTGAGAGGCTCAACCGTGTCGATGCCATACGCGGCACAGCGTTCGCCAAGAATCTTGCCCTTGAACTCATGGTCGTCGACCGAGGTCATAGGCACGCAATGGCCAAATGCGTGATGCGCGGCGCTCTGGAGCAGAATGGTCTTCGTGCCACGGCCAGAACCAATTTCAAGGAAGCTTTCGGGCTCTTCGGCAGGCATGGCCAACTGCGCCACGGTTTGCGCGCCCTCGTCGGACACGAGCAGCTCGCCAGCCTCGAACAGCGCGCGCACATCGGCGCTGCGCAGCGAACGAGCCTCCTTCACGCGATAGCAACCCTGCACGTCTTCCGAAGGATCGAGCAGCGAACCGGCCTGGTCAAAAGCCTCTTCGATCTGCTCGAAATCGCCCTTCACGGAATTCACGGCGATAAACACCGGAGCATCGGTGTTGCAGGCATGCATGAATGCGGTCGCCTTCGGCAGCGTCATTTCGTTCATGAGACGCTTGGCGAGCCACATCGGGAAGGCCTGCGAACGAGCAAGCACCTGCAGGCTCAGGTTCGGGTTGCCAAATGGGAACGTTTTCGCGCTTTCCGACATGCGGCGCAGCACGGCGTTAGCAAGGCCGCCCGCCTTGGGGGCAACGGAACACACGAGCTCAACGCCCTGGTCAACAACTACATAGGCGGGCTTGTCGAGGAATAACAGCTCATAGGCGCTCACGCGCATAGCGTCGCGAACGACCTCGTCGATGTCGTTCGGGGTTTTCATGTTGCGGTTAATGAACTCGTCGAGCGTGCCGACCGTCGCAGTCACGCCACGCGCGATTTTCGTGGCGAACGCAGCATCTTCAGGGGAAATACCTTGGAATTTGGCGAGCACGGCAGGCGTGACTTCGGCAACATAGGCGTTGCGCTCACGCACCACGCGGCCGATGGCGCAGGCAGCCTGGCGAGCAGGCGTCACATGCACTTGGCCCTTAGGCTTGCGGTAGCCGCCGCCCGTGCCGCGATAGCCTTCGCCCTTGCGACGATGTTCGCGGTATTCGCTGCGAGGGCCATCGTCGTCAACTTGAGCGTCGAGGCGGTCGTCGTCGCGGCGCGGCTTGAAGCCACGCTTGTCGTCGTCGAAGCGCTTTTTCGGGCGGTCGTCGAAACGACGGTCCCCACGACCCTCGAACTTGCCGCCATCGCGCTTGTCAAAGCGGCGGTCGTCGCGCCTGTCGCCATCGAAGGAGCGCTCACGCTTCGGACCGCGATCGTCGCGGTCGAACTTGCGCTCGCCCTGCTCGAACTTACGCCCGTCACGGCTGAAGTCTTTCTTGTAGCCGCCCTTCTTGAAATCACGATCGCCGTCGCGACGATCGCCACGAGGCTTGCGGTCGAAGTCGCGGCCGCCCTTATAGCCGCCACGGCCACCATCGCGGTCGAATTTACGCTCGCCGTCGCGCTTCTTGTAGCCGCCACGATTATCGTCGCGCTTGAAATCGCGCTTCGGACCGCGATCGTCGCGGTCGAACTTACGGCCTTCACCGCGATCGTCGCGATCGCCACGGCCTTTGTAGCCGCCCTGAGGCTTGCCGCCCTTATAGCCGCCACGATTATCGTCGCGGTCGAATTTGCGCTCGCCGTCGCGCTTCTTGTAGCCGCCCTGGCCCTTCGAGCCGCGGAAACCGCCTTTGTCGCCGTTGCCGCGTCCGCGAGAGTCGCCACCCTTGCCGTGGTATCCGCCGTTGCCGTGGCCGTTGCCGCCGCGGTTGTTGTTCGGTCGGTTGCCGCGAGAATCGCCTGCGCCCTTGTTATCGTATGCCATTTACAATGTCTCCCACTCAATCTCGCCCGACTTGATGTTCTGCACGCCCGCAGCGAACGAACGAGCATCCATTTCCTTTTTCCCGTCAGGCTTTATTTCCAAAATCTCGAAAACGCCGTCGGCGCATCCGAGGAACAACCGTTTCTGCGCGAACAACACCTTGCCCTGCGCAAGGCCCGATGCGGCCTCGAAGCATGAATCGTCTTGCGAAAGCGCTGCCGCGGAAAGCACCGTGACGCCTTTGCCCGCGATGGAGCACTTCGAAGGGTGCTGCACGCCCGAAGCCTGCACATGGCGAAGGTTATCGACACACTCGATCGCGGGGTTCAGATTCAACTCGCCTTTTTCAATCTTGGGCGCCCACGTAGCATCTTCCTCAGCCTGCTTGACCCAGCGCTGTACGCCATGCTCCACATCGTAGAGGGCCGAAAGCAGTGCATACGCGCCTTTGTCGGCAAGTTCGCCCGTCAAACGCTCGGCATTCATGCCCGCGATTTGGCAAGAACGGCAAATGCAGTAATCGCCCGTATCAAGACCTGCCTCCATGCGCATGATGCACACACCCGCCTCGTCGTCGCCATTCAGAATGGCACGCTCGATGGGGGCCGCGCCGCGATACTTCGGCAGAAGCGACGCGTGCACGTTCAAGCAACCATGCTTCGGAATATCGAGCACAGCCTGCGGCAGAATCATGCCGTACGCGGCGACGCAAATAACGTCGGGGTCGAGGGCGCGAAGGCGTTCGACTTCAGCTTCGTCGCGAAGCGTGCGGGGTTCGAACACCGGAATGTTCGCGCCAAGAGCGACTTCCTTCACCGGAGACGGCACGAGCTTCTTGCCACGGCCGCGCACCGCATCGGCGCGCGTGTACACGGCGACGACGTCGTGCTGTTCCTTCAATTCGATAAGAATGCTCGCCGCAAAATCGGGGGTTCCCATGAACACAACGCGCATGGAATCACCGCCTTTCGAAAGTGTTTGCTAGTCGATGCTCGTTTCACCCGGCTTGGCGCCTGCCGCTCGCGCGATCTCATAATCGCGCAGCGCCTTGAGGCGTGCAGCGGGCGCAGCGCTTTCGAACAGCGTTTTGCCGTTCAAATGGTCGATTTCATGCTGCAGGCAGCGTCCGAGCAGGCCGTCGCCTTCGATGATGTAGTCTTCGCCGTCGAAGTCGGTGAATTTCACCACGGCGTATTCACGACGACATTCAGGCACAGAGATGCCAGGGCATGAAAGACAGCCCTCCTCTTCAGTGACAAATTCGCCTTTGAGTTCAAGAATTTCAGGATTGATGAGCGTGATGGGGTCTTGGCGGCCGTCTTCCTGGTCGCAGTCAATCACGATGATGCGCTTAAGCACGCCCACCTGCGGCGCGGCAATGCCGCAGCCGTTGTTCTTGTACATCGTTTTCGCCATTTGCTTCGCGAGCTTCTTCAAGCTCTTGTCTTTGATGTCGCACTCCTCGCACACCTGGCGAAGAATGGGGTCGGGGTATTCCACCACCGGGAGCGTGTCAAAAGCCATATTCAGTTCCTTTTATCGAAAGGGCCACGAATCAGGCCCCGTTTCAACAAGCAAAGTTTGCAGCCGAGAGTATATCAAAGAGTGACAGCTGGGCCGACAAATGCGCAGATGGTACACACAAATACGCGGACGGCGGCAATAGACGGCACATGCGCGCTTGGCAAGTGGCAGATTAGGCGCTCTGCCACGTTACCCCAGCGCGACGCACGGGGACAGAGTTCGCGCCAGCTACAGTAAGCTGTACGGGTCAACGTCGACGGCAACATTGACTTTCTTGTTCGCGCGTCGCTTGCGAATCACCGGTTCGGCGAGCTTTGAGATGTCGGCCCCTGCAGGCGCCTTGATTAAAATGTGCCAGCGGTGTTGGCCGCGCAGCTTATCAATGGCGCACGGGGCCGCGCCCAGGCTCTGCCAGCCATCGCCCACAATATCATCAATCTGCTCCTGCACGCGCTTCGCGAGCACCTCGGCTTCGGTGCGCACGGCCTCTTCTTCGGCGCCCCATACCAAAATATTCGCCAAGCGCGCATACGGCGGGTACCCGAGCATCTTGCGTTTCGGCAGTTCATCGGCAAGAAAACGCTTACGATCGTAATGCGCAGCTGCAAGAATGGCCATCGCGTCGTGCATATAGGTTTGCACGAGCACGCGTCCCTCGAAGTGCCCGCGGCCCGCACGGCCTGCAACCTGCTCCACCAAGTCGAACGTGCGTTCCGCCGAGCGGAAATCGGGCAAGCGTAGCTGCGTGTCGGCGTTGATCACGCCCACGAGCACGACATCGTCGAAATCGAGACCCTTCGCAATCATCTGCGTACCCAAAAGCACCGCCGCACCGGGCTGGCCAAATTCGGCGAGCAGCTTTTCATGCGCATCGCGCGTCGCGGTGGTGTCGGAGTCCATGCGTACCACGCGCGGAAGCGGCCGGCCCGTTGCGCTCGCGTGGTCGTCGAGTATGCGTCGCAGCTCCATCTCCACACGCTGCGTTCCCGCACCGAACTTCTTCAAATAGGGGCTCCCACACACCGGGCACGACACGGGTGCCTGAGAGGTTTTGCCGCAATGGTGGCACACGAGCTTTCGGCCCACTTCGTGATAGGTCAGCGAAACCGAGCACGTAGTGCATTCGGGCACATAGCCGCAATCGCGACACAGCAAGAAGTTCGCGAATCCGCGCTGATTGAGCATGAGCACGACTTTACGGCCTGCATCGACCGCGGCGAACAGGTTTTCCTGCAGCTCTTTGGCGAACATGGAACGAGAGCCGCGGCCGAATTCCTTCGCCATGTCGATAATGCGCACCTCGGGCATAGGCTTGCCATTCGCGCGCGTCGGAAGTACCACGCGATGCCACATATCGTCGACCTTGCAGCGGCATAGCGTCTCGATCGAAGGAGTCGCGCTGCCCAGCACAAGCGCGGCGCCTGTGCGCTGAGCCATCCATGCGGCCACATCGCGCGCGTGGTAGCGCGGCGCGCTTTCCTGCTTATAGGTACTTTCGTGCTCTTCGTCGATAATGATGAGACCAAGCGTTGCCATAGGGCAAAAGAGCGCACTTCTCGCACCCACGACCACGCGTTTTTTGCCTAGGCGCACCGCTTCCCACTGATCGAATCGCTCGCCCGCCGTCATGCGCGAGTGCATAACCGCCACGGTATCGCCGAAGCGGCCCTCGAAGCGCGACACCGTTTGAGGAGTGAGCGCAATTTCAGGTACGAGTACAATGGCGCCACGCCCCAACTCGAGCGCATGGCGAATCGCACGCAGGTACACCTCGGTTTTGCCCGACCCCGTCACGCCATCGACCACGCACGCCTCGCCGGCACAGCGGTCAATGCACGCATCGACGCACGCAAGTGCCGCCGCCTGGCCTTCGGTGAGCGCGAAGCCCTCACGTGCCTCGGCGGCCTCGGCGATGTCTTCATCGAGCGGCACAGGAGCCTCGGCTTCGTCCTTTTTCTTTCTGCGCCGCGCAGGCTTTTGCAACTCCCACATATCGCCGCGTTTCACGACCTTCGGCGCACGGCCCACGGGCGTGAGCAAATGCACGCACGAGCTAAGAGGGGCCACGTATTCATGGGCGATAAATTGGACGAGTGCTGCGCCGTCTTCGTCGAAGTACGGCGAAGAAAGCACCGAGAGCAGCGGCTTGAGGCGCGAAACCGAGGTGGGATCGATTTCGGAATCGGGCCGCTCACAAACCTCCATGACGTAACCAATCGCGCGGCGCGCGCCGAATTCGACAAGCACGGCGCAACCCACTTCTACGCCAACCATATCGGCGGGAACTACGTAGGTGTAGAAGCTGTCGAGCGACTGGGTTTGTATGTCCAAAACTAAGGAAACGGTTCTCATGCAGCCGAGTATATAAGAAAAGCGAGCCCCAGATGAGACTCGCTTTCAAAATACAACATATGTTCGTGTTTGCGAAATGCGCGCGAGCGAACTACTCCAGGCCGCATGCCTTGCGCAGCGCCTCGGCCTTGTCGCGGCGCTCCCACGTGAACTCGGGAAGCTCGCGGCCAAAGTGGCCATAGTTGCTGGTAAGACGATAAATCGGGCGGCGAAGGTCGAGCGCGTCGATAATCGCGGCCGGGCGAAGGTCGAAGACCTCAGACACAGCCTTCTCGATATCGGCCACAGGCACATGCTCGGTGCCGAAGGTGTCAACCATGATGCTCACCGGACGAGCCATGCCAATGGCGTAGGCGATTTGCACTTCGCAGCGATCGGCCAGGCCAGCCGCCACAACGTTTTTGGCGACCCAGCGCGCAGCGTATGCTGCGGAGCGGTCAACCTTCGTGCAGTCTTTGCCCGAGAACGCGCCGCCACCATGACGGCCCATGCCGCCGTAGGTGTCGACGATAATCTTGCGACCCGTGAGGCCCGTGTCACCCATAGGGCCACCGATGACGAAACGACCCGTGGGATTCACATAGATATCCATGTCGCTTGCAGCCTTCAGGCCTTCAGCGGCAAGCACAGGGTTAATCACATGCTCGATAAGCGCGGCCTCGAGCTGATCATGCTCAACGCCCTCGTCGTGCTGAGTAGAAATGAGCACCTTCTCGACGGCTTCAGGCTTGCCATCGACATAGCGGACCGAAACCTGGGTTTTGCCGTCGGGGCGAAGGAACGGAAGCGTACCGTTCTTGCGAACCTCGGTCAGGCGCTCAGAGAGACGATGCGCCAGATAAATGGGCATCGGCATGAGCGTGCTCGTTTCGTTACAGGCGTAGCCGAACACCATGCCCTGGTCGCCCGCGCCGGTTTCGTCTTCCTTATCGGCGGCTTCGCCGTGCTGGGCCTCCCAGCTTTCATCGACGCCCTGGGCGATATCGGGGCTCTGACTGTGAATGGCGTTGATTACGCCGCAGGTGTCGCAGTCGAAGCCATACTTTGCGCGGTCGTAGCCGATGGAACGAACAACGTCACGCACAATGGTGTCGACGTCGACGTAGGCCTGCGTGCGAATTTCGCCCGTCACGAACACCGTGCCCGTCGTGGCAACGGTTTCGCACGCGCAGCGAACCTGTGACACGTCGGCAGGCTTTCCGCTCGGCGAAATATAGCCGGCTTTTTCGAGCTCGATTTCTTTAGCGAGAATCGCGTCCAGAATGGCATCAGAAACCTGGTCGCACAGCTTGTCGGGATGACCCTCGGTCACCGACTCGGACGTGAACAGGTAGGTAGCATTCTCGTTGGACATTCAGAATTCCTTTCTTCATCGCTGTTGGCGGGACCACCGTGGGTGTTGCCCCCGGTTGGTACCGGGATCGACGAGCCAACCCTCTTCCCCGGATCTTGATAAATACTGGTGCGCCTGGCGCACAAGCTACACATAGTAACCGAAATCGGCAGCATGGCGAGCCAGGCCGGCTACGCACACGATAACGACACGAACAGGCGATTATGAGCGCAGGCCACCGTTGTAATGCAGCGTGCGACCTTCCTTCTGCAGGCGTTCGAACTTATGCATATCGGCCTCAGCCATGCCCTGGGTTTTCGTCATGCGCTTGCCATGCATGGGATCACGCGGGTCGTTCCACAAACGCTTGGCCACAGGCGCCCATTCCTCGCTGAACGCCTTGGTTTTCGAGCAGAGCTCTTCGGCGGTTTCCTCGTGCTGCAAATCGGTCGATTTCGCGCCAGAACGTGCGACCATGTCGGCGAGCATGCCCGAATTCTCCAGAATGGGACACGGTCGCAGGTAGTTGCCGTCGAAGGGCTGCTCGTAGTAGTACTCCATGAAAATGGGCGAACGCAGCGCATCGAGCAGGCTTACGTCATGGATGTTCGCATTCGAGTAGTGCGCGAACACGCACGGTTCCACGTCGCCGGCAGCATTGATATGCAAATAACGGCGCCCGCCAGCAATGCAGCCGCCCACGAATTCGCCGTCGTCTTGGAAATCGAGCGTGAACAGGGGCTTCGTCTGGCGCATCTCGCGCACGAAGTTGTACAGGTGCTCGCGCTGGGCGGCGTTGGGAATAAGGTCGGGCGTGGACCCGTGGCCTACAGGCATGAACGAGAAGATCCACGCGAACAATGCGCCCTGGTCGATAAGCCAATCGAAGTATTCTTCAGACGCAATGGAGTTCGCATTTTGAGCGGTATAGCAGCATGAAACGCCGAACGGCAGGCCGTGCTCGCGAAGCAGCGCCATGGCCTTCGACACCTTCTGGAACACACCTTCACCGCGGCGAGCATCAGTGGCTTCCTCGAAGCCTTCAGCCGAAATTGCAGGCACGAAGTTCGCTACGCGAATCATGTCTTGGCAAAACGCCTCGTCGATAAGCGTGGCGTTCGTAAAGCAGAGGAACGCGCAATCGGGATGCGCCTCGCATAGCTTGATGAGGTCGTGTTTGCGCACCAAGGGCTCGCCGCCCGTATAGATGAACACGTGCGTTCCCAAGGCTTTGCCCTGTTCGATGATAGAGTCGATGTCGTCGTAGCCCAAGTTGAGCTTATGGCCGTATTCCGCAGCCCAGCAACCCGTGCAATGCAGGTTGCACGCGCTCGTGGGATCGAGCAGAATCGCCCACGGAATGTTGCACTGGTATTTGTCACGATTCTTCTCTTGCTCGCCCCACACCATGAGGTTCGAGTCGATCAAAAACGATTTCACCAGGCGATTTCGCACCTCGGGGTTCAAATGGGCAATTTTCATGAGCAGCTGATACCAGTTGTTCTTCTCATCGATTGCATTACGGAATGCCTCGCGTTGCGAAGGGAAAAGGTTGCGAGGAGCGGCCTTGTCGACCATCTCCATCGCCTTTGGAAACCTTGTTTCAGGGTCTTCAAACAGGTAATCAACCATTTTGCACAATGCTGCATGTTTCACGGAATCCAAAGCGACCATAACATTCCCCTTTTCTCGCTACGTTTTAGCGACGTGGCGCTTCAATATTTTTTCTACATGTGTGGTTTTATGCCCATATGTGCATTATTATGAATTGAAGCAAAGGGGGCAATTGCCAGTATTGCTACAGGTGGCGCATAAGCAACAGAGGCTTTTAATTTGGGGTTAACTTTACCGAATTGTTGATTTCGGGCTCAAAGGGGGCGCAAGGAAATATGGAGCAGGAAAGCTGCACGAAGAAGATCGACCGGCGCGTATTGAAAACCCGCCAAGCAATAGAGGAGGCCTTGGCGAGTCTCATCCTGAAAACCGACTACGACAAAATCACCGTAAGCGCTTTGGCGAAAGAAGCCAACATCAATCGCAAGACGTTCTATCTGCACTACGACTCGGTCGACGACGTGCTCGACACCATGACGAAACGGCACGCGCAAAAAACCATGGAGCGCATCAAGGCAAGCGGCGTTTTAGACACCGTGCCGCTCGATGTCGATGGCGTTGCGCACGAGATTGGTGAAAGCTATCGCCAAACGCGCCTGTTCAACCCGATATTCATGGAAAAGCTCCCTATTAAGCACCTTATTTCGGCTATGACGCCCTATTGGGTCGAAGCCATTAAGCGCGAACGCGCGGCGCACGGCCTTAAGCCCCTGGAAAACACCGAGTACTACGCACGCTTCATTCTGGGCGGCATGTTCGAAGCCTACGAAAGCTGGTACAACTCGGGCGACGACGTGCCCTTTAATGAAATCGCCCGAATCGTCGCGAAAGCAATGACTCGAGGCGTCAACGGAATCTTGGAGGCAGAGTAACCTGTTAAATGCTACGAGCATTTAACAGGTTCGGGCGGCAATAGGCGCGGGTTTTAGCAATAAGTTTGCGGTAGATGCGGTCGCGAATCCACGGTTCGCTCGACAGGCGGACGGCATCGTCGAGCGGCACCCACTTCAGTGCCGAATTCTCGTCGGGCTTCACTTTCAACGGATCATCGGGATTAGCCTGGGCCAAATACGTCACATTCAGATGCAAGTGCGAGCCCACATATGCGCCGCGCTTCTCGTGGCCGTTCACCGTAAGCACCTCGAGCGAAAAAACGTCGCCACCGTTGGAGCGGAAATCGGCTCGTGGGAAAGATTCAAAACCCTGCGCGAAACCGTCTTCGCACGACGAGTCTTGTTCAAGCGGAAGGTTCGAACCTTCCAGAACGCCATTCCCTCGAGCAAGCTCGCCTTCGACCGGAATACCGCAGCCATACGGAAGAATGCGACCATGCACGCCGGTTTCTTCTTCGAGTTCGCGAAGCGCTACCGCACGCAAATCAGCCACGCCGTCGGCATGGCCGCCAATCCACGACCACGACTGGTAGATGTTGTGCCATTCGAGAAGCGTACGCTCAAAAGAGGCATCAACCGTCCATATCGATGTCGCCATATGCGCCTGCGCAGAACGCTCGAAACAATTGGGGTCGCTTTTGAGAGCACGAAGAATCACCTGTTTATCGACCGATTCCTGCTCATTGAACGGCTCAAAGGCCTCAATGTCGGCAATAAGTCGGGCGCGGTCGCGAGCCATCGTTTCCACATGCACTCCCCTCGTACGTCAAAGCGAGACAGAGCCGATTCCCTATCCCGCATGCAAAACCGGAAGCCAGCAGTTCCTCATCAAAAAAGTGGGGCAGAAGGCTTGCTTCCTACCCCACTTTTGCACGACTACTCGTAATCGGCCAGATTGGGCTCAATGGCAGGCTTGCCGGGACCTTCGGGCAAAAGGTCGGCGAAAGTCGCTTCCACGAGCGCAATCGCGTTGCGCGGACAGACCGCCTCGCACGCGCCGCAGCCGACGCAGTAGCGCGCGTCGTAGCCCAGGTGGCCTTCTTTGGTCGCGATACGCGCGCCGCTCGCACACCTCGCCACGCAATCGAGGCATTCCACGCAAGCATCATGATCGGTCGCGCTCACGGCAACTTCGACATTTTCGGCAATGTCGGGCTTAGCGGCATAGGCCTCAAGCAACATACGGCGACGAGGCGGCATGACGCGAGTCGCCCTGCCCTTCTCGAGCGCGTCGCTCAAATACTCGCCCTCGCTCAGGTTCAACGCCTCGCGCATGCGCTCGCGTTCCTTCTTGCGGTAGGCTTCCTTCAGCGTGTCGGACTGTTTCAAACGACGGCGACCAGAAATAATGTCAAGCGCATCGTCTTTCACGCTGTCAAACGCGGCACGACGGTCGAATTCGTCATCGACCACAGCTTCCACGGGGGGCACATATTCGGGAATCTCGCGATCGAAGTGAACGTTCTCGCCCGTTTGCGCCTCGGCGATTTCAATGGCCTTGGTGAAAAGGAGCTCGCCGATCTGCGCAGCACGCGGGCAATCTTCGCAGTACTTCAAATCGCACGCCACGCACACAGGAACGTTCTGGGCAAGCAGAAGCGTCCACAGCTCGGGAGGCACGCACGCCAAGCACGGCAGAACCGTGACGTTTTTTGCCGGCTCAAAACCAGGGAAAACGTTCTCTTCGCAGGTGAGGTATACGATTTCTCCGCGCATGGCCACTTTGCGCAAGTGGTCATACAGGCGCAGAGCCGTCGCCGAGCTCGAAGAAAATGCGTCGCACACGCCCATGCACACGCCGCACTTCGTGCACGCATCACGATCGATGACAGGCGCGCCCGCCTCGTCGAACGAAATTGCTTTGGCCGGGCACGCAAGCTGGCAGCGCGTGCAATTCGCGCCGTGCGTACGAGTGCAATGTTCAGGAATCGTGAGAACTTTCATCGCTGCGAGAATCCCCCTTTAAGCAGCCTTAACAACGCAGAGCGCCCGCGCCAGGCGCATTGCCGGCGCGGGCGAAACATCAGAATGCGGCGGCAAGCGTCGCGTCGATGCGAGCGAGCACGTCTTCGCGATTCAGCAGCTCGATGCTCTCGAACAACGGAGGGCTCACCATGTTGCCGCACACAGCAACGCGCAGCGGCTGGAACATGAGCTTGGGCTTGATGCCCATAGGCTCGCACAGCGCACGGCATGCTTCCTGCATGGGGTCGCATTCCCAGGCCTCGGCGTTGGCAAGCACCTCGCGGCACGCACGCAGCGCTTCATCGGCGCGAGCGCCTTCCTTCTGCAGAACCTTCTTCATACTCTTAGCGTCGAGCACGACGTTTTTGCCCCAGAACATGTACGGTAGCTTCTCGGCAGCATCGCTCAGGCTTGTCTCGCGCTCAGCGAGCAACGGGTAAAGCGCCTCGTAGAACGCCGGGCGCGCCTCAATGTCGGCAGCGGTTTCAGCAACGGCAGCAGCCTGCTCATCGTCGGAAAGCGCGACCGGCTCAGCCTCGACGGCGTCAACCACCACAGCGCCCTCGGCGGCAGCCATGCCGGCTGCGCGGGCCTGCGCCAGCCACGGCGTGGACAGCTTCACCCATTCGCCGGCCTGCATGGTCTTGATGTATTGAGCGTTCATCCAATCGAGCTTGGCCTCGTCGAACACGGCGTCTTTCTTCGTGATGCGGTCGAGGCCGAACTTCTCGCACAGCACATCGCGAGGAATGATTGTGGTCTCGCCGTCGAGGCTCCACCCCAGAAGAGCCAGGAAGTTCACCATCGTGTCAGGCAAATAGCCGCGCGCAGCGTATTCCTCGACGCTCGTGGCGCCATGACGCTTGGAGAGCTTCTTGCCGTCGGCGCCCAAAATCATGGAGAGGTGCGCGAACGTCGGAGCCTCGAGGCCCAATGCTTCATAAATCAGAATCTGGCGCGGCGTGTTGGACAAGTGGTCGTCGCCACGGATCACATGCGTGATGTGCATGTTCGCATCGTCGCAGACCACGGCGAAGTTATAGGTCGGCGTGCCATCGGTGCGCACCAAAATCATGTCGTCCATAACATCGGCCGGGAAACTCATGTGGCCATACACGGCGTCGTCGAACTCGATGGGGCCATGGTTCTCGGGCACCTTCAGGCGCCACACATGCGGCTCACCTGCGTCGATGCGCGCCTGCGCTTCTTCGGCGGAAAGCGAACGGCAGGTGCGGTCGTAGCCCGAATAGCCGCCCTCGGTTTTCTCGGCAGCCTCGCGCTTGGCGTCGAGCGTTTCTTTCGTGCAGAAGCACGGGTACACCGCGCCGCGCTCTTTGAGCTGCTCCAAAGCAGCCTTGTAGGTGTCGAAGCGCTCGGTTTGCTTGTAGGGGCCGAAATCGCCGCCCACCTCGGGGCCCTCGTCCCAATCGAGGCCGAGCCAGCGCATAGCGCGCAGAATGATTTGCGTGTTTTCTTCGGTGGAGCGCTCGGGATCGGTGTCCTCGATGCGCAGCACGAACGTGCCGCCCGTGGCGCGAGCAAACGCCCAGTTGTAAATAGCCGTGCGGGCGCCGCCGATATGAAGCTTGCCCGTGGGCGAAGGCGCGAAACGAACGCGCACGCCAGAGGTCGAATCTGCCATACGAATCTATCCTTCCAATAGTCTCTTAGCGCTTTTGGGTTGACCCTTTGCGCAGCAGCCTTCCTATAGTAATGCAAACAATGCAGCACGCAACCGTGACCACGAGCCAAATAGCGCCCATGCCCACCCAAAATTCAGGCGGGTACATGCAAATGAGCAAAGAATCCCAGCTGAAAGTCCATGTGCCGGCCGCGAAGAACAGCGAGTGGAATTGCGCGAAGAAGCCATCGAAATCGATAGCAACCCACGCCGCGAGCAGCGCGAACACCGCCAAAACGGAAACGCCCGCACCCGCAAGCACACGCCCGAGCAGGCGCTTTCCGCCGCGAAACGCCGTAGCCGTGCAGCCAACGCACGCGGCTACCACGGCGGCAAGAAGCCACCATTTCGCAGCCTGCACCACGCCGAACACGTCGTCGAGATGGCTTACGGCGTCGGGCGTGAGCACGTAGCGCTCGCTCGCCGCGTCGAATGCCGTCTCAAGCGCCGCGACCTGCTCGCCAGAAAGCTCGCCTGCGGCATAGTTCGCCGTCGCATCGATTTTCGGAGCACCCTTGCCAGCCGTGCCAGCGAGCGCCTCTTGCGCGTTGATCGCGGCGATGGTGGCGTACACCGCGGCCTTATCGTTGTCGTCGATGGTGTAGCGTTTCGTTTGCACCGCGGCCGCGACGAGTTCGTCTTTCGTGAACGGCGAGGCGTCGTCGGTCGAATAAACGCTCGCGAGCGCCTTGGTGGAAACATCGGGCACAGCACACGCCGCAAAACCGGCCGCGATAAGGCTCACGGCCAATGCCGCCGCCGAAATCACGGCCACAACGCTCGTCACGATGCGCGACGAAGACTCGCTTTTCGCCATGCTATTCATCCACCCAAATAGTCGCGGCGGTAATGCCGTGCGTTTTCTTGCAAATAACCGGCTCAGGCCCCAGTCGGCTGAATACGCCGGTGAAACGGCCGTTGTAAATGTAGAGGCCCTCCATATTGTTGTACAGCAAAGGCTTTACCGTGGCATCGGCCTCGGTGCCATACAGCGGAATGGCAAGCGTTTTGAACGGCGTGCAGTAGCGCTGGACCAAAAACGGCGCGCCCGCCTTGCTATCAACGTGGGCGTCGACGATTTCGACCCACTGCTCATCGGTGTAATTCGAACCAGCGAACACGTCTTTAGAGCCGTATGCGTCGGTCGGCTTGATAATCCAGTTTTCGCGCGTAGCCTTCACGTTGCGTTCGGCCACCACGTCGCTCGTCAAAAACGAGGTGAACGGCACCGTATCGCGCACGAAGGCGTTTTCCTCGTCGGTGAGCAGCGCTTGGGTTTCGGGCATATGAAGCACTTGGAAAATCTGTTTGTCGTGCACCAAATGGCCCGCGAAGCTGCCGATGAGCGCCACCTTGCGCTCGCGCACGGCCGAGATAAGCGCCTGCGACGCCTCCCAGTTGTCGATGATGTCGTTGGTCACGCTGCGGCGCCAAATGGCATCGATTTTCGCATTGTCGCGGCCATAGAACGCCTTCTTGCCAATAAGCTCGCCGTTCTCGAACGCCAAATCGCGCACGTCGTACACCGAGCACTCAATGCCGCGCTCAGCGAACAGGCCGGCGAAAATCTTGAACTCTTCGGTAATGGCATTTTCCAAGAAGTCGACGATTGCGACATGCGGATTGGCGACCTTCAAATCGTAGGTGTCGTAGATTTTGAGGAACTCGTCGACCCATCCGGCGAACAGCTCTTCGTTGCACGTACGAACCTGGTGGGCTGCGGCGAACGCCTTGAAGGGCTCGGAATTCGCGATGCTCGCGGTGATTTCGCGATTCTCGTTCATGCCAGAAGAACCGTCGGCGTTGAATTCGCAGAACTGCGCCGACATGTCATCCTCGTTCAGGAACAAGTCCACGCGCGCAAACGGCAGCAGCGCGTCGTAGCCGCGCGGCAGCAGAATAAGCTCCACCAAGCGCGGATCGATATCGTATACGTGACGATAGCTGGGGTTTTCCAAATACTCGCGCATGACCTTCGACAAAATCGAATAGGTGGTTTCGGCGATATACGTGAAACGCTCGTGCGTTTCACGATTATACAGGCGCGGCACGTACGACGAGTCGACCACCACATGGTGGTAAATCGCCGTCGAATTGTTCATGTGCTCGCGCGCGGCAAGACGGCCCTGCGCGTCGCCGCCACGTTCAGCAACAAGCGCGAGGTATTCATCGGTGAGCTGGGCGTTAGTGGGCATGAGCTCTTCCTTCTTTCTGTCGTATACGCGCCTAGCATACGACAAGCGCCCGAAGCAACGTGAAACGCGTGCGCATTCTCCCAAAGCGCACCATATCTGGCGGGCGGTCGCGCTATTATGAAGGCTCCCTATAAGCATATTCAGGAAGGCGCGCGCGTGAGCAAAACCCAAGAAGATATCCCGAAGCCATCATGGGCGCGCATCGCCGGCTTCGCATGCTACCAGGGCTTTGTATACGCCGCATTCTATTTGGGCACAAACCATCAAATGCAGCTCGGTCCCTTTTCGGTGGAGCGTGCAGAATTGCTGCTTACGCTCGCGTTCATGGTTGCCGCCTTCATTGGCGAGCGCCTCGCGCCCGACGTGGCCGAGCGAGCCCTGTCGCGCAGCGGCACGCTTGCCGCGTTCGCGGCGTTCATGAGCGCCGGAGCCGCCATTTCGGCCGCGCCTGGCACCACCGCGGCCGAAGTTGCCGCAGAAGGCCTGCTTATTGGCGCTCCTATGGCGCTCACGCTTATGGCCTGGGGCAAAACGCTCGGCGCAAACCCGCCGCGCCTCGCCGCCACCGAAATTTTCGCCGCTACAGGCATTGCCGCGGCATGCTGCTTCGCGCTGTGGTTTGCGCCAGAGGAAATCGGTTTGGCACTTCGGTGCGTGCTGCCATTCGCAGGCGTGGCGTTCATGGAAATCGCCCGACACGAGCAAAGCGGCGCCACGTCGGAAACGATGCACCCCACCCCCATTAAACCAGCTCGCGCTCGCACGCTTTCCACCCGCATGCTCGCAGGTGCTCTTATCTTTGGCTTGGCTGCGGGCTTCGTTGAGACCTACCGAAGCGACCCCGGCTCGCTTTCCACACCCACACTCCCCTATGCCATGTTCATCGTGGCTCTGTTCTGCGGCGGCGTTTTGGAAACGCTGCGCGCCTCAGGTGAGCGCGATACATTCTCGGCGAGCTACCGCATCGCGTTCACGCTCATGCTCGCCGGCTTTTTGTTCGCGCCCGTGCTCGTGAATGTCGATATCACGGGCGACGCCATTGTACTTGCAGGCTACCTGGGCCTGTGTGCAGCTTTCGCATCGCTGTTCTGCGCGAGCGCCCAGCTCGAAGGAGCAAGCTGTGCGCTCGCCTTCGCACAAGGGTTTGCCGTGCTCTACGGCGGCGAAGCACTCGGCATTATCCTCGCGAACGGCCTCGACGCTACGAATTCGCTGAACACCACACCCTATGCCGCCATGGCCGCCGCGGGCCTCGCCATGGTGTGCGCCTACGTGTTTCTGTTCACCGAGCGCGATTTCAGCGCGCTTTCCCGTGTTGTTGACGCCGCCGTCGACAACACCGAAGATGTGAAAAAGGCCATCGCCCAGGCTGCGGCGCTTTCGGCGCGCGAAACCGAGGTGCTCTCACTCGCGCTACGCGGCCGCACCAACGAGAGAATCGCACAGGAACTGTTCATCGCGAAAAGCACCGCCGACACACACCTTCGCCGTATTTACTCGAAATGCGGCGTGCACAGCCGCCAAGAGCTGCTCGACTTGGCAGAAAAAACCGCCGCCAGCCTGCGATCGCGCGAATAGGAGCAGCTCATGGAAACACCCGAAAAAATGAGCGAAAACGCCCGAGCGATGCGCTCGATGGCACCCAAGCAAAAGACGCAGAAATTCATGGCCGATTTCTTGCGCGAGACGCAGGAAAGCTTTATTGAAGTGCCGTTCTGCCCCGTCGACAGTCTCGTGCTTTCGTCGCTCGTGTATTTGAACCTCGACGAATACCGCTACGGAAGCGTGCATGGCGCAGAAAGCGTGCCCGTAATCGACATTCTTCGTTTCACGCCGCTGCGAAGCATGCTCTCGGGCGGCTGGCTCGAAGACGCCGAAGAACTGCCCGACTTTCTGCGCGCGCTTGCATGCAGCCGTCGCTATGCCGATTTAAGCGTGAGCCTGTTCGCAAACGAGACCGCCGAAATCATCGAGAAGCAGTTCTGCGCGTGCACGTTCACCGTGGGCGCGAAAGACAGCGCCCCTTTGGCCTACCTGGCGTTCCGCGGAACCGACAGCACCATTGCGGGCTGGAAGGAAGACTTCAACCTGAGCTACATGCCCGTGATTCCTTCGCAGAAAACCGCCACGGCATACGTGTCGGGCGTGCTTTCGGCGCTGCCCGGCGATATGCCGATATATGTGGGCGGCCACTCGAAAGGCGGCAACCTCGCCGAATTCGCCGCACTTACCATCGACGAGGGCGGCTACGCGCGCATCAAGCGCGTGTTCAACCACGATGGCCCGAGTTTTCTGGAAGCGCCCTCGCCGCGCATCGACGAGCCCGAATTCCAGGCGAAGCTCGACAAAACCGTGCCTGAGTCTTCCGTATTCGGGATGATTCTGGAAAGCCGCGACGACTTCCGCATCGTGCAGTCGAACGCGATGGGCTTCTTCCAGCACGTGCCGTTCACCTGGATTGTGGACGGGTGCGACTTCAGCACGCAACGCACGCTGAACAACAGCGCGAAAATGTTCGACATCACGCTTGATCGCTGGCTGCGCAGCTGCTCCCAGCACGAGCGCGAAGTATTCATCGACACGATGTACGACCTCATTACCTCGAGCGACGCGAAAAGCTGGGCCGATTTCCAGAGCAGCTTCATGTCGAATATGGCAACGTTCATGCGCGACGGCAGAAACCTCGACGACCAAACCAAGGAAGTCATGGCGCATGCAATCAAGAACCTGGGCGACGTGGCCGGTCACACGCTGCGCGAACGCCTGGGCGCAACGATTGAGCGCATGAAAGAAGCCGTGCCGTTCATCGACACCGAACGCGACGGCGAGCAAAGCGCGCGCAAGAAGAACTAACAAGACCTCGAAAGAAGAGACCGTGGAAAGCACTACCAAACCCGAATACCAGAAATTCACCGTGAGAATGGCCATGCAACTGGCCGCTCCGCATACCTGGCCGGCAGCAATTCTGCCCGCGCTCGTAGCGACGAGCGCGGCAGCGGCAACGGGACACGCGATTTCGCCGATCATGGCGTACGTGCTGCTCGCGATTTGCATTCTTATGCAGGCATCGGTGAACACGTTCAACGACTACTACGACTTTGTGAAAGGCACCGACTCGGCCGACGACGACGTTGAGGTAAGCGATGCCACGCTCGTGTACAACAACGTGAACCCCGCGTGCGCACTGCGGCTGGGCATTGGGTTTTTAGTGGCGGCATTCCTGCTGGGAGCATACGTTATTTGGCAGGCCGGTTGGATTCCCTTGGCGATTGGCGTTGTGGGCGCCGTGTTCGTAGTGGTGTATTCCGCGGGCAAAACGCCCGTTTCCTACCTGCCCATTGGCGAAGCCGTGAGCGGCGGCGTTATGGGCGGCCTTATTCCGCTCGCATGCTACCAGGCGCTCACAGGCGATTTGAATTGGCTCATGCTGCTGTGGGCAGTGCCCGAGATTATTGGCGTGGGCCTGATTATGATGACGAACAACACGTGCGATATTGAGAAAGACATTCCCGTTGGCCGCCAAACGCTGCCCGCAAAACTCGGCCGCGAGAAAGCTCGCAATGCCTACCACGCGCTCGTAGTGGCGTGGCTTGCAGCGATTGTGGTGCTCGTGGGGGTGTTTTTCACGAGCGGCCTTATCGTGGTGCCGTTCATGCTGCTCGCCGCCATTCCACTGCTGAAGGCGCTGTTCGCCAACCCACTCAATTCGCACTCGCGCATTGGCGCCATGGCTCAGATTTGCAGCCTGAACATCGCTTTGGGCGCATTTTACGCTGCAGCGATTCTTGCCAGTTCAGGAGTTTGTTTTACTCTGTAAAGTAGATAACGTGGAAATCGAGCAGAGCACTTTACTGCGTAAAGCATCGCTCAGTATATTATCTATGCATGAGTTGCCCTAAATACGTCGCAACGCAGCCGTTTTATTCGGCTTCGATTAATTCTCGATATTGACGAATTCAGTTGGCTCAAAATGAGCGAGTTCGCTTTGCACGGCGTCGAGCAGCTCTTGACGTCCATGCACGTCGAATTTGCGATAGATATGCGAGATATAGGTCTTTACCGTGCCATCAGATACATGCAACGCTTCACAGATATACGGCCGACTACGAAACGCTTCCGTAAACCGCAAAAACCGTGAAGCCAAGCTCTATCGCCACTGAATTTGAACAAGATCGGGGAATTTTTCCCGCAGGCCACCCAGGCTGAATGTCTGCAGTAGCTCTTCGGGAGTTGTGGGGTCGCACGTAGGAGCCAAGCCCGTGATGCCCGCGATGTGGCCGATAATCGCCTCGGGGGTTTTAAAGCGCTCAAGCAGAGAATCAAGCGCGGCATCGTGATCGCGCTTCGATAGGCGGCGATCTCGCTCGCCCACCACCAGCGGAACATGGGCGTACTGCGCATACGGCAAGCCGAGCAAACCTTGCAGGTAGCGCTGCTGGGGACTCGAGCACAGCAGGTCCATGCCGCGCACCACACTGTTCACGCCTTGCTCGCCATCGTCAACCACCACGGCGAGCTGATACGCGAACGCCTCATCGCTTCGACGAATGAGGAAATCACCGCAATCGTGCGCGAGGTTCTGCTCAAAGTGGCCTTGAATCAAATCGTCTATCGCGATGGTTTCATCGGGCACAACAAGCCGCATCGCAGGCTTGCGCACGGCCGCCTTTTCTGCACGCTGCTCCGCAGTCAGGGCACGGCACGTGCCCGCATACACGAGCTTCTCGCCATGGTGCGGCGCCGAAGCCGCATGCAAATCGGCACGCGTGCAAAAGCACGGGTATACCAAACCGCGCTCAACGAGCGAATCGAATGCCGCCTGATAAGCTTCGTCGCGGTTATGCTGAAAATAGGGGCCTTCGTCCCATGTAAGGCCCAGCGTCTCGAAATCGCGCTGAACTGCATCGATGAACTGGGGTTTCGAACGCTCGCGGTCCAAATCTTCCACGCGAAGCACCATGGTGCCGCCCTGAGACTTCGCCACAAGCCACGCCACAAGCGCCGAGAAAATATTGCCCGCGTGCATGCGGCCCGTGGGCGAAGGCGCGAAACGACCTTTAATATGTACGTTGCTGTTTTCCATGTTCTACAGAATAGCACTCGAGGGCGTGCCATCCGAATAAGGCACGCCCTCGCAAAAATTCGTCTACAGCGCTGCGCGGTAGATTTCCACGATGTCGCCTTCCTCAAGCGGCACGAAGCTGCCCACACACCCAGCAGCGGCCTTCTTCGCCATTGCGGCAAAGTTCTCTTCGTCTTCGATGCCGACCTCATGCAGCTTCGAAGGCAGGCCCATCTGGTTAAACAGGAAATCCCCGGTGCGCTCGATAGCAGCAGCTGCCGCCTGAGCATCATCGGCCTCGGCAATGCCGAACACCGCGCGACCGTATTCGGCAAACGCGGCTGCCTTGCTCGGGTCTTTCGCGAGCACGTGCTTCATCCACACCGGCGTCAGAATGGCCAGGCCTTCGCCGTGCGTAATGTCATAGAACGCCGAAAGTTCATGTTCCATGGGATGCACGCACCACGCCACCTCGGCGCCACTGTCGAGCAGGCCGTTAATCGCATGCGAGCCGCACCACATGAGGTTCGCGCGGGCATCGTAGTTATCAGGTTCAGCCAGCGCAATGGGGCCATAATGCACGAGCGTTTTCAGAAGAGCCTCGCTCATATGCGCCTGCAGCGTGGCGCCTTCAACATTGGTGAAGTAGCTTTCGAACACATGGCTCATCATATCGGCAGTGCCAGCGGCCGTCTGCCTCTTCGAGACCGAGAACGTATACGTAGGGTCGAGCACCGACATCTTCGGCACGAACAGGGGCGAGGCGGTTCCCCACTTCTCGTTTTTGCTCAAATCGGAAATAACGGCAAACGGGTCCATCTCGGAGCCCGTAGCCGCAAGCGTTAGCACGGAATACACGGGCAACGCGGCCTTGATTTTCGTGCGATCGAGCACCAGGTCCCACGCGTCGCCGTCGTATTTCGCAGCACCCGCGATAACCTTGGCTGCATCGATAACCGAACCTCCGCCCACGGCGAGCACCATGTCGATCGCGTGCTCCTTGCACAGGCGTGCGCCCTCGCGAACCGAGTCGATGCGCGGGTTCGGCTCAATGCCCGAAAGCTCCACCACATGCAAACCTGCATCGGCGAGAATCGCCATGGCCTCGTCATACAGTCCGCTCTTCTTAATGGAGCCGCCGCCATAGACGAGCAGCACATTCGAGCCGCTTTCCGCAAGTTCGCTCAAATGCGAGATTTGGCCTTTGCCGAAATGAATCCTTGTGGGAACGCAGAACGTGAAATTATTCATGTGAATACCCCTTTCGAATGCCCCTCCATAGAAAGCGGGCCTTAAGAAATGCTTTCCCAGACCTGCTTTGAATGTATCAATATTGGTTATTTACGCAAGTCTTGCACATGCTTCGTCTTGCCTATGGAGCGCTCGATGCCGCCAGGCTCGACGAGTTTCACCTTTGAAGCCACAAGCATGACGCTCTTGAGCTTCTCTTCGATCATGCGACGGAATGCGTCCATTTCCTCGAAGGAGTCGCTGAAGGCTTCGGGCTTGAGCTCTACATGCACCACCATGCGATCGAGGCCGGTTTCTTTATCGACCACGATGCGATAATGCGGCGTGACGCCCTCGATGGTGGAAAGCACGTCTTCCACCTGGCTCGGGAACACATTGGTGCCACGAATGATGAGCATGTCGTCGCAACGGCTGCGCACCTTCTGCATACGCGCCGTGGTGCGGCCGCACGCGCACTTTTCCTTGACGACGCGTGTGAGGTCGTGCGTGCGATAGCGAAGCACCGGAATGGCATGCTTGCCAAGCGGCGTGAGCACGAGCTCGCCCTCTTCGCCGTCGGGCACCGGCTCGCCAGTCTTCGGGTCGACGACTTCCCACAGGAAGTGGTCTTCGGCGATATGCTGCATATCGCGACTCGCGAGACACTCGCCCGAAACGCCCGGGCCCATGACCTCGGTCAGGCCATAGTTGTCGGTGCACACGATATGCATGCGGCTCTCGATTTCAGCCTTCAGAGCAGGCGTGCAGGGCTCGCCACCGAACAGGCCGACGCGCAGAGTGCTCTTCTCCCAGTCGACGCCCATCTTCTCGCCCACTTCGCACACATGCATGGCGTAGCTCGGCGTGGCAACGAGAACCGTGGAACCGTAGTCTTGAATCATCTGAATCTGGCGCTCGGTATTGCCCGAACCCGCAGGAATCATCATGCATCCAAGGCGCTGCAGGCCATAATGAAGGCCAAAACCGCCGGTAAACATGCCATAGCCGAATGCCATTTGCACGCGGTCGCTCGGCACGACGCCCGCCATTTGAACCAAGCGCATAATGCAATCGGCCCACAAATCCATGTCGCCGCGGTCGTAACCAACGACAATCGGCTTCCCCGTGGTGCCCGAAGAGGCATGCAATTCGACGATATCGTCGAGCGATTCGGCAAACAGACCATACGGGAACGTTTCGCGCAAGGCGTTCTTATCGGTGAAGGGAAGCTTACGCACATCGGCCAACGTTTTGATATCGGAAGGCTTCACGCCCATCGCGTCCATTTTGTCGCGATACCACGCAACGCGGTTATACGTCCATTCAACCTGGTCGATAAGGCGAGCGAGCTGAATAGCCTCTATGCGCTCACGGCTCGCGCACTCAATGGACGGGTTATGGATGGGCAACTCATCGAAGCGCCCCTCGGCCGCCGCTTTCAGCGCGGCGCCCTTCACGGTCATGTCTGCCACAGAACTACCTGCCTTCCTGGGCATTGTCGCGATCAAGGTCGACGAGCGCGGTAAGTTGCGCCTGGTCGATAAGCTCAACCGCTTCTTCCTTCAAAGCCTCTTCGGCCGCCGCCAAATCTTTCACCGAAATGGCGATATAGGTGGAAACGAGCGAATAGCTGTATTCAACGTTGATGTTCAGCTTCTCGAACACGCCCATGATGCGGGCAAGCTCGCCCGGCCTATCGGGAAGGCGCAGGCACAAAACCTCTTTCGCGACCACGGCGCAGCCCATATCGGCCAGCACCTGCTTCGCCTTTTCGGGGTTATCGACCACGAAGCGCACAATGCCATAATCGCCTGTGTCGCTCATGCAATAGCCGCGAACCTGCACTTCGGCCTCGACAAACGCGTCGAGCACGCGAGCCACGTGTCCCGGATGGTTCTCGACGAACACGCCAATCTGAGAAATGCTCATACAGTTCCCCTTTCAAGCAATCCTTCGCAAATGCTGTTCAGCGGCGCGCTCATGCGCTTCCGCTTCGGTCAAGTCCTGACTCGCACGAAAGCCACATTAAGTGGCTTTCGGCTCGTGCGGAATCTATCGGAATCGCACGACCGCCCCGCTGAACAGCACTATCTGCACGGTTTTGATTTAAACAGGGATTGGAGCGGCGATGTGCGTATCCACAAGATTCCGCAGGTTTAAATGCCCTGTGGGCATTTAAACCCCACTCAGTTGCGCCCGAGCGGGCGCATTGCTGCTCAGTGCAGCTGAGCAGCAATAGTGGGCTGTCCGAGCGAGCAGGACCCGCCCGAAACGAAGACGCATGCCAGCCGCTCCAATCCTGAAGAGAAAACCCTTATGCGGAGCATTCCTCCACGAACGCACGTCCAAGTTTGAAGGCTGCGATATTCACGTCCTTGAACTTAGCGGGAACGCGAGATTCGATAACAGAAAGCCAGGTAGTCTCGTCGTAGCTGAGCTTCGTGGAAAGCGCGCCCAAAAGCACGACGTTCACGGCTTTCACGCTGCCCGCCTCTTTCGCCAAAGCCTCAGCCGGCACCAGCACGGCGCCCGCCTGCTCGAGCGATTCGACAACGCCGCTCGGAGCCTGCACAGCACCCGTAGCGACAGGCAACGGCTTGATGAACTCGTCGTTCACGAGCAGCGCGCCGCCATCTTTGAGAAACTCAATATTGCGCAGCGCCTCAATCTTCTCGAAAGAAACCAAGTAATCGACGCTGCCTTTGTCGGCAACCATCGAAGCCACCGAATCGCCTAGACGAACCACGGTGGTCACGGCGCCGCCGCGCTGGGCCATGCCGTGGATCTCGGAAAGCTTCACGTCCTGGCCGCACGCCATGGCGACGCGGCTCAAAATGTCGGCGGCGAGAATAGCGCCCTGGCCGCCAACGCCCGACAGAAGCACAGTTTTCGTATCGTTGCTCATTTTCGGCCCTTCCTATTCCGCCTTGCCAATGCAACCGAACGCGCACGTCTGAGAGCACTGCTCACAGCCGACGCACAGGTTGGCATCGATATGGGCTTTGCCGTCTTCGTCGCGAGAAATAGCAGGGCAACCGATAAGCGTGCACGCACCGCACGCGCGGCAATCGGAAGACACAACGAGCGCGGACTCGTGGGTTTTCGAGAGAAGCACGCACGGCGAGCAGAAGATGATCACCGAAAGCTCGTCGGCATTTTGAGCCGCAGCCTTCAGCGCCGCACGGGTGGCCTTCAAATCCATCGGGTTCACCACGGCAACGTCTTCCACGCCGAGCGCGCGCACCAAACCAGGCAAATCAAGTTCGCGGCTTTCACGATGCTGCAGCGTAATGCCGTTCACCGGATTGCCCTGGTGGCCGGTCATGGCCGTGGTGCGGTTGTCGAGAATACACACGATACCCGCGCCGCGGTTGTACACCGTGTTCAAAAGCGACGTGATGCCCGAATGCGCGAACGTGGAATCGCCGATAACCGCAACCACGGGCTTATGCTCGCGGCCCTGCAAGCCCAGCTCAAAGCCGTGGCTCATAGAAATGGACGCACCCATGTCGACGCAAGTGTCCATCGCGGAAAGCGGGGCGAGCGCACCGAGCGTATAGCATCCAATGTCGCCCGTGACGATGGCCTTCATACGGGAAAGCTCGCGGAACACAAGGCGATGCGGGCAGCCAGGACACAGCGCCGGCGGACGGCCTGGCAAATCGTCACGCATCTCGGCATGCTCGGGGGCCTGAGCGCCGAAGGCGACTGCAATGGCGCCAGGGGTAAGCTCGCCATCGGGGCACAGCGTACCTTCAGGCTCGGAAAGCTGCACGCCCAGGGCGCGCACGCCTTCGCTCAAATAATCGCTGCCCTCTTCGATAACGTACACGTTTTCGACGGAAGCGGCGAATTCACGTATCTTCTTCGGAGGAAGCGGCCACGACATGCCAAGCTTCAGGATGTCGGCCTGCGGCAGCGCCTCGCGCACGTGCTGGTAGGTCGCACCGCAGCAAATAACGCCGATTGTGCCCTCGTTGCGCTCAATGCGGTTGAATTCGCACGTTTCGACATACTCGGTCACAGCAGCCACACGCGCATCGAGCGACACGCGGCGCGGCTTGGCGTATGCGGGCATCATGACCCACTTCGCAGCATCTTTTGCATAGGGCTTCGGCTCAACCTCCACACGCTCGCCCAGCTCAACGGGGCATTTCGTATGAGACACGCGTACCGTGGAGCGAATCATGCACGGCATATCGAAGCGCTCGGACACCTCGAAGGCGTTTTTGGTGAAGGCAAGCGCTTCGGAAGAATCGGCGGGATCGAACATGGGAATATGCGCGGCGCGGGCATAAAAGCGCGAATCCTGCTCGTTTTGAGAGGAATGCATGCCCGGGTCATCGGCCGCGAGAATCACGAAACCGCCGTTGACGCCCGTGTAGGCAGCGGTGAACAAGGGGTCGGCGGCCACGTTGACGCCCACGTGCTTCATGCTCGAGAGCACGCGGCGACCAGCGGCGCATGCGCCCAAGCCAACTTCCACGGCGACTTTCTCATTCGGGCACCATTCGGCATATACGCCGGGCTGCTTCGCGAACGTTTCCATGGTTTCGGTCGAAGGCGTGCCGGGGTATGCCACGCCAATAGTGGCGCCAGCCTCCCACGCGCCGCGCGCAATCGCCTCGTTGCCGGAAATAAGCTCCATAAATCCAATCCCCCTTGGGTCGTACAAAAACTCGCTTTCGCGATAAGAAAAAGGCCCGCTAGGCGGGCCCATGGACGCCTAGCGCATGGTTGGCGTAGCCAAATACATCAGGCAGAACGTGCCAATCTGAACGATGTCGCCATCGCGCAGGTCAGCGTCTTTCACATTGAGGTTGTTTACCCACAAGCCATTGAACGAGTCGGCGTCGCTAATGCGGAAGCCGGCCGGCGTGCGTTCGATGGTCGCATGCATGCGCGAAACCGTCATGTCGTTTAGGAAGATGTCGCACTGCGGACTGCGGCCCACGGTAAGACGATCGGCCGCCAGGCGGAATGAGCTGCCGATTTGCGGGCCCTTCACGATTTTCAGAGTCGCTTCCGAAAGCAGCGCAGGGTTTGCCATCGCGGGGCTTGCCTGGGCCTGCATGTTCAGCGGCTTGAAAGCCTGGGTGCGGCCAAGCAGCTTGAACCCGCACGCCTCGCACGCGGTAGCGTCGGCAGCGACAGGCGCACCGCACACCGGGCAGTTCTGCAAAACGGTACCCATGGTCTCATCGGTCATGGCGTTCACCTCATTATCTCTCACACCGCATCGGGCGCTGCGGCGGCGCATAGTCTCCTCAAACGCACGCTAGCGATCGCTTAAAGCCTGCGTGTAATAGCATTCCTGCGTTTCTGCCACCGTGGGCTGATGCTGAATCAAGCGAATCCAACGATCGAAGCCAACGCCGATACCTTGGAAGAAATTCGGCGCAGCAACGTCTTCGGCAGCGATGATGTCCGTTTGCGCGATTTGGTTGTCGTCTTGCATGAAAACAAGGCTGCCAATCACATCGCCCGCATGCACATCGCCGGAAAGCTCGTTGAACGTCGCCTTCGCTTGAACAGGGCCGAACGCGGCAAAAACGTTCGCGGCCAAATCGGGATCGGCGACGGTGGCATCGACGGAAACATCCACCCAATCATTATGAGCCACTTTGGCCACGAGCGGCACGTTGGCGCCAAGATATTCCACATACTGGTCGCTATTGACCAGCGAGCGTTGTGCGATATTGGCATATGCCCAATCCATAAGCGCCACGGTATCGCTGAAGCGCTCGTCGCTCGACGGCGAATCGAGCACCACGCTGTAGAGCTCGCCCGCATCGCGCGAAACGGCGCCCGCGAAGCAGTAGCCCGCATCGTCGGTCGTTCCGGTTTTCACGCCGCAAATGCCGTCGTACACGCCCATGAGCTCATCGGTGGTTTGCAGCGTAACATTGCGCGCCGTGCCATCGGCAGACGTGACCGTTATCGTCGTCGAGCCCGCGTCAACGATGCCGCGGAACGTGTCGTTCTGCATGGCGTACGACACAAGCGTCGCAACGTCGCGTGCGCTCGAATGCAGGTCCTCATCGCCGAACGCATCGAAATCGAGGCCATGGGGGTTCGTGTACACCGAATGGGACATGCCCAGATCGGCGGCCTTCGCGTTCATCGCGGCGATGAACGTATCGTAGCCCGTCGCGACGTCGCCCGACATATGGGCGCCGACCGACTTCGCAATGGCGATGCCCGCATCGTTGCCCGAGGGAACCATGAGCGCATACAGGGCCGTCTCAAGCGACATGGTGTCGCCTTCCAAAAGCCCCGCGCTCGACTCGCCCACCGTGGCTGCTTCGTTGTCGACCGTCACGGTAAGGTCGAGGGGCGCGTTCTCAAGGGCCACAACTGCCGTCATGATTTTCGTGAGCGACGCGATTTTCACTTCCGCATTCACATCGCGCGAAAAATACACGGTGCCATCGGAGCCCACGAGCATGGCGTGCGTCGCCCCGATATCGGGACACGCATCAGCGGAAAGGCCGCGCGCGGCAACGGTTTTGTTGCCGATTTCATCGCTCTCGAGTACCTCGGCGAAAGCGGCCGCGGGCGCAGAGAGCGCAAACGTGCCAGCGAGCACGAACGCCACAAGAATGTGGCCTGTGCGCGAAACAACGGAAGCGCCCGCAGGTGCGAGCGCTTCGAATCTATTGCGTTGATGAGCTAAAGCCCTAATCAAGCTTATAGACCTCCTCAGCAGAAACGACATCGAAGCCAGCTTCGGAAAGCTTGCCTTCAACGGTATCGTCTACAACCTTCAAAACGTCAATGGCCGTGGCCTCTCCACGCGAAAAGCAATAGCCATATTCGATATTGGCACCCATCGATTCGATGGTCTCGAGCAAGTGGGCCAAACCGCCCGGCTCGTTGGGCACGCGCACGGCGAGCACCTTGGTAACGCTCGCGCGGAAGCCCGCTTCGTCGAGCACCTTCGCAGCGGCCTGGGGCGTATCGCAGAAGACGCGCACGACGCCGAAGTCGCTCGTGTCGGCGATGAAAAGGTCATGCATGTTGATATCCGCATCGGCAAGCGTGCGGCACAGGCCAGACAGGCGGCCCTTCTCGTTTTGGATGAAAACGGTGAGCTGTTCGATCATGATTGTGCTCCCCTCGTTAGTTCTGCTGCTTCACTTCGCGCAAATCGATAACGCGCTTCGATTTGCCCTCACTGCGCTCGATAGTCTTCGGCTCGCAGAATTTAATCTTAACAGCAATCTGCAAATTCGACTTCAAGGCAGCCGCCAAACGCTTCTTCAAATCTTCGAGCGCGCGAACCTCGTCGAACGGGAAGTCGGGCGCGGTTTCCACGCGCAGCTCGATTTGGTCGAGCGTGCCCTTCGTGGTGAGCACAATTTGGTAATGCGGGGTGATTTCGTCGAAGCTGCTCACGACCTGCTCGATTTGCGACGGGAACACATTCACGCCGCGAATAATGAGCATATCGTCGGTGCGGCCCACGATGCGGTCGATTTTCTTATGCGTGCGGCCGCAGGCGCACTCGCCCGGAATGAAGCGCGTAAGGTCGCGCGTGCGATAGCGAATGAGCGGGGTGCACTGGCGCGTGAGCGTGGTAATGACGAGCTCACCGAATTCGCCGTCGGGCACAGGCTCGAAGGTGTCGGGGTTCACGATTTCTGCTAGGAACTGGTCTTCGCACAGGTGCAAGCCGTTCGCCTCGGAGCACTCCATGGCAACGCCCGGGCCCATGATTTCGGAAAGGCCATACACGTCGCAGTACTGCACGCCAAGCTTGCGGCGAATCTCGTCGCGCGTCGCTTCGCTGCAAGGTTCAGCGCCAAGGATGACGCCGGTGAGTTTGAATTCGTCCATGCTCATGCCCATTTCCGCAATGGTATCGGCGATGAGCAGCGCATACGAAGGCGTCGCGCACAGAATGGTGACACCGAAATCTTTCATGATCTGAATTTGGCGCTTGGTGTTGCCCGTGGACATGGGAACGACCATGGCGCCCGCGGCCTCGGCGCCGAAATGCGCGCCCAAACCGCCCGTGAACAAGCCGTAGCCATAAGAAACCTGCACGACGGAATCTTCTCCGCCGCCGAGCATGTAAATGCCGCGCGCGAAGCAATCGCCCCACACCTGCAGGTCGTCTTTCGTGTAACCCACAACGGTCGCCTGGCCCGTGGTGCCCGAAGACGCATGCACGCGCACGCATTCGGAGCGAGGCACAGCGAACAGACCGAACGGATAGGCGTCCCGCATGTCCTGCTTCACGGTAAAGGGAAACTTCTTGATGTCTTCGAGAGATTCGATATGGTACGGATCGACGCCAGCCTCATCAAAGCGCTGCTTGTAGAGAGGGATGTTCTCGTAGCAGCGAACGGCAACGTCGCGCAAACGCTCGAGCTGAAGTTCCTCGAGCTTCGAGTGCTCCATGCACTCGATTTCTTCTTGATAGTACTTCGACATCGGGAAGTCCTTCCTTATGGAGAGCCTCGCGACTTCACAACAGGCGAGCGCATGGGACGCCCGACCCAAAAAGTCGTGACGATTACTTTAGCGCACTAAAGCATGCATATGAAGAGAAATTTTGAATATCAAAGTAAAATGCCACGCTCTTCGGGGCGCGGCATAAAGAAGGATTTTGTTTTAAGGAAATGGGGAGCACGCCAGAACGCCTGTGCACTTCGCAGATGGCCCCTACTCCGCCTTGGCCGCCTGAGCCTTCGCGGCAGCGCGCTCGGCCTTAACCTGATTCATGGCGGCAATGCCGCGAAGCACATACACCGTGGTCGTGTAGATGCACAAAATGAGGCCGGCATACACGAACCAAATGCCCCACGAGCACGGCTCGGCGTTAAAGCCAGGGAGCCATGCGAAGTCGCATACGGCAAGGCCCGCAACGAGCGGCCAGTTCAAAAGCAGGCCCGCAAAACCCACGAACAACAGCGTAGTAGCAACTTTACCAGGGAAAATAACGGCAACGCGCGCCTTGTAGCGAGCACCCAAGTATGCGCCGCCAACAATCAGCAGCAGGTCGCGAGCGATCACAAGCGCCACAATCCATACCGGCAGGCGCCCCACGAGCAACAGGCCAACTACGCCAAACACCATGAGCGCACGATCGACAGCGGGGTCAAGCAGGCGGCCGAGCCTCGAGACGGTATGCGTGCGACGAGCGAGCTGGCCGTCAATGAAGTCGGTGGAAGCGGCAAGCGCGAAAATGAACGTTGCCAGAATATCGTGACCATCGAGCAGCAGCGCCAAATACACGGGCACCATGCACAGACGAATGAACGACACCACGTTCGCCGCCGTGAAAATGCGATTGGTCACTTCGCTTTCAGGCGTATCCCACGAAGGCCGTTTCTCTTTTTCGTCGCTCATAGCCCAACTTCCACTGCTGAAAACCAAAATAAGCTCGCCGTGGCGAGCGAAAATCATTCTACACAAGCGATTTCAAATAAAAACGCACTATACCGCGTTTTCAAACATCTGGCACACAGCTGTTGAAATTAGTTCAGGAAAACTTCTGAGCTGAATTGCGACAGAGAGGGACGCCAATCTTACATAGCCTCGCCTTCAAGAAAAGCGGGATCTGCCGAAAGCGCCGCTTGCGGCCCATCTTAACAAACGCAAGCCGCCCCCGGAGATTCAAGAATCATCGGGGGCGGCGTTTGAGTTATTCCTTCGCGCTTTCGGCTTCTTGAGCGGCCTTGGCGGCCTTTGCAGCCTTCGCGGCGGCGATGCGCGCCTCGCGTTCGGCCTTCTTGGCAGCTTCAGCGGCAAGCTCTTCGGGCGTAGGCTCAGGCTTGCTTTCGACCTGGCGCGTTTTCACGGGCGCAACGTGCGGGAATTCCATGCTCATGGAAAGCGCGCCCTTCGGACATTCGCGCACGCACGTGTCGCACTGAATGCAGCCGAAATGGTTGATGGACCACGTTCCGGCGGCCTTATCGACTTCGATGGCCGAGCACGGACAACGTTTCACGCAAATACCGCACAGAATGCACTTTGCCATGTCGATTTCCACCATGCCACGATGGCCTGCGGGAATGTCGCGTTTTTCGAGCGGGTACATGACCGTTTCAGGTTTGCCGAACAGCGAGCGCAGGGTCATCTTCCCCAGTTTGAAGCTTCCCATTGCCCTACCTTTCCGAACAGCTGATACACGGGTCGATCGTCAAAATGATATTAGGAACATCTGCCAAATCGCACCCTTCGAGCGCTTTCACCATGCCGGCAAGATTCTGCGTGGTGGGCGTGCGCATGCGCATGCGTTCCAAGTTCGCTGTGCCGTTGCCCAGCGCGTAGTAGTAACATTCGCCGCGAGGCTGCTCGAGCACGTTGCATGCCTGAGCGCCGGCCGCAGGCTTAAGCTTACTCTTCTCGCCGATACCGTCGTTGGGAATCTTGGCGGCGAGCTCTTTAACGATGGCGATAGATTGGTTCACTTCCGCACAACGCACCTCGACGCGAGCGAGGCAGTCGCCGCCAGCGGACGTGATGGGCGTGAAATCGCTCAGCTCGCCATAGGCGCCATGACCCAAAACGCGGCAATCGTACGGCACATTGCTCGCGCGGGCGAACGGACCAACCATGCACAGCTCGGAAGCCTGCTGCTGGCTCAGGTAGCCAACCCCGTCCAAACGGCTGCGCACCGAGGAATCCTTCAGGAAGGTCGCGCAGATTTCCTTATATTCGCCCTCGATGGAATCGAGCTTGTCGCAAATCCAACGAAGCGTGTCGGCATCAATATCGCGCACGACTCCGCCGATTTGCACGTACGACAGAATCACGCGGCCGCCCGTGGTGGCCTCGAAAATGTCGAGCACGCGCTCGCGCAAACGCCAGCAATGCATGAACAGGCTCTCGAAACCGAAGGCGTCAGCGGCGAGACCCAGCCACAACAGGTGCGAATGTACACGGGACAGCTCGTGCAGAATCACGCGCAGGTACTGCGCGCGCCTGGGAACTTCCACGCCCATGAGCGATTCGACGGTCTCGGCATAACCGAGCGAGTGGCCGAAGCTGCAAATGCCACAAATGCGTTCTGCAACATAGATGAACTGGTGGATGTCGCGCGTCTCGACGAGCTTCTCCAATCCGCGATGCACGAAGCCGATCTGTGGAATAGCCTCAATAACGTGCTCGTCTTCAACCACGAGGTCCAAATGCAAAGGCTCGGGCAACACAGGGTGCTGCGGGCCGAAAGGAATCACGGTCGCCTTGCCCATGCTACTCACCGCCTTTCGCAGACGCGTCGCCTTGAGCCGCGCGCACCTTCGCTTCAAATGCCGCCATCACTTTCGCGGCTTTGTCTTCGGGCAGATTCGCGCACTTGGCCTCGACCTTCGCGCGCTCGGCTTCCCAATCGATAGCAGGTGCGGCCTGGGCGCCCTCGCCCGCCGCAGCTTTGGCTTTCGAGGCGGCCTCTTGAGCGGCCTTTGCAGCCTTGGCAGCCTTTGCAGCGGCCAATTTCGCAGCCTTTTCACGCGCCGCCTTCTGAGCGGGAGAAATTACCGTCATGGGCTTATCCATGGCGACCTTGTAGAAGCCGCCCTTGAAGTCGATGGCGATATCGTCCACCTGCACGCCGAACAGGTCGTGCGCCTCGTTTTCAAAGGGAAACGCGACAAGGTAGAACTTCGTAACCGAGGGAATATGCGTTTCGGGCTTCACGCCATGCACACGATAGTTATGCACCGCATAGCCCTGATCGGCAGTTTTTTGATAGGAATACACCAGATCGATGCCTTCTTCGCCATTAATGCAAAGCACCTGCACGAAACGAGAATGCGCTTCATGCTCGCGCTCTGCGACGCTGAGGATATCGTCGATCGAAATATCTTCGAAATGCTGAGCCATTTGCATTGCCCTTAAGCCCCCTTTCGAGCTTCCGCAAGCTTCGCGCGCTTCTCTTCCAGCACGCCAATGCCCTCTACCACCGCGTCGATGATGGTCTCGGGGCGAATCGCGCACCCGGGAGCGTACACATCGACGGGAATCGCCTGGTCCACGCCGCCAATAACGTTGTAGCAATCGTGGAAAATGCCGCCCGAGCAGGCGCAAATGCCACATGCCACAACGACTTTCGGCTCAATCATCTGGTCGTAAATCTCGCGCAGCACTTCAGTATTCTGCGCATTCACAGCGCCCGTGACCAAAAGAATGTCGGCGTGCTTCGGGTTGCCCGTGTTCACAACGCCAAAGCGTTCGGCGTCATAGAGCGGCGAGAGCGCGGCAAGCACCTCAATGTCGCAGCCGTTGCAGCTTGAGCCGTCGTAATGGATGACCCAGGGAGATTTCGAAACGTTACTCAAAGCGAGCCTCCTTTACGCGATAAGGGCGAACACGAGCCAGGCAGTGTTGGCAAGACCGCACACCAGCGCCACGATCCATGCCCACTTCAGGCACTTCTGCCACTTCACACGCGCGAAATTGTTGTCGATGAAGATTTCGAGGAAGAACGCGAGCGCGGCCACGGCGACAGCGAGCACGATAGATACCGGGTTGTCCCAGATGAAGAACATTGCGACCCAGCCCAGGAACAACGTGGTCTCGCACCAGTGCATGACCTCGACCTTCGCCAACGTGCGACCGCTCATTTCGGTCGTGACGCCCTTCACAAGCTCTTGGTGCGCGTGGTGGCTGTATGACAGGTCGAACGGCGACTTACGCAGCTTAATGGTAAGCACGAACATGAGCGCCAGGAATGCGGGAATGCACACGACGATCATCGGAAGGCCGATGTTCGCGACGCCCGCCACATCGAAGGTGCCCAGAGCCAAGAACATGCACACAGCAACGAAGAGCACCGTGGGTTCATACGCCATGACCTGCAGCGTTTCGCGATCGGCGCCAACCTCGGAATACGGGGAGCGCGAAGAATACGCAGCCACGATGAAGAACAGCGCCGAAAGCGTGACGAGGAAGACGCACATCAAGAAGTTGCCGCCCGCGAAGAACACGCCGCCGCCAATAACCGTGAGCACGAGCGCGAAGGTGATGTAGGTGCCTTCGACGGTGTTCACGCTCACGTCGTCTTTCTCGATGAGCTTGCGCACGTCGTAATAGGGCTGCAGCAACGGAGGCCCAACGCGGCCCTGCATGCGCGCCGTGATTTTACGGTCAAGGCCCGCGAGCAGGCAGCCAACCGCGGGGCCGGCGATGGCGAACAGCACAATGCCGAGCAGCGTTTGCAGCAAGCCCTCGTTCATCGTGGCAAGCGGCATGTACATGGCAAGCGACGTGCCAACGAAGTTCTCGGCGCCCATCTGCGAACCCGCAAGGCTCGCGACCAGGCCCACGACCATGATCACGGCAGTCACGATGGTGGCAGGCTTGTCGAGCACCTTCTCGCCGAAGAGCTCATTCATGTACCAGTTGCGCGAGGTGGCCTTCACTTCGCCGCCCAACGAACCGCGGAAGAGGCGTTCGTCGGAATTGACGGTGATGCCAGCCATGTACACGGGCACGGTCTTCTTCTTCGACTTCGACATGCCAAGCGTGCCGAAGAGCATAACCACGACCGCAAGCGCGATGATGGACATGATGTACATGTTGTCGACGCTAATGTTCGCGCCGAGCGCACCGTAGGTCACGACGAGGTACGGCTGGACGAACAGGTTGGACAGCGTAGGCATGCAGATGCAGGCACCGGCCGTGAGCACCGCCATAAGCGCGAGGGCGAACCATTCGCTCGTATGGACCGAAAGCTCGACGTTCTGCTCGTGGGCAGCGATGCCTGCGAGCTTGCCGAGCCACTTGCCCCAGAACATGAACGTCGCGGCGCTGCCGAATGCAAGCAGCACGAGCAGCAGCACTTCGCCCGAAGACGCGAAGCTCGCGAGCGTCGCCCACTTCGAAACGAGCATGCCGAACGGAGCCACGAACATAGCCATAATGCCGAGCATCATGAAGCGAGCCAGACGCGGCATGCGCTCGAACAGGCCGTCCATGTCTTCGATGTCGCGGCTGCCGATGTGATGTTCGGCCGTGCCGACGCACAGGAACAGCAGCGACTTCGCCACAGCGTGGAAAATGACCAGGAAAATGGCCGCCCACACCGCTTCAGGCGTGCCGACGCCAGCGCAGGCGACAATCAGGCCCAAGTTAGCGATAGTCGAGTACGCGAGCACGCGCTTAGCGTTGCTCTGCGAGATGGCCATGAAGGAAGCCAAGCAGAACGTGAGGCCGCCAATGAGCACGACCATGGCCGACGCCACGGGGAAAACCAGGAACAGCGGCGAGAGCTTGATAAGCAGGAAGCAGCCAGCTTTCACCATGGTGGAAGAATGCAGAAGCGCGCTGGTGGGTGTAGGCGCAACCATAGCGCCCAGAAGCCACGTGTGGAACGGCATCTGCGCCGCCTTCGTCATGCCGGCGAACGCGAGCAGGGCCACGGGCAAAACGAACACGCCGGCCGCAGCGGGGTTGGTGGTGGCCGTGTTCGCAGCGGTTTCCAAGAACACGCTGAACAGGCGCGACTCGCCCTGAAGACCAAGCCAGAGAATCGCCGCTTGGAACGCGAGGCCGCCCAACATGTTCATGACGATCTGGCGGAATGCGTTGTTGATGGCCTCTTCGGTCTTCGTGAAGCCGATGAGCAGGAACGAGCACAGCGTGGTGACTTCCCAAGCCGTGTAAATCCAGCACAGGTTATCGGAAAGCACAACGTTGTACATGGCGGAAAGGAACGCGAACATGAGCGCGAAGAACCACGGACGGCGGTCTTTCTGCTCGGGGTGATGCGCCTGGAAATCTTTCATGTAGCCAAGCGCGTACACGCAAATGCCCGTGCCAACGATACCCAGAATGAGCACCATAATGATGCCGAGCGAATCGACATGCATTTGGCTTTCGAACTGCACCTCGCGCTGAATATTGTATTCAAACCACAGCGTGGTAAGAATTTGACCAATTGCCAGCACGAGCGGCAGCACGCGGCGATATTTCACCGAGTAGCACACGATGTACAGGCCAACCGTGATATCGATGACGATATTGACTACGGCAAGGAAGTGGCTGTACTCCATGGGGAGGTCGAAATACAGCGAACCCGCGCCCAAATTTTGGACGGCGAACGCGATGGAGAGCAGCGCGATAACGGCAGCGGACGCCACGCACAGCACGTCGCGAGCTTTATCGACACGCACGACGAGCATGAGCAGCGCTGCCACGCACGGCACCATGATCAACGAGACTATCAGTTCCATAAGCACTCCTGCCTAGCGATAAAACAAGCGGGAATTGCTACCCGCCGCATATCACTATAGTGAAATGGAGCGAAATGTAACTAGTGGGGTTCTATTTGTGCATAAGCTACACGGCGAGCGGTTGGGATAAGAGCCGCCTTGGAGCCTCGACGCGACGCAGCGTCCGAACCTACTAAATGCTCGTAGCGTTTAGCAGGTTCGACACGCTTCGAGATGAAATCGCTCAGAAACACCAACGCAAGCCATAAACAGATGCATGAACGAGTCCAACCGCACGCGATATGCCCCGCCGACTCGTCAACACCATGCCGAAAGTTACTTAACCTTCTTCATATACATCGTCATTTGAGACGTGTTGAACATTTGGCCGTCCGACATGCGGAATTGCTCGACCTTCCATACGCGCACGCGACCGCCGTCGCGCACCGGCGTGGCCACAGTTTCGACGGTGTCGCCTTCATATACGGGCAGCAGATGCGTGGTAGTGAGCTCCAGGCCCAATGCATGCGAAATCGCAGGGTCAGTATGTGCCGAAATGCATTCACTTGCAGCGTGCTCGGCCAAATAGGCGCTGATACCGCCATGAATCACGCCATGAGGCTGCAGCATATCTGCCGTCACAGGCGTGTGCATGACATAGCGCTCAGGGGTATCTTCGACGATTTCAATATGCAGGATATCAGCCAAGCTCATGAGGCGCCCCTTTCAGGCAACAAACGAATCGCAATGCTGCACATACTAGCGCAGCCACAAATGCGATGCTCTCCCCAACTCGTCGTTTCCGACCAGATACGCCCTTCGCCGACCTCGCCCGCATTCGCTCGCTTTGCGAATTGAGCAAATCAACGAAGAAAATCGACATCGACGGTCAAGGGTGCATTGGCGATACAACCGGGCCACAATACAACCGGGCCACAATACAGCCGAGCTTCAAAGCCCAAACCGCAGCCCTGCGCAGCATCGTGGCAATTCCCGAACGCCCGTTATTCTTATTCGAGATTCTTATTGGCCTCTTGGGCGCGCACAGCATCGCCGCGATTCACGGCGAGCGTAACCAGCATACCTGTCACAATAGGGAAATAGAATGTAAGGAAACGCCAAATGAACGTTGAGAGAGCAACAAACGACGCGCTTGGGTAAATCGTGCTGAAGAAAAGCGCGTAGCTCGTTTCGGCAGCACCCATGGCACCTGGGGTGGGAACGAACGACGAAATCATGTACACGAACGCCTGACACGAAATCACGGTAAGGAAATCGCCGTCGCAGCCCAAACCGCGCATAATCACGTAGCTAATGGCAAAGAACTCGAGCAGCTGGACGAACGTAACCGCGATGCTTCTCGCAAACAGACGCGGCTTTTTCATCATGTAGCGCATCTCGTTGTACGCGTCGTCGATAGTCTTAGTGGTATCGACAATCCGCTTTTCGGGGTCTTTCACGATATGCATCTTGCCCGCAAGCTTAAACGCCCAGGTCATGAGTTTCACGATGCCATTGCGCCAAAATGCGATGGCCAGCAGCATCAAAAGCAGTCCCAAGCCGCCAATAAAGCCGATAACGACAAGCGTGGTGAGCGCAGAGTTCTCCTCGACGAAATAATGCAGGCGGAACAACAGCACCAATGCGCAAAAAGCGCTCGTCGCAACTTGATAGGTCACAAAGCGGCTCACGAGCATCGGCATGCTCTTGAAAAGCGGCATGCCGAAACGGTTGTAGTAATACGCCTGAAACGGCTGACCTCCGCTCGATAGCGGCGTGATGCAATTGAAATACTGGCCGATAATCGTGCACAAAAACGTATCGCGGAAACGGAATTTCGGAAACATGTCACGCGAGAAAATCTGCATGCACACCGATTCGAAAAACCAGTAGCCCACAACCATGAGCACCGCAAGCACGAGCCACGGCCAGCGCATACTCGAAAGGGCATTGGCCATGTCTTCGCCCTCGCCCGCGAAAAAAAGGTAACCAACGAGCATGCCGAACGCGAAAATGCACAGCACGACATTGAGCAAACGCCCCTTGATATGAGGTCGCTCCATAGCTGTTTCGGGAGCGATTTCATTGAGCAAATTCGGCTCGAGAATCGCCTCTTCAAATGGCTCTTTTTTCTGATTGTCGTTTGCCATGGCCTCTTCTCACGTTGCGCTATGCGAATTTGAACAGGTTCGCCGCTATACCGTAGCCGCATTTCGCAGCCCAGCGACCGAGTGCCGTTTTACGATTAACCAGACCCGCCAACGTGAAGCGAAGCTTGCGGCACAGCACAGGATCACTCTGGCGAAGGTAGCGCCAGAGCTTCTTATTATCCTCGATGGATTCGGGCGTATTGATCTGGAACAGATGGATAGACGAAACGGTGAGCATCGCGGAAAGATACCGCATCGAGCAACCCGCCAAACGAGGGCTAATCGCCTGCAGCTTTTCATAATCAAAGCCATCAATCGCCAGATGCGTCGCATGAATCTGGTCAGCGATGTGGCGCTTGAGCACCGAGGGGTCAATTGACTGGCCCTCGCGGCCAATGGTGTACCAATACAAGTCGCAATCGTGGTAATAGAGCTTCTTCACGAAACGCAGGGGCTTGAGCATGAGCAGGCTGTCCATATACGACATGCCTTCGGGCAACACCAAGCCGCTCTCGCGCACCACGCTCGTGCGATAGATGGCGCTGTGAATCATGATGTACTGATCGAGGCTCGGATTGCTCATCGCATCCCAACCAACGACCTTATCGCTCGGAAGGAGCTTCTCGTACGAAATAGTATGTCGGTCGCCGTTTTCTACGCGGTTGTACACGTAATTCACCATGTACAAATCAACGCCCGCCTGTTGTTCCTCCAACATGCGAAGGCGAGAAACGACTTCGGTGAGCTTCGCGGAATCGAGCCAATCATCAGAGTCGACGATATAAAAGAACGTTCCCGACGCCAGTTCGAGAGCATGGTTCACCGCACCGCCCCAGTTGCGATTCTCCTGGTCAACAGCCACAACAATGCCCGGATAACGCTCGGCGTAATCGCGTGCCACCTGAAGCGTACCATCCTTCGAACCGTCGTTGACAACGAGCACTTCAATCTCGTCGCCCGACCGAACGAGCGAATCGAGGCACGTGTGTAAATAAGACGCAGCATTATATGCGGGAACGGCAATTGTCAGCAGTTTCGAATTCGGCATACCAATCATTTCAATATCGACTCGAAGCGGCCAAGCAGAAGCGTAGCCGTTTTTCGTAACTGCCAGAGTATAGCCTTTTAGAAAGAAGAAGCATCGACCGTGCCGTCAATAAGCAGAAAACCGTTGCGCGAACGTAAACCAAGCGTAAGGACGAAGAAGGCGAAATCGTGCCAACCCCGCACTTGGCACGCAGATTGCACCAAGCAGGTCGCGCCAGCTCACCATCGCGGCAACACGGCCTCGCCCGACTAGGCACGACCGAGTTGTATGAGCAACTTTGTCCAAAAGCGCTCCCCCATGAAGCAATCGCAGTAGCCATCGATCCGCAAATGAAACACTGTGCGACAAAGGCAACGTCACCCAGCAATATGCCCGCATAGCGCTCGAGGCATCGCACCATTCAACAACCGCGTAAGGACTCTTCGTGCCAATTCGTCCCATGGAAGGATAATTCGCCTTGAATGAGGTGCCTGGTTGGTTTATCTTAATCCCCGTTACATAGGTTGGTTTAATAGGCTTGCACGCGCGGGCGCCTCAATCAGAAGACGAAGGCGCCATGCAGCGTCGCCTGCCAACAACTCTTGTATTCAAAAGGGGTATATATAAGAGAAAGGCAATTGCCATGGCATTAGAAACCTCAACGGGAGAGCTGCTGCGCGTCAGCGGCCTCACCGCGTCGGTCGACGAAAAGGAGATTCTGCACGGCATCGACCTGAGCGTCGCTCAAGGCGAAACCCACGTGCTCATGGGCCCTAACGGCGCCGGCAAATCCACCCTTGGCCATGTCGTAATGGGCGATCCCACGTACAACGTGACCGCTGGCTCCATCGTGTTCAACGGCCAGGACGTTACTACGCTTTCGCCCGACAAGCGCAGCCATGCAGGCATGTTCTTGAGCTTCCAGGCGCCCGTCGAAATTCCCGGCGTTCCGCTGTCGAGCTTCCTGCGTGCAGCAGCCGCCGGCCGCGAAGGCCTGAACCTTAAGGGCAAGCAGTTCCGCAAGCACACCCAAGAACTGTGCGAAGAACTCGACTTCGACCCCGCCTACCTCGACCGCGAGCTGGGCGTTGGCTTCTCGGGCGGCGAAAAGAAGAAGCTCGAAATGCTGCAGCTGCTGCTGCTCAAGCCAAAGCTGGCCATTCTCGACGAAACCGACTCGGGCCTCGACGTCGACGCCCTTTCCGTCGTTTCGCGCGGCATCGATGCATACCGCCGCACCTGTGACGGCACGCTCATCATCATCACGCACAACACGCGCATTCTTGAGCGCGTCGACGTCGACCGCGTGCATGTTATGGTGAAGGGCCGCATGGTGCACGAAGGCCCGGCCTCGCTCATAGAGAAAATCGACACGGAAGGCTTCGAGCAGTTCGAGCAAGCCGCCCAGGCCGCGCAAGCGTAAAGGCGGAGGCTCACTATGGCAAAGCAACATTCCGAAGTTGCGGACATCGACCGCAGCCTCTACGACTTCCGCTACGGCGAAGAGGGCTTCGAGCGCCTCGATGCGGGCCTCACGCCCGAAATCGTACGCGAGATTTCCGCGAAGAAAGACGAGCCCGAATGGATGCTCGAGTTTCGCCTGAAGTCGCTCGAAATCTACAAGAGCACGTCTGCCCCCGATTGGGGTCCATCCATCGCGGGCTTGGACATGGACAACATCGTCACTTACGTCAAGCCCAATACCGACCAGAAAAGCGACTGGGAAAGCCTGCCCGACGACGTGAAGAACACGTTCGACCGTCTGGGCATTCCGCAAGCCGAGCGCGCGTATCTCGCAGGCGTCGGCGCCCAGTACGACTCCGAGCTCGTGTATCACAACATGCAAGACACCGCCTCGAAGATGGGCATCGTGTATTCGGGCATCGAAGAAGCCCTGCACGACCCCAAGTGGGAGCCGCTCATTCGCGAGAAATTCATGACGCTCATTCCGCCCACCGACCACAAATTCGCAGCGCTCCACGGCGCCGTGTGGTCGGGCGGCAGCTTCGTGTACGTGCCGAAAGACACCAAACTCGACTTCCCGCTGCAGAGTTACTTCCGCCTGAATGCGAAGGGCGCGGGCCAGTTCGAGCACACGCTCATCATTGTAGAAGATGGCGCCGATCTGCACTTCATCGAAGGCTGCTCGGCCCCGAAATACAACGTGGCGAACTTGCACGCAGGCGCCGTTGAGCTGTTCGTTGGCAAAAACGCGCACCTGCGCTATTCGACCATCGAGAACTGGTCGAAGAACATGTACAACCTGAACACGAAACGCTCGGTATGCGACGAGGGCGGATCGATCGAATGGGTTTCGGGCAGCTTCGGCAGCCATGTAGGCTATCTCTATCCCATGTCTATTCTTTCCGGGCGCAAGTCGACGTGCACGTTCACGGGCATCACGTTCGCCGGCCAGGGCCAAAACCTCGATACCGGCTGCAAAGTCGTGCTCGCCGCACCCGACACGAGCGCTGCGATTGAAACGAAGTCGATTTCGAAGGGCGGCGGCGTGTCCACGTTCCGCTCGAGCGTCGTGGCAACCGAGAAGGCCGAGAACTCCGCCGCATCGGTAAGCTGCCAATCGCTCATGCTCGACGCCGACAGCCGCTCCGACACCATTCCCGCAATGGACATTCGCTGCAAGAACGTCGACGTGGGCCACGAGGCCACCATCGGCCGCATCTCCGACGACACCGTGTTCTACCTTATGAGCCGCGGTATTTCCGAAGAAGAAGCACGCACCATGGTCGTTAACGGCTTTGCCGACCCCGTGAGCAAAGAACTGCCGCTCGAATACGCAGTCGAAATGAACAACCTCATCAAACTTGAAATGGAAGGGGCGATTGGATAATGGTCGAAACCACCACGACGACCCTGCGCGCCAACGCGCTCATCTCCCCCACCTGGCATCGCTTAAATATGAACGAAGCGGAAGTCGACGTTGTCGACTCCATTGCCGACGGTATCGAGATTCACGTGCCCGAAGGCGCGCAAGAAGCCGAGTTCGGCGCATTTGCCACCGCTGCGCTTGCCGCGTGGGCTACGCGCCCCGAGCAGGCGAAAACCCAGAATAACACCCAGCCCGACGACGAAATTCTCAACGGCGGCGAAGTGAACCTCGATTTGGCCGCAACGTCGCCCGTCACGCGCGACATGCCTCAAGCCTTCGAGCACGGCATGGGCCGCACCGCAGGCGAGTGGCTCGCCGCGCACGCAGCCAAAACGCGTGCCGTGCGTGTTCCCGCTGGTACCGCACTTGCCGAGCCCATCGTCGTGCACGCACATGGCAAAAACGCTGCCGCAAGCGTCGCTTCCCTCGACGTTGTCGTCGAAGAAGGCGCGAGCGCCCAGGTGCTCGTGTGTTTCGACGCCCCCGAGGCGGGCGAAGGCGTCATCGGCTCCACGCTCGGCGTATTCGCCGATGCCGACGCGCACGTAGACATCCAAACCGTGCATGCCGCCAGCGACGGCTTTACCACCATGGACGACACTGCGCTGTTCCTCGACGACGACGCACGCATCACCGTGCGCCACACCGTGCTCGGCGCAGGCAAATCGTTTGTGGGCCTGACCGGCAACCTGTCGGGCAAGCGCTCCGACGTGCACGTGACCACGCGCTATGTGGGCCATGGCGAAGAAGCGCTCGACTTCAATTACCTACTGCGCCACCGCGGCGAGAAAACCACGTGCCTCATGGACGCGCAAGGCGTGCTCACCGACGAGTGCACGAAAATTCTTCGCGGCACTATTGATTTGGCATGCGGCTGCGCGGGCGCGGAAGGCACCGAAACCGAATCGGTCATCCTCGCCGACGAGCGCGTGAAGAACAAGTCGATTCCCATTATCCTGTGCAGCGAAGACGACGTCGCGGGCAACCACGGCGCCACCATTGGCCACATGCGCCCCGAACAACTCAACTACCTCATGAGCCGCGGCATTTCGCAAGAAGCCGCCGAGCGCTTGTTCGCCACCGCAACGTTTGAAGATGCCGCGATTACCACGCCCGACGCCTACACGCGCCAGGCAATTGCGAAACTCGCAGCCGAAATTGGCGTTCCCGCCCAATTCGACGAAGCCGAATAGATTCGAGGCTCACGCTTATGACTGAAACCACCAACACCGCCGCGAGCGCCTGCGCCATCGCCGATGCCGCCCACGCCGCGGCGACTTCGGCCACCGCTCCCGATATCGTGTGCGCGGCCAACATCGCCGAAAACCCCTACAAGCGCGACTTCCCGCTGCTCGCCAACCATCCCGACCTCGCGTTCCTCGACAGCGCCGCAACCGCACAGCGCCCGAAAACCGTGCTCGACGCTCAGCGCCGCTTCTATGAGGAAATGAACGCGAACGCACTGCGCGGCCTTTACCGCCTATCCGTCGAAGCAACCGAAGCAATCGATGTGGCACGCAACCGCGTTGCGAGGTTCATCGGCGCTCCCAAGGCCCAAGATGTCGTAATGTGCCGCAACGCGAGCGAGGCGCTCAACATCGTCGCCAAGGCGTTCGCTCCGACGGTTCTCGAGCCGGGCGATGAAGTGTGCATCACCATCATGGAGCACCACTCGAACCTCATTCCGTGGCAGCAAGCCTGTCGCGCGGCGGGCGCGAAGCTCGTGTACCTCTACCCCGACGAGAACGGCATTATCACGCCCGAAGAAATGGATGCGAAAATCGGCCCGAAGACGAAGATTCTCTCGTGCGTGCACGTGTCCAATGTTTTGGGCATCGAAAACCCCGTCAAGGAACTCGGTCGCCGCGTGCATGAGCAGGGCGGCTACTTCGTGGTCGACGGTGCCCAGTCGGTGCCGCACGTGAAGGTCGACGTAACCGAAATCGGCTGCGACTTCCTGGCGTTCTCGGCACACAAGCTCTTTGGCCCCTTCGGCATGGGCGTGCTGTGGGGCAAAGACGAACTGCTCAACGCCATGCCGCCCTTCCTTACCGGCGGCGAAATGATCGACAACGTGACCGAGCAAGACGCCACCTGGGCGCCTGTCCCCGAGAAGTTCGAGGCGGGCACGCAAGACGCGGCAGGCATCTACGCCACCGCCGCAGCCGTCGCCTACGTCGAATCGGTGGGCATCGATGTTATCGAAGCCCGCGAGAAAGCCCTTGTAGCCTATTGCATGGAAGAGCTCGGCAAGCTCGACTTCGTCACCATCATCGGCCACCCCGATGCGAACATGCATCATGGCGTCGTGAGCTTTAATGTGAACGGCATTCACCCGCACGACGTGGCGAGTATCCTCGACATGGACCAGGTCGCCATTCGCGCTGGCCATCATTGCGCCCAGCCGCTTCTCACCTGGCTTGGCGTTGAGAACCTCGCCTGCTGCCGCGCGTCGCTCGCCTTCTACAACGACAAGGGCGACGTCGACAAGCTGGTGGCTGGCCTGAATCGAGTTTGGAGCATGTTCCATGGCGAATAGCGGAATTTACACCACGGCATTGATGGACCACAACGCACACCCCGATTACAAATACGAGATGGATGGCGCCACGCATACGCACGAAGGCATCAACCCGAGCTGCGGCGACGAGCTCACGCTGTCGTTGCGCGTCAAGGATGGCGTTATCGAGGAAGCTGCGTTCACTGGCCATGGCTGCGCCGTGAGCCAGGCTTCCGCCGACATGATGGCCGACGTGATTACTGGCGAGACCGTCGAAGAGGCACTGCGTCTCTCGCAATTGTTCATTGACATGATTAAGGGCAAGGAGCTCACCGAGCAAGACAAAATCGACCTCGATGAAGCCGCGCAGCTGCAAGACATTTCCCACATGCCCGCACGCGTGAAGTGCGCTGAACTCGCTTGGCGCACCCTCGATGGCATGCTGCACGAAAATGCCGACGCTGCTCCTGCGACCACCGAATAACTGCTTTTTTCGAAGTTCGCTCGACCTACCGAGGAGGTCTAATTCCCATTCCTTCACAACGTTCCAGGCGTTCAGGAATGAGAATTAGACCTCCTCTTGGTTTTTATCTTTTCGAACATCAATTCACGCTATACCTCGCCTTCCGCCCTGTCTACGCCGCAACGCCCGTCGCGAGCACGATTGCCGTTGCGACTACGATAGCCTCCACAATCGTGATGCCGTTTGAAAGCCCGGCAAGCTTTTCGTCGCCGCCGCACCATAACGTGAAGGTAGGCCCCATAGCACTTGCCGGCGCCCACAAAAGAATGCACGCGACCAGCTTTGTCATGAAATCAAACGGCAAGAACGCGAGGGTTAGCATGCAGAATGCGATTGAAAACAGCGCACGCGCCCCAAGAATAATTGCAACCTTCTTAAGCTTCGCGCCCGCCGACGTAAAGCCAATCATAAGACCCAGCATGAGCATGGCGCAAAACGCGTTCGCATTCGCAATGGGCTCGGTAAACGCGACAACCTGCTGCGGAATTTGGATATCGAAAACTGCAAGTACGATCAAAATGAGATACGCATCGAATGGCAATGAGCTAAACAGCCGTTTCACGACGAATTTCAGGGGTTGCTCGATTGGCCCCTTGCCCGTTCCCGCAATAAGGCCGGTCAACGCATAGGCACCACCTGTCATCATCATGGCATTTCCTGCATCGAACATGCATACCGCGACGGCCATTTCCGGTGAAAAAAGTGCTTGAACATACGGCAGCGCAAAACATCCAATGTTGAAACCGCATATGTTAAGCATGTAGAAGACTCGGTCGGCGCGTTCACAACGCCTGCTCGCAATGGCCGCAGCGGCATAAGGAACGAACGCGCACGCAAGCCCAATAGGAACAAGCACAAGAAGCTGCGGCGTGAACTGGGCACTTCCGAACGCATGCACCACCGAGCACGGCAGCGTGAACGTGAACACAATTTTCGATACAACCTCGCCAGGGCGCTTTCCGAACGAGTTCGATCGCCCAGCGCAATAGCCAGCAACGATTATCGCCACGAACGCCGCAACTTTTATAAGAACGCCTTCCACGACGCTGCCTCCTCAATGCAGGAAAGGAACAGTTGCCTCAGACAACCAAAAAGGCGCCGGCCGAAGCCAGCGCCTGATTTCATGCTCTGAAACGAGCCTTATTCCTGGGGCTCCTTCTTGCCGAAGCACTTCCAGCGAAGGAACTGAACAAGCACCACGACCATGAAGACGATGCCAACATAACCCACAAATGGGTAGATGATGTTAATAAGCACCGAGAACTTGAACTGGCCACCAATGAGGAAGATCACAGCAAGCGCAATGAGCATCGCGCGGTACTTCACGGGATCCTTCTCGTCTTTTACAAACAGGTTCGCAACCGAAATCATCATGGGGACAATGGTGTTGTAAATCATGATGATGAGAATGGCCGCATAAATCGCGCCCATCACGGGGTTGAGCATCTTTGCGAACTCGAGGCCAGGAACCTCAAGCATGTAAACCTGGTCGTAGGTGGTGAGCATGCCGAAGTTCAGCGCAAGCGCGCACAGGCCCAGCAGAATGCCGCCGAGCAGGCCACCCCACAGGGCTTCCTTGCCGTTTTTGGCCTGCGTGCCAACCTTAGAAATGAACGGAACGCCAGCGACGATGTTGTGGGCAACATAGTTCAAGGCAGTCACGATAATGACGATCCACAGGGGAGCCGCGAAATCAACGGCGCGCAGCACATTGCCCGAAGCGTCGGCGGCAGCGACCATCGCGTCGGCATTAGCGAGGTTGCCCCAGTTCATTGCGGCAGTCACAAGAGACACGCCAACGAGGAACACGATGCAGATAGGAGCCGTGGAACCCAGAACCTTGGTCAGCTTTTCCAAACCAAGCCATGCGCTACCCAAGGCGATAAGCGCCATAACCGTAGAACCGGCAACCGCAGGAATGCCGAAGTACTGCTCGAACATCGCACCCGAACCAGAGGTCATGACAATACCGACAAGGAAGCAGAACAGCACCGAGAAAATATCCATGAACGTACCGAAATACTTGCCGCAGTAATGGCGGAATGCGGAGAAGTGCCCCGATTTCGCGAACTTCCAGCCGTAATACGTAACGGCGGCGCACATAAGTGCGAACAGCACCATGGTAAGCACAGCGCCCCACACGCCAGGAATACCGTATGCCGTAAAGTACTGCATGACCTCCTGGCCCGATGCAAAGCCGGAACCGACAAGCGTGCCAACGACGGCGCCGCCGATTTGCAGCATGCGTCCAACGCTGGACTTTTCTTTGGTTGACTCTTTGACTTCTTCAGCCATGGCCAAACCTCCTTGACTCAAGCGCGAAGTCCCTTCACCAGGCAGTGTGGCGACCTTCGACATTCGCTCGCGCATCCCAAACGAAACGCCCGCGAATGCCTCCTGGCATTCTTCACGTGCAGAGTGCTTCGCGCTATCGCCCTTGCACGCATTCTTAGGACAAACCGATATCATCCGTCCCAAGTTAAGTAGCTTTTATATCAAACGAAGATTTCCGATTTGTTACGGAGTTGTCACTGGCACGAATCTAAAAGCCAAGTCCCCATACTTACGCGTGCAATTGCCAGCTTGGATGTGGATGCGCCTATGAAATGGGCTCACTTATTTACTTGATAATTGGGAGAGCTTCATCGCCTCATAATTGGACGCACCTATTGCACATACTCGATTAATCGAACATTTGTGCCTTTTTCGAAAGCGCGCTTTCCCTTGCTGCCGAGGTGCTAGAATCAGACGCTGTTTCCAGAAGAAGAGGTTCACCCATGAAAATGCACAACGGCGTACAGCTGAGCGACGTTGAATACGAAGAACTGCTTACGCTCGCAGAAGCCGCCGACAACGGCGAAGATGTTATGCTCGCAGCCTTTATGAGACTATGCCCCACCGGTCAAGAAGGAGCGTTCGACGAATCAGTCGTGGCAGCATATGCCGCGCTCGCCGAGTTGGGCTTTATCGAAGGCGTGCAAGAAGGCGGCGAGTTCTTCTTCGAGGACATCACGCCAGCCGGCCGTTCGCTCACCAATCCCGGCTTCACTAGAAATCGAGGCGACGAATCCGCTTTGTTCGGCGAAGCCGCCTCTTTCGATGAACCTGCGGCATTCGACGAACCAATCGACGTTGCGGCGGAAGATGCGCAAAGCGATCACGAGCGCGACGTTTTCTCGAAACACGACGAGCATGCCGAGCCGCAGCCGCATTTCGAAACCGAAACGTCCGAAGCGTATGGCGAAGGCGAAAGTGACAACGAAGCGTTCGAAGAAGCTGGCGAACCAACCGAAGCTTCGGCCGATGAAGTATCTGGCAGCGAGGTCGCAGCGCTTTTCGAAAGCCCCGCAACCAAACAGGCCGTTATCGCAGGTGCCGTGGCGGGCTTTGTCGCAGGCGCCATCGCCGCAGCCATTGTGTGCTTCGTGCTGTAAACGAGCATTATGAAACCGACGATGCGCTAGAGCCAAAGCGTTCAGCGCATCGAACAATCGTCCCGAAAAAGAGAGGCACGGGTGACCGCCACATGTCTCCCGTGCCTCCTGGGCCGCCTAGGCCTTCTGCAGGTCTTCAGTAGCTCCTGAACCTCCTGCGCCTTTAGGCTTTCTGGGCTTCCCGAGCTTACCTCGCATCAGAGCGTTCGAATGCAGCTTCAACCATCCTCGCTGCGTTATCGAGCATCCTTATGCGCCTCTCAGCATCCTTGCCGCGCAATCGGACGCTCGTGCCGTGTCACCTCGCCACCGCGCATCCCTGTCGCACAATAGAACGCCCATGCGCGCTACTTCGCACCCTCGTCGTGCTATCGAGCATCCTTGTCGCACACGAGACGTCCCTGCGCATAGACCTTGCGCACGTTATCGGGCGTCGACAAATACAAAATGCGCGCCAAACGGTCAATGGGGGCGTCGAACACGCCAAAGCCCGTAAGGTCGCAATCGGGCCGCTTGGTGTCGACCACCTGCATATCGAACGCGCGACCCGGCTCGAACGTGCCCGTTGGCAAACCGAGCGCCTCGGCGCCGCCCGTCGTGGCAAGCCAGAACGACTCAACAATCGACACGCGCGTGCCCTCGCCCAATCCACCGCGTTCGTCGGGCGGCAACATCGCGTTCACACCCGTTTCAAGAAGGCGTGAAACAAGTACCGCTTGGCGAATATTCTCATACATGCTCGGGCTATAGCCGCCCGAGATATCGGTACCAAGACCCACGTGAATACCCTGTTTACGGAAGCGTTGGACCGGCGCCACCGCGCTCGAGAAATACGAATTCGCCATAGGGCAATGGGCAATCGCCACACCCAGCTCGGCGAACATCTCGCCCTCTTCCTCCGTGACGTAAGGGCAATGCGCCATGATCGTGCGCTCGTTTACCAAGCCGAAATCGCGAAGCGCATACGGGTCGGTTTTTCCAAAACGCTCCAGCACCACATCGTGCTCCCATTGGCCCTCGTTGCAGTGGGTTTGCACGTAGGCGCCCGTCGAAGCCGCAAGGTCGCCAAGGCCGCGCAGCACTTCATCGGTGCAACTTGGAATGAAGCGCGGCGTGATAACTGGCCAAATGCCCTGCTTGCTCGCGCGGCCAATGGCTTCGACTTCCTTAATAAGCGTCGCCGTGTCGCCCACAGCCCGCGCAGGCGAGGCGTCGCGATAATATTCGGGGTTCGCGGCGGGATCGTCCATGACCGTTTTACCGACAAGTGCACGCTGGCCCTTTTCGGCGCAAATCGCCGCGAGCTCGATGCTCGATTCCAAATGCGCGCTTCCCAAATACACCGTGGTCGTCGAGCCGCGCGCGAGCAAAGCATCCACAAGGTCGCCGTACACGCGGCGCGCGAATTCCATATCAGAGAACTTCGACTCCAAGGGGAACGTGCGCTGCTCGAGCCACAAATATAAAGGCTCATCGAGCGCAAGCGCGGCCTGGGGCCATTGCGGCGCGTGCACATGGATATCCACGAAGCCGGGCAGACCAAAACGCCCCTCCCCCAGCTCTACGAGTATGCCGCGATTGCGATACGCCTCAAGAAGGTCAGACTTGCACGGGTCGTCGCCCGTCACAACGCGTACGATGACGCCATCGCCGTCAACTTCGATAAGCGCGTCTTCCAAATACTCGAATTCGCCATACACGGGAGCATGGAAAAACGAGCCGTAGTACGCGCTTTTCACTTCCTTCGACATGAAACCCCCTCGCGTTATTCCACGACGCCCTTGATGGGGTCTTCGATTTGCAGCGTCAGCACGTTGATGAACCCGTGGTCGGTAATGGCGCACGCGGGCAACGCCGCCAGGCAAATGAACGACAGGAACATAAACGGGATGGAAATGATGCAACCGCGCTCGGCGCATGCCGCATTCAACGCGCTTTTCTTCGCCGCGAGCTCCTCGCACGAAAGGTCGGAAAGCAAGCCGCACAAGGGATATTCGACGCATTCAATGATCTCGCCGCCGTCGACGAGGCACTGTCCGCCACCAATTTCGACAAGATGGTTCACGGCAATCGACATGTCCTCGAAGTTCGTGCCCATAACAATGATGTTGTGGTTGTCGTGCCCCACCGACGAAGCAATGGCGCCGCTCGTCATATGGAAGCCGCCCATGAACGCCTTGCCCACGTTACCGTTCTTGCCATAGCGCTCGACCTGCGCGATATAGAGCACGTCCTGATCGACATCGCATGCCACGTAGCCGTCGACGCAGGCAAGCTCCACCTCGCGCGGCTGGGTGATGGGAATCCACGGCAGCGTGTCCATACAGGTGGCCTTCACACGCGTGGCGCCTTCGGGAGCCGCGATTTTGAAGCTGTCGGGCGTGATAGGATTCAAAAGCGTCATCGTGTTCAACAGGCATGGGTCATGCTGGGCGGTTTCGTAATGCACGAGCATTTTGCCATGGTCGACAATCTGCTTGCCACGCGACCATACGCTCACCACGCCGAAATCGTCTGCCGTATCGCCCGACACGATATTGATGTCGGCGCGCTTGCCCGGCGCCAGCGCGCCGATATCGGTCAGCTCGAACGCGCGCGCCGCATTGATAGTCACCATTTGGATGGCCTTCACGAACGGCAGGCCACAGCTAAGGGCGAGCTTCAAATGATGATCAAGGTGTCCCGTCTCATTCAAATCGCAACAGTGCAAGTCGTCGGTCACGATGCTCATCATAGAAGTGTCGATGTCTTTGCCCACGATGCATTCGAGCTGTTGCGCGAGCGTGCGCGCAGCCGACGATTCGCGCAGCATCGCATGGACCCCCACACGAGCGCGATCCATGATTTCGTCGGCGGAAAGCGCTTCGTGGCACGTTGAGATGCCCGCAGCCGCGCACTTGTTCAAATCGGCGCCCTTCATGTCAACCAAATGGCCTTGGGCGGTCATGCCCTTCATGCCCGCAACGTCGTCGAGCGATTCCAGAAGATCGGGCAAATCGGCCAAGACGTAAGGGCCAACGCATTCAGAAATGCCTACGGCATCGGGGCGCTTGAGCGCTTCGCGAATAATCGAGGGATTGAAGGAGCCGCCGCTCGTTTCAAGCGCGGGTGAGAAAGGAACATGGGAAGGCACGACGAAATACAAGTTCAAATCGGTCGCCTGGTTTTCTTCGATTACGGCCTCGATGCCCTCAAGGCCGCTTACCACGCCCACCTCGTGGAGGTCGGTCATGATCGATGTCGTGCCATGCTTGAGCACCGCTTCCGCGAAAGGCCGAATTGCCAAGTCGGAGCTTTCGGGATGAATATGGCCATCGATGAAGCCCGGCGTAATGAAGGCGCCCTCGGCATCGATGACCTTCGTGCCCTCGCCGACGCAGTAGTCCACATCGCCTACTGCGGCAATCGTTTGACCGCTTATCGCCACGCCGCCATCATAGATTTCGCCCGTGTACACGTTCACAATGCGACCGTTCGAAATCACGACGTCCGCTGGCTTGCTGCCGCCTGCTACCGCAAGAAGTTCCTTGTCCATGTGCCATTCCTTTCAAAAAACCGCTCTTGCAACTGCATTGAGCAATGTAACACCCAGCGAGCGAGTTTTTCGTTCAAAAGAAAGAAATGCTTTCCCACTTGAAGCCTTGTTTTTACAAGTTGTTTCGAGCATATACAAAACCGAGAGGAAAACACTCCGGAAAAAGGAGCGTGACAACGATGACGAATAGAAGCGAAACAAAAAAAGCAGGCCAGAAGCTTTACCTTCTGACCTGCTCAAATTAGCTGGTCGGGTTGACAGGATTTGAACCTGCGACCCCTTGACCCCCAGTCAAGTGCGCTACCAAACTGCGCCACAACCCGTTGCGATATCGAGCTCTTCGCTCAAACGCAAGACGTTAGTATACGCATCTCCCCTATGCCGTGCAAGCGTTATTTTCAACTTTTTTGAAAAACTTTCGCTTGCAGCAAAAAGGTGCGCCAACGATTACCAACCCGCTTGGTTTACGAGCACGTCATCAGAAATCTCGCCCGCTTCATATTCCGAAATCGCCTGATTGGCAATCGCGAAGCCGCGGCGCAATTCTTCCTCGGTGATATTAAGCGGCGGCTGAATGCGCAAAATATTGTCGGCGACCGAAATCATGAGCAAACCCAACTCGTAAGAGCGATACACGATTTTAAACGTGCCCGTGGTGTCGGCCTCCATGGAGCCGTCTTCGCTCTTCTTCACCACAGCCAAGCCGCGAGACATGCCCACGCCGCGAATGAAGCCGATCGTGTTGGGATGGTCGGCCATCGTCTGCTCGAGCAGCTCGAGCATCACGCGTTCGTTTCGCTTCAAAATACCCTGGAATTCATCGGTTTGGTAATAGTCGAACGCCGCACAACCGGCCGCACATGCGATGGCGTTGCCGCCAAGCGTGAACAGGTGCGCCGGCGCAGGCAGGCTCTCCATAATGTCTTTGCGGGCCATAAACGCGCCCAAGGTAAGGCTCGCGCCCACCGATTTGCCCATGATGACGCCATCGGGCACGATGCCATCGAAGCATTCGATGCCGAACCAATGGCCGTCACGCCAAAACGCCTGCTGTACTTCTTCGGAAATAAACAGAATGCCGTGCTTTTTGCATAGATCATAGAGCGCATGCATGAACTTGTCGTTCGCCAAATTCAAGCCGCCGTCGCCCTGCACGGGCTCAATGATGACCGCAGCCACCTCTTCGGCGGGTAAATACGTGTCGAACGCCTCTTGGATTTCTTTCACATACCACTCGGCGGGCATGTCGGGAGCCTCGGAGCCGTAGAACGGGAAATGGTAGATATCGCCCATGAACGGGCCCATTTTCGACGCCATGCGCGTGGTAACGCACGAAAGCGCAATGGAGCCGTACGTAGAGCCATGATACGCGTTGATGAACGTGATAATCTTCCGGCGGCCGGTATAGGCGCGGGCAAACTTCACCGCAGCGTCGTTGCAGTCGGAACCGCAGTTGCCAAATGCGATGCGCACGTCTTCGGCGGGGCGACCGGGAAACACCGAGCACAGGCGCTCGGCATACTCAATCGTCGCAGGGCTGTACGTGTATGCCGCGGTGTACTGCGTGCACTTCGCCAGCTGCTCCTGAATGCCCGCGGTAATGTGCTCGTTGCAGCTACCCAAGTTCAGCGAGGAAGCGCTCGTGAGAAAGTCGATGAACTCGTTGCCGTCGGTGTCGACTACCGTGGAATCTTTCGCACGGTCAACCGCCAGTGGAAAATATGACAGGTGCTGGCATGGCGCAATCACCTTCTTGTCGCGCTCAACCCATTGCTTACACACGTCTTGTTTGATGGATTCGCCCATACTATCGCCTTCCGTCACAAACCGCCCCGCAGCAAAAAACCGCGCAGACGATGGCCTTTTGCGGCCCTTACGCTAAACGCTGCCGATTATAGAACCAAATCGGGTATCATGGCGAATAGTTTATAGCCCAGCCGTTGGGGCCGGGCGCGAATCGAAGGAGTTCAGCGGAATGGAAGATTACAAACGCGAATTCATCGAGTTCATGGTTGAAAGCGATGTGCTCAAATTCGGCGAGTTCACTCTAAAAAGCGGCCGCAAGTCACCGTTCTTCATGAATGCGGGCGCCTACGTAACGGGCGAGCAGCTCAAGCGCCTGGGCGAGTACTACGCCAAGGCCATTCATGACAACTTCGGCCTCGATTTCGACGTCGTGTTCGGCCCTGCCTACAAGGGCATTCCGCTGGCCGTCGTGACCGCCATCGCGCTGCATGAACTCTATGGCAAAGAGGTGCGCTACTGCTGCAACCGCAAAGAGGCCAAAGACCACGGCGCCGACGCCGGCAACCTGTTGGGCGCGACCCTCAACGACGGCGACCGCGTGATCATGGTCGAAGACGTGACCACGTCGGGCAAATCGATCGACGAGACCTACCCCATTGTGACGGGCGCTGCAAACGTCGAGGTCAAAGGCCTTATCGTGTCGCTTAATCGCATGGAGGTCGGCAAGGGCGGCGTGACCACCGCGCAGAAGGAAATCCAGGCGAAGTACGGCTTCCCCGTAGCCAGCATCGTGAGCATGGCGGAAGTGACCGAAACTCTGTACAACCACGAAATCGACGGCAAGGTCATCATCAACGACGATATCAAGGCCGCCATCGACAAGTACTACGAGCAGTACGGCGCAAAAGAATAGCACTCGGCGCAAAAACACAAAGGCGCAACTTTTGTTGCGCCTTTTCTTTTGCTTCAATTCAATCGGGCGCACGATTATGCTTCAACTCGTCCCGATAAAACGATGCGGGCGGCGCCCGAGGCGATCTAAATTTGCCCCAGGAATCATCCGTCTCATTCATTCCGCCATACGCACACTGAATGTACCGAGGAGCTCATTCTTGCATCTTTTGGAACCGCCCCTCTTTCGCCGCCTCGCCTTAAACTGGCTTAATAGAACTCTGGCTTCAATTCGCGATCGAACAGCTGCGCAGCAGCCAGCTCCAAATTAGAGCCTTCCCACACCACACGACGCACGGTTTCGGCAATGGGCAGCTCAACCCCCACCGATTCGGCGAGCGACATGAGCGTGCGACACGCAAGTGCGCCTTCGACCACCATATGGGTTTCGGCTTTATACCGCTCAAGCGTTGTGCCCTGGGCCAGACGATAGCCGAACGTGCGATTACGTGAATGCTCGCTCGTGCACGTAGCAATGAGGTCGCCCACACCCGCCAGGCCCAAGCACGTCATGGGCATACCGCCGCACGCGGCGACCAAGCGGCTCATTTCCGCCAGACCACGCGTCATCAAAAGCGACGCTGTATTGTCGCCATATCCCATGCCATACGACAGGCCGCATGCAATGGCGATCACATTTTTCGCAGCCGCGCACACCTCAACGCCAATTACGTCTTCGCTGATGTAGGTGCGAAATGCTTCAGTGGCGAAAAGCCCTTGGAAAAAGCGGGCAGTCTGCTCACTTTGTGAGGCAATCACCGTGCCGGCAGGAATGCCTAGAATCACTTCTTCGGCATGGTTGGGGCCGGCGAGCGCCGCCAGGCGGCTCGCATTGCCCAACTCGGCTTCGAGCACCTCGACCGGAACGAGGCCGCTCCCCTCTTCCACGCCCTTGCAGCACACCACGATGGGGGTGTCACCGTTGACGAACGGCGCAATGTTCGCGCACGTTTGGCGAATCACAGCCGAAGGGGTCACAATAACCACGGCGGATGCGCCGGAAAGCACTTCCTCGAAACTCGTCGATGCCTTCACGTGGGAATCAATCTTACAGCCAATGAGATAGCGCGGATTTTCGTGACGTTCGTTTACGCCGTCACACACTTCCTGTTTGCGCGCCCACAGCATCACATCGTTGCCACCAAGCCCCAGAACATGCGCAAGCGCCGTGCCCCACGAACCAGCGCCAATAACTGAAACCTTCATATCGACTCCCAACAAAAGAAAACTGCACGGCCGACCAAAAGTCGGTGAGAGTGAACGAGCTGCTGCAGAATGGCCTGAAATCGAGGAGCCGCATAGCAGCGCTACGCAAGACGAAGATCGAAGGCCAAAATGCAGTGCATCGCCCGCTTGCAGCGTCGGCAAAATTCGCCGTTCGTCAGAACGGCGAACCATTATTTTTTCGAACCCACGCGACGCTCATTGCCCGCGCGCAAACGCTCAATGTTGCCACGATGGGCCCACACAACGGTCATGCCCGTGACGAAATAGCACGCGATAGCGCCCCAATCGCCCCAGAACAGGAAGCATGCGATAAGCGGGCACAGCGCCGCGGATGCAATGGAACCCACCGAAACATAGCGCGTAAGCGCGACGAGCACGGCAAAAATGCCGAACAGCTCGATGCATGCCGCCGCAGGCCCCCAGCACACGAACAATGCGCCAATGGCCACAGCGATGCCCTTGCCGCCGTGAAAGCCCAGCCACGGGCTGAAAATATGGCCCAAGGTACAACCCATCGTCGCTATACCAAGCAGGGTTTCATAACTCACGAAGCTGCCCGTCAAAAACGACGTCGCACCCATGCCAATGAAGCCCGACGCGATGCCCTTGCCGAAATCGAGCAGGAATACCGCGGCGCCTCCCTTTTTGCCCATCGTGCGCATAGCGTTCGTGGTGCCAATGTTGCCGCTGCCATGCTCGCGAATATCGGTGTGGTAAAACACCTTGGAAATAATGAGACCCCAAGGAATTGAGCCGAGCAAAAACGCCGCGACAAACACGCCAAGCGCGACCAATGCATCTATCATGTTCCGCTAGTCCTTCTTCTTGAACTTCCAACGAATGGGCGTTCCCTCGAAATCGAACGCATCGCGGAAGCGGTTCTCGAGGAAGCGCTGGTAATTATCATTTTCGCGCACCAAATCGGGCTGGTTGCAGAACAGCGTGAACTCGGGCGGGCAAATATGCGTTTGCGTCATGTACTTCAGCTTCAGAACGGCCTTGCCCTTACGCACGGTGTGGCCGAATTCGCGCACGCCCTCGAGCCACGCATTGAGTTTGCTTGTGGATACCTGACGGCTGAAGGCATCGTATGCCTTGTCAATGGCGTCCCAAATGCGCAGCACGCCTTTGCCGGTAAGCGCAGAAATGCTGATAACAGGAGCATAACCCACGTACATCATGCGGTCATGAATGCGGTCACGCAGATCTTCGAGCTGTTCGCCCGACTCAACGATGTCACGCTTATTGAGCAGAATCACCATGGCGCAGCCACGCTCCTGCGCGTAGCCGGCGACTTTTTGGTCCTGGTCGGTCAATCCGAGCGTGGCGTCAATCACGAGCAGGCACACGTCAGCGCGGTCGATGGCGCGCATTGCACGAACGAAGCTGTAGTATTCGACATCTTGGTCGATCTTGCTCTTGGCGCGCAAACCCGCCGTGTCGACAATCTTGTACTTCTTGCCGTCGTGCTCAACCATGGTATCAATCGCGTCACGCGTCGTGCCAGCGACATCGCTCACGATAGAACGGTCAACGCCGATAAGGCGGTTCGTAAGAGAGCTTTTGCCCGCATTCGGACGGCCGATAATAGCGACGTTGATGATTTCTTCTTCCTCAACTTCCTCATGCGCGGGAAGCTTGGCGAGCTCTTCGACGACCTCATCGAGCAAATCGCCCGTGCCGTGGCCGTGCGAAGCCGAAATGGGGCGCGGGTCGCCCAGGCCCAGGCTATAGAATTCCCACAGGGCCTCGTCTTCCTTATCAGGGTTGTCGAGCTTGTTCACCGTGAGCAGCACGGGTTTACCGCTTTTGCGCAGCACGCGAGCCACTTCAATGTCATCGGGCGTGGCGCCCGTACGACCGTCGACGAGGAAAATCACGACGTCAGCCTCGTTCGCGCCAGCAAACGCCTGTTCGCGAATGGATTTCTGGAACGCATCCTCGTCACCCATCTCGATACCGCCGGTATCGATGAGCATGAAATGCACGCCATTCCAATCGGCCTCATGATAAGAGCGGTCGCGCGTGACGCCGCGCATCTCGTGAACGATAGCCTCGTTCTTACGGGCAATGCGGTTGACAAGCGTGGACTTGCCCACGTTGGGGCGACCCACAATAGCAACAACAGGTAAAGCCATGGTTGATCCTCAATCTATAGTTGGTTGCGACATAAGCTCCAACCGAGCGCCGGGCACGGACTGGCGCATGGCGCTTCGCGGCATGGCCGCATCGCGCCCAGCGCAACACACTTGCAATTTCGCCTAATAGCCAACGACCAGTTCTTCGATTTCGGCAAGGTATTCAGGCACGCTGCATGATACCACGGTCACGGGCACGCCCGACGTGTCGCGAATATCGTCCACGGTCATATCATCAAGCGTATAGCCGTTGGAGTTGAACATGATTTTCGGAAGCACCACGTAGTCGTGGGCGGAAATGCCTCGAATCGCCATGGCCACGTCAAAGCCGCACAGAAGACCAGTGACGTCAACATTGCCGCCGAAGTGGTTATTCTTCACTACGAGCGGTACCAGGCGACCCTTCGTAGGAGCCTCTTCCATCAAACGAGCCATGCAGGGTCGCTGCGCCTCGCCGAAGATGTAGTACACGCGAGCGTCTTCCTCTTCGAGCACTTCGGCCAAATGTTCGAGTTGTTCGGCGCACGATTCCCATTCATCAACCGACGTACGTACAATGCCAATGCCGTCTTCAAACATCTCAAAGTTGCCATAATGCTCGGTGGGCGGAAGATGCTCAAGCAGGCTGTCGGGATATGCATTGCAGTAAAACTCATCAGCCAAATACACCCACGGAAAGCCGCGCTCAGCCAAGGCATGCTTTTGCATAGGCTCCACGGTATCAATCACATCAAGTGCGGCATCGACGTCGTTGTAGCTCTTCTCGAACGAGCGCTGGTGTTTGGTATACCCAAGCGGCACAATACCGATATTCAGAATCCCAGGATGCATATAAGCCCAGGTGAGCGTTTTCTGCAGTTCGAGGCCATCGTTATAACCCGGAGTAAGCACGATTTGAGCATCGAATTCGATGCCTGCATCGAGCAGCCTCTCGAGCATCTCAATGCCATGCGGCGCATGCTTTCCGATCATTTTGCGGCGCACTTCGGGCGTGATGCAGTGCAACGAAAGGCGCAAAGGCGAGATATGGCGCTCAACGATTTCCTCAAAATCGTCTTCGGTCAAATTCGTGAGCGTGACAAAATTGCCCTGCAGAAAGCTCAAGCGCCAATCGTCATCGCGCAGCACGAGCGAAGCGCGCGCGTCTTCGGGGAGCTGGCGCATGAAGCAGAACACGCAGGCATTGCGGCACGTTTTGATTTTATCGAATACGGCGCCGTCGAATTCGATGCCCCAATCTTCGCCCTCATCGCGGAAGAGGTCGACCTCGCCTGCCTCGCCGTCGGTGTCGACATACGCAACGGTGATTTCCTCGCCATCGGCATACCACCGCCAGTCGAGCACATCGCGCAAGGGGTTTCCGTCGACGGAAAGAATACGACAGCCCGGCGTGAAGCCCGCGTCGTCGAACGGCGATCCCTCGACAACGCTGATGATTTCGCCGCCGCCTTCGGGAGCGCCCGGATATTCGTGCACATAGCGACTCTCTGCCATGCACATTCCTTTCCTCAATACGAAAGCGGGCGGCCGCACGCCGCCCGCAAAAAGTCACATTCGAAAGTTTCTACCAGCCGAAATAGGCCGCCGGGTTCACGGCCGTGCCCGTTACGCCATTGCTGCACCCCGTATTGATTTGGAAGTGCAAATGGGGGCCCGTGGAAAAGCCCGTGCTGCCGGAAACCGAGATTTGCTGGCCAGCGGAAACGCGCTGACCAACCGATACGAGCACCTGGGAGTTATGCAGGTACCACGTTACCAAACCGCCGCCATGGTCGACCGTAACAGCGATGCCGCCCGTGCCAAACCAGCCAGCCGTGGTAACGGTACCGTCGGCCATGCAGTAGACGGGCTCGTAAGAATTCGAGAGGTCGACGCCTTGGTGGAAGTCGCCAATGGAGGGTCGCCAGCCAAAACCGCTCGTGACGTATTTGCCAGGAGCCGGGTTCACCCAGCCCGAAACGCTGCCGGAATAGCTCGCGGAGGAGCCACTCGAGGAGCCGGCGCTGGCGGAACTCTGCTGAATTGCCCTTTGGGCGGCCGCCGCGGCTTCCTCTTCCTTCTTTTTGGCCTCTTCGGCGCTCATGCGCGTTTGCTCGGCCTCGGCAAGAATGGCAGAAATGTCGCTGTTCATGTCGTCATACTGCTTCTGCAGGGCGGCCTGGGCAGTTTCCAGCTCTTCTTTGGCGGCCTTGGCGTTGGCGAGCTCTTCCGCCGCGACCTTTTCCTGCTTGGAGTATTCGGCATGGGCCGCCTCGGCTTCAGCCTTGGCGTCTTTGTTCTGCTGCACCAATGCGGCATCTTGCTGGCTGATGCGCTCAACAGAATCCCAGTTGGTAACGAAGTCGTCGAACGACTGGGAGCCGAAGATGACGTCGATCATGCTCATGCTGCCTTCGCGATAAATCGAATTCGCACGTTTGGCCAGCTGATTGCGCGTGCTTTCGATGAGCGATTGAGCCTCGTCGATGCGCTGCTGCGCAGCATCCATGGCGGCAACGGCAGCCTCATGGGCATCGTTTGCGGTGTTATAGCGCTCGAGCGCTTCGTTGTATTGCGTTTGAAGAGAATCGAGCTTGGCCTTCATTTCGTCGGCTTCGGCCTGCTTCGAGGCGGCGGAGGCAGCGAGTTCGTCGGCTTTCGCGTTCAATTCATCAGATTCGGCGGCGTATGCCAGCCAAGGGAAAAGCATCGCGCATCCCGCGACGCCGGCAGCTTTCAAGAAATTGCGGCGCGTCCAGCCGCGAAGTTCAGAGCCAGTTTCGTTCATAGCGTGGTTGCTCCTTAATCTGTCGTTGCGCACCCCGCAATGCGAGAATGCGCAGACCAACAGACCGATTCTAGCAGGAAATACACGCGACGAGAAGCATTACATCGCTTCCAAACATTCCACCACTTCTTGGATTTGATCGGCAGGGGTTGAAGCGCCAGCGGTCACACCCACGGTTTTGCAGCCCTCGAACCACGAAGCGTCCAGTTCATCGGCGCCTTCCACGAAATGGGACTTCGGGCAATGCGCCTTGCAAATCTCGTAGAGATGCGTGGTGTTCGACGAATTCTTGCCGCCCACGATAACGATTGCGTCGACTTCCCCGGCAAGGCGCGCGGCCGACTCCTGACGCTGACGCGTCGCAAAGCAGATGGTGTTTTTCACAGTAGGCTCAATGCCGCGCGCGCGAATGGCCTCGACCACCGATTCGAGCTTTTCGGTGCTTTGGGTCGTTTGTACCACAACGCCTACGGGCTCGATAAGCTCGTCAGGCAACTCGTTGGCATTGGCAACCACGACGGCACGCTCGCCCGCATGGCCGCACAACCCGAGCACCTCGGGATGGTCGGCGCGGCCCACAACCACCACGGTACCGCCCATATCGCGAAGCTGCGCAGCGGAGCGCTGGGCCTTGGCCACGTGGGGGCACGTCGCATCAATAACGGTAAGCCCACGCTCGCGCAACGTCGCGAGCACGTCAGGCTCCACGCCATGGCTGCGAATAATCACGATGCCTTCCTGCACGTCGTCAGGCGATGCGGCAACGTGCACGCCGTTGGCGTCGAGCTCTTCAACGACCTTGGGGTTGTGAATCAAAGGTCCAAGCGTATAGGTGTCTTCATCGTCGAGCATGGCGGCGTTTGCCATATCGAGCGCACGCTCGACTCCGTAGCAAACGCCAGCATGTTTGGCGCGAATCACTTCCACGGGCACATCCTCCTTGGTTGGCAGGGCAAAATGCCCCAGCATTGTCATTGGGCCATAGAGCGAAACAGGCAGCTCTCCGTTTGGCGGCATGCCATGTTCGCAATTCAGCGCATTATCGTCCAGACGAACGAATGCTAAGCAATCGGGCGCGAGAGCATTTTCCCCGCAAGCTCGGTGGAAAAATCGCGCGCCTCAGGGAACAGGGATTTCATGTCCACCTCTTCGCTGTTCACATTGTCACGAAGCGCATAGCACTCGCGCATGGCGTACCACGAAACAGCATCGAGACGGTCTTCCTTGGGAAGAAAGTCGAAGTCTTCCAGATAAATGGGGGCACCAAACACTACCGTGACCTTCGGGAAATGCATGCGCTCGCCCTTACGCTTAATGGCATCCACGTTGCGAATAGACGACGGAACGATGGGTGCTTTGCCCATGCGGGCGATAAACGCCGCGCCACCGTGCAATTCCGGCGCGGCCGTGCCACGGTCGCGACGCGTGCCTTCGGGGAAAATGCCCACGCTTTCACCGCGCTTCAACATGGCAGATGCGCGCTTGATTGCCGTGCGATCAGCTGATCCGCGTTTAATGGGAAACGCCCCGACGCGCGAAATCACCTGGCCCGCAAGGCCGCCGGCGTTGGCGAACATGTTGTCGCGCGCCATGAACCGCACCCACTGCTTCGGACGCGCGGCGATCCACAGGAAAGCCGGATCGAGGTAGGAAACATGATTGCCAATAACCACCGCGCCACGCTTGCCATCGAACTGGCGCAGGTTTTCGATGCCCTCGACCTTGTAGCGGAAGGCGATTTTGAACGCGATGAAAATAATCGCGTACACGATATTGCCAACGAAGTGCCCAACGCGCTTCGGAGCGCTCTCGCCTTCTTTTACCTTTTCGAGGCCATCAACAGGGTCAATGGGCATATCCCACATGTCTTTGTATGCGAGAAACACGCGTTCCTCCTATGCATTCGCGCCGGCGGCGTGCGCCATAGCGCAGATTTGCTCGATGATTTCGTCAATCGTAAAACCGGTGGAATCGATGCATTTCGCATCGGCGGCGGCAACGAGCGGAGAGGTCTCGCGGGCGGAATCGAGCTCATCGCGCCTCACGATGTCGGCGAGCACCTCATCGAAATCAACGGACCCAACGCCACGGGTTTCGTTTTGCGCCACGCGACGGCGCGCGCGTTCTTCGTTGCTTGCGGTGAGAAACACCTTGACTTCGGCCTGGGGGAATACGACCGTGCCAATATCGCGACCCTCGACCACGTAATCGCCCTGCGAGCCAATGCGGCGCTGCTGTTCGACGAGCGCCTCGCGCACCTCGGGGTGCTTGGAGGCAGAACTCACCGACCTGTCGATGCGCGCCGTGCGAATGTCGCCCGTCACATCAACGCCGTCGATGAATACCTGCTTAGGCGCCGGATTGCCCGGCTCATGAGAAAACGAAATCGCACGCTCGCGCGCGATTTCGCCCAAAGCGGCAGAATCCTCAAGCGAGATACCATGCTCGAGCGCATACCACGCAATGCTTCGGTACATCGCGCCCGTGTCGAGGCAGTTGAAGCCAAGCGCCTTCGCGACCGATTTGGACACGGTCGACTTGCCAGCTCCAGAAGGGCCGTCAATAGCAATAATCATGAATAGTTTGCCTTTCTAGCGCTCACGAACAAGCGAGCGAATGTCGGAAAGAAACGCGGGGTAGCTTACCGCACACGACTCGAAATCGGCAACCTGAACGGGACAATTGCCCGAAAGACCCGCAAGTGCCCATGTCATGGCGAGACGATGGTCTTTGCCGGTTTCGAACTTCACGCCTTCAGGAATCACCAAATCGGGATCGCCCTCAATGAACAGGTCGCTGCCATCGGCCCAGGCGTCGACGCCGATCTTCGTAAGGCCGTCGATAACGGCGACCACGCGGTCGGTTTCCTTCACGCGCAGTTCATCGACGCCACGGAATACCGTGATGCCCTTCGCATGAGCCGCGACGAGCGCGAGCACGGGAACTTCGTCGACGAGTGACGGAATTTTATCGGCGGGAACCTCGCAACCATGGAGCTTGTCGCAGTATTGCACCGAAATGATGCCCGAGAGCTCTTTGCCCGAAGACGACACGCTGCGGCGCGATGCATCGACGCCCATTTGTTCGAGCGTGCGCAAAAAGCCGATGCGAGCAGGATTGAGCGACACGCCTTCGATTTGAATGGCGCTGCCCGGAATAAGAGCAGCAGCGCACGCGATGAATGCCGCCGAAGACGGGTCGCCAGGAACCACGACTTCGGACGCCTTAAGCGTTGTTGGGCCGACAACTTCGGCGACGCCCGATGCGGCCGTGGTATGGGCGCCGAATTCAGGTAACATGAGCTCGGTATGGTTGCGGCTCGGAGAGGGTTCCGTGACGCGCGTAGTGCCATCAGCGGAAAGGCCAGCGAGCAGGATCGCGGTTTTTACCTGAGCCGATGCAACGGGCGCATCGTAATCGAGCGCTTTGAGGTTGCGCGTGCCATGAATCGTAAGCGGCAGCGTGTCTTGGCCTTCGGGCAAAAACTTCGCGCCCATCCTCGAAAGCGGGCCCGAAACGCGGCGCATAGGGCGGCGGCGGAGCGAATCGTCGCCGGTGAGCTCCACCTCAATATCCCACGGGGCCAAAATTCCCATGAGCAAGCGCGTCGTGGTGCCGGAATTGCCGCAATCGATTGGCTCGCTCGGTGTGCTGGGGCCCTTCGCGCCCCAACCCGTAATGCCGCCATACAGGCTTCCATCGGGAGCTTTTTCCAGGTTCACCTTGGCGCCGAGCTTGCTTACCGCGCCAAGAGAGCTGCGCACATCTTCGGAATCAAGCACGCCCGAAAGGCGCGAGGTGCCTTCGGCCATCGCCGCGAAAAGCACCGCGCGATGCGAAATGGATTTGTCGCCCGACACCGAGATGCTGCCGACAAGCGGGCCGTTAACCGGCTCGATAGTCGTAAGGTTTTCCTGGGCAGTCATATCGCCCCTCCTCATTCTTGCGAATCCACCAATCCTGTTGTTTGCGTTCGCTCCCCTTGATCCGCTTCGGTCAAGTCCTGCTCGCGACGAACAGCACATGAGGTGCTGTTCTGCTCGTGCGGAATCTATCGGCCCAAGGGAAGCGAACGCAAACAAGTGATTCTGCGCCTTGCCGTTCACCTCGAACCTCGCGATACGCAAGATTCCATATGAGCCGGAAGCCACGTAATGTGGCTTCCGCGCGAGCCAGGACCTGCCCGAAGCGGAGTGTGAGATCCGAGGCGAACGGCAAAGGCTGGTTGCCTATCGAAATTCTAGCACGCCTTGTACTACATGCCGGCGGCTTGGCGAAGGGCTTTCACCTCAGCATCGCTGAGCTCGCGCCATTGCCCTTCCGGCAGGCCATCCAAGGCAAGCGGACCAAAGTTCGAGCGGTGCAGTTGCACCACCTCGTGACCGACTGCCGAACACATGCGTTTCACCTGGCGTTTCCTGCCTTCGTGAATGGTGATTTCCACATCGGTTTTACCTTTGGCTATGCGTTCGATGCGCACCTGGGCGGGCAACGTGGGACCGTCGTCGAGCTCGATTCCGCGCTCGAGGACTTGCGCCTGTTCTTGCGACATAATGCCCGCGACGCGCGCATGGTACGTTTTATCGACATGGTGGCGCGGGTGCAGCAAGCTGTTGCCGAGTTCGCCATCGGTCGAGAAGAGCAGAAGACCGGTGGTGTCCATATCGAGGCGCCCTACAGGGAAAAGCCCAGGGAAGCGATCGGTAGGCACAAGGCTTGCCACGCAAGGGCGCCCGTGGGGGTCGGACATGGTGGTCAAATATCCAGCAGGCTTATTGAGCATGATGGTGACCGACGAATCGAACAGGCGCACGACTACGCCGTCGACCTCGACCACATCGCGCAGCGGGTCCACTTTGCTGCCGAGCTCGGTTACCACTTCCCCGTTCACGCGCACGCGGCCCGCGGTCATGAGGTTTTCGCTTCCACGACGGCTCGCGGCACCCGCTCGCGCGAGAAACTTCTGCAGGCGCATGGGAACAATGGCCTCGCCGTTCGGGCCAAACTGGGCGGGCTCAGGATCGCTCATCGGCTAAGCCTCGCTTTCATTGTTGGTTGCGGCGCCTTCGATGCTGCAAGCGCCATCCTCAGTGCCAATCAAATTGCTTTCGCGGCGACGCGCGTCGCCCTCAACGTCGCGAGCGTCGGCTTCCGCGCCGCGAGCATCACTTTCAACACCTCGCGTGTCTTCTTCGCCGCCTTCATCGACCGACCACACCGTTTCGGGCATGCCGAAAGCCTGAGCGATTGCATCGCCCATGCCCGATGTCGCGGCGAGCTCGTCGCCTTCTCCGCCTTCAATCGCGGGCGCGAAATCGCCTACGATGCGTTCACTTTCGTCAAGGCCCAAATCGAGCGTCAAGTCGTCATCGAAAAGCGTCGCCACCTGCTCTTCGTGAGCTTTGCGCGTCGCGCCCAAACGCTCGCGAATCAGCTCGCGGCTCTGCTCATCGGGCGCGAAATCCTCCAAATTCGGCAAGTCGCGCGTTGACGCAAGGCCGAATTTCTCCAAGAACGTACGCGATGTGGCATAGAGAATCGGCTGGCCAGGCGCATTTTTATCGCGTCCCGCCTCGCGCACGAGGCCCTTTTCGACAAGGGAATTAATCGGGCTGTCGGAATTCACGCCACGCACCGACGTCACGCCCGCGCGCGTAATAGGCTGGTTGTAGGCGATGACGGCAAGCGTTTCTAGAGCCGCCTGCGTAAGCTTGCGCGTGTCCCACGACAGCACGTATTTCTCAATAAGCCCATGGTGGCGCGGATGCGTATAAAAACGCCAACCACCCGCAACCTCGCGCAGCTGGACACCGCGATCTTCCGCCTCAAGGCGCGCGCGAATCGCATCGAGAGCCGCTTCGACGGACTTCAAATCGACTTCTAGCATCTCGGCTATCGTAAGCGCGCCCACAGGCTCATCGCTCACGAACAGCAACGCCTCAATAGCCCCAGAGATATCGGGCGATTGCATTTCCCCATGCTCTTCCATTACGTCCACTGCTCCTCATCAGATTCTGTGAAGACAAGCTCGCCGCTGCCTTCGATATAGTCGATGCGAATGTCGGAGAACGAGCCCGATTGCTCAAGCAAAACCATACCGCGCTTGTACAACTCGAGTATCGCCAGGAAATTGACCACGCGCAGCTGCAAGGTGGGCGCCGCTTCCAAAAGCTCGCTGAACATCATGCGCTTGCGCGTGCTGATACGCCTATGGATTGCGCGCACGTGCGTTTCCACGGGAATGGGTTTCGCTGCGATATGCTCGCTTTCAAGCAGGAATACCTCGCGCCGAGCCATGACCTCGGCGCACAAAAACGCAAGCGAATCGAGCGTTGTCGACTCCAGATAATCGGGCATAATTCCCAAAAATTCCTGGTCGGGGCCACAAAGGCGCGGATGCATGCGCCCTTCGAGCTCGAAGCGGTTTTTCAGGGCCCAAGCCGCATTCTTGTATTGCTTATAGGCGATGAGCTTTTCAATGAGGATTTCTCTCGCCTCGTTCGGAGAAAGTTCCTCAAGCTCATCTTCGACCTCAGTTTTCTCGCTGGGAATAAGCGATGCGGCTTTAATGTCAAGCAATGTCGATGCCACAAGCAGAAAGTCGCTCGCGACTTCCAAATCGAGCTTTTGCATGCGGTCGATGTAGGCCACGTATTGGTCGACGATTTCGGTGATTGAGATGGAGCCGATATCGACCTTTTGACGGCTCACCAAGTAGAGCAGCAGGTCAAAAGGTCCTTCGAAGCTCTCTATGCGTACGCGATACGACACGCTGCACCGCTAGTAGATTTTGAACGGGAAGCAGAAATTCGCCAAATTGCCCGCCGTGGCATCGAGATACATGCCAATGGGATTCACGTTGAAAAAGTATGGCACCAAAATGATCACGATCATGAACACGGGCAACGCGTACTGCTGAATGCGGTAATACGAATGCAGCTGCTTATCGTTAAGGAACAGCGCGATGATGCTCGAACCATCGAGCGGCGGAATCGGAATGAGGTTGAAGAACATCAAATACAGGTTGATGAGCGTGAACATGGGCAAAAACATGAGATAGAAGTACTGAAACACCTCATTTGAACCCACGAGGCCCGGCGCATACGGGTAAAGAATCCAGGCGATAAACGCCGAGGCAAGCGCCATAAGCAAATTCGCCGCAGGACCGGCCAAGCCGACGATAGCCTCGCCTTTACGCAGGTTCTTGAAATACATGGGATTGTAAGGCACGGGCTTCGCGTAGCCGAACACCGGACCGCCCATGGCCATGAGCAGCAGCGGCATGAGCACCGTGCCGAACGGGTCGACGTGCTTGAGCGGGTTCAAGCTCAAACGGCCCTGGCTTTTCGCGGTTGGGTCGCCGAGTTTGTGCGCGGCAAAACCGTGCGCGACTTCATGCAACACAATGGCGGGCACGAAGCACAGAACGCTAATGATGATGTAGATGATGTATGACTGGCTAAACATAGTAATTTGATAGTGTATATCAAAACTCTCGCTTTAGCCAGACTGCCACACTATTGTAAATGAGGGTAACCGTTTTGCCGCAAAGCCTCGAACGCCGCGATGGCCACAGCGTTGCTCAAATTCAAGCTGCGCATGCCATCGCGCATGGGAATGCGCACGCAGGCCGACGCGAAACGCTCCATCCAGCGCTCGTCGAGCCCACGGCTCTCACGGCCGAACACCAAATAGCAATCGTCGGAATACGCCACTTCGCCAAACGTCGTGCTCACATGACCCGTGAAAAGATGCAGCTCGTCGGTGGCGTGCGCCTCGAAGAATTCCTCGGCGCAAGCCCAGCGCACGATTTCGACATCGTTCCAGTAATCGCAGCCCGCGCGGCGCAGGTTGCGCTCGGTAATGCGAAAGCCCGCCGGCTCCACCACATGCAACCGCGCACCGATGCATGCGCACGTGCGCGCGATATTACCCGTGTTTTGGGGAATCTCGGGTTCAACGAGAACGATATTCAGCATAGTTACGCCTGCTCCTGCTGCTTGCGCATTTCTTCCTCGAGCTCTTCGTTGAGCAAGAACCACTCCTCTTCCGCAGCGGCGATGCGCGCCTTGAGTTTGCCGTGTTCGGCGATGGCGTCGGAGCTTTCGGCTTCGTTGATATAGAAATCGGGGTCGGCCATAAGCTCAAGCAGCTCTTTCATGCGTGCGTTGTCGCGCTCGAGCTGGCGGTCGAGCTCGGCGATGCGCTTGCGATGGTTCTTGAGCGCCGCATATGCGCGATTGCGGGCTTCGGCCTCGCGACGCTTCTGTTCTTTCGTTTTCGGGGCGCTCGCACGCGGAGCCGTAAGCGGCTCAGCAGGCTTTGCGGTCGCGCCCTTTCGGCGATTGTTCACCGAAACGGTGGTTTTCGCCTTTTTCGATTTCGCCTTGGAACGCGACGCGGAATCGTGCACCTCGCCTTCGGGCTGATTCAAGAAATCGTCGAGCGAGCTCGCCGAAAGGTCGCTTCCGCCTTCGAGCTGGCCCGATTTGAACAGGTAATAGTCGTAATCGCCGTCATACACGGTCACCTTGCCCGGCACGACCTCGATAATGCGGTTCGCGACGTTGCGAATGAGGTGGCGATCGTGCGTAATGAGCAGCACGGTGCCCTCGAAACGATTGAGCGCCTGCTCGAGAATGTCGGCACTCGCGATATCGAGATGGTTCGTGGGCTCGTCGAGACACAGAAGCGGAGCGGGCGCCACGAGCATTTTCGCAAGCGCCAAACGACACTTCTCGCCACCGGAAAGCACGCTCACGCGCTTGTCGACGGCGTCATCGGTAAACAAGAACGCACCGAGAAGGCTCCGAACCTGGCTCATAGTCCAACCAGGAGCAGCACGATCAAGCTCCTCGAACACGGTGTTGCCCGGGTAGAGTTCTTCGAGCTGGTGTTGGGCAAAGTAGGTCTTCGACACGTGCACGCCATATTCGATAGTGCCCGCATCGGGCGCGAGCACGCCCGCAATCATTTTCAGAAGCGTCGATTTGCCGGCGCCGTTCGGGCCGACGAGCGCAACCTTCTCGCCGCGATACAGCGACAAATCGAGGCCATCGTAGACATGTTTCTCGCCGAAGTGCTTGACCACGCCGCTGCAGCGCACCACCATATCGCCCGTGCGCGGCGGCTGCACGAAGTTGAAATGCACAGTCTTCTTTTCCTGCGGTACCACGATGCGCTCGATTTTCTCGAGCTTCTTCACGCGATCTTGCACCTGTTTGGCCTTCGTAGGCTTGTAGCGGAACTTCTCGATGAACGCTTCCATATGCGCGATTTCTTCAGCCTGGCGTTCGGCCTGCTGGCGAAGGCGTTCGATACGCTCATCGCGCTGCTTCAGGTATGCGGAATAGTTGCCCTTGTACAGCTCAAGACGGCCGGCATCAATCTCGGCGACGCGATCGACCATGTTGTCCATAAAGGCACGGTCGTGGCTTACCACGACAACCGCGCCGTCGTAGCCGCGCAAAAAGCCCTCAAGCCACTTCACACTTTCAAGGTCGAGGTGGTTGGTGGGCTCGTCGAGCAGAAGCAAGTCGGGTTTACGAATAAGCAGCTTGGCGAGCGCGATGCGCATTTGCCAGCCTCCCGAGAAATCGCCGGTATGGCGGGACATGTCATCTTCCTTGAAGCCCAAGCCGAACAACACGCTGCGCACCTGCGATTCAAGGCGATACCCGCCGAGTGCCTCATAGCGCTCGCGCGCACGGCCGCACGCGTCAAGCTTCTCGGGAGTGGAATTTTCGTTCAAGCTCGCCTCAAGCTCATGGAGGCGCTGCTCAGCCTCGAGAATTTCTTGCTGGCTCGAGATAACCTCATCGAAAATGGAGCGGTCTTCCATCTCGATGGCTTCCTGCTCCAAATAGCCCACAACGGCACCCTTGGCGAACACCACATTGCCCGAATCGGCGTCTTCGTGCCCAGTAATGACCTTCAACATGGTAGTTTTGCCCGCGCCATTCGGGCCTACCAGCGCCAATCGATCATGGGCCTCAAGGCGAAAGCACGCGTCGGAGAACAGCGTTCTGCCGCCGAAGCTTTTCGTGAGATGCTCTACCTGCATAATCATGTGCGTTGCCTCTTCCTCTATCGCGCCTTGCGTCTTGGCGCAAGCAAGCCGCCCCGAAAGGCGGCCTGCGATAATTGCATTACATAGTGGCGCTTACCAGTGCACGATAACCGGGTCGCCGTTTTGAATGATGCCGTAAATCTCGGCCGCCTTATCGGTGGGCAGGTTCACGCAGCCATGGCTGCCGTACGTCTTGTAAGCATCGGGATTGCTGAATACCGAAGAAGGCTGCCAGCTGGCATCGTGAAGGCCGACCAGATTGCCTACAAACGGCATCCAGTATTGCACCTCGGATTCCCATTCGTACTTGCCGTCTTCTTTCTTCGGACCGCGCAGCATCGAGGGACTCTGATGGGTTTTGAGATAATAGGTGCCCGTAGGAGTCGCATCCTCGCCGCCAGGTTTGCCTGAAACAATGCCCGACTCCCAAAGCAGGTTACCCTTCGCGTCGTAATAGCGCGCGTGCTGCTCAGTAAGGTCAACATCACAATAGGCGCCCCAATCCATGCCTGGCGCCGTAAACCCGTTGCCCGTTTGCGAACACGGTACAGAGATTTCACCTTGGCTTGCATTGGTAACGGCGTCTTCAATGGTCGACACGAGCGATGAAGTATCGACGGCCCAACCGTAATCGCCGCCGCTCACGCTCACCTGCTTGCCATCGCCACGCGTGTAGGTACGCGTGGAACCCACCGTATTCAGCGAGGCAACAAGGGCGCTCGCCCACTCGCTCATAACGGCCTCGTTGAAGGTAGGAGCGTAATTTTCGTCGAAGGTCACCCATTGGGAAATCACGTCGCCATTAATCTGCGTGATGTCTTCCGTCGTATTGGCAAGCTGGGCCACGAGCGTTACGTCGCATGCGACAAGCTTGTTCGCGGCTTCGGTTCCCTGAATCAGACGAGAATCGGTCGAGAGCACCTGGGGTTTGATAACCACATCATCGTCGAGCTTGAGCGTATCTTGCATGCTGAGCATGGCGGTAATCGCCTGCTGCACGACTTCTTCCGCATCGAGCTGAGTGCCGTTGACCTCGGGCTTGATCTTGTAGCTGTGCGATTCAGCATCGTAGACGATTGCGGCATCTTCGGAAGCGGTTTGACCCGCGTTGAATTCTTCGATTTCCTCGGTAAGCAAATTGCGGAGCGCCGTCGAATCGGCCGAGGCGGTTAGATTCTCGGTGGCATCATGCGCACCCCACATGTTCACGAACCACAGCGCGGGATTCATGCCGCCCTTCGCAGCGGCAATCACCTTGTCGGAATCGAGCTGAATGCCACCCTCCTTTGCGGTGATGTTCGTGGAAAAGCCCTCACCCGAAATCGAAAGCGCATAGGATTTCTCGGCCGATTCGAGTTCGTCGACAGCTTGATCGAACGGCTTCATGGACAAATCGAAATTGCCCAACGTGGTATTCGGGTAGAAGCGGCCCATGAATATAACGGCGCCCGCGACATATACGACAAGCAGAAGCGCCACAACGACCAGCGCAGCAATTGCAACAGGGTTGCGCCTGCGCCCATCAGCGAACTTCCGGGAACCAGCAGTTCCACCCGGAACCTTGCCGCCCGGATAAGCCGCATTGGGAGCCGCGCTAAAACGATGAGGACCGCGGCCGTTCATCTGAACCGGATTAACGCTGCCCCCCGTTGAGCCCAAATCGAAATCGGACGGCATAGAAGGCTTCGTCGCATGCGCGACGGTTTCTGCCTTATCAAGCTGAGGGAATGCTTCCGAGCGATGCGGTTTTTGTTGCTTATTTTGAGATGCGTGCTTGCCTTCCACGGCAGTCACCCTTCTTTGAATCGAACACAGCACGACTGTTATGAAGTCGTAAATCAAAAGTATAGCAGCGAAAATGCTCCAAGCGATTCTTTGGGGGAGGCCTCGTCGAATACGCCATATGTTGCACACGATAGACTAGGCGAAAATGTTGCAGAACTGAGCAAGATACAAAAAAAGAGCTCGCATGTGCGAGCCCGAAGTTCTGGATGGCTCCCCGGGTAGGATTCGAACCTACAACCTATCGGTTAACAGCCGAGTGCTCTGCCGTTGAGCTACCGAGGAATGAAATGGTGGGCGTTATAAGATTTGAACTTATGACCTCTTCCGTGTGAAGGAAGCGCTCTCCCCCTGAGCCAAACGCCCATTTCTTTCGTGCGCCGCAGCGCGAGAATGTATATTACGCACTTTCCCCTTTCGGCGCAAGCGTTATTTTCAACTTTTTTCGAAGATGCATGGCAAATGCGCCTTCTTTTCCCTATGACCTGGAAAAACGGGAGAGAGATATTTTGTACCAGAAAAACGTGCGACAATGCACATGATGCATTCGTTACCGAAACCAAGGGGGAATCATGGCCGATCCTCGCAAAGACGCCTTCGCCACCACGTCGAAAACGATTATCAAGAATCTTGAGCGAGCTGGAATGGAGGGCTACTTCTGTGAAACGTCCGCCGACGCGCGCGAACTAGTAAAGTCCCTTGTGCCTGAGGGCTCGAGCATCGCGTGGGGCGGCACCGAGACCTTCAAGGAAACCGGTGTGAAGGAAATGCTTGAAGCGGGCGCCTACACCATGCTCGACCGCGCGAAAGCAACCACGCCCGAAGAGCAGCGAGCCGTCTATCTGCAGCACTTCGATTCCGATTTCTTCTTCATGAGCGCCAATGCGCTTACGCTCAAAGGCGAGCTCGTGAACATCGACGGCAACTCCAACCGCGTGGCATGCCTCTCGTTTGGCCCGAAGCACGTTATTGTGCTCGTTGGCATGAATAAGATCGTCAAAGACACCGAAGAGGGCCTCGAGCGCGTACGCACCATGGCGTGCCCGCCGAATGCCGCCCGCCTGCACACAGGCACGCCCTGCGAAACGGTGGGAATATGCGGCATGTGCCACGAGCCGGGCTGCATGTGCTGCAACACCGTCATCACGCGCCATAACCGCCACGCCGGCCGCATTAAAGTCATTCTCATCGCAGAAGACTTGGGCTTTTAAACGAAAAAGCCGGGGGCATACGCTCCCGGCAATTACTTATTTGCCCATGATTTGCCCATAGGCCGATTTTTGGGCCTGAAAAAGAAAAAGTCGGAAGTCAAAAATGACTTCCGACCAGGTGTTTTATGGTGGGCCCGCCCGGATTCGAACCGAGAACCAAAGGATTATGAGTCCCCTGCTCCACCGTTGAGCTACAGGCCCTTCTGTATATGCCGCACATGCAGCCCGCTTATTGTAGCGTAAAACACTCTTGAGCGGCGTCGCATTCTAACGGCACATTGAAAGCATCACACCCAATGACGAAAAGAAGCATTGGGCGCGACGCAATATGCAACGACTAATCTTCCAGATAATCCTTCAACTTGGAAGAGCGGCTCGGATGGCGCAGCTTTGCAAGCGTTTTGCTCTCAATTTGGCGAATACGCTCACGGGTAACGCCAAATTCGCGGCCCACTTCCTCGAGCGTATGCGGGTGGCCATCTTCCAAGCCGAAGCGCAGGCTAATAACCTTGCGCTCACGTTCGGCCAAACCGTCAAGCACCTTGGAAAGCTGCTCTTGGAGCATCGAGAAGCTCGCAGCGTCAGGAGGCACGATAGCTGCGTCGTCTTCAATGAAGTCGCCCAGCTGAGAGTCTTCCTCTTCGCCAATAGGCGTCTCGAGGGAAACCGGCTCCTGGCTGATTTTCTGGATTTCGCGCACGCGCTCGGCGGTCAGGCCCATTTTCTCGCCAATTTCTTCCGGCGAAGGGTCGCGACCGAGCTCTTGGAGCAGCTGGCGCTGAATGCGCACGAGCTTGTTGATGGTTTCGACCATGTGCACGGGAATACGAATGGTACGCGCCTGGTCGGCGATAGCACGCGTAATAGCCTGACGAATCCACCACGTTGCATACGTGGAGAACTTGAAGCCCTTCGTGTAGTCAAACTTCTCGACGGCGCGAATAAGGCCCAGGTTGCCTTCCTGGATAAGATCGAGGAACAGCATGCCGCGGCCCACGTAACGCTTCGCGATAGAAACGACGAGACGCAGGTTAGCTTCAATAAGCTGCTGCTTGGCATCGAGGCCTACCTGCTCAACGCGGGACAGGCGGCGCTTCTCGCGACGCTCAAGTTCAATGCCCTCTTCTTCAGCCTTCTCGAGCTCGGCAGTGGCGGCAACACCGGCCTCGATTTTCATGGCGAGGTCGATTTCTTCCGCGGCGGTCAGCAGCGGAACTTTGCCGATTTCCTTGAGGTACATACGCACCGGGTCGCCCGTGAGCATGGTAACCGAGGCATCGGCGGAACGACGGCGAGCGCGTGCACGAGCGCGGGTGGAGTTCACCTTGGGCAGAGCGGCAACAGCGCTCGACTCAACGGCTTTCAGCTCTTCCTCGGGGATGCCTTCAAGCAAATCCTCGTCTTCGAGCGATTCGTCTTTTTCATCTTCGATGACATCGTCAGCGGGAAGCGCGACGTCGTCGACGGGTTTCTTGGTTTTATTCTTCTCTACGGTCGCATTAGTTTTGGCAGCAGACACAGATGCTATCCTTTCGCCGTGAAAAGGGCATAGGAGCCCTAAAGATACAGCTCATTAGCTTACCACTTTTCCCTATGTTTGTGCGGGATTCACCGCATGATTTCCGCAAAATGAGACTCTTCGGGTCGCTATTCGATTCCGAACGGCTTATGCGCGAGCTTCGCCGCAGCAAGCTCCTTCTGCATAGCCACCACGCTCTCGAACACGAGATTGTAGTCGTCAGCCGACATATCTTGCGGGCGCTTGAGTTGCGCGTTCATCTCGCGAATGAGGTCTTCCATATCGCGAATCGCGAGCTCTTCGGAGAAAAAGCGCGCGAGCTCGCCCGGCTCGCGATCGTCGTGCGTGCTTGAACCGGAAATAACCGATGCCGCCCCAGGAATGGACTCCTCGAGTCGACACACGATTTCCGCCGCAGGCGCCGCAGCGTTTTCAGCAAGCACGTCGAGCAGTTGCGTAGCGATTTGACCGTGAATGTCGCGATGCCACACCGTTTGTGCCAACGCGCCCGCATACGCCAAACCGATCGAAGGTTCGCTTGCGCACAGCGACAGGAAATCGCGCTCGATGCGCAGGCGCTCCTTCTCGCGCGGAGGCAATGCGACTTTGGGCGTGCGAGGCGCGGGTGCCGCCGCACCAGCCGATGCCTGCGAAGGCTCGAATTGGCGGGTCTCGCGCGTCGCGGCAAGCTTTTCGACCACCGCATTCACATCGAGCTGCAAGCAATCGGCGATATAGCCCGCGTACTCCTGCGCGAGCACCGAATGTTTGATGGGCGCCAGAAGTTCGAGTACTTCGGTGAGTGCCCTGCCTTTTTCGCCGAAATCAACGAGATTACGGCCGCGAAGCTTGCGATCGATCGCGTAACGAAGAAGCGGCACCGCGTTATCGATGAGCTCCTGAATGGCTTCGCCCCCACGTTGCACCACAAAATCGGCTGGGTCGAGGTTATCGGGAAGCGTGACGGCGCACAAGTCAACCTGCTTGCGGCCTGCTTCGGGGAGCATGCTTTCGTCAATGAATCGCGCCGCGCGATCGGCTGCGCGCTGACCAGCCTCGTCGCCGTCAAACAAATACACGATCTTGTGCTTGGCATGCCGCGACAGCACGCGAATATGCTGCACGGTAAGCGCGGTACCCAACGTAGCGACCACGTTGGTCACGCCGGCCTCATGCATCATGATGACATCGGTATAGCCTTCGCAGATAATGGCAACGCCGGTCGACGCCATAGCCGCCTTAGCCTTATCGAGGCCAAAAAGCACTTCCGATTTGTGGAAGATGGGAGTTTCCTGCGAATTGAGGTACTTCGGCTCGCCCTTGCCCACCACGCGTCCGCCGAACGCAATCACATCGCCATCGACATCGCGAATGGGAAACATGATGCGATCAAAGAAGCGATCGCGAGCGCCGCCTCCTCGCCCCTCGACGGCCACGTTGGCCTCGATCATTTCCTTCGCCTTGAAGCCCTTCGAGCTGAGGTATGCGACGAGAGAGCCCGACCCTGGAGCAAAACCAAGCTGCCACTTCTTCGGCACCCCTCCGCCCAAATCACGCCCCGCCAAATAGGAGCGGGCCTCGTCGACCTTCGGACCACGCCCGCGCATAAGCTGGGTGTGGAAGAATTCGGCAGAGGCGTTACACACCTCTTTTAAGCGTGCTTTCTTGCCACGGTTCATAGCGGCACCAGGCGCTTCGGTAATTTGAATGCCCGCACGGCGCGCAAGCTCGCGCACGGCATCGACAAAGCCGATATCGTCGAGCTTCATCACGAAGCTAAAAACGTCTCCGCCTTCGCCGCAACCGAAGCAATGCCACAACTGCGTCGACGGATCGATTTTGAACGAGGGGGATTTCTCGTTATGGAACGGGCAGCAACCCCAGAAATCGCGGCCACGCTGACGCAGAACGACCCGCTCCCCCGCAATGGAGACCAGATCGCTCGCCTCGCGCACGCGGCGAATATCATCTTCCGGAATTCCTGCCAAAGCATTTCCTTTCCACCTCGCCGCTCGCAGTCAACAAGGAGCACTGTTCGCGGTGCGAATTCCTTGATCCGATAGATTCCGCACGAGCCGAACAGCCCAGTGGGCTGTTCGCGCGAGCCAGGACTGACCGAAGCGGAGCAAGGGATTCGCGCCGCAAACATAGGTCATACCAAAAATCGAAGAGCGGTTGGGTAGGCAGCAGTGCGCCTAGAGGTTTTCCCTCACCCATTCAATATTGCCCTTGACGGTTGCAATGAGCTCGTCGACCGAGTCGAACTTGATCATCGGACGAAGGAATTCAACTGGCTCAACTTTGATCGTATCGCCGTAGATTTTTCCGTCGAAATCGAGGATATGCGCTTCGCACGTCGCGGTCGCGTCGGCAAACGTAGGCGCAACCCCCACGCTCATCGCCGATTTATACCGCACGCCGTCGACGGTGACATAAGCAGCGTATACGGCCTCGCCGAGCACCTGCATCATCGCGGGCAGCTGCAAATTCGCCGTAGCAAAGCCCATATCGTTGCCTTGGCCGCGGCCCTGCTGTACCACGCCTTCGAACGTATACGGGTGGCCCAAAAGCTCAATCGCCGCCGCAACCTTGCAATCGCCCAAAAGAAGGCGGATGCGCGTAGCGGTGATGGGACGCCCATCGAAGCTCTTCAGATCATGCGAGCAAATACGCGTTCCACGCGAATCGCCCCACTCATGCAACTCGGAAACAGTACCTGCCGCTTTCGCGCCAAAACGGAAATCGGTGCCCACATGCATCGCATACGGCGCGCATCCACCGAACGTCGCATCCATGAAAGCCATAGGCGACTGGGCAGAAAATGCCGGGGTGAACGGTAAAACCACGACACAGTCGACTCCTGTATCGGCAAGTGCTTTCACACGCTGCTCGTTGGTCATGAGTTTCTTCAGGCGATCAGCATGAAAACGCTCATCGGGGTCGATGTCGAAAGTGAGAGCGATCGACTTGCCGCCGCTTTCTGCAGCGGTGCGCTTCGCCTGGTCGATAAGGAACCTATGGCCCCTGTGCACGCCATCGAACACGCCGAACGCGCACGAAGCGCCAATAAACAATGTGTGGTCGAATGTTTCGTCGACCCTATAGACTTTTGCCACGCGTAACTCCTTGCGAGAACACACACTTAGGCGAAACCTTACCAGTTTTCGCGTCGAAGGCGTAGAGCGCCTTCAAATCGTTGCCATACACCAAGCACACGAGCTCGCCATCGTGAAGCGGACTCGTCGCAGGCACGGCGCATCGCCGCGGACCGCAATCGTCGGCATCAAAACGATGCGGCGCTTCATATACGGAAAGCTCCGACGCGCGAAGCGGCTTGCCATTGCACACATCGGCATACGCCTCATCGTCCAGAAACGCCATACGGCTTTCGAGAAGGAAGGCTGGATCGATCGCAGCCTCGATGCCGTAGCGTTCCAAGGCGTCGAGCGACAGGCAGTCTTCCACATCAAGCACGCCTGCTCGCGTGCGGCGCAGTGTTTCGACATGAGCGCACGTTTCGCATGCCGCGCCCACGTCACGAGCGAGCGCGCGAATATATGTGCCCTTCGACACCGAGAAGCGCACATCCCACCAAATGCTATCGGCGCGCGGATCGCGCTCCAAATCAAGCAATTCAGCCGAATAGACCTCAATATCGCGCGGCTCAAGCGCAATCACATTGCCTTTTCGCGCCGCATCACACGCCTTCACGCCGCCTTTTTTGATTGCGGAATATGCAGGGGGCATTTGCTTCTGCTTGCCCACAAACCCGCTCAATATCACCTGCGCGAACTCGGGATCGCACACCTGCGCGGGAACGTCGAGCGTGCGAATCACTTCGCCGAGCTTGTCATCGGTATCGGTGGCAGCGCCGAACGAAATGCGCACGTCATACGTTTTGTCGTGCGCAACCATATAAGCATCAAGCCTGGTCGCAGGCCCAACGCACACCACAAGCGCACCCGTCGCCAAAGGATCGAGCGTACCCGTGTGGCCCACGCGGCGTTCGCAGAAAATGCGGCGGCAGGCATTCACCACGTCGTGCGAGCTTTTGCCCTCAGGCTTGTCGACGCCCACGACGAGGCACATGCCGGAATCTCCACGCTTCATTCCTTGCCTTCACCGCCCACAAACAGCCCATCGAGCAAAGCAGGTATTACGGCCAAGGCGTCATCGATGCTGCCTTTATAGGTGAATCCAGCAGCCGCCTTATGGCCGCCGCCCCCTATTTCGCGCGCGAGCGCGGCCACATCGATGCCGTCGCCCTTGGCACGAAGGCTTCCACGCACCACGTCTTCCTGCTCGCGCAGCATGCAGGCGACCCGAATGCCGTCGAGCGAGCGAAGCACGTCGATAAGGGGCTCGGCATCGGCCTTTACCGCGCCCAGGCGCTCGAAATCGTCGAGACGCGCATACGAAAGCGCCCACTCGCCCGACGGAGCAACCTGCATGTTCGAGAGCATGACGCCTTCAAGGCCAAGCGAGGCGGCGCTGCGGCGCTGATAAATCTCTTGCGAGCATTCTTCGGGCCGCGCGCCAGCCGACACCATTTCGCCCGCAAGCGCAAACGCTTCAGGAGTGGTGTTCTGGAACTGAAAGCGCCCCGTATCGGTCATCAGGGCCAAATAGCAACACTGAGCCATCTCGAACGTGCGCTCAACTCCCATTTCGCCAATAAGGCGCCACACAAGCATGCCCGTTGCCGGCGCATCGGGGTCAACGTAATTGTATTCTGCCATGCAGCTTTCAACCGCATGGTGATCAAGCGTGAAATGCGCGCCCGCGCTTTCATGAACGCGAGCTGCATCGCCCAAACGCTCAAGATTGGGCACGTCAACTGCGATGAACGCGTCGACGTCGCTCTCGAATTCGCACGCGGGAATCAATTCGTTCGCCCCGGGAAGGAAGAGGAAGCTCTTATCCACGGCATCGTCGTGCGCAAGCAGGCACACCGCACGCTTGCCCTTGGCGCGCAAGGCATGCGCGAGCGCAAGTTGCGAGCCCAAGCAGTCGCCATCGGGGCTCACATGCCCGCATAAGGCAAAACTCTCGAAGCGATCAAGGGCTTCGGCGAATTCCGCAAGCGTCACATTGGTTTGCGGAGTAGTTGCCATGCCGCTACTCCTCGTCTTCGAAATCGTCGTCTTCGCCGTCGCGATGGTATACCGAATCGTCGAAGTCGGCATTTTTGCGCGCGCTTTCTTCGTTGCGCCCAGCATCGCCCGCAAGAGCCTCGGCGATACGCTGCGCCTCGTCAACGCTCGCGTCGAGCATAAAACGCAGCTCAGGAGTCACTCGCCAATGCAAGGCGCGCCCCATGAGCGAACGAATGCGGCCATAAGCGGCGGCGAAGCCTGCGGCGGCGTCTTCATAACGGCTCGGATCAACGGTGTAGTACACATTGCACATGCTGCGGTCGAAACTCACTTCGCAGCCCGTGATAGTAACCATGTCGAGGCGCGGGTCGCTTACCTCGAACAACAGAATATGCGCGAGCACTTCGCGCGCTTGTTCGTTGAGCTTTCGGCTCGAAGAGTTCTGTTTCATGTGGAATCACCCTTTCTCGCAGCGCTTTTCAAGGCCGCGTAAGGAAGGTTCAAACGCAGGAAACGCAATGCCGAAAACCGGCATTGCGTTAACCGCGTCGCATTAAATTCAATATGGACAAAACGCCAACTCGCTTCAAAGTGCAGGCAAGCGAGCGGCGCCGAGGCAAGCGCAATTTTGGCTAAGCCGAAGCGACGTGAACTTACGCCCACGAACCGAAGGTTGAGCCCAAAATGCGCAGTCTCTTTGCCGTGCAGCGTCGACCATGGGCGTTGGCTGTCAGGCCGAAGCTTTGAAGTTACTCGGTGCGCTCGACCTCTTCGGTGCGATAGCCCTCGATAACGTCGCCGACCTTGATGTCTTGGTAACCGTCGACGCCAATGCCGCACTCGTAGCCCTGTTTGACCGACTTGACATCGTCTTTGAAGCGGCGCAGCGAGGAAATCTTGCCCTCGTAGATAACCTTGGAGTCACGAACAACGCGCACCTTGTCATCGCGGGAGATTTCGCCCTCGGTGATGTAGCAGCCGGCAATATTGCCGACCTTCGGAACGCGGAACACGTCACGGACCTCGGCAGAACCGGTGTCTTTGTCGACGAATTCAGGCGCCAGCATACCGATACGAGCTGCGTTAATGTCTTCAATCGCCTGGTAGATAACGCGATACAGACGAATGTCAACCTTCTCATGCTCGGCAGCCTTACGCGCACCTGCGGTTGGGCGCACGTTGAAGCCAATGATGATTGCGTCGGACGCGGCGGCCAGCGTTACGTCGGTCTCGGTCACGCCACCCACGGCAGAGTGAATGATTTGAATCTTGACCTCGGACTGGTCCATTTTCTCAAACGCGTCGCGCAGCGCTTCGATGGAGCCCTGAACGTCGGCCTTGACGACCAGGTTGAGCTCGGTCGTGCCCTCTTCGATGCGATTGAAGAGGTCATCGAGGCTCATATGGCTCTTGGTCTGCTGCTCCTTCAGGCGAGCACGCATCGCACGCTCTTCAGCGAGCTTGCGAGCATCGCGCTCATCTTCGAATACGCGGAACTCGTCGCCCGCGGTAGGAACGCTCGACAGGCCCAAGATCTCGACAGGATCGGAAGGCGTGGCCTGCTTGGCATGATTGCCGTGCGGGTCGATAAGCGCGCGAACACGACCGTAGCTCTCGCCAGCGACAACGGAATCGCCAGGCTTGAGCGTACCGCGCTGCACGAGCACGGTAGCAACCGGGCCGCGACCCTTGTCGAGGTTCGCTTCGATAACGAAGCCAGAAGCCAAAGCGTCGGGGTTAGCCTTAAGTTCAAGCACATCAGCCTGAAGGATGATGGTCTCGAGCAGGTCGTCGATGCCGAGCTTCTGCTTCGCGGAAACGTTCACGAACATGTTGGAACCGCCCCACTCTTCGGGGATGACTCCATACTCGACGAGCTCTTGGCGCACGCGGTCGGGCTGCGCGCCAGGTTTGTCGATTTTATTCACGGCAACCACGATAGGCACATTTGCAGCCTTAGCGTGGTTGATGGCCTCAATGGTCTGGGGCATAACGCCGTCGTCGGCAGCAACCACCAAAACGATGACATCGGTTACCTGGGCGCCGCGAGCACGCATGGCGGTAAATGCCTCGTGGCCCGGGGTGTCGATGAAGGTAATCTGGCGACCATTGATGTTAACGACCGAAGCACCGATGTGCTGCGTAATGCCACCAGCCTCACCCGACGCGACGCCGGTGTGGCGAATGGCATCGAGCAACGACGTTTTGCCGTGGTCGACGTGGCCCATAACAGTAACCACGGGAGGACGAGGCTTGAGGTCTTCTTCCTTGTCGTTGTACACGACGGCGAATTCCTCTTCAGGAGACACGATGCGCACCTTGCGGCCCATATCGTCGGCGATGAGCTCGATAAGCTCGTCGCTCATGGTCTGGGTGACGGTAAGGGCCTGGCCGAGCAGGAACAGGCGCTTGATCACGTCGCCCGAGGGTACGCCGAGCAAGTCGGCGAATTCGCCCACGGTGGAGCCCTGCATGACCTCGACGACATTTTCATCGAGCATCAGGCTGGGATCGATACCACGCTCCATTGCCTCCTGGGCAATGCGCTCGCGCTGAGCGGCCTCGCGCTTTTCCTTACGCTTCTTACGACGGCCTTCGCCCTCGTTATTCGATGCGGCAGCAACGGCGGCACGCGCCTCGGCGAGCACCTTGTCGCGCTGCATCTTCTCGGCCTGAACGGCCATTTGAGCGTAACGATCTTCGCCATTGTTGGAAAGCTCAGGAACGTCGGGCTCAAAATGGTGGCCCCCACGCTTACCAGCGCCCTTGGCATTTTTCTTATTACCAGCAGCGGCGTTGCCGTTGCGAGACGGACGAGCTGCCTTCTCGGCGGTAAGGCGGTTCTTCTCTGCCTCAATCTGCGAAAGCAACGAGTCGAAGGAAGATTTGCGCGGCGCGGAGGTCGGTGCGGGCTTCGGGCGACGCTCGGCAGCGGGCTTGGCGGCAGGCTTTTTCGTACCGCGGTTCGCCAAGGCCTCGGCAACAGCCTTCTTCTTGGCGACTTCAGCAGCAAGTTTCGCGGCACGCGCGTCTTGCGCGGCCTTCTTGCGACGATGCTCGGCAGCAGCCTTCTGCTCTTCAATCTGGCGGGCCAAGCTCGAAAGGCCCGAATTCATCGCAGGCGCAGGCGGACGCTTGGCCTGCTTGGCGGAAGCGGCTGCAGCGAAAGCCTCGCCCTTAGCTGCGGAATTATGCTCACGACGAGCGCGTTCCTCGGCACGAAGCTCGCGCTCGCGCTCGACAGCGGCACGACGTGCACGCTCCTCTTCGGCCTTCTTCTCGTCGGCAGCAGCCTTTTCGGCCTGGGCCTTAGCGGCTGCTTCGGCATCCATGCCCGCAGCTGCCTTGGCGCCAAGCTCGGGGGCGAGCGCCTCGCGGATTTTTTCTACGTTGGCCTCGGAAAGGACGCTTGCGTGGCTCTTCGCGGCGATCTTGAGATCTTGAATGCGAGAGAGCAGCACCTTGCTGTCCATGCCGAATTCCTTCGCCAACTCATGAACTCTCATGCTGGCCATATGGTTCTCCTAGTCTCCTCTCCTGCGATGCTATTCGCAGTCGGCATGGACGCCGCAGAAACGGCTTCCAGGACGTGCATGGTTGCGGCAAGGGGTACCGTCTTCAGCGACATATGCGCAGAATTCGCCTTCTTCAACGTCCTCTTCCTCGTCGAGCAAGAGATTCTCTTCATGCACGGGTGCAGAAGCGTTGAAACTTGCCGATTTAATGTCGATGTGCCAGCCGGTCAAGCGTGCAGCGAGGCGGGCGTTTTGGCCTTCCTTGCCAATGGCGAGCGACAACTGATCGTCGGGTACGATAACGGTGGCGTAGTTTTTATCCTCGTCGATGATGACGCGGTTCACGCGAGCGGGGCTCAAAGCCTGAGCGACGTACTTCGCGGGATCTTCATCCCACTGAATGACGTCAACGCGCTCGTTGCGAAGCTCTTCGACAACCATGCGCACGCGAGAGCCCTTGGGGCCAACGCACGCGCCAACCGGATCGAGGTTGGGCTCGCGGCTTGCGACGGCGACCTTAGAGCGGGCGCCGGGCTCGCGGGCGATGGATTTGATTTCGACCATACCGTCATAAATTTCGGGCACTTCGAGTTCGAAAAGACGACGAATGAGGTCGGGGTGAGTACGAGAAACGACGATAGCGGGACGGGCCGCTTCGCCACGAGTGCGCGGCTCAAGCGAGTTGGGGTCGCGCACATCGATGATGAGCACCTTAATGCGCTGGTTGTGGCGATAGTGTTCGCCCATCGGACGCTCGTTGCGCTCGTTGGGGTTGCGCTTCTGGTCGTAATGCGGAAGTTCGGCCTCAACACCATCGCGAATCTTCACGATGGTGAAGTCGGGCGTCGCCTGAAGCACGGTGGCAGTCACGATGTCGCCCACGCGGTCGCTGAACTCCTCGTAGATGCTCTGACGGCCCGCTTCGCGAACCATGGCGGCGATAACGCCCTTTGCATTCTGAGCGGCGATGCGGCTCACGCCTTCGGGAGTAACGTCGCGCTCTTCGAACTCGGCGTATTCGCCGGTCTCCTCGTCAGGCTCGCCAACCGGAACGAGCTCGTAGACATAGATCTTGCCCGTGGTGCGGTCGATGGTGACGCGAGCGTCCCACTCAAGGTCAAGAATGTTCTGGTAGCTCTTGGCAAGCGACGCCTCAAGACGCTCGATAAGATAGAACTCGTCGATCTTCTTCTCGTGCGCCAAGGCCTGCAGGGCCTCCATAAGCTGGGATGCCATTGTCTTCCTTCCTCTTCTCAATAAGGCGCATATGCGCCCTCTCGGTGCAAATTCGTATGGTAGGCAACCTTTCCTTTATATAAAGAAAGGTTCGATTAACGGAATTCGACGACGCCTTTCACATGCGCCTTCTTGATGTCGGCGAGCGGAATGTCACAGCGCGCGCCATCGACATCGAGCAACACGCATTCGGTTTCGGCGTTAAAGCCCGCGAGCGTGCCCGTAAAGCGGCTTCGGCCCTCGATAGGACCATTCGTGACCACATAGGCTTCATCGCCGGCAAAACGCTCAAAGTGCTCAGGCGTGCGCAGCGGGCGGTCGATGCCAGGTGAGCTGACCTCTAAGGTATATGCACCCGGAAACGGATCAATCTCGTCCATGATCTCGTTCACCCACACTTGGGCGGCCGTGATCTCATCGAACGAAATGCCCTTTGCGGTATCGAGATACACGCGAATCGTGGGGGCTTTGCGGCTGCCGACGATTTCGACGGTCACAACCTCGACGCCTTCAGACGCCGCACGCGGTTCCAAAGCCGCAAGCAGGCTCTTCTCTTTGGCGGTGAGCATCGATGCCTCCTTTCGAACGGTTTCGCGCAAGGGCGAAACTCCCCTATACAAAAAAGAAAGCGGGACCAGGCCCCACTTTCTCACAATGACGAAAAAGTTGTAATGCACAAGGGCTACGCCCGAGTGCGTGGTCTTTTTATATCACAGTCACCTGCGGGTACGCAAGGCTCATTCACGGCAAAATCATGAACGTTCATTCTTCCCATTTAATTGAACGGGCGCACGCGTATCACACCTTTCGCATCTGTCAAGCAACGAAACTTCCAACTTCGATAAGCTATTACTATCAATTACCCTAGTTCCGCTTATGATTAAAAAAACGTTAACCAACAGTTTCGCTATTCTGTGGGTATTTCTACCTCTCTTTTTCGGATATTTATCCCCTGTTTTAGACGGTATTTCCTTATGCCCACACATAAAAGCACCCACTTTGACACCTATGTATAGGTGAAACTTATGGATTCAAAACAGTTTTGGTATTTCTATTAATTAGATTTTTCCCCACGAGCGGTGCACAATATGAGCACAAGCTGAACGGAGGCGAGAGAGCAAAAGCACTGGAGCCGAAGTTCAAGGTAAGCGCTTAGGTAACCTTAAGGAGGGTTCACATGAGCAAATTGTCCAAGGAGCAGTTCGACGCATATCTCGAGCAAATCAAGGAGCTCGCAGAGGGTCCGTTCGAGGAGATGCAGCCCGAGATCGAGGTGACGAACGTCTTCCCCGAGAAGTTCTACGAGCTGGCCAAGGAAAACGACCTGTATCGTTTCGCTCTCCCCGCTGAGTACGGTGGATGGGATCTTTCGGAGCTCGACATCCTGCGCGTTCAGGAGCAGTTCTCCCGTGGTCCTGGCGGCATGCGTATGCACCTGCACTATGCTGCTGACCTGAACTGGCGCATCCTCGACGACTACGGTTCGGACGAGCTCAAGGCCCAGTACATGGACAAGTTCCAGGACAAGACCATCTTCACCTGCTTTGCTCTGACCGAGCAGTCCGGCGGCACCGGTGCTGACATCCACACCACCGCCGAAAAGGACGAGAATGGCGACTACATCCTCAACGGCGAGAAGTGGCTCATCTCTCACACCGACTGCTGCGAATTCGCTTACGTCATCGCTGTGACCGATCCCACCAAGCAGGGCGACGAGCGTCTCTCCGCTTTCTTCGTCCCCGTTGACACCCCGGGCTACGAAGTCACCCCGATGCCCCACATGATGGGCGCTCGCGGTGCTGCTCACACCGGCCTCAAGTTCACCAACATGAAGCTTGACAAGAAGTACCTGCTCGGCAAAGAGGGCCAGGGCATGGAGATTGCTATCCACTCCCTGTCTGTTTCCCGTGCTCACATCGCTGCTTCTAACCTCGGTATGTGCCAGCGTATGCTCGAGATGTCTCTCGCCCGCGCTAACGACCGCATCACCTTCGGCAAGCCGATTGCTTCCCGTCAGATGATCAAGCGCGAGATCGCTGAGATGCAGATGTACACCCATGCTCTGCGTTGCATGGTTTACGACTTCGGCCGCGAGTACGACGCCGATCCTAACGGCAAGTACATCGAGGAGAAGGCCGCTATGTGCAAGCTGTTCTCCATCTACTCCACCCGTATCGTCTCCGACGGCATGCTGGAGATCTTCGGTGGCGACGGCTACTTCGAGGACAGCCCCTACGGCCCGACCGAGCGCCTCTACCGCGACGCTCGCGCCATGTGGCTCGAAGAGGGTGCTCCCAACGTTCAGCGCATCACCATTGCCCGCAACTGCCAGAAGTTCGGCGGCAAGGTCGAGTACCAGCTGTAATCACCCTTTTGAAGGCGTCGATCGCACAAGAACAAATTCACTCATGAAAGGAGGGTCGTCTGCCTTAGGTGGATGGCCCCCTTTTCTTTTTTGCGAAATCGCCACGAAATGCGTCCGGAGCTCCCGGACCATAGAACCGGGAAACCGGATATTGCATATTTCAACAAGGAGGAAAGCATGCAACCACTCAAGGGTCTTAAAGTCGTTGACCTCACCACCTTCCTTGCGACCCCGACCACGGGCCGCATCCTCGGCGAATGGGGTGCCGATGTCATCAAGGTTGAGGCATTCAAGGGCGATCCCTGCCGCGTCAACCAGGCTGTCGTTTTCGGCATGCCTTCCAGCGACGAAGAGAACCTCGCGTTCGACGTGGCCAACTTCCACAAGCGCTTCGTCGCTTTGAACCTCAAGACCGAAAAGGGCCTCGAGGTCATGATGAAGCTCCTCGCGGAAGCTGACGTCTTCATCACCAACACCCGCACCAAGTCTCTGGCCAAGATGGGCCTCGACTGGGAATCCCTGCACGAGAAGTTCCCGCGCCTGATCATGGGCCACGGCCTTGGCTATGGCAAGAAGGGCCCCGAAAAGGACGCTGCAGGCTTCGACGTTACCTGCTACATGGGCCGCGGCGGCGTTTTCGGCACCACGGTTAACAAGGGCGACTCCCCCATGATTCCGACCAACGGCTACGGCGACTACCAGTGCTCCGTGTTCTTGGTTGCTGGCATCCTTGCCGCACTCCAGGGCCGCGAGAAGACCGGCGAAGGCGACTACGTCACCTGCGCTCTGCAGCATGCTGGCATCTACACGCTCGCTACGGGCATGATTTCCGCCCAGTACGGCAACCCGTACCCGAAGAGCCGTCTCGAGGTCAACAACCCGCTGAACAACGTCTTCCGCTCCAAGGATCAGAAGTGGGTTGTTCTGTGCCTGCCCGAGTACGACCGCGACTGGCCGCGCGTCATGCACCTCATCGGTCGCGACGAGCTTGCCGATCACCCAGATTACAAGTGCTGCCAGACCGTCAATGACAAGGGCCTCGCTCCTGAGGTCGTCAAGATTCTTGACGACGGCTTTGCCCAGTTCACTCGTGAAGAGCTGCTGAAGATGTTCTCCGAGAACGACATGCCGTGCGAGCCTGCGCAGACCCCGAACGACATCTACGAGGACCAGAACGCGCTCATCAACGAGTACATCAAGGCTGTTCCCTATCCCGATGGCCCGCGCTGGTGCCCGACTGCCCCTGTTCAGTTCGAGCTCGGCGAGACCGACGACCTTGTCCCGGGCGGCAAGCTTGGCTCTGCCACTGCCGACGTCATGAAGGAACTCGGCTACTCCGAGGACGAGATCAAGGCCGCCGAGGAAGAGGGCGCCGTTTCCGGCCCCGTCGATTTGGCAGTCCTGCAGGGCAAGTAAGCCCATCTCGCCAAGGGAGATTAAAGCGCATCGCTTTTTCGAGAAGGGGGCGAGATACGTCTCGCTCCCTTCTTCTTTTTCACATGGAGGGATCAATTCATGATCACCGACGTCAAAATCAACGAAGCCCTGAAAAAACTCTATTACGAGCGTGGCTATTGGGGAGACAAGACTATCGCAGACGTCTGGGATGAGCAGTGCGAGAAATATGGCGACCGCACCTATGTGCAAGACGATTTGGGCACTAAGCTTACGTATAAGCAGGTTGATACCGGCGCACGCAAGCTCGCATCGTGGCTGAAGGAAGTCGGCGTGCAAAATGGCGACGTCGTTTCCTTTCAAGTGCCCAAATGGGCAGATTTCTGCATTATTTACCTGGCCTGTCTTAAGGTGGGTGCCGTTATGCACCCGCTTGCAACGAATTTGAGCGCAAACGACATCGATTACGTCATCAATAAGGTGCAATCGGTCGTATATATATGCCCTACGTTCTTCCACAAAACTGATTACGAGAATCAATACCATGGAATCGAAGGCAAGCTTGGCTCGCTTAAGGCTGTGCTGCTGCTTGATAAAGAATTTCCCGCGCACGATGAAAACGCCATCACGCTGATCAAGGTACTCAGCGGCTATTCGGAATTCGATGGGCCCTGCCCCGCCCATTCCGACGACGTGTGCTGCATTCTGTCGACCTCTGGCACAACGGGCAAACCGAAGCAGGCCATGTTCACGCATAACAATATCCTATTCTCGGAACGCTCCTACACCGCTGATTTGGACCTTACCCCCGATGACGTGATGTGGATGCCGTCGCCTCTCAACCATGCGACCGGTTTCTACCATGGGCTCATCTCGCCTATGCTTACCGGCAGCCGCTGCGTTCTTCAGCTGCATTTCAAAGCAGCCGAGGCCATCGAGCTCATTAATCGCGAGCATGTCACGTGGTCGTGTGGCGCCACGCCGTTCGTGCATGACCTTATTGGCGCAATGGAAGAAAACGGCACGGCAATTCCGAGCCTGCGTTTCTATTTGTGCGGCGGCGCTCCTGTGCCCAGCACGCTCATCGAGCGCGCGGCCGAGCACGGCTTCCTTCTGTGCGAACTCTATGGCTCAACCGAAAGCTGTCCCCACCTGCGCGTTCCGCGCGATAAATGCCTCGAATGGGATGGCCGATTCTCGGGCATTGCCTACCCCGGCATCGAGGTAAAGGTCGTTGACGAATTCCGCAACGAAGTCGCTCATGGCGTTCAAGGCGAAGAAGCAAGCCGTGGTCCTCACATGTTCTGCGGCTACCTCAACGATTCCGAACGCACCAATGAAGCGCTCGACGATGAAGGTTGGTTCTATTCTGGCGATTTATGCACGATTGACGAAGAAGAGCGCGTGCGTATCAACGGTCGAAAGAAAGAAATCATCATTCGCGGCGGTGAGAACATTTCCGCACGTGAAGTCGACGACAACGTGATGGACTGGGAAGATATCTGCGATCAGGCAACCGTTGGCATGCCCGACGATCGCCTGGGAGAGCGCATTTGCCTTTTCGCCGTGCCCGCCCCCGGCGTTACCGAGGAACTTTGCTTGCACGACCTTACGGAGTACCTTGCAAGCAAGGGCGTGGCTAAGCGTCTGTGGCCCGAGCGCATCGAAACTATCGACGCCATTCCACGCACGCCTACGGGCAAAATCAAGCGCTTTGAACTTGCGCGCGAGGTCAAACGCCGTATGGGCATCGACCAATAACGCAAAGCCATGCTTTCCATGCATGGGAACGCACGATAAAATGCCTGCAGCTGACGTCCGCAGCTGCAGGCATTTTCAAAATTGGCCTTCTTGTTTTGCAGGATGAGCACGACCGGCGCCCTTCAAAACAAGCAGACCGATCAGCGTATTAAGGGGGAACCATGATTGAACAGAAATACACCATCACACGCACAAGAGCTACATGGAAGCCGCGCGTAACCGATGCCGATATGCCTTTCTTCACCGACAAAGACGGCAATACGCTCGTCGCCCTTTCGGGCGACGCTGACGCAGTATATACCGGCACGGGTCGAACGCTTGTGGGAGAACCTCCCTACGCGCATCTTAACGATGCCGTCGAATCCAACAACGACCCCATTGATTTCATCGAAGTCGAAGACCTGCCCGAAGGCATCGAACTCGATTACCAGATCAGCGGCGGCTTCAACAACAATGCCGTGTACTTCAAATGGAAGATTGCCGACAAAACAAAATACCAAATCACCTGGGTTGCTCTGAAAACGTTTACGGGCATGCAGCTGAAATACGTGATGCCGAAGAAATTCCCGCCTTTGCTGTTCGCCCTCGCCGATGAAGACGCATTTGCGTATTGCAATAAGATTCCCTGCGAAGAATGCGCGTTCCGCTGCAAGAGCGGATTCGTGTTCTACGCGAATATCAAGGGCCTTGGAATCGTGCGCATGAGCATGGACCGCATCTCGATGCTCAACATGGACCAGATCAAATAGGACAAAAGAACAATCCCTATCGAAAAAACAACCGGTCGTAAGACCGGTTGTTTTCGTTTTACATAATGATGTCCGATGGAGGAGATGCAGGACCCGAATCTTGATTATCGGTATCGGGAAGCACGCCTTTAGGACATACAAACCCTCCAGTGAAATCGATAAAGCTCTCGAGAGCGCGGTTCTTGAATTCTTCCTTCTTGTACACCATGTACACGGAATGAAACTCGCGCGGGACTTCGTTTTCGTCAATCGCGATAACGGCAAGGTTGTTGAACGGCTTCAAGCCAATAGTATTTGTAAGCAACGCGCAGTAATTCGGCGACGCCGTGGAAATCATGCCGCCCATCGTGATTTCGTCATCGTAATCTTGATGAACCTGAAGGCCATAACGGCACACAAGTTTATCGACCTCATCGCCAATAGGAGTGCCCGTGCGATAGGTATACACCTGCATGCCCTTCAAATCTTCAAGCTGCAGCACGCGACGGAATGCAAGCGGGCTTTGCTTGCTTACCGCAACGACGAGCTGATGGGCAACTACGGGTTCGAAACAAAGGCTCGACTCGCCTTCCTTCTTGGCGGCGAAAATGACGTCATATTTATCGTCCTTCAAGCCTTCAATAAGATCGAGCGAGAAACCTTGCGATACGCGGAACTTTACCGCATCACCGAAGTTGTCGTGATAGGCACGAATGAGCGCCGGCAGATAATCGCCCGTGATGGTATACAACGCACCTACAGCCAACTCGCCCGCGAGCTTGCCCGTGTACTCATGCATAATCGCGATGCCCTTATCAAGCTCGCGCAATGCATCGTGCACATAGGCCGAGAACTCTTTGCCATAGCGCGTAAGCTTCACGTTGCGCCCCTCGCGCTGAAACAGCGGAACGCCGAGTTCCTTCTCGAGAGAACGAATAGCGTCAGATAACGCAGGCTGCGTGATATAAAGCTCCTTAGCGGCTTTGGTATAGTGCTGCAATTCGGAAAGCTTGCGGAAATAATACAGCTGCGACAGGTTCACTGTTACCCCTTTCCTCCCAAGAACATCCCCTTTGCGCATAGCGCATCTCGTTCATTATATGAAACAAACAGGTATATCGACGGGTCAATTTCATGGCCGAACAACGACTCAGCACATTGACTTTCATCCTACCTGATGAGGTCCTTAAAGAACGCTATAACGTATTATTTGTTTTTCAAATAATACGTGTTCAAATACGCAAAACGAATGAATTGGACTTCCTTTTACCCCGCTCGCATAATACAAGGCATAAGGAGCGAGGAGCTCCGGAGGAAACACGGATTGTCATGCGACTAGAGGAGGTTTCATGAATCCCAATGCCAAAATTACCGACGAGCAGTTCGAGGCATATCTGAAGCAGATTCGCGAACTGGTCGAAGGCCCCTTCGAAGAGATTCAGAAGGAAGTCGAAGTCACCAACACCTTCCCCGAAGAGTTCTACGAACTCGCGAAGAAGAACGATCTGTATCGTTTCTATCTCCCCTCTGAGTACGGCGGATGGGACCTCGACGAGCTCGAGATTCTGCGTGTTCAGGAAGAGTTCTCCCGCGGTCCTGGCGGCATGCGCATGCACCTGCATCACGCTGCCGATATGAACTGGCGCATCCTCGACGACTACGGCACGCCCGAAGTCAAAGCCGAGCTCATGAACAAGTTCCAGGACAAGACCGTCTACTGCAACTTCGCCATTACCGAGCAGACCGGCGGCACCGGCGCTGACCTTCACACCACCGCCATCAAAGACGCCGACGGCAACTATGTTCTGAACGGCGAGAAGTGGCTCATCTCCCACACCGACTGTTCCGATTACACCTACGTCATCGCCGTTACCAACCCCGATGACGACAAGGACACCCGTCTTTCGGGCTTCCTGGTTCCCAACAATGCTCCTGGCTTCGAAATTGTCCCCATGCCTCACATGATGGGCTGCCGTGGCGCTGGCCATGCGGGCCTGAAGTTCACCAACCTCGTGCTTGACCCGAAGTACCTGCTTGGCGAAGAGGGCCAGGGCATGGAAATCGCGATTCACTCGCTTTCCGTTTCCCGCGTGCACATCGCTATGTCGAACCTCGGCATGTCCCAGCGAATGCTTGAAATTTCCCTCAAGCGCGCCAACGACCGCGTGACCTTCGGCAAGCCGATTGCTTCCCGCCAGATGATCAAGGCCAAGATCGCCGATATGCAGAAGATGATCCATGTTCTGCGTTGCGCAATCTACGACTTCGCTCGCGACTTCAACAAAGACCCGCACAACGAGTACGTCACCGAGAAGGCTGCTATCTGCAAGCTGTTCTCTATCGACACCGTGAAGCTCGTCTCTGACGAAATGCTCGAGATCTTCGGCGGCGACGGCTACTTCGAGGATTGCCCCTATGGCCCCACCGAGCGTCTCTACCGCGACTGCCGCGCTATGTGGCTCGAGGAAGGCGCTCCCTGCGTACAGCGCATCACCATCGCACGCGAATGCCAGAACCATGGCGGCAAGATCGAATACACCTTCGACTAAACCTTCGTTTCACTCGACTTTGCAGCGCGTGGGCATATAATTCCTTCGGAAGCCCTAGCGCTTACCTTAAAAGCTTGTGCGAGCAGCCGTCCTTCGGGGCGGCTGTTTCGCGTTTTGGGGCATTTTCGCTTCGCTCGGAAAGCCCGAAGATGACCTGGGGTACAATATTCGCAGCTCAAAACCCTGAGAATGGAGCACGATGAACCTTTCGCAGCTGTATTACTTCCGCAAACTCGCTGAAGTGAAGCACTACACCCATGCCGCGGAAGAGCTGTTCATATCGCAGCCGACGCTTTGCAACTCCATATCGCAGCTCGAACGCGAATTGGGCATTCCCCTCTTCGAGCGCGAAGGGCGCAAAATCAAGCTCACGAAATATGGAGAAGAGTTCTACCAATACGCCACCGAAGCGGTGAACGCGCTTGAAAAGGGCATCGCGCTGGCTCACGAGCACGCAGGGTCGCCAACAGGAAGCATCGACATTGGAGCGATTTATACCATCCAGAGCGACTACCTCCCATCGCTTATTAAAGGCTATCGCGACCAATACGGAAAAGACGCGCAGGTCAACGTTTTCCAGGGCCTCACGCAACCTCTGCTGGAAGACCTCGAGAGCAACCGCTACGAGCTTGCCTTCACGGCCTACGTCGACAGCAAGCCCGATCTCACTTTTGTGCCCGTGCTTACCCAGCGGCTCGTGGCGGTCGTGCACCGATCCGACAAGCTTGCGTGGTCGAAAAATCTCACGCTCGATTCGCTGCGCGGAAGAGACATCATCACCTACCCGCCCACAACGCCGATTGGCGCCGAGGTTTCCGCGCTCATGACAACGCACGGGCTAAGCGCAACGCGCACATATGCGAATGATGAGATCACCTTAGGAAGCATGGTGGAAAGCACGCCGGGCACCATCGGCCTCGCGCTCGATACCATTGGGCTCTCCCCTTTCCGCGAGCTCATCACCAAACGGCTGCCGGAAGTCGACGACGACTTCCACACGGTATGCCTCGCCTTTAAAACCGCCGCATATAAAACGCGCGCCGTTGAGAACTTCATCGAGTTCACCCGATCTTTCGAATGGGACAGCAAACGCTAATCGCTGGTTGAAAAATCAACGCCCTCCCTACAGCACACGACGCCACGAACGAAATCCCGTAGGACCGTCATCAACAAGAGCCGCAACGCGTCGCTCGTACTCAAGAATTCGATCCGTCAATCGCAGGCAATGCCAAGGCAGCTGACGGCTCGAATTCTCAGTGTCGCAAAAACCCCTATTCCTGGCTTTTTCGAGCAACAGGAAATCACGCATCGAATTCATTCGAAAAAAAGGGCCGCACCCTTTCGAGCGCGGCCCTTTTCAAGAGCTCTAGATTGGAGCGAATGTTATTCGGTCCAGTCGGCCTGCAGGCCCTTCATCTTGCCGAAGCAGAAGATGCCGAGCAGCAGAACCACAACCATGAGCACGATAGCGACGGTGAACAGGATGCTGTAGCTCATGTCGCCGAAGAAGGCCCAGAAGGGAGCGCCCACAGCGCCAACGATGTTCACGAACATGGAGACGCGGGAGTAAATCTGGGGGTACTCACGCTGGCCGAAGAGCTGGCGAACCAAGATGGGAACCAGAACGACGCAGCTGGCGAAGAAGAAGCCGTACACAGCGGAGCCAGCGTACAGGATCATAGCGGAGCCGGTGCCGAACCACACGAGCAGGACGCCGAGGATGCCGCAAGCGCAAGCCGCGAAGAAGCTGAGCTTGGAGTTCTTGTCGGCGCACACGCCCAGGGCGAGCTTGCAGATAGCCTGAGAAGCCATCATGACGGTTGCCATGGTAACGCCAACGGCGATGAAGGTGCCGGTGCCGTCGTCGAGCGACTTGGTGTACTTCGGGAACTGCTGAGCAACGATGGTGAGCAGGTTGATGATGCCGGCGAGCAGGAAGACCGCGTAGAAGGCAACGGACTTCATGGCCTTGCTGGCGTCGATGCCAGCGGGCTTGCCAGAAGCAGTCTGAGGCTTGCCATAGGGCAGGCAGCCAGCCTCTTCAGGAGTGGAGCGAATGCACAGCAGCGTGAACGGCAGAGAAGTCACGAGAGCGGCGATGCCCCAAATCATGTAGATGGTCCACACGTCCATACCGGAAGCGATGAGCGCGTTGAAGACCTGCAGCCAGATAGCGCCACCAATGCCGGTGAATGCCATGCAAGCGCCGATGATGGTGCCGGACTTCTGGTTGAACCACTTGTTGCACAGCGTGGGAACAGCCAGCCAGAGCAGACCAACTTCGCCAAGACCCATCATGAGGCCGGCAACGTAGAAGATCCACATGCTCTTGATGAGCGAAATGAGGATGAAGCCGACGCCGACGAGAAGCGCAGATGCGGAAAGCACGATGCGGATGTCGGTCTTAGCGAGCAAGTTGCCGATGAACGGCGCCGAGAAAGCTTCGGCCAGGTAGAGCACCGTGATGTACAGCGCCCACTGAGTGGTAGGAACGCCCAACAGATCAGGGACGTAGGCCTGGAAAGCGCTCCACGTCGAGAAGACGAGAGCCGAGCATCCGAAGGTGATCATGATGCCCGAGATAATGATGAGAATGTGACGCACGCTCATCTTATCGGTGTAGGTTGCAGTTTCGCCCAATTTCTTTCCTCCTTATGAAAGACCAGACGATGTGGCCTGCCTTCTTAAGGGGGCCAGAATTCCCTTAAGAAGGCAGGCGCCTTAGATTTCACCCAAAGGCGCCGATCCAAGAACAAATTCACTAAGTATAATCCTGCAAATCTGCACACCATGTTACGGTCAATATTGCATTTCTGACCCTAAAACGATAAGTATCGGCGATAGTTGCCCCACAAATATAAGCAAATTGGATAGTTTTCTATCCCAATTTTTACGTTATGGGCTTGCAATTGATGGACAGTTCTCGAAAAACTGACCCAAAAGAAACGAGGGGAGCTCGCGCTCCCCTCGCAATCGATAAGAATTCGGCGTTAGATGGCTACATCTCAGCTTCCGCATACTTGCGCATCACAAGAGGCGCCGCGATGTAGACCATGATCTGATCGGTGCCCTCGGCGATTTGGAAGCCGCGGCAATCTTGCCAAATCGAAGAAATGCGCTCGTGGGTCGTATAGCCTCGACCGCCAAGGATCTGCATAGCATCGCTTGCGACCTCGGTTGCAGCACGCGGCACGTAGCGCTTCATAAGCGCCACAGTCAAGCGTTCATGCACGCCGTGGTCGAATTCCCACGCGGCTTTATAGACCATATGGCGCATATTCGTGAGCTTCACTTCCATGTCGGTCAACATCTCTTGGACCTGCTGGAAATTCGACACAGGCGTGCCGAATGCGGTGCGCTCGCGCGCCCATTCGACCGCATCGTCCATCGCGGCCTGAGCCTCGCCAAGCGCCGTTGCGCATGCGAAAACGCGGCCGTATTCAAAGAAGCTGAACAATTGAGGGAAGCCCTTTGCCGGCCCTTGCAGGCGCCACAACTCGTCAAGCTCGACATTATCGAAACGAATATGGGCGAACGGGAGCATCTCTTGGCCAATCTTGCTCTCGGGAACCGCCTCGACGCCTTTCGCGGTGCGCGGAACCATCCACATGGACAAGGCGGGATGCCCGTTTTCAGCAGGCGCATCCTCGTCGATTGCCGCAACAAGCAGGGCTGGCGCGTATTCGCCGTTATTCACGAACATCTTCTCGCCATTCATGAACAAACGTCCGTCAACGGAACGAACAGACGTCTTCATGCCCGTTGTATCAGAACCCGAATTCGGCTCGGAAACCGCAAAAGCGAACGCAAGACGCCCAGTATTCTGGTATTCAAGGCGAATAGGGTCGGTTTGCGAGGGACTTGCGAAAGCCTCGAGAATCTGGAGCTGAAGGAAATCGTTTTGGAACGGCAGGGTCGCGCCCGAAACGCGCGACAATTCCTCGAGCACGAGAACCTGCGCAAGCAGGTCGTAATGAACATGATTGCGACGATGGATGACGCCGAACCCATTGAAGTCAAGGTCGACGAATGCCTTCACGACCTCATCGGGCAAGCCCATATCTCGGCGCCATTGCGCAACCGACTCTTTACTAAAGTACTTCTTGCCGAATTCGCGCACTTGCGAAATAAGCACGCGATCGGCATCGCTCAACATGAAATCCATTGCCGCGCCTTCCTATTCGCGCAACCGCGACGGATTCTCGTCGCGTCACCCCTTATACATATGTTTCGGAATGCACGCCGCAGCAAGCTCCCCTTGTTTTTCGATTTGCAAAGCGTGGCGCATTCCATAATGCAATGGCGCGATTATAACCGCCATTTCGCCTTAGCGCATTTTTTGCAGCCAATTTGTACCACAGAAACGCGAAAATGACCTATCTACTATTTTTTTAGCGATGCACTCAATTTACGTTGAAACCTCAATTACACCAACTCAAGCGATACCGAAGCGCCACGGGCGGCCATATTGTAGCAACCACGAGGTGCGAAGCCGACCGAATGGTCGGTTCGGCAGCGGACAACCAAACTGGCCAAATGCGTGAATCGGTCGACAACGCACCTCGAGTAAAAGCGGGTTTGCCCCGCTTGAAACAACCAGGGGATATGCCACTGGGCGTATATAGGCTTTTAAAAATGAAAGCCGCGACATCAAGGAGGAAACATGGCAGATTACTACGGAACCGACACTGTCGTATCCGAGCTTCGCGAGGACGGATTGCTGATCATCCGCATCAACCGTCCCGAGGTCGCCAATGCGCTGAACGGCGCAACTTCCGATGCTATGGAAAACATCATGAACCACGCCGAGAAGGACAAGGCTGTGCGCGCCATCATCGTGACGGGCACCGGCAAGGTCTTCTGCGCCGGCGAGGACCTCTCCGAGCTCTCTGAGGGCGGCGAGTGCCAGACCGTTACCGAGCACGGCTTCGGCGGCATCACGGCTCGTCTGTGCTCCAAGCCCATCATCGCGGCATGCAACGGCTCCGCTGCTGGCGGCGGCATGGAAATCGCCCTTTCCTGCGACATGGTTGTCGCTGCCGAGAACGCCAAGTTCGGCTGCACCGAGGTCGGCCTGGGCATCATCGCTTCCACGGGCGGCATCGTTCGCCTCGCTCGCGACATCAACCGCAAGGACTGCATGGAACTTCTGCTCACCGGCAAGAAGATCAAGGCTCCTGAGGCGAAGGAGCTTGGCCTGATCAACTACGTCGTTCCGGCCGAAGAGGTCATGGACAAGGCTATCGAGCTGGCCGAGCAGGTTCTGAAGAACGCTCCTCTGGCTCTGAAGTGGACCAAGTACCTGGTTCATGCCGCCGACCAGATGTCTGAGGAAGACGCGATGCGCTACTGCGACGGTGCTTATCGCTTCCTCGAGAAGACCGAAGACGGCATCGAGGGCCCGCTGGCCTTCACCGAGAAGCGCACCCCCAACTGGGTTGGCCGCTAATTCGAGCGAACTTTCAGCTTCTTCCCGGCGCCCGCGCGGCTTCCTTAAGCGTGCGGGCGCTCCCCTTCGCTACATTCGGCCACTCCTTGGCGCGAAAGCGTCGGCCGAATCATATTGAAAGCGAGCGCTTACCTTTCGCTTTCAGCTTGTCGAAAAGAGACGCGTTATGCGTCTCTTTTCGTTTATATGGCGCATCTCGTCACTCTGTCACCCTTAAAAGAAACGCCCTCAGCACAGCTCGCGCCATTCGTTCCACTGCCCTGAGCTTGCCCGGCTTTATTTCATATACTGGGCGAACTGAAGCGCACTTGGTATGACGTTCGTCCAATCAAAAGAGACAGGATAGACGACTGGCTACGCCCATAAATGCATCTAAGAGAGCCCAAAAAAAGCAACGCTCCCCTTGGGTGCCTGGATCCGATAGATTCCGCACGAGCAGAACAGCACTTAATGTGCCGTTCGTAGCGAGCACGACTTGACCGAAGCGGATTCAGGTACCCAAGGGGAGCGCACAAAGAACGCTATTCGCGAGCTTCCAATTCGTCGATAACTTCTTGGAAATCGGGTGGCAGCGTATCTTCAAACTCCATACGCTCGCCCGTAATGGGATGAGTGAACGCAAGGCGGTACGAATGAAGGAACTGTCGGTCGAGGCCGAGATTCTCCTTCTTCTTCCAGCCATACACCGGATCTCCCACGCACGGATGCTTGATGTATTCCATATGCACGCGAATCTGATGCGTGCGGCCCGTAAAGAGCTTGCAATCGATAAGCGTGAAACCGTCGTCGTTTTTGCCGGGTTCGAACCGACGCTTGACCGTAAACGTCGTGATGGACGGACGGGCGTCTTCGCGATCGGAAACCTCCATGCGAAGCCGGTCGCGGCCGCCACGCGCGATAGGAGCGTCGACGATGCCGGTATCAAGGGGAATCCACCCCTGCACGAGCGCCAGATAATGGCGATCGACGTCTTTCAGTCGAATATCCTCCATGAGTGCAAGGCCCACTTCGTTCGTTTTCGCACACAACATAAGGCCGCTCGTGTCACGATCAAGGCGATGGACGATGCCGAGGCGGTCTTGCTCGCCCTGCACGTCGCAGAGGTTTTCCTTGCCGCAGTGCGCGATAAGCGCATTCACGAGCGTGTCGCCGTAATGGCCCTCCGCGGGATGGCACACCAGTCCCGCCTGTTTCGAGATAACGAGCAGGTAGTCATCTTCATAGCGAATGTCGAGCGGAATATCGGCCGCGACGAGCTCGGGCGCATGCGGGTCTTCATACGTCTCGTATTCAAGCACATCGCCCGCGCAAACCGACGCACTCTTGCGCGGCAGCTTGCCGTTGAGCGCGCAATAGCCGTCGGCGATGCATTTCGCGGCGGCGCTGCGCGTGGGATACAGCCCTTGAGAAGCCATGTAAGCATCAAGGCGCATGCCCTCACACTCTTTGGGCACCACATTGCTCGCATAGCTAGACATGGGCGTCCTCCTTGCGCGTCACGAGCAAATACCCTATAACAAGCAATACGAAACCGCAGGTCACGCCAATATCGGCAACATTGAATACCGGGAAATCGATGAACGTGAAATCAATGAAGTCGACAACGTAGAGCTGACTGAAGCGGTCGATAGCATTGCCCAAGCCGCCCGAACACACCAAGGCGAGCGCAATCGTTTCAAGGGCGCTTGGCGCATGACCGGCGAGTTTTTCCCAGAATGCGAACACGAGCACGATGAGCACGCACACGATGCTCGAGGTGATGCCCAGGGCAAACGTCGAATTGCCGAACATGCCCCATGCGGCGCCCGTATTATGCACGAGCGTGAAGCGGAACAGACCGCAGTTGGCTCCCGCCTGTCCAAGCTCATAGGCGCCTTCGAAGTACGCCTTCGTAAGGCGATCGAGCACCAGCCAGACAAGGACAATCACCGCGAAAAGCGCAGCTGCCTTCTTTTTAGAATTCTTTGATGTCACGATATCGGTAGTCACGTGGACCTTTCTTTAAAAAGCGGAGCGGGCCGAAAGGTCACTCCCCCGGCCCGCCTTATAAGTCGCAACGCGCGAGCGCGCCAAACCCCGGGTTAGCTATCCAGCACGCCCAGGGTTCGATGGCTCGCGATTCGCGAAAACGCGAATGTTTACGCGAGTTGGTCGAGAACATCGCCGCAGCGCTTGCACACTTCAGCATGGTTCGCGTTGCCGCCCAGCTCACGATGGTTCCAGCAGCGCGGGCACTTCGGCTCGCTGGTTGCGGAAACCTCGACCAGCGCCTCTTCGACATCGCCTGCAACAACGTCAACGTGGCTCACGATGAAGAGTTCTTCGAGGTCGGCCGCATCATATGCGCCAAGCACGTCGGCGACAGCCTGGGAAACCGTAATCTTCAGCACGGCTTCCTGACTCTTGCCAACGGTTTTCGCGTTGCGCGCTTCCTCGATGGCCTTCGTCACGGCGTCGCGAACCTCAAGCAGGCACGCGAAATTCGCCATAACGGCCTCGGCAGCCTCGCCCTGGGGCAGCGCCGGAATGAAATCAGCGGCCTCGGGCCAGCCGGCCAGCTGCACGCTCACGGGACGACCCTCGCGGTTGCGCTCGGTCTCGGGATAATGCTCCCATACCTCGTCGCAGGTGAACGACAGAATCGGGCTCATGACGCGCACGAGCACCTCAAGGATGTTCATGAGCACGGTTTGAGCCGAGCGGCGCGCCACTGAATCAGGTGCCTCGGCGTACAGGCGGTCTTTCACGACGTCCATATATACCGACGACAAATCGCCGACGACGTAGTCGTAGAGCGCACGGAATACCTGGTGGAAGTGGTACTCGTTGTAGCCGCGCTCCACGTCGTCGAGCAGCTGCTTCAGGCGCAGCATCGCCCACACGTCAACAGGACGCATCTCGTCAAGCGATACGGCGTCGCGCTTGAAATCGAAACCGTCGAGGTTGCCGAGCAAGAAGCGGAACGTATTGCGGAAACGACGGTAGGCATCGGAAGTGCGCTGCAGAATGTTATCGCCGATGGAAACGTCGACCGAGTAGTCGGTGGACGCGACCCACAGGCGCAACACGTCGGCGCCGTACTTGTCGATGACTTCCTGGGGAGCGATGCCGTTGCCCTTGGACTTCGACATCTTCTCGCCGTTTTCGTCAACGGTGAAGCCGCAGCACATGACGCTCTTGTAGGGAGATTGGCCAAACGCGCCCGTGCCCAACAGAAGCGAGCTCTGGAACCAACCGCGATGCTGGTCGGAGCCTTCGAGGTACATATCGGCAGGCCAACGCAGATGATCAGCCTCGGCGCGGTGCTTCAGCACGCCCACGTGCGACACGCCCGACTCCCACCATACGTCAAGGATATCTTTCTCGGGCACAACGTCAGTGCAACCGCACTTCGGGCAGCACGTGCCCTCGGGCAGGTATTCCTTGGGCTCCTTCGTGAACCATGCGTCGGCGCCTTCGGTGTTGAACAGGTCGATAACCGCGTCGAAGGTCTCTTCGGTCGCAACGGTCTCGCCGCAGCTCGCGCACTTGAACACAGGAATCGGCACGCCCCAGCTGCGCTGGCGCGAGATGCACCAGTCGGGACGATCGGCAACCATGGCGCCAATGCGGTTCACGCCCCACTCGGGGATGAACTCCACGTGGTTGTGGATCTGGTCGAGCGCAGCTTCACGCAGGCCCGTGTTGTCCATAGAGACGAACCACTGGTCAGTCGCGCGGAAAATAACGGGCTCATGGCAACGCCAGCAATGCGGGTAGCTGTGCACGATGTCGACATGAGCGACGAGCGTGCCCTGCTCGCGCAGCCACTCGATGATCTTCGGATTGGCCTCGTCGGTGGTAAGGCCCGCCCATTGCGGCACGTAATCGGTGAAGCGGCCGTCGTCGTCAATCGGCATGATGGTGTCGACGCCGAACTTCATGCCAACCTTGTAGTCGTCGACGCCATGGCCGGGAGCCGTGTGAACGGCGCCAGTGCCCGCGTCGAGGGTGACATGCTCGCCCCAGATGATGCGGCCCGTGTTCTCGTGCAGAACCGGGCAGATATACGTGATGTCGCCGAACTGGTCGCCCTTCATGGTGACGGGCTCGCCATTCGCCTCAACGATGCGATAGCTCTCCCAGCCAGCGACCTTGGCGACAGCCTCAACCATGTCCTTCGCGAACATCATGAACTTGCCGTCGGCCTCGACGAAGCAGTAATCGATGTCGGGACCCAGCGACACAGCGGTGTTCGAAGGCAGCGTCCACGGCGTGGTGGTCCAAATAAGCACGTAGGCGCGCTCGAGGTCGACGCCGGCCTCGGCGAAAGCGGCCGGAATGTTGTTGAGCTTGAAATTCACGTAAATCGAAGGCGACGTCTCGTCGGCATATTCGATTTCGGCCTCGGCGAGTGCGGTGTGGCAATGCGAGCACCAATGAATGGGCTTGCGGCCGCGGTACACGGCGCCATTGAGGTAAAGCTTCTTGAACACTTCGACGTTCGCGCTCTCGAAGTTCGGCTGGAACGTGAGGTACGGATGCTCCCAATCGCCATTCACGCCCAGGCGCTTGAAGTCGTTGCGCTGCACGTCGACGAACTTTTCTGCCCACTCGCGGCACAGACGGCGCACCGTCGCCTGAGGCAGCTCGCGCATTTTCTCGGTGCCGAGCTTCTTTTCGACCTCATGCTCAATCGGCTGGCCGTGGCAATCCCAACCAGGAATATACGGCGTGAAATAGCCGCGCTGCGCGTGCGACTTAATCACGAAGTCTTTCAGGATCTTGTTGAAGGCATGGCCGATATGGATCGGGCCATTCGCATACGGAGGGCCATCATGCAAGATGAAGGGCTCGCCATCTTTGTTCTTCTCGAGAATGCGATGATAGATGTCCTCTTCGGCCCACTTCTCCAGGCGCTTCGGCTCGTTCTGCGGAAGGTTCGCCCTCATGGAGAAGTCGGTCTTCGGCAGATTCATCGACTGCTTGTAATCGTTTCCCATCGTGTACTCCGATTCCTTTCTTCTGTGCGTGTTCCAAGCGCCGAATCGCGCTTGGGGCAGTACGGTTTACGTGAGGCCACCGCGGCCTTCGCGCAAGTTTTCAGAGTATAAAACATCGCAGCGCCAACGCCTACGGCAACGGGCACATTCTATGAGGTTCACACGCCGCACGGGCATTCGCACGCGTGGCGCACGGGCCGTGCGCACCCCAAACGTCGCGGCGCCCGCCCTGAATCCTATTGCTCTCTTCGCAACGAGGCGCATTACTTCCATGCGAGCTTTTATCGCCGTCGGTCGCAGCGCGCTTCTGCATACTGCTCCATGTAGTTTTCTGCGGCAAACACGTATTCGAAAACAATAAAAATGGCCTTCGTCAAAACATCTTGACACCTACCGCTATACTTTTTCTATTCCGCGGTTTGAGAGCGGAGCGCCGCGCGCGCGGCCACAACGACGGGAGCACTTATGAGCTATCAAATTGTCACCGACTCAGCATGCAATCTTACCGAAGAGACGATCGACGCATTCGAGCTCGAGATTCTACCCCTAACCTTCATGGTCGACGGCGTGCAGCACCGCAGCTACCTCAAGGGCGAGAAAACCGACTTGCGCCAGTTCTACACGATGATGCGCGAAGGGAAGGTCATCACCACCTCCCTTCCCAACATGCAAGAAACCGAAACCACGCTGCGCCGTGTGCTCGATGCTGGCCGCGACGTGCTCTACCTGGGGTTCTCGAGCGCACTTTCAGGCACCTATGAAGCCACGGAGCTGCTGATGAAGCAACTTGCCGGGGAATATCCCGATCGCACGCTCTGCGCGGTCGAAACACTCGCAGCATCGGGCGGCGAAGGCATGCTCGTATATTTGGCCTGCAAGAAAAAGGAAGCAGGCGCATCGCTTGAAGAAGTTGCCGATTTCGTGCGCGAAACGCGCGACCACCTGTGCCACTGGTTTACCGTCGATGACTTGATGTTCCTGTTCCGCGGCGGACGCGTAAGCCGCACGAGCGCATGGGCGGGAACGCTGCTCAACATCAAGCCCGTGATGCATGTCGACAACGAAGGCCGCCTTGTTCCCGTGGAAAAGGCGCGCGGACGTCGTAAGGCAATCAAGGCGCTCGTCGATCATATGGAGCAAACGGCGATTGACCCGGCGAACCAAACGATTTTCATCACCCACGGCGACTGCATCGAAGACGTCGTGCTGCTAGAAAGCGAAATCAAGAAACGCCTCGGCTGCACCGAGTTCGTCGTGAACTACGTCGACCCCGTTATCGGCGCACATTCCGGACCGGGAACGCTTGCGCTGTTCTTCGTCGGCGAGCATAAATAGCACCTCTAAGCGCCTTCGGGCGCTTTTTTATTGCCCGTTGGTGGCGTTTCTGCGCCTGCGCGCCCGTCAACGCCACAGGGCGGAGCGGTAGCCCGCCGCGGTCGTGCGCAAGCCCTCCGCGCGTCGAGCGCTCCGCCGTGTGTCGCGAAAAACGTTCGAGCCGCGCAATGCAAAGCGTCGGCCTTCGAGCATATGCCCCAAGGTCGCCGCTTCTCCCTCTCTGAATTCAGTTCGTAGGTCTTCCCTATTTCAGCTCGATAGAGTCGGACCCGTTGATGACGATTTCCGCATCGAAGAACGCCTTCAGCGCGTCGATGGAAAGCTTCACGTCGCACGCGGCGCAGGTCTCATAGCTCGAATGCATCGCGAGTTGCGGCAAGCCCACGTCAACGCCATGCATGCTCACCTGAGTGTTCGACAAGTTACCCAGAGTGGAGCCGCCCGCCATATCGCTTCGGTTGGCGAACGTTTGCACGGGCACGCCTGCCGCCTCGCATACCGAAAGGAACGCGGCACGCGAAAACGCGTCGGTGCAGTATTTTTGGTTCGCGGCCTCCTTGACCACCATGCCGCCGCCAAGAACGGGACGGTTTTCCGCATCGGCCACTTCAGGTCGATTCGGATGCAAAGCATGAGCGTTATCGCAGCTCACAAGCATCGATTTCGCAACGGCGCAGTGATAATCTTCCCACGAGAAGCCAAGCGCGGCATTCATGCGCTTAAGCGTATCGCGCAGCACCGTGGACATAGCGCCCTGCTTGGTGTTCGATCCAACCTCTTCGTTGTCGAAACAGCAATACACCGATACGTCGCGGTCGTTTTCCACAGCCAAAAAAGCCTCAAGCGAAACAAAGGCGCACGCCAAATCGTCGAGTTTGGGCGCTGAAAGGAATTCTTCGGCCGCGCCCCACAGCTGGGGCTTTTGGCGATTCACCAAGAACATATCGCGAGAAATTACCTGGTCAGCAGAAACCCCCAGCTCAGAAGCAACGTATTCATCAAGCGCGCCGCGCGTGAGCGCACCAGCCGAAAACAGCGGCATAAGGTCGGTCTGACGATTCGGAGAGAACTTCTCGTTCACGGAGCGATCCATATGAATCGCCAAACTCGGAATGAGCGCAACGTCGCGGGCCGAATCGTACAACCTGCTTTCGATGCGCCCGCCTTCGCGCACGAGCACACGGCCCGCCAAACCAAGCGGCTTATCAAACCACGTGTAGTCGATAGCGCCGCCGTACACCTCGGTATTCAGGCGCATGTACTCGCCCGGACCCTCGAGCTCGCTTTGTGCCTTGAGCTTAAACGTCGGCGAGTCGCCATGCGCGACGGTGATTTGAAAATGGTAATTGTCGAGCTGCTCGCCCACCTTGAACGCGACGACCGTTGAGCCATTGCGCGTCGTGAAATACTTCCCGCCGCGCTCAACGCTCCACGCCTCGCCTTCAGGAAGGAACGTGAATCCCGCACTCTTCAATCGATTGGAAATCTCGGCCGTCGTATGGAACATGCTTGGGCACTTCTCGATGAAAGCGGAGAGCTCCAAAGCTGCTTTGCGCGCCTCGACGGACATAGCACTCTCGTTATTGGTATTCAGCATTGGTTATCCTTCTTCCAAAATCGCTCTGGCTAATCGGCCTTCTCGACGTACGACGAATTGCTGCCCTCGGCGCTCATTGATGCGCCCGCGCTCGTCGTTTCACCCGTAAGCACGCGGCTCGAAACCACGTTGCCGGGAGCGACGAGCAAGGCGCCCACCGAGCCGACCTCGGGTGTATCGACATACAACGTATGGCTAATCATTTGGCTTTGCGAAAAACGCTCATCGGTTCGCACGGTAATCACCACATCGGCGCCATCGATCGCCGCCATGGGACGAACATCGTGCGTGAGTACGACAACGATATCAACGCCAGCATTGCGGAAATGGTCGATGACGTCACCGACGCGAGCAACGAGCTCTTCGTCAATAGAATCGGCATCGACATCGGCGAGCAGTTCGGCCACATTCGCGTACGCGCTCTTCGTGGAAACCTTCGCGCTCGAGCCCACTGACGATGTGCGGGACTCGCGAGACGTCGTAATGGTGGTTTTCGTGGTCGTGGCCGCCTTCGGCAAATCAAGCGCGGCAAGCTCGTCATCGGTAATGCTCACGATGCCATAGGTATGGCCGCCCTTCATGATGATACGACCGAATTGGTATTGTTCCAAATCGTTCACGTCGAGCTCGAGAACCGTCGCCTTCTTCGCCTCGTAGATTTCCTTCGCTTCGTCCATCGTCATGGGGTCATTCGCATCGTCGGAAGCCGAACCAGACGTCGAGGCCGATGCGCCCGTCGATTCCGAAGCCTTCGCCGAACCTGAAACGCCCGCCTCGGTTTCGGAATCGAGGCCCAAAGCCATTTTCACGAAGCCTTTGACAGACTGCTCGTCCGATTCGCCTTTCGCGCTCGACGCGCCCTCTTTGGCGCCTTCGTCCGATTTGGCGCTTTCGCCAATACGAGCCGATTCGTTGGAGCCCAGCGCATTGTCGCTCGCCAAAGAAGACTCGGCAGAAGCTGAAGGCTCAACCGTGCCCTCATACAAAATCACGCCATACCCCGACATGTTGCCCGCGATGTCGTCGATGCCCGTAGAGGCATAGTTCAAATTATGTCCAGCGGAAATATACGTTGTAAGCGCTATGAAACCGACGGCAACAAGAAACCCGAACACGGCAAGCGCGATGCCTTCACGCACGCCATGACGCACGGTGTCTTTCGTATTTGACTTCGCGTCAACCAAATGGGCCGCTTCGGGAGAGCAAATCATCTCCTCCAGAGAAAGCTCGCCACTGTTGGCTTTTTCGCGTGCCTTCTGGGAAATTGCAGGGTCCCACAGCACAACAGGTTCGGGAGCGGGAACTTCCTCAAGCGCAGCCTGCGACCCCGGCACAGCCCGCGCCGCACGAATCGCAGCCTCAGCATGGGCGAGCTCAATGGACTCGGGAGTTGGAACCGTATCTTCTTCCCCTGTTTTGCCTGCCAAATCTTCCGCAAGCTTTTGCTCGTCATCGGGTTTCGAACTCACGAGCAGCACCATAGCAACGATGCACGCAAAACCAACAAGGTCAACGAGCTCGAAACGCGTCCCAAGCAGCGTGACCGTGAAAATAGTAGCCGCTACAGGTTCGACCGCGGCGATCATCGATGCCTTCACCGCGCCGATATCGGCAATGGCTTGCATATAGATCCACGCTGCGATGACCGTGCCAACCACGATAATCGCAGCCATGCCCAAAATCACTTCGGTATTCAAGTCGACGGAAACCGTCCAGGGCTGTTCGATAAAGCACATGGAAACGCCCGCCACGAACATCGAGAAACCCATGGTGACCAGGCTGCCATAGCGGCCGATAAGCTTAACGGGGATGATGTTGTACGCAGCAAGGCCCACAGCCGAAAGCAAGCCCCACACAAGGCCGGGCAGCGGCATAGCCAAACTCGAAATGTCGCCATTCGTTGCAATGAGCACGACGCCGACAAGCGTGAGAATGAGGCCGAACACCTCACGTTTTCGTGGCAGGCGATGGCTTGCCCGACAGCTGTAGCCCATGACCAAGGCCAAGCCCACCATCGAAAGCACGGTCGTAGTGCCCGAATCGGTGTAGCTGATGGACGTGAGGTACGTGAACTGGCAAAACACCGTGCCGAAAAGGCCATTGACCGCGAATGCAACCCACGCGCGCTTGTTTTTGGCGGCTTCGAGAAAGCGCTCGCGATCGATGATGGCCGCAAGAATCAGGAATACGACGCCCGAAATCATGCATCGCACCGACGTGACCCACGCCGGCGAGAGATGCTGCGTCTCAAAAAGGAATTCTGCGCATGTGCCAGAAAAAGCCCAGCTCACGCCTCCAATAAGAGCGAAAAGCACGCCGCGTGCGAAATGCGGCCGCGATTTCTGCATGTAACATCCCCCTTTAGCACGCAAGCCGCGCACAGGCGGCTAGACGTTCAAAATATCTCGCAAGAAGCGACCCGTGTGACTTTCGGGGACCTTCGCAACCTGCTCGGGCGTACCCGTGGCCACAATGGTACCACCGCGCGAGCCTCCTTCGGGTCCGAGGTCGATCAATCGGTCGGCGGTCTTAATAACGTCAAGATTATGCTCAATAACGAGCACCGTATTCCCCGCATCGACAAGACGTTGCAAAACATCAAGAAGCTGCCGCACATCTTCCATATGCAGGCCCGTGGTGGGCTCGTCGAGAACGTAGAACGTTTTACCCGTCTGCCGACGCTGCAACTCGCTCGCGAGCTTTACGCGCTGAGCCTCGCCGCCCGAAAGCGTGGTGGCAGGTTGGCCCAATCGAATGTAGCCCAAGCCCACATCGTGCAGCGTTTGGAGCTTACGCGCCAAGCCCGGCAAGTTCTTGAAAAACTCGAGCGCCTCGTCGACCGTCATATCGAGCACGTCGTACACGTTTTTGCCGCGGTATGTTACCTGCAAGGTCTCGCGGTTATAGCGCATGCCGCCGCACACCTCGCACGGCACATAGACATCGGGCAAGAAGTGCATCTCGATTTTGATTTGGCCATCACCTTTGCACGCCTCGCAGCGACCACCGCTCACATTGAAGCTGAAGCGGCCAGGCGCATAGCCGCGCGCCTTCGCCTCCTGCGTGCTCGCAAACAGCGCACGAATGTCATCCCACAAGCCGATATACGTCGCGGGATTCGAACGCGGCGTGCGACCGATGGGGCTTTGGTCGATATCGACAATCTTATCAAGCGCCTCGTAGCCCGTGAGCTTGCGATATTCGCCCGTGCGATGGCGCGCGTGATTGATGCGGTTCGCGAGCGCAGGCGCAAGCGTGTCGGTGATAAGCGAGCTTTTGCCCGACCCCGAAACGCCCGTGACCACGGTAAGCGTGCCAAGTTCAACGGAAATGGACACGTTCTTCAGGTTGTTCTCGCAAGCACCGGTGAGTTTGATGACGCCACGTTTGGGCTTGCGGCGAACCTCAGGCACCTCGATGCGGCGGCGGCCCGACAGGTAGTCGGCCGTGAAGCTCCCCTCGGCGCTCGTCACTTCATCAGGAGTGCCCGCGGCAACCACATGGCCGCCCTTCTCGCCCGCGCCAGGGCCCATATCAATAACATAGTCGGCGTGGCGAATGGTATCTTCGTCATGCTCCACGACGATAACCGTGTTACCCAAATCGCGCAGGCGTTCAAGCGTGGCGATGAGGCGCTCGTTGTCGCGCTGATGCAGGCCGATGGACGGCTCGTCCAGAATGTACAACACGCCCATGAGGCCAGCACCAATCTGCGTGGCCAGACGAATGCGCTGAGCCTCACCGCCTGAAAGCGACGCCGTGCCACGTTCGAGCGTCAAATAATCAAGACCCACATCGACCAAGAACTGCAGGCGCGCACGCACCTCTTTCACGATAGCCGCGGCGATGAACGCCTGGCGCTCGTCGAGTTGCAGATTGCTGAAGAACTCCAGCGCATCGGCGGCCGACATGTCGCACACTTCGTGGATATTCTTACCGCCAACAGTCACGGCGAGAATCTCGGGCTTCAGGCGCTTTCCGCCGCATGACGCACATGGAATGGTAGCGAAATACTTCTCGTATTTTTCGCGCTGGGAATCGCTCGTCGAGTCTTTATAACGGCCCATAACCGCTTCGCAGGCGCCTTCCCAATCGATGCTCCAGCCCGTTTCGCGGCCATCGACGGTCACGTAGTCGACGAAAACTTTTTCGCTCTTAAGGCCGTACAACAGCACGTCGCGCGTTTTCTTCTTCAAATCTTCCCACGGGGTTGCCGGGTCTTCGCCCATATGTTTGCATACTGCGCGAAGAACCTGGGGGTAATAATTGCCCGTTGCGAACGGCGCAATGCAGCCCTCGTTCAGCGACAGCGACGGGTCGGGAATGAGCAGGCTTGGATCGACTTCCTCGCGGCTGCCGAGGCCCGCGCAATCGGGGCAGGCGCCATAGGGGGCATTAAAACTGAAGTCGCGCGGCTGCAGCTCGTCCATCGAATGGCCATGCTCGGGACACGCAAGGGCAAGCGAATAAAAATGGTCGCCCGGCCATACCGTCGTGAAGCCCGGAGTCGATTTCTGCCCGTCGGCTTCTTGGGCCTCTTCATCAACCAGATGGCACACCACGCGACCGTCGGAAAGCTTCGTCGCCGTTTCAACCGATTCGGCAATGCGGCTCGTCGCAGACGCCTTCAACACCACGCGATCGACCACGACGTCGATCGTGTGCTTGAACTTCTTGTCGAGTTTGACGGGCTCGCCTTCCAAACGCTGCACCACGCCGTCGATACGCACGCGCGAGAAGCCTTCTTTTTGCAGGTCAGAAAGAATTTTCGTGTGCTCGCCCTTACGTCCGACCACGACGGGCGCCAAGATGAGCGCTTTTTTACCTTCGCCGAGCGCAAGAATCTCGTCGGTCACTTGATCGGTGGTGCGAGCCTTGATTTCGCGCCCACATTCAGGACAATGCGGCGTACCCACGCGAGCAAACAGAAGACGCAGGTAGTCGTAGATTTCCGTCGTAGTACCAACCGTTGAACGCGGGTTTTTCGACGTGGTTTTCTGGTCAATCGCCACCGCAGGAGAGAGGCCATCGATGGAATCAAGGTCGGGCTTGTTCATTTGCCCCAAAAATTGGCGGGCGTAAGCGGAAAGGCTTTCCACATAGCGGCGTTGGCCCTCGGCGTAGATGGTGTCGAACGCGAGCGACGACTTGCCCGAGCCCGACAGGCCCGTAATAACCACGAGCTTATCGCGAGGAATGGTAACGTCGACGTTTTTCAGGTTATGCTCACGCGCGCCCTTGATGACGATGGAATCGCTGGCCACGATCTCGACCTTTCTGCCAAGTATTTGCAACCGCGCCATAATAGCAGAAATAGAACATCCATTCGTTCTTCTTCATAAAGCGCCCCACGATTTCGCCATGGATCGCGCGGCAAGAGGAGCGCATTAGTAGCTACCTTTTCCCTTGAGGTGCCCTACATGCCCGGTTTCACCAAACCGCTTTCATAGGCGGCAACCACGAGCTGAGCTCGATCGTGGGCGTCGAGCTTCACCATGATGCGGCCCACATGCGTGCGAACCGTTGCGGGAGAAATCACCAGTTCAGCAGCGATTTCGTCGTTGGACATGCCCTTGCCGACCATGGTGAGAATCTCGCGCTCTCGATCGGTAAGATCAGAGATGCGCGTGCCATCGAAGCGCGCCTTGCTGCGCGACGCAGCGTAGGTTTCGACCAAACGGCGCGTAATCGACGGCTGAATGAGTGCATTGCCCTCATGCACAACGCGAATGGCCTGGGCCAAATCGTCGGGATCGACGTCTTTCAGCAAGAAGCCGCTCGCACCCGCCGCAAGCGCATCGTAGACGTATTCATCGATATCGAACGTCGTAAGAATAAGCACCGCGACATCGGCCGTATCGGGGTCGCCCGCAAGCTCTCGACAGGCCTCGATGCCATCTTTGCGCGGCATGCGAATGTCCATGAGCAGCACGTCGGGACGCATGCGACGCGCCAATGCGACGGCATCGGCGCCATCGACCGCCTCGCCCACCACTTCAATGCCGGAAAACGACGAAAGAATGAGCCTGAAGCCCTTACGAACCAGATCTTGGTCATCGGCAATGGCAACCCGAATGGGTGCGTCGCCGCACGTCTCATCAATGCTCGTCATCGTGTACCACCTCCAAGGGTACTTCGGCGCGAATCGTGCATCCGCGGCCAGGCTCGCTTTCTATGATGAATGCGCCATTGAGCGCTTCGATTCTCTCGCCCATGCCCTCAAGGCCATGGCCTTCGGCATGCTCGCGCACCCCACTGCCCATGCCGACGCCATCGTCGGAAAACACGAGCACTGCCTTCGAGGAGGAAGACGCCAACTCAATGCGGATATGCGCGGCATGGGCATGACGCACGGCATTGGTGGCCGACTCGCGCGCGAGCGAGAACAACGCCATATCGACGAATGCGGGCACCTGCGCCTTGTCGTAGTCGCTTTCGTCAAAATCGACCTCGACGCCAGCGCGCTGCAAGAACGACACGACGTCGCCCATGCGCTCGGTGCCTTCGGCAGGGGCATGCTCGGCTGCCTCGTCGCCGCGCAGCACTCCAATAAGTGAGCGAATTTCATCGAGCGACGACTTCGAAACCGAGCGAATATCGGCAATCGCCTCTTTCGCTGCGGCAGGGTTCAAATCGATGAGGCGCTCCGCCGCTGCCGCCTGAATGGTGACCGCAGAAAGGGAATGCGCCGTGATGTCGTGTACTTCGCGCGCGATGCGCACGCGCTCGTCAGCAACGCGGCGCGCAGCGAGCTCCTCGCGCGTTCGCTCAGCTTCAGCCAAGCGGCGGCGCGTCTCTTCCATATAGGCATGGTACATGCGCACGCCGAAACCGCCCAACGCGGCAACCACCACAAACGCAACGTTTTCGATGCGCATCACAAGCGCCATGGCGACGCTCGAAGCGCCCATAGGAACCACCGCCGCGCACACGCCCACCACGGCCGCAGCCGCAAGGGCCTCGCCGCGGGCGCGTTCGCTTGCCACGGTGTAGACAGCGACGATAGGACCGATGGGCGAAAGCGAAACCGTTCCGCCCATGGAATTCGACAGGAAGACATAGCATGCAAGCGTGAGCGCGAGCACGAACCACGGTGCCTCACGACGAAGAATCAACGGCGCAGTCGTAAGGGCAACCGCCAAATACGCATAAATATTAGGGACGTAATTAACCCAGCTCGACCCATAGGGACCAGCATCAACGTGCACAACAGAAGAAGCGGTGATCACCATTTGGGCGCAGCCAAACGCGAAGGCGACAAGGGCGACGGCAACATCGATTCCCCAATCGGTCGCGCTGCGATTCTGGGGCGCGGCGCCTTTTCCCGGCACCCCACCGAAAATACCGCCCGACGCGATGTTGTGCTTCACGAAACCGGCGAAGTCTTCCTCACCGGAAGCATCGAGGTGCGAATGGGAAGCGGCCTGCGCATGACCGTCGGTCCGACCCCCGGCACGAACCTCGGCGCGATCGTCGGCCCGGCCTCCAGCGCGAACCTCGGCGCAACCTTCAGCACAACTCTCGGAATGACCTCCGACGCAGTTCTCATCATCCTCTTCGGCCCGATTTTCAGCGCAATCGTCGGCCTGGCTCCCAACACGTCGCCCTACTCGATCTCCAGCACGGCCTTCTTCCTGGGCCCCAGCATAGCATCGAGTTTGGCCCTCGACGCAACGAGCAGCTTGACTCTCACCACAATCGTTAGCATGGCCTGCGGCTCGATCGACGGCGCGGTCGCCAGCATGACCCGCGGCCCGTTCACCGACCCGGTCGCCATGCAACGAGGACCCCACGGCGCACGGAGGGCATGAATGTTCGTTCGCTTCGGACTCAAAGTCGGCAACGTCAAAATCGGCAGCATGTTCCTTTATATTTTGCATAGAGCCATCGTAAAACATGGGCAGCGTTTCATCCATACTGCCAGCAGCGTAAACCCGACAATTGTTCAAAAAGGTGCTCAAATGTGGCATATTCTCATGCCAAAGTCTACGCATCGCGCAGCCTTCCATTCGCTGCTTCCCATATCACCAGGTCAGAAAGCTGTTCCCTTGCTTACAATTTATAGCTTCACTAGGCGGGTGTACTTTTTGCCACATTCGAGCACTTTTTTGATCATTGCCCAAACTCAGCAAAAGACGACCCGCATAGGACCGCGTACGCGCTCCCGCATGGGCATCCCCTGGGCTTCCCGCATACGCACTCCCGCATGGGCATCCCTCATAGGCGCCTCGCATGGATTTCCCGCACGCCTCCTCTACCCGCGCGGAAGAGTGCGGCGATGCTCCTCTTTCAAATGCGAGACAGACACATGCGTATAGATTTGCGTGGTCGACAAGCTCGAATGGCCGAGCATCTCTTGAACGCTGCGCAAATCGGCACCGCCTTCTACCAGGTCGGTCGCAAACGTATGACGCATATCATGAGGCGAGAGCGTTTGGTCGAGCCCCGCGGCAAGCAAACTCTGCTTGAACATTTTGCGAAGTGCATCGGGCGACATTTGGTTGCCACGCGTGCTCACGAAGAAATACGGGCTCTCTTTGCCGGCAAGCAGCGCAGGGCGCGCGTTGAAAAGGTAGTCGCGCATGGAAGCGATGGCTATTTCATGCAACGGCACGATGCGCTCTTTCGAGCCTTTACCGAACACGCGCACCTGCCCAGCATCGAAATCGACGTTTTCAAGCAGCAAACCCGATGTTTCCGAGATACGCGCGCCGCATGCGTACAAGAACTCGAGAATCGCGCGGTTGCGCATGTCGGCGGGCTTATCGCTGCCGCGCCACACCGAAAGCAAACGCGCCATGTCGGCGGGCGGAATAGTTCGCGGAAGGCTGCGAGCGAGCTTAGGAGCGCTCACGACATCGGCGGGATTCGACTCGACCAAGCCTTCAGCCACAAGCCACCAAAAAAATGAGCGAACGGAAGACAGCCGCCGATTGACCGTGCGGCGCGAATACTGGGCATAGTCCAAATCGCCCAGATAGCTTCGCATATCGCGTCGCGTGGCGCACAGCGGATTGACCGACGCGCGAGCGGCCCACCGGCCATAGTCGAGCAAATCAAGCCGGTAATTGCGCACGGTATGCTGCGATGCATTGCGCTCCACGACGAGCATGTCGCAATAGCTTGCAAGGTAGGTCAGATAAAGCTCGTCAATTGCAGGAAGCTCGGGGTCACCCGCCTCGCTTTCAGCCTGCGCGCACGCCTTCCCGACTTCCGGTTTCGCCTTCGCCATGCCTTATAGCAAGCCCTTGGCGCGAATATCGGCCACATAGCCCTCCATGGCGCGCGACCCACGCTCGGCATAGGCGGCGTAGCGCATACCCTTATTGCGAATATGCTGATCAAGCGGCTTTAGAATGCCGAAATTCACATGCATGGGCTGATAGTCTTGCGTTGCGGGGTCGGTGGCGTAATCGAGCAGCGCGCCAAACGCGGTTTCCACAGGCAAAAGCGGGGCCTGCATGCCTTGGAGCTGGGCATACACGAATAGCGCGCACATAAGGCCCGACGCAATAGCTTCGCAATAGCCCTCGGTGCCAGAAAGCTGGCCGGCAACATACACGGGGGCGTCGACGCCGCGCAAGCGCAAATCGCGATCGAGCAGACGCGGGGCCTGAATGAACGTGTTGCGATGCATGACGCCATAACGCGCAAACTCAGCGTTTTGCAAACCAGGAATCATGCGGAAGACGCGCTTCTGCTCGCCAAATGTGAGATTGGTCTGAAAGCCCACCAGATTGTAAGCCGTGCCCTGGGCGTTCTCGGCACGAAGCTGCACCGCCGCCCACGGACGACGACCCGTTGCGGGATCGGTGAGCCCCACGGGTTTGCACGTGCCAAAACGGGGCGCATCGGCACCCTTGCGGGCGATTTCCTCAATAGGCTGGCACGCCTGGAACAAGTCTTTCGTTTCGAAGTCGCGCTTAATAACGCGATCGGCGGCAACGAGCTGCGCAATGAAAGCGTCGTAGCTCTCTTTGTCGAAAGGCGCGTTCAGGTAATCGCCGGGAGCATCTTGCTCATAGCGCGATTGGCGGAACAGCACATCCATATCGAGGGAGTCGGCCATGACCACAGGCGCCGCCGCATCAAAGAATGCGAGGTTATCGGAACCGGTTTTGTCAACGAGCCACTGAGCGAGCGCATCGCTCGTAAGCGGGCCCGTTGCCAAAATGGTGGCGTCCGCAGCGCCCAAACAGGCATCGAGCGGGTCGGAAACGCGCATCACGCGATACTCGATATAGGGGTTTTCCTTCACCATGGAAGTAACATCGGCAGAGAACTCATCGCGATCGACCGCGAGCGCACCGCCCGCATCGACGCGGCTTCGACCAGCCGCCGCAATAAGCTGAGAACCGAGTGCCGCAAGCTCCGCCTTCAGCATGCCGGCAGCGCTTTCGGGCTTGGTGCTCTTCAAAGAGTTCGAGCACACGAGTTCAGCGCAATCGCCGCCGCGATGCACATCGGTTTCGGTTTCGGGGCGCATCTCGTACAGACGCACGTGCACGCCGCGTTGGGCGAGTTGAAGCGCGGCCTCGCTGCCTGCGAGACCCGCGCCGATTATGTTCACAAATTTATCCATGCAGCGAGGATAACACACCCACATGGCAATTCATAAAAGCCCGCAAGCTATCCAACAGCGCCGAACCGGCCATCGGGAAAACGAGTGAGCGCGCCCGCCCCTTCGAGCAACGACACATGCGCCATAACGCGCGTCGCCGCGGCCATGGGATCGTCGCCATCAGCGAATAGGGCAATAATCTCTTCGAGACGCATAGGGTCTGCCGCAAGGGCCGAGAGAATAGGGTCGTCGACCCCCGCATCGGCCCCATCGCCCGCGAACAACGCCAACTGTTCGGCGCCATACCCGCCTCCCACGATTTCCGGAAACAACGACATAATCGCCGAATCGAACACTTCCTTGCTCACGATGGGCATAGCTCCCTGCGCAAGCAACATATTCGAGCCCGCCGATGTGGCGGAAAAAATCGACCCTGGCACCGCAAGCACGTCTTTATTGGCGGCAAGGGCCTCGTCGGCCGTAGAGAATGTACCGCTCGGAAGCCCCGCCTCCACGATAAGCGTCGCGCGCGCCAACCCCGCGATAAGGCGATTGCGTTTGCGAAACATGAAGGGCTTCGGCGGATAATGCCACGGAAACTCCGAAGCAACCGCTCCGCCGCCCTTGACGATGCGCCGAAACAGATCCACGTTCGATTTCGGATACGGCTCATCGCAACCGCCGCCTAGAAACGCGACGGTTTGCCCACCAGCCGCAAGCGCCGCCTCGTGCGCGGCTGCATCGCAACCACGCGCACCGCCCGAAATCACCACCACGCCGAGTTCAGCCGCACGGCCTGCCAACATTTTGGTCGCATTCAATCCATAAGGCGTCGCCTTGCGCGCCCCGACGACCGCAAGGCCTTCCTTAAGCGCAGAGGGGTCGCCAATCACATAGAGCCGTTCGGGCGGCTCAGGCACAGCCTCGAAGACATCTGGATAATCTTTCGTGCCACGTGCGATTTCGAATCGCGGACCATCGATGCGAAAACGTTCTTCCATGGCCGCTATACCCCCTTTCGAAGCTTGAAACTCAGAGCTTCCATGAGGTGCTCTTCTGCTACCGACTTCGATTCGGCGATGTCGGCAATCGTACGCGCCACCATAAGCGCGCGCGTTATTCCACGCCCCGATAGCAGCTGCGTGCGCGACACCGTTTCCAACAAGCCCCGCGTTCGTTGCGCCAGGCGGCAGCGAGCAAGCAATGCGCCCACATCGACGGCATCGCCATCGCCAAGTGCTGCCCGCCGCCACGATCGAAACTCACGAGCAGCCAAAACGCCCGCCAGCAAGCGCTCGGAGTCGATCGGGTCGCGACCATCGGCGCGATCAAGCATCTCGCCAGGATCGCAGCGCCACACATCGACGTGCATGTCGATGCGATCGAGCAGCGGACCGCCGATATTGCCCTGATACCGCTCGATTTTCCATTGTGGACAGGTGCATTGCTTTTGAGGGTCGCCGTAATACCCGCAAGGACAAGGATTCGCCGCCGCGACAAGAGAAAATCGCGCAGGAAGCGCAACGCTGCCATCGGCCCGAGTTATCACGATGCGGCCCATTTCCATGGGCTGGCGAAGCGCTTGAAGCGATCGTGACGAGAACTCCGGCAATTCGTCGAGGAACAGAACGCCGGCATGAGCAAGCGATATCTCGCCTGGATGCACGGGCGTTCCCCCGCCCACAAGGCCCGCCACCGTAGCGCTGTGATGCACACGACGAAACGGCCGCGTGCCCGCGAGAATAGAATCGATGGGCTCGCCCGCAACGGAATGGACGATAGCCGCTTCGAGCCTCTCATCTTCGGAAAGCGGCGGCAATATGGAAGGCAGAGCGCGCGCAAGCATGGTTTTGCCCGACCCCGGAGGTCCCATAAGCAAAATGCCATGACCACCCGCAGCCGCAACCTGCATAGCACGCTTAGCGGCCGCCTGTCCACGGATATCGCCAAAATCAGGCGCTTCAACCGAAGCAGAAGGCGCGCAGAAATCGAGCGGCCGCACAGCCATTGAGCGCAAACTGGCAAGCGAGGGCAATGCGAGCTGCTCCATGCGTCCAAGCGGCGCCCCGTCGCGCGCATCGGCGCTCACCAAGAGCTTGCACCCAAGCTCACGCGCGCAAGCGGCGAATGCGAGCGTTCCATGAACCGGCCGCACGGAGCCGTCGAGCCCAAGCTCCCCTACCAGCAAGCATTCGCCAAGCGCCTCTACATCAATTTGCTTCGTTGCCGCCAAAATCGCCGCAGCGATGGGCAAATCGAAGCCCGAGCCTGCCTTGCGAATGGAGCTTGGCGCCAAATTCACCACCACTTTATCGCCCGGCATGGTAAAACCGCAGGCTTTTATAGCGGCGCGCACGCGCTCGGTCGATTCGCGCACGGCGGCATCGGGCATGCCTACAATGGAAAAGCCCGGCAACCCGTTCGAGACAACTACCTCGACGGCCACAGGAATCGCCCGCACGCCCACAATGGTCGCCGAATATAACGAGCATCGCAGCTGCATAATGTCACGCACCCGCGCCGAAGGCGTTCACGATATGTTTCACGAAGCCCCTCGAGTTAGGCATCGCCTGAATGGCGATCACGTCGAAACGCACACGAGCATCGACCCCATCGTAGGTAGACAAGAAGCTATAGGCAATACGTTCGTAGCGAGCGCGTTTCGTCGGCGTAACCGCTTCCTGAGGAAAGCCTTTATCGCCGCCCGCGCGCGTTTTCACCTCGACAAACACCAAACACCCGTCATCGAGAGCGATGATATCGGCCTCGCCTGCAGCGCACGACCAGTTGCGCTCTAAAATGATGTAGTCATTTCGTTTCAGCAATTCGCAGGCGAGATCTTCGCCGTAAGCCCCCAGTGTCTTCGGGTCGCAATTCCAGCGCTTGACGAAAGCAATTTCTTCCTCGTCATCGCCCCAGTAGCCCTCATCGACAGCGGCGCATTCGTCGCCTCCGTGGACAAGGTCGCATGGTTTACGCGGTCCAGCATATTCTTCGGTCATGGCATCCCCTTTCTCGTACGGCGAGTGTAGAGGTGAAACCTTGCCCGATTCTTACCCGAATCACGCGCTTTTCATCGCGATGCCTCGCGATTGCCCCGCGATTCCCTGGCGATTTCTTTAATTTTCAACGTCGATTCTTCTTCGTCTTCATCGAACTCTCAGGCGTTTTTCCGACGATTCTCCGACGATTCTCCGACGATTCACGCGCGAATCCCCCACGTTTCCCGCACCGCGCGAGGGAGGTTAGGCCTTCTAAAACAGCGCCTCCTGCGTCCAAGCGCGGCAAAAACTCGCGCGATGCACGGGAGAAAGCCCATATTGTTTTATTGCCTCGATATGCTCGGCGCTCGCGTAGCCCTTGTTCGACTCGAAGCCGTAATGGGGAAACTGCTCGGCATAGCGGCACATGAGCGCGTCACGGTCGACCTTCGCGATAATGGATGCCGCCGCAATGGACGCGCATTTCCCATCGCCCTTCACAATGTTGACCTCGCGTGCGTCGAGGTGCTGCGCGTTGCCATCGAGCAATACAACATCGAGCGAAGCGCCTTTCGCAGAAAGCTGCTCCTCGATGGCCGCGATGGCACGCAGGTTCGCCGTGCGCAAGGCCCACGTCATGCCATGTTCATCAATTACCTGAGGCTGAATGTATTCGATATCCCACGCAATAGCCACCTCGCGCACCACGGCGGCGATTTCTTCGCGACGCTCGGCAGAAAGCTGCTTGGAATCGTTCACGCCTTCAACGCGCGGATCGTCGGGCAACACAACGGCGCCAATGGCAAGCGGGCCTGCGACCGGGCCTCGACCCACCTCGTCAAGTCCCACGGCAATGCCGCCTCCTGCAAGTTTCGCCTGGAAGCTGTACATGCCATTCAAACGAGCCGCCTCGGCGTCTTCGGCGGCAAGGCGGCGCGCAGCGCTTTTCAGGGCGGCCTTGACCCCCTTGCGCTCGTCGGCGGCAAGGGCGCGGGCAAGCGCCTCGTATTCCGCGCGATTCGCAACCTTCAGCGCCTCTCGTATTTCTGCAAGCGTTTGAGCCATTCGTTCCCCTCGTTTCTGGGTGACGATTCTTTTTCCATGCGACGAAGCATTTCGCACACGCAAAACCGACAGCGAATGCCATCGAAATACACGCGCAGAATGCCGCAGCGCATGGAAAATGAAACAAGAAAGGGGCCCCGAAGGACCCCTTCCAAAGCACCAATTCGGTAAAGACTTAGAATGCCTTTTCCTTGATCTTGGCAGCCTTGCCCACCTTGTCGCGCAGGTAGTACAGCTTGGCACGACGGACCTTGCCGTGACGCACGACCTCGATCTTCTCGATCTTGGGGGAGTGCACGGGGAAGGTACGCTCAACGCCAACGCCGAAGCTGATCTTGCGGACGGTGAAGGTCTCGCGGCAGGTGTGGCCGTGACGACGGATAACGTCGCCCTGGAAAACCTGGATGCGCTCGCGGTTACCCTCGGTAATGCGATAGTGCACCTTGACCGTGTCGCCGACGTTGAACGGGGTGACTTCCTTGATCTGCTGCTGCTCGATAGCGCGGATGATATCCATTTCGTTTCCTTCTGCTAGTCTTTTCCTTCGACTGTGCTGCTTAAAACGCCAGTTTCGGGTTCGCCTTCGCACTTGCGCGCGGGCATCGCATGCAATGCCCAACTAAGCTGAGCCCTTCGAGGTTCTGGACAAAACCTGGCACCGCAGCAGAGGTCGGATGGAAACGAACGCGACCCGAAGGTTGCTCGTTCCGACGTGAAACGGAGCGCTTAAGAAGCCGACGTTGAATTATAGCAGAGACCCGCTTGCTCTCCAAGAGCTTTTTGCCCCTTGGGCAAGCAAACACAACTTGTGCAAATTGGCGCGCGAAATGCGGTTATGGAGCGCACAAAAGAACCGCCCGCCACACCATCCGCACGCGGGATGCCGCCGCATTTTCTAGCGAATGTTGGGCAGCCCCACGCCGGCGAGCATCTCTCGCTCGCGAGCCTCCATGGCCTCGGCCTCTTCGTCGGAATGCACATGATCCCATCCGCACAAGTGCAGAAGGCCATGCACAAGCAGCACCGCGAGCTCCTCTTGCGGTGTGGTGCCGAACTGGGCCGTTTGGGCACGCGCGTAGTCGGACGCGATGATGATGTCGCCAAGCATGAACGGCTCGTCATCGGGCACGCCCGCGTCGTCGTACGCCGCTCCCCCGTCGAAATCGTCGTCAAGGCCGTCGCACTCGAAGCTGAGCACGTCGGTCGGGCGGTCGATTCCGCGGTATTCCTTGTTCAGACGATGAACTTCCTCGTCGGTCGTGAGCGTGATGGAGACCTCGGTTGTGGCGGGGCATCCTTCCTGCTCGAGCACGTATTGCGTGATACCCTCGATATCGACGCCGCTCGCGATGTCGGCGCCATGCTCGATTTCGATTTCGATGTTCATTTAAAACCCTTTCTTGTCGGCGCCCATGCCTCCGCATGCATACAAAACAAGCGCGGGAGCAACGATTCCGGCGGTTTCGGTACGAAGAATTGACGGGCCGAGCGTCACAGGCCAGGCATTTTCACTTGCCGTAAGTGTTTCGACTTCATCGGCGGAAAGACCGCCCTCGGGGCCTACCACCACGGCGATGCGTGGCTTGGCGACAGCGGCGTTCCCAAACGCCTGTTCAAGCGCGGCAGCGATGGTCTTCGTCGAGGGGCACTCCTCCCAGCATACGAGCACGCAGTCGAATTCGCGCAGCAGTTGCACGGCCTGCTTCACCGTATGCGACTCATGCACGCGCGGTTCGACCATGCGCCCCGATTGCATCGCGGCAGAATGCGCGATGGCCTGCCAGCGAGCAAGCTTGGACTTCGCCTTCTTCGCATCGAGTTTCATGACGCAGCGAGAGCTCGAAAGCGGCACGAACTCGTCAATGCCCACCTCGGTCGCATGGCGAATGATATCGTCCATCTTGTCGCCCTTGGCAAGGCCCTGGAACAGCGCGATGCTCGCAGACGCCTGCGGCGCATCGAGATGCTGCGCGATGCGTGCCACCAGGCCATCATGCGCCGATGTGATTTCCAATTCAAAATAATCGCTCGCCGCATCGACGACGCTTATGTGCTCGCCTTCGGACAGGCGCAGCACGCGTGCGTGCTTGGCGTCTTCCGCAGAAAGGCGCACGGGGAATTCCCGCGCCGTCTCTTCGGCAATAATCTGGCCATCGAGAAAGAAATGATGGAATGACATGCGCTTGTCTCCCTATGCTCCAAGCAACGCAAAAAGCGCCGGAACGAATACGATAAGGCCCACGATGACACTTGCGCAGGCAGTAATAAGAGCGGCGCCCGCCGCGCAATCTTTCGCGCGCTTAGCGAGCGGGTGGATTTCAGGCGAGGCCAGATCGACGATCGCCTCTATCGCCGTGTTCACGGTTTCCATGGCGAGTTGCACGCCCACGCATACCGCGACCGCAGCCCATCCCCATGCAGGCACCCGCAAAAGCGCACACGCGGCAAAAACCACAACCGCCGCCACGACATCGACCTTGAAGTTGCGCTCGCTTCCCGCCTGAACCACACCCGAAGCCGCATAGCCGAACGACTTCACGAGGTTGTTCTTGCGCTTCAGCGTCTCGCCCGTCTCACCCGCATCAACGCCCTGACCTGCAGTCTCGCCGCCAGCCATGAGCTTGTTTCCAGGCGCGTCGGAATTCGAATGTTGTTCCATCATAGTTCGCACTCCACCAAATCGCCTACGGCGCTGCCCGCCGGAGCGTTGATTCCGTGATAGCTCTCAGTCGTGGCGTTGCCTTCCGATTCAACCAGGGCCAATTCCCTCGACCCGCAACGACGGCGCATATCATCGGCGCGAAGACGTTCCTCAATCGCTTCGAGCCTTTTGGCGCGCTCGGCCTTCACCTCGGGCGAGACCTGATCGTCACGCTCGGCCGCAGGCGTTCCCGCACGCTTCGAATAGCGGAAGATGTGCATCTTCGAAAAACGGCATGCCTCAGCCACACGGCATGTCTCAAGGAAGTCTTCTTCAGTTTCGCCAGGGAAACCCACAATAACGTCGGTCGAAAGCGATAGCTGCGGCATGGCCGCATACAGCTTCTCGACCAGGCCCAAAAATCGCTCGGCGCTATAGGGGCGTCGCATTTCGCGCAGCACCTTGCTCGAACCCGATTGCAGCGGCAAATGCAAATGGCGGCAAATGCGGCCATTCGATGCGGCCATAAGCTCAATGAGGTCGTCGTCGACGTCGCGCGGCTCAATCGACGACACGCGGAAACGAACGCGCGGCACCACCCCAAGGCCCGAATCGGCGGGAAATTCCTCATCGACCGCCTTCATAAGGCATCGCAGCAAATCTGCCAGGCGCATGTCGCCCTCGCGATACGAGCCCAAATTAATGCCCGTAAGCACGATTTCACGCACGCCCGCGCGCGCGAGCTCACGCACTTCCGCAATAATCTCCTCGGAGGGTCGCGATGTGGCACGCCCACGCGCGACATGCACGATGCAGTACGTGCACGCATTGTTGCAGCCATCTTGCACCTTCACGCCAACGCGCGTGGGAAATTCCTCACCCGCACGAATGGCGGCCAAGGCGGGCGACGTGCTCGCCTGGGAACCAAGCACGTCGGCCATAGCGCCTTTCGGCACCACTTCGACGCGAGGATCCATCTCGGTATAGGTAATGGGATCGATAGCGGCGGCACAACCGGTCACAACGACGCGAGCAAAATCGTTCGCGCGCAGCGCCTGGCGCACGGCCTTGCGCGTTTTCTTTTCAGCCTCGCCCGTAACGGTACACGTGTTCACCACAATGAAATCGGCTGCTTCAATGGGCACTTCTCGCCCACCGCCCACAATAAGGGTGGCTGCGAAATCGTCGCTTTCGACACGGTTCACCTTGCAACCAAGGTTCACCACATGGAAAGCGGCTGCATTATTTTTAGTCTGTTCCAACAAAGGCATTCCTTGCATTCGGCAATCGACGGCAATCAGACGGCGCTCAATCGTTTTAGGCAACCAGTGTACCCGAAGCGAAAGCGAAAAAGCCGCAACAACAAAAAGGCACCCAGCTCTATGCCGGGTGCCTTCATGCTTGCTAGTTGAACGCGTCGCGCAACTTCTGCAACGGGCTGCGCGGTGCGGCCACGTCTTCACCAAATTCCTCGGCCACCTTTTCGAGCAGCTCGCGCTGCTTCTTGGTAACCTTCTTCGGTATGAGCACGGTAATGTGCACATACATATCGCCGCGCTCGGTGGACTTCAAACGAGGCATACCCATGCCCTTTACGCGAATGACCTGCTCGTTTTGGCAGCCCTCGGGAACGCGAACCATCACCTTTTCATCATGGAAGATGCCATCGATCTCGATTTCGGCACCAAGCGTTGCCTGGATAAAGCTCACATTCGCACGGGCGTGCAGATTATCGCCCTCGCGCTCGAAGAACTCATGCGGCTGAATGCGGCACGTCACAATGAGGTCGCCCGGACGAGCGCCGTGCATGCCGGCCTCGCCAAAACCCGTCACGCGCAGCTGCTGGCCCTCGCGAATGCCTGCGGGCACTTCGACGGTGACATGCTGACGATCGGGAATGCGACCCTGACCCTCGCATTCTTCGCACGGCTTGTCGATGACCTTGCCCGTGCCGCCGCACGTAGAGCACATAGAGGCGGTTTGCATATCGCCCAGGAACGTATGCTGCACGGTGACCACGCGACCACGACCGTGGCAATCGGGGCAATCGATTTCTTTGCCGCCCTCGGCCTTGCCAGAGCCATTGCACACCTCGCACGGCGCCAGGCGGTCGTAGACGATTTCCTTCTTCGCGCCCGCGGCGACCTCTTCAAGCGTCAGACGCAGGCCAACGCCCATATCGCGGCCTTCTTTGCGCACCGTGGCGCGACCGCCCGCAGCGCCGCCGAAGAAGCTCGAGAAAATATCGCCCATGCCGCCGAAACCGCCGCCGAAGATGTCTTCGAAGTCGACGTTGTAGCCTCCGGCGGGGCCGCCCGCCGCTCCAGGAATCGTGCCGAAGCGGTCGTACTGCGCGCGCTTATTGGCATCAGAAAGCACGTCGTAGGCTTCGTTCAATTCCTTGAAACGATCCTCTGCATCGGGCGCTTTGTTCACATCGGGGTGAAGTTCGCGCGCCTTGCGGCGAAACGCCTTCTTGATCTCGGCGTCGGTTGCATCTTTGCTGACGCCCAAAATGGCGTAGAGGTCTTTTGCCATAGTGTGTGTGAGCCTTCCTATTTACAAATCTTTCAGCGCGCTTTTCGCGGAGCGCACCACGCTGATGACTTTCGAATAATCCATGCGCGTAGGGCCGATGACAGCAACCACGCCCTGAGCCTCGCCCGAACCGTATTGGGCGGCAACGACCGAAACCCCCGATAGCTCGCTCGCGGAATTCTCCTTGCCGATGCGAACCTCGAGAGAATCGGAGGCTTTGTCTGCAGAGCCGACGTCGTCGAAAAGGTGCATGAGCACCGTGTCGTCTTCAAGCACTTGAAGCACGGGCAACGCAGCGGACGAGTTGCTGAATTCGGGCTTGCTCAGCAACGCCGACATACCCAAACTATGCGCACGGCCTTCGTCGGCCTTCGCCATGCAAACAACGAGCTCGTCGATTACAATGCGCGCGAGCGGGCTGGAAAGCGCCTCGATACGCACGCCTTCCGCCTTTCGTACCTCAGAAATCGAATGGCCCGTAAGCGCGGCATTCAATGCATTCTGCACATCAGCCAGTTCATCGGCGGAAACGTCTTCCGCAAACTCGACCGACCGGTTGAATACCTGGCCGTCGTCGGTAACGACGACCATGAGCATGCGACGAGACGACATGGACACGAGCGAAATTTGCTTCACCGAAGACGCAAGCAAAGAAGGCGCGACCACAACCGAAAGGCAATCGGTCAAGCGAGACAGGGCGGCCGATGTTTGTTCCATGAGGTCGTCCATCTTCGTTGCCGCATCGCGCACGTTATCGAACATGCCGCCCGTGGCATCTTCGCCGTATTCGCGCGAAAGTAAATCATCGACGAACGCCCGATAGCCCGCATCAGTCGGAACGCGGCCAGCGGAAGTGTGCGGAGAAGTGAGATAGCCCTCATCTTCAAGCACCGAGAGCTCGTTGCGAACCGTAGCTGAAGAAACGCCGAGCCGGTAACGATCGACCAAGGTGCGCGAGCCCACAGGCTGCGCGTTGGCGATGTACTCCTCGATAAGCGCTTGAAGCACTTTCTGTCGACGATCGGACAGCAACGGTTTTCGGCCCCTTTCATGCGACGCATTCCATGTCTCGCGCGTCAATACGAGGCGAGACAGCATAGCTGAATCACGCGCGCGTGCGCGTTAACGTGACAGGATTCTAGCAGCGATGCTGCACGAGTGCTAACAATCCAGAGAATCGATACCGTTCTGTCACGCTGCGGGAAAAAATGCGCTCCGCAGCACCGCGAGAACATGCAGACGGGCGCGCAACGCGCATATTCGCAAAGGCGAGAACCGCCAGTTAGCACGCCAAATATCGTTCCTCTTCCGCCTCAATGCGCGCGGCGTCGACAAGTAGCTGCTCGAGCACCCGATCGAAATCGTCGAGCGTCACGCACTGGTTGAGCTCGCCACGCGCCTTCGAAGCTCCCGGAATGCCGCGCAAATACCACATGACGTGCTTGCGCATATAGACCAAATTGTTCCCTATGCGCTTCGATAAAATCTCAGCATGGCGATGGGCCATGGCAACGCGCCGTTCAGGCGTAGGCAGCGCAGGCGCGGCTTCGCCGTTTAAGGCGGCGCGCACCTGCTCGAACACCCACGGGTTTCCCTGCGCGCCGCGACCGATCATCACGGCATCGCAACCCGTTTGCGCCACGAGCGCACACGCCTCTTTCCCGCCAGTCACATCGCCATTGCCGATAACGGGCACCTCGACGGCGGCCTTCACACGCGCAATCACGTCCCAATCGGCGCATCCCGAATAGAATTGCGCCGCCGTACGGCCATGCACCGCAACCGCCGCAGCGCCGGCATCTTCCATGCGGCGAGCGAAATCGACCGCGATGTCTTCGCCGGCAGCATACCCCTTGCGGAATTTGACCGTCGTGGGATGCTCAACGGCAGCCGACACCTTGCGCACAATCTCGGCAGCAAGCTCGGGCGTGGTCATGAGCGCCGAGCCATCGCCTTTCTTCACGATTTTGCGAGCCGGGCAGCCCATGTTGATGTCGATGTAAGCGAGCGCATCGCCCATCTCGGATTCAATCCATGCGGCTTCACGCGCCATCGTATCGGGCTCGTGGCCAAACAGCTGCACGGCAACCCTGCGTTCGTTGGGCGCGCGGTCGAGCAAGTGGCGCGTTTTCTCGTTCGCGAACGAGAGCGCTTTGCTGGAGACCATTTCGGTATACGTGATGTCGCAGCCCAACTCCAGGCTCAACTGGCGAAAGGCGATATCGTTCACGCCGGCCATGGGAGCAAGGAGCACGGGAATGGAACCGCAGGCGCCGTGCTCCTCGGAGGGGGGCACTTCACGCGCAGTTCCGCACGAGCCGGAAGCCACCCCATGTGGCTTCCGTGCGAGCTCAGGACTGTTTGAGCATGCAGTGCCCTCCTCCGAGGAGCACGGCGCGCCCACAAGACCCGTCTTATTTGCCGTGACAGCGCATTCCTCAAAGGCAACCTTACGGAGCCAGTTCATAAATCCTCCCGTAAAGCTCGTTGCCCAAAAGCCAGCCGCCAAATGTCGGCTTCCAGCGACCATCTTCACGTTTCACGAGCTTGTCGCGAACGAGCGAATTAAAGACGTCGAGCGCTCCAGGAATGACCACAGCGGCAGCGAACAGCTCATCATCGGAAACACCACGCGTCATGCGCATTTTCATCATGAGGTCCTCAGCGCACATCTGCTTGCGGTCGAGGTCGTCTTGCACTTCCCCATCTTGCACGCGCATGCGACGGGCGTCGTTTTGCGTCATGGTGACGGCAGAAATGCCCAAGCCAAGGTACGGAACGCCTGTCCAATAGGCAATGTTGTGCTTGCATTCGAAACCCTCGCGCGCATAGCTCGCCACCTCGTAGCGATGGAAGCCAGCGGGCGTGAGCACGTTAGGCGCCATCGACATCATGAGCGCCTCTTTGTCTTGGTCAACGTCGTCAATCTCGCCCGAATCGACCATGCGGCGAAACGGGGTGTGGTCTTCGATGGTAAGCGGATACACACTCACATGCGTCACGCCCAAGTCGACCGCGGTTTGCACATCGGCTTCGAACATTTCAGGCGTCTGACCAGGTACGCCGCACATAAGATCGACCGATACGTTTTCAAAACGCTCGCGCGCATCGAGCACCGCTTGCTTGGCGCGCGCCGAATCGTGAATGCGATCGAGCGTTTTCAGCAAACCGTCGTCGAAGCTTTGCACGCCAATGGAAAGGCGATTCACGCCCAGGGCGTAGATATCGCGAATGAGCTCGGGAGTGAGAGAATCGGGGTTCGCCTCCATGGAACATTCGACCTCGGGCGTCAAATTCATGGAAACGCCCAGGGCATAGAGCAATTTTGAAAGGCGCGCCTGACCCACAAAGCTCGGCGTGCCTCCGCCCAAATACACGGTTTCGATTTCTGCGAGCTCGCCCTCTTTTGCCTTGCGGCGAAGCTCGAGAATCAGATTGTCGATATATTCGTCGATTTCCACTGAATCGGGAGCAATAGCTCGCGTGGTGAAATCGCAATATGCGCAGCGATGCTTGCAGAAAGGCAGATGGATATAAAGCGCCTTATACGGATCGTGCGGCATAGGTGCCTCCTAATTCGTTGCGGCCACGGAAAGAAACGCGCCAAGGGCGTTCATGGATTCAACGCCAAGCAAGACAAGCAAAACCAAGGCCGCGATAATCGCCACGATAATCGCGGCTTTCGCCTTGCCCGACATTTTGCGTCGCACGGGGGCTTGCTCGCTGAACGCATCGTCAAGCCACGTGCCCTCATCGCCCGCATGAACAGGGGTCGAAGCCTTAGGTTCATCGCGAAACGCATCTTCGAGGAAGTCGTATTCTTCGTCGTGCTTTCCCATAAACACCACCAAGCAAGCTAAACAGTTAAAACCAAGCCAAAAGAGCGACCCAAGCCCGCAAGAGCCAATAAAAGTCGCAGGTCAAATCAGAAAGCACCCGATCAGACCAATGTCAGCGAACGACGCTCCGAGCGAGCAGATCGCCGCTCAGGCTGCGCACATGAGCCTTATGGCCATGCACGCAGCTTGAACGGCAAGGGGCAGCTCAAAGCGCCACGCAGCGTCAGGGTTGACGCGTGGCAGAGCTATTCGTCAACCTTCAAAATCGCCATGAAGGCCTCCTGCGGCACTTCGACGTTGCCAATCGCCTTCATGCGCTTCTTGCCGGCCTTCTGCTTCTCGAGCAGTTTACGCTTACGCGAGATGTCGCCGCCGTAGCACTTCGCCAAAACGTCCTTGCGCTTCGCGCGTACCGTTTGACGAGCAAGCACGCGGCCGCCGACGGCCGCCTGGATAGGCACCTCGAACATCTGCTGCGGAATGATGTCTTTCAACTTTTCGCACAGCACGCGTCCGCGGTCGTACGCCTTGTCTTTGTGCACGATGAACGACAGGGCGTCGATCGGCTTGCCGGAAAGCAGAATGTCGAGTTTCTGCAAAGAGCCCGGCTTGTATTCGTCGAACTCGTAGTCGAGGCTTGCGTAGCCCTTCGTGCGACTCTTCAGCTGATCGAAATAGTCGAGAATGAGCTCACTCGAGGGAATCTCCCAAATCTGCTCCACCGTCGTGGGCGAAATGTAGTTCATGGTCTTGAACGTGCCGCGGTGCGCCACGGTAAGCTCCATGACCGCGCCCACGTAATCGGGCGGAATCATGATCGTCGCACGCAGATACGGCTCTTCGATGTGGTCGATTTCCGAAGGGTCGGGCATATCTTGCGGCGAATGCACGCTCACCATTTCTTTATTGGTCTTGTACACGTGGTATTCAACGCTCGGCGCGGTAGCGATAAGGTCGAGGCCGAATTCTCGCTCGAGGCGCTCCTTGATGACCTCCATATGCAGAAGGCCCAAGAATCCCACGCGGAAGCCGAAGCCCAACGCATGGCTGTTCTCCATCTCCCATTCAAGGGCGGGATCGTTCAGCGACAGCTTCTCGAGGGCCTCTTTGAGCGCCTCGAACTGGTCGCTTTCGATGGGGAACAAGCCCGTGTATACCATGGGCTTCGCCTCGCGATAGCCCGGCAAAGGTTCGGTCACGCCGCCGACCTTCGAGGTGATGGTATCGCCCACGCGAACCTGAGAAACGTCCTTCAGGCCCGTGACCAGGTACCCGACTTCGCCCACCGAAAGGTTTGGAAGCGCAACCTCTTTTGGATGGCGCGCACCAACTTCTTCCACAAGAATCTCGGTGCCGGCGTTCACGAGGCGCACCTCGTCGCCCTTCTTGATGGAGCCGTCGACCACGCGAACCAGCGCGACCACGCCGCGATACGGATCGAAATACGAGTCGAAAATAAGCGCGCGCAGCGGGCCTTCGGCGTTGCCTTCGGGCGACGGAATAAGGTGCACTACAGCCTCGAGCAAATCTTTCACGCCGACGCCCGTTTTGCCACTCGCCAAAATCGCGTCATCGGCGACGATTGCCAGGCCATCTTCAATCTCGCCCTTCACGCGCTCGGGCTCGGCCGAGGGAAGGTCGATCTTGTTGATGAGTGGAATAATCTCGAGGTCAGCGTTCATGGCCATCATGGCATTGGCGACCGTTTGAGCCTCAACGCCCTGCGTGGCGTCAACCACGAGCACCGCGCCCTCGCACGCCGCAAGGCTTCGGCTCACTTCATAGGTGAAGTCGACGTGGCCCGGAGTGTCAATAAGGTTGAACTGGTACTCCTGACCATCGTCGGCGGTATAGGCGACGCGCACGGCCTGGCTTTTGATGGTAATGCCACGCTCGCGCTCGATATCCATGGTATCGAGCAGCTGCTCTTCCATGTCGCGCTGGGATACCGTGCCGGTAAGCTCGAGAATGCGGTCGGAAAGCGTCGACTTGCCATGGTCGATATGGGCGATGATGCTGAAATTGCGAATGAACTTGGGATCGGTGCTCATATAGTTGCAGCGCTCCTGGTCTCTATAGCGGAAAGGGCCCACTTCCGCGGGCCCTTTTCAGTAACGTAACGCCGCGCTGTGGCCCGGCGTTGATTGTCGAGGATTTACTCCTCGGTGGCCTCGGCAGCCTCGGCGGCAGCGGCTTCAGCCTCGGCCTTGGCCTTGGCGTCGTGAGCCTTCTTCTCGGCCTTCAGGGTAGCCTCGCGGCGCTTTGCCTTCTCGGCGTCGGCAGCCTTGTAAGCTTCCTTCTTGGCAGCCTTAGCGGCGGCCTTCTTGGTGCCACCCTTGGGGGCAGCAACCTTCTTCTCGCGCTTCGGCGCAGCAGCGATGTCTTCCGCGGTCACCACGGTGTTGGCGAGAGCCATGACGCCAGACTTGCGGTTGGAAGCCTGGTTCTTGTGGATGATGCCCTTGGAAGCAGCCTTGTCGAGCAGACGGCAAGCATGCTGAGCCTTGGTGTAAGCCTCAACGCCGTTGCCGGCAGCGACAGCCTCGCGGACCGCGCGAACGGCGGTCTTCAGCTCGCTTTTGACAGCCTGGTTGCGCTTGCGAGCCTTCTCGGCGGTGATGATGCGCTTCTTCTGAGATTTGATGTTAGCCACTGTTTCCTCCGGTTAATTAGAAATGGTCCCGTACCAGCGAATCGATGCATCTTCAGCACTCAGCTGCTTCGACGTGCGGATTTACCGCTTCGCTACCCTTTGCATGACAACCCGCGCCGGTTTCACGTGTGCTGGAAACCTGTAAGCGGCGCTTCGACCGGTGGACTGCGGCCTGGCCCATGCAACAAGGCAATGTGAAACTATAAGCGCTCGTCAAGCCCACGTCAAAGAATTTATGCCGAATGTGGGCGAAAAAGCGCAACCGTGCGAAAAACGCGGCTTCATACGGTAGTATGGGCGCGTTACCAACAAGGAGATCGCATGTCTAAAACGATGAACTACCACAACGTGAAATTCGCCGCAGCCTATGGCACTTCTAAGCAGCTGCCCCCTTCAACGCGCGCCGAGGTTTCTTTCGTCGGCCGCTCAAACGTTGGCAAATCGTCGCTTATGAACAAACTGTTCAATCGCAAAAAGCTTGCGAAGGTCTCAGCCACGCCAGGCAAAACGTCGACCATCAATTTCTTCGAGGCCGAATGGGCCGACTTCATCGATTTGCCGGGCTATGGCTTCGCGCAAGTTTCGAAGTCAGAAAAAGCCCGATGGCGCGAAATGATCGAAGGCTATTACAACCAAGACCGCGAATTTTGCTGCGTGGTCTCGCTCATCGACATTCGCCACCCCGCAACTGCGCTCGACGTGAATATGATCGAGTTCTTGATTGCCGCCGAGCTGCCGTTCATGATCGTATGCACGAAAGCCGACAAACTTTCGAAGAACAAGTGCACGCAGTCAATTGCCGCGCTGCGCCGCCAGCTGGGCTTCTCGCGCGATGAGGTGGAAATCATCCCCGTCTCTTCGGCCAACGGCTCGGGCATTGACGATTTGAAAGCGGCCCTCGAACGCCGCATCAAAGCCTACAACAACGACGAAAGCAGCGAGGAATAGACCTTCGCCGAACCGCATGCCGACGCACCTGTTGAATATGTTGAATGCTCGTAGCGTTTAACAGGTGTCTAGAAGAGGAGCTTGCAGCACGACGAGGCCCTATGTGAAAGCGAAGCCCTTCGACCGGCAAGCGCGGCAATCAAGCTGTTAAACGCTACGAGCATTTAACACGGTTGACGGGCACGCAATCCACCTGCTAAACGCTACGAGCATTTAGCAGGTATCCAAGGCCACAGAGCGAGACGGCCCCTTGATTTCACGCGATGCCGGCCTACTTCTTCGCGCAGGTCGAAATGGCCCAATCGAAGAACACGCCCTCGGCATCTGCGCCGCTTTTCATCGCGCGTTCGCAATCACGGGCACTCGAAAGGGCTGCGCGAAGCTCCGCAGCAGACCATAAACGCGCTGCAGCCGCCACCTTCTTCGCTTTCCAATCGGGCATCTTCAGCTGCTTCGCCAAAGGCCCAGGGCCGCTTTGCCCGCGAGCCGCAAGCGCATGGCACGTGAGCATTTCGCGCAACGAACTCACGCAAAAGCCGATAAGCGCATACGCCGAGGTATCGCCGAGCTTCGCGCGCACGCGTACGCATTCGGCAACATTTCGCTGCGTGAATGGCGTGGTGAAATCCCACGGCTTCGCCTGCGAAGTGCGCGTGACAAGCGCCGACACCTCTTCGGGCGCAACGGGCTGAGTGCCCGCGTGAGCGAGCGCGATTTTCTTCAACTCGGCATCGAGATGTACCGTGTCTTCGCCCACAAGCTCGACCAAAAGCTTCGCGGCCGAATCGGTCATGGCGATGCCATGCGATGTCGCCATGGCGCGCACCTGGGACGGCAATTCGTACGCCTTGCGCGGCGCGCAATCGATGACCGCCTTAGGGCCAACCGCCGCCGCAGCCTTATAGAGGCGCGTGTTTTTCGCAAGCTTATTCGCAAGCAGCGCCAGCACCGTGAAATCGGCTGGCGATGCGAGATACGCGACGAGCGCTTCAGAATCGGCTTTCTTCAAATCGTCGGCATTTCGCACGATAACGAGGCGTTTGTCGATGCCGAAGGGCATAGTGTTGCACGCAGCCACGATATCGCCGCCCAATGCATCTTTGCCGTCGAACGTATCGCAGTTGAAATCGAGGTCGCCCATCGCTTCAAGGCGCGAACGCAAGCGCTTAAGCACGGTTTCGCGCTTAAGCTGGTCTTCGCCGTTAATCAAATACGCCGGCAGCAAGTTCACTTCGGCCATAGCCTTCTGACTCCTCGATCTTCCATCTTTTCCGACTGCTTATTCTAAGGCAACCCCGCTCGCATACTGAGGCCGCACCTCAATTCCCTCTCGGGAAAACACGCAGGCGATATCGCCCAGCTCATCGGTTCGAAAGACGCGCGTCCCAGCAGCCTCAAGAGCGTCGATCGTCGCTTGGGCTGGATGCCCGTAACGATTATTCGCTCCGCAGCTCACAAGGGCGATGTTTGCCGAAAGCCCCTGGGCGAGCTTTGGCGTCATTCCAGCCTTGCTGCCATGGTGGCCCGCCTTCAGCACATTCACGGCCACTGCCCCTGAAGAGCCCGTGCCGCCGCTTTGGACCATTTTCTCAATCTGTTCAGCCTCGGCATCGCCCGTGAGCAGTGCGGTAAGCGGCCCCGCCTCGTTTTCGTAGCTCACAAGCAAACACAGGCTGTCGGCATTGCCACCCGCATCCGAAAAAGCCCGGGGCCACACCACGCGGCATGTAAACCTTCCCACGCGTATCTCATCGCCCACGCCAAGCCCCACAGCCTGGTGCCCCGAAACGTTGCGCGCTTGCGCGAGCAAATCGGCGCAACCATCGCATGGACACGCATACGTTTCTCGCGCGACGTACACGCACGACCCGGCAATGGTGGACGCAAGAGAGTCAAGCGAAGCGCAGTGGTCGTCGTCGTGGTGGCTAATCGCGACGCCTGAAAGATGCGGCGTATGCGTTCGAGCGAGCGCCGCCGCGAGCATCGCATCCTGATTGCCCGTGTCAACCAAAAGCGAAGCCCCTTCGCTTTTCACCAGAATCGCATCGCCCTGCCCCACATCGAGCGCGACGATTTCGTCGGGCTCGAGCAATGGAGCCACCGCGACGCACGCCGCCGCCACAAGCGCCGTAGCGGCCGCAACCCCCACTGCACGCGCTCGCGTTGGACGGGGCCATATGACCCACAAGCCTGCAAACGCCAATGCGGAAAGGACGACAACGACCCACATGTCGGCCGAGCATGAAAGAGACGCGAAGGGAACGCGCGCAAGCGCCGCCAAGAAGACGGATAACGCCTGGGCCAAGGCGATGATCGCCGCAAGAATCGCCTTTCCCGCCGGTGCATACAAAGCGGTAAGCCCCAGCCCAACAAGACCACCTGCAATGAAAACCGTGAACAGGGGCGCCGCAATCATATTCGCCAAAGGAGACATGAGCGGCACGCGTGAAAAGATGCATGCCGTAACGGGCGCGATGGGGATATTCGCCGCTGTCGTAAGCGCACACGTCTGGCACAGCGTTTCTGCCCGCCGCCCAAATGCAACTTCAAACCACGCCTGCATGAGGGGCGCAAGCGCCACGATTCCCAAAGTCGATGCAGCTGAAAGGAAAAACGACAACGACAGCGCATTCGTTGGATGCGCAGCAAGCAAAACGCATACGCATACCCCAAGCGCCGCAAACGACGACGAACGGCGAGCGCCCCAAATCGCACTCACCACCACAGCCGCCATGAGCGCCGCGCGAATGACGGGTGCCGAGAATCCCGTAAACGCTGCATAGGCGCAATAGAACAGGCACAGCATAATCGAAAGCGCCACGCGCGGCGTACGCGCCCGCGTGAGTAGCGCGCCCGCAAGTGCTGCGACTACCGAAAGATGCGCCCCCGAGACGGCGACCATATGCGCCAAGCCTACCGTTTTCACATCGTCGTACAGGCCGCCCTCTTCGAGCTTGCTTCTATCGCCTATCACAATCGCCCTCACGAGCGCCGCCCCGCGCCCTTCAAACTCGTCAAACACGTCGCGGGCGAAACAGCGCGCCGATACAACAAACGAGATAGGGCCCACGCCGTCAACAATCGTGGCCTGCGTTAATTTCGCACGCGCGCAAAGCCCCTTTGAGGCATATCGAGAAAACGATGCTTCGGAAAATTCCGAAAACGACACGCTCGCCACAACTCGTTGCCGGGCGAACAGGCGCGCGTCGCCTTCTATATCGGCGTCGCCATATGTCGCCAGCACGTCGCGGGCAACGCCGTTCGCATCAAGCACGCGCGCATGCATGGAATAGCCGTACGAACCGAGTTTGGCATCTTCCACCACCTCAAGCACATATTCCCCCGACTCAAGGCCCCGTGGCACATCACGCGTTACGGAGCCGCCCGCAATCGCAAGCGCCTGCCACGCCGCAAGCGATGCCCAAACGATAACCGCAACAACAAGCGAAACGGGCAAAGATGGGCGCCGCGGAAATCGAGGAATCGCTCGATCGGTTGGGCCTTCCACCAAGCCCTCCCCGAGCAAGGCGGCATTGGCGGTATTGCTTGCTCGCCCAACGCGCCCCAAGGCCTTCACGCCATGCAACATAGCCCGTTTCATACGCAAATTGAATCTTTGAGCTTCGCGAACTTCTTCTCGCCGATGCCATCGACGCGCATAAGGTCTTCGATAGTTGAAAACGGACCGTTTTGCTCGCGATCGGAAATAATCGCCTGGGCCGTCGCGGAACCCACGCCGGAAAGCGTTTCGAGCGCCGATGCATCGGCAGTATTGATGTTCACGAGCGATGACGCCGCCGCTCCGACCGTGCCGCCCGCGGACCCCTGCGCCAAAGCCGTTTCAACCTCGGCCTTCGTGGGCAGGGCGATATGCTCGCCGTCGGAAAGCACCCGCGCCAGATTTACCGTTGAGGCGTCGGCATCTTCGGTAAGCCCGCCCGCCGCTTCAACAGCATCACACACACGCAAACCCTCATCCAACGAATACACTCCAGGGTTTGCCACCGCGCCCGTCACGTACACATACACCTGGGCCTTTACTTCAACCGCTTCAGGCTCGGACGAGCTCGGCGCGACGGCTTCGTCGGCATGCACTTCAAACGCTGGAGCACGCATGCTGGAAAACGCCGCCCATCCAACCCCCGCAACAACAAGAACCACGAGCGCCACAGCGCCGATTTTCGCTGGAGCGCTTGGCATGAGGCGATTGATCGCACGACGCACGCTGCCACCGCCCCGACCGCCCGAAAAAGGTATTTCGCTGCGCATAGCCGCCCCTTATGACGAAGAAGAACCATGCAAACGAGCATGGCATGCAAACCTTGTCGGTTCCTTGCCCAACTGCCGTCCGACTCCCGCCGTTTTCCTCCCGCTTCCCTGCGCGAAACACGCGAAACCCCTGTGCATTTCCGTGCGAAACCGCGGCATTTTCCGCGCAAACCCCCGCAGTTCTCCCTCAAAGCCCATGCCGCTCTCCCGCTTCCGAGCGTTGATTCGCACCGCAACGCCCCGCGAACACGCGCTTACGCAAGTAGCAATTCGGCAACGGAGCCAACATTTTCCGCTCACCAGAGAAACGCGCGGGATAATAAGCCAATGCAATTATCGACAACGGCCATACCAGCACACGAAAAAGGGGCGCGCGAGCCCCTTACTTTGTATTACCTCGTATTCGTTTTCACGGTGTGCAGCATCTTGGGGCTCATCCTCGAAACCATCGTGAGCTATTTCGTCGATGGCCGTTGGGAAAGCCGCGTCGGCTTCATTTGGGGGCCGTTCTCGCCAATTTACGGCGTAGGCGGCGTGCTCATCACGCTTGCGCTGCACCACTTCGAGAACGCCTCGCCGCTTGTCATCTATGCGGTGTCGGCCGCATTCGGCGCGGCGTTCGAATATTTCGCCGCGTGGTTTTGGGAAAGCGCTTTCGGCATTGTGGCCTGGAGCTATATCGACCAACCCTTCAATATAGGCGGAAAAACATGCCTGGGAATCGCGCTCGTATGGGGACTTGCGGGCCTTGCGTGGGTAAAGCTCGCCGCCCCCGTGCTGAAAGAAGCCTCGAAAGCGGTACCGCGCGCCTGGCGCGAACCCCTTGCCTGGGCGCTGCTTATTTTCTTTCTCGTCGATGCCGCCACAACTATGCTCGCTCTCGACTGTTGGATGTATCGCTTGAACGGCCTTGAGCCCGAAAGCGCCCTCCAGCAATTCTTCGCGCAGCATTACGGCGATGACGCCATGCAAGCGAAGTTCGAGACTATGTCAATATATCCGCAGCTCGCGACCCTTCGTGGCTAAACGCCCCTGATTCATGTCGAAATGCGCGAACGAAAACGGTTGAAGCGCCCACAAGATGCATCGACGACCGCCCGTGAATCTATGCCTACTCGCAAGACCCATCGACGCCCGCCCGTGAATCTATGCCTGCTCGCAAGACCCCTCGAACCCGCCCGCAGAACCCATCGCGACGCCTACCCGCGCAATTCATCGGTGCCTTTATCCACGTTGGGTAGCACGCTCCGATTTCGGCCCGCGCCCGCCCGCAACGCACCCCTCCATGCTCAACGCCGCCAGAAGTCTATCGAGCACAACGCCTTGCTCCATTCCCTGCAATGCGCACATATCTCCAAGCGTTCGCCGGGCATTCCATCTCTGAAACTCCAGCGCCTCTTCCGATGGGAACCCGTCTTCACTTTGCGCCAACGAGGAGTACAGCCCCAAAATGCCATGCACGTTGTAGCGAATAAGCATCTCAACCTGAGGGCTCAGCGCCTCGCCATTGGGGCAGAGCACGGCGCGCCAAATATTCCTGAATATGTCGAACACCACGTTCATCACATGCTCGCCGCCGCCCTGGCGCACAAGCAACACGGTACGTTCAATATGCCTTTGCATGCTATCGAGCGGCATGCAATCGATTTCGCCCGTTGTCATAAGCAGCACTTCATGCACGATGGAATGCCGTTCGAGCAGCTCGCTTTCTATCGCCCTGTCGACAAGGGCGTCGACGCTTTTGAAGTGGTAATAGAACGTGCCGCGGTTCACTTCGGCCGTCTGAGCGACGGTTCGAACGGAAACGCAACGCAGCGGCGTAGATTCGAGCACATGCCAAAACGCATCGAGAATGCGTCGTTCCGCGCATAGTTCGGTGTCTTTTTTCGGCCTAGCCACGACATACCCCCTTCGGGCAGTCGCCATGCGCCGCCTGGCCAGCGCGAGCGCTCATCACAAGCATTTGCAGCCTGTTCTCGATATTGGCGAAGCTCACATCGGGGTCGTAATCGAGCGGCAAAATATTCGCATGCGGGTAGCGCTCCTTGAGCTGCTTGACGATGCCACGCCCCACGACGTGGTTGGGCAGGCAGCCAAACGGCTGCAAGATGACGAAAGAATTGCAGCCATGCTGCGCCTGATGCAAAATCTCAGCAGCGATGAGCACGCCTTCCCCGGCGTCGAAGGTGTGATGTATGATTGGGTCGCTCGCTTGCACGAGATCGCCCATGCGGCATGGCGGCTCATAGAGCGGGTGCGCTTTGCCAATGCGGTCGCACACATCATGCGCATGCTCGAAAAGCGCGTTTGCCACGCGATTGAAGGCAACGTTCGCAGCGGGCCTGGTCACATGGAATTCACGAGACTGGGCATCTTGGTAGAAGTACGTTTTGCGAATCACGTCGGTCATGCGCGCCTCGATAATCTCGAAGCCATTCCGTTCAAGATACGCCTCAATGTCGCGATTGGCGCCAGGATGGAAGTTGAGCAGGTATTCGCCCACGATGAGCACCGTCGGGCGCGGGTTGCTTCGGTCGTACTCCACGTTGTTCATAAGCGAAATCGCATGTTTGAACCCACGCTTCGCGCCAGCAACGCCATGACGCTCGATGCCTTCCATAATCGCGTCGATACCCGCCTCAAATGCCGCATCGGCAGCGCCTGGCTCAAGCTCATAGGGGCGAATGCGGCGCAAGAGCGCCTCGAGCGCGTCAATCATGGGCAGGCCCATGGCGATGCGAATCGCGCTCGCAAGATTCATGCGAAAGCCTGGATGAATATTATGCGCGTCAGCATCGTCGTTCGTGATAATGGGAACATGCTCATACCCCGCATCGTCGAGCGCTTTGCGCAACAGCGCCGCATAGTGGGTAAGACGGCAATCGCCGATGTATTTTCCCGTGCCAATAGCGACATCGGCATCGTCGTATTGACCGCTTTCGAGTGCGGCGAGCGCTTCACCGATTACGATTTGGGCCGGGAAGCATATGTCGTTGTGCACGTATCGCTTGCCAAGCTCGATAGCACGTTCGCGGCCCAAATCGAGAGAAACGGCACGCACACCCTGCTTGCAAAACACCGAGCTCATGAGCCTGCAGAACGCGTGCGAGGTGTTCGGCACCAGAATGACCTTCTCGCGTCGATCGGCACGCGTGAACTTCCGCGGGTATGGGTCGGGCAGCTCATGCGGCGTCGCAGGGGCCGACGCGCGCTCGCGGCGAGCATCAACGGTCTCGACGAACGAGCGCACGCGAATGCGCAACGGTCCTGAAGCGTCGCTTTCGTCGGTTTTCAATATAAGCGGCGTTTTCGTGCCTCCCGAGCGCTCGCGCATCAGGCGCACGATTTCGTCACTGAGGTAGGCATCGTGCCCGCAACCGAAGCTTACGAGCTGCACGTATTCCAAATTCGGGCTTTCGGCGGCGATCACGGCGCTCGCAAGCATACGGGCATGGAAGTTATTTACCACATCAATCAAACTCGCCGACAAATCGACGTCCTCGATATGCGGCACTGCATCGGGCGGCAAAACCGAAATGCCCAATTTGCAGAACAGCTCAGGAAGGCGATGATTCACGAGCGGATCGTTGTGGTAGGGTCGACTCGCAAGCACAACCGCATAGGTGCCCGCCTCGCGAGCGGCATCGAGAGCGGCGGCGCCCCGCTCGACAAGCTCGCGCTTGAAGCTCTTCTGGGCATCATCTGCCATGCGAATTGCCTCGCGCGCCACATCTTCGTCGATGCCGAATGTCTCGCGCAGATACGCGCACAATTGGCGATCGCGATCGGCCGTTGAAAACCAATGGAACAGCGGCGTGTCGAACGGCACATTCCACGTGCGTGCCGGGTCGTCGCTGCTCTTGACCACCATGGGGTAGCCCTTCACCACGGCGCACATCGAGACGCTCGTTTCGGCACGATTCTCGGTTGGCACCGTCGTGATGATGGGCATGAAGATGCGATCGACCCTCATGCGAGCGAGCTGGCGCACATGTCCATGCACGACCTTCGCTGGGAAGCACACCGTGTCAGACGTGACCGAAGGCAAGCCGTCTTCGTACATTTTCCGCGTGCTCAAGCTCGAAAGCTCCACATCGAAGCCCAGCGCACGCAAAAGCGTCGTCCAAAACGGCGCAGTGTCCCACAGGGCCAGCACGCGAGGCAGGCCCACGGTTATATGGCGTTTCGTGCACAGCGGACGCATAGGCCATTCTTTAAACAGAAGGCGCTGGCGCACCGCAAACAGGTTCGCCGGCGTGGCAACCCTCTTGCATACCGCCCCTGCAGCATGCGATTCAAATGCTGGCGTGGACATCTCCCCGCGCGCGCATCGATTCCCCGTCACAAACGCGCGACCGTCAGAAAACGACACCACCGTGCGCGCACACCGATTCGCGCACTTGTCACAGGGAACGTTGGCCTGCGTCGTGAACGCGAAACCGTCAAGGGCGTCAAGCCCAATAAACGAGCTTTTCTCCCCCGTGCTGCGATCGTGTGCGATAAGCGCACAGCCAATTGCGCCCATAAGACCCGGGTACGGCGCGCGCACCACATTGCGCCCCACATACACCTCAAGCGCGCGCAGCACGGCGTCGTTGGCGAACGTGCCGCCCTGCACCACAATGCGATCACCAAGCGAGTCGAGGTTTGAAACGCGAATGACCTTCGTGAACACGTTTTCAATAATCGATCGGCACAAGCCCGCCATGATATCGTCGGGGGTACGCCCATTTTTTTGCTCGCTCACAATAGAGCTGTTCATAAACACGGTGCAGCGGCTGCCCAAATGCGCGGGATGCTCGCTTCGAAATGCCGCCTGCGCAATATCGCTCGTTTGAATGCCAAGCGATTGCGCGAAGTTCTCGAGAAACGACCCACAGCCGCTCGAGCAGGCCTCGTTCACCACGATGTCGCGCACGATGCCGTCTTCGACCCACATGGCCTTCATATCCTGACCGCCAATGTCGAGAATGAAGCTCGCATCGGGAACGAACGCGCGCGCGGCACGCGCATGGGCGACCGTCTCGACCGTATGGCAATCGGCCGAAAATGCGCTCGCGAACAAATCTTCTCCGTAGCCAGTCACGCCCACACCCGCGATATCGAGCTGAATGCCCGCCGAAGCGTATCGATCGCGCAAAGCGATAAGGGCATCGCGGGCAATAGCGAGCGGCTCGCCTTCGTTGGACGCGTAAAAACTGTCAATGACCTCGCCGTCGTCTGCGACAAGGGCGAGCTTAGTCGTAGTACTGCCCGAATCAATGCCGAGCCACACGCGCAGCGAGCGATTCGAATCACAGAGTTCACGCGCACGAGCAACGCCACCGCATTCCGCAAGCTTTCCATGGCGCGCCTCGAAATCGGCCTTCTCTTCTGCATTCGCGAACAGCGGCGCATCGGTGGGCCGCGCCTCAAATGAACTTTCGAGCTCAGAAAGCGCGACGCGAGCATGCTCGATGCAAAGGCTCGCGTCTTCTGCGGCAAACAAATCGGAAAGCGAGAGCGCCGCGCCTCGCGCGACCATGGTTTCAGGATGTTCGGGAATGAGAGCCTGGTCGTCTGAAAGGCCCAAGCGCTCCTTAAAGACGTCGATGAGACGAGGATTGAACGTGAGCGGCCCGCCCATGAACACAATAGGCGCCCTCACATCGAGCCCCTGAGCCAAACCGCCAAGTGTTTGTTTGGCAATGGCATGAAATGTTGAAAGCGCCAAATCGCACTTTGAGACGCCATTGTTTAGAAGCGGCTGAATATCGGTTTTGGCATACACGCCGCATCGACCCGAAATGTCATAGGTGCGCGTGCCCGCCTCGGCGTATTCGTTGAATTGCTCGACGGGAATACTTAAAACCTCGGCGACCTCGTCGATAAACGCGCCCGTGCCACCTGCGCAGCTGCCATTCATGCGCATGTCGCCGAGTTCCTGCACGCCAGATTCATCGTGGCGGAAGAAAATCATCTTCGCGTCTTGCCCGCCAAGCTCGATAGTGCAATTCGCCTGCGGATACAGCGCACGAACCGCCGTAGCGCCCGCAACAACTTCTTGAATGAAAGGGGCGCCGATGCCGCGCGCAATGTCCTCCGAGCCCGATCCGCACAAAGCGCAGCGAATATGGGCGAAAGGAAAGCGCGCAACGATTTCATCAAGCACCCGCAACGTTGCTTGAATCTGCTGAGAGCCGTGGCGACGATACACGCCAAAAAGCTCTTCGTTCGTATCGGCATCGAGCACGACGGCCTTCACCGTAGTCGATCCGATATCGATTCCAACATGCAAATTCCGGCTTTGCGCCGCAGTCATTTCAGTCATAGGGCCCTTGCAATCCAATTCATTCATGATTAATTGAACAATGCGTTAATTAAAATACAACACAGTGTTCAATTAAAATGGACGCAAGGGCCAATTCTGCAGGGTATTTATATTTGGTGCCGTTTCGTTATTGTCCATCGGGCAAAACGCATCGTCCCGAATGTGGCGAGCTAGTTTTCCTTTGCCTTCTTGCCGAAATACGATTGAGGGCAACGGTAATCGTGCACCTCGAGCGCGTCCATGATTTCATCGGACCACTCGCCGAAAGGCAAATCGGCTTCCGCGTCATATACATCGCGCAGCTTCGCGTGCGTCTCGGGCGCGCGCGGCATAAACAGCGTGCAGCAGTCGGGCGCATCTTGGCTCGAAATCTCGAACGTGCCGAGCTTTTTGGCGTCTTCGATAATCTCGAGCTTGTCGCAGCCGATAAGCGGACGGAAGATCTGCATCTTCACCGAATCGCTCGTCGCGGCAAGGTTATCGAGCGTCTGCGACGCAACCTGGCCCAGGCTCTCGCCCGTGACCAGCGCTTTTGCGCCCTCACGACGCGCAATGCGCTCAGCGATGCGCATCATGAAGCGGCGATAGACGACAATACGCAACGCGGGAGGCACGCGCATGGCGATTTCGCGCTGGTAATCGCCGAAGGGCACCACATACATGCGCGCCACGCCGCCGAATTCCTCAAGCACGCGGCAAATATCATCGGACAGATATTCAGACGTCGAAGCTGTTTGGGGGCGTCCAGAGAAATGCACCGCGATGCACGTCGCGCCGCGGCGAGCCATACGCCACATGGCAACGGGCGAATCGATGCCCGAAGAAAGCAGGCACACCACTTTGCCAGCCGTACCGACCGGCAAGCCGCCCACGCCGCGCATGGTTTGCGCGTACACATACGCCATGCCCTGCACGACCTCGACATGCACTTCGACGTCGGCGCCCTTCATCTTCACCTTTTTATCGGGGAAAAGCCCACATAGATGCTCGCCCACGATTTGGTTGATTTGCATAGAATCAATGGGGAAATCGGTGTGATTCCTGCGACCGACGACCTTCCACGTGCAGAAATCGCCCGCTTCGCCGAGCGCCTGATGCGCCGCCTCGCAAATATCGTCCATATTGCGCTCGCACGCGAAGCCGCAGCTTACGCGGGCAACGCCGGGAACGCGCGCGATAAGCTGCGCAGCCTTCGCAGGAGCGTCGGCGCCCGCAGCCGCATCGTAAACCACGAGCACGCGGCCGGAAATGCGCGTGATTTCATGCACGGGCGCATCTTCGAGCAGCACTTCCAAATTGCGCATAAGGCGCTTCTCGAACGTGGCACGGTTATGGCCCTTCAGGCCAAGCTCATGGTAATGCACGAGCGTGATTCGCTGAAAATGCATCGGAGTCGCTTTCTCTCGTCTCTTGTTGGGCTGGGATGCACAAGGGCATCCCAGGCAAACGAAAGGCCCTCTTCAACGGAAGAGGGCCCGGTGCGCAGGTGCGCTTATGCGCATAAACGCTTAGTGCTCTTTGATATCGATCGTCTCGGGATCAAAGGAAACCTCGCCGCGAGCAATTTCAGCGAAAGCCATGGAAAGCGGCTTCACGTGATTCGCCTTGGCGATTTCGACAGCGCTGGAAAGCTGGATGGCGCGATCGCGCTGGCCACGCATCATGTCGTTGATATCGTGGGCGCGCTTGGACGCCAGAGCGCACAGCAGGAAGCGGTCGTTGTCGGTTTCGTCGAGCAGGACGTCGATTTCAGGGTCGATAATGCTCATTTGCTATTCCTCGCACATCTTAGCTTGGCTCTCGATGTATGCGACCAATTCATCGGTGCATGCTTCGAGATCATCGTTCACGAATTGCTTATCATACTCCATTTTATGCGAAAGCTCCACCTGCGCGTTCTTCATACGCACGGCAATGCTTTCTTCGGAGTCGGTGCCGCGGCCGCGAAGCCGGCTTTCGAGCACTTCGAGCGACGGAGGCTCGATGAACACGAGATGGGCCTCGGGAATTTGCTCGCGAATCTGGAAGCCGCCCTGCACGTCGATCTCGAGAAGCACTTGGCCGCCCTTGGCCATGTGTTCCTCGACGCGAGCGCGCGGCGTTCCATAACGATTCTCGTGGACACGGGCCCACTCGAGAAAACCGCCCGTTTCGACCAGCTGGTCGAACTCGGCATCGTCGACGAAGAAGTAATGCACTCCGTCGATTTCGCCCTCACGCGGAGAGCGCGTGGTGTCGGAAACCGACAGCCACGCATCGGGCACGCGCTCAAGAACCCTCTTGACCAGCGTGCCCTTGCCCGCGCCAGACGGCCCGGACAAAACAAACAAGTTGCCCTTGCGCTGCATGCCACAGACCTTCTTCAAATCGAATTACGCGAGGCGCTCGAGCAAAGCTGCTTCCTGGCGCTCGCCAAGACCCTTGAGGCGACGGCTTTCGGCGATCTTGAGTTCGCCCATGATTTTCTCAGCCTTGGCCTTGCCATAACCGGGAAGCGTTTCGATGAGCGTGGAGACCTTCATGCGACCAACGATAGGATCGTCTTTCATAGCGAGAACGTCCTGCAGCGACAGCTTTCCATTTTTGAGGTCGTCACGAACCTGCGCACGCTTAATACGGGCAGCCTTAGCCTTTTCCAGCGCGGCCTGACGCTCTTCAGCACTCAATTGTGGGATAGCCATACGTTGTTCACTCCTTCAGTAAAAACCCGTCTTCGATGACGGCGATTCGGCATAATAGCACATCAAACCGCTTATTCAAGAATTCGGTTCTGCATTATTCGAATACTGCGCTTTTCTCTATGAAATGGCAACATATTAGGCTCTGACCTGTGCATTTCGTGAATTAAATCGCAAAATGCACAGGTAAACGAAAACTTAGAGCTCGGCAACGATGGCTTCGAACGCTGCGACGGGGTCGGCAGCCTGGGTAATGGGGCGGCCTATCACGATATGGGAAGCGCCCGCATCGAATGCGGCCTTCGGGGTCGCAACACGGCTCTGGTCGCCCAAATCGGCGCCCGCAGGGCGCACGCCCGGAGTGACGATAAGGGCATCGGGGCCGAGCAGCTCGCGAAGCATAGCGGCTTCCTGCGGAGAAGCGACAACGCCCGAAAGGCCGGCCTCAGCCGCGCACGAGGCGAGCGTCTTCACCTGATCGGTGAGTTCGCGCGTGACACCCGTGGCGGCGAGGGTTGCAGCATCCATGCTCGTAAGAACCGTGATGGCCAGCGTCGCGGTGTCGCAGCCGGTGTTGTCGACGGCGGCTTGCGCGGCTTCCATCATGGGAACGCCGCCCACGGCATGCATGGTGATCATGTCGGCGCCCGCCTCGACGGCCGATGCGGCAGCGCCTGCGACCTGGTGCGGAATGTCATGGCACTTCAGGTCAAGAAACACCTTATAGCCCAGAAGCTTGAAGATCTCGACGATGGCAGGACCTTCGGAGTAATACAGCGTCATGCCGATCTTGAGCCACTTGGCCTTGCCCTGCAATGCAACGGCAAGATCGAGCGCCTTGGCACGGGGGCAGTCGAGCGCGACGATAACGCGGTCGGCGCGGGGAATGCTTTCAAATGCTGCTAACATTGCAGCCCTCCAATCAAATCGTTCACGTCTGCGACGCCTTGCTCTTCACAATATGCCTCAATGCCGGCGATAACCTCGTCGACCGCATGGGGATTGGTGAAGTTCGCGGTGCCAACGGCCACGGCGGTAGCGCCGGCGAGCATGAATTCCACCGCGTCGGTTGCAGTGGAAATGCCGCCCATGCCCAAAATGGGAACCTTCACCGCGTTGTGGCACTGCCACACCATGCGCAAAGCAACAGGTTTCACAGCGGGGCCGGAAAGGCCGCCCACCACGCGAGCGAGCACGGGCTTGCGTGTGCGGGCATCGATTGCCATGCCCAAAAGCGTGTTGATAAGCGAAATGGCATCGGCGCCGGAAGCTTCGGCGGCCTTCGCGATTTCGGTGATGTCGGTCACGTTCGGGGTGAGCTTCACGATCATGGGCTTGGTAGCAGCCTCGCGGCATGCGGAAACCACGCGCTCAACGCTGGGCACATGCGTTCCGAACGTAAGGCCGCCGGCGTCAACGTTCGGACACGAGATATTGATCTCGTACGCGTCAGCCTTACCGTCCTCTTCAAGCGCCTCGACCACGGAAACGTATTCTTCAAGGCTGTGGCCCGACACGTTCACGATCGCCGGCACGCCCTGGCTCTTAAGCCACGGCAAATCAACCTCGCACAAGTGCTTCACACCGGGGTTTTGCAAACCGATGGAATTGAGCATGCCCGAGGGGGTCTCAGCGATGCGCGGCGATTCATTGCCTTCCCAACCATTGAGCGAAACGCCCTTGGTGGTGACCGCGCCCATTCCTGCAACGTTCACGAAGTCGGAATATTCACGACCGGCGGCAAACGTGCCGCTCGCATCGGTCACGGGGTTGGCCATAACGAGGCCACCCAGGTTCACCTGCATATTCACGGCCATTACCACACCAGCTCCTTCGCGTTGAACACCGGGCCGTCAACGCACGAGCGGCGCTTGCCCGCCTGCGTTTCAACCACGCACGAAAGGCATGCGCCTACGCCGCACGCCATGCGCTTTTCCATCGAAACCCAGCACGACACGCCCGCCTCTTCGGCGATAGCCGCGACTGCGCGCATGAGCGGAGTGGGGCCGCAGCAATACACTGCGGAATAGTCGCCGCGCGCAAGCTCTTCGCGCACAGGTTCGGTGCAAAAGCCCGCGTAACCAAGGGAGCCGTCGTCGGTAGCCACAATGGGATCGCGGCCCAACAGGCTCGCATAGTCGTCACGCGTCACCATCATGCTGGCAGTTTGGGCACCAAGCACAACTTCGACCTCGCGGCCTTCGCGCACGAGCTGCTCGGTGAACATGAACAAAGGCGCGGCGCCCACGCCGCCGCCCACGATGAGGCTTTTGCCCTCGCTCGGCTGCCAACCATGGCCCAAAGGCGAGATAAGCGAGCATACGGCGCCCGTCTCAACCTCGGTCAAATACGCCGTGCCCTCGCCCACCGTTTGGTAGATGATTTCGACGTTGTCGCCCTTGGCGGCATACACCGAGAATGGACGGCGCAGAATATGGGCGCCGAAACCCGGCAGCAGCATGTGAACGAACTGGCCGGGACGAATGGCCGCAGCGGTTTTCGGAGCGGCCAGCGTGATTTTATACAGGCGCGGACCCAGGTTCTCGTTCGAGACTACGCATGCGCGCTCCTCAAACGCCGGGGTGCCGTTATGCGCTTCGCATTCACACATGGAAAACCCTTCACTTCATAGTACAGACGAGGGCAAAGGCGCATGCGCGCCTTTGCCCGATATATCATACGCGAGCGAGCCACGATTCCGCCCGCGCACATGTTTGCTATTCGACGATAGCGCCGTCGCAAAGCGTTGCTTCGCCACCGACGAACACATCGGTCGCGCGGCCCTTGAGCGTGCATCCGACGAAGCCGGAATTGTGCGCCTTCGAGCAGAAGTCGTCGACGGCCACGGTCCATTCGACGCTCGGGTCGAACACGGTGATGTCGGCGACGCTGCCCTCGGCGATCTTCACCGGCTCCAGGCCAAGAATATCGCGCGGAGCAACAGCCATGAGGTCGACCATGTCGGACAGGTCGATGATGCCCGGCTCAACGAGGTTCGTGAGCACCAGGCCAAGGCTCGTCTCAAGGCCCGTCATGCCAAAGGGTGCGAGCTCGAATTCGCGAGCCTTCTCCCATGCAGCATGCGGCGCATGGTCGGTGACGATAGCGTCGACCGTGCCATCTTTGACGCCCTCGATAAGAGCGGCGGCATCGGCGGCGGTACGCAGCGGCGGGTTCACCTTCAAGTTGGTTTCATAGGCATCGGTCAGCGCATCTTCGGTAAGGAAGAGATGATGCGGCGTAACCTCGCAGGTCACAGGCAGGCCGGATTCCTTGGCCTTGCGAACCATCTCGAGGCCCTTGGCCGTGGTGATGTGCTGGATGTGCAACGGGCAGCCCGTGAGCTCGCACAGCTGGATGTCGCGAGCGATTTCGAGCTCCTCGCCTGCAGCTGGCCAGCCGAGCATGCCGAGGCGCGTGGAAACGACGCCCTCGTTGACCTGGCCGTCGCCGACAAGGCCGTTATCTTGGCAGTGCGCCATGAAAACCTTGCCGAACATCTTGCCGTAATCCATGGCGCGACGCATCATGCCGGCGTCCTGCACGCCCTTACCGTCATCGGTGAAGGCAACGGCGCCATGGGCTACCATGTCGCCCATCTCGGCGATGATCTCGCCCTTCAGACCGTGGGTGATGGCGCCCGACGGGTACACGCGGCACTTGCCAACCTCGGCAGCGCGGCTCTTCACGTATTCGATAACCGCGCCATCGTCGGCAACAGGATCGGTATTGGGCATGGAGCAAACGCCCGTGAAGCCGCCATGGGCAGCCGCGCGCGTGCCGCTCGCGATGTCTTCTTTGAACTCATAGCCGGGTTCGCGCAGATGCACATGCATGTCCACAAGGCCGGGCACGAGTACCTTGCCCGTAAGGTCTTTCACCTCGGCGCCTTCGGCGGCAATGTCCTCGCCCACCTGGGCGATTTTGCCATCTTCGACCAACACGTCGCACACGCAGTCGAGCTCAACCTGGGGATCGATAACGCGGGCGTTCTTAAGCAGCATTGCCATTATTCGGCACCTCCCAAAAGCAGATACAGCACGGCCATGCGCACGCAGATGCCCGCATAGACCTGTTCGAGAATGACCGAGCGCTCGGGGTGGTCGGCCATGTAGCTGTCGAATTCCACGCCGCGGTTGATGGGACCCGGGTGGCACACGATGGCGTCGGGGCGCATGAGATGCTCGCGCTTCTTCGTGAGGCCGAACAGCTCATGGTATTCACGAAGGCTCGGGAACGGCGCGCCCTCGAGGCGTTCGCGCTGGATGCGCAGCATGTACACCACATCGAGCTCGGGCAAAACGTCGTCGAGGTACGGCGTCACATGGTCGGCGCCCAGCACCTCGGGGCATGCCGGCATAAGCGTGGCGGGACCGACAACGGTGACTTCGGCGCCCATGATCTTCAGTGCGGGAATGAGCGAGCCACACACGCGAGAGTGTCCGATGTCGCCCACGATGCCGACCTTCAGGCCGTTGAAGTCGTGCTTGTGCTCCCAGATGGTATACAGGTCGAGCAGCGCCTGCGTAGGATGCTGGTGCTTGCCGTCGCCCGCGTCAACGACGCTTGCCGGCGTATGCTCGGAAATGATGCGCGGTGCGCCCGCATGCTTGTCGCGGACGATAATCATGTCGATCTTGTACGCGTTGAGCGTTTCCACCGTATCGATGAGGCTCTCGCCCTTCACGGAGCTCGTGGAGGAGCCGCCAAAATTCAGGCTGTCGCAAGAAAGGCGCTTCTCTGCCAGCTCAAACGACGAGCGCGTGCGCGTGGAAGGCTCGTTGAACATGTTCACGACCGTGAGGCCCTTGAGCGTGGGGACCTTCTTGATCTTGCGCTGATTGATCTCGGACAGCGTTTTGGCCGTCTCGAGAATCGTCATGATGTCGGTATCGGAATACTCATTGATGTCGATGAGATGCTTGTGTTCGAAAGCCATACGACTTATTCACCCCCCAGCGGCGCCGCATGCGCGCGGTCGCCCGGCTTCATATCCAGAATTTCAACCGCAGATGTTCCGTCGACCTCTTCGAGGAACAGGCGAACGTTCTCGTCGCGCGACGAGGGCACGTTTTTACCCACGTAGTCGGCGCGGATGGGAAGCTCGCGGTGGCCACGGTCAACGAGCACCGCAAGTTGGATGGAGGCAGGACGGCCCAAATCCATGAGGGCGTCGAGCGCGGCGCGGATGGTGCGACCGGTATAGAGCACGTCGTCTATAAGCACGACGGTTTTGCCGTCAAGCGAAAACGGGATGTGCGTGCCGTGTACTTCGGGGGAAAGGTAGGTCAGGAAGTCGTCGCGATAGAAGCTGATGTCCAAGCTTCCCAAGGGCGGCTGCTCACCTTCGATTTCGGCGATCTTGTCGGCCAAACGCTTGGCCAAAACGTCGCCGCGGGTGACGATGCCCACGAGCACAATTTCATGCGCGCCGTGGTTCGCCTCCAGAATTTGGTGCGCGATGCGCGTAAGCGATCGCTCGATCTCGGACTCATCCATCACGATCGATTTCACCTGGTAGGCGTCTTTCATACACACTCTCCTCTCTTTGACTGAGTGCGTACAGCTGACCCGTGCTGCCGGCCCACCAGGGCAAAAAAAATGCCTTGGCCAGGGCAGGCTAAGGCTTCCGTGGGCACCATTATGTTCACGATCGGTGCCTATCGCGTGCCTTGCCGGTCTCTCTGTACCGTCTTAAAGGACGCTTGTCAGTATACACACCCATCCGCACGCACGTAACCCCCTTGCGCGAATTTACGGAAAATGATGGCGAGTGGCACGTGCGGGAATCGGTTTTAAACATCACCCAAACCGACGTTGTCCTACCCGGCATAGGTCCCATAATCGAGCTTGCCGAGTTGAGCGAGGCAGAATGCCCTGCCCTACCCCAGCAAGCCTGCGAGCTTCGGGTTCATGAACAGGTTGTAATACGTCGCAAGCGCAATGGCGATAAGCCCCACGACGACGCTCGCAACCGCCCAGATTTTTTGACGCTTCAGATAGGTTTCCTTCGATACCCCCCTGCTCAAAGCGCGATGAAGCGCGAACGGCTGCGAGACGACAGAAAACGCCACCGTTCCCGCCGTAAGCATAGCGAATACCAGAATGCCCAGCGCAATGGCGACGGGCGTATGGAAGGCGATGGCGTTCACGAAACACGTATCGGCCACGATCCACAGCGGATAGAAGATGATGGTCGCCCACATGCCATGCGCTGCTCCCCAGATGGGCGGCATGAACAGCGCGCCGATATTCACGCGCGGCACGCCCTGCAAAAGGCGCTCTTCGGCAGCATATTGCTCTTCCGTGATGACCGGCGCGCTCTGCGCCGCCTCGTTGCGTTTGCTCACAATCTATTCCTTACGGGTCGAAAATCCGAAATCGGCAGGCTTCGCGGGTTCGATTGTCTCGATAACATCAACGCGCTCGGCGTCGCTTGGCGAAGGCGGCACAAAGGAAGTGCCGTCGGCGTTATGGAATTGCACGCCCAGGCGCACAAGCTCGGCGAGCACTGAATCGACAAGCAGGGGCAAAGCCGTATGAACCCGAGGCGTGAGGCCCTCGATAAAGCTCGCAGGGCTCATGTTCTCCACCTGAATGCCGAAGCACACGCCATCGGCCTCGTGGCCTAAAAGCGATGCAGACGCGAGCAAATCGGACAGGCGCATGTCGTGCAACGACTGCATGACGCCGCGGCCCGCGATGTCGCCCGGGGCGAAACGAAATACCGTGCCAGGCTGCTCGCCCGTTCCGTCTACCGCATCAACGACGATGACGAAATCGGCTTTGCACACATGCGGCAACAAATCCATAGTCATGCACCCTGCATCATAGAGTGCGACATCGTCGCCGAAACGATAGCCCGCTTCAAGCGCGTCGTACACCGCCGGACCCACACCGTCGTCAAGCATAAGGCGATTGCCAATGCAGAGAATCGCGATTTTCATCAATCCCCCTACTGGCCGAGTTCCACGGGCGTCACACGCGTCGAGCGACTCGGATCAATGGTCATACTCTGGAAGCGATCGGCCATGAAATCGTTGCCGTAATACTCCTCGAAGAATTGCTCCATGGCGTTCACCGGCTCCATTCCAGCCTCGCGCTGATACCAACAGTCGAACGCGAGCATGGTCATAACGGCGTTGACGAGCATGAGCACGGCGCACAGCGAGGTAAGACCGTATCGCCATTTCCAGGGAATCGCATTCACGACCTTGAGCATGCGCGGCAAAAGCAGCTTGATCCACACGCAGCCCAAAATGCCCCACATGGCCATGAACATGCCGTTGGTTCGGCCGTCGATAGAGAGGAATGTACCCGTATAATCCCAGGCCATAATGCCGAATGCAAACTGGAAGAACCAGCTCACCAAGTACTCGAACGCGCCGCCGATAACGGCACTCACCAAGAAAATCACGAGGAAATTAGCTTTATGGAAACGGTTGAGCGCAATGGTCATGAGCACCGCCCCAATACCGTAGATCGGCGAAAACGGTCCATACAAAAGACCCGCGCGGTCTTGGTAGACGCCTGGCTCAACAACGGCCATGTGATAGGCGACCTCGATAATCAAACCGAGTACGCAGCACACCACGAAAATCCAGAACAAGTTAAAGAAGTTCAGCTCGATATAGCCTTTGCCCGTCTCGTCGCGGCCGAGGGTTCCGTCTTCGGCACGCTCGCGCGTCTCAAGGCCGGCCAGCTTGCGCTGAAGGCGGCGCTCTTCCGAAAGAGAGGGGTCGATATACGACAACAGGGCGACGAGGAACGCCAAATGCAGCACTTCATAAAGGCCCGGGCCATACAAGCCCGAAAGCATGACCTCGCACACCATAACGGCGACGTTGATCGCTACGAGAATTTCGGCCGCAATACGCGCACCGCGACGGCGGTCGCGAAGCATGCGCACGCCCAAAACAATGGACATAACCGCGCCAACGCCCGTAAGAGCGATTTGAACTATGGCGATAACGAGCGTCGTCGTGTCGATCGGCGTTCCGGCATCACTAGTAAGCGACGGCAGGTAGAAGCCCAAAATCGCCGCTATCGGAATTGAGATTACCGAGAGCGCGATAAGCGCAACCGCATATATCTTAAGCAGCAGCGGGAGTTTCTTTTTTGGAGGCGTCGCAAGCGAATTCGATGCGGTCATAAATCTTGTACCCTTCCCGGTCTTTCAAATATGCACAGCAGTGTTCCTATAATAACCATGCGCGGCGCGATAAAAGCACGCAGACAACCGTTTTTCGCTCAAAAGCCAAGTTGCCCAGGCGAAGAGCGCGCGACCCGAACGCGCAATCGTGAAAGTAAAATGCATCGGAACCTGCATGGTTCGAGTGCGATGCCGCGCAACGCGCTGCACCGGTTTGGTTACGGCATCGTCACGCACCGCCAAGTTGGTTACGTCACCGTTACCTTCTTGCGATAGAATCGGCGTAAGAAACAAGTACGAACACGTACGCATTATTCGCTTCCAGAGAGGCAGCTATGGCTTCTTCCAAAAACATCGGCGACCAGATTTTCAATGCTGTGCAAAACGCCGTGGACTCGCAAGATTTCAGCAATCTTCAGTCAACCATCGAAAAAAGCATCGGCATCGCCGCCGAGGGCATCGCGCGCGGCCTAAGCTCTGCATCGGATGGCATTCGACGAGGCCAGGAACAATATGCCCTCGCACAGGCCAAGAAGCGTCGCGAAGAACAGATGGCAACGATTTACGCGAACCCCAGCGGGCAACGCAGCGTTGGCATCGCGCTCGTCGGTTGGGGCGTCGTTTTGGGCGTACCGGGCCTCGCTGGCACAATTTTCACGATTGGCGCGGGCTCAATTCTTGTGGGAAGCATTCTTGCTGCGGCGACGGTCGCAGGCGGCGCTCTGTTCGCGATGGGCATTAAACGCCTGAACCTCGTAAACCGCTTCGAGCGCTACCGCGACGCCATTGGCCTGCGCGATTTCTGCTACCTCGACGAAATCGCGGCCAGCACCGCCGATACAACCGAAAACGTGCGCCAAAACGTGAAGGCGATGCTCTCGCGCGGGCTTTTCAAGCAGGCGGCGCTCGGCGACGGCGAAAACTTCCTGGCGCTTACCAACGACGCCTATCAGCAATACCGCCAGGCACGCGGCAAGGCGCTCGAAAAGAAACAGCAACGAGCGCTCACGCAAAGCGAGCATTCGCAGCTTGACGCCGAAACGCAAGCCTTGCTCGCACGTGGAAATGCCTATATCGCGCAAATTCGCGAGAGCAACAAGGCAATTCCAAACCCGGAATTCAGCAAGAAGATCGACCAGATCGAACACGTGGTACGTACGATTTTCGATCGCGCGGCCGAGCGGCCCGAAGTCATCGACGACCTGGACCATTTGATGGATTACTACCTGCCAACCACGGTCAAACTTCTTGATGCCTACCGCGACCTGGACGCGCAGCCTATCCAAAGCGAAACCATCTCGCAGTCGAAACGCGAGATCGAAGGCGCACTCGACAGCCTGAACATCGCATTCGAGAAGCTGCTCGATTCAGTGTTCCGCGATATGGCAATCGACGTTTCCTCAGACATTTCGGTGCTGCATACCGTGCTTGCACAGGAAGGCCTGGTCGAAAGCCCATTCGATAAGCAAAAGAGCGAATAGTCCCCTCTGGGGGCGAGTCTCAAAGAAAGGCACAACCATGACCGACGTCAAAACCGAAACCCCTACCGTCGAGCTCACGCTCGCGCCGACGCTCGATGCCACGCCGGTGCCCACGCTCGCTAACACGAGCGGCGACGCCCTGGCTCCCGCGAGCGATGCCGCCGAAGTGCCCGCGAAGCTCGACGACAGCATGCTGACCGAAGAAGAGAAGAAGATGGTCGAAAGCTTCTCGCAGCAGATCAACGTGCGCGACACCGCGATGGTTCTGCAGTACGGCGCCGGCGCCCAAAAGAAAATGGCCGATTTCAGCGATACGGCGCTCGAGAGCGTGCGAACGAAAGACTTGGGCGAGGTCGGTAGCCTTCTTAGCGATGCCGTGACCGAGCTGCGCAGCTTCGATGCGACCGAGGAGAAGGGCCTGTTCGGCTTCTTCAAGAAAGGCGCCAACAAAATCGAATCGCTGCGCGCCCGCTACGACAAGGCCGAGGCCAACGTCGACAAAATCGTGAAAGCGCTGCAGGGTCACCAGATGACCCTTATGAAAGACGCCGCCACACTCGACAAGATGTATGAGCTCAACCTCACCTACTTCAAAGAGCTCACCATGTACATTCTGGCCGGCAAGAAAAAACTCGCTGAAGTGCGAGAAGTCGAGCTGAAGGAACTCGTGGACAAGGCGAAAGCCACGGGTCGCGCTGAAGATGCGCAAGCCGCACAAGACCTCGACGCCATGTGCACGCGCTTCGAGAAGAAGCTTTCCGACCTCGACCTCACGCGCACCATCGCCATGCAAACCGCACCGCAGATTCGTCTCGTGCAAAACAATGAAATCACGTTGGTCGAGAAAATCCAAACCACCATCGTGAATACCATTCCGCTGTGGAAAAGCCAGATGGTTCTGGCGCTCGGCATCGCGAATTCACAAGAGGCCTTGCGCGCACAAACCGCCGTCACCAACATGACGAACGATTTGCTGAAGAAGAATTCCGAGATGCTGCACTCCTCCACCGTCGAGGTGGCAAAGGAATCGGAGCGCGGCATCGTCGATATCGAAACGCTGAAGCAGACTAACGAAACGCTTATCAAGACGTTCGACGAAGTGCTGCAAATTCAGGCCGAAGGCCGCCAGAAGCGCGCCGAGGCCGAAGTGGAGATGCGCCGCATCGAGGCCGAGCTCAAACAAAAGATGCTCGAAATTCCGCAGCTTCCTTAAGCCGACCCCACTTCACCACGTCACGTGCCACGCGTTTGTGCCGCACGAAAAAGGCGCCGCCCCTCTCGCAGGGACGGCGCCTTTGCTTTTAATGGCTTGCGGCTTAGAGAGCTGCGCTCAAATCGCCCGCAGCCTTCACCTTCACACGGTTGGTGTGACCGGGGTAATACTGCAGCGGAACGTCTTCGGAATCGATGATCTCGACGGTTTCGCGCACAGCGCCAGCCTCGACAGCAGCCTCGATCGCGGCAGCGCGAGCGGCCTCGAGCGCCTGGTCGCGAGGGGTCTCGTCATAATCGACGAGCGCCTCATAGGTGCCGCTCACCTTCGAGATGGCGGAACCGATCGCGTTCGCGCATCCCGAGAACTCGGGCTTCACGCAGGTCGCGGTGCCAGCGAGGTCGGTCGGCAGAATGATGCAGCCGCCGCCCACCAGAATGGCGTCGATGTCATCGTTGGACACCTTCATCATATCGATGCCCTCTTCGACCATCTCGCGCATAACGGCCATGGCCTTCTTGGCAAACTCCTCGTCGATGTGAGCGACCTTGCTCGCATCGCCCACTTCGGCCATGCCAAGGCGCACCGCAATGTCGGTTGCGGTAAGGGTGTCGCCGCCGAACACGAGCGCCTTCTTGGTGATTTCATAGCCCACGGAATCGGGGCCAACGGTCACGGTGCCGTCTTCGTGCTCGCGAACGATGGAGCCGCCGCCCAAACCGATGGAGATAACGTCGGGCATGCGGAAGTTAGTGCGCACGCCGCCGATAGTCACGGCAACGCCGCTCTCGCGCGGGAAGCCGGCCTGCAGAACACCCAGGTCGGTGGTGGTACCGCCCACGTCAATGACGATGGCGTCATCCATGCGGCTCAGATAGCTTGCACCGCGAATGGAGTTCGTGGGGCCGCATGCGATGGTCAGAATCGGGTAACGGCGCGCGTGATCAATAGTCATGAGCGTGCCGTCGTTCTGGGACAGATACACGTCGGCTTCGGTAATGCCACGCTCGGCCAAGCTCTTCGCAAAGCCCTCGGTGAAGCGCTCGGCAACCAGGTGGAGCGCAGCGTTCAAGATGGTGGCGTTTTCGCGCTCAACCAAGCCCATGGAGCCAATCTCGCTCGAGATGGAAATGCGCACATCGTCACCGAGCACTTCACGGGCAATCGCGGCGGCGGCGAGCTCGTCATCGTTGCGCACGCCGGCGAACACGCAGCTAATGGCGACCGATTCGACCTTGCCCTTCACGCCCTCGAAGAAGGCGCGGCATGCAGCCTCATCGAAGTCGGCCAAACGCTTGCCGTCGAATTCAAAGCCGCCGCCAATAATGGCAGTGTCAACGGCAACCGCAGCAATATCGTCGGACCAATCGACCATGGGAGGAATGCCCACAGAAGCAGGTGCGCCGATGCGCAGGATGGCAATAGGAGCCAGGCCCTTGCGCTCGACGATGGCGTTCGTGCACTGCGTGGTGCCGAGCATAGCCTGCTTAATGAGTTTGCGATCGATGTTCGCCTGGGCGAGCACGGCGTCAACCGCGCCCATGATGCCCTCGTAGATATCGCCCGAGGTGGGGTTCTTCACCGCGGCGACAACCTTCAGATTCTCGTCGATCAAAACGGCGTCGGTGTTGGTGCCGCCGACATCAATGCCAAGTTTGTACATATCTCCTCAACTTTCTTCAAGTTGCATTCAACGTTGCTGCCCGGCCGCCCCTCGCGCCGCGCCTGTTCGCGAAGCGCGGAGCTCCTACCGCTCGCTTTGCTCGCTATGCGTCGCTCCTCGCATTTCCAATTCTAGAAAAAGAAGATTGAGAAATGCGAAGCTTCGAAACAGGCGCGGCGCGAGGGGTGGCCTACGGACAATAAACATGCAGCGTATTCGGTGGCGAGGGTGGAGCAAAACTTCGTTTTTCTCACTCTTCTTTATTCAAAAACTGAGAAAACGAGGCGCAACGCATAGCGGGCAAAGCGAGCGTTAGGCGCGCCGCGTTTTGCGGAACCCTCGGCATCGAATACGCGGGCAGGATTCGCTACCCCTTACATCTCTCTTCGACAGGGATGTAATCGGTATTCAGGCCGAAATAGCGCGGTCCAACCAGCTCAATGCCCTTCTCGGTGCGCCACAAGTGGTAGCACGGAAGGCCAACGACCAGCACGCGCTTGCCGTACTTCAACGCGTCGGTGGGCACGGGCGTGAACGTTTCGGTGTCGACCAGGCAAATGAGGTCGGGCGTCGTGGCAAGAATTTCGCCGTTCACCGTCGCACACAGGTTCTCATTCTGGAAATCGACTTCCGCATGGCCGCCCTTGTCTTCGCCGATGCCCTCGAGCACGACCTTGCCGAAGTTGAAGCCGCCACGGGTCTCGCGCAGCACGTCGGCAATCTTGCCCTTGAACAGGCGGAAGCCGCCGGTGTAGTCGAAGAAGTATTCTTCGGGCGTCATATTCTCGGGGCAGTTCTTGATGCCGCGAATCGCACGGCCCAGTTCCTGGCTGCGCGTGACGATGCCGCGCACGCCGAACTCGCGCACCTGCGAGGCCGTCATGACGTACTCGGTCGACACCACGCTGCCGCCGCATGCGGTGCAGCCGGCACGGCAAATGTTCTCGACCCATTTGTTGTTGATGGTCTCCATAAGACCCATGTTGCCCTTTTCATCGATGAAGAGCATGGGGCTTGCCGACACGCCGCCAATGGTGAACGTGACCATTTGAATTTCGGGGAACGCGCGACCCATGCCGTCGACGTCGACCATGGGAAGGCCCAGGCGCGCTGCCGCGGCAATGGGCAGCATGGAATTCACGCCGCCAGCCTCGATGGGCATGATGGCCGTGATTTTCTTGCCGTAGTAGGAACCCACCATATCGATGAGCTTGGTGAACTCGTTAGAACCCACGCCCTTCTCGGTGAGAATCGTCGGAGCACCCACGCTTGCAACGGGAACAACGACGTCGTCGTCAGAAAGCTCGTCGACGTCGATGAGCGACACCTCACCGCATTCCTTCACGGCGCCAATGGCGAGCAGCTTGCCAATATAGGGGTCGCCGCCGCCGCCCGCGCCCAAAAGCGCTGCGCCCAAAGCGATGTCTTCGATATCGGAAATGCCGATTTTACGCATGGCTCTCCTCCTTCGAAAACTCGGCGTAACGCTCCTCAACGGGGCGATATTCGACGTCTTTCAAGCCGAACCACGCGGGGCCGGCGAGTTCTAAGCCGCGAGGCGTGCGCCATGCGGCGTCGCACGGCAGACCAACGACGAGGGCGCGCTTGCCGTATTTCAGGTTCTCGGTGGTAATGGGCACGAACGTCTCGGAATCGACCAGGCAAATAAGATCGGGCACCGTAGCCACGATTTCGCCGTCGACCTCGGCGTAGATGTTCTCGTTCTGGAACTCGACCACGGCTTTCTTGCCCTTGTCTTCGCCGATGCCTTCAAGCGTCACGCGGCCGAAGTTGAAGCCGTCGCGCGTTTCTCGCAGCACGTCGGTGATTTTGCCCTTGAAGAAGCGGAAAGCCCCGCTTTCGCCGAGGAAGAACTGCTCGGGATTGTCGGCGTCGGTCGCCGTACGAATGATGCGGCCGAGCTTCTGCGCGTAATCGACTGTGCCAACGACGACGCTCGTCTTCATTTTCTCGCCGCTCATGGGCGATGCGAGCGTGGTCACCTGGCCGCCGCATGCGGTGGTGATTTCACGGCCGATTTCCTCGGTCCAGTCGTTGTTGATGGTCGTGAGCACCGTGCAGTTGCCCTTTTCATCGGCAATGATGAAGGGGTTGGTGGACACGCCGTTCAGCGTGAACGTGTCTTGCTGAATGCCCGGAAACGCGCGGCCCATGCCGTCGGCGTTAATGAGCGGCAGGCCCGCTCGAGCGGCCGCGGAAATAGGCACCATGGAGTTCATGCCGCCCGCCTCGGAAAGCAAAAACGCATCGAGCTTGCGGCCAAGTATGCGCTCCATCATGGTGCGAACCTTGGGATACTCGACTCCATTCGTGCCCTTCTCGAGCGACACGCTCGGAGCGCCGACGCCGCAAATAGGCGCGACGGTCCAGGTGTCAGGCACTTCATCAATGTCAAGCAGCTCGACCGGACCATACTTCTTCACGGCTGCGATGGCCTCCAAGCGACCCATATATGGATCGCCGCCGCCACCCGAGCCCAAAAGCGATGAGCCAAGCGCGATGTCGTCGATATCTTCGATTCCGATTTTCCTCACGCGAGCCCCCTTCCTAGTTCAGCCCCGCCGCACGCGGCAGGGCACTTTGCGACATATGCCGCTTACCTTCAGGCGCCCCCGCGGGGCACCCCGATTAAAGCAAAGCCGCCCTTGCGAGCGGCTTGTAGCGTAGTAGTTCCAGACTACCCTATTCAGCCGACTTCTTCGTGAAAAGCACGATAGAACCGTCAAATGCAGGCAACTTCATGGCTTTGTAGATAATCACGTACAAAATCATGGAAACGACAATGCCGTTCACAGGGCCAATAAACAGCGGGAAATCGAGCATTTCGAGCGGCGTGCCCACGAACGTGCCGCCCGTCACCATAGCAAACACGGCGCCCATCGCGAAGCTCACGACGCCCGGCGCCGAGATGCCCTCGAGAGGCTTGAAGTTTTCGGGTCGGCCTTTGCGAATGAAGAAGTAGTCGGCAATCATGGTGCCAGCGAGCGCGGGGACCATGGCCGAAAGGAACGTAAGGAACGTGGTGAAGTAATCCATGATGCCCACAGCAGCGGCGACGAGACCGACGATACCGGCGATCATCGTGGTGAGCTTGTACGATTCCTCGCCCTTGCCCGCCATGGCCGTAAATGCCAAACCGGCGGAATAGGCGTTACCAACGTTTACGGCCCACGTGGAAGCCACGATGGCGACCACGGAAACAAGTGCCAAGCCCATGCTCGAAAGCACGATAGTGATGTCGCCGCCCGATTCAGGAACGGCGATAGCGAGCACAGCGCCCATCATGAGCACAAGAATGTTCACCGGCCACACGCCAACGACGCTCGAAACCACAGCCGCTTTGCGGTCTTTCGCGTAACGGGTGAAGTCGCCCACGCTAGCACCGCCTACGGCAAACAGACCGACGGAGATGCTAATGCCAGCAGCCAAACCCATGCCCTCGACGGGCACATAGTTGAAAATGGAATCGGCGCCAGTACCCGCGATAGAAATGCCCAAGCCGTACACGCAAATGACGAACAGCAGCGCGGCAGAAACCGTGTTCACCCACTTCACGCCATCGAAGCCGTAAATCGCCGATGCGAGCATGAGCGCGCCAAGCACGACAGCGGAAATCCATACAGGAATCTCGAAGCCCGTAAGGTCGGCGAAAGCGATCGAAAACGACGCACCGCACACGGCAGCCTGCACGCCGAACCAGCCCACGAGCGACACGCCCATGATGAAGCCAACGATGTAGCGTCCGCCTTTCTTGCCGAGTGCCGCCGTGGAAAGGGGCGCCGTGGGAAGACCCACATCGGCCGATTCCATAGCCACAAGGCTCATATAGGCGACGATAATGCCAAAACCGATAAACGCAGCCAAGAAACTATCGAACAACGTGAGGCCCGCGCCGAGCGCGGCACCAGTAATAAGCGAAGAGACATTGAAGGCGTTGCCAATCCAAATGCGAGCGATTGACCACCAACCCTGACGTTCCGATTCCGAAACGTACAGGCCCTCGGTCTCAAAGCTCATGGCTTCTTGTTCAGAAGACATGGGTAATTCCTTCTTTCCATACGAGGCAATAATTTGGGCAGTTTAGCACACTAAAGCACGAATGTGAAAAAGAAGGCACGTCATAACAGCATATTCAAGAAAATGCATATTACAGAAGAATATTCAGAGTCTCGTTCGAAAACGGCGCAAAGCGGACGCGCCTCCTCCTGCACGCCAAGGCAAGGCGGCCATGAGCTTCGGTGGCGAGCATTCGCCGCATTGCCTGCTCCTACGCCAAACCGAACTTCCTGCGCACGCGCTCGAGCTTGCGACGCCACGGGCCATACAGAGCGAGCAAGAACACAACCGTCGCTACGCCATGCACGATATCGAAAGGCAGGGCCGTCGCATACACCGCCAAGATGCCCGCCCATCCTGACGCCTGAGCGTGGAAGAAGCTCAAGATGCTCCACGCATTCAGAATGAAGCCGTACCCGAGGCAAGCCAGAAAACCGTATGCGTACACGATGGTGGGATGCGCATCGATCAGGCGGCGAGCGGCCAAGGCGCGGTTTTCCTTCTCAATGCGCGCTCGAGGCGGCAATGAGAGGGCGCTTTCGGTTTCTTCATCAGGCGCAACGGGGCATGCTGAATCGCTCGCGATGCCGTGCGCTTCCCCGCTACGAGCCCGACAAGAGTTCTTCGACCCTGTCACTCGTCGCTTTGCAGGCACCATCGCGAGCAACCCGGCCCCATAGCCAACCAAGCCCCAGGCATACATTTGCCACGGTGTCCACGGGCCTTGGCCGAAGAAGAAATTCGAAGCGAGCGCCGCTAAAGCGCCCACCATGAACCCGCTTTTACGCCCGAATGCGACGCCGGCGATAATCGCGATGGCACTCACCGGCTTGAAATCGGGAATGGGCGCGAACAGAATGCGGCCCGCTGCGGCAAGGGCGGCCAACACCACCGTGGGCATGATGTCGCGCAGACGGGGGCGCGACGCCTCATAGCTCGCGAAAAAGACACCTATGCTCGCAAGCACCACGACGAGCGTGAGCAAGGCGGTCTGGTTGAAATTCGCAACGGCGCACGCCGCCAACACAACAGGCGTGGCGAAAATGGCAACGATCTCGGCCGCGATGCGAGTGCAAACGCCGACATTCCCGTGCGCCGCCCCCATTATGCACGCCCGCCTTCTGCCGCAATTTCGCCGAAAAGGCGGCTTTCGGCGTTCGGGCGATAGACGATGTTGTTTGAAAAGAACGCCTGAACAGGTTCGGTGCACGCGATTTCGCCATCGAAGGGCATCGACACGAAATCGGCCGTGACGAGCGCGAAATCAAGATCGTGCGTCACGAAAACGATCGTTTTGCCCTCATCGGCAAGCTCGCGCACCGTTCGAGAGAAATCGGCGCACGACGCCGGGTCGAGCCCCTTGGTAGGCTCGTCGAGAAAGAGTACCTCGGGGTTCGCGAGCAGAAGCTTCGCGAGCGCAAGTTTTTGCTGCTGGCCACCCGAAAGGTCATACGGGTGGCGCGTTCCCAAGCTTTCAAGCCCGAAGCGATGCGCCATAGCTGCGGCTTCACGCTGCCCATAGCCGCAGCGAGTCGACCACTCCATAAGCTCCTCGCGCACCGAATCGCATACGAACAGCGCCTTCGGATCTTGAGGAAGTAAGGCCTGGGAATGCCTTAAAGCGTTGTCAATATGGCCGCGTTGCGGCTTCAACACGCCCGCCAGGCAGCGCAGAAGCGTGGTTTTACCGCAGCCGTTGCCGCCCACGAGCGCATGCACGCAACCGCGCACGATATTCAAATCGATGCCGCGCAGTACCCACGGCTCGCGGCGGTCGAAACGAAAATGCGCATCGCGAACGCGAATCGCCGCATCGGCATGCGCACATGCCGCCGCACGCGCTTCCCAACGGGGCGCAAGGGCCGCTTTTGCCAATTCGCGCGGCGCAGGAGCGCCCGACGCATCCAGGTCGATGCGCTGCGTCGCATACGCCTCGACATCTTCAGGGGAATGCGTCGCGACGACCACGGTAATGCCAAGCTCGCGATTCACGCGGCCCAGCAGGAACAAGAACTGCTTCACGGCATTCGGATCGAGCTGCGCCGTGGGCTCGTCGAGCAACAGCACACGCGGACGCAACGCCAGCACGCTGGCCAGGTTCACGATTTGCTTCTGGCCTCCCGAGAGGTCTTCAGTTTTCTTGCGCACCCATGGTTCAATGCCAAAGAAGTGCGCGACTTCGGCCACACGCCTGCGCATTTCATTTTGCGACATGCCGACGTTTTCAAGCCCGAACGCAAGCTCATGCCATACCGTGTCGCATACGATTTGCGCGGCGGGATCTTGCATCACGAAGCCAATCGACTGCGCCGATTCAAGCGCCGTAAACGTTTGCTCGCCCCGCACGCCTTCCCCACTTGAAACACGGCCCAAAACGCGTGCCCAGCCGCGATATGCGCCCGCAGGCACAACCTCGGGCTTCAACGAGCGCAAGAGCGTGGTTTTGCCCGAACCCGTCGAACCCACCACAACGCAAAAAGCGCCTTGATCAATGCACAGGTCGGGCCACGAAATCTCAAACGCGGGCTCGCCGCTGTCCACAGGGTATGCGAACGCAAGCCCACGCGTTTCCACGGCGGGCGCGGTATTGTGTTCGTTCGTCATTCGCACGACCTCCATTGCAACCAATCGCGCAGCCACAACGCCGGAGGCACCAGCATGAGCAGCGCATAGGGAAGATACAGCCAGAACGGCGCGATGCCCGCGACCACGGGATAAAACGAGAAGCCAGAAAACGCCAGCCACGCGCACACCGCGCTTGCAAGCGCGAGGGCGACCACCGCAGCGAGCACCGCGGCGTCAGATGCGCCCAGGCGAAAACGAGCATATGTCGTGCGCCGCGCACCGCAATCGTAGCCGCGTGCGCGCATGGCGCAGCTTCGCTCCAGGGCGTCTTCCATGCCCCACCCCATGAGCACGCTTACGATACGCATGCGTCCCTGCGCGGCGTCTTTCTTCGTGCGGGGCGCCGCGGCGCTCATGCTGTCTTGCACGTCGGCGATGGCGCGGCCGCGCGAAACGAATTGTGGCACCAAACGCAAAACCTGCGAGACCATGAGCGTAACGACGGGCGCGGCGTTTCCGAACAGCGCGAGCGAGTTTTCGGAATCCATGCAGGCGGAATACGACGCGAACCACAGAAACACCGACGCGAACATGCCGCCCGAGCACAGGCCGTACAAAAGCGCTTCGGCATAGATGGCGCGCTGCCCTATGCGGAACAGCTCGGTTGAGCCCGATGCAACGAAAAACGGGTTCGCTGCAGCAACGACCAGGCACAACGGAACAATCCACCGAAGAGACAGCAGCGTGGCGCGACCGCCGCGGCACACGCACGAACACGCAAGGGCACCCGCGAGCGACAAGGCCGTAAACACGGGATGCAGACACGCCATAGACAGCGCAAGGGCGCTCGCCAAAAAGACGAACGCCACTGCAGGGTGATATGTATGGAAAACGTTGGTCATACTAGCCCGTCACGTAATACCAGGAAACGGAATCGCCGTTGGAGAGCACATAGTTGCTGCATGCCGTCATGGGAACGGCGCCGTTCACTGAGTACATCCAGCCGCTGTGTCCGCCGTGCTCTTTTTCGGCAAGGCCGCCAATGGCACTTACGTATATGCCGTAACCCGTGTTCGATGCGTTCATCGAGAGGCCGCACGCGCACAGGGCATCGTAGACCGTCGCGCCTTGGTTGAACGTGAAGGTTCCGCCGCCCGAAACGGGGTTGCCCACCGCAGAGCTCGATACGGAAACATACACGGTTACCGTGCCGGCAGGTGCGGAAGTGCCCGGTTGCGAAGAGCCACCCGCCGAAGAACTCGAGCTTGAAGAGCCCGACGAGCTCGAAGAGGCGCCCGAGGAAGAGGAGCTCGAGCCTGAACCAGCGTTCGAAGATGGGCTGCCGCCCGAGGATGAAGAGGAGCCCGAATCGGAAGAACTGTTGGAGCCCGAGTTGTCGGAGGAGCCGTCGCCTTCCGATTTTGACTCATCACTCTTGGAGGCGTCGTTCGAAGCGTCTTTCTTATCATCGGATTCGCCGCCGCCTTTCGCTTCGTCGGCGTCATCGGCATCGTCGGCGGACGAGCTTTCGATATTGGCAGAGCGAACGATCCCGACGCTTTCCGCGGCTTTGACGACAGGAGAATCGGCGGGAAGGCCGAAGCCACCCGTCAAGGCGAACCCGGATGCAGCGATGAACAGCGCCGACACCACAGCGAGAACCGCGATGCCCGCACGCGTTGCCAAAGAGAGCGATGTGCGCTTCGACGCCGAGCCCGAACGTGCCGTTTGAGATGAGGAAGACGAAGACGGCGACCCCACGGTAAGGGCCGCCGCTTCCGCCGAATCACAGCGAGGAGCATTCCCCGCCGTGATTTTCGCGTCTTCCGAAGTGGGTTTCATTTCGTCAGACATGCTTCGTTACTCATCCCCATCACGTTTGCGACGGGCGACGACAAACCACACAGTGGCGGCAGCAAGACCAGCAATGCCGACCGCCAAAACAATGTAAGGCCAAATGGGAGCGCTCTCGGTTGAAGATGCACCGTCGTCTGCGGCAGACGCCGATTTGGTGGCAGTATCATTTTCAGCCTTCGAGGAAGACTTCGCATCGCTTGTCTTCGCGCTCTTCTGGTCGTCGGTCTTCTTGCCATCGTCGGCCTTTTCACCATCATTCTTTGAAAGCGCGCTTTGCGACAAAGGCAGCGAAGAAGGTGGCACGGAACCGCCCTGCGACACTAGCTGCGTGTCCGCGTTGTCCTTCTTGCCGCCAGCATTATCAGTGTCAGGCGAAGACGCTTCGTTCTTCGTCCACTTGGCATATAGCGTCAAATCGGACGTTACTGCGGTCGCGAAATCGTATGCCTTCGTGCATGCCGCATCGGTGTACCAGCCGGCAAAGGTGTAGCCTTCGCGCGTCGGGTCGGCAGGTTTGGCAACCGCCGAACCCGAAGCGGGAGTCTGGTCGTTAATCGACGATCCCCCCTGCGTATCGAACTTCACACGATGGGCCTGAGACTTCACGCAGAACAGGTGACCTGAGTCGTTCGTGTAGTAAAGGTTGCCGAACTCGTCGCAGACAACCGACGCCATGCAGTAGTTGGCGTAACCGGACCCGGGGACAAACACCTCAGTCGCCTCGGCATCGCCCAGCTTGTACATATACACGCCGCCACCCGAAGTGTAGTTGGGCCAGTTTCCCTTGGCGCCGTTCAACGTGAAGTACACATATGTTTCACCATCATGCGTTGAGACAAGCGGCGTGCTCTTCGATTCGAAGCCGAGCTCTTCGCCATTGGCTTTCGTAATCTGCTTCACGCTCATATCGGAAAGGTCGATGATCGAAAGCAGACCCTTAGCCGTCCAATTGTTCGCGGTCGCACCGTTGACAAACGCATAGTTACCGCTGAAAACAGGGGTCGAGGTCGAGTATGCGGCAAACTGCACCTTCGCGACCTCGGAAATGGAACCGTCAGAACCGATGGAAAGCTTATGCAAGGTGCCATCATCGCGCGTAATGGCATACACAAATCCATCGTGCTCAACAAGCGCCGAGCGGATATTGCCACCGGCGAGCTTGAGAGAGTCAACGAGCGTGGTCAAGTCGGCAGAGTACACGCGCACCTGGCCATAGTCGCCACCAACAACGTAGTAGCCGTTGACCATCAGTCCGCCGGACCAATAGTAACCGCCATCATCAACAGAAGCGCTGCCAGCAACGGCACCCGTATGAATATTGAGGCGCTTGACGGTGCCGTTTTGTACGTCGTTGCCGGACCAATAATCAAGGGTATTGATATAGACGTAATCACCGTCAACAGTCAGCGAAGACAGGTTCTGATTCGTAAACGCATCGGAATACCAAAGCGTCTCAAACGTTTTCGCCGAAACAGCCTGCAGATAGCCGCCGGAAAGCGGAATCAAAATGATGCCCTGCGCGACAACGGGGCGGCACGTGCTATCCATAGAGGAGCCAAGCTCAAGGGAGCGCACAACGGAGCCCGTCTCGGAATCAATCTCGTTGAGGACAGCGTTCCACGTCTTTCCGCCCCACACCGAAGCTCCGGTGACGAGGTACACCTTTCCGTTCGCGATAATGGGATCAGACGCAGAGACGCTTGCGCCTGCCTTCTGCTGCTCTTCGGTTAAAAGGTTGAGCGCCCATGAGGGAGTATCGGTCTTCGTCGTAGGCGTAAGGGCGTCCGTCGCAGAACCAGCACTGCCATTTGCAAAACCGTTCCACGTGACATCGATATCGGGATGAGGAGTTCCAAGATTAGTTTCTGGCTCACCGCCCGGAACAAACGTACCCGACGCGTCTATGTAAGTAAGCTCAATGGTATCGCCCTCAACCGGCAAATAGCCCGTTGCCATAACGGGAGCATACGTACCATTAACAATGAATGACCAATAGCTCCACGGTGCACTGCTCGACATAGCCAGAGTTCGTTTTTTATCCGGCGTCGTAATGGAATAAGGGGTGCCCCACTGGTCGTTATACGTATAGCCGGCACTATCGAGCACCGTCTTGAAGATATCCCAAGCAGATTTCTTCTCGTCGCTGCTCCATGCATACTCGGTCAGAGGAATCCACGACTCAAAAGAGTAACTCTCGCCCGAATTGTGGTCGGTTACGCCCGTAATCTTGACATTGACCTTAATGGTCTTTTCTTCAGCGGCACCCACAAAGAGCGGGTCGCTCTCTTTATCGTTTTCGCCGGCATTCGCCACAACATAAATATATTTGCCCTCAGCCGAAGCGGGAATCTTCAATGCGCCTGTCGCATCGTCTGCGCCCGTCAGCTCAACAGCGTTCGTGCGGTTCTCATCATCGGCAGCGAACCACGCATACGTAACAACGGAACCGCTCGGAAGCGAAGTTTCATACTCGCCGTATTCATTGGTGGCCAAATAGTTAGCAGTCGGAGTTAAAGTACTGCCAACCTGCACCAAATTATTGCTTTGCTCGACATCGACCGAAGTAATGCCGTATGTCGCAGCGCCATCACCCTTAACAATGGCCTTGTTAAGCAATGCGACTTCGGTGTTATACCCAGCGGAAACCAGGCATTTCAGAAACTTTCCTTCGTAGCTTTCGGGAATAACGAACGACGAACGATGCAGGTTAGCGTCATTCAGATCGACGTATTCACCATTGCGGGAATCGGCAATTTGCCACGTAAACGAAAGCTGGTCGTTCGAAAGCTTGCTGCCCTTGGTACCCGCCGACGTGAGCTCAAAGGCCTCTACGCCAATTTTCTCGCCGGTCTTATACTGGTACTTCGCGTCAAGATCGCCAGCAATCTTTTTAACATACACGAGACTCGAAAGCTCGTGCGAACCAGCAGGTTTCACTTTGACGGACGAATCGGCGACAACCGTATTATCGCCCGCATACGCAGTAACGTTTACCCATCGAAATGCATAATCGTCCGGAATGGTGAACGAGGCAGAAGACTGGCCATCAACAACATGCCAGTCGCCCATGTCAAAATCGGCGGAATCGGGATCGACCTCAGACCAACGCCACGTGAACGTGACGCCCTCGGTAACCGTTTCGTTTTCCCAATAATCGCCCTTGTAGGCAACCGCTTCGATCGTGGAGCCCGTATCCTTCGCGCCCTTGGACGCATTGGCATAATCGACGTAGTAAAGCGTCGACGCGCCCTTTGCCAAAATGCGGCCTGGCTCTGTTTCATGCGAATCGATACCGGCAATGCCGTTCTTGGCCGTTGCAACGACCTTGAGATATTTTCCAGCGTAATCACCAACGGAGAACGTCGCACCAGTTGCTACTTCGCGATATTCGCCATCTTTGTCATCGGCAACTTGCCAAGAGAAATCGACCTTGTCTTCGCCATACAAATCGGTCGGCGTATCGTAGTTAAGGTAGTACGCCGCAGCACAAATCGTGTCGCCGACGTTCGCATTGGGAACGTCTTCAACCTGATTGCCGAATTCTTCGCCATTATAGGCGAGAACGATATGGTTAACGGCAAGTTGATCAACAGACGCAACTGGACCAGGGGTATTGTATTTAACAGAAGCTGGACGATTAAAAGAACCGCTTGGGCCATAGAGCTCTTGACCATCTCCGGTGACTTTAACTCGAATATATTTGCCAGCAAGCTGCTTCGCCAAATCCTCAGTAATGGTCAAGGTTTGAGAAGTTTGGCCTTCAATGGGAAGATAAGCCGAATCGTCCGCATCGCGAGTATCGCCAGCAAGCCATTGATACGTCCAAGTGTTTTGCGCGGAAATGCGAGCCGAGGGCACTGCCTCGCTATCGTAGGCATTTGCGCAAAGCACACTTCCTGGGCGAAGAATCTCTGGCTTAACAATATTCGTCGATGAGGTTACTGCGTCTGACGGCTGAATGAGGATATATGATTTTTCATCAAGTGCAGTTTTCGCCTTAACAGGCGCATCAATACGCTTTACCGCAGACAAGGTGGCGCGATATTTATTCAAGGAAGGCCCATAGACCGTTGTATCGCCGCTCGTAATCGCAACGCGTAGGCACTTACCATCGAGCTGAGTTCGAAGAGTATCGTCAAGAACGATTGAAGAGGATGTTTGACCCGCAATCGGCTCAAACTGGGACATGTCCTTTGCTGACGCATTAGTCGCATCGGAAGCGTACCACTGGTACGTAAAGCCGCTCGAGGGGATTTTCGAAGCGCCCCGTTTCGTCCAAGCGGTTGCATAAAGTGTAGTAGTTGTCTTTACATATCCAGAATAATTCGTAAAGCTTACTGCATTTTTTGAGCTGCCAACGCTGATAACAGATGAAGAATCAAGCGACGCTACAGCACGAGTCAATGAATCGTTTTGTTGGGCTCCACCAGCCGCAGCATCGGTTTCGAAAGCCGATACGCCATCATTCGACGAGGAGACAGCGCCAGCGAGCGAAGACTGCCCCGGCTCGGCCATGGCCTGGCTTAAACCGCCATCCGTCTTATTCGCATTTACCGATTCGTCAATAACGGAATCCGTGTCAACATCTTCGACTGTATCGGATACATCTTCACCAGGGACCGCTTCGCCAGATTGGCTATCGACACCCGAAGCTGCAACACCTTCTGCAGACTCGGCGGCAACGGAATTGGTCGCATCCTCGTCAGACGCGAGCGCGCGGCTCGGAGTCATGGATGTCGCAAGGACAATGGCCATAAAAACCGAGAGCATACGTTGCCAAAGTGACGTATTTAGCAGATTTTTCTCAGGATTTCCACGCGAGACGTCGCCTGTCCCGACGCGGGCTTCTTCGCGAGCGCCATCGCGCGCCAAACTTGGACCGAATCTCATCGGTACCTCACTTCCAGGGCTCAGTGCGATGGATGAGTGTTCCGACTTTGCCTCACTTGAACGGCCCGCGTGCCCGCGGTTTTGCTTGCAAGCCATTGCAGCATGAAGCATGCGCATCATCACTATCGCACGCACACTCTCTTGCGCAACAGCCAACCCGTTCATCAGCGTATACGGTTCCTGGTAGAGCGCGGGACTCTCACCCGCATTCCCTCAAGCGTGCGCACCCTTCGCCCACGCCCGCATCGTGCCCGACACAACCATCATTGCCAATAACCCCTGGATTCTACCATGACTCGTATACGCATGCGCAAAAGCACCCTCGAATGTGGCATAGTTCCGCAGCATCAAATCACACTTACGCTCACGCCTTCTGTTTTCCCAGGTCAAAAAGCCGGTAGCACGACCACATCCAAGTCCACTACGGCACAGCGCCAGAAAAGAGCCGAATATGCCACATTCGAGCCCCTTTTTAAACAGAAATCTTGCTCGGCTGGCGTTCAACAACATCCACCCAAGCAACCCCCTTCGTGATGCGCTGCGTCCAATAATGCGTCGCACAAACGACCCCTTCCGAATGCGCGCTATCCAATACGCCTGCCCAAACAAGCCCTTCTCGTTTCACGGCGTCCTATAGGCTCACCCAATTTTGTTGGGACGGCATCCAATATGCCTGCACAACAAGCCCCGTTCAACGAATCACGTCTATAACAAAAAAGCCGCCCCACAAACGTGGAGCGGCTTTCTATAAAACCATGCGAAGTTTCAACCGGGCTTGGGTTCAACCATCCCAAGCCTTCGATCAAGAACGTGCTCGGCGCGAGATTTACTCAGCGGCCTCTTCGGTCGCGGGCTTCTCAGCCTTGGGAGCAGCAGCCTTCTTCTTGGGCTGACGCGGCTCGGGAGCCTGGATGGTCTCGTCGACCTCAACCTCAAAGCCCAGGTCGTGAGCAGCAGCCTTCATGGACAGGCTGATGCGACGACGGTCGGGGTTGATGTCCATAACCTTGACCTTGACGTCCTGGCCGACCTTGACGACCTGCGCCGGGGTGTCGATGTGCTTGGCAGCCATCTCGGAGATGTGAACCAGGCCCTCGACGTTGTTGCCGAGCTCGACGAAGGCGCCGAACGGAACAACCTTGGTGACCTTGCCATCAACGATGGTGCCCACGGGGTAGCTCTCGATGAGCTTCAGCCACGGATCCTCGGTGGTCTGCTTCAGGCCGAGCGAGATGCGCTCGCGCTGCAGGTCGACGTCGAGAACCTCAACCTCAACCTCGTCGCCAACCTTGACGACTTCGGAGGGATGGTTGACATGGTTCCAAGACAGCTCGGAGATGTGAACCAGACCGTCGATGCCGCCCAGGTCAACGAAGGCGCCGAAGTCGACGATGGAGGAAACGGTGCCCTTGAGGCGCATACCCTTAACGAGCTTGGAGAGGATTTCGGCGCGCTCGTTCTTGCGGCCTTCCTCGAGCAGCACGCGGCGGGACAGCACGACGTTGTTGCGGTTGCGATCCATCTCGATGACGCGAGCTTCGATTTCGGTGCCCAGGTAGGCGTCAAGATCTTTCACGCGGCGAAGGTCAACGAGGGAAGCAGGCAGGAAGCCACGCAGGCCGATGTCGAGGATGAGGCCGCCCTTGACGACTTCGATAACCTCGCCGGTGACGGTCTCGCCGGCCTTGAACTTCTCTTCGACGCTGATCCAAGCACGCTCGTACTCAGCACGCTTCTTGGAGAGGATCAGGCGGCCGTCCTTGTCCTCCTTCTGAAGAACAAGAGCCTCGATTTCGTCGCCCAGGGCAACGATCTCGGAGGGATCGGCATCCTTGCGGATAGACAGCTCGCGAGCAGGGATAACGCCCTCGCTCTTGAAGCCGATGTCGAGCAAGCACTCGTCATGCTCGATTTTCACGACAGTGCCCTTGACCAGATCGCCTTCGTCGAACTCGGTCAGGGTGCCATCGATCATCGCGTTCATCTCGTCGTCGGAGATGTCCTCGAAATCGATGACATTCGTGTTCTTGATTTCGGTCAAAACGGACCCCTTTCAAGTACAGGGACCCTTCGTCATGGTGGTTGAACTCAACATGTCTCGGGGGCCTACAGATACAAACCCGCTCGGTTTTCCGAACGGGACCTGGCACCTTTCGGCGCACAAGCTCGGTTAGTTTACCATAACGCGCACGTTTTCGAGACCGACTATTTTGCGCATATGCGCAGCTTCACAAGGTTTTTGCAAACCGCGTCGGTAAGCGGTCGCAGCCCTCCGCTGCAGCGGTCGATCGCAATTTTCGGTTCGATCGTTCAGCCGAAGCATTTGCTTCCAGCGTCCGGCACAGCTTCCAACCTCGGCGTCAATCGAGGCAATCGATCGCAGCTTTCGATTTCAGCGTTCGGCCGAAGCGTTTAGTTCCGACTGCTGCACAACGCGCAATCACCACCGTGGATTGCAATCTTCAGCCGTCGCCTCTCGTCGAGGCGCCTCCCGCACCGTTTGCTTGCGGCGTTTTCAGTCCAGTAAGCCTACTTGGCTTTGGCGGGCGCGTCGAATACGCCAGCGCAATGCGGGCAGCGCGTGGCGCCTTCCTTGACTTCCTCCAAGCAATACGGACACACGGGCGCAGCCTTGGGGGCTTCTTCTTCCTTGCCCGTAAGCTTGTTGCCCAGATCCTGAGCCTTGTTCACCGCTTTCACGAGCAGGAACACAACGAAAGCAACGATGAGGAAATTGATGCAGGCGCTGATGAACGCACCGAAGTCGATGTCGGTGCCGGGAACAACGAGGCCCGAAATGGTGTCGGCGCCGCCGCCTGCGATAACCGAGATGAGCGGGTTGATGATGTTCGTGGTGAGCGCGGTAACGATGGACGTGAATGCGCCGCCGATGATAACCGCAACGGCCAAATCCATCACGTTGCCGCGGTTGATGAACTCCTTGAATTCGCTGAAGAACTTCTTCATGGTGCTTCCTTCCTTTCTTTGCCTGCGGGCACATTGTAAACGCAGCGGGACAGAAAAAGAGGAAGGCCCCGCCATAAGCGAAGCCTTCCTGCGCATGATATGTTTTACCTGATTTGCGGCGTTATTTCACAACGAGCACAGGCACCTTGGTTGCGCCGAGCAGCTTGTGGCTCACGCTACCCAGATACTGCTTCATGCCAGAAAGCCCGCGCGATCCGATAACCACCATGTCGTAGCCATTCTTTTCGATAAGCTTGGCGATTTCCGATGCGACGTCGGTTCCCAAAACAAGCAGCGTGTCCACGCCGTTTTGCTGATGCCTGCCTTCGAACTGATTCAATGCGTCGGCGAGCACCTCTTCGGCGTCGGATTTCATAAGGTCCAAAATCGCGGCGAAGCTCGAAGCCTGATCATCGGAAAGCATGGGAATGGAGACCACGTTCACGATGTCGAGATGAATGCGGGCGTCGGACGCGATGAGGTCGGCGGCGGTGTCGATTGCGCGCTTCGAGGTCTCAGAGCCGTCATAGGCGACGAGAATGTTCTTCATGGCAAAAGCCTCCTTCTTATGTGCGCTGGCGACAATCCCCTGCCAACGCTTGTCTCAAGTATAGCGCTGCACGCCCGCAAATACGCCTGCTGGCGAAACGTTATTCGGCCGTTGCCAAAGATGCCGCCGCAGGCTCGAAAACCTGTTAAACGCTACGAGCATTTAACAGGTCGGCGGCCTCGCTTACTCCGCGAGCTTCGCGCGCAGGATACGCAGCGCGTTGCCACGATGGCTGATGGCGTTTTTCTCGTCTTGGGAAACCTCAGCGAGCGAGCGTTCAAAACCAAACTCCTCGGGCATGAACATGGGGTCGTAGCCAAAGCCCTCGCTGCCGCGCAGCTCGTGCCCAATGCGGCCTTCGACCGTGCCCTCGACCGTCGTTTCGTCTCCCGCCTCGTTGATGAATGCGAGAGCACACACGAAGCGCCCCGTGCGCTGCTCGTCGGGCACACCCTCAAGTTCGGCGAGCACCTTGGCGTTGTTCGCGGCATCGTCGCCATGCGTGCCCGCATAGCGCGCCGAGTACACGCCCGGCCTGCCATCGAGGGCATCGACCACAAGCCCCGAATCGTCTGCGAGCGCAGCCATGCCCGTGGCCTCGTGGGCAGCGCGGGCTTTGATGAGCGCATTGCCGACGAACGTATCGGCGTCTTCCTCGGGCTCGGGATACGACTCAACCTGCGACAGAGTCAGAAACTCCCAGCCCGGAAAGTCGAGCGCGGTCTCGATTTCTTCAACCTTGTGCTTATTGTTGGTTGCAATGACGACTTTCATTTCTCTTCTACTCCATTCCGCGAACAAAAACGCGTGCGCCACAAATCCCGCACGCGGCCGCTTTCCTGCTATTCGATGCCAAGCACATCTTTCTGAGCGGCCAGCAGCACCTTGATGCCCTCTTCAGCCACATCCAAGAACTCGTTCAAACGGTCGCGCGAGAAGCTCACCTGCTCGCCAGTGCCCTGAATCTCGACAATCTCGCCTTTCGCGTTCATCACGACGTTCATGTCGATTTCGGCGTTCGAATCTTCCTCGTAATCGAGGTCGAGCATAAGGCGGCCTTCAACCAAACCAACGCTGATGGCGGCAACCTGGCCAAACAAGGGGTTCGTCTTAATGCGACCTGCGGTCTTCCACATCTCGAACGCATCATAGGCCGCGACCCACGCGCCCGTGATGGCAGCCGTGCGCGTACCGCCATCGGCCTGCAGCACGTCGCAGTCGATGGTCATGGTCACCTCGCCACCCATGGATTTCAAGTCGCACACATTGCGCAGGCTGCGACCAATGAGGCGCTCGATTTCCATGTTGCGACCATTGCGGCCGTTCGTCTCGCGGCGCGTGCGCTTATTGCCCGCAGCGGGAAGCATGGCGTATTCGGCCGTGAGCCAGCCTTTGCCCGAGCCTTTGCGCCAGGCCGGCGCACGATCTTCGATGGTCGCAGTGCACAGCACACGCGTGTCACCGAATTCGGCAAGGCAGCTGCCGTTGGCGTTCTTCATAATGCCGCGCGTAAGCTTCACGTCGCGCATCGCGCGATCGTCGCGATCGTTTGCCCTGTTAGCAAGCATGGTTTCCTCCTATCAAGCGGGCAAGCCCGCATACATACAGAAAAGGCCGACGCGATGTCGGCCTTCAGATTATAAGCGAGAAAGATCGATATGGGTCGGGCGCTCGATGGGTTCGCTGAACACCCGCGACCCGAACGACTGGAATTCATCCAGATTCGGCGCCGAGGTGAAGAACTCGTGTTTTGCGATATTGCCCTCATGGGCAAGCTCACCGCGCATGCTCAACGTTTCACGCACCTCTTTCGCCATTTCCTCGGCGGAAGAAACGAGCAGCACATTGTGACCGATAACGCCGCCGATAAGCGCTTTAAGCATGGGGTAATGCGTGCAGCCAAGCACGAGCGTGTCGATTTCGCAACGACGCAGCGGTTCAAGATAGTCGCGGGCGATTTCCTGGAACGCCGGGCGAATGTAAACCTTGCTCGCAAGGCTCGTGAGGTCTTCGATGGGGCCTCTCGACATGCGAATTCCCTGCTCGACGATGTCGACGAACTTCGGCGTAGCCGTGGAAAACACCGTAATACCCGCATCGATGTTGCGAATAGCCTGAGGATAGCAGCCCGATTCAACCGTGCCCTTCGTTGCGATGACGCCCACGCGGCGATTTTTCGTCGCACGCGCGGCGGCGCGAGCGCCAGGAATAACGGCGCCGATCACGGGAATGCTGAAACGTTGCTGCGCGTGTTCAAGGCCCGCAGCGGTCGCGGTGTTGCACGCGATAACGAGCAGCTTCACGTCGCGGCCAACGAGCCATGTGCAAATTTGCTGCACGAAACCGTCGACCTCGTCTTGGCTGCGAGGGCCATAGGGGCATCGCGCCGTATCGCCAAAATATACGATGGATTCCTCGGGCAGCTCCTTGGCGATTTCGCGCGCCACCGTAAGGCCGCCAAAACCGGAATCAAAGATGCCGATAGGGGCGTCATTAAACGGCCTGTTTGATAGTACCCTGTCAGAAGAAACGATCATGCATCCTCTTTTTAATCAATGCCCGGTTTATTTACCCTGGGCAGAATAATGTCGCTCGTTACCAAGCAATTGCCATTTTCATAATAAAGCCTATCGCACAAACCGCAAAACGCATTGGCACGCACATGGATAACAAAAAACCAAAGCATGTGAGGGGGATAGCACGATTTCTCACTAACCCTCATCTCGAACGAGAGACAATGCGCCAGAGAACTCTTTTTGCCCAAGTCGTATAACCATAGTCTTTATTGATTCCAATAAACATCACACACAAAAACAGAGATCGTCAATTCCGATGAAGCCAAAAACGAAAAAATCGATTCGGATTGGTTCAGCACTCGCAAAAACGAGAATCGGCCCCGCATGCAATTGCCCATCTACCATTCCCTGAAGTCATATCGGAACAACGAGTTTTTGCTAAAGAAGCATCCCCTGTCGAAAAAGCGATTGTTCGCTCGTTCTCAAAATTAGAATCATTCACGTCGACATCCCCGAGTACGCCGGCGTGCTATTTCCGTCCTCGTACAGCAAAGCACAGATGACCCCCATCTCGATTGCGCCATCAGACGCACTTTACCGACTCGCGTCCATTCCAAACGCTCCATCCTCGCACCGCTCCTGCTCGACAAGCCCTTAAGATCGTCCCCCCAAACCGTTTCAGCAGGCAGACGCTTACCACAGACACCTCACATAGACTCCGTATAACGATCATCAGCACGTACCTGCCCATGCTCGGTTGGTCTTTCACATAACAAGGATACGAAACCGGGTTTCCACAACGCCTGATATCATCAACCGAGACATTAAATATGAAGGCATAACTCTGAATATAGCCGTGCCATCATGCCCTTCCAATAAGAGCCCTAGGCTTCACCCGCGCATGAGTAAACTCTTTTTGCCATTCGACATTTGCCCCGCTTTACAAATGCGGCACAAAGCGCCAACGCGCAATAGCAAGGTCGCCTCGCCTAGCACCCCCGACACGAACAATCATCTTCTCGAAAACGCCTGCTCCCTGCCAACAGGCAGCTCGATTAATCGACCAGTTTCTTCTCTTCGGTCATCTTTGGCTGAATATATCGAATTGACTCGCGCCATGACTTCGGTAAATATCTGCCCCTGTATCTCACCGTTTCGTCGAGGCTCTTTGTCATCCATTTGCCCTTATCGCTGCGCGTCAACGCCTGCAGCTCCAGCACCGTAGCTTTTGACTCTCTTCCGTCTCTACTAAGCAGTGTGACAAATTCGCCCAAATCATCATTGATAACGAGAAATTCATCGTAATCTCTTTCTCGGAAAATCCTGTACACACGGCCACGCAACGACCGCGTTCTGCTCACCGTAGCGTTCTCGTCTCCAATTTCAGTTAACCTCAAATCAAAATCGCGAAGCACATGACCCGTAAATAATTTCTGAAGCGGATTGACGGAGCGCGATACTCCATAAACGCCCATCGTACGACTCACTACCACCATTTCGTCCAAAATATCGTTATTCTCAACCGATGCCAGTGCGTTCGCTCCATGCGCCGCAAGTGCGGCACTTTCAGATGACACCCCCTTGCCATCAAGCAGCCCCATATCATTCATGAACTCAAGCTGCTTCTGAAAGGAACCGAATTGCCGCTTCTTTCCCCACACTGGCGAATAGTAAAATGAGATGGAGCCACTAATGGGATTTACCATGACATGATTAAGGTAATCAATATCCACAATCAGCCCGTGAATGTTGCCGGAAAAACCCAGCCGCTTCAATTCACGTGATATTTGCTCTTGCGTCATGCGCAATGGCTCAAGTGCTTCGAGATATCTGTTTACGACAATGTTGAAGTTATCGTAAATCCATTTAAGGTTCTTGCTTTGCGCAATCCGCTTTGTCTTACCACCATTGACTATGGATATCCCCAAGTTGTTTACGACAAAGAACCCATAATACCCCTGGGACTTAATGACATACAGCTCGCCAGCCAGACAACGGTTCCGAATAAGCTTTCCCTCACCGACGTAATCCCCAATGTAATCGCAAAACCGAAGATACTCATCCGGTGTCGTCCGGCAACATCCATCCTTAAAGCAATCGTATGGATTTATGACAGAATCCGTTGTTGCCTGTTTGAACCGAATCGCACCATCAAACTTACCATCGTTATGGTAACCAACCTGATTATCGGCATACAGGGTCTTTTCTTCCGTTCTGACCCGCTCGTTCACATGCGTGTGCCCCGTAAAGTAAATTGCCTCTCTGTCACATCTACCAAGACAATTTTCAACTGGATAATGAGATGCGCAGATAAAGCACTTCGCAGTCTTCTTTGCGTGCATTCTTGCGGCTTCGTAGCCTTTCTCGAACAACGACGTCTGCTCAATCTCGTATGCCCGATTCCCCATCATAGCCTCACAGCACACAAGGTTATTGGCATTAAAATAATCGCTATACTTTGCAAATCCCGTGCCGCCATAGATGACTACGTTGTCGCCTTCCACATATTCATTTTGCAGAACGATATACTTCAAAGGTTCAAGCGCTCGTTTATAAAAATCAACCGCTTCGTCAACGTCAACGAAATCGGCGTACTCATGATTGCCGAGAATCACCACACCAATCGGACCGTCGGGGCGATATTCGATCTCACGCGGCTTGAAATCGCATAATCCAACAGCTTTTTTCGAAGTCACAGCAGTAATAATAGAATCCTGCTTCTGCTTACTACGCTTAAGCTTTGATATCTCATCCCCCAATGCCGCCGCAACCAATATCTTCTGTCTCAAGGAACGCGGCAGCTTACGCTTCTTATAATAATCGCTTCTCAAGTAACGTTCGATATTCTCACGATTACCCTTTGGAGCAATGACTTTGCTGTAGCTTATATGCTTGTCAATTATGCTTTTCATCCGCTTAAACTCAGCGTTTTTCGTTGCAATATACCTCGCAAGATTCTCGCTACGACGCTTAGCATCCACGCGCTTCTCCTCAAGCGCCAAAATACTATCTTGCTCACGCCTGAATTGCTTATATTGACGATACAGCGCATTCAGCCTGTGCTGCTTATAATAGTGTTCATAGAATGCGACAACGATATCTTTATCGGATGCGACATCACCCAAGAAAATCGGCGTATCCCACAAAGGCCGTTTTGCGCCAGAAAATGAAATACCCTCGCGCAAAACACGCAGCGATTCATAGAGGGACTTCGACATAGCCTTCACGGTGCGATCAATATCGCCACCGAAATAACATCTATGATGCAGTAAATGGATGTCGGAAATATACTCAATCGCAATACGTGGCGTAACACCGTAATACGGCATGGACTCATACAATTCATTTCGCATCGCAAGATTCATTCCATTCGATGGTGTCATCCCACGCTCGTCCATAAAGTCGCCCCTTACGCGCTAATTATGATTCGCGACGATTCACCGGCCTCCAAACAAAAAAAGAATGCGCTCAGGCACTTCCTATCGTCTTTTGTCGTAGAAGCAAAAGACATCCCAAACGCACAGCCTTAGCAACCGCACTGCCATCGGGCGCAATGAATCAGCCAGTCCCATCCTACGCCCGAACACCCATCTTTGCTGTGGAATGCATACCTTTCTTCGCTTGCGGTTTCCTTATTCGATAGTCCCATAAACGATACCCACATGCGAAAACGTTTACCCCATCCAACAATAGCAGTAAAGAGAACTATGTTATCGACACGATAAGCACCATGCGCCGGCGATTCCATATCGCCCGACGTCGAGCAGATAGTAAGGAAAACGTATCGATTCATACAACAACGTTTCTTGAATTGACCGCAGACACGACCGATACCCGTCACGTGCCTATGAGTTTGCAACAACCCCAAAATAGCCGATATGACCCTTTCTGCACAAACGCCTTCAACCTATAGGGCAAAAGAAAAGGGAGCATCCAAACAATGCTCCCTTTTCTGTATTCAAGCGAGAAATTGTTCTCCGAAAAGAACGGTTTAACGCTTTCTTCTCTGGTGGAGGCGCGGAGAATCGAACTCCGGTCCATACTACGTTCTTGCTCAGGCTCTACAAGCTTATTTCGCGATCGAATTTCGGAAGATGTCGGTTCGCGAACCAACGTCGATCTTCCTAGCCCGTTCTTTCTTTTCCAAAGCCATACAGACTACGTGCTTTGAAGCAGTCCCCTAAAATGACGTCGCGCTCGAGTCGGGGACAACCCGAGGTTGACGTGCCAGGTGCTATTAAGCAGCCATGGCGAGCGCAGGAGCGCTCTGATAAGATTTTTTGCCAATTAACTTGACTTTACCCCTGTTTAACGTGGCGAGGAGACCACGACCTGCTCCTCAGTTCAAACGTACCATGTCGAAACCAGTCGCCCCCAAATGCGTGCCGCGCGGGCACCGAGGGTGCTGTCCACCATGCGATATGCTTTTGTCAAGCACCATGCCGGGTTGCCCCAGCGGAAAACCTATTGTATCGAGGCGGCGGCCAATGTCAAATGCCGACACGCTCCTGAAACCTTATTTCAACAGTTCCTTGAGGTTCATGCCGCCCGTGATGTCGTCGAGGGCCTCTTTCAAATCGCGCGCCGCGAGCGCGGTCTCGCGCGCAAGCTCGACGCCGCCCTTGGCAGCATTCTTCACGTCGCCCTGCGTGACGCCCTTGAAAAGGACTTTATCGTCTTCGTCTTCCTCTTCTGCCGGGCACCAGTCGTAGTGCTCGCAGTTATCGCAGTCGCCATCGCAGCCATCTTCGTAATACGCCTCGGCGGCAGCCTTCGCGGCACGTTCCTCATCGGTGAGTTCGACGTCGTTTTCCTCTTCGGCCTCGACTTCAACGGCCCCATCGGCCTCCTCGGCGGCTGCGCCCTCAGCGCCCTCGTCGGCATCGGGAGCCACGGCTCCCTCGCCTTCAGCTGCGGCAGACTCGGCCTTCGCGTCTTCGGCAGGCGCCTCGTCCTCAAACACGCCATCGAAATCGTCAGGGCACCAGTCGTAGTATTCGCATGTCTCGCACTCGCCGTCGCAGCTGGTTTTGTAGTATTCCTTCCACTTTTCGGTCATGAGCGCATTGTATTTCTCCTGCAGCTCATCGTATTCGGCGTCAGAATGCTGCGGCGCTGCCGGCTCGGCAGACTTATCGCCTTTGCTCTTCTTGGACTTCTCGTCTTCGGGCATGACGATCTGCCTTGCGGCGTTTTTCGCTACGCGACTGCCCAAGCGAGTTGCTTTCCTGAAAATACCCATGTATGAACCCCCTGTTCAAGCCCCGCAGGGCACCTTGCCAATTAACGAGAACGCATCTTCAACGCACGAGCGATTTCGCGTTTGGAATCGCGTTCCGCCATCGCCTGGCGCTTATCGTGCAGCTTCTTGCCACGGGCAAGCGCGATTTCAAGCTTCACCAAGCCATTTGTCGAGAAGTAAATTCCAATGGGAACAATTGCCAGTCCCGCCTCGCGCGTTTTCTGCTCCAAATAGCGAATCTGCTTGCGATGAAGCAGCAGCTTGCGCTTGCGGTCGGGGTCGGGATTGTTCAAATTGCCATGCGAATACGGCGAGATATGCAGCCCGTTGAGCCACGCCTCGCCCTTGCGAATGAGCACGAAGCAGTCGGTAAGCTGGCAGTTGTTCTCGCGCAGCGAGCACACCTCGGTGCCCGTGAGCGCGATGCCCGCCTCAAACGTTTCAATTATTTCGTAATCGTGAAAAGCCTTGCGGTTTTTCGCGATTTGTTTCTTTTCGCGCGCCACGCGCCACCTCTCATTCGTGCTTCATGCCGCCGGAAAACGCGGCAGCTCGCGCCATTATACCGTTCGATTCGCTCATGGAGTGTCATGCAGATTAAGGAAACCGCCCCTACCCCTGCAACAACTCGTACAAATCGTCGGCATCGAGCGATGCGAGCGAAATTCCGCCCGCGCCCACAACTTGGTCGGCGAGTTCGCTTTTCGTTTGCTGCAGACGCACGATGCGCTCCTCGATCGTGTTTTTCGCCACAACCTTCTCGACGCTCACCACGCGCGTTTGCCCAATGCGGTGCGCGCGGTCGGTCGCCTGGCTTTGCGCCGCGGCGTTCCACCATGGGTCGGCATGAATCACGACCGACGCGCCCGTAAGGTTCAAACCCGTGCCGCCCGCCTTCAGAGAAACGAGAAACGCCGGCGTGTCGTCTTCATTGAACGCATCGACGAGCCGCACGCGTTCTTTCTTCGGCGTAGCGCCCGTGATGGAATAATGTGCGATGCCCGCCTTGCGCAGCCGCTCGGCAATCAGCTCAAGGAAACTCGTGAATTGCGAGAACACGAGCGTCTTTTCCCCGCCCTCCACGGCGGACGAAACCAAATCGACAATCGCGTCGAGCTTGGCGGAAGGCCCGCGGTAATCTTCATACACCAAACGCGGGTCGCAGCACAACTGGCGCAAGCGCGTGATTTCGGCGAGCACCTCAACGGTTGACACAGGCTTTCCCGCAGCGCGGGCCGCTTCGCGTTCTTTGCGGAACATGCGCTGCGCAGTAAGCTCTTCACGAAGGCGCTGCTCGTGCGCGTCGTAGAGCTTCCTCTGCTCAACATCCATGTTCGCATACACCACCGATTCGAGCTTATCGGGCAAATCGGTGAGCACGTCGGCCTTCAAGCGGCGCAGCATGAAGGGGGCGACGATGGCCTGCAGCCGGCGAGCCACCGCGTCGTCGCCGCCCACGATGGGAGACTCGAAGCGCTCGCGGAAGCGCGCATAAGGTCCCAGCAACCCGGGCATGAGGAAGTCGAAAATGCTCCACAGCTCCGAAAGACGGTTTTCCATAGGCGTGCCCGTGAGCGCGAACTTGTGGTCGGCTTCAAGGCTTTTCACCGCGCGCGTCGTGAGCGCCGCGGGGTTTTTGATATATTGCGCCTCGTCGAGCGCGCATATGAACAGGCGGCGGCTCGACCAATCGTCGATATCGATACGAAGCAGGTCATATGAGGTGACCAGCACGTCAACGCGTCGATGGCCGCCGAATGCCTCGAGGCGCGCAGCTCGGCGCTCTTGCGCGCCGCCCGCCACGGCAACCACGGAAAGCTCGGGTGCGAATCGC